>FZPS01000177.1_pt22 | contig 203189 bp, 207 predicted proteins | sample 1817821 | NCBI WGS metagenome assembly FZPS01 (sample SAMEA104158645, study PRJEB21678) | metagenome | place: Germany | collected 2015-04-21 | reverse complement strand
GATCGGCTGTAGAAGCTTCAAGTGAAGACATAGCCAAATTGTCTGATATGCTTTAGACATCAAGAAGTCTCAGAGCTGTGTTTGGAGTGGTTTTGAGCGGTTTTGCCGGACATGTCCGGCTCTCTTTTTGCCTATTTGCCGACAGCAATGGATTTCGCCCAAAGATGCTCGAATTGGGGTCTAATGTTTTGCTTAAGCCGTGCCGATGAAATGATTGAGGGAGTAAGAGCCACACTGGAGGCTATCCGACACAGCGGCCGGGTGGAGGAAGCCGAAGGTGGCGACACGATCGAGGTAGGACTGAAAGGGATGTCAGTCCAGAGAACTGTTCAAGGAGGAAAGTCAAATGAGAATCAACCACAATATTGCTGCGCTGAACACCTACAGACAGTTGACCATTGGCGGCAACAACGCAACAAAGGCCATGGAGAAGCTGTCCTCTGGTCTGAGAATCAACAGAGCAGGCGACGATGCAGCAGGTCTAGCCATCAGCGAGAAGATGAGAGGCCAGATCCGTGGACTAGAGCAGGCATCACGAAATGCCCAGGACGGCATCTCGCTGATCCAGACCGCTGAGGGCGCCCTGAACGAGATTCACAGCATTCTCCAGAGAATGCGCGAGCTCGCAGTGCAGGCAGCCAACGACACCAACGTGCAGGTTGACAGGATCGAGATCCAGAAGGAAGTCGACGAGCTGGCGAAGGAGATCACAAGAATCGCCAACAACACTGAATTCAACACCCAGAAGCTCATCAACGGTGGAATCACAGATGGCAACGTTGGTTCACTGAAGTTCCACGTGGGTGCCAACGCAGCTCAGGACATCACACTGTCGATCAACGCGATGGATGCCAAGTCGCTAGGTGTCTCTCGTGACCTGGTCACGATGTCAGGCACTGGTGCTGGGATCATCGGCAACGTGACGTTTGACTCAGTAGTCGGCGGCGGGATAGTCGATGGCGCGACCATCACCTTCAACTACGCATCAACGCCTGCCTCGCCTGCTACAGCTGCTGAGATAACGGCCACAAACGATGCGGCAGCAACGACGAATCTGTCTGGTATCTCTGATGATGCACAACTGGTCATCACAATCGATGGCACCAGCTACTCCCTGAACAAGACGGAGTTGCTGGCAGCTACCGGGTCAGACAAGACGATCACGGATCTACAAAACGCTATCGCCCTCAAGATCGGTTCAGCCGGCTCTGTGACTGTCGATGGGAGCAGGCTGAAGATAGCCTCTGCCACCACAGGCAGCACATCAAGTGTGTCAGTATCGGTGACGGGAACGACCACAACCGGCATTGGCACAGCGTTTGGCTTTGACTTTACTGAAAACGCCACCGGACTGGACGCTGTGCCGGCCTCAAAGACAGTCACGATATCCAATGGGACCGACACTCAGGTTGTGTCTGTCACAGATGAGACAGCCACCAGCCTCACAGTATCAGACGGCGCCTTCAGGGGAATGACCATCACCCTGTCTGGCGGGGATCTCAGTGGACTGGACAACGTCAATGACACAGTGACTGTGACCGCCACAGTCTCGGCAGCGACAGCTGCGGTGTTCTCTGGTGGAGCTCTCCAGCAAGCGGCCGTAGCCGAAGCGGGAATCGATGTATCCAGTCAGAGCGCAGCCAGTGATGCAATAACCACCATCCAGAAGGCCATCGAGACAGTGTCGGCAGAGCGCTCGAAGCTTGGTGCCTACCAGAACCGACTTGAGCACACCATAGCCAACCTTGGCACATCGTCAGAGAACCTGACAGCAGCCGAGTCCAGAATCAGAGACGTCGACATGGCCAAGGAAATGATGGAGTTCACCAAGAGCAGCATCCTCACCCAGGCCGCCCAGGCGATGCTAGCTCAGGCGAACCAACTACCTCAGGGCGTTCTCCAGCTCCTTAGATAGCTTAGCAGCTTAGTGACGACATGGCGATGTTGTGTTATTGATGTGATGTAGTAGTGCTCTGGGCCCCGGATCCTCCGGGGCCTTTTGCTTTCCCGCTCTTATCCACGGATCCCTATCGTGCTGATCCCCTCAGTGATGTACTTCTGGAACGCTATGAAGATTACCATGACCGGGATCAGGGAGAGGACAGACATGGCAAAGACTGCACCCCAGTTGGTTACAGCTGACGGGTCTGCGAAGTTCCTCAATGCCAGAGAGACCGTGTGAAGTGTTGGCTTGTTGAGATAGAGCAATGGGCCTAGGAAGTCATCCCACTTCCAGTAGAACGAGAAGATCGCTGATGTGATCAACGCAGGCTTTACAAGCGGCAGGATGATCCACCACAGAGTGCCGAGCTTGTTTGCTCCGTCTATCTCAGCGGACTCGTCCAGCTCTGCAGGGATCCCCCGAACGAACTGCATGATGAGAAAGACGAAGAACGGGTCTGCGAGGAAGCGCGGCACGATTAGAGGTAGAAATGTGTTGATCCAGTTCAGCTTCCTAAACATGATGTACTGCGGGATCATCTGCACCTGGAATGGTAACATGAGAGTTGAGAGCATGCATATGAACCAGAACCTTTGGCCTGCAAACTTGATGCGCGCAAAGCCGTAAGCTACCAATAGAGACGACAAGACTGTTCCGATTGTGCCAAGACCTGCGATTATGAACGAGTTGCGGAAGTAGACGCCGAAAGAAACACTGCCGTACCCGGCCCAACCGGACTTGTAGTTCTCCAGTGTGAACTTCTTCGGAATCAACGAGGTGGTATATTGAAAGATCTCTGTCTTCTCTTTGAGGGAGCTCGCCAAGAGCCATACGAGAGGATATGCCATCACGACGCCGATAGCTATGACTACTGCGTAGTGCACTACCGTCCGCCTGAGTTCGCGCCGTCTCATCATTCTCGCTCCCCCGCTTCGTAATAGACCCAAAAGGAGGACGACTTAAAGGCCAGTAAGGTGAAGAATGCTATGATTATAAGTAAGAACCAGGCCATAGCAGAAGCATATCCCATCTCGAAGTCTCTAAAGCCCTTCTGGTATACGTAGAGAGTGTAAAAGAGCGTGGTATCCAGAGGCCTGCCGCCTGTGACTATGTATGCTTGGGTGAAGATCATGAATCCGCTGATGATCTGCATAACTAGGTTGAAAAAGAGCACCGGGCTCAGCATGGGAAGCGTGATGGACACAAAACGCCTTACAGTCCCTGCTCCATCGATCTCAGCTGCCTCGTACAAGGTCTGAGGTATCTGCTTGAGCCCTGCCAGCATTATCAGCATGGGAGATCCAAACTGCCAGGCTGCAAGGACGATCAGCGTCCATATCGCGGTTTTTGGATTGCCTAGCCAGTTGGGACCAACGACCCCTAGCATCTCTAGCAAGGCGTTTACCAATCCAGTCCTTCCGAAAATCTGTCGCCACATGACTGCGACTGCGACACTTCCACCGACAATGGAGGGAAGGTAGTAGACAGCTCTTGCGACATTGATCAACCTGCTGCTCTTTTGTAGGAGTAGAGCGAGTGCTAGTGCGGTTATTAGCCTCAGTGGTACCGCTGTGAAAACATAGTAGAACGTGGCCTTCAAGGAACGCTTGTACCGTATGTCTTCTGTAAACATCCGCACGAAGTTCCTGAGTCCAATCCAAGTTGGAGAGCCCACTATGTCGTATTTCGTAAACGACAAATAGAACGAAGCGATTACCGGTATGAGCGTGAAACAGAAGAACCCGATGAGCCACGGGCTAATAAACAAATAGCCAGCTATGTTGCTAGCACGTCTTCGCCTAGAGACACTGGGTTTCATCAACACCATCCCCTGCGCGACTATGTGCGGGCCTATGGGGCCCCAGATCCCGCTATGGCACCTCGACGAAATCTGGGACCCCTTTCTCAAACCGGCCAAACGCCGGTTGCTAGACATGTGTTCACTGGCTCTTCAAAATGCTGATCGCCTGAATCCTGAACTCCTCGGCTGCTACCGCAGGATCGATGTCTCCATACAGGACTTGTTCGGACAAGATGTCGAATACGTTCTGCATTATGTTGTTGTGTCCGGGCGGATCCGGAGGATCTATCGGCGTGCTGTATTGCTCGGCTATGTCGATAAAGCGGAACATCTCCTGTTGCGCCTCTGAGAGCATAGGCAGCAATGCCTCACGCACAGCAGGCGCAATCGGAACACCGCGCTCGGCCATCAGGATCTTGTTGGCCTCGATGTCGTTGGTGAAGAAGTCTACAAAGAGCGCGGCCTCTTCGGGATGTCTAGCCTGAGACGTAACGGAGAAAAACATGGATGGCTTGAGGTAGTTGCAATACACGGCACCCGGCTTTCCTACCTGCGGCATCAGTCCAAGCTTCAGCGGCCTGCCTGCAGATGAGACGAGCGCAACTATCATGTTGCTCCATGCGAAGTCCATCGCAGCCTGCTGAGAGACGATCAACGCGTCCTCAAGGCCCATGGCTGCACGCGCAGTCTCCTCCTCGAGTGTCGGCATAGCACCGCTCCTCTGGAGATCGAGTAGCATTTCAAAGAACTCGACATACAGGCTGTCATCGTCGTATCCGAGATCGGTCTGATCTTCGTTGTAGAGCCACAGTCCGTGCCCCTTTAGCCACGTCTTGAATATGTGTTCATGCCGGAAGTTCTCGCCTGCTCCGAAGATCCCAAGTCTGTCGTGGAGTGTCTTGCAGAGCTCAACCCACTCGTCCCAGGTGTAGAGCGTGTCGGGTATTTCGACTCCTGCCTTCTCAAATAGCTCCGGGTCAAATACCATGGCGAGGGAGTTTGTTCCGAGACTGATCGCATAGATCTTCCCGTCGATCATGCCGCCGGACAGTTGAGCTTCTGCGATCGTGGACAAATCCAATGTGCCAGCTGCAGAAAACTCATCTAGCGGCATCAGGAGGCCCCGCTTGACCCACTCGCCCAGGTAGGCATAGTCCTGTTGCATGACGTCAGGGAGGTTTCGCCCTGCTGCCTGGGTGGTCAGGAGTGGCCAGTAGTCAGCCCATCCTGAGTACTCGGGGAGCACCTTGATGTGTGGGTATTTCTGTTCGAAGAGCTCAATTGCTTTGAGAGTCCGGTCGTGCCTGTCCTGTGAACCCCACCATGCGACTCGGAGTTCGATCTGATCTGTAGCATGCGCTGCCAGAGAGAACACTGTCAAAGCAATCAGAACAAGTACCACTGTCTTGCGCGCTTGACTCATCTCGAACCCTCCTACTAGTCCCGCCAGTGCGCGGGTTTGTTCACTCAAGAGTCTACACAGGCAGTCTGTACCACCCTCCGTTTCACAGCAGCGAGGCTCAAGGCAGAGCAAGATTCTTATACAGACCGCAAGATTGCTCGAGGTTGGAGCGCTTTTCTACGTCCGAAATGGCTCTGTGGTACGATTTGTGCATAAGCCCGGTTCAGGTATCAATTCGTGAATAAGAGAGCAATTCAGGTATCAACTCGGCGGACTTTCTGTCCGATATAGATAGTGAATACAGATGCATCTCCACTTCGGACAGACTGTCGGTTCAGCAGCTTAGAGCATTTCAAGAGGCTACACAACAGATAGTGTCTGGTCCACATAGGGGGTAGCCGCAATGCGGGTTGGAACATTGCCGTTTCAGCAGACAGCGTTGAGCACCGGCGCTCACGAGGAACAGCGCGTTCAACGCCCTGCTGTCGCCGATACTCCACACATACTTGCAGGCGGCCCGTGCCAGGCAGGCGAAATCACTGGCGAGGTGGCAAGGGCTGCAGCAGATGCAGCAAACAAGATACTTGGAGTATTCGGGACTACCGTTGAGTTTACTGTTCACGAGGAAACAGGTTTTGAAATCCTTCAGATCATTGACACGAGGACCAACACGGTCCTGAGGGAGATGCCTCCCCACGAGATTCTGGACATGATAGCCCGGATGTGGGAAGCAATCGGTGTTTTCGTAGACAAGACCGCGTAGCGCTTTTTGAGATCCTTATGATGAGGAGTGACTGACTTGTCTTCAAGTAACCTGCGCATCGGAGGGCTGGTTTCGGGCCTTGACACTGACCAGATCATCAAGGACCTTGTCAAAGCCCAGCGCTTGAAGCTGTCCGGTTACCAACAAAACAAGACCATACTTGAGTGGAAACAACAGGATTACCGCAGCATAAACAACCTCCTTCGCAGACTCCGTGACGTTACTTCTGATCTGCGGCTGCAAGGCACATACCTCCGCAAGGTGGCTGTGAGCAGCCAGGAATCAGTTGTCACGGCCACGGGAGGTACGACCGGTGAAGGGGTATATAGCATCGTAGTTACTAGGCTGGCGACTTCTGCAACTAAAGTCGGAAGGAGCTTGTCTGCGGATCCTACAGCCAAGATCGACACGTCGGCAAGCTTGTGGTCTCAGCGTGACCTTTTTGCCGACGGGACCGATGCCGACACAGATACATCGGTGAACTTCGAATGGGGCTCTGAAGGAGATACTTTCAGTTTCTCAATCAATGGTGAGGAGTTCACATTCGCTAACACGGTCACTCTCGATAGGATCTTTGCCGAGGTCAGTGCAAATGAGAATGCCAAAGTCACAATGATGTACGACTCGTTTACTGACAGAGTCGTTATTACCACAAAGAGCACCGGCGACAACAGGCCCGGCGATGAGATAGTCATCGACGACCCTTCAGGTTTTCTCAATGGGCTCTTGCAGTTCTCTGGAGCGGTCGAGACTGGTGGAGAAAACGCACAGTTCTCAATAAACGGGCTGGCCACCGAACGGACCACCAACACCTTTGTGTTCAACGGCGTAACATTTACTCTACAGGGGGTCTCGCCCGACCCGCTCCAACCTGTAAGAGTCACTGTGAGCACTGACACCGACGGGATCTACAACATGATCAGCGAATGGGTCGAGTTGTACAACAGCACGATTGAGTCTATATACGAAAAGCTCAATGAGAAGAGATATCCTGACTACAAGCCGCTGACCGATGAGCAAATCGAGAGCGAACAGCTCACGGACAAGCAGATTGACAAGTGGGAAGAGAAAGCCCGCAGCGGCCTGCTCAAGAACGACAGGCTGATCTCCGGCGAGATGACTAAGATCCGAATGGCCGTCTACAGGATAGTCAAAGGCATTGAGGACGGCTACAGGTCTCTAGCAGACATAGGGATCAAGACTGGTGAGTACGAGGAAAACGGGAAGCTGTACATAGACGAGGATGCTCTGAGAAAGGCAATCGAGTCTAATCCTGAGCAGGTTATGACCCTGTTTACTCACAGCAGTGGGAACGAAGACGAGATGGGTATTGCCAGGAGGCTGTACTACACACTCGTCGATGCTGTGGACCGCATCACTGACATGGCAGGCTCCGATGGCGACCTTGGAGACTCAAGCTTTATCGGCGAGCAGATCCGGTCAGTCAACAAGATGATTAGCAGAGAAGAGGACCGGCTGCAGAGGTTGGAGGACCGTTATTGGAGACAGTTCACAGCACTTGAGAGACTGGTAAGTCAGTTGAACGCCCAGAGCAGTTGGCTGCTCAGTATGTTCAACACGTATGGTGGCAATCAGTAGATGAGTCTAGGGGTTTTGGGGGTATGAGCTTTGCCCGAGTGCCGCAGCGACACCGAACATATGGATATGCGACTGCGACTCTTCCGAGAGATGCTGGCTGTGACTCGAGATCTCGATGATGCGCTTACGATCGAGGAGGTTACCTCGGACAACCTCAGCATCATAGACTTGCTGGTCGAGGCCAGGGAGTCTCTCATCTCCCGGATCAATGAGCTCGACGCCCGGGCAACGAGCCAGCAGTCCTCAGTCAGCTGCAGCGTTAGCGGGGAGGCTATAGGTACCGGAGCCGGTGATGTCAGTAATGCATCTCTAGACGGTGAATCGAGCGAGATCAGGGACGTCTTGCAGGAATTGATGGTACTGCAGAAACAGATCGATGCCAAGCTGAAGCGGCACAAAGCGAGAGCTCAACAACGTATTGGAGAAATCCGCAAACGTAGGGCCAGCGTTTCCGGCTACTACGACAAACTCGTTGCCAGCCGGCCTCGCTATGTGGATACGAGGAAGTGAATACAGCAAAGGTGGGGATATCAAGTGGCTATTGCCAATCCGTATGAGGCCTATCGCAGAACCCAGATACAGACTGCTAGCAGAGGAGAGCTTCTCTTGATGCTCTATGACGGGGCAATCAAGTTTGCAAACCAAGCGAAGAAGGCCATAGAAGACGGAGAAGTTGCCCATGCTCACCTGCGGCTGACTCGAGTGCAGGATATTGTGGCAGAATTGTCTGCTACACTTGACCATGACAGCAGTCCGGATATAGCCGACGGCCTGGCCAAGCTGTATGACTACATGATGCACCTGCTGGTGCAGGCAAACATCAAGAAGGACACAGAACCTCTTGATCAAGTGATCTCCATGTTGCTGGAGCTCAGAGAGACATGGAGACAGGTCGTCAGAGAAGGCGGTGGAGCCACAGGGCGCGCGGAAGCTGTGACCGTATCATCTGCAGCGAACTCGTAGCCTAGCCAAGGTCATCCTTAGAGGTACAGCATATCCTTCTTAGAGGGGGTTGGGCATTTGTCCCGCGATGAGATCGTCAGACGGATGGAAAGCAAGTACAGGGACGAACTCGACCTCTATCGTGTGTTGCACGGCGTTTGCCTCGAGCAGCACCGTGCGGCCAAGAACGGACAGATGGAAGAAGTAGTCCGTCTCTCGCAGGTCAAGAGCGACCTGATGAAGCAAATAAGCGCTCTAGAATCCGAAATCCAAGCGCTCAGATCTGAGCTTCGTCGTATTGATTCCAACCTACCGCAAAGACACGGGCAACATAGACTGAAGGGACTAGCTTAGTCCCTTCACTTTCTTCACACTCGGCACTCCTTCCTTGCATGAACTTGTCAGGTCCCATCTCGAGCCACCGTAGGCGTAGTCCAGCGATTAGAGGATAGCTATCCTTTCCATCGAAGTGTTATAGGAAGAAACGATACTACTGGATAATCGCTTGGTAGGTACTGGTTTTGCCTGACCTTTTTTCTGAATGGAGGATAGAGGACAGCCTACGGTTCCTGTTGGCGAAGAATATGGGAGTGATGTAAGTCATGGCAGCAGAGGAGCCAACTGTTAGGATGCTCATTGTTGATGACGAGCCAAACATGCGAAAGGTGCTGGCTGACGTCTTTGCCGATGAAGGAATGTCGGTTGACGTCACAGCAGACGGCCTTACAGCGGTCTCGCTCATCAACCAGAACTCGTACGATGTAGCTATAGTCGATCTCAAGTTGCCCGACATATCCGGGATCGACGTGATCAAAGAGATCCGCAGGCGCAATCTATCTACAATTATCTTGATGATCACAGCGTATTCGACCGTAGATACTGCCATCGAAGCGATGAAGCTCGGAGCGTATGATTATGTGACCAAGCCTTTTAAGGTCGAAAGGCTTAAGGAGATCATCAATGACGCTGTCGCCGGATCGAGAAACAGGACGATTGCCGCTGCCGGTGCTGATGGCGAGGGCTTTGACGGAGTAGTCGGACGTTCTCCGCAGGTCCGGCAGGTGTTTGAGATGATCACAGACATAGCTCCAACAAACGCCACTGTCCTGATCTACGGAGAGAGCGGAACAGGCAAAGAGCTGCTCGCCAAGTACATACACAAGCGGAGCCTCAGGGCCCGCAAGCCGTTTATTAAGGTCAACTGCGCAGCCATACCCGAGACGCTGCTCGAGAGCGAGCTGTTCGGGCATGAAAAGGGCGCGTTTACCAATGCCGTTGCAAGGAAGCCCGGGCGGTTTGAGCTCGCTGACGGCGGGTCCATCTTCCTCGATGAGATCGGCGAGATGAGTCCGGCGATGCAATCTAAGCTCCTAAGGGTCGTGCAGGAGAAAGAGTTCGAGAGAGTAGGCGGCACACAGACGATCAAGGTGGATGTCAGGATCATCGCAGCTACGAACCGCAATCTGATGGAAGCCATGAGAGAAGGCAAGTTCAGAGAAGACCTGTACTACAGGCTGGCGGTGGTTCCGATAATGCTGCCGCCTCTGCGCGATAGGCGAGAGGACATTGAGGAGCTGGCAATGTCATTCTTGAGAAGGTACGCAGAGGAGACCGCCAAACCAGTGACCGGCTTTTCCAAAGAAGCGATGCAGGCTCTTCAGTCCTACGATTGGCCCGGAAACATCAGAGAGCTGCAGAATTGCATAGAACGGGCTGTTATTCTTTCAAAGGGCGAGGAAATCCAGTCAAAGGACCTCTATCTCAGCCACCGTCCGATTAATGCACCGCCTGATGACTCACAAGAGGTGGCAGCCGAAGAACTGCGAACTTCTAACCTGGAGGCTGCATCTGCTGCAGAAGATTCCTAGTCGCACCGAAAGCCGTGACAGCAGCTCGCCCAAGGAGCGGCAGTCTACGGCCGTATTTCACCTGTGCTCACCTGGTCGAGTGGGCGCATCTATGGAGGCTTGCGGATGCTCCAGAGAGTCATTGCGCGGATTAGGTTGGCCGGACCTGTTGTCAGTGTGATACTATTAGCGGCGCTGTCGTTGATTTTCGTCATACCTTCCCTGATTCTACTGCCACAGGGAATCAAGCTGCCCGTTGTCGCTGCCTTCCTTGCTCTGAGTGCAGTGACAATGACGGTTGTAGCCTGCATCATGGCTGCAGCCCGTGAGCGTTCGGAGGAGGCGGCTCAAAGCCTGAGGGTAAGGCTAGACCAGGTGCAACGCTTTGCAGACGACCTCATAGAGAGTGATACAGTCTTTCAAAACGACCTCATCGAGATCAATACCCGCCTCAACCAGCGCATAGTGAGGCTTCTCCGTCTGCTTGAAGTGAGCAAGCGGATTGTCAGCACTTACAACCCGGAGACTGTCGTACAGCAGATAGTTGACACCGTATCTGAGACAGTGGGGTACGGCTTTGCTGTGTTGGAGATCAACGATCCTCGTATAGGTGGGCACGGGTCAAGGGTAGTGTGCGAATCCGGCAGAGCAGACGTAGACATCGGTGGCAAGCAACAATTCGAGTTATCTGCTCCGCTGGAAGTGGGCGGGGTGAAAATCGGAACGCTGCGCCTAGTCACCAGCAAAGTCAACACGGGGACTCCCGAAGACATACAGACGCTCTCAACTTTGGCTACGTACGCTGCTATCGCTCTTGAAAACGCTCGCTTGTACACTGCTCTCACCTGTGTCAATAAGGACCTTTCAGCTCTAAACAATTACAACGAAGACATAGTTGAGTCAGTTGCAGGCGGTTTGATCGTCTTGGATCGGTCGCTCAAGGTGTTGACCTGGAATACCGGGATGGAGCAGATCAGCAAGGTCGAGCGCGACCAAGCTCTCGGAAGGAATCTGTTTGATTTGTTCTCCGACCGTGAGGACAGCCAACTCAGAGAACGGATAGCTGAAACTCTGGCAGACGGACAACCAAGAGAAATACGCAACTACACGTTCAGCACTCCTGCAGGCAACGAGTTCATTGGCTACGTCAAGGTATCACGGCTGCGCGCGAGCAAGGACGAAGTCAGCGGAGTCATCTTGAGTATCGAGGACGTCACAGAGAAAGCGAGAATGGGAGAGCAGCTGCGGCGCATGGAGAGGATGCGCACAGTCGGTGAGTTTGCTGCAGGAATGGCTCACGAGATCAACAATCCCATCGGCATTGTATCAGCGTGTGCAGAGTATCTGGCTGCGAGAGCCGAGGCAAATGAGATTGACAGAGAGAGGTTTGTCAGTCGCTTAAGGATAATCCAAGAGGAAGCGCTCAGGTGTTCTGCGATTGTCAGGAAGCTCTTGGTGTTCGCGAGGCAGTCCAAGCTCGAGCGCTCGAGCGTCAACCTCACTTCGCTGGTATCGGACGCGATGCTCCTCGTATCGCCTCGTGCAAACAAGGAGCAGATCGAGGTATCGCTGTTGCTTGAGGACATTCCCAATGTCATCGGCGATGAACAGCAGCTCAAACAGGTCTTTCTCAATCTCGTCCTGAACGCTCTCGAAGCAAGTAAGCCTGGTGAGCGCATCTGTGTCAGCACCAGATTTGTAGAGCGAGGAGAAGGTGACCCCGCAGTGATCAGGCAGTTCTTGTCTACGGGATCTGCAGGTATTCTGGGATATGTGGAGGTAAGCGTATCGGATGAGGGCCCGGGTATCAGTGAGGGGGACATAAACCGGGTTTTCAACCCGTTCTTTACGACCAAGCCGGAGGGGACAGGTCTTGGCCTTGCGATCTCGCACAGCATAATCGAGAGTCACGGCGGGCAGATACTGGCATGCAATAACCCATCGGGCAAAGGATGTACTGTCACAGTGAGGCTTCCGGTGGTCGCGTCGGAAATCGAGTGACACCGAAGCTGCAATCAGAGGCATGTAGCGCCACGTAGCGAGTGGGATATCTCGCCGTGATGCGAGATATCTGTACAATCGGACGAAGAGCTGCAAAGGTAGGGCCTTGCGCAAGCAAGGCCTTCTTGTACTCATGTGGCACGAGTCTTGCATGGATTCACAGACGACCGTTGTAACGATGAGGTGATGGCTGTGAATCGCACTGATCGAGTGACTCTCGACGTGCTTTCGAAGGCCCTGCAAGCAGCTTCGTTGAGGCAAGAGGCAATAGCCCAAAACCTCGCAAACGTAGATACTCCAGGCTACAAAGCTCTCGGAGTCAGCTTTGAAGAACAGCTCAGCAGAGCTCTGTCAGGGAGTGACTCAATCCAATTGAGGGTCACTCATCCGGCCCACCTGCGATCAACACCGCGATTGTCTCAGGTCAAACCTACATTGGTTCGCAGGACAGGTACAGAAGCGAGGGCGGATGGGAACAACGTGGACCCTGAGGCTGAAAACGCTGCGCTTGCAGAAAACCAGTTGTTGTACAGCCTTCTCACGCGTCTTGTGAGTGAGAAATACAGCCTATTGAGACACGCCATAAGTGAAGGGAAGCGGTAGTGTATGGGTCTTTTTGATTCATTCAGAATCGCTGCATCAGGCATGACTGCGCAAAGGCTGAGAATGGACGTAATAGCCGACAACGTCGCGAACGCCAACTCGACTCGGGACTCGTCAAATGAGCCTTATAGGCGCAAACTGGTCGTCTTTTCTGAAGCTCTGGACCGCGAGCTCGCATCCGGCGGCCGGTTGTCTGCCGGGAGGCTGTCAGGCAGCCTGAGGCATCAGGCGGTAGGCGTCGGCTCTCGTGGTATGAACGGAGTGAGAGTGGCCAGGATCGTTGAGGACCCGACTCCCGGCCCTATGGTCTACGATCCGGGGCATCCACTTGCGGATGAAAACGGGTACGTGCAGATGCCCAATGTCGACATTGTCAGGGAAATGGTGGACATGATCTCAGCGTCGAGGGCCTATGAGTCAAATGTCGCAGTCATCGAAGCTGCGAAGGCCATGTTCTTGAGAGCTCTTGAGATCGGTAGATAACATAGAGGCTTTTTGCATAGTTGCAGGAGGTGGCGAGTGAATGGCAGGCTTTGATCCGACTTCACTGATGCGGGCAGCTTCAATGGCGACCGGTAAGGTGGCGATTGAGGGACGGAGGACGCAGGGGGTCTCACTCGACCTGAACAACACGACCAAGGTCAAGAATGATTCTCTTCCGTCGTTTAAGGAGATGCTTGCTAAAGCCCTTGACACTGTGAACGATCTCCAGATCAACGCAGACCGTATGGCGCAAAAGGTCGCTACTGGAGAGGTAAACGACGTTCACGAAGTGCTGATGGCTGTTGAAGAGGTCAGCCTGGGGCTTCAGTTGACCATGCAGATCCGCAACAAGATTATTGAGGCCTATCAAGAGATCATGAGGATGCAGATCTAGTCTGCGCGCTTAGACTGACCTGTCGAGTGTGTTGAGTGGTCCCTGCTATGTATCTCGTCGGACGTAAGGTGAGCGTATGAACGAAAGGCTAGAGCAGATGCGCAATCAGGGCCTGACCGTGTGGCAGGCTCTTGACACCCGCAAGAGGATAGCTGTAGTTGCTATTTCAGTGGCTGTCTTGATAGGTTTGCTTAGTCTGGCCGTGTTTACAGGCAAGGATGACTATGTTCCACTGTATACGGGGCTTACTACAGCAGACGCCTATGAGGTCATGGAGAGACTTAAGTCAGACGGCATACCTTACAGACTAGCTGATGAGGGAAAAACCATCCTTGTCCCGTCCCTTCAAAAGCACGAGCTTCGTCTTCAGCTTGCCAGCGAGGGCATACCTCAAGGTGGAGGCGCCGGATTTGAGCTGTTTGATACGCAGGGCTTCGGGGTTACAGAGTTTACGCAGAGAGTGAACTACAGAAGGGCGCTGGAGGGCGAACTTGCCAAGACCTTTGCAGCATTCGAACAGGTAGAGTATGCAAAGGTCATGTTGGCAATACCAGAGCCTACGCTCTACTCCGATGAGGAAGAACCAGTGACTGCTTCTGTGTCTTTGAAGCTGAAACCCGGAAGGACTCTTAGCCAGGCCCAGATCAGGGGCATAGTGCACCTGGCTTCTGCAGCTGTCGAAGGCTTGAAACCTTCCAATGTCACGATTGTCGACACTTCTGGCAACATCCTGTGGATTGAGGATGACAGTGAATCCGCTTTCCAGAACAGGCTCAGCGTAGCCCAGCTTGAGGCCAAAGAACGCTATGAAAAAAGCTTGCAGGCGAGTATAGAGAGTATGCTTGAGAAGGTCGTAGGTCCCGGCAATGTAGCAGTGCGGGTGAACGCCGTGTTTAACTTCGACCAGGAGCAGAGCCACAGCGAGATTCTTGAGCCTGTCATTGACGGAGCCGGAGCGGTCATCAGCGAGCAGACGTATGCAGAGGAAACCCGGGGCCCGAGTGTTTGGGCGGAGGGTGTGCCCGGTACAGCAACCAACGTCGATGGAGATGTGCCGATCTACCAAGCAATCACAGACGACCAATACAGCACTTCGACTAGAAGTGAGGAAATACGCAATTATGAATACTCTCGGACGGTTACCCGCGTGGAGAGAGGGCCCGGACGTATTGAGAGACTATCAGTCTCAGCCTTAATCCACTCTGCTGGGTTGACTGAAGACGATACGGAGCGCGTGAGAGCGATTATCGCTGCTGCCGCAGGCATTGATGAATCCCGCGGGGACGAGATCGTCGTCCACACCATGGCATTTAGGCCGAGACTGTCTGATGAGGAACTCGCTCAAATGGAGTTGGAGGCCGAGCGAGAAGCAGCGAGAGAAGCGCTGCGGCAGTATATCAAGCTGGGTGTTCCGGCGTTCCTAGGACTTATCGCTTTGATATTCGGGGCTATCGTCATCAGGACGATGCGGCGTCAAGTGTATCGTGACCTTGTGCCGGAGGGGCTAGTCGGTGAACTTGAGCTTGCAGCAGGCGAAGACGAAGCCGAAGAAGAGGAAGAGCTCCTAGGTATCCCTGATGAGGAGAAGTCGCCAGAAGAGCGGCAAAGGGAAGCGATTTTGAAGAACCTGGAGAGGATGGCGGACGAAAATCCCGAGGAGGTAGCGCGCTTGATTCGAGGATGGCTTCTTGAGGAGTGAGGTGAGAGCTGTGGCGTTGAGACAAGGCAAGGGCGGTTTGACAGGCCGACAGAAGGCTGCGATTGTCTTGGTTGCACTCGGATCGGAGCTCTCGGCCAAAATCTTCTCGCACCTTGAAGACGAACAGATCGAAGAGTTGACTATGGAAATCGCAACTATGGGAAAGATCCCTACTTCGACCAGAGACGCTGTTCTTCAGGAGTTCTACCACAGCGCCCTGGCACGAGAGTACATGGCATTTGGCGGCATTGATTATGCAAAAAACGTTCTCGAAAAGGCTCTGGGTGCGCAAAAAGCCATGGAGATCATCTCCAAGCTGACGGTATCACTCAAAGCGACGCCGTTTGAGTTTGTAAGGCAGGCTACTCCTGAGCAGCTCTTGAGCTTCCTCGAAGGAGAACACCCACAGACGATCGCTCTTGTTATCGCTCACCTTGAGCCTGCTAAGGCTGCTGTCCTGCTGTCTGCACTGCCTCAGGAGCTGCAGACAGAGGTGGCGTTGCGAATGGCGATCATGGAGGGCACCAACCCGAGTGTCGTCCGAGATGTTGAGCGTGAATTGGAGCGGCGCATGAGTTCTGCAGGCAATCAGGAGACGACTTCTGCAGGCGGGATCAAGAGCCTCGTTGACATACTCAACAACGTTGACCGCGCAACCGAGAAAGCAATACTCGAGCGCCTCGAAGAGGAAAGCCCTGCTATAGCCGAAGAGGTCTCCAAGATGCTGTTTGTGTTCGAAGACATCATATTGCTGGACGACAGAGCCGTTCAGCTCGTGCTGCGCGACATAGACCAAAAGGACCTGGCGCTGGCATTGAAGGTCGCAAGCGACGACGTCAAGGAAAAGATGTTCAAGAACATGTCGGAGCGAGCCGCGACGATGTTGAGGGAAGATATTGAGTTCATGGGGCCCGTAAGGCTGAGAAACGTAGAGGAGGCGCAGCAGCGCATAGTAGCGACGATCAGGCGGCTTGAAGAAGCGGGCGAGATTGTGGTGTCTCGCGGTCAGGGAGATGAGATCGTTGTCTAACATACTGAAGGCTAGCCACTACCTAGAGACTGACCTAAGGGCAATGGGCGTGAAGGTGCTCAGGAGTTCTTTGCGGCAGGCGGCAGAGGCTAGTATGTTCGAGACTCCTCCAGGCTTGACACTGGAGGAGTGGCGTGACCGCGTGGCTCAGATTGAGGCGGAGGCGCTGGAAAAAGCCAGCGCAATCACAAAACGTGCGGAGGCACAAGCACAAGAAACCATGGCCTTTGCGCGAGAGGCGGGGTACAGAGAAGGCTATTCCAAAGGATACGAAGAGGGATATGCCAAGGGGGAGCTGGAGGCAAAGACCCACTATCAACGAGAGTGGGATACTCGGCTAGAGCAGCTGGCTACCGTCTTGGACGAAATATTGCGCTTCAGGTCTATTCTGGTGGATCGGTACAAATCCGACATCGTCCAGCTCGTCATAGAGATGGCACAAATGGTGACCTGCGCTCAGATAGACAAGGATGACACCACCGTGCTAAGGGTCATCGAAGCGTGCCTGCGCAAAGCCAGCTCACCGACGACCCTGACGATCAGGGTCAATTTGTCTGACCTGCCGGTCGTCGTCGATGCGAAACGCGACCTGGAGGCGAAATACCCGACCCTCGAGTCAATAGAGGTCGTGGATGACCCCTCTGTAGAGCGAGGCGGGTGTTTGATAGAGACAGATTCCGGGTTTCTGGACGGCAGGATAGGTCAGCAGTTTCAGCGTGTCGCAGAGGCTTTCAACGACTCTGTGCAGGAGGGCTGAGATGGACAGCCTGATAGACCTCTTGGAGGCAAATCCACTAGACCTGGAAAAAAGCATAGCTGCAATCCGCAGGACCGATCCCATAACTGCAAATGGACGGGTCAAGCAGATCATTGGCCTCACTATCGAGTCTGCGGGTCCCGAGGCGCAGATAGGGGAGTACTGCGAGATCAGGTCAAGGCACCGTAGAGAGCCTGTCGGCGCAGAAGTGGTGGGGTTTAGGGGCGATCGGGTCTTGCTGATGCCTCTTGGAGAGATGGACGGCGTAGGGCCTGGCAGTGAGGTGGTTGCTTCTGGGCATTCGCTTAGAGTCCCTGTAGGGCCGGGCCTGCTAGGCCGAGTGCTAGACGGCCTGGGGCGGCCTATTGACGGAAAGGAAGCACCCGAAGCGGAAGCCTTCTACCCCGTGACAAACGCCCCGCCGCCACCGCTTGCGAGAAAGCGAATAACTCAGCATCTTGGCCTTGGAGTGCGTGCAATCGACGGTCTCTTGACTATTGGCCGCGGCCAGAGGATAGGCGTTTTCTCAGGCAGCGGGGTCGGCAAGAGCACTCTCATGGGCATCATCGCCAGAAACACCGAGGCCGACGTCAACGTTGTCGCCCTGATCGGCGAGAGAGGCCGTGAAGTGCGCGATTTCCTCGAGCGCGATCTCGGCGAAGACGGGTTGGCACGCTCGGTAGTAGTAGTTGCGACATCGGATCAGCCGGCCCTAGTCAGGCTCAAGGGCGCTTCTGTCGCTACGGCTATTGCCGAGTACTTCAGAGACCAGGGCAAAGACGTGATGCTGATGATGGACTCAGTCACTAGGTTTGCGATGGCCCAGAGGGAAGTCGGGCTGGCCATAGGCGAACCTCCCGCAACCCGGGGATATACCCCGTCTGTCTTTGCTCAGCTTCCCAAGCTTCTCGAAAGATCGGGGACGTCGGATAGGGGAAGCATCACCGGCCTGTACACAGTGCTCGTTGACGGGGACGATATGAACGAGCCCATAGCAGACGCTACCAGGGGTATCCTGGATGGGCATATCATTCTGTCTCGTAAGCTGGCTGCGAGAAACCATTACCCTGCCATCGACATCAACTCGAGCCTCAGTCGTCTGATGGTTGAAATCACAGATGATGACCATCAGCGCGCAGCATCAGTGCTAAGAGAGATCTTGTCTGTGTACTCCGAAGCTGAGGACCTGATCAACATAGGAGCTTACAACCGCGGCAGCAATCCAAAGATAGACTTCGCCATAGACAAGATAGATGCTGTAAACGGCTTCTTGAGGCAGGGGATAAATGAGCGGTCGACGTTTGAGGAAGCCGTTGCGATGCTAAAGGAAATAGTCAGTTGAGCGTGCGTTCTCAAGAGTTGTTTGGCTCAGTTCTTGCATAGATCAGTCTGACGTAGAGTCTCCAACCGGGGAGGCGGAGCTCCAGTATGGCGCGATTTAGATTTCGACTTCAGACTCTCTTGGACCACAGATTGCGTAAAGAAGACGAGCTAAAGCGCGGTCTCGGCGAGATTCAGAGAGCGATCATGCGTGAGCAGCAAGCCCTGGAACAGCTTGAGAGAGGCCTAAGGGAGGCGGCTGCTAGGCACGCACAGTTTGCCGCAGAGACAGTTGATGTTGAGAAGGAGCAGCTGTTCCGGAACTTCTACTCGTATCTGTGCTTGCGGATAGAGGACAAGCAGGAAACGATTTGCGAGCTAAACGAGAAGCTCGACGCTCAGCGCGACCGCGTCGTAGAGGCTATGCGCGAGCGGAAGACAGTGGAGAGCCTGCGAGATAGGAAGTTTGAGGAGTTCCGGTTGAACGAGCTTAGGAAAGAACAAGCATTTCTCGATGACTTAGCCACGACAAGATACGTTGTTAACCACCTCATTGAGGGTTCGGAGTCAGCACGATAGACGTTAGCCTTATGGGAAAGGAGGTGAACAAACACTTGAGTACCAACTCGATGCCGCAGTTGCTGACCTCTGTCAATGTGTTAGGCGTTGAGCAGGCCGCTACCGGGTCGACCTTCGATGGAGCCACGGCGCCATCTCACGCCGCGCAGGCGGAATTCGACGCCGAATTGGCTCAGGCTCTACTGGCTCAATCTGCCGGAGCAGCCGGATCGGAAGCTCGCAAGGAGGTTCAGTCAGTGCCTGCAGGTACACAGTCTAACGACTTCGCCGAGCCAGATAGCGCAGGTGAACGGCCAATCCAGCGGTCAGAGAAGCGTGCAGCTCAGTTGATCGATGAGGCGTATGCCTGCGAGCAGGGGGCGGGCCTAAACAGCATACTGTCAGCAGCTAGTGCCTCTACTATCCACGGCGTCCTTCAGGAGATCTTGGAGCATTCAGGGAGCGAGCAAGCCTTTGAGCTGGTTGGATCTGTTGAGAGCCCTCTCGAGGCGTCGGGCCCCGCGGTGATAAGCCCGGCTATGGGCCAGGCTGCGTCCATTGGCAGCCCTGTGCAGGGGGTTGGCCACGGCCAACCTGACCGAATGCAGGAAGCGCAAGGCGGCGACAGCCAGTTCGGCATCCCAGCTATGGGTGAGGAGGCCGGACTCACTGCACTTGATGGGCTCGGACCTGGACCGGCGGCTCTAGGGACGGTAGGAGGCTCAACCGAGCAGGGGACATTGATGGATGGCTCATTTGGGATCAACGCCGAGTCTCCAATGACCGACGGCCCGGTTGGTATTGACCAGCGTCAAAGCAGCGTCGGCACATGGATCAGGCAAAAGGACTCGTCTGGCCTCGCTCAGACCACGCCCAACACTGAAGAAACAGCCCTATCTGAACGTGGATCAGGACTTGAGCGAGTCGGCGTTGCTCGCCGATCTGCGGGCCAGCTGCAGCGGCGTGGACAGGCAACAAGCGGCAGAGCAGTGAGCCGAGGGGCGGCTGGCAGTAACCGCGCGTCGCTCAACGGCGGCATTAGGATACCGAATGGGCGGTCATACGTCGGCGGCCGCGAGCAGGTGTCGTCTCAATCCCAAGGGCTGCATGAGACCATTGATCCATCAGACCTGCCGGGCAGGATCGGGCATTCGCATCGACCGGGCGCCTCAGTCCACAGACCCGGACCAACTGCTCATAGCTTGCAGTCGATAGTCGGCACTGGAGTCGAGCACCATGTGAGAGTTGACAACAGGCCGATCAACGTGCAGTACGTGCTCTCCGAGGCAGTCGGGAGCCAGAGCAGCGCGCTCTCGGACCTCCAAGAGAGCGTCGTAGAGAGCGTTGCGGACCAGGATTGGATCCAGGAGTTGGTGCGGGACGCCTACGGGGTGTTGAACTCCCGGCCGATTGGCGAGTCGGAGATCAGCGGTCCAACCGAGAGCGCTCAAGGCTTTAGCAGTCAAGGCGTAGCTGCCGCTAACAGACCTGTCCAGACGCTTGGCACGGTCGGTACGGCCGGTGACGGGACCGACACGAGCGCAGCGCTCGACATGATCGGTACGGCCAGTGACGAGGCAGGCACTAGCGCAGGGTTTGGAGACGGTCCACATTCTGCCACAGTAGGGCTCACTGCGTCTCCAGAGGGAATCCCTCCTGAGAAGTGGGACGGAGTAGCTGTGATCAGGCAGAGTGACGCGGCTGCGGCCCAACAAAGGCGACCAGTGTCGAGTCAGGGCAGGGGAGCACCCGCCGTAGAACTCGGCGAGGCTGCCAAAATCGAGCGCAGCCAGGCGATTGCCAGGCAGCGCGAAGCAACGGCCAATCATCAAGCACCCGGTATCTCGGACCAAGCCGGCACTGCAGAGATCAAGGCACAGAGTTTGGAACAACCGGCTGCCCAGCCTACTCAGTTGGATGAGCCGATCAGCTCGCGTTCAGTCATTGACCAGATCGTTGAGAAAATCGACATAGAGACCGGAGCTGTAAGGCAGAAGGTGATCATCGGTCTTGAACCTGAGAGCCTGGGTAGAGTGGAGGTCCGACTCGAGGTGGAGCGAGGTAGAGTTGTAGCTGGCTTTGCAGCAGAGACTGCGGAAACAAGAAGGATCCTTAGATTGTCTGCAGACAAGCTTGTCGACGCACTCAAAGCCCAAGGACTTGAAGTCACAGCGATACGAGTCGCAGTGAGCCCGCCGGCACAGTCGGAGTTGGCTCACAACGATTTGCGTAGCGAGTTTGCCCAAAGCCAGTCTGGAAACATGAGCGATTCCAACTCGCACACAGCCGGATTTGGCCAGTCGGGGCAGCGTGACCACGGCAGGCCGTACAGCTTCTACGAGGCACAGCCCAACCTGCCTTGGAACGGGTATGGCGAGGACACGATGAACGCTGAACTTGGACGGTTGGAGTTGAGAGCGTGACGCGACCAGTGACTGAATCTAGAGGAGGAGGTGACTAGATGCCTTTGCACACAACAGCAGTGAACCAACCCAATACCTACTACAGCAGCAGCCCTCAGCGAGCAGAGCGGACCAAGAACGAGCTTGGCAAGAACGACTTCCTGCAGTTGCTGGTGGTGGAGCTTAGAAATCAGGATATCTTCGCAGCTGCAGACAACAAGGAGTTCATGGGGCAGCTCGCTCAGTTCTCGGCCCTGGAGCAGATGCAAAACGTTGCATCCGGCCTTGAAAAGCTGGCATCCGCGCAGATGATGATTCACGGTTCGACACTCCTTGGCCGAACGGTTGAGGGGAGATCGATGGACGATCCGTCGGTCATTGTATCGGGCGAGGTTACTGAGGTCAGCTTTGGTAGCGAAGGCGTAGTCGTCTCAGTTGACGGGTCCTGGGTCAGGTTGTCCGACATAATCAGATTGAAGGCGACTGCAGATGCATGAAGACATGTTGCTACAAGAGGTGACTGAGTATGGTGGGTAAGCACTTAGATATACACCATCATCTGTCAGCGATTAGGCCACAGCCAGTCACCAGGCGACCAACGGAAGTCAAACAGAGCGGTAGAGGAAGTGCGGCACCAGAGGTATCGTTTGCGGACGTTCTCAAGCAACAGACTGCGGCAATGCCGCTCAAGTTCTCCGCTCACGCAGAGCAGCGTATGAGAGATCGCAATATCCGCTTGTCAGACGTGGAGCTGGCGAGGCTTCGCGACGCGGTGGATAGAGCAAGAGCCAAAGGTGCACGAGAGTCCTTGGTGATGATGGACAACGCTGCGTTTGTGGTCAGTGTAAGGAACCAAACGGTAATCACGGCTGTGGACCGAGAGAGCATGAAGCAGAACGTCTTTACGAACATTGATTCGGCAGTGATTGCCTAGTGGCTGCGAGTGCCACGGATGCTGTGGCATAGGGGCAGGACCTCACAGAGGATGCCCCGTGGGTTCTGACTGATCGATGAACCCACAACAGCAACCAAAGGAGGTCGAATTGACAATGCTGCGTTCGTTGTTTGCTGGAGTGACCGGCTCCAGGAGCCACCAGTCCAGGATGGACGTTATCGGCAACAACATTGCGAACGTGAACACGATAGGCTACAAGAGTGCTCGAATGACCTTTCAGGAGGCGTTTGCCCAGACGATCAGGTCGGGATCTAGGCCGAGCGAAAATATCGGAGGCACCAACCCTGCTCAGATTGGTCTCGGCAATATGATCAGAAGCATTGACGTCGACATGACTCAAGGCGGCCTGGAGAGCACTGAAAAACTGACTGACATGGCCATTGACGGTGACGGGTTCTTCGTGCTGAGCGATGGCGAGGCTACGAAGTATACCAGAGACGGATCGTTTACCTTGGACGGCGAAGGATACCTGGTTGCCCCGGGCTCGGGGTACAAGGTGATGGGCTGGATGGCAACCGACGGTAAGATCGACAAGTCGGAGTCTCTCAAGGCAATCCGCATCCAGCTGGGCGAGAGCATGACTGCGCAGGCAACAGACATGGTCCGCTACAGAGGCAACCTTAACGCCGAATCCTCGGGCCTCTTTGACCTAGAGGCGTTGGGCATAGGCGCCGAAGTGGCCCGAATGCTGCATGATGCAGCCAAGGACGCGGCGGAAACCAAGACCGACCCTTCGGACGTAGCCGATGACGTGGGAAGTAGCGGGAGCAGCATTAACGATGTCATCAGCGCTCTACTCAGAGCGGCCAATACCGCTGCGTCGAGCTCAGGTGCAACTGCAAAAGGTGTAGTGGCCGCGATCGGGAACGCTGATGTGACGGACACAGACCTGCGGAAGGCAGTGGCTGACGCGTGCGACAGGGTGGCTAATGCTATACCCGGCGCTACTGCACAGGATGTCATATCTGCTCTTGAGCGGATCCAGAACACTGTTGCGACTGTGACAGCTAGGGCCACAGAAGCGGCGCAGGAGGCGGCAGCCGATGACAGCGCTACTCCCGCAGATGTCAGAGACGCTGTTGGAGACGTTCTCGACAGCACAAACGTGTTGCTAGCCAGCGCCCAGGCAGCTCCGTCAGAGTGGTCTACTCAGACGGAAATATACGATTCGCAAGGCGTCAAGCACGAGCTCCACTTGGTGTTTACCAAAGTGGACGACAACCGTTGGGTATGGAGGGCGGTGAGCCCTGGTGCGACTGGTGAAGGAACTGTCATATTCAGAGCCGATGGGACAGTCGATCGAGACTACATGTCTCAGCAGGTCGTTGTTGATCCTGCCAATGGCGCTGCTCTCATCAACGCGACTCTAGATTTCAGCAACATAACCCAGTTTGGCGCGGGCTCTTCGGTGGCTGATGCGTTTGTGACCGGATTCCCGTCAGGAACACTTGAGTCGTTCAAGATTGATCCCGATGGTACAATTACAGGGATATATTCGAACCAACAGAATGAGATACTCGGACAGATTGTCTTGGCCAAGTTTACCAACCCTGCAGGGTTGAGTCGTGACGGCAACAACCTGTATACCGAAACCGCCAACTCAGGTACGGCGAATATAGGCTCAGCAGCAGAATCAGGCAGAGGCAAGATCATGAGCGGACAGGTTGAGATGTCCAACGTAGACCTGGCAAGGGAGTTCACAGACATGATTATCACCCTGAGAGGCTTCCAGGCCAACGCCAGGCTTATCACGACAGCCGAGGAGATGCTCCAAGAACTGATTCAGCTGAAGCGTTAGCCTGCGATCTGCGGAAAACGGAGGCGTCTGTCCAGCACCTAGTTTTTGGCGCTGTTTGTGGCGCCTCCTGCCGCCAGTGTGAAGCCGGGTCGAATGGGTGTCAACTTCTTTGTTCTGCTGAGCGAGGGGGAGCGAACGTGATCGAGCTTACCCGCTTAAACGGGACGACCATTGTTATCAACTCGGACCTTATAGAGACTGTGGAGGAGACTCCTGATACTGTCGTGACTCTCACAATCGGCACCAAGTATGTTGTCCAGGAGAGCTCTAGGGACATCGTTGACAAGGTCGTCGAGTTTCGCCGAAGGATCATGCGTCCATAGGAGACAGTGGGGTGTTTGAATGGACATTTCTACGATTGTCGGAGCAATAGGTGGCTTGTTTTTGCTTGCGAAAGCGATGACGTCCGAGAGTGCTGTCGCAGAGGGCTTTTTCCAGTGGGAGTCGATTATGATCACCTGCGGCGGCACAGTGTGTGCTATCCTGATAGCTTACACGTTCGATGAACTCAAGATGATTCCGCGGGCAGTCGTAAAGGCATTGAGAAGGCAGGACTATTCTGCAGACGACACGCTGGACTCCCTGGTTCGCCTAGCCGAAAAAGCTCGCAGAGAAGGCCTGTTGGCTCTGGAAGACGACTTGGTTGAGATAGACGACCCCTTTTTGAGAAAGGGCATACAGCTCGTTGTGGACGGCACCGATCACAATATGGTCAGAGATGCCCTTGAGACAGATCTCAACTACATGGAGGCTAGGCATGCCCGTTGCCGCTCAGTGTTTGAGACCGCAGCTTCGCTTGCCCCTGCATTCGGCATGATCGGAACCCTTATTGGCCTTATACAGATGCTGGGAAGACTGGACGACCCATCGACTGTAGGTCCGGGTATGGCAACCGCGCTTCTCACCACACTGTATGGTGCTCTCATGTCTTATTTGATACTTACTCCGATCGCCAGGAAGCTTCAGATCAACGGCAAGAAGGAGATCCTCATCAAGGAAATGATGCTGGAGGGAATACTCTCGATCCTATCAGGCCAGAACCCGAGGATAATCCAAGAGAAGCTGAAGTCATTCTTGGCTCCCGAGCAGCAGGAAGCTGTTGAAGCCAGACGAGAGGCTGCCGACAGCCCAGCCATATCGACTGTTCGTGCAAGATAAGATGCCAAGAAGGGAGCGGTGAAGAGTGGGAAGAAGGCGCGAGCCCGAAGAATCGGACGGTTCGGGCAATTGGATGACTACATACTCGGACTTAATGAGCTTGCTCCTGTGCTTCTTTGTCTTGCTCTTTGCGTACTCCTCTCTCGATACAGCGAAGTTCAAGGCTGTTATTCAGTCACTGAGAGGGGCATTGGGTATTCTGGACGGCGGCCCAGCTTTGCTCGATGACAGTCTGCTGCCGGTCGAACCTGATCCTGTACACGACGACTACCCGACTGACAGAAGCCTGCAGATTGCCAGTATTGCGACAAAGATCAGCGCGTTATTGGAAGAAAGCGGAATAGACGCGGAGGTCGAAGTCGCTGTCGACTACCGTCGTGGAGTTGTCATCAGGTTTAGAGAAGCGGTGTTGTTTGACTTTGCAAAGGCAGAGATCAAGCCCGAGTCCAAACCGCTGTTGCTTAGGATTGCGGATATTTTGCAAGAGATACCCAATGACCTGGTCATTGAGGGGCACACGGACAACATACCCGTTAAGCCGAATAGCGAGTTTGAGTCAAACTGGGATCTGTCAACCAAGAGGGCTGTTCGCGTGCTGAGTTTTCTCCTCGAAGAGGCAGGAGTTGGCCCTCCGGAGAGGCTGTCTGCATCAGGCTACGGTGAATACAGGCCGATTGTAGCAAATGACAGCGAGCAGAACAGAGCCCTCAATCGCAGAGTCGATATAGTCATCTTGGTGCCTCCGGATTCGGGTGATGCGGGATTTCCCGAGGTCCCGGCGCAGACTGCCGTTGAGGACGGGCAAGAGATAGGTGGGGTGGTTTCGTCATGACACAGAGATTCAGCGCACGCAGTGCTGCCGATGCTCCTGCACAACAACAGGCTGGGTGGCTCTCCGGAAGGCGGTTTAGGCTGTTGGTGCTGTTGACAATCGCCATAGGGATGGTTGCCGGCTACTTCTTTGCTGCAGGCGGCGGGCTTGCCAACATCGCGAAGAAATTCGAAAAGCCCCTGGTAACGGAGATCGGGCCGATTGTGACCCTCGACCCGTTCGTCGTAAACCTTGCAGGAAGCAGAGGCGAGAGGTATCTCAAGACTACACTTTCCTTAGAGCTGAGAAGCGAAAGTGCGGTCAAAGCGGTGGAGCCTCTCAATGCATCGATGAGGGACGCCATTATCGGGATCTTGTGCTCGCAGACTTTGGATGATCTCGAGACGGCTGGCGCAAAGCAAGCCTTAAAGACTCAGATCGTCAACAAACTCAATGAGGTAATAGGGTCTCCGCTTGTCCTGAACGTGTACTACCAAGACTTCGTAATGCAGTAGGCTCCGTTGCTGCGCTGTTAATGGAGTGGAGCCAGAGGTGAGTATCGAGTGTCGGATGTACTGACGCAAGAGGAAATAAATGCGCTTTTGAGTGCCTACGGAAAGGACCAGCCTGAAGAAGTGGTGGAGGTCGCAGTTACTGCTCCAGGCCCTGACGGCGCGCCTGTCAAGATCAACAAGCCTGTCAAGACCTGGGACTACCGAAGGCCCGAGAGGTTTTCGAAGGATCAAATCCGCACGCTTCAGATGTTGCATGAGACATACGCCAGGTACGCATCTACGACCCTGTCGGTGTTAATGCGAATGCCCGTGAAATTCAGTCTGGTTGGCATAGAGCAGGCGACCTACGATGAATTCCTGACAACCTTGCCTAACCCGTCTGTGATCTACATATTTAGAATGCCTCCGCTGGAGGGATCGGCTATCCTGGAGGTCAACGCGGGTATTACGTTTTGTATGGTCGACAGGCTGCTGGGCGGCCCAGGCAAGGCCAGAATGCGAGTCAGAGAACTGACTGACATAGAACAGACGCTCATGAGGACAGTCACAGATCGGTTGCTTGCGGACCTGGGCGCCTCTTGGGCGCAGTTGGCTGAGATTCATCCGGAATACGAGGACTACGAGACGAATCCGCAGTTTGCTCAGATCGTGCCTCCGCACGACCCTGTCATATTGTTCGCATTTGAAATCAAGATGGGTGACACCTTCGGCAGCCTAAACATGTGCATTCCATACTCTGTGATTCAGCCGATCACTGGGAGACTCAGCGCCCAGCGTTGGTTCATGGAGTCCCCGCGCAAGGGAACGTCCAGACGCAGCCAATTGGAAGGCAAGGTGCTAGGACAGGTGGAAGTCCCGATCAGAGTTGAGCTTGGAGAGTGTGAGGCGACGATGCGCGAAGTCCTAGACCTTGAGGTAGGCGACATTGTCAAGCTAGACAGTCACGTGGGGGACGAGCTCACATTGTACATCGGCGGGATTCCTAAGTTTCGCTGCGTGCCTGGAGCCGAAGGGAAACAGTTGGCAGTTCAGATAACTCAGCTGATTGGCTCAGAGGAGGTGGAATGATGGCTGACGATACGATCAGACAAGAAGGGGCTCAAGAAGAGATGCAAGAATCAGTTGACAACTCGAGCGGAGGCGTCGATACCTCGGCCATCGTTGAACAGATCAGTAGCGAACTCGAGGAGCTAGAAGATGAACAGATCGAATGGACGGAGGATATGATGCCGAAGTTTGAGACGCCTGTAATGCCTGGGCAAGGCCAGGCTAGTGCTGAAGACGCCAAAGAGGAGGATGAGGAGGCAGAGACGACACCCGCTGATTCGGCAGTAGCCAAAGATCAATCGACCGCAGATGTCAAGACAGTGCGGTTTGCTCAGTTTGCTCCCAGTCCAAAGGGTGGCGCTTTAGGCAATCTCGATCTTCTTCTCGACGTCAAGATGCCTCTGGCAGTTGAGCTCGGCAGGACTCGCATGCTGATTCGAGATATTCTCGAGCTCGGCCCGGGTTCTGTGATTGAGCTGGACAAGGCTGCTGGGGAACCCGTTGACTTGCTGGTGAACGGGAAACTTATCGCCCGTGGAGAAGTAGTCGTAATCGATGAGAGTTTCGGACTGCGCATCACTGAGATAGTCGGTTCGGCTTCGGAGGTGGCCAAGTGACCGAGAGTGTAACCGACGCTGTTGCCGAAGGCGGCCTTGACCTAGGATATGGGAGCGGTGTTGACTTGGCATCGATGGTGCTTACCCTCGCCAAATACGCGCTGGTGACCTTTATAGTGCTCTTGATTTTTTGGTTTTTCGTGCAGTTTCTCAAGAGGGCGGTTGATTCTGCAGGATACAAGAGCGGTAGAGGGCGCATAACGGTGGTAGAAACGGCGCGTCTATATGGAGACAAGGCTCTCCATATTGTGAGGGTCGACGACAAAGAGGTCTTGATTGGCTCATCAAAGGAAACGCTTACCTACCTGTGCGACTTGGATGTGCCTGCAGGAGACCTCTCTCCCGCAATGGAGCGAGAGGCACAGGCTCCTGCGGGCGCCGGAGAGTTGAGAGCCGTAGACGTACAGACTGCCGATCCTTTGGAGAGGTCAACGCCGCGCCTTGGCAAAACCCTTGACAGCTGGCTGAATCGCCTCAGCAGCGCCGCATCCAATGGCATCGCCCGTGTCCTAAAGGCAAGACGGGATATGAGACCAGATACGCAGCCGGACGAGGCTGCCATTTTGCGGGATGAGGCACAGCGGATCAGGCACGGCCTGTCTCCGTTCCACGAGGTCCTCAACAAGGAAGTAGCTGCCGGTGAAGAGGCCGAGTCAAGTGGGCGTGAAGCCAGCCTAAAGAGGCTTAGGTCCTTGGCTGCTAGGTCGGAGAGACGTGATGTTGATGAGTAAGTCAAGGCAGACCCTGCGGTCAGCTGCGCTGACTGCACTTACTGTTGCAGTCGTACTTGGTCTTGTTTGGTGCAGTGCGGAAGCTCAAACCATTCCAATTCCTACTATCACAATCGGAGTCGACGAAGCAGATGAACCAGGTGAGGTCAGTCTGGCACTGGAGATTCTGTTCCTCTTGACTATACTGTCTTTGGCGCCTGCAATCCTGATCCTTCTGACTTCGTTTACTCGAACGGTAATAGTGCTGTCGCTCGTGAGAAACGCGATAGGCACTCAGCAGGTCCCGCCCAATCAAGTGATTATTGGACTGGCGCTGATTCTTACATTTTTCGTCATGACGCCTACGTGGAATGCGGTGTATTCGGAGGCGCTTCAGCCATATCTGAACTTGGAAATCAGCAGAGAAGAAGCTTTCGAGCGTGCTCTGTCGCCTGTCAGGGATTTTATGTTCCGCCAAGCCAATGAGAACGACATAGGCCTGTTTGTATCTCTGGCAGGGATCGAGCGCCCGAGAAACCAGGACGACGTGCCTACAAGCGTGTTGATCCCCGCGTTTGTCTTGGGTGAACTCAAGAAGGCGTTCCAGATGGGCTTTGTCATATATCTGCCATTCCTCGTTATAGACATAGTGGTTTCCAGCACTCTCATGTCAATGGGAATGATGATGCTCCCGCCTGTAATGATATCGCTGCCGTTCAAACTGCTTCTCTTTGTGCTGGTGGATGGATGGCATCTTGTGGTCGAATCGCTAGTAGCTAGTTTCATGTAGCGGCATCCAGAACCGCCTCAATCTGTCAATACAGCCTCAATATGCACATTTCTATGCCGGAGCCTTCTGTGATGGCACGCTAATTGCATGTTACACGATTCGGTGAGATCCAAGCCGCTCAACCGGGTGCGCCTTGTAGTGGCCGCTGGCCGCGACACCTCTATTTCAGCACCCTGAGCTTGCACATCCCGTGAAGGAGTCCAGGTCGAGATGTCTCAGACTCTTGTCATTGAGCTAGGTAGGGCAACGCTTCTGCTGGCAGTCAAGTTGGCAGCCCCTATGCTGGGCTTTGGTCTGTTGGTAGGGCTACTCGTGAGCATATTTCAGGCTGCAACTCAGATCCAGGAGATGACCCTCACTTTTATTCCAAAGATCTTGGCAGTCTTCGTAGCTCTGGCTGTGTTTGGCCCGTGGATGCTGCAAAACCTAGTGTCGTTTGCTGCGTCGATATTCAGCAATCTCGGCAGATTCGCACAATGAATGCTCTCAATCTGACTCACGAAGGGTTTGCGGTTTTTTTCCTGGTCCTGGCGAGGTGTAGCGGCATATTTGGGTTTTCACCCGTGTTGAGCGGCATGCAGATTCCTATGCAGGTCAAGATCGGGCTGTCGTTCTTCATCGCCGTTACGACCTTTCAAGTGGTGATCGCCACCTCGAGCTACACAGTCCCGGATAACGTCTTTGAGTATGCGTTGGCTGTTGCAGCCGAGTTGTTCGTTGGCCTGTGCATAGGGTTTGTCACTGCGCTTGTGATGACATGTGTTCAGGTAGCGGGGACAGTCATTGACTTTGAGATGGGGTTTGGAATGGTCAATGTCGTTGACCCTTTGTCAAACGTTCAGACCACAGTGATGGGACAGTTGTACATCATATTGGCGACGCTCTTGTTCATTGTCATGAGAGGTGACCATGTGGTCATTCGTGCAGTAGTGGGCAGCTATGCAGTAGTGCCGCTGTCCGGGACCGCTATTGGTGCAAGTACGATGTACAGTTTTTGGGATCTGCTAGCAAGAGCCTTTATTACATCGTTCAAGATCGGCGGGCCGATAATCGCATCGTTGTTTCTTGCGACCATAGGGCTGGGCATCGTAGCTAGGACTGTTCCACAGATGAACGTCTTGATGGTAGGGTTTCCTTTGAAGATAGGAATCGGGCTGCTGGCTGCCACTGCAGCAGTCCCGTTTGTGGTTGCGGTTCTCAGGCGCCTCTATGGGGAACTGCCTGGCGAGATCATGGTCATTGTGAGAACGCTGGGTGGCTGATAGTGTTGTTGGTTAGTAGTGGGTGGTAGGTAGATCCGCATTGCATTCGCAGGGGGAGTGAAATGGCGACACAGGAACGCACGGAAGCCGCAACGCCAAGGCGTCGCGAACAAGCCCGACGCCGCGGGCAGGTCGCCAAGAGTGTTGAGCTGACTTCTGCAGCGGTGCTAATAGTTGCTTTTGTCGCTCTGCGCGTGTGCTCGCAGTATATGTATGGCCGACTCGGCAACTTGATGGCCAGTGCGATCAGTCGGTCAGCTACCATTTCTCCCTCAGCGAATGAGCTCTACACTTACCTCGTTGAGACAGGGCTGAACATCCTGCTCATACTGGCGCCCGTCGTGTTGGCAGTTGGTGTCATTGGGTTTGCAATGACCTCTGTCCAGGTAGGCTTCGTCCTCTCCGGAGAGCCTTTGGTGCCCAACCTGGCAAGGCTGAACCCAATCGCTGGCCTGTCACGGATGGTATCAGCTCGGGCATTCGTTGAGCTGCTCAAGGCTATTATCAAAGTCGTTGCTGTAGGATATGTGGGGTACAAAGCTATAGCGGGAGAGTATGAGAACCTTTTCGGTATGGCCGACATGAGCGTCGGTCAAATGGTTGTGTATGTTGGCAGGCTGACCTTTAATGTCGGGATCAGGACGGGCTTGGTCCTCCTGGTGCTGGGAATAGGCGACTACGCATTTCAGAGGTATGAATTTGAAAAGAGCATCAGGATGACCAAGGAAGAAATCAAACAAGAAGCCAAGGAATACGATGGCGACCCGCTGATTCGATCAAGAATTCGTGCCAAGCAGCGCCAGTTGTCGATGTCTCGTATGATGCAGGCTGTCGAAAAGGCAGATGTAGTCGTAACCAACCCGACGCACTACGCGGTTGCATTGGCTTATGACCAGGCTGAAATGGATGCACCGACTGTGGTGGCAAAGGGCAAGGACTTGATCGCTGAGCGGATCAAGGAGGTCGCAAGACAACACGGCGTGCAGGTTGTGGAGAATAAAGCTCTGGCGCAAGCGCTCTACAAGAGTGTGGAAATCGGACAACAGATACCCGTTGAGCTATACAAAGCAGTAGCAGAGGTGCTTGCATACGTCTACAGGCTTGAAAACAGGCTGTAACAGGACGGCACCCTCCTATGGAGTAGTCGGTGCAAGCCTCTGAGACAAAGGAGAACCAATATGGCGGACGCGACTCGAGCAGTTTCTTTGAGCAGATTTGTCAAGTACAGCGACATACTGATGGCGGGAGTAGTTGTTCTGGTTGTTGTCATGATGGTTATCCCGCTACCTGCAGCGCTGCTGGATATCTTGTTGGCAGTCAACATCACAATCAGTCTGACAGTGCTGTTGGTCACCTTGTACGTTGTTGAGCCTCTTGATTTCTCCGTGTTTCCATCGCTGCTACTTGTTACAACGCTGTTCAGACTCGCACTCAATGTGTCTTCTACACGGTTGATTTTGTTGCATGGATACGCTGGCCAGATCATTGAGAGTTTTGGCAACTTCGTAGTAGGCGGCAATTTCGTGGTGGGCTTAGTGATCTTCACCATTCTTGTCATAATACAATTTGTGGTAATCACGAACGGCGCTGGACGTGTTGCCGAAGTGGCTGCGAGGTTTACGCTGGATGCGATGCCTGGTAAGCAGATGAGCATAGACGCAGACCTCAACGCCGGGCTTATAGACGAAGAGGAGGCGAGGCGGCGCCGCAGACTGATTGAAAAAGAAGCAGACTTCTACGGTGCTATGGACGGTGCCAGCAAGTTTGTCAAGGGCGATGCGATAGCAGGTATTATCATTACGCTGATCAACATCATAGGCGGGATTGCTGTTGGCGCCCTTATGCACGGCCTCAGCGTCCAAGAGGCGGCTCAGCGGTACGCACTGCTTACAGTCGGGGACGGCCTGGTCACGCAGATCCCAGCCCTGCTGATCTCCACTGCAACTGGAGTGGTCGTGACGCGGGCGGCTTCAGACTCAAACCTCGGCGCGGACTTCACTGCGCAGATGCTGGCACAGCCTCGAAGCTTGGCAATAGCTGCGGTCGTGCTGTTGTTCCTTGGGATGGTTCCGGGGTTGCCCTTCCTTCCGTTCTTGATACTCTCGTTGGTGACCGGCGCTATCGCATATGTGGTAACCAAGGCTGCCAAGGAAGAGCAAGCCAGGATGGAGGCTGAAGAGGCGGCAAAACGACAGGCGGCAGTACAAGAGTCAGTCAGGCCTAGTGACATAGCCGCTTCACTTGCTGTCGAGCCTTTCGAGGTGGAGATAGGGTACGGCCTGATACCGATGGTCGACCGCGGGCAGGGCGGTGACCTCCTTGACAGGATCACTATGGTCAGGAGGCGGATCGCTGCTGAGCTGGGGCTTTTGGTTGCGCCAATCCGCATCCGTGACAACCTGGAACTTGGGCCAAACGAGTATGTGGCCAAGATAAGAGGAAATGAAGTCGCGAGGGCAGAAATCTATCCCGACCGCTATCTGGCAATGGACTCAGGCGCCGTGACTGAGAAGGTCGACGGGTTGCAGACAGTCGAGCCCGCATTTGGTTTGCCCGCCATCTGGGTGACTGAGGCAGATAGAGATCGTGCGGAGCTCGCCGGTTACACTGTAGTGGACCCGGCGTCTGTTGCAACGACCCATCTGGCCGAGATCATAAAGCGCCATGCACCCGAGCTGCTTGGAAGGCAGGACGTCAAGGAGATGATCGACTCCGTACGCGAGTCCCATCCTGCAGTTGTCGAGGACGTCGTGCCTGAGCTGCTCACCATTGGCGAGGTACAGAAGGTACTTCAAAACCTTCTCAGAGAGCGCGTCCCGATCAGAGACGTAGTGACTATCCTCGAGACCCTGGGCGATTATGCCCGCAGCGTTCGCAATGTGGATGTGCTTTCCGAATACTGTAGACAAGCCCTGGCGCGGACCATTTGTCGCCAGTACCAGGGCGATGATGGCTCAATAAGCGCAATCACGATCAGTCCTAGCCTAGAGCAGATGATTGCAGACGCTATCGAGGAGACCGATCAGGGCTCCTACCTAGCCCTAGATCCCACTGCAGTGCAGAGGTTCTTTGACAGCTTGTCTCAGCAGATAGCGAAATCTGCAATGCTCAGCTCCCAGCCGATCGTGCTGACGAGCGCTGTAGTCAGACTGCATGTCAAGCGTTTGACCGAACGGGCGATTCCGGGTCTAGTCGTGCTGTCTTACAACGAGATCGTTCCGGACGTCAAGGTGAGATCAGTAGGGATGGTGAGCTTACCTGATGAGGCTTAAGCGTATTACAGCGCCGACCATGCAAGAAGCGTTGGAGCGCGTCAAACGCGAACTAGGCCCTGATGCAGTTATCATAGGATCAAAGACTGTACGCTCCGGAGGTTTGTTTGGGTTTTTTGGCAAGCCCAAGGTAGAAGTCACCGCTGCAGTTGATCCAGCTCCGGAGGCAGCTAGGGAACCTCTTGACTTGAAATCACGCGAACCAAGCACCTATACTCAGCCTGTGATCACCGCTCCCGAACTGCAGGAAATATACAGAGAGCTGCAAGGGATGCGCAGAGAAGTAGCAGCTTTGGTTGACGGCACGAGAGTGAAGTCAGACCGGGTCCCGCTTAGCGGAGCTTTGCTCTCTGTTTTTCGCAGGTTGGTAGACAACGATATCGAAGAAGAGACTGCCCGGATACTAGTCGAAGAAGTTGCAGGTGATCTTCGTCAGAGGGAGCACGATGACTTGGCGAAGGTTCATGCCATGCTGGTCAACAAGGTCGAAAGGCTGATCCCCGTTGCACAGGAGACTAAGTTTGACAAGGATGGCCCCAAAGTCATAGCCATGGTGGGGCCTACGGGTGTCGGCAAGACAACGACTATCGCAAAACTGGCGGCCGTGTACGCTCTGTCTCGCAAGAAGCGGGTTGCGCTCATAACCGCCGACACCTACAGGATCGCTGCTATAGAACAGCTCAGGACATATAGCGATATCATAGGTGTTCCGTTGACAGTCGTGTACTCTCCAGAAGAGGTCCAACTAGCGATCCAAGAGCACAGGGATGCCGACTTGATTCTCTTGGACACTGCAGGGCGAAACCCCAGGAACCCTGCAAGAATGCTCGAGTTGCGAGGAGTTATCAGAGCAGCTCAACCTAACGAAGTGCACCTAGTGATAAGTGCTACGACAAAGAACAGAGATGCGATCGAAATCGTCGATAGGTTTGAGCAGGTCAGGTTTGACCGGCTCCTTATCACGAAGCTGGACGAAAGTTCGACATACGGGATGATACTCAACGCTCTTGTGAGGGCACAGCGCCCGCTGTCATATGTAGGTACAGGGCAGGATGTCCCTGAGGATCTTGAGTACGCTTCGGCGAGCAAGCTGGCACACATGATTGTAGGTGACTGGGGAAGCCCTCTTGAGCTGGACACCACACATGATACTGAACAGCATGTTGGCTACGAACATCCTCGTTCTTAGGGCTTGCGGAGGTGCGATACATGGCGGATCAAGCGTATAGACTTCGGAAGCTCGCAGAGCTCGCCGGCAGATCGGACTCCGCACTGGCAGACCGTAGAGCTGGAGTGGAAAGGGACATTGCTGCTGACAGGCAGATGAGGACCAGTTCCAGTGGGCTCAGGCGGACTCGAGTTATGGCGATTACCAGCGGCAAGGGTGGGGTAGGCAAGACCAACATCGTCGCCAATCTTGCCATATCATTGTCTGAGGCTGGAATGCGGGTGCTGGTTGTAGATGCAGACCTAGGCCTTGCAAATGTCGATGTGTTGCTCGGCTTGTACCCGCGGTACAACCTTGGTCACGTCGTGCAGGGGCAGAAGTCTCTTGAAGAAGTGATCATCAATGGCCCTGCAGGTATTCGAATCATTCCCGGTGCCTCGGGCCTGCAGGATCTAGCGCAAATGGATGCTGGGCGGAGACATGCCCTTCTCTCAGACTTGGTGTCACTGGAGGAACAGGCGGATCTAGTGTTGATTGACACAGGAGCGGGCCTGTCGAGTAGCGTCATGGACTTTGTAGTGTCGTCTGATGAGGCGGTGATTGTGACGACGCCGGAGCCGACAGCAATCGCTGATGCATATGCGATGATAAAGGTGCTGTCGCAGACTGACTCAGATGTGTACATCCGACTCTTGGTCAACCAAGCCCGCAGTGAGTCAGAGGCAGAACAAGTAGCAGATCAGATTCTGTCTGTAGCTCGGAGATTTCTCAACGTGCACGTGGACAACCTTGGTTATGTGCTTGTGGACGTGGCTGTCCAAAGGTCGGTCAGGGCGCAAAAGCCGTTCGTCCTCCTGTATCCTCATTCATCGGCCTCAGAGTGCATAAGGGCCGCGGCCAGACGCCTGGTGACCGGCAGGTCGAGCCCTGTTGCGCCCAGTGGAATCGCCGGGTTTATCAGGCGAATGCTGTCTGCAATCGGAGGGCGATATGTTGAGTCTTGAGCGCTATCTCCCTATCTTAGATCAGAAAGTAGAGCTTCAAGTGCCTGAGTTGCATGAGACTCGTGTGTACCTGACCAAGGTGGAGGACATCTCAGAGGATTTCATTACTGTCATTTGTCCCATTAGCAGCGGAGAGGTTGTTCCATTGAGAGCTGGGCAGCGGGTGACTGTCACATATGTGACAGGAGAGGGCCTGTTTTCGTTTGACACGGGGATTCTCGAGAGGTTCGCCGGGCAGGTGCCCAGACTCAAGCTCGCTCGGCCTGACGAAATAGTGAGGGCACAGAGGCGTCACCACAAGCGCATAGAAGCGAGATTTCCCGTAAGATATGCTCTGATCGAATCTGACGCGATCGAAATGGGTCCTGGCACGCTGGACTTCAAACAGGCAGAATGTGTGGACATCAGCTCCGGGGGAATGCGAGTCAGACTTGTCGACGTTGTCGTTGGAATCAGACTTGGAACATACGTCCAACTAAGGTTTAGCATTCCTACAGAGGATAGGCGGGATTTTGACTTGATGGCTCAGGTAGTGCGGATAGAGGACTTCGGCAGAGCGAAAGCGCCAGCTCTCGACGCCATAGACACCGAATCAGGGCCGAGAGATAGCGTCGAGGAGGTTGCAGACCCCAAACGCAACTACCGAGTAGCTTTTCGGTTTGTCGGCATTAGCCTAAGTGACCAGGACTCGATTATGAAGTTTGTGTTTGACAGGGAACGAGAACTCATTGAACGCGGAGTAATTGGCCGTTAGCTCTTGAGTCCGGAGGCGTGGTGCTTTGGCTACTCTTGACGAGACGTGGAGAGCATATAGAGAAACGGGCGACCGTTCCTGTAGAGAGAGGCTGGTGCTGAACTACATCGGCCTCGTCAAGACCGTTATAGGCCGTTTGAGTGTCAGGCGGCTCCCAGGTACGGAGTACGACGACCTGGTGAGCAACGGTATTATTGGGCTGATGGATGCTATTGACAGGTTTGACCCGTCCAAAGGCGCTAGATTTGAGGTGTACGCGGCAGCAAGGATCAGAGGTGCTATTCTCGATGCGTGCAGGAAAGACGACTGGGTCCCAAGGAGTGTTAGGCAAGCTTCGAGGCAGCTCGAACGCGTGTATTCGGTAGTCGAGAACCGCTTGGGCAGATCTGCCACGGATTGGGAAATAGCGAGTGAAATGGGCTTGTCGATTGAGGAGTTTGACAAGATGCTGCAGGACATCGAAGCGTCGCACCTCATGTCGCTCGACGAGCGAGTGCCTGGGACAGACCAGGACGACTCAATGACAGTTGCCGACCGGATTGAGGATACGTCCGTCCCTGCGCCGGAAGAGCTAGTCGCCGAGTCGAGCGCTATCGAGATATTAGCGGAGGCGATTGATCGTCTTCCGGAAAGGGAGCGGCTGGTAATATCGCTGTACTACCAAGACGGGCTCACTCTGAGGGAGATCGGCGAGGTCCTGGGAGTAACCGAATCGCGTGTTTCGCAACTGCATGCCAAAGCCATTCTCAGGCTCAGGGGCAGGTTGACTAGGGCACGAGCACAGCATGCGATATGAACTGATCTGGAGACTTCGGATGCCCTCAAGGGGTGGTGGCAGTGCGTCCGATCGACTTGCAGGGAATCGTCACAAAGACCCAGGATATCGAGCGCCTGCATCGCGTCCAACAGCATCATCCTGTGCTGTCGCAGGAGCAGTTTTCAGAAAGGCTTCGCAGAGAGGCGGAGGCGAATCTAAGGCGTGTTCGGTTTATTGAGGAGTCTCCTGTAGCGGGAATACGTGAGAGGAGAGACGAGGGCAAGCAGAGACAGCATGCGAGCGAAAGGGAACGCCAAGACAGCAGGCCAGACAGAGGGGATGAAGCTTTGGGCTGTCAGCCGGGCGATCAGCTTAAGGGCCGGCATATCGACGTCAAGGCGTAGCCCCATGGAGGGTGAGGTTGATTGGAACTGGTATTACGAGTCCTAGAGGCACTGCTGGTATCAGTCGCCGGTGTAATAGTTGTGGTTTACGCGGCTCGGCACTTCGTGTCGTCAAGCGGGCGGCTGAACAGACATCACAGCGAAGTTGCATATGAGCAAGAGCGCGAGCAGGCTAGAGCTGAGTTCCTCGGCGCTTTGAGAGATACGGCCAGTGGGATTGCAAATGACCTCGAGGCCAAGGCGTTATCTATGCGAGATCTCCTGAGGGAGGCAGACGAGACGATTGCAACCTTGGCCGAGTTGTTGGCCAGGTCAGAAAACGTGTACCGAGGCGCCGCAGCATCCGATGTCAGCACCCGGAATCAAGAGCGCCCGAGTGAAGGCCGGCAGCAGGAGAAGAGGATGGAACGTGATGTTCAGCGCAAACAGGCACCAAGTCGCAGGCCGCGTGCGGAGCAAACAAAGCGCTCGACAACGTATCGAGAGGTCCATGCACTGGCCGAGGAAGGAAAACGGCCCGAAGAGATCGCAAAGCAGCTCGGCCTTGGAACAGGAGAGGTACTGCTCGTCCTAGGCCTGTCAAGAAAAGCATAACGTTGGCTTTATGAGACGAATCCCTCCAATTGGGTGATGTTGGGGCTGGCGGTAGCACAAAGTGCTCATTGCCAGCCCTAGTCATATCCAGTATAATTGTACGCAGTTTGTGCATTATTCTAATACCGCGTAGTTGAGGAGGGCGTGTGATTGATGAGGAAATCTTCTATACTCTTGGTATCTATGCTGTTAGTCATGATGATTGCCATGTCGGCGACGATTGTTGCTGCGAAAGAGGTTATACGTGTTGCTATCGAGCCCTTTTATCCTCCGTTTGAGCAGATGGATCCCGACGAGACGATATGGGGATTTGACGTCGACCTCATCAAAGCAGTTGTTGAGGAGATGGGTGCAGAAATCCAGATTTACAACGTCGGTTGGGAGGGCTTGATACCAGGGATCCAGAACGGCTCCTACGACTTGCTCATCTCTGCGATGACGATCACTCCGGAGAGGGCTCTTCAGATCGACTTCAGCGACTGGTACTTCGACTCCAGACAAGCGATTTTGGTGCGCCAGGGCGATACGAGAATCAGCTGTCAGGCTGATCTTATCGGCAGACAGATAGGTGTCCAGCAGGGGACCACTGGCGACTTCGCAGTAAGAGAGCTCGAAGGAATCAATGAAGACAAGGACGTCCGCGGGTTCCCGACAGCCCCTGAAGCCATCATGGAACTGATGACCGGAGGCGTGGATGCAGTAGTCTTGGATTGGCCCGTTGCCGTATACTACAAGGACATGTTCCCAGGGTTCGAAATAGTCGGTGACCCTGACGAGTGGGAGCCGGAGTACTTCGGCATTGGCATGAAGAAGGGGCGCACAGATCTCCTCGAGCGTGTCAATGCTGCTCTTGCGGCTTTGAGAGAGAGCGGTAAGTATCAGGAGATATACGACAAGTACTTCGCTCTGTAGCTATCGATCTATCTTGTGAGTTATTGGGTGTGCAATGAGCATCTGCGTAGCATCTTGTCCTTTATAGGTGCTACGCAGATTGCTTTGTTGTCTCCTCAGGAGGTGAGGAAGCAACGTGATTGCTTCAACGTTGAGATTTCTGTGGGAGAACAAGATGTTTCTCCTAGCAGGTGCTTGGACTACCGTGCAGCTTACAGCAGTATCTGTTGCCCTTGGAACCGTGATAGGAACAGTCGTTGGAATCGGCCGCATTAGCAAAAACAAGGTTATCAGTTTGGCTGCAGCTGCATACGCTGACTTCCTGAGGGGAACTCCGCTGCTTGTGCAGATCTTCCTTGTCCACCACGGCTTGCCGGCTGTTGTCAGCCGATACGTTCCCGGGTTTCATATCACTCCGTTCATATCGGCAATCACTGCTCTCAGCATCAACAGCGGGGCGTATGTATCAGAGATAGTGCGTGCAGGTATACAGTCGATAGACAAGGGGCAGATGGAAGCTGGGCGGTCCTTGGGGATGACGTACTGGCAGACCATGCGCCACATAATCCTTCCGCAAGCTTTTCGGAGGGTTGTCCCGCCTCTTGGAAATGAGTTCATCGCGTTGCTTAAGGATTCTTCACTGGTATTTGCCATCGGGTACAATGAGCTGATGACCAGGGGAAGGCTCTTGATGACTAAATACTTCATGTTCTTTGAGACTTGGGTAGCAGTCGCCATCATATATCTTTGCATGACCATGGCTGTGAGCAGGTTGGTCCGGTTCATTGAGAGGAGGATGGCTGTCGATGATCAGAGTTGAAAACCTGCACAAATACTTCGGGAAGTTGCACGTCCTCAGAGGTGTGACCAACCACGTCAGCCGGGGCGAGGTCGTCGTGATCATAGGGCCAAGCGGATCAGGCAAGAGCACGTTTCTTCGCTGCCTCAATCTGCTTGAGATGCCAAACGAGGGCGACATATACATCGAAGGAGTCAATGTAGTCAATCACGGGGCAAACCGCGTAGACATTAACAAAGTGCGTGCAGAAGTTGGAATGGTGTTTCAAAGCTTCAACCTTTTCCCGCATATGAATGTCCTAAGAAACATCACGCTTGCTCCCGTCTTGGTCAAGGGGATTTCCGAGGATCAAGCCCTGAAAGAAGCACTTGCTCTGCTGGAGAGGGTAGGCTTGAGTGAAAAGGCGGAGGCGTACCCGTCTCAGCTGTCAGGCGGTCAGCAGCAGCGAGTTGCCATTGCGAGGGCGCTTGCGATGAGGCCAAAGGTGATGCTATTTGATGAGCCTACATCAGCACTTGATCCGGAAATGATCGGAGAAGTGCTCGATGTTATGAAAGACCTAGTCAGCGACGGTATGACGATGGTGGTCGTCACTCACGAAATGGGATTTGCACGAGAGGTCGCTGATAGGGTGCTCTTCATGGACGGCGGAGTCATCGTGGAGGAGAATACCCCTTCTGAGCTCTTTTCAAATCCGCAGAATCCGAGAACAAAGGCTTTTCTTAGCAAGATACTCTAGGCTCAGGCTCGCGGGCTTCGGAGAGGTTTACTGTGACCACGCCTGCAAAGATCAAGAGCCCGCCTGCGAGTGTCTGCAGTGTAGGGGCTTCTCTAAGAAACGCGAATGCAAACACCGCGGAGAATACAGGCTCCATGGAGTATATGATTGCAGTGTCTACAGAAGAAGTCACTCTCTGGGCCAGCGTTTGAATCACGAGAGCCACCGACGTTGCGAATATACCGCAATAGAGGGCTGCTGCGAGCGCACGGGCAGAAATCTCATAGGGACGCATTGAAACGCCCCGAGCTTGGGTCAAGATAAGAGTGACTAGACAAAGGACCGCAGCCTGAACCAGCGCAACCTCGACAGGGTCGACGTGTCTTGCATAGACCTCCGTGACTACGATATGCAGGCCGAAGAACACTGCGCAGATAAGGGTGAGCAAATCGCCCCGGGCTATAGTGAGTCGTCCTGACACAGAGATCGTCAGCAGGCCGACAGTTGCCAACGCGATGCCTATAAGGCTGTGCCTGGCAGGTATTCTGCGATTGAGTATTGAGTACATCAGTCCGACGAACACCACGTTCATCCCCGTGATGAAGCCGGACGCAGTAGCCGTGGTGTACCGCAGGCCTTCAGTTTGCGTTACATACCCAATCGCGAAGATGAGCCCGAGGATGATCCCGGGCCGTAGAGCTCTGGTCAGAGTCAATCGGTATGCCTCTGGGCGATTGCGGCTGCTCAAGAGCCTCACGGCGCTCAGCAGTGCGAGAGTCGCAAGAGCCGCAGCGAAGCGTACAAATAAGAACAGCATCGGGTCAACATCTGTCAAAGCGACTTTGGTGATGCTAAACGTCGATCCCCATATGACAGCCGTGATAAGTAGTCCTACATTAGCAGCAAGTCTCTTGTTCACTCCGTCACATTTCGTCATAGCTAGGCGGTTTCCTTCAGGATACACCGGGTGAACATAGGAGGGTTTGGCTTGTCGTCAACGAAAAGCATAGGATATCCGTCGCCCGTTTTGGGTGCGGTTGTCGTAACGTCAATCCGGAGGTAGAAATCCCATGTTTACGATGAGATATCCTAGGCGGGTCATCTCAGGAGCCAACAGCCTTGATCATCTACCTACAGAGCTAAAGGACCTTTGCAGAGGAGTTTTGATCGTCTCCGGTTCGTCCAGCTTGCGGCATAGCGGTGTGTTGTCGAGAGTCGAGTCTAGCTTGAGGGACGCAGGCCTAGACGTTTCTTTGTTTGACAAAGTGGAGCGCGAGCCATCTGTGTCTACAGTAGATAGCTGTATACAGCACTTGAGGCAGTTTCAGAGTGTTGTCGACGGCCCGGTAGTAGTCGTAGGCATAGGGGGTGGAAGTGCGCTTGATGTAGCCAAGGCGACAGCCGGCCTCGTCAACGAGTCTGTCAGCACCTTGGATGTTTTCAGGGGTCATGGCGTCACCACAAAGGGAGTACCCTTCGTCGCTATACCCACCACTGCAGGGTCAGGGTCTGAGGCGACCAACAACGCCGTCTTGACAGACGTCGAGCGCGGGATAAAGGCGAGTATCCGTAGTGACAGCTTCATTGCTGATCTGATAATACTAGATCCGGTTCTGACTCTGACACTGCCCAACGACGTGACAGCCGCTTCGGGCATGGATTCGCTTACACAGGCAATCGAAGGCTACACTTCGATACACGCCAATGAGCTGACAAGGCCGTTGAGCAGAGAGGCTGTCAGACTGGTGGCGAGGAACCTGTATAGGGCATATGTGGCTGGCGATGATATCTCCGCAAGGGATGCGCTGCTCAAAGCGAGTTTCATGGGCGCGGTGGCCTTTGGCAGCTGCAGGCTGGGAGCTGTACACGGCATTGCACACCCCGTCGGTGCTCGCTACAAGGTCGCGCATGGCGTTGTATGCGCGATACTCCTTCCTCATGTGATGAGGTTTAACATGAAGGAGTGCATGGACGACTATGCGACGCTCGCTGCAGATATCAGGGCTACAAACAGGAGGGCGTCTACTAAGGTCCTTGCTGCCAGCCTGATCGGGTTTGTGGAGGAGCTCAATGACAAGATGGGTATTCCACGCAAGCTCAAAGAAGTGGGATTAGTTGAACAAGACATCGAAGCCATTGCAGAGGAGAGCATGCCCTCCGGATCTCTTGCGGCAAATCGCCCCAAGGCGCAGAAGGAGGATGTGATGAGCATACTTCAGGCAAATCTGTAGGCAGTAAAGCCACTACCGCTTGTTGCAATTCTTACAAGTCGTCTTCTCGCACCTCTGCAAACCCTTTGCCGAGCACCTCGGAGGTGTCTGTCACAGTCATAAACGCCCCGGGGTCCAGCTCGGCGACTATGTCTTTTAGCTTGGCGACTTGAGTCAAAGACACAGTGGTGACAATAACGCGGGTGTTGCTGCCGCTGAATGCTCCCTGGCCCTGCAGTAGAGTGACGCCTCTGCCGATTCGCTGCATTATGGCCTGGGCGAGCTCTTCGTGTCGGCTTGACACTATTGTTATGGTCTTCGAGGTAATGAAACCGAGCTGCACCTTGTCTATCAGCCTTGACGACAGGTACATGGCGATTAGCGTATAGCCGATAAGCTTGATGTCAAAGAGCAGTATGCCAATAAACAGCGGTATAGCGTTTAGCACAAAGCCACTACTGCCCAGGCTGAATGAGTATGTCCGGTTGAGCACCAGAGCGATGATGTCGGTCCCCCCAGCAGACCCGCGGCCTCTGAAGATCAGGCCATAGCCTATTCCGTTCAGGGCGCCTCCAAACAACGCAGAAAGTAGCAGGTCATCCACAACAGGCTTGTCCGGTTGTATGAGCAGTCCCCAACAGAACAGAAAAAGCGTGAAGCTGAGGATGCCAACCAGACTTCTCAACATATATCCTCTATGGAGCTGACGAAGCCCAAGATAGAAGATCGGTATGTTCATGACTAGCACGCTCAGGGTAATAGGGATTCCGAGAGAATACTCAAGCATCAAAGCCAAGCCCGATACTCCACCTGACAGGAGGCCGGCAGGCTGGACAAATAGTCTGATCGACAGACTTGCTAAGAGACTGCCGATCACGATCAGAAGCAAGCGATCTCTTCGGAGGCTTCGGCTGATGAGCCCACTGTTGACCATGTGCAAACCGCTCCTATGACGACACTAAGGGTTGTCCAGGTTTGGACTTCTACGCATATTGCCGGGTATCCTTCTGGGATTGGCGGCTTGAAATGTCAACTACCGACTAGGCGAGACCTAAAAATTCCAGTCAGTCCGGATTCCTTGACTCTCGTTTGAATAGCGGCAATATCGACAGTGTATAGGCCTTGCTTGACTGCATGCTGGAAGTATACGGACCCGGAGAAAGTGTACTTGTTCTGCAAGGAGCGGTTTTCCTTCAAGTCATTTGCCACGTATTCCAAGAAATCGCCGCACATCAGGCTTGTTGGAAGCTGCAGCAACTCTGCCCGCAACCCTACTCGAACCGCGTTGTGCCCTGCGAGCATCCCTGTAAGTATGGCTTCAGTATGTCCAACGACCAAGCCTACCTTTTCTCCTGCACAGAAGAGATTGTTTAGTCCGATGACCCTCAGGGCTTTGTCGTGTGGAGTTATCAAGTTGAACCTCACTGAGTTTCCGATGCCAGCTGAGTACGGATCTATGTACTTGGCCTTGGCCAGGCCTGGAATCGACCTTAGCAATTCCAGCGGCAGGTATGAAACCATAACCTTTGCCGCACCGTTATGAAGCACTACGAGGTTGTCGTAAAAGGCCTTGCTGGAGTACTGCTGACACGACTTCTCGTGCGGAAGAACATCTATCTGCACGGTTTTGGGAAGAGGGATCTCCACGTGGCCCAAGGCCTGCAATTCAGATGCTATGTCTGATGCAAGACTCTCTTTGAGGACTTCGACTGACCCGGAGGTAGCTGCAGTAAGGCCTGCCGGGGCCTCGTTTACTCCGGTTGAGCGCGTTGGGCTGATACGTGGGCCAAACGTGGGGCACCTGAGAACACACATGACACAGCCGGATCGATGGGTTCGGCAGTTGGCTGCGGGGCCTGCGGTTCCAGTTGCATCGATGTACGCGTGGCCTTCAACGACTTCGCCGTATTGCAGATGTGCGCGTGTGACCCAGCCCGCTTCTTGGGTAAAGCCTATGCATGTTGACCGAAGCCGTAGATCAATGTCCATTGCAGCGATCAGTTCTCGTATGGTCGGCTCGATGCGCGTCACATCGTAGAGAGATGCATGCTTGTGCCCCGGGAAACTGATTCCCTCATGGAGGACACAGGACTCCATAGCTCCAAGCAGGAGGTCGGCTCCCATGGCGCGCAACTCCTCTAGTGCAGTGAACCTCCCGTTGTTCTTGATAATGCCGCCGACCAGCCCCGTGCCTAGTATCATGTCAGTTCGCTCGAGCAAGGTTACACGGGCTCCGGCAGCGGCTGCTGATACAGCAGCTGCACATCCTGCCCATCCTGCACCTATGACTACTACGTGTGGTCTGGCAATGCTGCGGATGTGCCTCATAGTGTCACTTCCTCACGACAGCGATTCGAGGGACTCGTGCACCAGCCTGGGTATGACTGAGGCCAGAATCTCGCCAGCTGTCCGGGGAGCCACTAGTCCAGGAAGCCCGGGTGCCAGAATCGCCTTGATGCCTTCCGCCTTTGCAGATTCGAAGTCTGTTCCGCCCGGAGGCGACGCGAGGTCGATTATGACTGCCGTCTTCTTGACAACTCTCATTAGCTTGGCGTCCAGCACTAGTGATGGAACGGTGTTGAAGATCAAGTCAAACACAGGCAACTCGCAGGCCAGATCGTCAAAGTGGATTGGACTAAACCCCAAGGCTCTCCCGCGGGCCAGGTCGGATCGCTTCCTCGCTGCTATCGACACGTTGGAGTGCATCGAGAGCAGAGTCGATGCCAGCGTTAGCCCAGTCCTGCCCATGCCCAATACGATGGATGCCGATCCGTGGATGGTGAAATCCGTGTTTTCCATGGCTATTTGGATGGCACCTTCGGCCGAAGGTATGGAGTTGAGGATAGCGAGTTCATCGTCACGCATTGACTCAACGACGAGTGCCCCTGCAAGCGCTGCTGCTTTGCTGACCGCCTCGTTGGCTGTGCCTATGACAAGGACCTTGAGTTTTGAGGTTCTTGAAAGGACCGCTGTAAGGTCGATGGGGACAGTTGACTTCCGGAGGACACCTTGCGGGTCGGTACCTGTCACAGGGCATACCAGGACATCCGCATCTTTGACTGCGTCCTCGAGATCATTGACCATCGCTCTGCCTGGCAACTCATCGATCTGCGGGACTCCACACACCTTGACGTCGTAATCGCACTTCAGCAGTGAATGGGCGAAATGCGCATCTCGCTTGTCACCGCCGAGTATACACCACTTGAGTTGTTTCAGCTTCGAGTACATGTGCTCACATACCACCTCTCTTAGAACCTGTCGAAAAGGATTCCGACCAGCCCTCTTCTTCGGACTGACCACCCCGCTACTAGATTCGCCGACCCTATGTCAACGCCATCGATTTGCGCCACCAACTCGCCGATCTTGGACCCCATTCTGACAGGAGCACGTATCGCATCCGGTAGATCGACAACCAGTTGCACCAGCCCTTCGTGTTCTCGCCTCACAGTAACGAGCAAGTCGTCTTCGGCCACTGCCGCGACACTCTGAGAGCTGCCGCTCTCAACCGCGACTTCGGCTACGACATCCCCCCGGCTTGCGAGCAGTTTGCGCACAAACGACGAAAACCCGTATTCGAGGAGCCGCTGTGCGTCAGACCATCTAGACCCGCTGGCCAAGACCACCGCGATCAGCTGCCATGAATCGCGTGTCGCAGACGCGATCAGGCATTGCCCAGCAGCAGTTGTAGTGCCGGTCTTTACGCCGTCCGCTCCTGGAAGGCTCCACAGCAACTTGTTGGTATTGTGTATCGGCTGCACCCTGCCATCCTCATATCTCATTGTGTCTGAGGCCGTAGAAGTGATTGCGAGAAACTCGGGGTACGTCATCGCATGTCGGGTCATCATTGCCAAGTCGTAGGCAGTGGAGTAATGGTTCACTGCGGTGAGCCCATGAGGGTTGCGGAACGAAGTGTTGTACGCACCAATCTGGCGAGCCCTCAGCGTCATCATCTCTGCAAACCTACTGGTGCTACCCGCGATGTGTTCGGCGATCGCAACGCTGCCATCGTTGCCGGAAACCAGCATCATGCCCTTGATGAGTTCAGAGAGGGCAAGGCGGTCTCCGGGGCGGAGGTCTAAAGACGAACCGTGTGTCCAAGCTGCTCTGCTGCTAACAGTGACAATGTCGTCGGGCTTGCCTAGTTCTAGAGCTAAAATGGCAGTCATCACCTTTGTCGTGCTTGCGGGGTCTCGCCTCTGGTGTTCGTTTTTTCCATATAGAATAGTCCCTGTCGTTGTGTCCATCAGTACAGCGGCCTTGGCGGTCACTGTGATGCCCTGTTGGTAGTCGTCGACGTACACTGCAGCGGGTGGGTAGGAGGAATGGCTAAAGACCTCGAGTGTGTCTCCAATGGGCCTCCGATTTTGGCTTGTTGCTATCGCAAGTCCTATACCTGCGAATAGGCAGGCCACTGCTACGACCGCTGCAATCGCGCGATCACGGCGTCCGAGTCGCATTCGATCCTAGGTTACCCTCCTCTGCAGCAGGGATCTCAATGCCTGCATGTGCCGACCATAAGACACTTTATTCACTCAGACGGACGTTAAGAACAGCGTGCGTGGTCCGGTGAAGCTGTGGAGGAGGCCATAGATCAGTCCCCAACGGTTTGGCTAAGCATTGGCAGTATGATATAATCGTGGCGAAACAACTCGGGACAAGGCCTGCAATTGCCGGGTTACACTGGGATGGCAGTCTTGCCGTATAGCGGAGAGGGCACCCGCTCTGTGGAGGGTGGCTTTTTGAACATTGCGATTTTCACTGACAGCTATAAACCATACGTGAGTGGGGTTGTCAACTCCATAAACACTTTTAACCGTGAGCTGCGCAGATTGGGGCACACCTGCTATGTATTTGCTCCGGGCTACCCGGGATATGTAGATGATGAGCCGGGGATATTCCGGTTTCGTTCGATCAAGGCACCTACCAACCCGGATTTCCGCCTCGCTGTACCGTTGTCGCTATCTGTTGTTAAGCGCCTGCGCAGTCTGAAGGTAGATGTGATCCACACCCACTCGCCGTTTCTCTTGGGAGGATTGGGAGCCCGCTGTGCACACAAGCTGGGCCTGCCATTAGTCTTTACCTATCACACGCTGTACGAGGAATACGTCCATTATTCGCCTGTTGCACGCGGACTAGCCAAGCGACTCATGCGCAAGATCAGCAGAGATTACTGCAACAAATGCGACATCGTGATCACGCCCACACAGGTAATCCGAGACCTGCTGCTGCAATACAGCGTGCAGACAGAGATTGTTGTCAATCCTACGGGCATTGACTTGAGTCAGTACGAGAACCTTGATCGGAACTGGCTGCGCCTGAAGTACGGCATTCCCGCAGACCACCGGATTTTGCTGTTTGCGGGGAGGCTGGGTGAGGAGAAGAACGTCCGCTTCCTGTTGCGCGCGTTTGCAATGATTGCAGAAGGAAACCCTAAGACCACTTTGGTGTTGGTAGGAGGCGGTCCTTTGAGAGAGGAGCTCGAACGGCTTGCCGACGATACAGGGTTGGCTTCACGCGTGGTCTTTACCGGGCCGATGCCGCCAAGTGACATGCCTAAAGCATACGCAGGCGGTGATATCTTCGTATTCGCATCCAAGACTGATACGCAGGGAATGGTCATCACCGAGGCCATGGCCGCCGGACTGCCTGTTGTGGCAGTACGGGCCTATGGGGCCGCGAACATGGTAGACGACGGAGTAAACGGCCTGCTGACAACAGACGACGAGCAAGAGTTCGCACGCGCGGTGACTTCACTGTTGACAGACACGTCTCTTCTTAACAGATTGGCTGCTCGCACTCGTGAAAAGGCCGACGAGATGTCCTCGGCTCGATGTGCGAAGAGGCTTGAAGAGGTGTATAGGTCAGCCGTAGCTTCGCGAGATCGGCAATAGCCGCTGCAGTGATTGCAGTGTGGCAGTAGAGGTGCTGCTATGAAGTGCGATTTGATGGAGTTGCTACAGATAGCTGCGGACAGGAAAGCCTCAGACCTTCACCTGTCTGCAGGCAGTGGTCCATTGGTGCGGGTCAACAGCGATTTGGTCGTGTTGGAAGGATTTCCGGTGCTGAGCCCGCAAGACACAGAGAGCATCGCCAGATCGGTCCTGACAGACACCCAGTTTCAAGAGCTGGTACAGGCAGGAGAGGTCGATCTCTCTTTCGGAGTGCCGGGTGTAGGCAGGTTTAGAGTCAGTGTGTTCAGGCAAAGAGGTACGTACGCACTGGTGGCACGGACTATTCCGTTTTCGATCAGGTCCTTCGATGAACTAGGCCTTCCATCAGATGTGCTCGCCAGTTTTTGCAGCAGGTCCAAAGGGCTAGTGCTTGTTGTCGGACCGGCAAGCAGCGGCAAGTCTACCACACTTGCTTCTATGATCGACTACATCAACAAAAACCGTTCCTGCCACATAGTCACACTGGAAGATCCCATTGAGTATCTGCATAAGCACGACAAGTCAGTGATAAACCAGAGAGAGATTGGCACTGATACGCGTTCATTTGCGTCGGGGCTGCGCGCGTGCCTCAGGCAGGATCCAGACGTGATCCTCGTTGGTGAGATGCCTGATCTGGAGACTATCTCAACAGTGATCCAGGCTGCCGAGGCCGGCCACCTGGTGTTTGCAACTCTCCATACCAGCGACTGCGCGCAGACAGTGGACCGCATCATTGACGCGTTCCCTCCGCATCACCAGCAGCAGGTTAGAGTTCAGCTCTCTCTTGCTCTGGAGGGGATCATCTCTCAACAGCTCCTGCCGACTGTGGACAAAGCTTCCCGGGTGTTGGCAGCTGAGATTTTGGTCGTCAATTCCGCAGTTCGCAGCTTGATTCGTGAGGGAAAGACGCATCAGATCCAATCAATCATTCAGACCGGCGGCCGGTACGGCATGCAGGCAATGGACTCGGCGCTGATAGATTTGGTCCAGGAGGGCAAGGTTTCGGCTGAAGAGGCTCTGCTCAGAGCGTCGAATCCAGACGAGCTTAAGCGCCACATACGAATGACGTAGTGCGGCTCCATCCGGAAGGTCAGGCTATTGCAGGAGTGGTGCACGCTTCGGTGTTGCCGATGAGTTAGCGATTCTGCAGAAATCCCCAATGGTTAATAGGTGGGCGTATGCCCGCCCTTTTTGTCCTGAACAGGCTCCAATCTAGGGAGATTGGCAATATCTTAGAGGAGTATCATCTAGGTGGCTAGTCGCGAGGCAACCAGAGAATTTGTGAGTCTAGTCACTCTCTTTCGGCTCACTTGGACCTGAGTGGGCAGAATCAGCAAAACAGAACTATGGATATGTTGACCAGGTTCGTCTGGTGTGTGATATAATACCGGTGAAGGTCAGAATAAGTCAAAGGATCTTCGGCTAGTCTGCCTCTTGGTTCGCATTGACGATCAATATTGCGGCAAGCTGAGTACGAAGTGGGTGATAACGTGGCTAATCTGGCTGACTACATCGAACAACATCTGAGGCGCCTGCTAGATCTGGCTGAAGGCGGGGCTATCGAGATCCAGAGACGTGACTTGGCGGACAAGTTCAACTGTGTGCCCTCCCAGATAAACTATGTAATAAGCACGAGGTTTACTGCAGAACGAGGTTTTGTTGTCGAGAGCCGTAGGGGCGAGGGTGGCTACATCAGGATATTCCGTACGCATCTGGATACATCGACTCACCCATTCGGGTTCGTCAACAGTGTGGTAGGCGACTCGGTCTCTGATCAGGAGATGGGGGACGTGCTATTTCGCCTGAAGGACTTAGGCATAATCGATAGACGAGACGAGTTGCTTATTAAGGGAATCGTGCGCCAGCAGAGTGAAGATCTACGCGGAAGAAGCGCTTCCTTGGTGCGGGCGAGGATTCTTAGAGCCGTACTTGCGACGCTGTTGAGCGTGCGGCGTGAATGTGAGGAAGATATGTAGCGACCGGGTAACGCCGGATGTCCCTTTAGGGCAGTTGTCCGATTGCGGTAGAGCTCGTCTTGCACTAATAGGACGAGCAGGAGGTGTTTTGCGAGTTGTTGTGTGAGGAGTGTGGAAAAAGGCCGGCAAGTGTTCACGTTACCAAGATCGTCAATAACCAGAAGATGCAGCAACGTTTGTGTCAGGAGTGCGCCAGGACCAAATGGGAAGATATGGGGTTCTTTGTTCAGCCTCATTTGACCATGCAGAGCCTCTTGTCCGGGTTGCTGTCTTCAGCAGGTGGTGCCCAGATTGGGTCTTCTCCTGCAATCCAGGCTAGGTGCAGCAACTGCGGGCTTCCATTCCGAGAGTTCGCTAGGACCGGCTTCCTCGGTTGCGGACACTGCTACCAGCAGTTTGACGAACAGTTGAGGCCTATCTACAAGCGGATTCACGGAGATACGGAGCACAAAGGCAAGGTCCCGCTTCGCTGTGGAGGCCGAGCGAGGGTTACTAGAGAGATCGAATCACTTCGCAAGGAACTGCAGGAGTGCATACGAGTAGAGAACTACGAGCGCGCGGCCGTGTTGCGCGACAGGATCAAAGCACTGCAGGATGGCCTGGCATCTTCGGAGGAGAACGGGGGATCTTAGATGTCATTGAGAGATATGATGAGGCGTCATATTAGCGGTTGGATGAGCTTGGACGGCCCGGAATCAGACGTGGTGTTGAGTTCTCGGATTCGACTCGCACGCAACCTGCGAGGCTGCAAGTTTCCGCCTCGGTCAACGGATGCCGAGAACAAGGACGTTCTAGCTAAGGTGGAACAGGTAGTAGTGCAGTTGATTGAGTCGCGGACGCCCCTGTTCAAGGATGGCAGATGGGTCCGGATCTCCGAGCTGTCGCCGATCGAGCGTCAGGTGTTGGTGGAACGACATCTTGTCAGTCCCCAGTACGTGCAGGAAGTTCATGCCAGAGCGGTGTTTATCAGTGCGGATGAGACTATATCTGTGATGGTGAACGAAGAAGACCACCTGCGCATTCAAACCATGAACGCAGGGCTTCGACTGACTGACTCACTCTCTCTGGCAAGCCAGGTTGACGACATACTGGAGGATTCACTCGACTACGAGTACTCCGAGAGGCTTGGCTACATCACTACCTGTCCAACAAATGTCGGGACCGGTATGAGGGCATCTGTCATGCTGCATTTGCCTGCCTTAGCTCTCGCTAATCGGCTGCAGGGTATACTACAGGCGATGTCGCGGGTTGGTTTGGTAGTGAGGGGATTGTACGGAGAGGGAACGGACTCTGTTGGCAATATAGTGCAGTTGTCGAATCACGTATCACTCGGGTGCTCTGAAGAGGAGATCGTTGACAATCTGTCGGCGATGACACTTCAACTGATAAACCAAGAGCGTTCTGCAAGAGAAGCACTGGCCAGGGACCTCAGAATCAAGTTGGAGGACAAGATCCATCGATCGTACGGGATTCTGACTACCGCTCGGATGCTGAGCTCCCATGAAACTATGGGGCTGCTGTCAGATGTCAAGCTTGGTATAGATCTGGGTATGCTTGAGGGAGTAGATCCAAGCGCCTTTACAGAGCTATTGGTCCTGACAAGACCGGCACATCTGCAAGAGTTCATAGGAACAGAGCTCACATCAGAGGAGCGGGATGTGCGTAGGGCAGACCTGGTTAGAGAACGCTTAAAGATAGACCGGCAAAAGGAGTAGATTGCCATGTTCTTTGATTCGTTCACTGAAAGAGCCAAGAGGGTATTGGATATATCGGCTGAAGAAGCCCGGGCACTGGGACATGAGTTGGTGGGAACCGAGCATATTCTGCTCGGGCTGGTGCGAGAGGGAACCGGTGTTGCTGCGAAGGTTCTCAGCGCTTTGAACGTTCAGGCCGATCGAATACGTGAGGAAGTAGTGAGGCTGGTAGGCAGAGGACAGCCGTTGAACGTCACTCGCATTGGACTCACGCCTAGGGGAAAGCGTGTGCTCGATCTGGCGTTCCAGGAGTCGAGAGTCCGGGGTGACGGATATATCGGCACGGAGCATATCCTCCTTGGCCTGATCAAAGAAGGTGAGGGCGTTGCCGCCCAAGTGCTCAAGAGCATGGGCGTTGACGCTGAAGCAGTAGTTCGAGAGATATCCAAAATCGTTGGATCCCCCGCAGCCGTGGGAGAGGCGAAGACTCAGAAGAAGGCCAGGGGTTCGACTCCGACGCTCAACCAGTTTGGCAGAGATTTGACTGAGGAAGCCAGAGAAGGCAAACTCGACCCGGTGATCGGCCGCAGGGATGAGATAGACCGGGTCATCCAGGTTCTTAGCCGGAGGACAAAAAACAACCCGGTGTTGATCGGCGAACCCGGTGTGGGCAAGACAGCGATAGCCGAAGGGCTGGCACAGAAGATCGTAGCAGGCGATGTTCCTGAGACTCTGTTGGACAAGCGGGTGCATACGCTTGACCTCGGCTCACTCGTGGCAGGCACCAAGTTCAGAGGCGAGTTTGAGGAGAGGCTCAAGCGAGTCGTGGAGGAGATTCGTCAGTCACAAGACGTGATCTTGTTCATCGACGAGATGCACACTCTCGTTGGAGCAGGCGCCGCAGAAGGTGCGATAGACGCGGCGAACATCCTCAAGCCTGCATTGGCTAGAGGTGAACTGCAGTGTATAGGTGCTACAACTCTCGATGAGTATCGCAAACACGTTGAAAAGGACGCGGCCTTAGAGCGCAGATTCCAGCCCATAATTGTAGGCGAGCCAACAGTCGAAGAAACGATCCAAATACTCAAAGGTTTGCGCGATAAGTACGAGGCTCATCACAGGGTCAAGATCACCGATGATGCCATTAGGGCAGCTGCCAAGCTGTCGGACAGATATATATCGGACAGGTTCCTGCCGGACAAGGCTATTGACCTGATAGACGAGACATCCGCTCGCGTCCGGCTTGAGACCATCATGGCGCCTGACGGGATCAAGAAGCTTACGGATGAGCTGGAGAAGGTGAGGTCCGAGAAGGAGTCCTGCATCAAGAACCAGGAATTCGAGAAGGCGGCAGTACTCAGAGACAGAGAACAGGAGATAAACAGGCAGATAGAGGCTGAGAAGAAGGAGTGGAAAGCCAAGAGCGCGGCGGAGGACGCTATCGTCACCGCAGAGGCCATTGCAGAAACAGTGGCCAAGTGGACCGGTGTGCCTGTAACAAAGATCGCGCAGGAGGAGAGCGAGAGGCTTCTCAACCTTGAAAGCGAGCTCCACAAGAGAGTCATCGGGCAGGACGAGGCCATTGGAGCAGTGTCACGCGCTGTCCGGAGGTCAAGGGCTGGCCTAAAGGATCCGAAACGCCCGGTTGGCTCGTTCATGTTCCTTGGACCTACGGGGGTTGGCAAGACAGAACTCAGCAGGGCGCTGGCTGAAACCTTGTTTGGCGACGAGGATGCGCTGATCACTCTCGACATGTCCGAGTATATGGAAAGGCATTCTTTATCCAGGTTGGTGGGCGCTCCTCCGGGGTACGTGGGATACGAAGAGGCTGGACAGCTAACAGAGAGGGTTCGCCGACGCCCGTATTCAGTCGTGCTCTTTGATGAGATAGAAAAGGCCCATCCGGAGGTGTTTAACATCCTGCTTCAGGTCCTCGAGGATGGCAGGCTTACCGACTCGCAGGGCCGGACTGTCGACTTCCGCAATACAGTCATAATCATGACATCCAACGTCGGTGCGAGCCTTATCGACAAGGATGCGGGCCTTGGTTTCAGACCGACAGGCGATACTCAGGCTTCGTACGAGCGCATGAAAGAGCGTGTCCTCGAGGCAATGAAGCGAACGTTTAGGCCTGAGTTTCTAAATAGGGTTGACGAAATCGTAGTGTTCCACGCATTGGAAAGGGAGCATTTGAGGCAGATCGTTGACCTGATGCTCAACAGGGTGTCGAGACAGCTGCTGGAGCGCAGAATCACGATAGAAGTCACCGAGGCGGCCAAGGACAAACTAGTAGACGAGGGTTACAGCCGTGAATTCGGTGCCCGTCCTCTCAGACGAGCTATTCAGAAGTTGGTCGAAGACCGGATGTCAGAGGAGCTTCTGAGCGGGCGCATCAAAGAAGGCGACAGCGTAGTGGTAGACGTGAAGGATGGGGAGTTCGTCATTACTCCGAGCGGACGCGAAGAGGAGAACGACGAGGAGCCTGTTGCTCGAGCATCCGATGAAGACTAACGGCCCAAGCACAGCTTTAGCAGATTGAGACAAACGTTGGTGCAGGCCCCTGGGACATGCGCTGTGGCAGTCTGCCCGCTGTGCCCCGGGGGCTTTGTTGTGACCGACGCATGCCAATCGGGCGGGCGTTCGCTGTATTGACGCTATAGTCGAAGGTGCGCAGTTGTAAACGGCAGTGCGGCTTGCTATAATATTACTGTGGTAGGGTCGATAGGTTTGTTGGGGAGACCGAATGAGCAAGTTCAAGACGCACTATATATGCACGGAGTGTGGGTACGAGTCCCCGAGGTGGTTGGGCAGATGCCCTGACTGCGAATCGTGGAATACCCTGGTTGAGGAAAGGCTTCCTGACAAGAAAGGCCCCTTGCGTTCGAGGTATGTTGATCCGGCCTTTTGGGGCAGGGACAGCGATACCCCCATACCAATAGGCAAAGTCGGCCTTTCAGAGGAGATGCGTCGCTCGACCGGGATCCGTGAGTTTGATCGCGTCCTCGGCGGCGGGTTGGTGGATGGATCGCTAGTCTTGGTAGGCGGTGAACCGGGTATCGGCAAGTCAACGTTGATACTTCAGGCAGCGTACCAAGTGGCACGGACAGGTGCCACTGTTTTGTACGTGTCAGGTGAGGAGTCACTGAGCCAGATTAGGATGCGTGCAGAGCGCATCAACGCGATTGACGACAATCTCCTTGTGATGTCAGAACCAAGCCTAGATCCTTTGAGAGAACACATCTCTGCGGCTCCCCCGTCTTTGTTGGTTATTGATTCCATCCAGACACTTTATGACCCTCACATCTCTTCTGCTCCTGGCAGTGTTTCACAGGTCAGAGAAGTCACTTCACAGCTTCTGCAGATGTGCAAACAGCGTGGGATTGCAGCCTTCATCATTGGACATGTGACGAAGTCAGGTGCGATCGCGGGCCCGAGAGTCCTCGAACACATGGTGGATACTGTGGTTTACTTCGAGGGTGACCGAAATCATGCTTATCGGGTGTTGAGGGCTGTCAAGAACAGATTTGGTTCTACCAATGAGGTCGGCATTTTTGAAATGGGCGAACACGGTTTGGTCGGCGTCGATGACGCCTCAGCGCTCTTTCTGTCGAACGATACGCAATCTGTTCCCGGTTCTGCGATTACCGCCAGTATAGAAGGAAACCGTCCAATCCTTGTCGAGATGCAGGCACTGGTTATTGGCAGCGGTTTCGGGACTCCCAGGCGCACAGTCACTGGTGTCGATTACAACAGAACAGCCATAATCCTCGCTGTGTTGGAGAAACGTGCAGGCCTCTGCTTCGAGAATCACGATGTCTACGTGAGCGTGGCTGGAGGCGTTCGCATCCCGGAGCCTGCGTCGGATTTGGCCATTGCGCTTGCATTGGCGTCAAGCTTCAAGAACCGTCCTGTAATTCAAGGAACGGTGGCTATTGGCGAGGTCGGGCTTGCAGGGGAACTCAGAGCTGTAAGCAGGCCAGAACTGAGGATTGCAGAGGCGTCTAGGATGGGTTTCACTCGGATCCTTGTGCCAACAAGAAACGCCGAGAGGATCACATCCAAGCCTCAGCCGGAGATCGAGTTGGTTCCAGTATCAAGTATAGAAGAAGCGTTGTTAGTGGGGGTTGAGGGGTGAGAGCTGTAATGCCAAGGAACACCAAGCAACAAGAGGACCCGTTGAGGGCGATGATAAAGCGCGTTGCTCCGGGAACGCCTATCTACGACGGGCTTGAGAACATCATCAGGGCTCGGACAGGAGCACTGATAGTCATAGGCGATTCCGAGAAGGTTCTCTCGCTCTGCAATGGCGGGTTTAGGCTTGACACCGAGTTTGACCCCTCTAGTCTCTATGAGCTGGCCAAGATGGACGGCGCCATAGTGTTGAGCAGCGACATGAAGCGGATCGTGTACGCGAACACTCAGCTAATACCCGACCCCGACATACCTTCTTCGGAGACCGGAACAAGACACCGCACTGCTCAGCGCATGGCCAAGCAGACTGGCGAGTTGGTTGTCGCCATCTCTCAGAAGCGTAACGTCATAACATTGTACAAGGATAACTACAAATACGTGATGCATGACATTGGTGTAGTCTTGGCAAAAGCAAATCAGGCACTTCAGACTCTGGAGAACTACAAGAGTGTCCTAGACCGGGTTTTGTCTAACCTGAGCGTGCTTGAATTTGAGGATGTAGTGACTCTATTTGAGGTGGTTGTGGCAATACAGAGGATGGAGATGGTTAGAAGGGTAGCGGACGAGATCGAGCGCTACATTTGTGAGTTGGGGACTGAAGGCCGCCTCGTAAAGATGCAGCTAGAGGAACTTATGGTGGACGTTGAGGATGAAGGCCTTTATGTCATAAGCGACTACATGGTAGAGTCCAAAGACCGGACACCCGAGAGCATAAGCGAGGAGATCTCTGAGTGGTCGTCAGAGGATCTGTTCGACCTCGCGTTCATCGGTCGGGCTCTAGGCCATGTTGGAAGTATGAATACACTGGATATTCCAGCTCGACCTCGGGGCTATAGAGTTCTTTCCAAAATCCCTAGGCTGCCGTACGCAGTCATCGAAAACCTCGTCGCGCGATTTGGAGATCTGCAATCCATACTGCGTGCCAGCATCGAAGAATTGGACGAAGTGGAAGGCATAGGCGAGGTGCGCGCCAAGGCGATCAAAGAGGGCCTCAGGAGACTGCGTCAGCAGCTGTTACTTGACAGACATATCTAGGTACTGGCGACCATGTCATCCTCGTCCAATTGAATCCAATGTAAATTCGTGTTACAATCAATATAATGCGGAAATAATGTGGTTTGCTTGGAGGTTGCTTGGATGTTCAAGGTAGGCGACAAGGTCGTGTATCCAATGCACGGAGCCGGCGTCATTGAGTCTATAGAAGAAAGAGAAGTGCTTGGATCGAAGCACAAGTACTATGTTATGAGACTTCCTATGGGTGACCTAAAGGTCATGATTCCTACAGACAACGTTGAGGAGATCGGTGTCAGAGAAATCATCAGCGATGACATGGTGGACGAAGTATTTGATGTCTTAAGAGGCGAAAAGACCAAAATGTCCTCCAACTGGAATAAGCGCTACAGAGCGAATCTCGAGAAGATACGCAGCGGCAATATACTTGAGGTTGCTGAAGTCGTCCGTAACCTATCTATTCGAGATCGGGAAAAGGGGTTGTCCAGCGGTGAGAAGAAGATGCTGGACAATGCTCGCCAGATCCTCGTCAGCGAACTCGTCCTTGCTATGGATAGTGATGAAGAGTCAGTGTCAGCAGAGATAGAAGAGGCCCTCCAGTAGCGGCAACCGTTGGAATCCAGCGGTGTTTTTGTTAGTGAATAGCCGATAGGCTCATGCAGTAGTACTACAAAGGAGGGAGGTGAATGCGTGTTAAGCAAGCTAATCCATTTACTTTTTTTGGTAGGCGGGATGGCTTTTGGCCGTCAACTCTATTTTATGCTACCGAATATCGGTTACTTGGACTCCGTACAGGAAGGCACATCGTTTCTGCTCGTCGGGATGATTGTCTTAGGGGGAGTCATTGGCCTACTAGTCGCCCCGGTACTGGTCAGGTTCCTTTCAAGGGTGTCTCGCAGACCCGCTACAGGTTACCGGGGAATCTCTACCAGTGGACTGGTCGTCGGTCTCTTTGGCTTGATCATCGGCTTGTTGATCGCCTTGTTGTTAGCCCCAACTCTGGGACAGATTCCTGTCATAGGTGTTCAGCTTCAGATAGTGAGTACTGTATTTCTTGGCCTTGCCGGGGTGTTGATTGCCTTGGCTCGCAAAGACGATCTTCTCAGTCTGCTATCACTGCACTCAAGGGGCTCGGACAGGTCTGCGTCGTTCCTGCGGGTAAGGAGGCGGCCGCCTCTGAACGACAAAGTGTCGTATAAGATACTCGACACCAGCGTGATCATTGACGGTAGGATCGCAGACATATGCAAGACCGGATTTGTCGAAGGGGTCCTCGTGGTTCCGAGGTTCGTCCTTGAGGAACTGCAGCACATTGCCGATTCATCCGATGTACTTAAGCGTAACAGAGGCAGACGCGGGTTGGATATACTAAGGGCAATGCAGAAGGACCCGCATGTGGTGATCCAGATTTCTGATCAGGACTACGATGATCTGTCCGAGGTTGACAGCAAGCTAGTGCGTATGGCAGTCGAGATGGACGCCAAGATCGTGACTAATGACTACAACCTCAACAAAGTTGCAGATCTTCAGGGAGTAAGGGTTCTCAATGTCAATGAGCTTGCCAATTCGGTCAAGCCCGTGGTACTGCCTGGAGAAGAGATGGTCGTCCACGTGATCAAGGATGGCAAGGAGTCTGGACAGGGTGTGGCGTATTTAGACGATGGGACGATGATAGTGGTCGATGGTGGCAAGCAATTCTTGGGCGAGCATGTAGACGTGCTGGTAACAAGTGTGCTGCAGACCGCAGCCGGGCGGATGATTTTCGCAAAGCCCAAGCAGGCCGAGGAGCGCGAGACGCGACGCAACGGCAGGTACACCAGGTACCGTTCTAGCCGCAACGGCCGCGATCATCGCAGCAACCATGCAAAGATGGAGAGAGTACTGTAGGAGCCAGTAGGCTGTAACTGGACCGTTAGTCGGAGTGGTTTTGGATGCATGTGGCAGCGATTGTGCCTGCTGCCGGTAGAGGGCGAAGGATGGGTATGGGTCAAAGCAAGGCGTTCCTGCCGCTTCAGGGAAAGCCTGTTTTGGCCCACACCCTACATGTCTTGGGCATGTGTGAGTCTATAGATGAGATAGTCGTAGCCGTTGGGGAGCAAGATCTCGACCTGTGCGGCCGTGAGCTGAGCAGTAGGGTGAATGCAGATCGTCTCCGGGTTGTTGCGGGTGGATCGACGCGGCAGGAGTCTGTCTGGAACTGCCTATTGGCTGCGAGTCCTGACGTTGATCTGTATCTGGTTCATGACGCTGTACGTCCCCTGGTTACACATCAGATTATCGAATCTGTCATATCGCTCGCCAGCGAGACTGGTGCTGCGGTGGCTGCTGTTCCCTCAAAGGATACTGTCCGTCTTTCCCGCGACGGCAAATTTTTCTGTTCTACGCCGGAACGGTCTACTGTATGGATTATCCAAACACCTCAGGTTTTTTCCGCCGAACTACTCGTGAAGGCTCATGAGGCTGCGGCTCGGGATGGGTACGTCGGAACGGACGATGCTGCTCTTGTAGAAAGACTGGGCGTACGAGTTGCGGTAGCATCAGGCAGTTACGAAAACATCAAGATCACAACCAGAGAGGACCTTGCACTCGTAGAGGCGATCCTAAAATTGCGAAAGGAAGATGAGAGTCGTGCTGGTGCGCGAAATGATGCAGGTCAACCCCGCCACAATCCATCCCTCCGCTACGCTGAGGGAAGCCGTAGCGACCATGCGGTCGGAGCGTCAGAGTAGGCTTGTCGTCTGCGATGGAGGCGAGATCGTCGGAATCCTAGTGGACAGTGACATCCTAAGAGCTGATGATTTGGATCGCCTGGTCAGAGACGTCATGACCACGAGTTTCCGCAAAGTCTGTCCAAACACGACGATTCGTGAGGCCGGCAATCTCATGATCGACAACGACGTGGGCGGCTTGCCTGTGGTCACTTCAGACGGTGCTCTTGTCGGATTGCTGACTGCCAGGGATATACTTAGGGGATATCTCAGGGAAGAGAAGACGCGTGTGTCTGTTGAGAGCGGCGCAATATACCTGGCAATGACTAGAAGCCGTGAGTACGAACATTACTGGCTGGATAGGCTCCAAGGATTCGGGTACAAGGCTGCTGTCACTCAAGTGGGAACCAGCGCGGAGTTGCTGGCGCTCAAGCTCCGCGAGAGCATGATAGCTGCGTCAGTGGCTCGGGGAGTGGTGCAGGAGGTGTCTCGTGAGAAAATCGCCCTTTCAAATGCAGTTAGAGACGCCTACGCACAGCTTGCTATGAGCAACCCGGGGCTTGGCGGAGGCTTTAAGTTGGCGGCAGTCAGAGGCGACGGCCGGATTTCTGTTGCAATATTCGGACGATTTGGCCATGCACTTGTTGATGGTCCCGAGCAGTTGGCTGTAGGGTACAGTGTGATCTGAGATCTTACTGGAGGTATCGGGACCTTGAAGGCATTGTTTCATAAGGTAAGCGCGTTTATTCCAGGCCTCGGCCAGGCGCTGAGAGGCAGGCGTTTGAGGGGATTGGTTTTTTTCCTTGCTACAATACCACCCTTGGCCGTGGCTGCGTTGTTTTATTGCATGCACATGTACCAGCCTGCGATCGTCGCTTTTGGCCCTATTGACGAGCATCTGAGGAGGCTCGGTTCAATACGGTTGAGGTACGTGCTTGCAACTGTGCCGTCCTTAACTGTCTGGATAGCCAGCGTAGTCGACTGCTGGTTCGCAGACAGAGGCGGCGCTGCAACTGAGTCTCGGGTAATGGGCATACTCCATGATTGAGATGCCCGAACCTAGGCGCGGGAGGCTTGTTTGTGGCTAAGCTTGTAATAGAAGGCAGAACACGCTTGAGTGGAGAATACTACCTAAGCGGCTCAAAGAACAGTAGCCTGTCTACAATGGTTGCAGCGGCACTGTCAGACGATACTGTGATTCTAGACAATATTCCGGCAAACACAGATGTCTTGACGCTTGCACGAATACTCCAAGACCTCGGTGTGGATGTACGCAGATTGGGCGAGAACACCTATGAGATTAGCGGCCGCGAGATTTCAGTTCCAATCGCGCCATATGACCTGGTCAGGCGTATGAGAGGATCGTTCTACGTTATGGGCCTCCTGCTCGCGAAGGTGGGGCGGGCGGAGGTGCCGTTCCCTGGAGGAGATGCAATAGGGGCTCGAGGCATTGACCTCCATCTGCAGGGATTCAGGGCCATGGGAGCGGACATACGCATCGAGCACGGGTACGTCAAGGCCAGGGCAGACCGGTTGGTCGGCACCAGCATATATGTCGGGCGTTCGAGCGTAGGCGTAACCGTCAACCTGATGCTGGCTGCATGCTTGGCGGAAGGCGTCACGACGCTCGAAAACGCTGCAAGAGAGCCTGAGATAGTAGACCTTGCTATCTGCCTCAACACTATGGGTGCGAACATAAGGGGTGCTGGGACAAGCACAATCAAGATCGAGGGAGTCCCGCAGCTGGGCGGGGGTACTCACGAGATTATTCCTGACCGGATCGAGGCAGGTACGGTGATAGCTGCGACTCTAGCTACTGGTGGCGAGGTTGTCATCGAGAACTGTGTCCCCGAGCACTTGCGCACTCCGATCCTCAAGTTCATGGAGGCAGGGGCAGAGATAGAGGAGTCGCAAAATCGCATTTACGTCAAAGGCCCAAAACGGCCCAAATCATTTTCTATCGAAACTCTTCCATACCCAGGATTCCCCACAGATCTCCAGCCTCAGATGGCAGTTGTAGCAGGGCTTGCCGACGGGGTGACGTCCATTCGTGAAACCATCTTCGAGAGCCGTTTTGGCTATGCAGACGAGCTGCGGCGAATGGGGGTTAGTATTGACGTTGATCGCGACATTGCCCTTATTCGCGGAACGGACAGGCTGAGTGGAGCTCCAGTAGAGACGCCGAAGGATATCAGGGGTGGCGTGGCTCTCGTCTTGGCAGGAATCGCTGCAGACGGGATCACAGAGGTGTATGGCATCGAGCAGGTGGACAGAGGATACGAAAGGCTGGAGGAGAAGCTGAACAAGCTAGGAGCTCGAATAACAAGAGTCGATGAGCGGTGATGCCCGGATGAACAAACACGGTTTTCTGGATCTGCTCAGCTGTTTTCGGTCTGTCAGCAATGCCCAACAGCCCGCAGCTGAGGAACCGGGTATTAGCGCTTTGGCGTACCTGGGAGATTCAGTCTATGAGTTATGGGTTCGACTGGGCGTTGTCGCAGCGGATACACATGCCTCTGGAGCGTCTCTTCACCGTGACACCGCCCGAAGAGTCCGTGCAGAATCCCAGGCTGTCATCCTTAGGCGGCTGGAGCCAAGCTTGACCGAGCAAGAAAGGGATTTTGTCAGAAGAGCAAGGAATGCCAAGGTAGGCGTGGTACCTCGTAACGCCAGCCCAGTAGAGTACAGACTGGCCACAGCACTGGAAGCGCTGCTAGGCTACTTGTTTTGGCACGGTGACCTGGGCAGACTGGTTCAGATTCTCATGCTGTCTGAGGATGATATTGCAGACTTGGAGGACGATGGCTAGATGCTCGGGAATCCGGGTAAAGTCAGATTGTTGGCTCACACGCCTGACATACAGCGCCTTATCGGGGCTGCGTCGAGACTTGTGACTACCCAGGCACGCGGGAAAGATCTATGGAGTAAGGCGCAGGACCACGACTCCAACGAACGATTGGTTCGCAAGCTGGTGTCTATGGGTCACCTGTCAGTCATAGAACACGCGACTGTTACCCTTTCGTTTGAGGACGTGTCTCTTCTCGCAGAGCAGTTTGTCATTCAGTTTAGGCTCGCCTCCTTTACAGTGAAGTCACGTCGTTATGTCGATTTCAGCTCCAGCGGGTACTACATACCTGCTGCTGTCATGCGCAGCGGTCTTGGCGAGCAGTTTTGCAGACATGCCGACTGGTTGTTTGATTGCTACAGTCGGCTGCAGGCAAGTGGAGTTCCCAGAGAAGACGCGCGATTTGTGCTTCCGTACTGCCTGCGCAGCAATTTTATCTGTACTATGAATCTCAGGGAACTGTGCCACCTGGTATCAAGAGCGCTCTCTGTACCCTGGTCAGAATACGATGAGATTCGGGCCATAGGCAGCAGTATCAGAGGCTACCTCTTGGGGATAGCCCCTTTCCTAGACGGGACCGATGTGTTTGAGCCACAATCGGCTCTTCTGCTTGATGAGCACTGCGCATACAGCGAGACAGCGGTTTCATATGATTTACAGAAAGCCCCTGAGTGTGGCGAGGCCGGGGTCGAGCTGATCAGCTACACACCCGATCCGGACGCAGTAGTTGCAGCAGCAGTCGCTGCCCAGCTCAGATCAGAAGGCACAGCTGCTCCTCTCATAGACGAGCTCTCTACTGGCGAACTTGTCGATCTGGCAGCCGATGGCAGGTGGGCTCGCAATCTCGAGCATGCTGTGTTTACGTTTGCAGTGCGAGGCCTCTCGCTTGCGGGGTTGACACACCTCACCCGCCACAGGATGCAGAGCCTGTGCATCCCGGACCTTGGCAAGACTGATCTGACTGCGAGGTTCGTGCTTCCGGACAGCATTCGGTCCTCGTCGGCCTCAGAGGCTCTTTATGTTGAGGCGGCTTCTGCGGCGCGCCGACTGCAGCATCAGATGTCATTGGCAGGTATTGGCTCTAGAGATAGGGTCTACTTGGGGCTTTGCGGCAGTCTAGTAGACGTGATTCTTAGTATGAATGCCCGAGAGCTCCTGCATTTCATCGCTCTGCGCACATGCAACCGGGCGCAATGGGAGATCAGGAGTGTTGCTAGAGCCATCTTGTCGATTGTGCGGACAGTTGCACCTTACATCTTTAACGGCGCAGGTCCCAACTGCGTCAGATCTGGGCGCTGTCCCGAAGGGAAGCTGTCATGCGGTAGAGCTGCGGAGATGATTGAGAAGTATGGCTGATAAGCGCATAATCGAGGGAAGAAACCCAGTTAGAGAGGCTTTGCTGGGCCACTGTCAGATAGACGAGATCATTATATCAGCTGGCCCGTCGTCACCCGGACTGCGAGATATAGTCAGACTTGCGCAGGACAGGCACATTAGGGTCAAACGAGTCACCCAGGAGGAGATGGCACGGCTCTCGAGGTCGAGAAGCCATCAAGGAGTCATCGCCGTGTGCCCTCCTTATGAATACGGGGATTTCACCCGTCTCCTCGAGTCAGTTCGCCAATCCTCTAGACCTGCATTGCTGGTAGTCCTTGATGGAATAGAGGATCCTGGCAACCTCGGCTCAATCATCAGAACTAGTGAGTGTGCAGGTGCCGACGGAGTCGTCGTACGTGAGAGGCGTGCTGTGGGCGTGACTCCTGCAGTCGAAAAAGCCGCTGCCGGTGCTACTCAGCACCTCCCCGTTTGCAGAGTGAGCAATATACGTAATGCTTTGGAACAAGCCAAAGACGCGGGCATCTGGGTAGTCGGAGCCACGGGGGACAGCAGCCGGGCTTACTACGAGGCGGATCTCACTGTTCCGTTGGCACTTGTCATAGGCAGCGAAGGCAAGGGGCTGTCTCGTCTAGTGCGCGAGACGTGCGACTACACTGTCTCCGTGCCTATGTTTGGCAAGATCAGTTCCCTAAACGCTGCAGTTGCTGCCGCGATCATGATGTACGAAGCTGTAAGGCAGCGGCTGTGCAGGTGAGCTGAGCTATGGACCGACAGCTCAAGAGCATACTTGGCCTGGTAATTCTTGCAGCCCTCGGGTTTGTCTGCGGAGTCTTGGTGTACAGCGGATTGTCCAGCGGCAGTATCCCTGAGAACACGTGGGTTGGGCCACTCTACCTGGGTGGCAGAACTCGCTCCGAGGCAATAGAGCTGCTCGAATGGCTTGACGGTTCAATCCGGCAAAGAGAAGTCTTGCTAGACGTTCAGGGCCATGTTTACAGGGTCCAAAGCCAAGACCTGAACGTACGCATCAATATGGAGGAAGCGAAGCGGCTGGTAGACGAGTTTGTCGGTTCGCATAATCTGATCAGCAGAGTTCTTGACTCTGTCAGGTCTGCAGAGCTCGATATTCACAGGCCCCTTCCAATGGAGTACGACAGGGATGCCATGGATTTGCTGTGCGAGCAATTGGCTGCCGCTATTGATAGGCCTGCCATTAATGCGAGATATGACATAACGAGCCAGATGTTTATTCCTGAGACTCTCGGCATCGCAGTTGACAGAGCAGAGCTTGTGTCCGCCCTGCTTTCCGGGTTTCAGCAAAGCGGTCCTGTGATCGTTGCCCTGCCTTTGAAAGCAGTTGAACCGGACGTCACGCTGAGTTTGCTTGATCGGCTCGGCATCTCTACCTGTATTTCGTCGTATCAGACTGCGTTCAATCTCAATGATGCGCCAAGGAGTTCGAATATCAGGCTGGCAGCAGAACTCATAGATAGCACTATTCTGCTGCCACAACAGGAATTCTCGTTTAACGACCGGGTCGGCCCTCGTACTCGAGAGGCCGGGTTCTTAGAGGCGAAGGAGATTGTGGACAACGAGTATGTGATCGGGATAGGCGGAGGTGTCTGCCAGGTGTCGTCGACGCTGTACAACGCGGCCCTACTGGCACAGTGTGAGATCATCGAACGCCGTCCGCATTCAAGAATCTCTTCCTACATACCGGCAGGAAGAGATGCCACGGTCTACTACCCAGTCATAGATCTAAGGTTTTTGAACACCCTTGATAGGCCTATCATGATATCGGCGCAGGTTGAGAAGAACGTCTTGTACACGGCGGTGCTCAGTAACTCAGCTGAACGAAGACGAGTAGAGATAGTGACAAGGACAGCTGCTACTCTCAAGCCCAGTGTGCAACGGGTGGAGGATGCTTCTCTCCCGGCGGGCACTGAGGTTGTAGACCAGGAAGCCGAAGATGGATTCGTGATAGAAACCTACAGGCGGGTTTACGCCAATGACGGCAAGCTCCTATCAGAAGAACTCCTGTCCAGAGACACGTATCTGCCTGTCAACCGAGTAATAAGAGTGGGTACGCGGATGTAGGGCAGACCAGCCTGGACAGGGGACGTCAGCTTGACGCAGGTTTTCGTTGTTTATATAATGGACAAGGAGATCCAATGCACCGGGACATCAGAGTTGTCACGACGCGTAGGAGGGACTGCGGTGGAGGCTAGTTTACGTAGAGACGAGCTGTTTGATTTGTACGACAGCATGGACGACGAGGACGTAGTAGAGTATGCCCGAAACCGCAACGGCGCTGCAGAAGAGTACTTGATCAACAAGTACAAGAACTTCGTGAGAGCCAAGGCAAGATCGTATTTCTTGGTAGGAGCTGACCGAGAAGACATCATCCAAGAAGGCATGATCGGGCTTTATAAGGCGATCAGAGACTTCCGTTCGGATAAACTGGCGTCCTTTAGAGCCTTCGCAGAACTGTGCATTACTAGACAGATCATCACAGCGATCAAGACCGCCACGAGGCAGAAACACATTCCACTCAACTCTTATGTTTCACTCAATAAGCCCATTTTCGACGAGGATTCTGACCGGACTCTTCTGGATGTTCTGCCAATTTCGAAGATCACAGACCCAGAAGAGCTTGTGATCAGCCGTGAGGAATTCATCGACATTGAGGAGAAGATGGAGGAGTTTTTGAGTGATCTCGAATGGAAGGTCCTCATGGCCTACCTCGAAGGCAAGTCATATCAAGAGATCGCTACTGACCTCAACAGGCACGTCAAGTCCATCGACAACGCACTTCAAAGGGTAAAGAGGAAGCTCGAGAGGTACATCGAGAAGCGGGATTCATAGCCCGTCAATCACTCCGACGAGAGAGTCGAAGCAAGTGAGCTTGACGCACCGTTTCGATCTGTATATAATAATGATGCTGAGAAACATCGTGCAGGTGCGGGAGGCTTCCTGCATGACATGTAGTTCGTATAGCGCGCCGACGTAGCTCAACTGGCAGAGCAGCTGATTTGTAATCAGCAGGTTGCGGGTTCGAGTCCCATCGTCGGCTCCAGTTAGAAGTCCCTTTGGGATCACCCAAAGGGACTCGTTTTTTTGACAAAGCCGTCCATTATTGACGCGTGATCAAGGTGATACCTCTCGTGTAACACCATGAGAAATCGCGGATTGCCCAGACTACTAGACAGAACGGAGGCTACCGTACCTATGGAGGATCCCAACAGAGTATCACGTGCAGACATGGCTCTTATCCCCAGACTTTTGCCTTATTCGACTCCGGACGAGATTCCGATTAGGTTCACCTATGGCGATAGGGTTGTCACTGGTATCCCTGCAGATTTTAAGCCCCATGTAACTCGCAGGCTGCTTGATTGCAACCTGGTGCAAATCGTTGTAGAAGGCACGGATCCGAATGGACTGACTGTCCGTGCTGAGTACATCGAATACAGGGACTTCCCTGTCACTGAGTGGGTCGCATACATAACGAACAAAGGCAGCAGCAATACGCCCATATTGTCAGACATCAAGATCATCGACTGTGAGCTGATCGGTGCTGATCCTGTCTTGATGCACGGTAACGGGGATACTACCAAGCCGGACGGATATGAGTTCTTCTACGATGCGATCAGCGATCGCACAGTTACGCTTGCTCCTGTAGACGGTACCCCTTGCAACGGAGCCTTTCCGTACATGCGGCTCATGTTCAAAGACTACGGTATCAATATCGCGGTTGGCTGGCCTGCGCAGTGGGAGGCAACGGTCTCTCCGGCAGAAAACGGTGTGCGGCTGACTGTCGGGCAGCAAAGAACACATATGTACCTCAAGCCGGGGGAGACGATCCGCACACCGAGAGTCAACTTCATGGGATACACCGGAGGTGAGAGCCGGGGCCGCAATCTCTGGCGCCGCTGGTACTTCAAACACATCTTGCCGAAAGAAGACGGAAATCCTATCCCATCTAAACTAGTCCTGCACACGTGGATGATTAATGGGAAGCCGGAGTTCACTGGTTGCACTGAGGAAAACCAGAGAGAGGCGATCGAGACGTATCTCTCCAAAGGGCTTAAGCCCGACATATGGTGGATAGATGCCGGGTGGTACCCGTGCGATTTCTTCTGGCCTAAAACAGGCACTTGGCGCCCAAATCCTGACCATTTCCCAAACGGTTTGGCTCCTATCGGCAAGCTGTGCGAGGAGAACGGCATACAGTTCTTGCTATGGTTTGAGCCCGAGCGTGTTGAGAGTGGCACTGAGCTGGATCGAGATCATCCGGAGTGGTTGCTCTACACTTATGATGAGAATGGAAATGAAGCGTCGAGCCGTCTGTTGAACTTGGGTAACGAGGACTGCTGTGATTGGCTAATTGAGTATGTCGACAAGATGATCAAAGAGTGCGGCATCAAGATATACCGTCAGGACTTCAACTTCTGTCCCCTGCAGTGCTGGATACAGAATGAAGAGGATGACCGTATAGGCGCACTTGAGAACTTCCACGTACAAGGATACCTGCGATACTGGGACGAGCTGATTTTGCGCAACCCCGGGCTTTGGATAGACTCCTGTGCATCAGGGGGCAGGAGAAACGACTTGGAGACCATGCGGAGAGCTGTGCCTTTGCACTATACCGATGTCGGCTATGGAGTGCATCCAATAAAGCAGAAACAGCATAGAGCTATGTTTGAGTGGATACCGTATTTCCGGGCACACACGATGAACTGGGACAACGACGAGGGGACGTACGAAAACGGGGGCAAACCGGTGGACGAGTTTGCCTACCACTGCGCAATGGCACCTGCTATTACTTCCATGGTAGAATTCTACGATAACGACCAGTTATTCGACGTCGCCAAGCAGATGCATCCGATATGGCGTGAGGCAGCTGAATTGATGCTATCTGGAGACTACTACCCGCTCACAGAGTGCCGAAAGAGCCCGGAGGACTACTACGCAATGCAGTTCGACGATTTTGAGAGGCGGAAAGGGTTCATTCAGATCGTCCGCAATACGCAGGTCAAAGAGGACAGCTTCACGGTTTACCCGTTTGTAGACGAATCAGCGATTTACAGATTGGAGAACCGTGAAACTGGAGAGACTATGGAGCTCCCCGGAGTGGAGCTCAAAGCTGGATTCACAGTATCTATCCCTAAGCGCTCAGGCGTGATATGGTTCTATCGCAGGATCGACAGATCGTGAGATCTCCGGATGCGGGCGATGTGAGGTCTCCTTCGATTGTCGTTCACTCCGCCGTCCTGGAAGGGCGAACTGTGGTCTCCTCTGCTTGCCGTTCACTCCGCCGTCCTGGAAGGGCGAACTGTAGTCTCCTCCGCTTGCCGTTCACTCCGCCGTCCTGGAAGGGCGAACTGTGGTCTCCTCTGCTTGCCGTTCACTCCGCCGTCCTGGCTCCGTTCACTCTGAGAGAGGCAGCTCTCCGTCCTCCTGACTCCGAGCTGCCTCAACAGTCGCTCCGGAGACCACAGTTCGCCCCGGCACCATCATGAACCTTGCTTGCTCTGTTGGGACAGCTCTCTCGTGATCCTTGACTGCGAGTTGCCTCAACAGTCGCTCCGGAGACCATAGATGCACCGGAGATGTTGCAGCGGAGCTACAGACACCTTAGCTTTGCCGATGACTTACGACGCATGGCGAGTGTGTTGTCGGCCTATGCAGCGAGTATAGGTCGGTGCATCAACGAGGATGTACGAAAGATTGCTGTCGCAGCAGCTAGCAATATGGAGAAGAAATGAGATCGAGCTAGGAGGCAGGATAGGATTTGCACAGGGAAGTCCTAGACTCAATCTTCGCTCAAAAAACACCTGCATAAGATTTGTTGACAAAGGCAAATGCCCCTGCTATAATGGAGAAGCAGCTTTTCGGAGAACGTGCTTGCAAGCTGTTTGGGTCCTAGTGGATCGTTGAAAGGCAAATATGGAGGGATGCCCGAGTGGTTAAAGGGGGCAGACTGTAAATCTGTTGGCTATGCCTACGCTGGTTCGAATCCAGCTCCCTCCACCACACTTCACTTGTGTAGTTCGGCTCAACAGGGCGCTCGCAGGAGTTCCATCCGGGCCGAGCTATTTTTGGGTCACAATCGGCAGCTAGCGAGCTTTGGAGCGGGCGGGAATAGCTCAGTTGGCTAGAGCATCAGCCTTCCAAGCTGAGGGTCGCGGGTTCGAGTCCCGTTTCCCGCTCCAACCTAACGGCGATCAATATGCCCCTGTAGCTCAGTAGGCAGAGCGCGTCCATGGTAAGGATGAGGTCACCGGTTCGATTCCGGTCGGGGGCTCCACATCACCAAGTCCAAACTCTTCTTAGCGCAGTGCAGGCGGGCTTCAATTGAGGGGCCTTGGCTTGCACCGAGATTTTTTGTACACTCGGATTCCCCGCAGCGCTTTGGAGGGGAGACAAGGTTGGCAGGCGTCAGCAAACCTAACCAATCTTAGGAACTGCTCTCGAATGGAGGCCACAGTCACAAGGGGGAAGAAGAATGGGCAAGCAGAAGTTTGAGAGGACAAAGCCGCATGTAAACATTGGTACTATTGGTCACGTTGACCACGGTAAGACGACGTTGACGTCCGCGATAACGAATTGCCTGGCGAGTGCTGGGTACGCACAGGCTAGGAAGTTCGAGGAGATCGACAACGCGCCTGAAGAGCGTCAGAGGGGTATTACAATAGCAACCCAGCACGTTGAGTATGAGACAGAGAACAGGCACTACGCTCACGTGGACTGCCCCGGGCATGCGGACTATGTGAAGAACATGATAACTGGAGCTGCCCAGATGGACGGAGCGATACTTGTGGTGTCAGCAGCTGACGGCCCGATGCCGCAGACGAGGGAGCACATACTGCTGGCAAGGCAGGTAGGCGTTCCTTATATCGTGGTGTTCATGAACAAGATCGACATGGTAGACGACCCTGAGCTGTTGGAGCTTGTAGAGCTTGAGGTAAGGGATCTACTGTCGAGCTACGAGTTCCCTGGTGATGAGATACCCGTAGTCAAGGGGTCTGCACTCAAGGCAATGGAGTGCGGGTGCGGCAGCAGAGACTGCGAGTGGTGTGTGCACATATGGGAGCTGATGGATGCAGTCGACGAGTATATTCCGACTCCTGAGCGAGCAGTCGACAAGCCATTCTTGATGCCGATAGAGGACGTGTTCTCGATCACCGGCCGTGGCACTGTTGTGACTGGTAGGGTTGAGAGAGGTACGATCAAGCCTGGCACTGAGGTGGAGATAGTTGGATTGGCTCCGGAGAGCCGCAAGACGGTAGTGACTGGAGTTGAGATGTTCCGGAAGCTGCTTGACGAGGCTGAGGCTGGAGACAACATTGGCTGTCTCTTGAGAGGAATAGACAAGGACGAGGTAGAGAGAGGCCAGGTATTGGCGAAGCCTGGTTCAGTGACACCGCACACAGAGTTTCACGCTCAGGTGTATGTGTTGAGCAAGGAGGAGGGTGGAAGGCACAGCCCATTCTTCAGTGGGTATCGCCCTCAGTTCTACTTCAGGACGACGGACGTGACAGGGACAATAACGTTGCCTGAAGGCGTAGAGATGGTCATGCCTGGTGACAACGTAGAGTTGAAGGTCGAGCTGATCACGCCAATAGCGATGGAGGAAGGCCTGAGGCTTGCAATTCGCGAAGGCGGCAAGACAGTCGGCGCAGGCGTAGTTACCAAGATCATTAAGTAGCAGGTAAGTAGCAGAGGATCAGGTAGCAGAGGATCACAGGACGCAGGCTGTAATGCTTGCGTCCTGATAATTCACCCTCTTATACGATCTCCGCTTGGAGCATCCCGACAGTCGGATCTTTTATTGACACCCCAGTTGAAGTGTGCTAAGGTTTACTAGTGACCATGCCGGGTTAAGTTTACCTGGTGACGGGTCGCTGGGAGGTTCGTACAATGCGAGATGTCGTAACTCTTCAGTGCAACGAATGCAAACAGCGCAACTATCGCACAACGAAGAACAAGAAGACCACCACCGAGAGGCTGGAACTCAAGAAGTACTGCAAGTTCTGCAGAACGCATACACCACACAGAGAGACCAGGTAAGGATGTGAGCTCGATGGCTGCCTCTGATACGAGTAAGAGCAAGCCCGGATTTTTTGCGAGAGTCGGCAGGTTTTTTAAGGATGTTCGCTCCGAGCTGCGCAAGGTCGCTTGGCCTAACAGAAAGGAGCTTACATCATATACAGCGATAGTTTTGGTCGCTGTGGCCATCGTAGCTGTCTATATCGGTGTGATTGATGCGTTGGTTACAGTGTTGTTGGGGCTTGTACTCCGCTAATACACTGAGACACGTTTGGATGGGATGGCCCTATTATGCAGGAAAAGAACTGGTACGTCATCCATACCTATTCGGGATACGAGAACAAGGTGAAGGCCAACCTCGAGAAGCGCGTTCAAACCATGGAAAAGGAAGACAAGATCTTCCGCGTGGTTGTCCCCGTAGAGGATGAGTATGAGATCAAAGACGGGAAGAAGCGCGTGATCCAGAAGAAGGTCTTTCCCGGGTATGTGCTCGTTGAGATGATCATGAGCGATGATTCGTGGTACGTAGTGCGAAACACCCCGGGAGTGACCGGATTTGTCGGCTCAGGCAACAAGCCTATCCCACTAACTCAAGAAGAGGTCGACATGATTCTCAAGAAGGATCAAGGCGAGGAGGCCAAGCCGAGGATTCAGTTTTCTGTCGGGGAGCACGTGAAAGTCATCGATGGGCCATTCGAAGACTTCACCGGCACTATCGATGGAGTGGATGCCGATAGAGCGAAGTTGAGGGTACTCGTATCGCTGTTTGGCCGGGAGACACCAGTCGAGCTTGACTATGTTCAGGTGGAGAAGCTATAGGCTTCTCTCAGGAGGTATGCTTTTATGGCCAAGAAGGTCAGTGCCGTGGTCAAACTCCAGATAGTGGCTGGAAAGGCGACTGCAGCGCCGCCAGTGGGGCCAGCGCTTGCACAGCACAGTGTTAACATAATGGAGTTTATCAAGTCGTTCAATGAGAGGACAGCGTCCATGGCAGGCGAGGTCTGCCCTGTTGAGATAACTGTTTACGAAGACCGCTCCTTTACCTACGTGGTGAAGACTCCACCTGCTGCGTACCTGTTGCGCAAGGCTGCAGGTATTGAGAAAGGCTCAGGAGTTCCAAACCGCGAAAAGGTAGCAAAGGTCACCAAGGCACAGGTAATGGAGATTGCTCAAAAGAAGCTTCCTGACCTCAATGCGAACGACGTTGAGGCAGCTGCCCGGATGATTATGGGCACAGCCCGCAGCATGGGCATTGTTGTTGAGGGTTAGGCCGTATATCTAGCGTTGGACGTCTGTGGGAGGATCTTTAGTGCGGAATTGATCCGTTATCACCACTAGGAGGTATTTATTGTGGCAAAGAGAGGAAAGAGATACAGCGAAGCCGCCAAGCTCGTAGACAAGGAGAAGCTTTACTCCCCCGAGGAAGCTCTCGAGCTTGTCAAGCGAACAGCCAGTACCAAGTTTGATGAGACTATCGAGGCGCACATACGTCTTGGCGTCGACCCGAGGCACGCGGACCAACAGGTCCGTGGGACAGTCCTGCTCCCAAACGGCACAGGCAAGACTGTGCGAGTGCTCGTCTTCGCCAAGGGAGAAAAAGCTGCTGAGGCTGAGAGGGCCGGTGCGGACTACGTAGGTGCCGAGGACCTGGCCGAAAAGATCCAGGGCGGTTGGACTGACTTTGACGTTGCTGTAGCGACCCCTGATATGATGGGCGTTGTTGGCCGTTTGGGCCGCATTCTGGGACCACGTGGTCTCATGCCCAACCCCAAGGCTGGGACAGTTACGATGGAAGTCGAAAAGGCCGTTCAAGAGATCAAGGCTGGTAAGGTCGAGTTTAGAGTCGACAGGAACGGCATAGTGCATGTCCCGATTGGCAAGGCATCCTTTGATGCAAAGGCCTTGGCTCAAAACTTCAGAGCCCTGATGGACCGCGTTATAAGATCTAGGCCGGCTGCAGCCAAGGGACAGTACCTGAGGAGCGTCACTCTTGCTGCTACAATGGGGCCTGGGGTGAAGCTTAATCCTGTTCTGGTTACCGCGTTCGTTAGTGAGCGCGATGCTGAGTAGCGGGTTTTGGTTTGACAGGGTTATCCTGTATTGCAACTTGATATAGAAAGCTGACCATAGACAGCAGGTGGCATTTCTTAAACGCCCGTCAGGTTGACGGGGGCCTGCCGAGGTCGAGTGGCGATTGGTTAGATCGCGCGAACGCTTCGGAATGGTTTTTGCGATTCCTGAACGTTGAGGCCTCCTTCTGTCTAGGGAGGCCTTTCGTTTTGATGGAGCCTAAGTGCTTGAGGCAAAGGAGGTGGAGTATTTGGCTAGACCCGAGAAAGAGGCTATGGTCGAATCGATCAGGGAGAAGTTCGAGAAGGCGACTGCGAGTGTTCTCACCGACTACAGGGGCCTAAACGTCCAGGAAATCACTGAGCTGAGAAGGCGCTTTACCGACGCAGGTGTTGAGTATAGAGTTCTCAAGAATACACTGACGAAGTTGGCTGCTGACAAGGCTGAGATCGAGGGCCTGGATCCCTATCTCGAAGGCCCTCTGGCGATTGCGTTTGGCTATGAAGACCCTGTCGCTCCTGCAAAGGTGATTGCCTCTTTTGTCAAGGAGTACAAGAAACTGGAGGTCAAGGCTGGCATCCTTGACGGCAGAGTCATCGATGCGGCTGCAGTAAAGGCGTTGGCCGATCTTCCTGGCAAAGAGCAACTGCTCGCCATGGTCCTCAGGGCAGTACAGGGCCCCCTTTATGGGCTTGTCAATGTCCTTCAAGGCAATTTGCGCAACTTGGTCTATGCAGTTGACGCTGTGCGGCGTTTGAAGGAAGAGGCTGGTGCGTAGCACACTGGTTTGGGAAACTACGATTTGAGCAAGTTTATGCCAAGAATGGAATAGTTGAAGGAGGAAAACAGTATGTCTATAGAGGAGATTGTCAGTGCGATAGAGAAAATGACAGTGCTGGAGCTGTCAGAACTGGTAAAGGCTATCGAAGAGAAGTTTGGCGTTAGCGCTGCAGCTCCCGTAGTCGCAGCCGGTCCAGTAGTTGCCGGCCCGGCAGCTGCTGAGGAGGCTGAGGAGAAGACCTCGTTTGACGTAATCCTTGTCACTGCAGGAGCCAAGAAGATCCCAGTTCTCAAGGTCGTCAGAGAGATCACCGGCCTGGGCCTCAAGGAGGCTAAGGAACTAGTCGACAACGCTCCGAAGCCAGTTAAGGAAGGCGTAAGCAAGGAAGAGGCTGACGAGATCAAGGCCAAGCTCGAAGAGGCCGGAGCAGAGGTCGAGGTTAAGTAGGTTACCAAAGGAATTTTGCGGACTAGAGAGAAATGGAGGCTTCTTGCGTCTCGCGAGGAGCCTCTTTTTCCTTGACAGGCCACTGTGTGTGTGGTAGCATTATAAAATGTCATGACTGGCGGCATTGCTCTAAGTACGAAGTGGTTGTACATGGGACTTATTGTCTCTGGACTGCTTCACGCGCGGAGTGATTGCAGGAACTCTCATTGCACATATACCCCGCGAATCTATATCCTGTCGAGACAGCCTGAGCGAGGCATTGAGGCGACAGCCGATTGGCCTTGCTTTTCGTCATGTCATAATGGTCTGGTTCACTGTGGCGTCAATTCCATAGGGAGGCAGGAGTGATATACTATATGGCACACACCATAAAGGCCGGACGCAGAGAGCGCCTTAGCTTTGGCAAAATCACCGAACCACTGGAACTCCCGAATCTTATCGAGATACAGCGAAAGTCATATGAGGATTTCTTCAACAAGAAGCTCGATGAAACCTTCAGAGACATTTCGCCTATTCAAGATTTTACGGGAAATCTAGTACTCGAATTCATCAGCCATAGTCTTGGGGAGCCGAAGTACTCCGTTGAGGAATGCAAGGAGCGTGATGTTACGTACGCAGCTCCGCTTAAGGTGCTCGTGCGTTTGATCAATAAAGAGACCGGCGAGGTCAAAGAGCAAGAAGTCTTCATGGGTGACTTCCCTCTCATGACCGAAAAGGGTACCTTTGTGATTAACGGCGCCGAGAGGGTAATTGTCAGCCAGCTCGTTAGGTCGCCCGGTGTCTATTACGACAAGACCATCGACCCAAGTGGCAAGGTCTTATACTCTGCCAATATTATACCCAATCGCGGTGCTTGGTTGGAGTTCGAAGTGGATGCCAACTCTACCATGTACGTGCGCGTAGACCGTACACGTCGTCTGCCTGCGACTGTCCTGATTCGTGCACTTGGACTAGGCGAAGATGCACAAGTCTTGGAGTTCTTTGGGGAAAGCGAGTGTATTAGGAACACCCTTGAGCGGGACAGCACAGACAGTGAAGACGAGGCGTTGATTGAGATATACAAACGCCTGAGACCTGGTGAGCCACCCACTGCAGACAGCGCTCGCAGCCTGTTTGAGGCACTCTTTTTCGATCCAAAACGGTACGACCTGGCCTCAGTTGGTAGGTACAAGATCAACAAGAAGCTGGACTTCGGAGAGCGTCTGTTTGGCTCGACGCTGCAATCAGATCTTGTTGACGAACAGACCGGAGAGGTCTTGTTGAGCTCAGGTACAAAGGTCACGCGCGACCTTGTATATGAGATTAACGAGTGGGCCAGGGCCGGCAAGGTAAAGCACGCGTACATCACTGGCAAGAATGGCGACCTCGTCAAGATCATCTCCAACGGGTTCCCGGGAGATGAAGCCAAGACCATTCTCAAAGAGGACATTCTTGCAGCGATAAACTACTTAATCGCGCTTACTGTTGGATTGGGCGACATCGATGACATTGATCACCTGGGCAACAGGAGGGTCAAGTCAGTCGGTGAGCTGCTCCAAAACCAGTTTAGGATCGGCCTGTCGAGAATGGAGCGAGTGATCAAGGAACGTATGACCATTCAGGACGTAGACGTGATCACTCCTCAGGCACTGATCAATATAAGGCCGGTTGTTGCTGCGATAAAGGAGTTCTTTGGCAGCAGCCAGCTCTCACAGTTTATGGATCAGCCTAACCCGCTGGCGGAGTTGACACACAAGCGCAGGCTTAGCGCACTGGGCCCTGGCGGCCTGAGCCGTGACAGAGCTGGTTACGACGTGCGTGACGTCCATCACTCCCACTATGGCAGGATGTGTCCGATTGAGACCCCTGAAGGCCCCAACGTCGGACTCATAGGTTCACTATGTACGTATGCTAGAGTCAATGAATACGGATTTATCGAGACCCCGTACAGAAAAGTAGTTAACGGCAGAGTCACGGATGAAATCGTCTACATGACTGCTGACGAAGAGGATAAATACGCTATCGCCCAGGCAAATGAGCCGCTTGAGGAGGACGGCACGTTCGCTCGGGAGCGCATAGCAGCAAGATATAGAGACCAAGTTGTCCGGATTCCCAGAGAAGAAGTAGAGTATATGGACGTATCTCCGAAGCAGATTGTCAGTGTAGCGACGTCCTTGATCCCGTTCCTCGAGCACGACGATGCCGGTCGTGCACTGATGGGCTCGAACATGCAGAGGCAGGCTGTACCGCTCCTGCGAGCCGAGGCACCGTTGGTAGGTACAGGCATGGAGGCCAAGTCAGCGGAGGACTCCGGCGTGTTGGTCTTGGCTGAGCATGCCGGAACAGTGCGGCGAGTGACTGCGACAGAGATCCTTGTTCAGAGAGATACGGGCGAGATCGACACCTACAAGCTTCTCAAGTTCCAGCGTTCCAACCAAGGCACCTGCATTAACCAGAAGCCGATTGTAAGGAAGGGCGATAGGGTTGAGGTAGGCGATGTGCTTGCCGACGGCCCGTCGACTGACAGCGGCGAGCTGGCACTGGGCAAGAACATCTTGGTCGCATTTATGCCTTGGGAAGGTTACAACTACGAAGACGCGATCTTGATCAGTGAGCGACTGGTCGTCGATGATGTGTACACTTCCATTCATATAGAAGAATACGAAGCCGAAGCGCGGGATACTAAACTCGGCGCCGAAGAGATTACCCGCGACATACCCAATGTTGGCGACGATGCACTAAAGGACTTGGACGAGCGCGGCGTGATCCGGGTCGGTGCAGAGGTCAAGCCCGGTGACATCTTGGTCGGTAAGGTCACGCCTAAGGGCGAGACCGAATTGACGGCGGAGGAACGCCTGCTCAGAGCGATCTTTGGTGAAAAGGCCCGGGAAGTCAGAGATTCATCGCTGCGGGTACCTCACGGTGAATCCGGGAGAGTGGTTGCTGTTCACGTATTCTCCAGAGAGAATGGCGATGAACTAGGGCCGGGAATCAACAAGCTGGTGCGAGTATTTGTTGCCCAAAAGCGAAAGATCTCTGAGGGCGACAAGATGGCCGGCAGGCATGGCAACAAAGGTGTAATAGCCAGGATTCTGCCTGTCGAGGACCTCCCGTTCTTGCCGGATGGGACTCCTGTTGATATAGTACTCAATCCTTTGGGCGTTCCGGGTCGTATGAACATCGGGCAGATCCTCGAGACGCACCTTGGTTGGGCTGCCAAGACGCTGGGGCTTCACGTAGCCTCTCCAGTGTTTGACGGTGCAGAAGAGGATGAGATTATGGATCTCTTGGAGAAGGCAGGACTTCCCAGGAGCGGTAAGACTATTCTGTACGATGGCCGGACAGGCGAACCATTTGACAATGAGGTTACTGTTGGCTACGCGTACATGATGAAGCTTGCCCATCTGGTTGACGACAAGATCCACGCTCGTTCGACCGGCCCCTACAGCCTGGTGACTCAGCAGCCGCTTGGCGGTAAGGCTCAGTTTGGCGGGCAGAGATTCGGAGAGATGGAGGTTTGGGCGCTCGAAGCCTATGGCGCTGCGTATAGCCTCCAGGAGATGCTCACTGTCAAGTCCGACGACGTTGTGGGCAGAGTTAAGACCTACGAAGCAATAGTTAAGGGAGAGAATGTACCTGAGCCGGGCGTTCCGGAGTCGTTTAAGGTCCTTATCAAAGAGCTTCAAAGCCTCGGACTGGACGTCCGCGTGTTGACCCAAGACAATGAGGAGATCGAGATTGGGGAAGACATAGACGGCGACGGTGACGGTGATGATGAGCTCGGGATTGGTATCCCGGGCCGGGTGATTCGAAGAGCCGCCGAGGGAAGGAAGCGTCGAGAGGAGGCATCAGACGAGGAAGGCCGCGACGAGCCGAATGATGAAAGCGAGCCGGAAGGAACACAGAGTGAGGATGCCGACGTGTCTGCAGACGAAGAAGACGCTTCAACAGAACCCCAAGACGACAGCGACATGCTCGAAGCTGTCGAGGAAGGCGAGGCCGAAGAGGAGCCGCTTGACGACGATGCCGACGGCCTTGACGCCAATGGCGATGACGATGAAAGCGGGTTCGAGCCAGATACGGAGGACGAGCTGATCGACGACGTTGATTTCTCTGGCGTGCGTCGCTTGTCCAGATCGGATCTGGATGATGACGAGTCTGAGGACGAGTACGGAGATGACGATTTGTACAGCGATGATTCTGATGACATCGATGGCTTTTACGACGAGACCGATGACGACGACATGAACGATGATGACTGAGCGGCTGGAGGAGGAGAGTTCTGTGCTCGATATCAATAATTTCGATGCCATAAGGATTGGTTTGGCCTCCCCAGAGCAGATTCGCGCCTGGTCTAGCGGCGAGGTCAAGAAGCCGGAGACAATCAACTACCGAACGCTCAAGCCTGAGCGCGAGGGGTTGTTCTGCGAAAAGATCTTTGGCCCTACTAGGGACTGGGAATGCCACTGCGGGAAATACAAGAGAGTGCGCTATAGAGGTGTTGTCTGCGAGCGCTGCGGAGTCGAGGTAACTAGGTCAAAAGTCCGACGAGAGCGCTTGGGGCACATTGAGCTGGCTGCTCCCGTATCTCATATATGGTACTTCAAAGGGATCCCGAGCAAGATGGGGCTTCTACTAGACATGTCTCCACGCGCTCTGGAGAAGGTCCTTTACTTCGCTGCATATATCGTTATAGACCAGGGAGACACTGGTTTGGCGAAATACCAGCTCCTCACTGAGAGCGAGTATCGCGAAGCCCGTGACAAATACGGCGACTCGTTCCAGGCGGGCATGGGAGCCGAAGCCATAAAGCAGCTCCTGAAGGAGATTGACCTCGACCGGCTAGCGAAGTCCCTCCGAGACGAACTCTCCAAGGTAAGCGGTCAGAGGAGGATTCGCACGATCCGGCGCCTCGAAGTGGTAGAGGCGTTTAGAAAGTCAGGCAATAGGCCTGAGTGGATGATACTGGATGTAATTCCTGTGATTCCGCCGGAGCTCAGGCCAATGGTCCAGCTGGACGGCGGGCGTTTTGCTACGTCAGACCTAAACGACCTGTACAGGCGGGTAATCAACCGGAACAACCGTCTGAAGCGCCTGTTGGAGCTTGAGGCTCCTGACATCATAGTCAGGAATGAAAAGCGCATGTTGCAGGAGGCAGTGGACGCGCTCATAGACAACGGCCGGAGGGGCCGCCCCGTCACCGGGCCCGGCAACAGGCCTCTACGGTCTCTGAGCGATATGCTAAAGGGCAAGCAGGGCAGGTTCCGCCAGAACCTCCTCGGCAAGCGCGTCGACTACTCCGGACGTTCGGTTATCGTTGTGGGGCCACAGCTCAAGCTGCACCAGTGCGGCCTCCCAAAGGAGATGGCCCTTGAGCTGTTTAAGCCCTTTGTCATGAAGAAGCTCGTTGACGGAGGCTTTGCCCACAACATCAAGAGCGCTAAGCGAATGGTCGAGAGAGCCGACAGCCAGGTTTGGGATGTTCTGGAGGAAGTTATCAAGGAGCATCCGGTGCTGCTCAACCGTGCGCCTACACTCCACAGGCTGGGCATACAGGCATTTGAGCCTGTGCTGGTAGAAGGTCGTGCTATTCAGATTCACCCGATGGTGTGTGGAGCTTACAACGCTGACTTCGATGGCGACCAGATGGCGGTCCACGTGCCCCTGTCAGCCGAGGCTCAGGCAGAGGCGCGCTTGCTGATGCTGTCTACGAACAACATCCTTTCACCTGCTCACGGCAACCCACTGGCGAGGCCGACTCACGATATGGTGCTTGGTTCCTACTACATGACGATCGAGCGCCGCGGGGATCTGGGTGAGGGCAGAGTATTCTCGTCCCCAGCCGAAGCGGTGAGGGCGCATGAAGAAGGTCAGTTGAGCCTTCAGGCACGGATAGCTGTTAGAATGCCTGATGAGAAGTACATCCCAGGCGTGGAAGGCAAGAACAGGAGGATAATAACGACTCTCGGACGGATCTTGTTTAACGAGATATTTCCCAACGACTTCCCGTATATCGATAGCGCTGCTCCAGGTGCTCTTCAGGGCGAGGTGCCGATCCCTGTCATGAAGCCCGGGATGTCTGTGGCCGAACAGCTCAAGGAGATCCCGGTTGGCGAGCCTGCAGGAGATAAATTCCTGTCTCAGATAGTAGGAGAGTGCCAGAGACGCTATGGTAATGCCAGAGTCGCCGAGATACTCAACGCAATGAAGACCATAGGCTTTAAGTACGCGACCTTGTCTGGTACCAGCGTGTCCATCGGCGATATGGCTGTGCCTCCTGAGAAGTCGGAGATACTTCGAGAGGCGGAGGAGAAGGTCGAAACCCTCGAGAGGCAACTCAAGAAGGGCCTCATAACAAGCGAGGAGAAGTACCAGCTTGACATAAGCATATGGAATGATGCGACAGACGCTATGCAGAAGGCAATGGTTGACAACCTTGATCCTCTCAACCCAGTGCTCATGATGGCCATATCAGGCGCACGGGGTAACCTAACCCAGCTGAGACAGCTGGCAGGCATGAGGGGTCTCGTCAATGACCCATCAGGACGCACGATGGACATGCCGATTAAGTCTAACTTCCGTGAGGGCTTGACCGTGCTGGAATACTTCATGTCTACGCACGGGACCCGCAAGGGCTGTGCAGACACTGCTCTGAGGACTGCGGACTCAGGTTACCTCACTCGCAGGTTGGTTGACGTCGCACAAGATGTCATAGTCAGGGAGGATGACTGCGGCACAGACGAAGGCATCGAGGTTTCAGCCATATACGACGACGACACGCTCATTGAGAGCTTGTCCGACCGACTGCGCGGCCGGGTCGCTTTTGAGGATGTTTATGACGAGGAGACCGGCGAGTTGATCGTCGGCAAGAACCAACTGATCGACGAGGAAGCCGCTCGCACCATCGAGCGCAGCGGCCGTCGCAAGGTCAAGATTAGATCTGTCCTGACCTGCCGCACGCGACATGGAGTATGCCAGATGTGCTATGGCCGAAATCTCGCGACTGGACAGCTGGTCGATATTGGAGAGGCTGTCGGCATCATTGCAGCCCAGTCGATTGGAGAGCCCGGTACGCAGCTGACAATGAGGACGTTCCATACCGGTGGCGTTGCAGTAGAGGACATCACCCGAGGCCTGCCTCGTGTCGAGGAGCTGTTTGAGGCGCGCAAACCCAAGGGCCAGGCTGTGATCAGTGAGATCCCGGGCAAGGTATCTATTACCGAAACAAAGGGGTCGCGCAAGATCACTGTCACCGGACAGGACGGCGAGGAGCGAACCTATTCTGTTCCGTACGGTGCAAGGATCGAGGTCAAGGATGGCGAGGAGGTCACCTCTGGGGTCAAGCTGACCGAAGGGTCCATTAACCCTCATGACCTGCTGAAGATCGGCGGTGTAGATGCGGTTCGCAGGTACCTCGTGCAGGAGGTCCAGGATGTGTATAGGTCTCAAGGAGTTACCATCAACGACAAGCACATTGAAGTCATCACGCGCCAGATGCTAAAGAGGGTCAGGGTAGAGGATCCGGGTGATACAGAACTTCTGCCGGGCGGTTTGGTTGACCTGTTTGAGTTCGAGGATGCAAACCGGACCGTGGATGAGACCGATGGGAAGCCTGCTGAGGCAAAGAGGGTCGTCCTTGGGATTACCAAGGCGTCCCTAGCGACGGACAGCTTCCTGTCCGCAGCGTCGTTCCAGGAGACGACGAGAAACCTGACAGACGCCGCTGTCAAGGGCAAGCGAGATCCGTTGCTTGGCCTCAAGGAGAACGTGATTATCGGCAAGCTCATTCCGGCAGGCACCGGGATGGCGCGGTATTCAAACGTGAAGGCAGCGGTGGTCGGAGAACCTGCTGAGGCTGATGGAGGTCAAGAAGCCGAGGCTACGGACGGCGGCGTCGATGAGAGTCAGGACACCAGCCCCGGTGTACAGGAGTCCGGCGATGACCGCCAGGACGCAGCTGTGGCTTCGGAGAGTGAGGCTACCCTCGAAGCGGCCGAGCAGTCAGTCACTGGCTAGAGCGACCGACTGCCCTCAGCGGTCAGCCTTAGGCCATCAGCTGGAGCACGGCGCCTTGCTCAGTAAAGCATATGACCGTGGGGCGGCCTATGGTCTCCAAAGCGGCTGTAGAGCCGGCACTCGGAGTCGGGACGACAGAGAGTCGGCTCTCTCAGAGTGGACTGAGCCACGGCGATCGACCGGACAGTAAGGCTGAGATAACCGAAGTCGATGATGCCCTTAGGGCGATGTGAGGTCTCCGAAGCGACTGTTGAAGCGACTCGGAGTCAGGATGACGGAGAGTTGCCTCTCCCAGAGTGAGCGAAGCCAGGATGGCGGAGCGAACGGCAAGCGGAGGAGACCCACAGTTCGACCTTCCTGGACGGCGGGGTGAGCGTCCGCCTGAGGAGACCATAGATCCACCTTCCCTCATAGCTTGCCACAATCCCGGTGCACGATTGGGTTGACACCGTTCCCACGCGGTGCTACAATGAGAAAGTGTCTGAAAACAGACGCCTGTAGAGGGGAGAGACAATGGGAGAGGCCTGTAGTGATAGTGATGAACGAGGTACGGTTGAAGGTATTCCATTCATTGGGATCAGACAGGCCATGCGAGCGGTAGTCAGTAACCAGCCTATTCAGAGAGTGTATATTGCCAAGGATGCCGATCGTAAAATCGTAGGCAAGCTCGAGCGGCTGTGTCGTGAGCGCGGTATCGAACTCTGCTACACAGATTCGAGATTGGCACTGGGTAGGTCCTTTGGGATCGATGTCGGTGCTTCCGCGGTGACGATTGTGAGGAAATGAGAGAGACTCATCTCAGAGTCAAAGCCGTGCAGGGGCGCTACGTTTGCGTTTGGCCTGGCACTAATCTCGCTGCGTACAGACTCAGACATCGGATTGCATTAGGAAGGAGGTGCAGCGGATGCCTACAATTAACCAGTTGGTTCGCAAAGGACGCGCTAAGCGTAAGCGCAGGGGCGCGGCATCTGCACTGCGGTGGAATTACAACGCCCATACAGCCAGGATGACCCTTACCGAAGGAGCACCTCAGAGGCGAGGGGTTTGCATCGTAGTTAGAGCTGATAGCCCGAAAAAGCCCAACTCAGCACTGAGAAAGGTGGCGAGGGTACGCCTTGTCAACGGCCTTGAGGTCACAGCGTACATCCCTGGGGAAGGGCACAATCTGCAGGAGCACTCTGTTGTACTTGTGAGAGGCGGTAGAGTGAAAGACCTGCCTGGCGTTAGATATCACGTTGTCAGAGGCGCTCTCGATGCTGCAGGCGTGGATGCCAGGAGACAGGGCAGGTCGAAGTACGGTGCAAAGAGGCCGAAATAAGAGGTGAGATAGATGCCTAGACGCGGGAGGATTCCTAAGCGCGAGATACTTGCGGATCCCGTGTATAACAGTGAATTAGTGTCAAGGTTCATCAACAAGATCATGGTCGATGGCAAGAAGCGCCTTGCCGAGTCCATCCTTTACGGGGCTTTCGATATAGTTCGCGAGAAGACCGGCAACGACCCGCTCGAGGTGTTTGAAAAGGCGATTAAGAACGTTTCGCCGGTTGTTGAGGTCAAGCCAAGGCGGGTAGGAGGCGCAACCTATCAGGTCCCAGTAGAAGTGCGGCCTGAACGCAGGACTGCCCTTGCAATTCGATGGATAGTAGAAAGTGCCCGCGCCAGAGGCGAGTATACGATGCGTGAAAGGCTAGCAGCCGAGTTGATGGATGCAGCCAACGGTGTGGGTGCATCGGTTAAGAAGAAGGACGATACTCACAGGATGGCAGAAGCCAACCGGGCGTTTGCTCATTATAGGTGGTAAGGACTTGATGTCACGAACGACTCCATTGACTAACGTACGAAACATAGGTATCATGGCCCACATCGATGCCGGAAAGACGACAACCACTGAGAGGATTTTGTTCTATACAGGACGAGTGCATCGAATGGGTGAGGTCCACGAGGGTTCAGCTGCGATGGACTGGATGGTCCAGGAGCAGGAACGGGGTATCACCATTACCTCGGCTGCCACTACGTGTGTCTGGCGCGAATGTATCATCAACATTATTGATACACCCGGACACGTGGACTTCACAATAGAGGTAGAACGCTCTCTGAGAGTTCTTGACGGCGCGGTCGCGGTGTTTTGCGCGGTGGGTGGCGTAGAGCCTCAGTCTGAGACTGTATGGCGTCAGGCGGACAACTACTCGGTACCGAGAATCGCGTTTGTAAACAAGATGGACCGGGTCGGGGCCGACTTCTTAAACGTTGTCGGCATGATACGCGAGCGTCTTGGTGCGAACGCTGTTCCAGTTCAGGTCCCTATTGGCGCGGAGGAGTCATTCAAGGGCGTAGTGGACCTGGTCGAGATGAACGCGGTCATATATAAGGACGACTTGGGTCGTGAGCGCGAGGTCGTAGATATTCCTGAGGAAATGTTCAGCGAGGCAGAGTCTGCTCGTGAACATCTCATTGAGAGTTTGGCGGATCTTGATGATCAGGTTATGGAGGCATACGTAGAGGGACGGCCGATTTCTTCTGACAAGTTGAAATCCGCGATTCGCGCGGCCACTTTGTCCAATAAGCTTGTTCCTGTCCTCTGTGGATCGGCGTTCAAGAACAAGGGCGTTCAGTTGCTGCTTGATGCAGTCGTCGACTACCTCCCGAGTCCATCGGACCTGCCTCCGGTTACTGGGTTCTTGCCCGACACCGGCGAGCAGATCGTCAGGGCCGTATCCGATGATGAGCCGTTTTCGGCGCTGGCGTTCAAGATAATGGTCGACCCGTATGTAGGCAAGCTCGCGTACTTCCGCGTGTACTCGGGTTCCTTGAAAGCCGGCAGTTATGTGTACAACGCTACAAAGGGTCGACGGGAACGCATTGGTAGAATCCTTAGGATGCATGCCAACAGCCGAGAAGAGATGTCCGAGGTCTTTGCCGGCGATATTGTCGCAGCCGTGGGGCTCAAGGACACCGGTACTGGGGACACCCTTTGCGACGAGCACAACCCAATTGTCTTGGAGTCTCTCGATGTTCCGGAGCCTGTGATTTCTGTTGCCGTCGAGCCAAAGACGAAGGCTGATGAAGACAAGTTGTCGCTTTCACTTACCAAGCTTGCCGAAGAGGACCCGACGTTTAAGGTGCGCATAGACGAAGAGACGGGTCAGACCATAATCAGCGGCATGGGCGAGCTCCATTTGGAGATCATTGTTGACAGGCTGCTGCGCGAGTTCAAAGTGCAGGCGAATGTAGGCAAGCCTCAGGTCGCCTATAGAGAGACCATAACGAAGTCAGTGAAGGCGGAGGGCAGATTTGTCAAGCAGACCGGCGGCAGAGGCCAGTATGGCCATTGCTTGATAGAGTTTGTCCCACTTGGACCTGACGCCGGATTCGAATTCGAAAACCGGATTGTCGGCGGTGCCATCCCGAAGGAGTATATCCCCGCGGTAGAGGCAGGGCTTCGAGAAGCTATGACAACGGGTGTCATTTCCGGTTATCCGATGCTCGGGATAAGGGCTATTCTCTACGACGGGTCTTATCACGAGGTCGACTCCTCCGAGTTGGCGTTCAAGATGGCCGCAGCCATGGCACTGCGGGATGGTTGCAAGAGGGCTGAGCCCGTGTTGCTTGAGCCCGTGATGAGCGTCGATGTTGTCGTCCCTGAAGAGTACCTTGGCGATGTCATGGCTGACATCACAGCTCGCCGGGGCCGCGTACTTGGTATGGAACAGCGGGCCAACTCTCGTGTGGTCCATGCAATCGTACCGCTGTCGGAGATGTTCGGGTACGCTACGGACCTGCGATCGGCAACTCAGGGCCGAGCTACCTACTCAATGCGTGTGCATGGGTACGAGCAGGTGCCCAAGAACATCGCTGATGATATCGTTCACAGCTAGATCTAGTTTCTGTCACAAGGGGGAAGAAGAATGGCCAAGCAGAAGTTCGAAAGGACAAAGCCGCACGTAAACATTGGTACTATTGGTCACGTTGACCACGGTAAGACGACGTTGACGTCCGCGATAACGAATTGCCTGGCGAGTGCTGGGTACGCACAGGCTAGGAAGTTCGAGGAGATCGACAACGCGCCTGAAGAGCGTCAGAGGGGTATTACAATAGCAACCCAGCACGTTGAGTATGAGACAGAGAACAGGCACTACGCTCACGTGGACTGCCCCGGGCATGCGGACTATGTGAAGAACATGATAACTGGAGCTGCCCAGATGGACGGAGCGATACTTGTGGTGTCAGCAGCTGACGGCCCGATGCCGCAGACGAGGGAGCACATACTGCTGGCAAGGCAGGTAGGCGTTCCTTATATCGTGGTGTTCATGAACAAGATCGACATGGTAGACGACCCTGAGCTGTTGGAGCTTGTAGAGCTTGAGGTAAGGGATCTACTGTCGAGCTACGAGTTCCCTGGTGATGAGATACCCGTAGTCAAGGGGTCTGCACTCAAGGCAATGGAGTGCGGGTGCGGCAGCAGAGACTGCGAGTGGTGTGTGCACATATGGGAGCTGATGGATGCAGTCGACGAGTATATTCCGACTCCTGAGCGAGCAGTCGACAAGCCATTCTTGATGCCGATAGAGGACGTGTTCTCGATCACCGGCCGTGGCACTGTTGTGACTGGTAGGGTTGAGAGAGGTACGATCAAGCCTGGCACTGAGGTGGAGATAGTTGGATTGGCTCCGGAGAGCCGCAAGACGGTAGTGACTGGAGTTGAGATGTTCCGGAAGCTGCTTGACGAGGCTGAGGCTGGAGACAACATTGGCTGTCTCTTGAGAGGAATAGACAAGGACGAGGTAGAGAGAGGCCAGGTATTGGCGAAGCCTGGTTCAGTGACACCGCACACAGAGTTTCACGCTCAGGTGTATGTGTTGAGCAAGGAGGAGGGTGGAAGGCACAGCCCATTCTTCAGTGGGTATCGCCCTCAGTTCTACTTCAGGACGACGGACGTGACAGGGACAATAACGTTGCCTGAAGGCGTAGAGATGGTCATGCCTGGTGACAATGTAGAGTTGAAGGTCGAGCTGATCACGCCAATAGCGATGGAGGAAGGCCTGAGGCTTGCAATTCGCGAAGGCGGCAAGACAGTCGGCGCAGGCGTAGTTACCAAGATCATTAAGTAGCAAAGCGAGTGTTGGATTCGAGTGCAGGCTACAGACAGTTGAGCTTAGCCTGCACTCGGACCTGCTGGCGCGATGACGTGGGAGGTTGCTCACGAGCTTAGCATCTGAGCGCGGGCCATCACGAAGTTCAGTGAGGGAATTCCCACAGAGTAGTTCGGTGCAAATCCGAGCGAGATAGGGGGTAAAGCAGGTGGCCAATCACAAGATCCGAATCAAGTTGAGAGCATTTGACCACAGACTGCTCGATCAGTCGGCTGAGAAAATCGTCGACACAGCTAAGAGAACAGGTGCTAGGGTTTCCGGCCCAGTTCCGCTTCCAACCGAGAGAGAAGTCTTTACAGTGTTGAGATCTGTCCATGTTAACAAGGACTCGCGAGAGCAATTTGAGATGAGAACTCATAAACGGCTGGTTGACATACTTGATCCCACACCAAAGACTGTCGATTCGCTTATGAGGCTGGATCTACCAGCAGGAGTCGACATCGAGATTAAACTCTGAGCGGACACAGGGGGTGTTAGAAGTGGCGAAGGGACTATTAGGAAAGAAGCTGGGGATGACTCAGGTGTTCAGTGACAGAGGCGAACTCATCCCAGTGACTGTTATACAGGCCGGACCCTGCGTCGTCGTTCAGAAGAAGACAGAGGAAACCGATGGTTATTCCGCAATCCAGCTAGGTTTTGACGACCAGAGCGAACGACGAACGAACAGGCCCATGAGAGGGCACTTTAAGAGAGCTGGTGTGAGTCCGAAGAAAGTAGTTCGTGAAATCCGCACCCAGAGCGTAGATGACTACGAGGTCGGACAGGTCCTAAAGGCGGACCTATTCGCTCCTGGCGATGTGGTTGATATAACTGGCACCTCAAAGGGAAAGGGCTTTGCTGGAGTTATCAAGAGGCACAACTTCGGCCGAGGGCCCATGTCTCACGGTTCTAAGTACCACCGCCGAACTGGATCACTCGGCGCTACAGATCCTGCCAGAGTCTTTAAGGGCCGCAAGATGCCCGGCAGGATGGGTGGAGATACTGTGACGATTAGCGGGCTTGAGATCGTTAGAGTGGACGCAGAACGCGATCTCATCCTGGTCAAGGGAGCTGTCCCTGGTCCAAGGGGTGGGCATGTGTTAGTGAAGTCCAGTGTCAAGGCAAAGGCCAACTAGGACGCTGGCGACGTGATGTAACCGGGAAAGGAGGCCACTCTGGATGCCTAAGGCGCCTTTGTACGATAGAGAAGGTAACAGGATTGGCGAGATCGACCTCGATGAGAAGGTCTTTGCTGCCGAGGTCAAGATGCCTTTGCTCCATCAGGTGGTTAGGATGCAGTTGGCTAACAAGAGGCGCGGTACTGCTTCGGCTAAGACTATTTCAGAGGTCTCTGGAGGCGGCAGGAAGCCTTGGAGGCAAAAGGGTACTGGCCGTGCCAGACACGGAAGCATACGCTCTCCGCTGTGGGTTGGCGGAGGTGTAACCTTTGGGCCCAAGCCGCGCGACTATTCCTTTAGAATTCCGAAGTCAGCCAGGCCAGTTGCTGTAAGATCAGCGCTGTCTGCCAAGGCGAATGACGACGAAATAGCTGTTGTTGAAGAGTTCAAGATGGCAGAGCCCAAGACCAAGGTGGCAGCGTCTATCCTCGATAAGATCGTCGACGGGAGAAAGGTGCTGCTGGTGGTCAAGGACTTTGACGACAACACTGTCAAGTCGGTTCGCAACCTCCCCTTTGTCAGACTGATTGAGAGCAATCGCCTCAATGTTTACGACGTGCTTGACAACGACAGGGTTCTTTTTACGAAGGACGCCCTGCAGTCAGTCGAGGAGGTGTGGGGAAATGCCTGAACCGCGGGATGTTATCATTCGGCCGATAATCACTGAGAAGACCACTGGCCTGCTCGACAGCGGGCAGTATACCTTCGAGGTTGACAAGCGAGCTACCAAGCACATGATCAAAGACGCCATAGAGGAGATCTTTGGCGTGAAGGTCAAGAGCGTGAACACTATGAGGTATACCGGCAAACGCAGAAGGTTGGGGGTTCACGAGGGCAAGCGAAAGGACTGGAAGAAAGCAGTTGTAACCCTCGAGGAAGGCCAGCGGATAGAGCTCTTTGAGGGTATGTAAGCTTGGAGGGAGTGCAAGATGCCGGTCAAGAAGTTTAAACCGACTACTCCGGGACGCAGAGCAATGACGGTTTCTGACTTCTCGGACCTTACTACCAGTAAGCCTGAGAAGTCGTTGTTAGCTCCTCTTAAGAAAACCGGCGGGCGCAATGCCTATGGCCGCATCACCGCACGCCACCGTGGCGGCGGACACAAGAGGATGTATAGGATAATCGACTTTAAGAGGGACAAGGATGGAATCCCCGCAAAGGTCGCTACTATTGAGTACGACCCGAACCGCAGTGCGCGAATAGCGCTCCTTCACTACGCTGACGGGGAAAAGCGATATATCCTGGTTCCGAACGGATTGAAGGTTGGCGACACTGTAGTGTCCGGGCCGGATGCCGACATAAAGCCCGGCAACGCCCTTCCTCTAGCCAACATTCCGGTAGGCACCATTATCCACAACATCGAGCTTCGTCCGGGCAAGGGCGGGCAATTGGTTAGGGCTGCCGGAACTGGTGCTCAGTTGATGGCTAAGGAAGGCGATTATGCCCACGTGAGGTTCCCGAGCGGGGAAGTGAGGCTCATCAGGCTTGAATGCAGGGCCACCATAGGACAGGTCGGCAATGTCGAGCATGAGAACATCACTATCGGGAAAGCAGGCAGGAGCCGCTGGTTGGGGCGGAGGCCTCATACCCGTGGACTGGCTATGAACCCCGTCGATCACCCGCATGGCGGCGGCGAGGGGCGTTCGCCTATCGGACGCAAGACCCCGGTGACCCCTTGGGGTTATCCGACGCTTGGATACAAGACGAGGAAGCCAAAGCCGTCTGACAAGTTGATTGTGAGGAGACGGAAGTAGGCGGGTCTATCCAGCAGGCCTTGCCGTGTAAGAGAAAGGAGGGGCAGCATTGGCCAGATCTTTAAAAAAGGGACCTTACGTACACGAATCATTGATGAAAAAGATCCGGCAGTTGAATGAGGCCAACAAGAAGGAAGTCATCAAGACCTGGTCTAGAGCTTCTACCATCTTTCCTGAGATGGTCGGTCATACTATAGCGGTTCATGATGGCAGAAAGCATGTTCCGATCTATATTACCGAGGACATGGTCGGACACAAGCTTGGTGAGTTTGCTCCAACCAGGACATTTAGGGGTCATGCAGACAAGTCTGAGCGGTCGACCCGAGTTAGGTAGTCTGTCAAACGAGGGGGTCTGTTAGAGATGGAAGCCAAAGCTGTTGCGCGCTACGTCCGGATATCCCCTAGCAAGGTTAGACAAGTGGTCGACCTTATCAGGGGCAAAGACTGCGATGAAGCGCTGGCTATTTTGAGGTTTGTTCCAAAGGCTGGGGCAGAGCCCGTAGAGAAGGTACTGCGCTCAGCTATGGCGAATGCCGAGAACAACCATGGAATGGATCCTGGGTCGTTGTACGTCGCCAAGGTGACTGTGGACGATGGGCCAACGCTAAAGAGGATCATTCCAAGAATGCGAGGTATGGCGAATCGGATCCGTAAGCGCTCCAGCCATATTACCGTAGTCGTCAAAGAGAAGGAGGAGTAATGTGTGGGTCAGAAGGTTCATCCTCTGGGTCTGAGGCTCGGCATAATAAAGGATTGGGACGGTAGATGGTACGCCAAGAAAAAGGCCTACCAAGAATACCTTCACGAGGATATCAAGATCCGGCGGTATATCAAGAAGAAGTTGTACGCGTCGGGTATCAGCAGGGTGGAGATCGAGCGCGCAGCAAACCGCGTCAAGGTCACTGTCCACACTGCACGGCCCGGCATGGTCATAGGCAGGGGCGGGACCGAGGTTGACAAGCTGCGCCGCGAGCTGGAAGCCATGACCGGCAAGCAGGTGCAAGTCAACATCCAGGAAGTCAAGAACGTCGATTTGGACGCTCAGCTCGTAGCCGAAAACATCGCTTCCCAGATCGAACGCAGGATTTCTTTCCGCCGAGCCATGAAGCAGGCTCTTGCGAGAGCTATGAAGGCCGGTGCTCAAGGCGTACGGATGAAGGTCGGTGGACGTCTCAATGGTGCCGAGATTGCCAGATCTGAGGGGTATAGTGAGGGAAAGGTGCCTCTGCATACCTTGCGCGCCGATGTCGACTATGGTTTTGCCGAAGCAGATACTACTGCAGGCAAGATTGGAGTCAAGGTGTGGATATACAAGGGCGAGGTGCTTCCCGAACGATCTGAGACTGTTCGCGTTTAAGGGGGGGCCGTGACATGCTAATGCCCAAGAGGGTTAAATATAGAAGAGTCCAGCGCGGCCGCATGACCGGTAAGGCCAAGCGAGGGACTGATGTCCAGCTGGGCGACTTCGGCTTGCAGGCACTAGAACCAGGCTGGATCACAGATAGGCAGATCGAGGCCGCCCGTGTCGCCATGACGCGATACATCAGGAGAGGCGGTAAGGTCTACATTAAGATATTTCCTGACAAGCCAATAACATCGAAGCCTGCCGAAACCAGAATGGGTGCAGGCAAGGGATCTCCGGAATACTGGGTCGCAGTTGTAAAACCAGGTCGTGTGTTGTTTGAGATCGCCGGAGTATCTGAAGAGGTGGCCAAAGAGGCATTTAGGCTAGCAAGCCACAAGCTTCCGGTCAAGACCAGATTCCTCGCACGAGAGGGAACGGGTGGTGAAGCCAGTGAGAGCTAATCAGATACGGGACCTGTCGAACGAGGAGCTAGCGTCCCAGCTGAAGGATAGCAAGCAGGAGCTGTTTAACCTCAGATTTCAGCTCGCAACCGGACAGTTGGATAATCCAATGAGGATTAGAGAGGTAAAGCGAACGATCGCCCGGATCAAGACTATCATGCGAGAACGAGAGCTGGGCGGAGTCGAGAGATAGCAGAAGGGAGGCGTCAGTGAGTGGAGAGAAAACGCCGCAGAACGATGACTGGGGTCGTCGTCAGCGACAAGATGGATAAGACCATTGTCGTGTCAGTAGTGCGGTCTGTAAGGCACTCGCTCTACGGCAAGACAATAAAGAGGACCTCCAAGTTTAAGGTGCACGACGAGAACAACGAGTGCAGAGTCGGCGACAGGGTCAAGATCATGGAGACCAGGCCTTTAAGCAAGGAGAAAAGATGGCGCCTCGTAGAGGTGCTCGAGAAGGCCAAGTAGGCACCTGTGAGAGGTCTGGGCGAGAGGAGGCGACTGCAGTGATTCAGACACAGACCATCCTGAACGCGGCCGACAACACCGGCGCGCGTAAGTTGATGTGTATACGAGTCCTGGGCGGAAAGCGGTACGCTCGGGTTGGGGATGTCATTGTCTGTTCTGTCAAGGAAGCCGCTCCCGGAGGAGCAGTCAAAAAGGGCGACGTGGTTAGGGCTGTGGTCGTTCGGACTGCCAAGGAGCAGAGGCGGCCTGACGGTTCGTATATCAAGTTCGACGAGAATGCCGGGGTTATTCTAGACCACGCCGGCAATCCAAGAGGCACTAGAATTTTTGGCCCTGTGGCCAGAGAGTTGAGAGACAGAGACTTCATGAAAATAGTCTCTCTAGCACCCGAGGTCCTTTAAGTGACCTATACTGGAGGAGTGTGCTAGCCATGGGCAAGGCTATGAAGATAAAAAAGGGTGACACCGTCGTCATCATTGCAGGTAAGGACAGGGGCAAGAGGGGCAAGGTATTGCGAGTTGTCCCCAAGACAGGGAAGGTAATCGTCGAAGGCCTCAACATCGTCAAAAAGCACCAGAGACCGACGCAAGAGGCACCTCAGGGCGGTGTGGTGGAGACTCCCGCTCCCATAGACAGGTCGAACGTCCAGGTGGTGTGCGGTAGCTGCCGCAAACCGACTCGGGTCGGTGTCAAGGTGGCCGACGATGGAGAGCGCACTCGAATATGCAAGAAGTGTGGAGCTGAGCTCTAGCCCGTAGGAAGGGAGGTTGCGGTATTATGACTCGTTTGAGAGAGCGCTTCAAGAGCGATGTTGCCAAGGCGCTGCAAGCGAAGTTTGGCTACTCCAATGTGATGGAGATACCAAAGGTCGTGAAGGTAGTCGTCAACATGGGAGTAGGCGATGCTGTAGGCGATCCGAAGGCTTTGGAATCTGCCATGAGAGACCTCAGTCTGATTACCGGGCAGAAGCCCCAAGTGACGCGTGCGAAGAAGTCGATTTCAAACTTCAAGATAAGAGCGGGCATGCCAATAGGGTGTAAGGTCACTCTCCGCGGGGAGCGCATGGAGTACTTCCTTGACAAGTTGATGAATGTGTCTCTCGCTCGAATTCGAGACTTCCGCGGGCTGTCCAGGAGCGGTTTTGACGGTAGAGGGAATTATACGTTTGGTGTCAAGGAGCAACTGATATTTCCTGAGATCAGCCCGGACAAGGTTGATAAGGTGCGAGGTATGGACATAACGATTGTCACGTCCGCCAAGACCGACGAGGAAGCCTACGAACTCCTCAAGGGCCTTGGAATGCCCTTCGCATCGTAGGAGATGTAATGGCACTCTTGTCAAAGGAGGGATCGATGAGTGGCAAAGAAGTCCTTGATCATAAAGGCACAGAGGAAGCCCAAGTATGCAGTAAGGGCTTATAACCGCTGTAAGCTCTGTGGACGCCCGAGAGCCTATATGAGGAAGTTCGGGATGTGTAGGATATGCTTTAGGACGCTCGCTCACCGCGGGGAGATTCCTGGAGTCACCAAGGCGAGCTGGTGATTTCGCCTTTGTTGGATAGACAGGTGGAAGGGGGTATCGATGGTGCCAACGACCGACCCTATTGCAGACATGCTGACGAGGATCCGCAACGCAAATCGCGTCTACAAGGATTCCGTTGACATTCCGTATTCGAAGGCCAAGAAGGCCATCCTCGACCTGTTGAAGGATGAGGGCTTCATCAGGAATTATGAAGTGCTCGAAAGCGACGGGCACCGCATACTGAGGGCCTTTCTGAAATATGGTCCTAATCGTGAGCATGTGATTACGGGCATTACTCGGATAAGCAAGCCCGGACTCCGGGTGTACGTCAAGAGCAGCGAGGTGCCCAAGGTCCTCGGAGGACTTGGAATAGCTGTGATTTCGACGTCTAAGGGTATGATGACCGATCGCGATGCGAGACGGCTAGGAATCGGTGGAGAAGTGGTCTGCTACGTCTGGTAGGCCTATTGCGAGTGTGTAGGCGCTCCCGGCGAAGCAGCTGACATGAGGGGGTGCGATGATGTCCCGCATTGGGAGAATGCCAATACAGGTTCCCTCTGGGGTTGACGTGAAGATAGATGGTCACGAAGTATCGGTCAAGGGCCCCAAGGGTTCGATAGAGAAGAGCTTTCATCCTGATATGAAGCTGGTTGCAGAGGGCGATACGATCGTGGTCCAGCGGCCCAGTGACGCAAAGGAGCACAGGTCGCTTCACGGGTTGACCCGCTCTTTGTTGGCAAATATGATAAAGGGTGTGACCGAGGGCTTCCAGAGAGAACTGGAGATCCAGGGCACCGGTTATAGAGCAGTTAAGCAGGGAAATGACCTGGTCCTCACTGTAGGTTATTCCCATCCAGTAGAGATAAAAGCAGAACCGGGAATTGAGTTTGAGGTCCCAACTCCCACCAGGATCATAGTCAAGGGGATCGACAAGGAACAGGTGGGACAGGTGGCTGCAGACATCAGAAGGGTCAGGCCTCCAGATCCCTACAAGGGTAAGGGCATTCGCTACGCAGGTGAGCATGTCCGAATGAAGGCCGGCAAGACTGGTTAGGCGTAGTTGCCTGAGAAGGGAGTGTAAGGCGTGTACAAAAGAGTCGACAGAAAGAGGGCTGCTGCTCGACGACACTTGAGAGTCAGGAAAAGGGTCGTCGGCACTCCGGATCGGCCCCGTCTTAATGTGTATAGAAGCCTTGCCCACATCTACGCGCAGATCATAGACGATGTCTCCGGGCATACTCTTGTGGCTGCATCGTCGCTTGATCCTGAGATCAAGGAGTCGATTGGACACGGAAGAAACGCCGAGGCAGCCAAAGCCGTAGGCAAGCTGGTAGCGAAGCGAGCCCAAGAAAAGGGCATACAACAGGTAGTGTTTGACCGTGGTGGACATCTCTATCACGGACGAATTGCTGCACTTGCGGACGGTGCCCGAGAGGGCGGGCTAGTCTTTTGAGGAGGGAAATAGATGGACAGGATTGATCAACCAGGAACCGAGCTACAGGAAAAGCTGGTAGCGCTGGACTGGCCCTCCAAGACAACCAAAGGTGGGCGCACCAGAAGCGTCAGAGCTCTTGTCGTTGTGGGCGATGGGCAAGGGCGAGTGGGCGCAGGCCTGGGCAAGGCTGGAGAGGTATCCGAGGCAATCAAAAAGGGCGTTGCTGAGGCCAAGAAGAACTTGATCACCGTGCCGATGATCGCTTCCACCATTACTCATGAAGTGATAGGGAGACACGGCGCAGGTCAGGTGTTGTTGAAACCGGCAGGAGAGGGCACGGGCGTTATAGCCGGCGGCCCGATCAGAGCTGTTCTTGAGTTGGCAGGAGTCAAGGATGTTCTGACCAAGAACATAGGTTCTTCCAACGCTATAGCCATGGTGTCTGCTACTATGGACGGACTGCGGAAGCTGCGTCGGTTCGATGAAGTAGCCAGGCTCAGGGGCAAGACTGTTGAAGATCTGATGAAGTGAGGTGGGGGTTTCGATGGCAAGCAGCAATGACGGCCGCAAGTTGAAGGTTACATTGGTCAAGAGCGGGATTGGGTATTCCAGACGCCAGAAGCGGACCATCGAGGCTCTCGGCTTTAAGAAGCTGGGTCAAGTCAGGATCATGGAAGACAATCCGGCTATCCGTGGGATGATCTCAAAGGTTAGTCACCTTCTCAACGTTGAGGAGGTCTAAGTCTAACCTTCGACACTGGTGATTGAGGAGGTGTACAGACCGTGAGGTTGCATGATCTTGCTCCGGCCGAAGGGTCTCGCAAGTCTCGCAAGAGAGTCGGTCGGGGGATTGGTTCTGGTCTAGGCAAGACAGCAGGTAGAGGACACAAGGGACAGCTAGCACGTTCAGGTGGCGGCAAGGGTGCTGCGTTCGAGGGGGGCCAGACCCCGCTACAGAGACGGCTGCCTAAGCGCGGTTTTGTAAACGTATTTCGCGAAGATGTAACTCACGTCAATGTTGAGAGCCTCAATGCCTTTGACGAGGGTGCGGTGGTAACGCCTGAAGCGTTGATCGCAGCAGGGCTTATACGCAAGTCCGCACGGACCGTCAAGGTGTTAGCCAAGGGTGTTCTAAAGAAGCCGTTGACTGTCAAGGCCCATAAGTTTAGCCAGGCAGCTGTTGAAAAGATCGAGGCAGCAGGCGGCAAGGTCGAGGTGATTTAGGTGCTAGCTGCTCTAGCGAGTGCGTTCAGGATACCCGATCTGCGAAAGAGGATTCTATACACCGTAGGCCTGTTGGCGGTGTATAGAATAGGGTCTTTTATCCCGGTCCCCGGCATAAACTCCGCAGTCATGGAACAACTCATCCAGGGACACGGAGTGTTCGGACTGATGGACATGTTTTCCGGCGGGAACTTGTCGAGGTTGACTATTTTCGCGCTGAACGTCGGGCCGTATATCACAGCCCAGATCGTGATGCAGCTGTTGACGATGGTTATTCCGAAGCTTGAGGAGCTGGCCAAGGAGGGCGAAGAGGGCCGCAGGCAGATTCAGCAGTATACACGCTACGGAACGATCCTGCTTGCGGTTATTCAGGGACTTGCGTATACCCTATGGGGTCGAACTGCAGGCGCCCTGGAGAATACCGGTGCTTTCACGGTAGTCCTCGTAGTCACGGTGTTGACCGCAGGCACGGCTTTTGTGATGTGGCTTGGTGAGAAGATCTCTGAGCACGGGATCGGCAACGGTATCTCGCTGATCATTTTTGTCGGGATCGTAGCCAGGATTCCTTCCGGCGCCAGAACAGCCGTACAGCTGTTGGGCGGCCAAGGCGGATACAGCATCTTTAGCGTGGTGCTGTTTGCAATCATCGCGCTGGCAGTTATTGTGGCTGTAGTCGCAATTCAGGAGGGTGAGAGAAGGATCCCTGTTCAGTATGCCAAGCGCGTTGTAGGCAGGAGGATGTACGGGGGGCAAAGCCGATATCTGCCTCTCAAGGTAAACCAAGCAGGTGTGATTCCGGTCATATTTGCGTCGTCGGTGCTCGCCTTTCCTGCTACGATCATCAGTTTCGTGCCGGCATTACAGCGGCTTGCGAAGTACTTCGAGGGAGGCGCCCTGTTTTACAATATTGTATATGTGCTTTTGATCATCTTTTTCACGTACTTCTACACCGCTGCTCAGTTTCAGCCAATTGAGATAGCGAACAACCTCAAGAAGTACGGCGGGTTCATTCCTGGGTTGAGGCCGGGAAGGCCCACTGCCGAGTACCTCGACAGGGTTATGACTCGGATTACGTTGGCTGGCGCTCTGTTCTTGGCATTCATAGCAGTGTTGCCCAACATCATGTCAAGAATAACTGGATTGCCGATCCATTTCGGCGGCACTGGATTGCTCATAATGGTCGGTGTCGCACTTGATACGATGAAGCAGATTGAAACACAGCTGCTGATGAGGCAATACCAGGGATTTTTGAAGTAGAACTGAGCAGGAGCGTGTGACAGTAGTATGCGTTTGATTTTGCTCGGACCACCTGGAGCGGGTAAGGGCACCCAGGCTGAGAGGTTGTCTAAGGAGCTGAGAATCCCACATATTTCTACCGGAGACATGTTCAGAGAAGCAGTTGCCAGTGGCTCTCCTTTAGGGCTACAGGCCAAAGGGTTTATGGATGCCGGGCAGCTCGTACCGGACGGCGTAACAGTCGGGATTGTCAGGGAGCGACTTAGCAGGTCTGACTGCCGGAAGGGCTTCCTCCTCGACGGGTTTCCGCGCACTGTGCCGCAGGCAGAGGCTTTGGAGGAGATCCTCGCGGATTTGTCTGAAAGCCTGGACGCTGTCATCAGCATAGAAGTACCTGAGGACGTGATTGTCAGGCGGCTCTCACAAAGGCGAGTCTGCGGTGACTGTGGAACCATATACCATCTCGAGACCAAGCCGCCCGCGCCTAACGGGAAGTGCAATGTTTGCGGCGGAGACATCTTTCAGAGAGCCGACGATTCAGAGGAGACCGTCCGAAAGAGGCTCGAGGTTTACCGCTTGCAGACAGAACCGCTTATCAGGTATTATGAGAAGAAGGGCCTCTTGAGGAGAGTCTCCGGAGACAGTGATATCGAGACTGTATTCGAGGAGACATTCAGGGTCCTGGAGAGAGTATAGAATGATTGTCGTGAAGACGAAGGATCAGATTGACAAGATGAGAAAGGCGGGTAGAGTGGTTGCAGCAGTCCTCCAGCTGATGTCTGAGTCAATACGGCCCGGGGTGACTACTGCCTACCTGGACAGACTCGCAGAAGAGGAGATAGTAAGGAGAGGGGCAACCCCGGCATTCAAAGGGTATCGGGGGTATCCCGCAACCATCTGCGCCTCGGTTAACGAAGAAGTGATTCACGGAATTCCCGGGGACAGGGTTTTGGCCGAGGGTGACATCATAGGGATTGATGTTGGCGCCGTAGTGGATGGGTACTGCGGCGACGCGGCTGCAACATTTCCCGTTGGTGCCATCTCCCAAGAGAGCGAGCGATTGATAAGCACCACGAGGGAGGCTTTGGAAGTCGCTATAAAGACATGCAGGGTTGGAAAGAGAATAGGCGACATATCCCATGCGGTGCAGTCCTATGTAGAGGCCCAGGGGTATTCTGTGGTGCGCGATTTTGTGGGTCATGGCATTGGAAGGAATATGCACGAAGACCCGCAGGTGCCTAACTTCGGATTGCCGGGGACGGGGCCGAGGTTGCGTCCCGGCCTTACCATCGCGATTGAGCCCATGGTGAACGAAGGAACGTTTGAGGTCGAGGTTTTGGCAAATGAGTGGACTGTAGTTACTTCGGATCGAAAGAGGTCTGCGCACTTTGAGCATACAGTTCTGATTACCGATGACGGGCCTGAAATATTGACCGTACTGAGGTGACGGAGCGACATGATAGAGAAACCCCAGGTGGGCCAGATAGCCTTGTCGACAGCAGGGCGGGATGCCGGGACCAAGTACTTGGTGATAAGGGTGCTTGATGACCGCTACGTAGAAGTTGTGGACGGACGCAAACGTGCATGGAACAGGCCCAAAAGGAAGAACGTCAGGCACCTCCGGCTGGTGAGCATGGTCGATTCGGAGCTTCAGGCCTCCCTCGAGGAGGGGCTACCGCTGCGAAGTGCTCAGGTTAGGGCAGTGTTGGAAGAACCGGAGTCTATGGGCGACAAGGGGGATGGGTAACCGTATGGCGAAGCGCGATGCGATCGAGATGGAGGGCACTATCATCGAATCCTTGCCAAATGCGATGTTCCGCGTTGAACTCGAGAACGGGCATCGAGTGCTGGCTCATATCTCCGGGAAAATGCGGATGCATTTCATCAAGATCCTCCCGGGCGATAGGGTTACGGTGGAGTTGTCTCCGTACGACTTGACACGCGGACGGATTACGTATAGATACAGGTCGTAGTCACTGCGTGTGCCAACGAACGATTGGTTCTACCGATCCTGAGAGGCTTACCAATGGCCTCAAGGTGACGCAGAGGCTTCTAGGAGGAGTTAGCTATGAAGGTTAGGGCGTCGGTTAAGCCGATGTGCGAGAAGTGTAAGGTTATCAGGAGAAAAGGCAAGGTCATGGTCATCTGCGAGAATCCTAAGCACAAGCAGAGACAGGGCTGACCAGGCATAACGGAGGTGCAAGTTTGTGGCCAGAATATCGGGTGTAGACATACCGCGGGATAAGCGGGTTGAAATCGCTCTGACCTATATATACGGGATTGGCCTTTCTACTTCCAAAGAGATATTGCGCAAGACAGGAGTCAACCCTGATACGAGGGTGCGCGACCTGACCGAGGACGAGATCACGAAGCTTAGAGATGTCATAGACAAGGAGTACAAGGTCGAAGGCGATCTGCAGAGACAAGTAGCAGCCGACATCAAGCGGCTGATTGAGATCGGGTCCTACCGCGGCCTCCGACACAGGAGAGGACTGCCTGTGCGAGGACAGAACACAAAGACTAATGCGAGGACGCGCAAGGGCGCAGGCGCCAAGAGAGTCGTCGGCGCTCGACGCAAGAAGTAGGGCTGGAAGGAGGCTGAGATAGCATGGCTAGGAGACAAGCTAGACCAAGAAAGCGGCGTGAACGCAAGAACATCGAGAGTGGAGTGGCACATATTCGCTCTACTTTTAACAATACTATTGTTACGATTGCCGATCCTTCCGGCAACGTCGTTTCATGGGCTTCATCCGGTACCCAGGGATTCAAGGGATCGCGAAAGGGTACGCCTTTTGCTGCCGGTATGGCGGCTGAGCACGCAGCCAGGGCAGCGATGGAACATGGCATGAAGACCGTTGAGGTGCTTGTGAAGGGACCGGGCTCCGGTAGGGAAGCTGCGATTCGCTCCTTGCAGTCGGCAGGATTGGAAGTGAGCGCAATCAAGGACGTAACTCCGATCCCTCATAACGGGTGCAGACCGCCAAAGCGCAGGCGAGTATAGGAGGTGCTATTGGACTAATGGCTAGATACACCGGCCCGGTTTGCAGACTGTGTAGACGTGAAGGGCAGAAGCTTTTCCTTAAAGGTGATAGATGTTACGGGGACAAATGCTCTGTAGCCAGGCGGCCGTACCCTCCTGGCATCCATGGGCAGGGCAGGCATAAGATCTCTGAATACGGCCAGCAGCTTCGCGAGAAGCAGAAGTGCAAGCGCGTTTACGGGGTCTTGGAGAGGCAGTTTGCGCGTTATTTTGACATGGCTGAGCGCAAGCCTGGAGTAACAGGCGAGAACCTGCTTCAGATTTTGGAGAGCCGTCTCGACAATGTTGTGTACAGGCTTGGGTTTGCGTCATCACGTGCCGAGGCTCGACAACTGGTTAGACACAGGCACTTCACTGTGAACGGCAGGATTGTCTCTTTACCCTCTTACAGGGTGAGGCCTGGCGACGTGGTGGCTGTCAAGGAGTCTAGCCGCAGCCTCAACAAGTTCGTGGAGGCCGCAGAAGAGATGTCTCAGAGGATTATCCCGGAGTGGCTGGACCTTAACGTCGAGGCAATGGAAGGCAGAGTGTTGTCGCTACCAACGCGCGATCAGATTGATACCGATGTTCAGGAACAGGTCGTTGTCGAGCTGTATTCAAGGTAGTGGCGACGCAGTTTGACCGCCCTCACTCGTCGCGAGCGACCAGTCGATAACCGACCAAGGGAGGGTTCAGTCACATGATAGAGATAGAGAAACCAAAGATCGAGTGTGTGGATGTCACTGATCGCTATGGTAAGCTGATTGTCGAGCCGCTGGAGAGAGGTTACGGCATAACACTCGGCAATTCGTTAAGGCGTATACTCCTCTCCTCTCTGCCGGGAGTAGCAGTCACGTCGGTCAAGATAGAAGGAGCCCTGCATGAGTTCTCCACACTTCCAGGCGTTGTTGAGGACGTTACGGATATCATTCTTAACCTAAAGGGGCTCCTATGCAAGTTGCATACAGATGAGCCGACTGTCGTGAGAATCGAAGCCGAAGGCGAAGGGGAGGTCACTGCCGAGGACATAAAGGCCGGACCGGATGTTGAGATCCTCAACCCCTCGCACCACATAGCAACGCTCGAATCAGACGGCAGGCTCTTTATGGACATTGTGCTCGCAAAGGGACGCGGATATGTCTCAGCAGATCAAAACAAGACCGAAGACCAGGCTATCGGGGTCATCCCTGTGGACTCCAATTTCTCGCCTGTCATTAAGGTCAACTACGTGGTTGAGGACACACGTGTCGGTCAGAGAACCGACTACGACAAGCTGATCCTTGAGGTGTGGACCAACGGGGTCATAGGGCCTAAGGAAGCCACAAGCCTGGCTGCCAAAATCATGAGCGAGCATCTCAATCTGTTCATTGAGCTTACCGAAGTTGCTGATGACGTTGAGATCATGGTGGAGAAAGAGGAGGAGGCCAAAAACCGCCTGCTGGAGATGACTATCGAGGAGCTTGACCTGTCTGTGAGATCGTACAACTGCCTCAAGAGAGCAGGCATCAACACCGTAGAGGATCTCACCAAGAAGACCGAAGAGGACATGATGAAGGTACGCAACCTCGGCAAGAAGTCGTTGGAAGAGGTTCAGCAGAAGTTGGCCGCCCTCGGGCTCTCCATGCGGTCGAGCCGCGAGGATTAGATAAGGGGGAGAGTCAGCCATGAAACAGCAATCAAAGCTTGGCAGGACCAGTAGCCACCGCCGGGCCATGTTCAGGAGCCTGGTGACGGCGCTGTTCAGAAATGATAGAATTCGCACTACCCAGGTCAAGGCGCGTGAGGTCAGGCCCATCGCGGAGAAGCTCATAACGCTGGCAAAGAGAGGAGACCTGCATGCACGTAGGCAGGCTGCAGGTATGATTCTCGATCCCGCGGTTCTTCAGAGGCTGTTTGATGAGATCGGGCCGAGATACCAGGATCGTCAGGGTGGTTATACGAGGATCGTCAAGTTGGGACAGAGACGTGGGGATGCAGCTCCAGAAGCTCTGATCGAGCTCGTGTAAGCGATATGGTCTGCATCACATCGCATCGTTGTAAACAAGTTTATGTACTGACCGAAGAGTGCGCTTGTGGCGCACTTTTTCACTGAGGACAGGCGATTCTGACAGTCTTCAGGTAGATAGGTCTTGGGGAGTGCAGGCATGGGTGCCCTGATCAGTGTTGAGAACGTCGTTTTTGAATATGTAGGCTCACAAGGGCAGCAGGTTCGCGCACTCGACTCGGTGAGCCTCGAAGTGGGTCAGGGTGAGTTCGTAGCAATCATCGGACACAACGGGTCTGGGAAGTCGACACTTGCCAAGCACCTAAATGGACTGCTTGTTCCTGTTTCGGGTAGGGTGATAGTCGGGGGCAAGTGTACGAGCAACCCTGACGACATATGGTCGATCAGGCAGACAGTGGGCATGGTGTTTCAGAATCCGGACAACCAATTGGTAGCAACTACGGTTGAGGATGACGTTGCCTTTGGCCCGGAGAATCTCGGCGTCCCGCCCGATGAGATTGCGGAGAGAGTCCGCGCTGCCCTGTCAGCAGTTGGGTTGGAAGGGCTTGAGCTGCGTTCACCGGGCAGGCTGTCCGGCGGGCAGAAGCAGAGAGTGGCTATAGCAGGAGTGCTGTCAATGAAGCCTGAATGCATTGTCCTTGACGAGCCCACTGCGATGCTGGACCCTATTGGCCGACGCGAGGTGTTGGACACAGTCCGCAGACTAAGCCAGCAGGAAGGCAAGGCAGTCGTGTTGGTGACGCACTTCATGGAAGAGGCGGCAGTTGCAGACAGAGTCGTTGTTATGGCAAACGGACGCATTGAGATGGCCGGACCGCCCCAGGAGGTCTTTGCACGTGCCGACCGGCTGCGCGAGCTTGATCTCGACGTGCCTGTCGCTGCGTTTATTGCGAGTGAACTCCGCAAACGAGGTGTTGATGTACCCTATAGCGTGTTAACAGTCGATGAGCTGGCGAACTACGTAAACTCCAAGGTTCCCAGCATGCATTGATAGCAGCTCTGAGTATCGTTGTGAGGCAGTTAGGTAATATGTCTATTGTGATCGAACATGTGTCCTACGAATACGGCCGCGGAACACCCTTTGCAACAAAAGCGCTTGATGATTGCAGCCTTGAGATCCAACCCGGCGAGTTCGTCGGCTTGGTTGGCCATACAGGTTCAGGGAAGTCTACTCTGGTTCAGCATATGAACGCGCTCTTGAGACCCCATAGCGGACGAGTCATTGTTGACGGACAGGACCTGGCGGGACTCAAGTCTCTGCAGGCTGTGCGAAGGAAGGTAGGCCTGGTTTTCCAGTATCCAGAGCACCAATTGTTTGAAGAGACAGTTGAGCAGGATGTTGCGTTCGGTCCTCGAAACCTGGGCATGGCGGACCGCTCAGTGAAAAAGAGAGTAAGAAAGGCGTTGGAGGCAGTCGGCCTTGACTACGATGCAGTTGCCCACCGTTCGCCTTTTGAGCTCAGCGGAGGAGAGCGGCGGCGTGTCGCCATTGCCGGTGTGCTCGCCATTGAGCCATCATATGTCATACTGGATGAACCAACAGCCAGCCTTGACCCCAGAGGCCGACGCGAGATGCTCGACTACATCCAGAGGCTGCACGAGGATACCGGAGTGACAATCGTCTTAGTGTCGCACGACATGGACGAGATAGCACGTAGAGCAGACCGCGTTGTTGTCATGGACAGCGGCAGGATAGCGCTGGAAGGCACGCCTGCCGAAGTTTTTCGCGACAACGCCGACCGTCTGGTGGAGATGGGGCTTGATGTGCCCGAGACAGCCAAGTTATTGCACAAGCTTGAGAGATTAGGGTTTGAGGTTCCACCCGGATTGCCGTCGGCAGAGGAATGCGTGTCGTATTTGCACAGAGTGCTAGTATCGAGACGGTCAGTAGGTGACTTCGATGAGACTTAGTGATATGGCTCTCGGACAGTACTACCCTTGCGACTCTTTGATTCATCAGCTGGATCCGAGAAGTAAACTGCTGATCGTATTTGCATTGATACTTGGACTATTTTTTGTCAATGAGCTTCTCGGGTTGGCCGGCTTTGCAGTGCTGATTGTTGCAATGGCGCTGCTGGCAAGGATCCCATTTGGTTATCTCTTAAGGAGCCTACGTCCTTTGCTTGTAGTCATCATCCTTACCTTCGCTCTGAACGCGCTGTTTACGCCCGGTGAATCTCTGTTCAAGGCCGGTTTCATCAATGTCACGAGAGAAGGAGTGCAGCGAGGAACATTCATGACTGTCAGGCTTGCTCTCCTGATTACTGCCTCCAGTCTGCTGACGTTGACGACGTCTCCTATGGCATTGACTGACGGGATCGAGCGCGTCCTAAGCCCCTTTAGGCGCGTTGGAATTCCTGCCCATGAGTTTGCGATGATGATGACCATAGCGCTGCGGTTCATACCTACACTCATGGAGGAAGCCGACCGCATAATGAAGGCTCAGATGGCGAGAGGCGCGGACTTCGAGTCGGGGAGCCTAGTTCGTAGGGCAAAGAGCTTCATCCCTCTGTTAGTGCCCCTCTTCGTGAGTGCATTCAGGCGCGCAGACGAGCTCGCCACTGCAATGGAAGCCAGATGTTATCGAGGCGGCGAAGGCAGGACGAGGCTAAAAGTCCTTCGCATTCAGGCAAAGGACTACGTCACTGTCTCGTTCGCCCTCCTGTCGACCGTCGCATTGGCAGTTGCTTTCTGACCGTCGGCATAGCTTCGCACATATACTCGCGGCGAGTCACCCTTGATGCCCAAAAAGCATATGTTATTGCATACACTATGCTCATGTCATTGCATGTAGCGAGAGACGGGGTGCGAGGCTATGTGGGAAGGCCGTCAAGAGGACAATGGAACTCGTGAAGAGGCCTCTTTTCAGATCTATCGTTGTCCGCGGTTTAACAGGCGTTACCAATCTGCTTACAGGCGTTTTAGGGTTGAGCCTCCGATCGATGAGACAAGCAGCCCTGATGTTACAGGCGACATCTACGACGGTTCGGAACCTGACGATCACATCGCTCAGACGGTAGGAGCAGCGTTTAGGCCCGCTGACGAAGTCGAGGTTGAGCCTGCACCGAGACTTGAAAGCGAGGCCGCCTTGTCTGAGAAGTTGTCCGGAGAAGCGATCGAGGAGATGAAGGATCAGCTTGAAAAGAGTGCCCGGGAAGACGAAGAGGCTAGGGAGCAGGATGAACGGGGAGCTTCTCGTGAGGGACTAAGAGCGATATTCGCTACAGAGTCTGACTTGACTGCCGAGACATCTCAGGCAGAACCCTATGGAGAATTGCAACGCCAAGAGGAAACAAGTGACTGGCAGGAGCCTTATGTTGAGCCGGAATCGTCTCTGCGGACATCCAAGCCGCAAACAGAGAAGCTGGTATGGAAGTCGTTTCCCAAACCTTTGCGCAGGAAATAGATCGCGATTTGGCTCTGCACATCTAACATGCCGCACCGATCAATACGGTGCGGCTTTTCGCGACTCTGCAAGTGAACTGCATTGCTTAGTCGGGTGCCCCCTGAGTTGCTGTGCATAAAAGATGCGGATTGGTAGGAACAATAGGATAGCGACCGACCTATATTGGCCCTATGCAGGTGTTTCATGGGTTGGTACTGCTAGGCGCAAATGTAAACAGTTTCTATGCGGCAATTAGTCAAGGAGCGAGTTTGGATGAAGAGATGTTCTTCGGCATGGCTCTTTCGCGTGTTGTGCTTCTGCCTGGTGCTCCTGATCGCATCGATCGGAATAGGCGATCACATGCTTGCGCAGAGGCGGACACTCTACTGGGGCACCACCGGCCAAGATGTCAGGGATGTTCAGTACAGGCTGAGGCAGTGGGGATACTACGACGGGCTAATCGATGGCTACTTCGGTGCATCCACGAGCGCGGCCGTGCGTGACTTCCAGGCCAAGAACGGCTTGGCTGTCGACGGGATTGTCGGCCCTCAAACATGGCAGGCACTTGGGTTGTGGACAGGGCCCGTGACAGGTTCCACGGCATCGGGGTCGTCTCCACCAGCAAACTACAGCTCGACCACGGGCGTCTCTCGCAGCAACGATGTTCAGTTGCTCGCCCGGCTGATTCACGCAGAAGCGCAGGCCGAGCCCTATCTGGGCAAGGTGGCAGTCGGTGCAGTAGTTCTCAACAGGGTCAATAGCCCGTCGTTCCCAAACACGCTGTCCGGGGTGATCTATCAGCCTAAAGCCTTTGAGTCAGTGACAAACGGTCGAGTAAACCTCACTCCATCGGAGGAATCTGTCAGGGCTGCCGTAGACGCATTGAACGGTTGGGACCCCACTTACGGAGCGCTGTACTTCTGGAATCCATACAAGAAGGTCAGTGCTTGGATCTGGTCGAGGCCCATCATTACACAAATCGGGCAGCACGTCTTTGGCAGATAACCGTCGACTCAATCAGCTTGGACAATGGAGGGTTCTCAATGAGGGATAGAACAAGGGTAGTAGCCGGCGTACTGGCAGTGCTCTTGGCAGCAACTGCGCTTTGGGGTTTCAACCAATATAGCGCCAGAGCACAGCTCGATGTGCACTTGAACAACAGGTACCAGTACGAGTTTGAGGACCTCATCAGCAGTGTGGAAAACGTCCAGATTGCACTCGGGAAGTGCCTTGTTTCTGGTTCAATGCGGGGGAATATCATACACCTGACTGAAGTAGCCCGGTACGCAGAGACTGGGCAATCGAGATTAAGCAACCTCCCTTTGCCTCAGAACTTGCGAAACCGTAGTGCTACCTTTTTGGCCCAGGTGAGCGACTTCGCTACTGTGTTGGCCCACAAGAACGCGTCAGGTGAGCTCCTTTCAGAGTCAGAACGCAACACTCTGGCAAAGCTTCACACGGAAGCAGGAGTCTTGGCGAGCAAACTTCATGAGATCGCCAACGAGAACTCCCAAGGAATCAGGTGGGCGAGGCTTCAGGATACTGCTGACGACGAGTTTGAGAAAGCGTCTCAAGAGATAGGCGGCAAGTTCGTGTCTATAGACAAGCAGATGATGGAATACCCAACACTCATCTACGACGGCCCGTTCTCAGACTCCGTAATTGGAAGGACGCCCAAGAGCCTCGATGGACCCGAAGTCTCCAGAGATGAAGCGAGAGACAGGGCTACCGCTTGTCTGCGGGGCGCCGGAATCGAGTTTTCGAACCTCAAGGACTCGGGGACTACTAACGGCAAAATCAAGGCCTACTCCTTTGAAGCAGTGCGCGACAGGGAGTCAGAGCGGGACAACCCAGTCGTGATCGAGGTATCAGTGCGAGAGGGAATCATCACATGGTTTACTGACACCCGGCCGGTCAAGGAAGCCAAACTCAAGCGGGACGAAGCAATCCAGCGAGCAGAGGCATTCCTAGAGCGAATTGGCTATGAGGATATGGAGGCAACGTACTCGTCGATTGAGCTCAATGTAGCTACGATACCGTTCGTGGCAGTCAAGGATGACGTGAGGATATACCCTGACATGGTCAAGGTCAGAGTAGCTCTTGACAATGGCGAGATACTTGGATTTGACGCAGTAGGCTACATAATGAACCATGAAGACGACAGAGTCATTCACAAGCCCAAGCTGACGGAGGAGGAAGCTCGAGAGAGAGTCAACACGGAGTTTGACGTTCGCTCGAGTAGACTTGCTGTGATCCCGTCCTTCGCGGACGAAGATACTCTTTGTTGGGAATTCATGGGCAAGTACGGCCCTGACGATTACATAGTGTACATCAATGCATTGACAGGGCAGGAGGAGCGGATACTCAAGGTAATCGATTTGCCTTCAGGACAGTTCACTATGTAAGACGAGCAGCGCACTCTATCCTTGCCGTAGCAGCGTCAAGGCAGGAGAAGGCGAAGTGGCGCCGCTCGGCGCCACTTCACTCGTGTTGACCCCGTTTTGCAGCCAATGCTAGAATAGGCTATAGCCCGCGGGTCCCGCACCCTTGATTAGACTCGTGAAGGCCGGAAGTGGAGGATTCAAATGGTACAAATAGCTTTTCTCGGCGCGGCTCGGACGGTCACAGGCTCTTGCTACTTAGTAACCACATCCGATGCCAAGATCCTTGTGGATTGCGGCCTGTTTCAAGGATCGGACGAGGCAGACGATCAAAACCGAGCGCCTTTTCCATTCGACCCAACGGAAATTGACGCGCTTCTCTTGACTCACGCACACATAGACCACAGCGGCATGATTCCACGTTTGTACAAGTCTGGATTCCGGGGCCCTACGATAGCAACCCACGCTACTGCAGATCTTTGTTCTATTATGCTGGCGGACTCGGGCTATATCCAAGAGTCAGAAGCCGAGTGGACCAATAGGAAACGGCGCAGGGCCGGCCGGAAACCGATTGAGCCGCTCTACACGCAACGAGATGCAGAGAAGTGCATGTCGAGCTTCAAGGGAGTCGACTACGATAGGCCGTACGAGATCTTGAGCGGGATTGACGCGAGGTTTGTCGACGCAGGTCACATACTCGGTTCGGCTTCGATCGAGTTGACTGTGCGAGATCAACGCGGGGATGTAAGAATTGCGTTTTCGGGCGATGTGGGGAATACGGATCAACCCATCGTCAGAGATCCAATACCCGTCGGCCCAAGCGACTTCACCTTGATCGAATCCACATACGGCGACCGAGACCACGTCGATGAAGAAGGCAGGGCTTCTGAATTGGAGCGGATTATCGTCGAAACGCTTGATGCCGGGGGCAACATCGTCATCCCTGCATTTGCAGTGGGCCGGACTCAGGACATCTTGTATGAGGTTCACCGTCTCCAGAGAGAAGGCCGAATCCCTGAGTTTCCGATCTACATCGACAGCCCATTGGCGATATCTGCGACTGAAATATACAGACGGCACCCGGAGTGTTTTGACAGGGATATGAATGAGCTGCGTGCCGCCGGAGAAAGCCCGTTTGATTTTCCGGGGGTCTCCTATGCGAGACGCACCGAGGAGTCAATTGCTCTTAATACTGTCAGCGGTGCAATGATCGTGTCTGCCAGCGGGATGGCAAATGCCGGGCGCATCAAGCATCATCTCAAGCATAACCTGTGGCGAGAAGAGTCAACCATTCTTTTCGTCGGCTTCCAGGCTGCAGGTACCCTTGGACGTAGGCTTGTTGACGGAGCCAAAACAGTCACACTATTCGGAGAGGAAATAGCAGTGAATGCCCGAGTCGAGACGCTACCCGGGTTTTCTGCACATGCGGATCGCAAGGGCCTGCTAAACTGGCTTGAGCATGTCGAGGGGCTGAATAGAGCGTTCATAGTGCACGGCGAGGAGTCGCAGTCACTCGCATTCGCAGATTTGGTCAGGAGCAGCCTAGGAATACACGCAGATGTTCCGAACTCGGGCGATACTGTGGAACTCGGTCCGGACGGTTCCGTCTCATGGGTGTCCGGAGTAGAGAGGCCTGTTGATGAGCGCATCCGGACTGTGGCTACGCTTCTTGATCAACTCGAGGCTCGTGCTAGAGTCGCCAAGACTCTGTTGGCAGATGCTCCTTCGTCTCGACTCGACCGCCTTGAGACAGCCCTCAGGGACGCTTTGGCTGCGCTGGATCACCGCTAGGCACAGTAGGAGGAACGCGCATGGGACAGGATGTATCTCTATTGGTCGCGTTTGGCGGCGGGCTGGCTGCATTCTTGTCGCCTTGCATACTTCCGATGATCCCTACTTACCTATTTTTTCTTGCAGGTGAAGGGGCGAGAAGCCCCCAAGCCAAGGATGAGACGGGCGTCGGCAGTTGGTATAGGCGCGGCCTGATTGTCAAAGCCGCATTGTTCGTTTTGGGGTTCACAGGCGTTTTCATGTTGTTTGGTGTTGCCGTCGGAGCAATCGGGATGCTTCTTTTTAGGTGGCGGCGAGTGATAATGTATGTGGCAGGAGCCACAGTCGTCTTGTTTGGATTGTTCGTCCTCGCGCAGGCATTGGTTGAGCGCCGCGGCGAGTTGCTGGAAAAGATGCCGTTCCTTTATAGGTTGTTTGGATCAACGCAGCCGACGATTGGTCGCTCTCATAGAGGCACATATCTGGGTGCACTGATTATGGGTGTAGCGTTCTCGCTTGCGTGGGGGCCTTGTGCGGGCCCTGTTGCAGGTGCGATAGCAGCCTATGCTTCAGTCTGGGGAGATGTTGCCAAGGCAGTCCGGCTGTCGATCGCCTTTTCGGCCGGACTGGGAATACCATTCTTGCTGGCAGCAGTCTTTATTGACCGACTGATGGGGACTATGAGGAAACTTGGCAGACTGACGTTGGTGATCCGTGTTGCATCCGGGTTATTGCTGGTCATGTTGGGCGTCATTGTGTTTACTGATTCGCTTTGGCGTATAGGCATAGCCTTTATGTGATTGCATGCTTGGTAGCCGATGGAGGTGGTATTCTTGACTTTTTCGCGTGCTCGGTTTCGTTCAATGGCGCTAGTATGTATGTCTGCATTTATCCTGATTATTATTCCTTTGGCCGGATCGGTGGCTCTGGAGGAATCGTCAGATGAGGCGGTTCTAGCAGGCGAGACTTCGGGTGTCGCTGGAATGAGGCAGGTCGGGCTCACACCGGGCGATTTGGCTCCGGATTTCACTCTGAGTTCAGTCGATGGCAAGAGGGTCAGCCTGTCTGGCTTCCGAGGGCAAAGCCCTGTCCTCTTGAACTTGTGGACCGTATCGTGCCCATCCTGTCACTATGAACTCGAAGAACTTAAGATCATGTACGACGACTACAAGGGTAGGATGGAGATCCTTTCGGTATCACTCGACAGCTGGTATCCGGTGTCGTTGATCGAACAAATAGTTAACGACAAAGGGTTACCGTTCACTGTACTTATGGATGAACGCTCAACTGTAGCGAGCCTCTACAAAGTGTCGTACGTGCCTGCGAACTACCTCATCGACGAGAGAGGGGTTATTCTTGGAGTCTTTATTGGAGCAATCGATCGCGACCGCATGAAGACCGAGGTGGAGCCTCTATTGCCATGAGGAACATTAAAGTGGTGCTCGAGTATGAGGGAACCGCCTACTCGGGTTTCCAGGTTCAGACAAATGCCAAGACAATACAAGAGCAAGTTGAAGTGGCTCTCAAGGAACTCACAGGCGAGAATATACGGATTGTGGGTAGCGGGCGAACTGATGCAGGAGTTCACGCCAGGGGACAGGTGATCAGCTTTTTCACAAATTCGAGGATTCCTGCTGACAGGTTCGCCCCTGCGTTGAACAGCTGTCTGCCCGCAGACATCCGGGCGCTCGAATCAGCCGAGGCAGCCCAGGACTTCCATGCGCGGTTTTCCGCGAGAGAGAAGACCTACCGTTATCTCATCCTCAACCGCCGGGCACCTTCGGCGCTGTTGCGCAATCTCGCATATTGGATCCCTGAGAGGCTAGACATTAAGGCCATGGACTTGTGTGCAGAAGAGCTGGTTGGCACACATGACTTCAGGGCCTTTATGTCAACGGGCAGTCTGGTAAAAACAACCGTCAGGACTGTGATCGAAAGCAGAGTTCAAAGGCTCGGAGACGAAGGCCTGGTGGAGTTTCGGATCACTGCAAATGGTTTCTTGTACAACATGGTTCGGATTATGGCTGGGACACTAATCCAGATCGGCCTAAGAAGGCTGGATCCAGGCGTCATTCGGCAGATGCTCGAGACTGGAAATAGAGACCTCGGCGGTCCGACTGCGCCGGCCAGAGGGCTGTATCTAGAGAGTGTGAGGTATTGACTTCGGAGATCCCCTTGGAGCGGCGACCACAGAGTATCCCAGGAGCTTTATGTCGCACCGATTGGCTTGACAGGAATTGAGTCCAGGTTGCGCCGCATATATAAGGTCTGATATGCGTATGTGGTCACATGCAAACGATGAGAAAAAATCGCATCTTATGCTAGATACCGCATACGGATTGAGTATACTATAAGCGCAGCCTCATCCAGTATTTGTCATCGCATCAATCACAACTCAATTCCTGCTCGAAAAACAGTGACAACGCAAACGGCTCAATCCAAGACTCTCTTGACACTTGGTTCCATCGCGTATTAAAATGTCGTTGTGTCGCTAGATCCGGCTGATTCTTGGTTTTGAGCCCCGACCAGGTAAGGCTACAGATGAGACACAGTGTTCGCGTATGTACTACGGCTATAGGAGGATCTGAGATGTCCCGTTCGTATATGGCCAAGCCAGAGGAGGTCGTGCGCAAGTGGTACGTCGTAGATGCATCAGGTCGTACCTTGGGCAGACTAGCCTCCAAGGTCGCGGCTATCCTAAGAGGGAAGCACAAGCCGACGTACACTCCTCATGTAGATACAGGAGACTACGTTATTGTTGTTAACGCCGACAAGGTCGTCGTGACCGGCAATAAGGCTCGAGATAAGGTCTACTACCACCACACGCAGTATCCTGGTGGGTTGAGATCCATAACATTCGAAGACTTGATGAAGAAGAGTCCTGAGAGAGTCATTGAGCGAGCTGTTCGTGGGATGCTGCCGCGCAATCGGCTGGGTAGATCCATGATTAAGAAGCTCAAGGTATACGCATCTCCGGACCATCCGCACCAGGCTCAGAAGCCTGAGATTCTAGAGGTCTGAGGCGAAGGGAGGAGAGATCGTGCCGACAATGCAGTATGCCGCAACAGGTCGAAGGAAGTGCTCGGTTGCTCGAGTCAGGCTAATGCCTGGGCAGGGCAATGTCATCATAAACGGCAGAGAGATGTCTGAGTACCTTGGGAGCAAGGTGCTTGAGATCATTGTCCGCCAGCCGCTAGTTGCAACAGGTACAGAAGGCAAGTTTGACGTCTATGCCAATGTCAAGGGTGGCGGAACCACCGGTCAGGCAGGCGCCATCAGACACGGTATCGCCCGGGCCTTGTTGGAGGTAGACCCCGAGTTCCGTCCTGTTCTCAAAAAAGCCGGCTACCTCACTAGAGATCCGCGCATGAAGGAACGCCGCAAGTACGGGCTCAAGAAGGCAAGGAAGGCTCCGCAATTCTCCAAGCGTTAAGGCCTGCTGCTTGCGTAGAGCTCTTGGCTCGTGGATTGAGTGCTATCGTCCAATGACGTTTCGAGTATTTGAGGAGATCGTCACGTTTGAACGGTCTCCTCTTTTGTTTGCTTCTGCAATCTCGGGTACAATACGAGTTGGGCACTTAGAGGAGGAGAGCAGGAGATGATGCCAGGTGTTTAGCGAACGCGAAGTCGACCACTACTACTCAGAACGCCCCTTGGTGAAAGAGAACTTCCGCACAACGTCGCTCCTAGTCGGCGAGATACCGCTTACTTTCGTCACAAGCTCCGGTGTATTCTCCAAATCCCGGGTGGATCGCGGAACTGCGCTTCTTGTCCGGTGCATTGAGGTTTATGACGGCGAGCAGGTGCTTGACTTGGGTTGCGGTTATGGCGCTGTAGGCATTGCAGCGGCGCGGATGGCCCCAGGCTGTACTGTAACAATGGTGGATATCAACAGCCGTGCAGTTGAGTTGGCCAGAAGAAACGCTGAACTCAATCGGGTAGACAACGTCGAGGTAGTGCATGGGAACGGATTTGACGCGGTGAAGGGGCGGCGGTTCCATCGGATTCTTACCAATCCTCCATACAGAGCCGGGAAAAAACTCGTATACACCTGGCTTGAGCAGTCGCTCGATCACCTTTACCCAGGAGGCGCTCTGTATGTCGTTGGGCAGAGAAAGCAGGGCATACTGAGCCTGAGAGATCGTCTGGCTGAGATATTTGGTTCAGTGGATACTCTCGCTATAGAGGGAGGTTACAGAGTCCTTCGCAGCCGAAAGGCGACGGTGCAGTCGCCTTGAGTATGTGTATGGATGCCTGAACATACGTTTTATTGGAGGCACACAGGGGAGGGTATGTCAGGTGTCCGCAGTCGTCTTTGTTAGGCGCCGAAAGCTCTCTGCGCTGCTCGTGTTCGCCTGCCTGCTGGCTTCATGGTGCGTTTACCAGTCCAAACGCCCGTCATGGGAAGCAGCATCGCGGATTCGAGACGCGGTGTCCGGTAGGACTGTGGTTATAGACGCGGGACATGGAGGAATGGATCCCGGGGCAGTCGGCAGGTCGGGGACCAGAGAAGCAGACGTCGTTCTCTCAATAGCCTTGAGACTGCGGTCACTGTTAAATAGAGCAGGTGTAGAGGTGGTCATGACGCGGGTCGATGACTATGACCTGGCCGGAGCTGTCGGCTCGGCTCCGGCGGTTCGCAAGCGCCATGATTTGCAAGAGCGGGTTCGCTTGATCAAAGAGGCGAGTCCTGATCTCACTGTCAGCATCCACGCAAACAGCTTCCCTGAGCCCATCTGGTCCGGCGCACAGACCTTTTTCAAGGAGGGGTGTACAGAGGGAAGGCTGCTGGCAGTCGCTATCCAAGACAGCCTCGTTCGTGACTTGGGGCCCAATCTGAGAAAGGCGAAGAGCGCAGACCTATACTTGCTCAAGAGGATTGACCCGCCGATAGCCCTCGTCGAGGTCGGGTTTTTGTCAAACTATAGAGAGGAGTCTCTCCTGGCGACCGCAGAGTATCAGCAGAGGGTGGCGGAGGCTGTGTTCTCCGGAATCGTCAGTTATCTTGTTGGTTTGGACTCGCGGAGCCGGGCCTACGGCAGTAGCCTTGACAGCGAACATAGTGTATCTGGCGGCATGTCTGTCAGGGACGGGTTGTTTGCGTCTCCGGACCTGCCGCCAATAGAGTCTGCTCAGCCCGGAAATCCACTCTCCAGGACTGTGGACGATTCGTTTGTTTATACGAGCGCTCTGTACTTCGCTGCACCAACGAATCTTCAAGACGGCCTTGCGGCTGAACAGAGGTCCGTTGTCCTGCGCAGCGACAAAGCGTCGACTGAAGAGCTCGCTCGAACGCTCCTTGAAGAGTTGATTGCCGGGCCGGGAGAGAAGAGCGTTTTGACACCTGTGCTGCCTAAGGGGACAAAGATCAGAGAGGTAACTGTCCGCGACGGCTTGGCGACAGTGGATCTTGACGGCGCTCTCCTTGAAACATACTGGGGCGGCAGTCGCAGTGAGGAGCTGACTGTGTACTCAATAGTCAATACTCTTTGCAGTCTCGACGGCATAGACAGAGTTCAGTTGGCAGTCGACGGCAGATCGGATGTGAGTATTGCAGGGCATATGGTGCTTGATGCTCAGTTCACTTACAACCCCTGGGTGATTGCCGAGCCTTGAGGAGAAAGCATTCGGTGGGTTCGCTTGAGACGTTGAAAGACAGGTACGTGGGTGATACTATGAACTTGAAATGGACAAGGGGTGAGAGAAGTGGGTGAATTGGTTGCGTCTGCCTTGATGCCTCATCCTCCGATAGCTGTCCCTGAAATCGCCGGAGACCGGATCAAAGATGTGTCGACTACGACCAACTCGCTCCGTGAGATCTCCAAACGGATCATTGACGCATCGCCCGATCGTATCGTCGTCATTTCGCCTCACTGCCCTTTGTTTAGTGATGCTATTGCGATATTGCATTTCAAGCAACTCGCGGGAGATTTTGGGCAGTTTGGGTACAGGCATCTATCGTACTCCTTTGACAACGACTGCGAGTTCGCCAGGTCGCTGTCGAAGGCTGCAGGTGACGACAGGGTGCCGACAGTGCTGATTGACAGCGGGCGCGCGCGGTCCCTCAGGGTCGATGAACGCTTGGACCACGGTGTCCTCGTTCCCATGCACTTCATCAATGAAGCCGGGTACAAAGGCTCCTTGGTCTGCATGGGGTTTGCTCTGCTAGGCGTCGAAGACCTGTATAGGTTTGGCATGACGCTCAGGAGAGTGATCGAGGAGAGTCCTGGGCCGACCGCTGTAATCGCCAGCGGCGATTTGTCGCACAGACTCATGATGGGAGCTCCGGCCGGGTACAGCCCTGATGGACGCAGGTTTGATGAGACCCTCATGGACAAACTGGGTAAGCGCGATTACTACGGCGTGTTGACGCTGGATCAGGGTCTGATAGAACGAGCGGGTGAATGCGGTTACCGCTCACTCGTCATACTCCTTGGGTGTTTGGAAGGGTCAGAGACTGAGCCGGAGGTGCTCTCATACGAAGGCCCGTTCGGTGTCGGTTATGGCGTAGTTGACTTTCGAGTAAGGGGGCTAGGCGGAGCCCGTCTTCTTGACAAGCTAATAAAGCACAGCTCCGAAGAGATCAGAAAGAGGCGTGAAAGCGAGGACGCGTTCGTCCGTTTGGCTCGACAAGCTGTTGAGAGCTATGTTCGTGAAGGCCGTATCATAGATCCTCCGGAGCCTGTTCCAGAGGGCATGCAGGGCCGCGCCGGCCTGTTTTGTTCGATCAAGAAGCACGGGCAGCTTAGGGGATGCATCGGCACGATCGAACCTGTGCGGGCAAACATAGCCGAAGAGATCATATACAACGCAATCGCGGCTGCAACGCAGGATCCGAGGTTTTCGCCAGTGCAAGTTGATGAGTTGAGTTCACTCGTTTACAGTGTGGATGTGCTTGCTGCGCCGGAGCCGATTGACAGTGTTGATCAGCTTGACACTGAGAGGTACGGCGTCATAGTCTCGAGCGGCCAAAGGCGAGGGTTGCTGCTGCCGAACCTTGACGGAGTGGACACTGTAGAAGATCAGGTGCGTATAGCCAGGCAGAAAGCAGGAATCCTGGCAAATGAGCCCGTGACGCTCCAGCGATTTGAGGTGGTGCGTCACGAGTGAGAGAAGCCCGGTACTATGAACAGAAGTCGGATCTAGTCCATTGTCTGCTCTGCCCTCAGGGCTGCCGATTGCGTGATGGCCAAGCAGGGCTGTGCCGAGTCAGGCGGGCTGAGGACGGTAAACTGTACAGCCTCAACTACGCTGAAGTCGCTTCCATTGCGTTGGATCCGGTTGAAAAGAAGCCCTTGTATCATTTCTTCCCGGGGTCAAGTATTCTGTCTATAGGCTCAGTCGGATGCAACCTGTCCTGTGATTTCTGCCAGAACTACGAGCTTTCCACCAACCAGGCGAACACCGAGACAGTGAGCCCGGAGGAAATCGTCTCTATCGCCTTGAAGGCGGCTTCACGACACGGAAACATAGGTATATCATATACCTACTCGGAGCCGATTGTGTGGTTTGAGTACGTGATGGATGTAGCCGCAAAGGCAAAGGACGCGGGGCTTAAGAACGTGCTTGTCACAAATGGAGAGATCCGCCCAAAACCGCTTGATGAGTTGCTTACGGTCGTCGATGCTATGAATATCGACGTGAAGGCTTTTAGCAGCCGTTTCTACTCTAAGGTGTGCTCTGGGCCGTTTGAAACCGTTCTACAAACAGTCGAGAACGCTGTAGGCAAATGCCACATAGAGGTCACAACTCTCCTCATACCGACTCTCAATGATTCGGATGAGGAGATTCGCTCGCTAGTGCGTTGGCTAGCACAGCTGGATGAGACAATTCCCCTCCACCTGTCCCGGTACTTCCCGCGCCACCGGATGGGCCTTCCCCCGACACCGCTAGATACCATGAGGAAGGCGTATGATATTGCGTCTGAGTCGCTCAAGTACGTCTATCTAGGCAACGTGGGCGACTCGCGATATGCGACAACCTACTGCCTCGAATGTGGACAACCTGTCATACGCAGGTCGGCATTGCACGGAGTAGATATCGCGCTAGACGCGAAACGTTGCAAAAAGTGCGGTGCCGAGCAGGCGGTAGTCATATAAGCCGGAGCTGATCTAGTTACCAACGGGCGATTGCAGGCATCCTGAATCAATCACGATCTGCGACCATGTCTCCATTGTGTCGTAGTACTCGTTCAGACTGCCCGCGTCTACAAAACTCCCTGACATCATGTCTTTCTCTCGAACAGATATGTTGGCCGAGCTGAGCCGAGCGATGTAGACCAGTCCCAGATGCACACTGCCAACTGAGTTCGAATCGTCGTTGATCAGGCCGGACAGCACGAACTCAGGCGTCTCACCTAGATAGATCTCCTCGTTGATCTCTCGGTGTAGTCCGTCGGTCAAGATCGATGCAAACAGGCCACTCGCATTGCATGCCCCATCCGACGCAGAAGTCTCGTCACGGTTTGAGGCGTCGAACTTGTTTATGTGCCCTCCTATCCCAATGGAATGCTTGCCAACAAGGCGCTGTTCGGACTGCCGAGACGAACGCTTCACTACATAGACGCTCTCACCGTACATGAAGACCACATAGGGAATGAGTTGTTTGAGAGAAGGGTCGTTCTCTACGCGCGCCCTCGGCTCGAACCTGTAGTCTGCACTCATTCGGTCGAGGTATGCCTGCAAGTCTTGTGCAATGAACCCCTGCGGCGCTGCTTTTGGAAAGACAGAGCTGCGGGGAACGACCAATACTTCTTCATCTTTCATTCTATAGCCGCCTCCTGACTCCGCAGAAACTTGCGGGCTTATACATATCGTTGGCTAGACCAACAAGTTTTCCTGCCCGCATCTAGCTAAAATCTTAAGAAAGGGTATTGCATTAAAATACAACACGGTGGTATAATTATCGCAACTTCGCGAGCCGTGGGTATCGCGGCAGACATGGGGGAGCGTGAGTCGGTTGATTAAGGCAGGTATAGTTGGAGCCTCTGGATATACAGGCGGCGAGCTGGTGAGGTTGCTCCATGCGCATCCAAACGTGGGTTCTCTAGCTCTCTCCTCCAGGACTTACAGTGGCAAGAAGGTCGGCGATGTGTTCAGTTCTTTGAGGGGGCTTGACTATCAATTCGAGGAGCTGACACCTGAGCAGATAGTCGCGGATACAGAAGTTGTTTTTGTGGCCGCACCGCATGGAGTTGCAATGCAGTATGCCCCTATAGTCGATGCGGCGGGCAAGAAAATGATCGACCTTGGACCTGACTTCCGATTTAGGGACGTTTCAGTATTCGAGCGGTGGTACAAGATACCGCACAGCTGTCCTGACTTGCTTGCAGACGCAGTGTACGGACTGCCCGAGGTTCACAGGCTCGAGATAGCCGAGGCAACTATCATTGGCAACCCTGGATGCTATCCGACAAGCATCATTTTGGCACTGGCTCCTCTGCTCGAAGCAGGTGCGGTTGCGGACGGCTTTGTTATCGCAGACTCGAAGTCCGGTGTCAGTGGAGCGGGCAGAAAGGCCGATGCCGCCTACAACTTCTGCGAGTTGACTGGAGAGGTGCGCCCATACGGGGTCCTGCATCACAGGCATGTACCTGAGATCGAGCAAGAGTTGTCACTGCTTGCCAAATCCGGAGTCAAGGCGCTGTTTACTCCACACCTTGTTCCAACAATCCGCGGGATTGTCAGCACTGTGTATGTTTCGATAAAGCCCGACTATTCTAAAGAGTCCTTGCGCAGCTTGTTTGAGGAGCGCTATAAAGATGAGCCTTTCATCAGGTTGTTGGGTGAAGGCAGCCATCCGGGCACCAAGGCAGTTTTGGGGTCCAATTATTGTGACATATCTGTTGATTTCGATGAATCCACGTCAATGGCGGTCGTAGTTTCTGCAATAGACAATCTGGGAAAGGGAGCAGCGTCTCAGGCTGTGCAGTGCATGAACATCATGTTCGGGCTTGATGAAACTGCGGGAATTGCCGGACTTCCCGTCTTTCCGTAGACCCGGCAGCCAAGGACGCCTGATAGCCCTAGGGGGGAGTTCAATTGAAGAGAGACGTGATTGTACTTAAGCAAATACCTAAAGGGATAACTGCAGCAAAGGGGTTTAGGGCAGCGGGGCTGCATTGTGGGATCAAGCGCAAGAAAAAGGACATGGCTCTTGTGGTATCGGAGGTCCCCGGCAGTGCTGCCGGAGTTTTTACCAAGAACCTTGTGAAAGCTGCGCCTGCCATAGTTTGTAAGGAGCGAGTCAGCGGAGGCAGCCTTCAAGCTATCTTAGTCTGCAGCGGCAATGCCAACTCTTGCACAGGCAGGAGAGGCCTGGAGAACGCTTATGCTCTGACCCGCATGGTTGCCCGGCAGCTTGGGATCTCAGAGGACGTTGTGGCAGCCACTTGCACGGGAGTGATTGGCGTGCAATTGCCCATGGATGTCATAGAAGCCGGTATACAGCAGATTGCAGAGATCGTGTCCGAAGACGGCTTTGACGATGCGGCCGAGGCGATCATGACGACAGACACAGTCACCAAACAGATAGCGTTTGAGGTCGAGATCGGCGGCTGCACAGTTAGGGTCGGTGGAATGGCCAAGGGGTCAGGCATGGTTCATCCAAACATGGCTACCATGCTGGCGTTCATAACCACTGACGCACTGATCAGCGCGCCGGCGCTTCAGGCTGCGCTGTCATCGTCTGTCGACAAGTCGTTCAATATGATCTCTGTTGACGGTGATACCAGTACAAATGACAGCGTCTTGGCGATTGCAAACGGGATGTCGGGCTGTCCGGAGATCATGCCGGATACTCCCGAGTTCGAGGCATTCGCTGCTGCTTTGGATGCTGTATGCGTTGAGCTCGCAAAAATGGTAGTGAGGGACGGTGAGGGAGCCTCCAAGCTGATCGAGATCAACGTCAACGGCGCAAAGTCCGACCAGGATGCCTGTCTCGTAGCAAAGGCGATTGCAACATCCAATCTTGTCAAGACTGCAGTGTTTGGAGAGGACGCGAACTGGGGGCGCATTGTCTGCGCTGTTGGCTACTCAGGCGCGGCGGTTGACCCCAATCGGATCGATGTAAAGATCGGCGGCATCAAGATGTGCGAGAACGGCGAGAGCTTGGAGTTTGACGAGGAACTCGCTTCAGAGATCTTGCGAGAGCGTGAGGTCGTGATTCAGGTCGATCTCAATCTTGGAGAGGGAAGAGCGCGGGTGTGGACCTGCGACTTGACATACGACTACGTAAAGATAAACGCCAGTTATCGTTCGTGAGGTATCTGCAAGAAGACACGCGGCGCATTGAGCCGCCAGATTGGAGATGAGCCAGACGTGATACGCAAGGGCAGCGATGCAATGGGTTCTGTGATCAAAAAGGCAGAGGTTTTGGTAGAGGCGCTTCCATATATGAGGACGTTTGTCGGCAAGACGTTTGTCATCAAGTACGGTGGCAGCGCCATGGAGGACCAGGATCTCAAGAAGTCGATTTGCCTCGATCTTGTGCTCCTCAAGTACATAGGGATTCATCCGGTGATTGTCCATGGCGGCGGGCCTGAGATCACACGCGCTATGGACAGACTCGGCAAGAAACCGACTTTTGTGAATGGGCTCCGCGTGACCGATGCAGAGACTATGGAGATCGTCCAGATGGTGCTCGCAGGCAAGGTGAACAAGGAGATTGTGACTCTGCTCAACCAACACGGCGGCAAGGCAGTGGGGCTCACCGGCAAAGACGGAGACATGATCATCGCTCGAAAGCGGCCTGCTGAAGTCTGTGTCGACAAGAACAGCGGAGAGGCGGTGACTGTAGACCTCGGATATGTCGGAGACATCGACCGAGTGGACACCGCGCTGCTCGGGACTCTCAGCCGTGAGGGGTACATCCCTGTGCTGGCGTCGATTGCTGTCGGCTATGACGGCGAAAGCTACAACATCAATGCTGACTACGTAGCGAGTGAGGTAGCACAGGCGCTGAAGGCGGAGAAGCTGATTGTCCTTACAGACGTTGAGGGAATATTCGAAGATCCCGAGCGTGAGGACTCGATTGTTTCTTCCCTCACTGTGGACAGCGCCAGGCAGATGATCGCTGCAGGGCAGATAGACGGCGGGATGATCCCGAAAGTCGAAGCCTGCATACGAGCTGTTGAAGGCGGAGTGGCACGGACACACATCATAGACGGAAGGCTGCTGCACTCGATCTTGCTCGAGATCTTCACTGACGAAGGCATCGGCACGATGGTGATCCCATAGCCCCATTTAGGCAAGGGAGGTTGACTCATGGATACTGGCGAGATAGTCGCTATGACCGATAAGTATGTGATGAATACCTACTCGAGGATTCCTATAGCTCCTCTTAAGGGCGTTGGAGCGCGACTCACTGATGCAGCAGGCAACGAGTATCTCGACTTCGTTGCTGGAATAGCAGTCAATTCGACTGGCCACTGCCATCCCAAGGTTGTGGAGGCGATCTGCAGGCAGGCTTCAGAATTGCTGCACGTCTCAAACCTCTATCACATCAGGGCACAGGCTGAGCTAGCACGCGTGCTGGTAGAGAACTCCGGCCTCGACAAGGTCTTTTTTTGCAACAGCGGGGCCGAGGCCAACGAGGCAGCCATCAAACTAGCTCGCAGGTACTCACGCGTAGCCGGGCGAGCCGATGCTTACGAGATCATAACCGCAGTAGGCTCGTTTCACGGCAGGACCATGGGTGCATTGGCTGCAACAGGACAGACCAAGTACCATGAAGGGTTTGAACCTCTCGTTCCCGGGTTTTCCTACGTGCCCTTTAACGACTTGAGTGCACTCGAGGCAGAGGTCAGTGACAAGACATGTGCAATTATGCTCGAGCTGATACAGGGCGAGGGCGGAGTCCATCCTGCTGATCCGCAGTACCTGGAGGGTGTCGCTCGTCTGTGCAGAGAGTCAGGCTTGCTCTTGATCATTGACGAAGTCCAGACGGGCATAGGTAGAACAGGGTCACTCTTCGCTTACCAGCAGTACGACGGCCTCAAGCCTGACATCGTCACGCTGGCGAAGGGGTTGGCAAGCGGTGTTCCCATCGGTGCAGTCATGGCTACCGAAGAGGTTTCAGCAGGCTTTGGCCCAGGCAAGCACGCGTCTACGTTTGGTGGGAATCCGCTTGCGTGCGCAGCGGCCCTTGCTACATTGGATGTGATCTTGAACGACGGGGTATTGGACAATGTGAAAGAAGTAAGCGCCTACTTGATTCAGAGGCTACAGGAGCTGCAGGCTTCAACAGGCGCAATCGCTGATATCAGAGGCCGCGGCCTCATGGTCGGAATCGAGCTCAAAGAGGCGAAAGCTGCAGCCGTGCTAGCAGCCTGCCGTAAGAAAGGGCTGCTTGTCCACTGCGCAGGAGACAAGACGCTGCGACTCCTGCCGCCTTTGATCATCGAGAAATCTGATGTAGACGAAGCGCTGCGCATTCTTTGCGGCGTTTTGTCCGAACTCCAGTAGACGGGGGCGAGCAAGTGAGAGCGTACCTGGTGCTTGAAGATGGAACAGTGTATGAGGGAAGTGCTGTCGGAGCAACAGGAGTGATGTCCGGTGAGGTCGTGTTCACTACTTGTATGACCGGATACCTTGAGGCTTTGACTGATCCGACCTTTATCGGTCAAATCGTCGTCATGACGTACCCGCTCATCGGCAACTGCGGGGCCAATGAGGAAGATATGGAATCAGTCAAGCCAGCCTTGCACGGCCTCGTTGTCAAGGAAGTGAGCAAGTGTCCTAGCAATTGGCGAAGCCAAGAAGATCTCCACGAGATGCTTGGCCGTTACGGTGTTATAGGCCTGGAGGGTGTAGATACGCGTTCGCTTACCCGCAAGCTGCGCTCTGTTGGGACTATGAAGGGCGTGATATGCTCCCTTCCGGATTTGGCCATCAACTCCTCGACTGCCGCGGAGCTTGCTGAAATGGCTAGACAGTGCCCACATGTAGACAGGGCTGCGCTTATTCGCCAGGTGACAACGAAAAAACCCTACACAATCGGCGGGGACGGCTACAGGATTACGGTCATTGACTACGGGGTGAAGCGAAGCCTCCTGAGATGCCTCCTTGATTTGGGGTGCAGGGTGACAGTGATGCCTGCTACAGCTACACCCTGTGAGATCCTGGAGTCCGAACCGCAAGGCATCCTCTTGTCCAACGGCCCCGGTGATCCGAGAGATGCGGGCTATGCCGTGGATACAGTCAGAGAACTAATTGGCCTGAAACCGTTGCTAGGGATTGGCATAGGGCATCAGATACTCTGCCTGGCTCTAGGAGCCGATGTCCAGAAACTGAAGTACGGCCACAGAGGCGAGAACCACCCTGTGAAGGAGCTTGCGACTGGCAGGGTCTTTATTACCTCACAGAACCACGGGTACACGGTAAACCAAGAGACAATAGACCCAGGTGTTGCTTACGTAACACACGTCAGTCTCAACGACGGGACCGTAGAGGGAATACGGCATTGTTCGCTGCCAATAGCCTCGATTCAGTTTCACCCGCAGGCATCTCCCGGGTCTCACGATACGCGCTTTGTGTTTCGTCGATTCGTCGCTGAGGCCGCACGGTTTGCGTCATAAGAGGAGTGACGAGATTTGCCGCTAAAACAGGGTCTTAACACAGTCATGGTAATTGGGTCTGGGCCGATCATTATCGGTCAAGCCGCGGAGTTTGATTATGCCGGGACTCAAGCATGCCGAGCGCTGCGAGAGGAAGGGATTCGCGTAGTCCTCGTCAACAGCAACCCTGCAACCATAATGACTGATACGAACGTAGCTGACAGGGTCTACATTGAACCTCTCACTGTCGAAATAGTCTCGCGGATCATTGAGAGAGAGAGGCCTGACGGGCTATTGGCTACGCTTGGCGGCCAAACCGGGCTGAATCTGGCAGTCGAACTCGCCGAGGCAAACGTACTTAAGAAGTACGGGGTGTCACTTCTTGGCACTTCGCTTGATGCGATCCGCAAGGCAGAGGACAGAGAACTCTTTAGGGCTACCATGAAAGGGATAGGAGAGCCCGTTCCCGATAGCACGATCGCACATACGCTGCAGGAGGCTTTGGAGTTTGCGCGCAACACAGGCTATCCGGTGATCGTGCGCCCAGCCTATACGCTTGGCGGCACAGGCGGAGGGATTGCAGAAAACGAGGAACAGCTGATTGAGATCGCGGTCAGAGGCCTAAAAAACAGCCGTATCCAGCAGATCCTTCTCGAACGAAGCGTGGCAGGCTGGAAAGAGATCGAATATGAAGTAATGAGAGACCAAGCAGGCAATTGTATATCTGTCTGCAACATGGAAAACATGGATCCAATCGGGATTCACACAGGCGACAGCATCGTCGTGGCGCCAACACAGACTTTGACAGAGAAGGAACACCTATTGCTGCGCGGCGCTGCATTTAGGATAATCGAAGCTCTCGGCATTGAGGGAGGATGCAATGTCCAGTTTGCGCTCAACCCGGACAGTCTCGAGTACTACGTCATTGAGGTCAATCCGAGAGTCAGCAGGAGCAGCGCACTCGCATCAAAGGCGACTGGCTACCCTATCGCCAGAGTGGCGGCAAAGATAGCGATAGGTATGCGCTTGGACGAGATTGTCAATTCAGTGACTGGAGAGACGTCGGCATGCTTCGAACCTGCATTGGACTATGTCGTGACCAAGATCCCTCGGTGGCCGTTTGACAAGTTCAACTCCGCTGACAGAGTACTCGGCACCCAGATGAAGGCAACAGGAGAGGTCATGGCGATTGACCGCACGTTTGAAGGCAGCCTGTTAAAGGCCGTGCGTTCGCTTGATTCGGGAATTGACTGCCTTGCACTCAAGGGCATAGAAAACTGGTCTGATCCACAGCTCTTGTCCGGGCTGCAGAAGGCCGACGACCGACGGCTGTTTTGCATTGCCGAAGCCTTGAGACGCGGGTATCCTGTTGACGATGTCACCAAAGCATCCGGAGTAGACCGGTGGTTTATACAGAAGATTCATGGAATTGTAGAGCTGGTGTCGACACTTGAGGAGAGGTTTAGGCACACGCCCTTGAAACCGCCTCTTGATGACGAAACCAAGAGCTTGTTGCGTCTGGCGAAGTCCAAAGGGATTTCGGATGCGCATATTGCACGAATAGCTGGTATGCCTGAGCACGAGTTTCGCGAGCTCAGGAAGCAAGTGGTGAAGCCAGTCTACAAGACAGTTGACACATGTGCTGCTGAGTTTGACGCATCTACACCTTACTTCTACTCCGCTTATGAGGACGAAGACGAGGTTGAGGCCACCACGGCCAGCAAGGTATTGGTCTTGGGGTCCGGACCGATAAGGATCGGTCAAGGCATTGAATTCGACTACTGCAGCGTGCATTCAGTGTGGGGGTTGAAGGAAGCAGGCGTCGAGTCAGTCATCATCAACAACAACCCGGAGACCGTGAGCACGGATTTTGACACCAGCGACCGCCTGTACTTCGAACCGCTCACCATTGAGGACGTCCTGAACGTCGTCGACAAAGAGAAGCCGGATGGCGTCATAGTCCAGTTTGGAGGCCAAACTGCAATAAACCTCGCCGGACCACTCAAGCAGGCAGAAGTCAGTGTGTTGGGCACAGCTGTTGAGAACATAGACCTCGCCGAGGACCGCGAGCTGTTCTCCGAGCTGCTGCGCTCTATAGGCATTCCCCAAGCCGAGGGTCGGACAGCCACTGATATTGACCAGGCCATCGGCATTGCGCAAAAGATAGGCTTTCCAGTGCTTGTCAGGCCTTCGTACGTGTTGGGCGGGCGTGCGATGGAAATCGTCTACAACACCGAAGAGCTCTACAGGTACATGAAATTCGCTACGGAGGTATCGCCGAATCACCCTATACTGATCGATCGCTACCTGAGTGGCAAAGAGGTCGAGGTAGACGCGATATCTGACGGGCAGGACGTGTTTATACCCGGGATCATGGAGCACATAGAGCGTGCAGGAGTCCACTCAGGTGACAGTATGGCTGTGTTCCCTCCGTACACCCTCTCGGATGAGGACATCGAGACGGTTGTGTCATACACCGTTCGGATAGCCAGAGCTCTACAGGTCAAGGGCCTGTTGAACATCCAGTATGTGTTGCACGACGGCAAGCTCTACTGCCTTGAAGTCAACCCTCGGGCGAGCAGGACCGTCCCAATCCTCAGCAAGGTGACAGGTGTGCCTATGGTGCGCTGTGCTACAAAGGTGATGCTCGGCGCACGGCTCGGTGATTTTGGATACGGCACGGGATTGCTCACCCCTCCGCCTTACACTGCGATCAAGGCTCCAGTGTTTTCGTTCGAAAAACTCGGACTGGTGGACACTTCACTCGGCCCGGAGATGAAGTCTACGGGAGAGGTGTTGGGGATTGGGGCGACTTACGAAGAGGCATTGTATAAGGTAGTGCTCGCTGCCGGCCTGCGTCTGCCGAGTTCAGGAAAGGCCCTCATATCCGTTGCAGACAAGGACAAAGGAGAGGTTGCATCTCTCGCATGTGATCTGGTACAGATGGGATTTGAGTTGCTCGGCACGCACGACACTGCCAATCACGTCAAAGAGTCGGGGATACCGATCTCATGCGTGCATAACCCGGGAGAGGGCATGCCCAACGTGGTCGATCTAGTACGGCAGGGTGAGGTTAGCCTGATAGTCAACACTCCTACCAGAGGGCGCAGCACTGAGACGACAGGTTTCAAGATCCGGCGGGCTGCGGTTGAACTCGGGATTCCGTGCCTTACATCACTTGATACTGCTCGGGCGGTCATCTCAGTAATGAAGGGGTGGCGAGGGGGCAGGTACCCGTCGGTCCGCTCGCTCAATGAATACATCAACGATTTCAACAGGTCTAGGATAGATACACAATCGGAAGGAGTGAGCAAGCCTTGCTGAACAGCTATCCGCTTCTCACTGACGACCTGGGACTTAGTATGCGGGGCAAGGACCTCTTGTGCGTGCATGACCTGTCCCTGGACGAGATCTATAGGGTGTTTGCTGTTGCGTCAGAGCTGAAATCCGAGTTGTACCAAGGAATACCCCATAGAGTGCTCTCGGGCAAGAGCCTCGGAATGATATTTAGGAAGTCCTCTACGCGCACAAGGGTTTCATTTGAGGTTGGCATATGGCAGCTTGGCGGTTACGGACTGTACTTGAATGCCGATGACATACAGCTAGGCAGAGGAGAGAGTATAAGCGATACCGCCAAGGTTCTCTCAAGGTATCTGGATGGCATCATGATTCGCACCTATGACCATGAGGAAGTGGTCGAGCTCGCAGAGCACTCCTCTGTGCCAGTGATAAACGGGTTGACTGACCTATTTCATCCATGCCAGGCTTTGGCCGATATGTTTACAGCCTACGAAAAGAGGGGAACACTCGCAGGCCTCAAACTCGCGTTCATCGGTGACGGCAACAATGTGGCGAATTCCCTGCTTCTTATCTGCGCCAAACTCGGTGTGCATATGAGCTTGGCATGCCCTGAAGGTTATGACCCACCGCAATCAGTAGTTGAGATGGCGAAGCTGGATGCTGCGCAGAGCGGTGCGCAATTGCAAATCGTCCGCGATCCAATGGAAGCCGCCAGAGACGCGGACATAGTGTACACGGATGTTTGGGCCAGTATGGGCCAGGAACTGGAGAAAGTCGAGAGGGCCAAGAGTTTCGCAAATTACCAGGTCAACAGAGAGCTGATGGCGATAGCTAAGCCGGATGCACTTGTCATGCATTGTCTCCCGGCTTATCGGGGAGAGGAGATCACGGCCGATGTGATAGACGGCCCGAACTCAGTTGTACTTGATGAGGCGGAGAACAGGCTTCACGTCCAAAAGGCCATAATGGCACTTCTGATGTCTTGAGCAGCTGACTTGGCTGCTCAAGACAGACATATGATAGGAGGCAGGTTACATGAGTGATATCAAGAAGGTAGTACTTGCGTACTCCGGGGGACTAGATACTTCGATCATAATCCCATGGCTGAAAGAGAACTACGGTTGTGAGGTCATCGCTATGTGCGCCGACGTAGGCCAAGGCGACGAGATCGAGCCGCTGCGGGAAAAGGCGGTCAAGTCCGGCGCAAGCAAGATCTACATCCGTGACCTCAAGAAAGAGTTTGTAACGGACTTCGTCTTCCCGACGATCAAAGCCCGCGCTGTCTACGAAGGCCGTTATCTCTTGGGCACATCGTTTGCTCGCCCTCTGATTGCGAAACACCTGGTGATGGTTGCCGAAGAGGAAGGCGCTGACGCTGTCGCTCATGGATGCACAGGCAAGGGAAACGACCAAGTCAGGTTTGAGTTGACTGTGAAAAGGTTCAACCCGGACCTCAAGATCATTGCACCGTGGCGTCTGTGGGATATCCGGTCTCGAGAGGACGCAATTGACTACGCTAAGGCACGCGGGATCCCAGTGCCTGTGACCAAGGAGGATAACTACTCAAGAGATCGAAATCTGTGGCATCTAAGCCATGAGGGATCAGACCTGGAGAATCCGGCTAACGAGCCGGACTATGAACGGCTCCTCAAGCTGACGGTCACTCCTGAGAACGCGCCTGATGAGCCGACTTACGTTGAGATCGAATTCGAACGCGGGGTGCCGATCAGAGTCGACGGCAAGGAGCTGGACCCGGTATCGCTCTTGTCGTATCTGAACGATGTTGCAGGCAACAACGGAGTAGGAGTGGCAGATCTCGTAGAAAACCGCCTGGTAGGCATGAAGTCCAGAGGCGTCTACGAGACGCCGGGCGGAACCGTCCTCTACGCTGCACATCGGGAGCTGGAGTCCATCTGCCTGGACAGGGATACATATCACTTCAAGGAGCTCGTGGCACTGCGATTTGCCGAACTCGTCTATTACGGCCAGTGGTACACTCCGCTCAGAGAAGCGTTGTCTGCCTTTGTCGACTCGACACAGCGGTTTGTGACGGGTAAAGTGCGGATGAAGCTCTACAAGGGCAACTGCACTCCAGCAGGAGTCGAATCGCCGTACTCATTGTACAGCGAGGAGATTGCTACGTTTGGAGCCGACGAGGTCTACAATCAGAAGGACGCCGAGGGATTCATCAATCTGTTCGGCCTGCCGCTGAAGGTCCAGGCGCTGATGGAGCGGCGTACAGCAAAGAAGTGATGAGCCGATTTAGAGCTTTAGCTTTGCTGCTCGATGTATCTAACGAGTTCGAGGGAGTGGGTAGGGATGGCGAAGCTCTGGTCAGGAAGGTTTACCAAAGAGCAGGATTCCCTAATGGACAGTTTTCACTCGTCTATCCAGTTTGACAACCGACTCTACGCGGAGGACATCCGTGGGAGCATCGCACATGTTCGGATGCTCGGATCCTGCGGAATCATCACAGATGATGAAGCACAGGTGATTGAGGACGGGCTATGGGATCTCCTCGAGGACATCGAGGCCCAACGAGTTGAGTTCTCTCCTGAGGCTGAAGACATACATATGAACATCGAATCACTGCTGATTGAGAGGATCGGGGATGTTGCTCGAAAGCTCCATACAGCCAGAAGCCGCAACGACCAGGTTGCTCTCGACACTCGCATGTATGTGCTAAGAGAGATAGATGAGATCATAGACCTGATCAGGCGCGTTCAGGCAGCGCTTGTTGAGCGGGCCGAAGAAAACCTCGGAGTCTTGATGCCGGGATACACCCATCTACAGAGAGCTCAGCCCATATTGCTGTCTCACCATCTGATGGCCTACTTCTTCATGCTGCAGCGTGACCTTGAGCGTCTCGAGGACTGCGCCAAGCGGACAAACGTGATGCCGCTTGGTGCAGCAGCCTTGGCGGGAACCACCTTCCCTATAGACAGAGAGCGAGTCGCCAAAGAGCTTGGCTTTGATGGGATCACCGAAAACAGCATCGATGCTGTATCGGACAGAGACTTCGTCATGGAGTTGCTCGGATGCATATCAATAATCATGGTACATCTGAGCAGATTCTCTGAGGAGATCGTCCTCTGGTCCTCATCGGAGTTTGGGTTTGTCACTCTTGATGAGCGTTATTCGACAGGAAGCAGCATCATGCCGCAGAAGCGAAATCCTGACTCTGCAGAGCTTGTCCGCGGCAAGTCGGGGCGGGTCTTCGGCAACCTCTTGGCTCTGCTTGTGACCATGAAGGGGCTTCCCTTGGCGTATAACAAGGACATGCAGGAAGATAAGGAACGGCTGTTTGACTCAGTAGATACGGTGAAAGGCTGCCTGACCATTATGGAGAGGCTGATCGACACCATGGTTTTTAACGCAGAGAGGATGCGTACGGCTTGTGCAGGCGGATTTATGACTGCGACGGATGTGGCAGACTATCTCGTCCGAAAGGGCATACCGTTCAGGACGGCTCATGAGATCGTAGGCAAGATAGTGCTGTTTTGCGAAAAACGCGGTTTGTCCTTCTCGGACCTGAAGCTCGAAGATTGGCATTCGTTCAGCGGCGTCTTCGAGGAGGATGTCATGGATGTGGCAGACTTGGACGCGTCTGTCTCAGCTCGAGACGTGTACGGCGGTACAGCTCACAGCCGAGTTGTGGAGCAGATCGAGCTCGCCAAGAAGCTCCTTGGGTGAGCGGGGCCTCGCATCAGCCTCATGCCAGGTCGATCGATGGTGCGGAGTTCACAGCTTCAGTCTTGCTGCTTGGGAGGACGATGACTTGGATATCTCTGAAACAGATGGAGCATGCACGGCAGGCGCCGGGGCGCGGCAGTGCATGCTCATGATTTGTTGGGCTGTTGCATTTCTGCTTGGCAGCATGACAGGCCCGGTTGGTGCAACTGTTCATGGGCTCGTAGCTAAGTACGGCCTCTCATTGACAAGTGCAGGATTGATCCCGCTGATGATGGGTGCCGGCAGGCTGATCACTGCGGCCGGATCCGGCTGGATTAGCGACATATTGGGTCGTCGGCCGGTCATGGCTGTCGGATGCGTAGTTATAGCAGCTGGTGCTGTGACATACGCTCTGAGCGGTTGGTGGTGGTTGTCTCTTGGATCAATGCTTGCGATAGGCCTCGGTGTAGGACTCCTCGATGTGGCTGCCAACGCGGCGGTTGCCGATCTGAGCGATGAAAACCGTCAGTCTGACATAAGCCGCCTGCAGGCGTGGTTCGGCGTAGGCTCCGTAGTCGCACCTGTAGATACGGCTGTCTGCATTTCGAGCGGGCTTGGGTGGGAGCCGATATACTTAGCAGCCGGATTGGGGTGCTTCGCGCTTCTTCTCCCATTGGCACTGTGTCCTGTCAAGGAACAGCATCCTTCTCTTGATCAGCCGCAGCAAGCCCCTGTCTCCGGAGTTCTACCAGATGCAGAAAAGAAGTCGCTGAGAGCGGCACTCCAATCGCAGGCATTCGTAGTCCTCATTGCCGTTTCTTTCTTGTATGGAGGGCTGTCCAGGACAGTTCTAGCTTGGACTAACACGTACCTAGCCGGTATGGACGTGTCACCGCTTGCTTCGATGTACCCGATCATTCTCTACAACGTCGGTATAGCGATTGGCCGGTTTAGCTCTGGAAGCGTAATTCGGTGGTCATACAGGGGCGTATTTATCGTAGGGTCCATTGGAGCCATGATCTCAACTGTTGGGTCGGTCGTCTCAGACGATGTTGTGCTTACGGCACTTAGTCTGGCACTGGCAGGCCTGGCTCACGCAGCGCTTTTTCCGACAGCAGTTGCGTGGGGGAGCGAGCTGTTGCCTGACAATATAGGTACGTCAACCGGGTTGCTGTCTATGGCGGTTGCAGCAGGAAGTATGGTGATTCCATGGCTTACCGGCGCTGTCTCGGACATCGTGGGCCTGCGTCTCGGCATTCTGAGTGTGGGGATTGTTAGCGCCGCTGCCATGGTCCTATCGGTGCTCTTGGCTGGCGTTCGCCAGTCTGGCGCAGAGCACTCCGATGAGCGCGCTCTAGGCGCCTGACCTTCATGGTAGAGAAGTTCCGGATTTGGATAGACGTGAGGGTCCTGCCAGAACCTTAATATAGGGGTTTAGCAGGACTTTTGTTGATCCTAGAGAACTTGTTAAGCGACAAGCAGAGAGGGGTCGGCTTCCCACTGGAGCATCAGTGAGCACTCGGTGAGACAGCCGCCTAACCTGCTTCAGAGTCAAACGTGTTATCCGGCTATGCGGTGAGAAAGGAGGTGCCCCACACTGGTTGACGCAGGCCGGCAGGCACGGGAGACAGCAGCAACCAAACAGACGTAGCCGGGGATCATCAACCGTGAGGTAACAAGGAGACTTACGTTGCGTGACCCCCTGATGCACCAGGAGATGTACCAGCGTCTACATTGATTTGTAGATGGATTGGAGTTGCTGCAGAAACGACGCAAGAATCGCAGTACAATTCACAACACTGATCCAACCAAGGGGGATAACTAATGAAGAAGCTAGTGATTGCAACAGTGGTCGCCGCAATGGTCATGGCACTGGCCCTGCCCGCGATGGCAGCCCCACAGCTCACTACCGGCGGTTCGATCGAGACGAATCTCAATTATACCAAGGACTCAGGAATGACCTCCGAGTCTGAGATCAAGTTCAACGTGAACTTGGCATTGGACGAGGGTGCTGGCAATGCGAAGCTCCACATCGAGTTCGCGCCCATCAACAGAGAGAAGAAGGATTCGTTCGGCAGCTTGACTCCGTTCGGGTCCGCACTCGACCTGTCTATCAGCAAGGCTTACCTCCAGACGAGCGGAGCTCTCTGGCACAATGGGCCGGAGATGGACATCACGCTTGGGGACGTTGACGTCAATTACTCGGACTGGATTGCAGTAATCAATGGCGTCGAAGGCATTAAGGTTGATCAAATCGACATCGCCAACAACACCATCGACGTCTTCCACATTTGGGACGCAGCTAGTGACGTTGACGCAGACCAGTCGGCCGACAAGGTCGTGGGTGTTAACGGCAAGACCAACTTGGCTGGCTTGGACCTCTCAGGTGCCATTGTCAAGAGGCTGACCGACGGAAACACCACCTATGTGGCGAACGCCAAGGTAAGCCCTGTGGACAATGTCACTGTAGACGGCACCATTGCCTACGACAACGCAAACTCGGCCAGAGCAGTTGTCGTGGAGTCTACTGTGACCAGCATTCCTAACTACACCATCAAGGCCGGTTATCGCAACCTCGATGAGGACTTTGCACCGCCGTATGCTGCACAGGAAGACCCGGACAAGGGTAGGAACGAGCAGCCCGACGTGGTAAGGTTCGCCGGCCAGACCGGTTACAACGCTGAGGTCAGCACCACGATAGCCAACTTCGACATCACAGGCAAGCTGGATAGGTACAACACTTCCAGCGAGCAGATGAGGACTGTTGGCCTGGCTCTCGGTACAACAATAGAGGGCTTTGACCTGAGCCTTGAGCACAACATCAACACCGACCTGGCAGCCAATGCGAGCACGACTGACTCGACTTTGGTCGCTCAGAGAGGGTTCGTTGTCGCAGACCACGAAATCCAGGGCAAGTACACCTACAAGACCAATCCCAACGCCGTGGATGGCGAGAGGAAGCACACTGTTGAGGCCTCAACGAGGACAGACGTCGCAGCTCTCAAGGACGTCGAGCTTGCAGCCAAGCTGCAGTCCAACGGAGGACTCGACAGTCTGAACTACAACGTCAAGGCTTCCTACGATGCGCCGAACGGTATGTCTTTCGGTGCGGAGTACGACGGCGAAGCCGGATTCTCTGCGAATGCCGGCATGAAGGTAACGTTCTAAGTTGCCAATCAGACACGAAGCCGACTAAGGCTTATTACCTCGCCAATCTATCGATTTAGCCACCACAGAATGCTCCTGCACTGTGTAGGGGCGATCCCAACAGGAGCGAGTCTCGGTCTCTGAGTCCGAGACTCGCTCACCTGTACTTCAGTTTCTTTGTAAGTTTCCTTGATGTGAAAGAAGGATATTACAAAAGTGTGTTGAATAACAGTATACACATGGAGAGGTCCATAGCTTGATTGAGGAGGTACATCGGCAATGGCGAAAGTGGTACTCGACCACGTCACTAAACGTTTTGGCAATGTGATCGCGGTCAACGACGCATGCCTGGAGATCAAAGACAAGGAGTTCCTAGTGCTGGTCGGACCATCGGGGTGCGGAAAGTCTACGACACTCCGAATGGTGGCGGGATTGGAGGAGATCACCGAGGGTAACATCTATATTGGGGATACCTTGGTCAACGACATCCCGCCCAAGGATAGAGACATAGCGATGGTGTTCCAGAACTATGCTCTGTATCCTCACATGGACGTCTATAACAACATGGCGTTTGGACTCAAGCTTCGGAAGTACCCGAAGGCGGAGATTGACAGACTGGTCAAGCAGGCAGCTCAGATCTTGGGTATAGAAAACTTGCTGGACAGAAAGCCAAAGGCTCTTTCGGGTGGTCAGAGACAGAGAGTTGCTCTCGGCCGAGCTATCGTGCGTGAGCCAAAGGTCTTCCTTATGGACGAGCCGCTGTCCAACCTCGACGCCAAGCTGAGGGTCGTGATGAGAGCCGAGCTCTCCAAGCTGCACATGAGGTTGCAGACGACAGTTATCTATGTTACTCACGACCAGACAGAGGCTATGACCATGGGCGATCGCATTGTCGTCATGAAGGACGGGTTGATCCAGCAGGTCGGCGCACCTCTGGAGATTTACGACAATCCTGACAACATGTTCGTAGCCGGATTTATTGGTACACCTCCGATGAACTTCATAGACGCTGTGCTGGTCAAGGAGGGTGACGACCTCTATGTCAAGGGTCCCGGCTTCAAGCTGAAGGTACCATCAGGACGTTTCAAGGACCTTGGCCCATACATCGACAAGGAAGTTGTCTTCGGCATTAGGCCTGAGGACATCATTGACGCAGAGTTCTATCCTGGCGAGGTCACAGATGACAACTCTATCGTTGCAATGGTGGATGTCACTGAGCCGCTCGGATCTGAGGTTCTCGTCTACTTGTCGTTTGGCGAGTCGATGGTCACAGCCAAACTAGATCCTCATACCAGAGCCGAGGATGGCGAAAACCTCAAGGTGGTATTCGCCATGCACAAGATGCATCTGTTCGACAAAGACACCGAGATGGTGATCAGGTAGGTCACACTCGCGTGTGAATAGATAGGCTGGCGGGGCTGCCCGCGTGGGTGCCTGTCACAGACCTTGTGGGTTGATTAAGGGATGGTACTCGGGATCTGGGTACCATCCTTTTTCGATAAGTGAAGCAAGAGGGGAGAACGCACTATGCAGTTCAATTTGGATGACATAGCTGCAATGGAACAGCTTGACCCAGGGGGAATGACCGGTCTAATCGTCGGCTTGCCCGATCAGTTGAAAGAGGCCCACGAGATAGGCCTAAAGGCGGAAGTCCCCGAGGATTACTCCAATGTCAAGAACGTCGTGATCTCAGGGCTCGGGGGATCTGCGATTGGCGGTGACCTGCTGAGGTCGTTGGCCACGGGCAAGTCGAGAGTTCCTATTTCGGTCAACCGTGACTACGACATACCGGCGTACGTAGGGCCTGATACTCTCTTTGTAGCTTCTAGCTACTCCGGCAACACAGAGGAGACACTCGCGGCATTTGACAGTGCAGTAGCTGCCAATGCCCGCGTGCTTTGCATCTCGTCTGGGGGTGAACTCACCAAGCGAGCGACGGATCAAGGGATTCCTGTAATCAAGATCCCCGGCGGCCCTGCTCCGCGTGCGGCTTTAGGCTATTCTTTCCTTCCACTCTTGATTGTGATGCGAAGGCTGGGCTTGGTAGAGGATGACATCGGCGATGTTGATGAGATGTTGTCAATCATGGTTGGACTGAGGGAGGTCTTGGCTCCTCAGTCACCTGAGAGCGTCAACCAAGCAAAGCAGTTGGCTCGCAGAATCCACGGCAAGCTCCCCATTATCTATGGCGCCGAAGGTTACCGAGCTGTGGTTGCCCAGCGCTGGAAGGGCCAGGTCAATGAGAACAGCAAGGCCCCTGCCTACTGGAACGTGTACCCGGAGCTCAACCACAATGAGATAGTCGGATGGAAGGCTTATCCCGAGCTCTTGTCTCGCATGTACGTGATCAACCTGAGGGACAAGACTGAGTCCCCCAAGATGCAGAGGCGCATCGAAGTCACTTCTGAAATCATCAAGAAGCTGGCTGCCGGTGTAGAGGACGTCTGGGCTGTTGGCAAGTCCGATCTTGCCAAGCTCTTCTCTCTGGTGTATATAGGAGACTTCGTCTCGCTCTACCTAGCTTTCCTCAACAACGAAGATCCGCTTCCAGTTGAATCTATCGCATACTTAAAGAGCCAATTGGCACAGGTAGAGGAATAAGGAGGGAGATGGCGGTTGCGGGCTTGCTACATTGGAGTTGACTTGGGAGGCACGAAGATAGCTACCGGAGCCGGAGATCAGACCGGAGCAATTCTGGTCCGGGATGTCCGGCCGACTGAGGCTCACAAGGGCACAGAAGCCACGATCAACAACATCAAGGCAAGTATTCGCCAAGTGCTTGAGCAGCTCGGGCCTGATCTGCAGGTCTGCGGGATTGGAGTTGGCAGCCCAGGGCCCTTGAGCGTCAGTGAGGGTGTCGTGTACAGCGCACCCAATCTAGGCTGGGACCATGTACCCATCCGCCAGATCCTCAAGGATGAGTTCGGGGTCAGGGTCGAGGTAGGCAATGACGCAAATGTTGCAGGCCTGGCCGAATGGCGATTTGGTGCGGGAGAACAATGCCGCAACATGATCTATGTGACTGTCAGCACAGGGATCGGAGGGGGAATCATTGTCGATGGGAAGCTCCTCCTCGGGTCGCACGATTTCGCAGGAGAGATCGGGCATATGATCATGGTGGAGAATGGCCCTCTGTGCGGGTGCGGAAGGCGAGGCTGCTTTGAAACGCTCGCCTCAGGCACTGCGATTGCCAGGCGAGCGCAAGAAGCGGTGCGCCTCGGAGTGCCAACTGCTATGTTGGAACTAGTAGACGGCGACATCGACCGGATCGACTCCGCTGTTGTTGCGCGGGCTGATGCAGCCGGCGACGCTCTCGCGTCTGAGATCCTCGACGAGGCTATCAGATATCTGAGCATTGGCCTGGGCAACCTGGTAACAATATTCAACCCCGATCGCATAGTGATCGGCGGAGGGGTCTCGAACATAGGCGACAGGCTGTTTAGACCTCTTCGTCGGATGATTCTGTCAAGAGCTATGAGGGAATCAGTTAGCCGCGTTGAGATACACAGAGCCAAGCTGGGTTCAGATGTCGGAGTGGTTGGTGCTATGTGTCTGGTCATGGACTAAGCCCTCCCGGCTGAGCCGGGCAAGTCAGAGGCTCCAAAGCATATGGCAGAGGGGGAGAGAATACTATTCAGATGATAGTGCTCTCTCCCTTTTCTTTTTGACGCCCGCAACTGATCGCTGATCCGAGGAGCGTTGCGAAGGAGGATGCCAATGCACCGATTGGCTCTGATTGCCCTGGTAGCGGTGACAGTCGGACTGTTCGTGCAACTTGTCGCCTGCAGTAGCTCAGGCGCGGATGCAAGCCGCATGTTGTTCAGCATGGAGGACCCTCCCGATGATGACTACGGGCCGGGGACCTATATCTACCCAACACATCACGCATTTAGCCCACACCGGGGGATCTTGGACTTGAGGCGTTTTGAGGTATTTGACACTCACGAGACCGTCGATTTCTACTTCTCCTTTGCAGTGGTCACAAATCCATGGCACGCCCCTGAAGGGTTTAGCCACCAGTTAATCGACCTCTATATCGATTGCATCGAGCGCGCAGGCCGCGACCGCCCATTGCGTGATGGGCCTAGGGTCCGGTTTCCTTCGGAATCAGGTTGGGACTACCTCATCAGAGTCGTTGCATGGGATGGGTGCCGACTGTTTCGTGCGGATGACCCCTCAAACGCCAAAGGGACAAAGGACGGAGTCTCAGCAGTTCTCCTGCAGGACGGCAAGACTATCAAGGTGTCTGTCAGGCGCGATCATTTCGAGGTGGAGCCTAGCCCAAGATGGCAGTACTTCTGCCTCATAGGTTCGCAGGACGTCTTTGGAGAGGATGAATACAGGCCTGTCATGAGGGAGGCGGGGCTGTGGCACTTCGGGGGTGCAGAAGACGAGAGATTGGCTCCGTATGTGATAGACTTGCTTGCACCCGCCAAAGGGCATCGGAGCCAGCAATCACAGCTTCTCTCATACGATAGTGGCCGAGGTACTCATGCGCTGCTCTATCCGGTTGGCGGGCAGTCGTTTAGCGTAGCGACTCTGGTCCTGTCAGTTGTCATCGCCGTGCTCCTCTTGGGTGTCGGGATAGGGCTTGCAGTCATAAGGCGAATGGCAAACCGGACTCCGCCAAACGGACGATAGCTACGTCAATGTGTAGCCCGTGCGGTTCTTGGGTACACTAACTGCGAGATGCGCACTGCCCGTGCGATTTGTCGTTGTTGAAGGGCATTACCGCACACGACTGGGGCGAACACATGAAGATCGTAATGCTCACATGGGAGTATCCTCCCAGGTCGGTTGGGGGGATCGCACCGCACGCACAGCAGTTGTCCAGGGCACTAGTTCAGCGAGGCCACGATGTGCAAGTCGTGACTCATCTCGAAGGCGACGCCAAGAGATTGGAAGACGACAAAGGCGTGACCGTGCATAGGGCTCCAATGGCTAGTCCCGCTCCCTTGGACTTCCTCACTTGGGTCATGCAGATGAACCTAAACCTCATTGAGACTGTCGTTAAGATCACGCGCAGGTCAGGGCCGCCTGACATCATCCACGCGCACGATTGGCTGGTGGCGTACGCCGCCAAGTCGCTCAAGCATTCCTTAACAGTCCCTCTGGTTGCCACGATCCATGCCACTGAGGCAGGGCGTAACTCCGGATTGCACAATGCTCTCCAGAGATACATCGGAGATGTAGAATGGTGGTTGGGTTTTGAGGCCTGGAGGGTGATCTGTTGCAGCACATATATGCTGGATGAGGTCATGAGAGTATTCCAGCTACCTATGGACAAGATCGATGTCATTCCCAACGGAGTCAATGCCGGGGAGTTTGCCTCAGATGCGGACATCGCCGAGTTTCGGCGAAGGTACGCGGCAGACGACGAAAAGCTGGTTTTCTTCGTGGGCAGGCTCGTGCACGAGAAGGGTGTCCATGTCCTGATACAGGCTATGCCAAAGGTGCTGGCTCACTATGGAAAAGCCAAACTTGTCGTCTCGGGTAAAGGGCCGGCAATGGACTACCTCAAGTCTCTCGCATCGCAGCTTGGTGTCTGGGACCGAGTATACTTCACCGGATATATCGATGACGATACTCGCAACAAGCTGTACAAGGCCGCTGATCTGGCGGTCGTGCCGAGCTTGTACGAGCCGTTTGGCATTACGGCCTTGGAAGCCATGGCCGCCCGCTGTCCGGTCGCAGTCAGCGACGTGGGCGGCCTGGATTCCACTGTTCAAATCGGAGTCAACGGGTACAAATTCTACGCAGGCAATCCCAACTCCCTTGCTGATACCATCCTACACGTCTTCTTTTGCCCGGACGATGCCGAGCGCGTGAGCAGGCGAGCATATGAAGAAGTGATCACGAAATACTCCTGGGGACGAATCGCCACGCTAACAGAGCAGACATACAGCAGAGTACTTCATGAGTTCAAAAACAGCGACTGGGCGCTGACATCTACGGAGTTGGTGACACGTGAAAGCAGTTATCATGGCAGGCGGAAAAGGCACGAGATTGAGGCCCTTGACATGCGACCGCCCCAAACCGATGGTCCCGATCTTGGGCAAGCCTATCATGGAATATATCCTAAGACTCCTTCTGAAGCACGGCATTCGTGACGTACTGGTGACTCTTCAATACAAGCCTGAAATGATAATGGAGTACTTCGGAAACGGCAGTGCTCTCGGCATGCACATCCGCTATTTCATTGAAGACCAGCCTCTCGGCACGGCAGGCAGTGTCAAGAGCGTGGAGGGATATCTAAATGAGCCGTTTCTGGTCGTAAGCGGCGACGCCATGACTGACATCGACTTGACGTCTGCCCTTGACTACCATCGCAGCAAAGGGTCAACTGCTACCATTGTCTTGACTCGTGTACCTACGCCGCTGGAATACGGTGTAGTAATCATTGATGAGACCGGCCGAATCCGGCGGTTCCTAGAGAAGCCCAGCTGGAGTGAAGTCTTCAGCGATATGGTGAACACCGGCATATACGTCCTCCAGCCGGAGGTCTTGAGCTGGATTCCCGCAGGGCAGCCGTTTGATTTCAGCAAGGACCTATTCCCCAAGCTCCTTGAGTCAGGAGAGCCGATGTACGGATATGAGGCAAAGGGGTATTGGTGCGACGTAGGCAACATAGAGGCGTACGCAGCGACACACATCGACATTCTCGCAGGCAAGCTGGATGTTCCGATCCCGGGCAAGCAGATTCGCACAGGAGTCTGGGTCGAGGATGGAACTCAGATACACCCTACAGCCGTCCTAAACGCTCCCGCTTACATAGGCAGCCATTGCAAGATCGGTGCTAACGCAGAGATAGGTGCATACTCGGTGCTCGGCGAGCAGATCCTCGTCGGTGCGAACAGCTCGCTCAAAAGGTCGGTGATCTGGGACAATGTCTACTTGGGCAACGAGGTAGAGATACGGGGAGCCATCCTCTGCGACAGAGTTAGCGTCAAGGACAGGTGTGCGGTATTTGAAGGCGCCGTGATCGGCCCTGATTCAACAATAGGCCAGAGGGTGATCGTCAAGCCCGGTGTCAAGATCTGGCCTGACAAGTTCGTCAGCCCGGGCACGACATTGAGTTCGAGCGTCATATGGGGTTCGACCGCGTTTAGCAGGCTCTTTTGCACTCTGGGAGTGTCCGGTGCCTTCAACGTGGAGATCACCTCAGAATTTGCAGCCAAACTCGGGGCGGCGTATGGTTCTCGTTTGAAGGCCGAAGCCCCGGTTATCGTCGCGTCAGACGGGGCGAAGGCGTCGGACGTGGTGAAGCAGGCCATTTCTGCAGGCATCCTCTCCTCCGGGCGAGACGTGAGGGACATCAAGACCGCGACTATGCCTCTGACTCGCTTCGCAGTAGCGAAGCTGGGCTCTGTTGGAGGAGTGTACGTATGTCGCTCACCCGGCGATCAGAACGGCATACTCATGCGCTTCATGGACGAGCAGGCACTTGATATAGATAGCTCCACACAGAGGGGTATCGAGCGCGACTTCTTTAGCGGTGACTTCTCGAGAGCCCCTGCTTCTGCTTGTGGCAGCATCACAACTGTCCGAGACATTGGAACTCATTATCTCAAAGAGCTCTTGGCTACGGTCGATCGCGAGGCTGTTAGACGAAGCGGGTTCAAGGCCGTGCTCCAGGTAAACCGCTTGACAACATCGCCGTTGGTCCAAAGGCTGATGAGTGAACTCGGTGTTGACGCGGTCATCCTCGATGAGGCCCCTGAGTTCGGCGACTCGTCCGGTGTAGAGACCGACGGAGATCGGGTGCTGGAGGGCCTTGTGAGGATCTCGCAGCAGGTGGTGTCATCCGGGGCGGATATAGGCGCTCTGGTGGATTCGAGCGGCGAGCACGTCATGCTTGTCGACGAGCTCGGGTCGTCTCTATCGAGCGAGAGCTTCCTCGCACTCCTGTCCCTGATGACACTCAGACAGCGCACAGGCGCCAGAGTAGTTGCGCCAGTAACTGCCCCAAGAGTCATTGACCGATTGGCCGAGAGGTTCAACGGCGCGGTAGTTCGGACGAAAGCCAATGTGCGGTCAATGATGGAGATGATGGTCAGGCAAAAGGTCTCAATCGGAGGTTCTGACCTGCCAAGCTTCCAGCCAGCTTTTGACGCAGTGGCCGCGCTCGCTAGGCTTCTCGAGTTTATGGCCAAGGAGGGCGTGTCCCTCTCCAGTATAATGACCCGAGTGCCGCCCATTCACATGGACCGGGCAACCGTAGCATGCCCATGGGACAGGAAGGGGCAAGTAATGCGCACTCTCATAGAGACCGAGCCAAAGGACAAGATGGAACTCCTCGACGGCATAAAGGTCTACCACGGTTCGGGATGGGCGTTGGTGCTGCCGGACTCGGATGAACCCGTATTTCACGTGTACTGCGAAGCCGCGTCAATGGAAAGCGCGATCGAGCTCAAGGAATTGTACGTCTCGAAGATCAACAAGATCAGCAGCGCTGACGATCCTATGGGCCGGTCTGGAGACAGGACACATGAGCTCTAGCGAACACCGGAGCTAGTGAACCCGATAGAGCTCTAGTGGCGTTAGCTGACCATGTGTGACGCATAGATGGAGTAGTCGATTTCTGGGAATATGTTGTCCTTCCACTCAAGGTGTGACAGGTAGTCCGGGTCAATGCGGTCCTGCGTTATCTGGTCAAACAGCTCCGCAAATCGTCCAACATGGTTCTTGGTTCTCCTTATGGCGTAGTCCACCATGGTCCCGGTCTTCATGATGAACGCCCAGTCGCTGCTTTGAGCGAGCAGGAGTTCACGGGCTGCCTGGTTGAGGGCGCGTCGAAGTATGCCTTCAGCCTTGGGGTACCTGTTTGCGAGTTCAACCATTTGCCGAGAGGCTCGGTGCAAGTGTCGGTAGATCCAATCGTTGGTTTCGTTGAGCCATACCTCGCAGTAGCCTTTGAACCCCCAGCTCGACATAGTCGGTGTCGACACCTGGTTGTGAGAGTACGACGTGAGGTAATCCGACGGAGTGACAAGGCGGTAAATGTCCTGTTCGTAAGCTGACTTGCGGATCAAGAAATCCAGCCATTCCGGCCCCTCAAACCACCAGTGCCCAAACAGCTCTGCATCGTACGGCGCAACGACAATGGGTTGCCGATCTAGCAGCGATGCGAGAAACTCCAACTGACGTTCTCTGTTGAACATGAAGTTGCCCGCATGCAGTGCAGCTTTGTTCAGAGCAGCTTGACGGTTGTATATGGCCTTCTCGTCGGTCTTGCCGGTTATTCTGTGATACTTTATCCCAGTGTGCCCTCGTATGCCGTTTCGCAGATAGGGGCAGATGTAGTCGTAATCCAGGTCAAATCCTATGTCTCTGTAAAAGTCCCTGTAGTCGAAGTCTCCCGGGTAGCCTTCGTCTGCACTCCAGACCTGCTTTGATGATTCGGGATCGCGGCCAAAGACTGCTACCCCTGATTGACAGTATATGGGCGCGTAGACTCCGTACTTCGGCCTGGGGCTCGCGAAGAGAACTCCATGCGTGTCTGCAAACGTATACCTAATCCCATGGCGGGCAAGCGCGGAGTCAACTCCCGGGTAGAACCCACATTCAGGCAACCAAAACCCAAAGGGGCTGAAGCCGAAATGACGCCTGAAGTGGCTGACGCCTACGGATATCTGAGCTTCGACGGATTGGGCTACTTCATCCATGAGCGGCAGAAAACCGTGAGTAGCAGCGCTCGTAATAAGCTCGACTGCACCCACATCGTGCAGGCGTTTGAACCCTGAGAGGAGATTCCGGTTGTACTTGTTCTCAAAAACCTCCCGGACATGATAGGCCCTCTCTCTGTACATCAAGGCAAGCGAATGGAGCTCTGGGTTAAGAACCGTCCGCTTGACCTCTTTCTCACATAGATCGATGAGACGATTGACATAATCGACATATCTTTGTTGTAGGAGCGGATCAGTGAGCATCTCCATTAGGGGAGGTGACAGTGATACCGTTATCCTGAACTCAACGCCGTCTTCCACTAATCCGTTGAACACATCTAGCAGCGGAATGTACGTTTCAGTGATCGCTTCGTTGAGCCAGTTGCCTTCCAGGAAGCCATCTGTGTCCGGGTGCTTTACATATGGAAGGTGGGCGTGCAACACGATTGCCACATAGCCCTTAGGTGATTTCTTCATCGCAGCGACCTCGTTCCATCGTCCATTTGACGCCGTGTACGTGCGTGCTCTTGCCCTCGAGCGAACTCAAAGCCCCCCACGGGCCAGATGGACTAAACCCGCGGACAAGGGCTTCTGAACCCATTAACAGCCTGCGACGGGCTAACCGCGACACGAACCGCTGTTGAAATTCTGGTGAGCTCGGCCCAAAGCCCGCTGACATCCAATAAAGCTTGTCAAATCCGCTGAGGACCATCCATTCCTCGTCAGTGACGTCTGAGATCCGGTCTCTCGGAGTTGACACCAGGCCGGACCTGGCGAGAACGAGCTCGCGGCCAGTCGGAGTTATGATTGCTATGTCTGCGCAGTATGTTCGGTTCGCAGCCGGGACATTGATGTACCAGCTGGTTGCTTCGTCGCCTATTCCTATGTCCATCCTGCTTCGTATATCGCCAAGAACACCGTCTGTGACATCGTAGACCCGAAGGAGCTTTATGCTCTTGGACCATGCATCACGGCCGTAATCCCTGCATACGCGTTGCTTGTCCTGCTCCGATACGCTCCAGTAAGCATAGATCCAATAGGGATCGCGAACCATCAGAGTCAGAATGGTCTCGTTGTACCTCTGAGGAATACGGTATTCCGGAGGGTCCTCCGGAATCGGCGACGTGATTTCAGTGCGGCCCCTAAACTCAGCCGGCGTCGGACTGCTTGGGCTTTGGCGGTCGAGTTCTGGAGACTTGTGCAAGTACATGCTGGATTGAGAATCACCCACTCGAGTGGAGGAGGGATCGTCATCAGCGCCTATACCTGCGCCTATGTGGTTGTGCCGAGCCCTGCCGGCATTGCCAGCTGAGTCCTGCATTGGGCGGCGATATCCTCCTCGTGTAAAGTGGTACTGGAAGCCGATCTCGTGACTTGGGATCAATCTGTGAGAGCCATCTAAGCGACGACTGCGTCCATTGCTTAATATCGCCGTTCCTGTATGAGTTTATACTGTAAAACGTCCGGCTGTGGAACACTGCCGAATATCCGGGAGAGAGCTGGAGATAATAAGCAGTAAGGCGCGTTCGAATGCAGAGATGCATTCATGTCTTGACGCGTCAATCTCTTGACCCGGCAGAACGCGCTTGGGAGCAACACGATGACGCTAGGGTATTTCTGTTTGGTCCTTCACAGTCATATCCCTTACACAAAGAAAGCTGGCAAATGGCCATTCGGAGAGGAATGGCTCTACGAAGCAATGGCCGAGACATACATACCTATCCTAGATATACTTGCAGGACTCAACGAGTCGGCCCGGGTGTGTGTAAGCATATCTCCAGTGCTCATGGAGCAGCTGAGAGATCCGTACATGAATGAGGGTTTCGAGGAATACCTAGGGCAACGTCTGGCTGCAGCATCTGCGGATGTGTCGAGGTTTGCAGCGACCTCAGACTACCGACTCAAGAAGCTGGCAGAGGGATATGTGGACTACTACGAAAAGGTCAAAGACGCGTATATCCGGGTATGGAATCGCGATCTCTTGGGGGCCTTTAAGAGTCTCCAGGACCAGGGACGCATTGAAGTCATTACGAGTGCAGCAACTCATGCATATCTGCCGCTCATGGGCGACGAGGCTTCCGTCAGGCTGCAGCTGCTTGTTGGACGCGAGACCTACAAGGCTTACATGGGCAGAGAGCCTGCAGGCATTTGGCTACCTGAATGCGGTTACAGGCCCAGAGGCGGAAAAGACCCGCATGGCGGGACTCTGCGGCCTGGAATCGAGCAACACCTAAAGGAGTTGGGAATACACTACTTCCTTGTCGATTCCCATGCGATAGAGGGCGGTGCGCCGCTTGGCATCTATAGTTCTAGGTTGGCTCACTCATTCCAACATGCCGATGCGGAGAACTCCGCTCATACAGGAAGGAGCACCTTTCGCCCATACTACGTAGAGGATTCAGGTGTAGCTGTATTTGGCCGCGACCGGAGGACCGGCTCGCAGGTGTGGTCCAGCGAATGGGGGTATCCCGGAGACGGGAGCTATCGAGAGTTCCACAAGAGAGACGAGAAGTCAGGTTTTAGATATTGGCGCGTGACAAACAGATTGACCGGGCTTGACAGAAAGGAGCTGTACGACCCGGATCAAGCAATGGCCCGCGTCTTTGAGCAATCCACTCACTTTGTCTGCCTGGTGAGAAACCTTCTATCAAGCTTTGCCGCTTCTTCCAAGACTCCCGGTATCCTCGTTGCTCCCTATGATATTGAGTTCTTTGGGCACTGGTGGCATGAAGGCCCGCAGTGGCTGCGCCAGGTGTTGACCAAGCTCGCTGAGATTCCGGAAGTAGAAGTGAGCACTCCAAGCGCTTATCTGTCAAAATACCCGCCAACCGAGGCAGTAAGGCTGAGGGAGAGCTCATGGGGGGTAGGTGGCAAGCACTATGCCTGGATGAACGAAGCGACCGCTTCGTTGTGGCAGGAGTTGTTTGCTGCAGAGTCTCGGCTAGCCTGTGTGATTGAACAGTGTCGAAACTCATCGGCGTTCGATACACGAATGGCTAGGCTGATAAACCAAGGTATCAGGGAGCTCATGCTTATGCAGAGCAGTGACTGGCCGTTCCTAATCACGACCGGTCAGGCGGCCGACTACGCCAGGTCGCGCTTTGCAGAACACAAGGACAGACTCGAGAAGGTCTTGACGGCCGCGGAGGCCCTAGCAGGTGGGTGCTGCGATCAGCGAGTAGATGAACTAGAGGAGATCGAGCAGATCGACTCCTTGTTTAGCGGCCTGGAACTGTCCAGTCTGGTCAACTGGAGCTAGAGGACAGTGTACGGCGTGCAGGAATTGCGGCAATCATCTGAGAACTCTAACGAGGATCCAATGCAGCACAGATGTGTCAGCAGTGAGGAGGTTCGGCCATGCGAGTAGTGGTCATCACCGGACTGTCTGGAGCAGGCAAGAGCGAGGCGATCAAGTCACTTGAGGATATTGGATATTTTTGCATAGATAACCTTCCTCCGGAACTCATTCGCAAGCTGGCTGAGCTTTTTTCACAGTCGGATCGCACAGTGAATAGGATAGCCCTGGTGGTTGATGTTCGTGCCGGCGCGTCTCTCTCAGACGCTCTTGCAGACTTAGAGGAACTCCGCAGGATAGCGGCTGACTTCACAATCTTGTTTCTCGACGCGTCGGATGAGACATTGCTGAGACGATTTAAGGAGACGAGACGCAGGCATCCTTTGGGTTCTGAGGGCGGTATTCTCGAGGGTATTCGGCGTGAGCGGCAGCTCCTGGCGGCCATTAAGTCAGCCTCGGACCAAGTGATAGATACATCGGGTATTACATCTCGCCAGCTGCGCAACAGACTTGTCGAGCTTTTCAGCGAGGACGCCAGATTTGATACGTTCTCCATTACAGTCGTCTCCTTTGGGTTTAAGTATGGCATACCTCTGGACGCAGATCTCGTGTTTGATTGTAGGTTTTTGCCAAACCCATATTGGGTTGAATCGCTTAAACCAATGCAAGGGACAGACCCTGAAGTGCGGGAATACGTTCTGAAGTGGCCTGTAACAAAAGAGTACATCGAACGTCTCAAAGACCTGTTGGAGTTTCTCGTTCCGAACTACATCGAAGAGGGTAGGAGCCACCTGATCATCGGAATCGGATGTACGGGAGGGCGTCACAGGTCTGTAGTCCTTGCTGAGGAGATAGTATCTCACTTGACACACCTTGGGTACTCGGCAGGCTTGGAGCACAGGGACATGAGCGCTAACTGATTGAGAGGGATCACGTCAATTGGCATTCCTTAAGTGGCTATATCCGGGGATGGGTTTGAAACGGTGGTTCTTCTTGGCGGTCCTTGGAGGCCTTATGGCCGGGCTCGGACTTGACTGCCTGTTCGGTGAAAGCATCTTGTCATTTGCTGGCCGAGCGCTAGACCGAGTCGGTGTCCAGTTTACCACGGACACGGAGGTCAGGTGTTCAGTGGCGGCAGTGCTGTTGGTCACGGGGATTCTTTGCATCGCGTTTGGCCTGGCGATGGCTATCAAACGCGTTGTCTTGGCTGTGAGGCCTGGATATGGGGGCCGCATTGCAGATGCAGTGCTCAATGACAGCACACTCAGGAGAGGGCCTTCGGTAGTCGTGATTGGAGGCGGGACCGGACTCTCTACCTTACTGCGGGGCCTTAAGCAATACACCAGCAACATTACAGCTATCGTCACTGTCACTGACGACGGAGGAAGCTCGGGCCGCCTGAGAAATGAACTCGGAATCCTTCCTCCCGGCGACATACGCAATTGCCTCGTTGCACTTGCCGACACGGAGCCGCTGATGGAGCAGCTCTTGCAGTATCGGTTTAGGTGCGGTTCGGGACTGAACGGCCACAGTTTTGGCAACTTGTTGATCGCTGCATTGACTGAGCTTTCAGGCGATTTTGAGTTGGCAGTGAGGGAGTCTAGCAAGGTCTTGGCGGTCCGGGGCCGAGTGCTCCCCTCTACACTGAGTGATGTAACTATTTGCGCGGAGCTGATCGACGGATCCATAGTTCGGGGCGAAACGACCCTTTCAGCACAAGACAAGCCGATACGCCGAGTCTTCATCGAGCCGCAGGACTGCACTCCTCTGGCTGATGCAGTAGAGGCTATAGGAGAGGCCGATGCAATCGTTCTGGGGCCCGGCAGCTTGTACACTAGTGTGATTCCCAATCTGTTGGTCAGGCAACTGACCGCAGAGATCGCCGCATCTCGAGCTCCTAAGATCTACGTGTGCAACGTAATGACTCAAAAGGGTGAAACAGACAACTACGGCGTCTTCGATCATGTCAAGGCTATTCTAGACCATTCGGTTGACGGCCTATTAGACTATTGCGTAGTCAACGACGGCCGAGTCTCTGAGCCCCTCCTCAAGCGGTACAGCGAGATGTCTCAGCACGTAGTCAGAGATGATTCGAAGCGGGTCGCCGCACTTGGAATCCGTGTCGTGAAGGCAAACGTGGTCAGTGAGACTGAAGTAGTGCGGCATGATCCCATAAAGCTGGCGTCTGTCCTTATGCAGCTCATTGCAGAGATCAGAGAGGCGCAAGAGCCGAAGCCCACTGTTCGCAGGTTCGTTTGCCGCATGTTCAGGCGGAGAGAGTACATCCGGTCGTAGGGTCTCGATTGGAACGTAAGTCCGTTCGTGCCTATCCTATCCAAAGACTAACGTGCACACAATGATTGATGCCAAGAAACCGACTATATCGGCTATCAGGCCTGTCCAGACAGCATGTCTTACTCTGCGTATCCCGACTGCGCCGAAGTACACGGTGACAATGTAAAAGGTCGTGTCTGCACTTCCTTGGATGGTGGACGCCATCCGTCCGATCATTGAATCAGGCCCATGGGTGGACAGCAGGTCTGCGAGAATGCCCAGCGAGCCGCTGCCTGACAATGGCCGCACTATGAGAAGCGGCACCACTTCGACGGGCACTCCTATGACATTCAGGACCGGAGACAGGACTGAGGCAGCCATATCGAGTGCGCCCGAAGCCCGCAGGATCCCAAGAGCCAGGAACATCGCGAGTAGAAACGGCAGGATCCTCAAGGCCACCGAAACGCCGTCCTTTGCTCCTTTTACGAACTCTTCGTAGACCGGCACCCTTTTGTAAGCACCCCAGACGAGAATTGCGATGATCAACAGTGGTACAGCAAGCGCCGAGGCGCTTTGGATGGTGCCGACCAGTCTCTCAAGCAGTACTGACTTTGCCAGCATTGGCACAGTCACCTCCCTCTGTTTGAGCGAGACTTGGCAGAGGCGCGACGAAAGAGGCTGTCAGCAATGAGAGCAGCAGCAGTCGAGCACGTGGTAGCTATGAGTGTAGTGATGAGGATGTCAGCTGGGTTTGCAGATCCCGTCAGGCCCCTCATGGCAATAACTGTTGTTGGGACTACTGTTATGCTCGAGGTTGTGATAGCCAGCAACGTACACATAGCATCGCTGGCTGTGTCTTTTCTCGGGTTGAGCTTTTGGAGCTCTTCTATAGCTTTGATGCCAAGCGGGGTAGATGCATTGCCGAGCCCAAGTATGTTGGAGCTCATGGCAAGCGATATGTACGAGAGCGCTGGGTGCCTCCGAGGTATACTCGGAAACAGGAACCTTACGATCGGAGATATGGCCTTGGCTATGGACTCAGTAAGCCCCGACGCAGAAGCAACTTGCATCAACCCCGACCAGAGCATCAGCAGGCCGGTCAGTCCAATCACGAACTCAACAGCAGACTTGCAGGACTGCACTATCTCACTAGAGACACTGTCAAGGGTCCCGTTTACCGCAGCTATTAAGATCCCCGATCCGACAAGCAGCAGCCAGACTATGTTGATCACACGCAATCCCTCCTCGGATATTCATGTGTATGCTCGGGCAAGTGTAGTGATGTTGCCGGCTGCTGGGCACCTGATCGGAAGTCCGCAGTTCATAGAAGGATAATGTTGATTTATGTGGAATAACAACTAACGCAAGGTCGATAACCACAAGAACTCACACTTGTCCACATGACAACAACGCGTTGTAAGGGAGATGCATTAGTGCTTGCAGCCGAGCGGCGTCGCCGTATTATACAGATATTAGAAAAAGAGCACAGTGTCCGGGTATCCGACCTTTGCGCTCGGTTTGATGTTGCAGACGAGACAATCCGCAGAGACCTGAAGCAACTCGAGGCAGAGGGACTCGTTGAGAGGACACACGGTGGCGCAGTACTGAGTGACCGCGTCAGAGTGGCTTACCCTTACCACATGCGCAAGGTCCAGGCTCCAATCGAGAAACAGCGAGTCGGTAGAGCTGCCGCGCAACTGGTCGAAGACGGGTCTACGTTGATACTGGACAACGGCACGACCACACTTGAGGTAGCCAGGTGCTTGAGAGGCAAACGCAGATTGACCGTAGTGACCACGTCGCCTCTGATCGCTCTGGAGATGACCGGATATCCTGATGCGACTGTCATCTTGACAGGAGGGATCCTGGACCCGGACAGCCAGTCGCTGATAGGGCCTGACGCTGAGGAGTCTTTGCGCAAGTTGAGTGTAGATATAGCCTTCATTGGGACTAGCGGAGTGAGCGTTGAGCGGGGGTTCACCGCGTCCAACGTGTACGAAGCGCAGATCAAGTCCATTATGGTCAACGCGGCATCCAGACCCTATGTGGTCGCGGACGGCTCCAAGGTTGGCCAGAGTTCGCTGGTGTGCTTTTCGCCGCTGGGGGAAGTGTTTGGGCTGGTCACTGATTCGACAGCCAAACCGCACGAGCTCGACAAGCTGCGCGAATCGGGCTTGGATGTCGTGATAGCGGAAGAAATCTCGGGGGTGGTGCAATCGTGAAACCAGTCGTGTTTGTCACTCGGAGGATCCCCGAATCAGGGATCGACATGCTTCGTGAGACCTGTGAGGTGGTAGTGAACGGGGAGGACCGTGTCCTATCTAAGGAAGAGCTGATCGAAGGGGTAAAGGGGAAGGATGCGCTGCTGTGCCTGCTTACGGACAAAATTGACGCAGAGGTTATGGACGCCGGCAAGAGCCTCAAGGTCATCGCCAACTACGCTGTCGGCTTTGACAACATCGATGTCGAGGCTGCAACAAGCCGCAAGATCCCCGTCACCAATACTCCCGGCGTGCTGACTGAGACTACGGCTGATCTCGCTTGGGCCCTTCTCATGTCTGCGGCTAGACGGATCGTTGAGGGCGATAGGTTCACTCGAGAAGGCAAGTACAAGGGTTGGTCTCCCATGCTCTTGCTGGGCCGTGACGTATATGGAAAGACTCTTGGCATAGTCGGCTTTGGCAGGATTGGCGAGGCGATGGCCAGGAGAGCAAATGGGTTCTCTATGCAGGTCATCTACTATGACGAGAATAGGCGTTCGCCGGAGGAAGAGGAACGGCTTGGCGTCAGATATGTGTCCTTTCCTGAGCTCCTGGCACAGTCGGATTTCATATCAGTTCATGTGCCTTTGATGGAGAAGACTTACCACATGTTCGGCCCTGCTGAATTTGCAGCAATGAAGAAAACAGCCATACTGATCAATACGGCTCGCGGGCCGGTGATCGATGAGGCTGCGCTGGTAGAAGCGTTGAGAAAGGGCGATATCGCCGGTGCCGGGCTCGACGTCTACGAAGATGAGCCGCTGTTGAAACCTGGATTGGCTGATCTCGACAACGTTGTCTTGGCGCCTCACATAGGAAGCGCATCGGTTGAGACGAGGACCAAGATGGCAACTATGGCAGCACAGAACGTGCTGGCGGTACTCAGAGGAGAAGTCCCGCCCAACATACTCAACCGAGAGGTATTCGATTAGTCAGAGCGCTATCAATCTGATTCTCACTGGAGGGATCTAAGATGGCCCTAGAAAAAAACGTGATAAGCATTGTGCACTCCATGGCGTACCCCGGCCCGGGAAAGACAAACGCGGTAGCCAGGGGTGAAGCACCTGAGACTTACTTAATCACTACAGTTAAGAAGATAGCGGATGACCCTTACTTCGGTGGTATAGAGGTCACTCGAATCAAAAACAGAGACCACCGCAAGAAAGTTGCGAAGATTTTGAAAGACGCCAACATGGTGGTCACCTACAGCGCCCAACCCGTGCAGTTGATCAACGAAGACGCCCTGATAGACGAAGGGGATATCTCGTCTATCGATGAGACTAGCCGGATCAATGCAGTCGCACGGATCAAGGAATGCATTGAGGAGGCTTTTGAGCTAGGGGCTTCCAACTTCGCATTGGTCAGCGGAAAGGACCCCGGCACCTCCAACGGGCTTAAGGCGCGAAGGGAGGCAATGCGTTCCCTCGTCAGGTCGCTCGATGAGATTTGTCAGTATGCGAGCGAGAGAGCAGCCGAAATCGGAGTAGGCGAGCTGAATATCTTCCTAGAGATGTTCGATCGCCTAGACGAACCCGGCTGCAAGAACATGCTCATCGGGCCGACAACCGACGCTATCGAGGTCATCCAAGAGCTGAGGAATGTCTATCGGCGCAACAATCTGTGGCTCATGTATGACCTGAGCCATATGCTGCTCATGAAGGATTCATCGTTTGACGGCGAGGACCCGTTTGTCCTGAGAAAGCTCGCTCCGTACCTTGGTCATATCCACATTGGCACTTGTGTGCTCGATAAAGAGGACCCGCTCTACGGAGACACACACCCTCGTCTTGACTACCCGAACTCGGCAGTCACCAAGGAGCTGTTGGCTGAATTTGTCAAGGAGCTTCAGGCCATACGCTATTCTAAGGGCATAGGCTTTGAAATCGCCCCTTACGGCGATGACCAGAGCGACGCGATTGTTCGAACAGCCAAGAGTTACCTCGATGAAGCGAGGGACAGATACGATGTCAACTACGCTCTTGGCAGGTACTTCTTTCGACCCAGGACGTTTTTCCCGGAGAACCTGTTTGCAGCGATAACAGATGCCAGGGTACAGCGGCCGGAGATCATAACAGAAGAGGCCGCTGCACGAAAACGCAGGGACAAGTTGACCAAGAACGGACGTCTCATGATCCTTGCCTGCGACCATCCAGCAAGATATGTGACAAATGTTGGTGACGACCCGATTGGCATGGGCGATCGGATGGACTACCTTGGCAGAATTACCCGAGTGTTGATTCATGACGAAGTGGATGGGGTTATGGGGACTCCCGACATCGTAGAAGACCTGCTCATAGTCAGCGCCATGTTGAGGGAGAAGACCGGGAAAGGCCTTCTCGACGACAAGGTGATTCTCGGGTGTATGAACAGAGCGGGCTTAGCAGGCGCGAGGTATGAAATGGACGACCGGATGACTGCGTTCACTGCAGAGAGCATGCACAGATTGAGGCTGGATGGAGCAAAGATCATGTTTAGACTTGATCTCAACGACAAGTACTCCTTGCGGACTCTCACATACTGTGCAAAGGCTATAACCGAGTGCAACGCGCTTGGACTGCCAACATTCCTTGAGCCCCTGCCTGTCCAAAAGACCGACAGAGGCTATGAGGTCAAGCTCAACTACATCGACATGATACGTGTAATCGGAGTGGCGTCGGCTCTAGGGGACTCATCTCAGAACCTCTGGCTCAAAATACCATATGTAGACAAGTATGATCAGGTGGCTAAAGCCACGTCGCTTCCAATACTCATGCTGGGAGGCGCTTCAAAGGGCACTCCTATAGACACAATCGAGAACTTCGAAAGAGGCATGGGAGCAGGCACCAATGTCCGGGGTGCACTTGTCGGGCGCAATGTCCTCTATCCGGGTGTAGACGACCCGATGGCTGTTGCAGGGGCTATCAGCAAAGTCATACACTCTGAATACTCAACGCTGGCAGCCATCAAGTACCTGGCAAGCATCAGGGGTACTGATATGGATGCCTTGGCGCCGATATGCTGATGACGGCCGGATTGGCGAGTAGGACTGTGAGGTGAGTTCGTTGGACCTGATTTTGACCTATGACATCGGGACCACAGCCTGCAAGAGCGTGTTGTTTAGCGTCGACGGGACAGTTGTTGCAATGGCCGAGCAGGAGTTTCCGACCAGGCATCCCGAGCCGATGTGGGCGGAACAAGACCCTGATGACTGGTGGCAGGCAGTTGTGTCCACCACCCGGTCACTCATGGAAGGCAGAGAGAACGCCAGGATCTTGAGCATAGGCCTCTCCAGCCAGAGGGAGACGATAGTCCCTGTTGACAAACAGGGAAACAAGCTCTGCGACGCGATACTGTGGATGGACAGACGTACCGCCAAGGAAGCCGAGGACCTTGCATCGTACTTCGGCAGGGAAAACCTGCACAGTGTCACGGGAATGATCCCTGATGCGACGTTTAGTGCGACTAAATTGATGTGGCTTAAGCGTCACATGCCCGAGGTGGTCGACGCTGCGCACTGCTTCCTCCAGCCAAAGGAGTATGTCTGCTTGAAGTTGACAGGGGCGTTCACAACCGACTACTCCCTTGCTTCGCGGACAATGATGCTCGACGTGAGGAAGCTGTCTTGGTGTGACGATGTATTCGCTGCGGTCGGGATTTCAAAGGAGAAAATGCCTCGGATATACTACTCCGATGAAGTGGTCGGCACGGTAACCACGGAGGCTGCAGCACTGCTGGGCATCCCCTCTGGAATACCCGTGGTGGCCGGGGGAGGCGACCGCCAGTGCGAGGCGGTAGGTGCCGGGATCTTTGGAGACAGGGCAATGGAGTCTACAGGGACGACTTCAAACATCTCCTGTGCTTCTGACCACGTCATTGACAACCTGGATATCCGCGTTGTATGTTCGGTGCATGCTCTCCGTGGGCATTGGCTGATTGAACAAGGGCTTACCACCAGCGGCTCCATACTGAGGTGGTTTCGTGACACCTTTTGCCAAGAAGAGCAGGCCGACGCAGCCGCTCGCGGCATCAGCGCTTATGCAATCATCGATGAAATGGTAGCCAACGCGCAGCCTGGATCACACAAGCTCTTGATGCTGCCGTTCTTTATGGGCGCCAAGGCAACACGGTGGAATCCCGCGGCACGTGGAGCGTTCCTGGGAGTGACGCTTGGACATGGCAAGGCTGAGTTTGCTCGGGCAATCATGGAAGGCGTAGCCTTTGAACTTCGAGCCTGTCTTGATATACTCAAGGGGATCGGGCTTGAACCGTCACAGATTGTCTCTATGGGCGGAGGCTCCCGCGGAGATGTCTGGAATCAGATAAGGGCGGATGTCACCGGCAGGCCTGTCAGTGTGCCGAGGGTGACTGACGCGGCGTCTCTTGGAGCCATGATCTTGGCAGCCAAGGGCGTTGGAGTCATCAGTGATGTTGCGGAAGCCTCGGTGACGCTAAATCCACCGCAGAAACGCTATAGCCCTACCGCAAGTTCGCAGGCAGTGTATGATCAACTCTACCCGATCTACGATGACTTCTACGCTGCAGTCGAGGGCTTGTTTGACCGGTTGGATGCGGTCAAGGCCCAGTGAGACCTAGAGGGCGAGTGCAGTGACCTTTTCTGAAAGGGTAAAGAATGAACTAGTCAGGCGCAAGAAGGACGAATGCCCCGAGTGCGCGTATGCCGAACTCGGGGGATTCGTCCATACTGCTGGCTCTATTTCAATCCTAGGACGCCAAAGGCTGAGCGTTACCGTAGAGGTAGACAGGCCTGCGATAGCTCGTCGCGTCTTCACCCTGGTGAAGAGGCTCTTCGGCGTTCATTCTGTCATCGCAGTCAGACGCTCCTCTCGCTTGGGAAGGCATAATACGTACGTAGTGAACATCCCCCCGTCCGCACAAGTGACAGAAGTCGTTCGGCGGCTTCACGTACTTGACGACGACAGCAGCCTGACTCGAGGCATTCCGTGGAGACTTGTGGGAGATAAATGCTGCCAGCGTGCCTATCTTCGCGGTGCGTTTGTCGTTCGCGGCTATGTGAACGATCCTGTAAAGGGCTACCACTTGGAGGTGACAAGCAACAGCTTTGATCACGCTTCGGACCTGGTGAAGCTGACAACCAAGTGGGATATCAAGGCCAAGACGACCGAGCACAAGCAAAGGCACATATTGTACGTGAAGGGCGCAGACGATGTTTCCCGATTTCTGCAGGTGATAGGCGCAGATATGGCTCTCTTGGAATTTGAGAACGTTCGAGCCATGAAGGATGTGCGCAATCAGGTCAATAGGGAAGTCAACTGTGAGACGGCAAACGTGAACAAGACCGTGGAGGCTGCGGCTCGGCAGATAGACGACATTCGCCTCATAGACAGAGAGATCGGAATAAGGTCGCTCAAGAAGAGCTTGCAGGACGTTGCTGTGTTGCGCCTTGAGATGCCTTCGGCTACTATGGAGGAGCTTGGCCAGGCACTGACACCCGCAGTGTCCAAGTCAACGGTGAGCTATAGATTCAAGAGAATAGCTGCGATTGCGGACGAGATACGCAAACAACAACGAGGGCATCCGCTTGTCTCTGATCGCAGGACTGCCAAGCCCCGTTAGTGTTTACCTTGGCAAGGAGTTGTAGTAGAGTAGAGAGGTTAGAAGTTTGGTGAGCAGCTCGGAGCCACGAGGAGGGAGTACTATGTTTGAGGAGTTGAGGCAAGTAGACCCAGAGGTCGCTGACGCCATACTCAAGGAGACAAGACGCCAAGGTCAGAAGATCGAACTCATAGCATCCGAGAACTTCGTTAGCCAGGCAGTACTGGAAGCCCAAGGATCAGTGCTAACAAACAAGTATGCAGAAGGCTACCCGGGCAGGAGATACTACGGCGGGTGCGAGTTCGTTGACATAGTCGAGACTCTCGCTATTGAGCGAGCCAAGAAGCTGTTTGGCGCCGAGCATGTCAACGTCCAACCCCATTCGGGTGCTCAGGCCAACACAGCTGTGTACTTCGCCTTACTTGAGCCAGGGGACGTCGTCATGGGTATGAACTTGGCTCATGGAGGGCATTTGACCCACGGACATCCCATGAACTTCTCAGGCAGGTTCTACAAGATAGTTCCTTACGGCGTAAGCCGGGAGACGGAGACTATTGACTATGACGAGGTCGCAGAGATCGCCAAAGCGAATTCGCCAAAGCTGATAGTGGCAGGTGCAAGTGCATATCCGCGGATCATCGACTTCGCCAGGTTGCGTGAGATAGCGGATTCTGTCGGTGCGATGCTGATGGTCGATATGGCTCATATTGCCGGGCTTGTGGCAGCAGGGTTGCATCCGAGTCCTGTGCCGTACGCCGACTTTGTGACTACTACGACCCACAAAACCCTCCGCGGCCCACGAGGGGGGATGATTCTCTGCAAGAAGGAGTATGCCAAGCGGATAGACTCGGCGGTGTTCCCCGGAACGCAGGGCGGGCCACTGATGCACGTCATAGCAGCCAAAGCAGTAGCCCTCAAGTTGGCCTTGCAGCCAGAGTTTGCAGAGTATCAGCGCCAGACAGTAGCCAATGCCAAGGCTCTGGCAGCCGCCTTGGTTGCAGAGGGCTTTGACCTTGTCTCGGGCGGCACAGACAACCACCTGATGCTCGTTAACCTGATCAACAAGGGCTTGACCGGAAAGGATGCAGAGAAGGCTCTTGACGAAGTGGGCATCACTGTCAACAAGAACGCCATCCCGTTTGACCCGCAGAAGCCGTTCATAAGCAGCGGGATAAGGCTGGGCACTCCCGCTGTCACAAGCCGCGGGATGAAAGAGCCGGAGATGAAAGAGATCGCATCAATGATCGCCGAAGTGCTCAACGGGATGAAGTCCGGCACACTCGACAAGCAGGCGGTGGCAGCACAGGTTCAAACGCTTTGTGCTCGCTTCCCGCTTTATCAAAGGCAACTCGAATCGCTGCGAACGGATCAGTGAGGTACAGTAGCTGTGTTGAACCGTAAAGGGTCCGGAGAGGATGCATTGGAGAACAGAAGTCAGTCGGCCGGGGCACCTAAGCGCGAGGCGATGGCCGTTACCCGTCATTTCACTGTTGCGGTGTTCGTCGTTTCGGGATGCAGGACTCTACTGCTCTACCACAGATCGCACAACATGTGGCTGCCCCCGGGAGGGCATATTGAGCCGGACGAGACTCCGGACGACGCCGCGGTTCGTGAGGTATTCGAGGAGACAGGGCTTGAGGTAGTCCTCGTTGGCGAACGAGGACTGCCCCTGGATCAGCCTGCGCAGCTCATCACTCCTGAAGGCGTACAGCTTGAGATCATCGGTTCTCCATCAGACAATCATCAGCACATAGACCTGATATATTTCGCAGCTCTGCGGCCTGGACAATATGCGGATCGCTTGGAGCTGGATCTTGATTCGCATGAGGTTGTTGAGGCGGGATGGTACTCGTCAAGCGATGTGATGCGCATGGACCTTGCGGAGGACGTGCGAATGTGGGCGTTGCGCGCGCTCCAGGTCGTTCCTAAGCGCCTCTCAAAGCCTTAGCGGGCTTGGACTGATGCATTTCCTGCAATAATTCCCACCAGCTGACGTCTGTATAGGTATGGAGAGAGAACAGCACCCGGTAGTCCGGGCAATCATTGCCGAATACCGATCTCTGCTCAGATACGCCGAGCGGCTCGTGTCCGGCCTTGTCCACTGCGACGCAGAGGACGTGGTTCAGGATGTGATGGTCCGGCTGCTTTCCTTGCCTGTCAACGGTATACCGATCGAGCGTTTGGCTTCGTACTTGCGAGCCTCTGTAAGGAACAGGATGAGCAGCCGCAGGAACAGGATGTCGATGATACGAAGACAGCCGAGTTCGAGCGATATTGGAGGGAAGAAGGCCGCGAGGCCTACGAGCGCTGGCTGGAGCGTGTGCTAGAGGAGAAAAAGAGCATAGAGAAATGCGATTCGGCAGGTGAAAGCGATTCGCGTTGACACATCGGATAGCCTGTGTTATACTTCATTTGTGTCAGCCGTCGGCTGACTGAGATTCCAGCTCTTCTGGACTTGGAGGGGTGTCCGAGTGGTTTAAGGAGCTGGTCTTGAAAACCAGTGACTCACGTAAGTGGGCCGTGGGTTCGAATCCCACCCCCTCCGCCACGGTCAATATCTGGTGAGTCTGTCTATAGGTTCGATTGCGGAGAGATACCCAAGTGGTCGAAGGGGTCGGTTTGCTAAACCGATAGTAGGAGCAATCCTAGCGAGGGTTCAAATCCCTCTCTCTCCGCCATTTCATTCCGAGTGTTAGGGACCGGTGAGAAGCCGGTCGTTTTTTGTGTACCCGATGATTTTGGCTACGGGAGATTGTGCCTAGAGATCCCGTGGTGGGAAATACCAGCCCTTCTGAAGGAACCTGCATCCGAGTAGTCCGTCTGTACTGAGTGAGAAACAAGTGGCGCAGTTCCTGCTAAATGGGAGGCTTCATTGTGAGAACACTTTTTTGGTTGGTCCTAGTCTGCTTAATCGTAGCTGGAGTCGTAGTCGGCCAAGATCAGGCCAATCACGACTACGCGGGTTTGGAACTCGATGCGGCTGGCCAGACAGAGTTTGTGTCTGATCTGAGGATAGATGCGCCGAGCCTCCTTAGTGACGAAGAGCTGGGGAGGGCAGCGGATCAGGCTGCGGTAAGTATGCTCAAGGACCTCTCTGGTAAGGCCGACAGCGTCGAGGGTAAGGAGATCCGCTATTCGGTAGTAGATACGCACAACGTGCCTCCGCACATATTGAGGGTTGTTGAAGAGACCAAGACGCATCCGACAACTATGGTGTTCGAGGGTGATTCAGGAACTCAATATGTGTACATCGCATTGGGCGAGCGAATGACCGGAGGTTACCTGATAAGCGTAGAAAGCGTCGAACAAGTGGGTGAGAGGGTTATAGTCCGCTACAACGAGATTAGCCCGGGCGAGGACGACATCGTGACTCTGGCGATAACCTATCCGTGGATTGTGCTAAAGGTTCAGTCCGATTTGCCAATCGATGTGGTCACACCAGATGCAAGCCTTGGTAATGCCTCGAGCGGGGAGGCTCCTCACAATTGAGACAGCGCCTACTGAGGAGTCGGCGCTGTCTCTGAGGATGCTCCCTAGACTCTGCTACTCGTTCAGAAAATACGGCCTCTTTCGTCCGAAATTTGCACCATCCAACCATAGGTTTAGTTGAGGTGGAAGAATCAACCGGCGGTTTATACACCGAAGTGGTTTTCGCTTGCACGCAGAGCGTTTCTCTGATATACTGTCTCAGGACAGCGATGAGTCAGTCGTCCTGGATTGAGGAGACTGGCATTCATCTCTACAATATAGGCGCCCGTAGCTCAGTGGATTAGAGCGTCTGACTACGGATCAGAAGGCCGCAGGTTCGAGTCCTGCCGGGCGTACCAGCTAGAGCGGGGTTTGGTGACACACCAAGCCCCGCTTTTTTTGTTTATAAATCCAGCACTCAACTCAGCCGTGAAATACGTTTTAGAACCGATTCGTACCCAGCCAAAAAATGCGAGATTAAGAAGGTTGTACTGACGCCAGTGACAACCATTCATGGTGGGGCTTACGCCTGATCGTCCGCGGCCTATGAAGAAACCGCTGGACCGATGTAGGCCGAGTACTGCAATGCTGGTGTCAAAAACGCTTCTACGGATTTCCTGCCAGGTGTATAGCAAGACTTGACTTCCTGTTGGTCGCCAGTTCCACAAGAAACGCTTAGAGCAGCGAGAGAACAGTCAGCAGCATAAACTGACGGTAGCATTCCGATCTTCTAATCCAGCAGTCTTTCCACCAGGCGGCCTGGTTATCACGCCATAATCGCAAAAAGCTTCTGTTTAGCTCGAACGGTGCGTATCTATTTAACAGATTAACAGCCAATAGGTTGGTAGAGGCAGCCCAGTTAATATCTTGGAAAAAACAGAAAGGGGAGAGTATTGGGGTCAGATGACGAGACTTGGAAGGTGATTTTCTAAAGGTCAGATGGGTTACCTCGATTCAGTCCAAGAATAGGAGGAGGTTTAGCGATGAAAAGGTTGCTGAAAGCGGGAACATTGCTGTTGGTGGCTATTTTGGTTTTGTCGTGCGGGTCTGGATTAGCAGCTTCAGAAGATCTGATTAGGGTTGGGATTGTGAATCTGCCTCCGGAAGAATCCGGCTACCGTCAGGCCAATGTGGAAGACATGAACAAGGTCTTCTCCAGGGAAAACGGCTATGACACCAGACAGACCAACACCGCCGATGTCAACGAGCAGATGGCGGCGGCCATGGGGTATATTCGCGATGGCGTCGATTATCTTCTGATCTCCGCAGCCCACGCCTCCGGATGGGACGACGTTCTGCTGGCAGCAAGAAGAGCGGGGGTTAGGGTCATCCTCTTTGACCGGCTGATTGATACGGATCCTTCGAACTATGAGGCCGCACTTGTTTCCGACATGTACTACGAGGGCCAATTGGCAACTGACTGGATTCTAAACAACGTGCCGGAACCGCGCAATGTAATCCTGATTCGCGGGCAGATGGGGAGCGCCGCGGAAATCGGACGCAGCGCCCCGGTGCTCAAGGCGGCAGAAGAAGGTAAGCTCAACATCGTGTGGGATGGCACAGGCGGCGACACTTGGAGCCTTGAGGAAGCTCGTAGAGTAGTCGAGGCTGCGATCGCCGCAGGAAAGGACTTCAACGTCATCTATGCCCAGAACGACGGGATGGCGCAAGGTGCTTGTCAGGCTCTCGAGGCAGCCGGGATCAGCTTTGGGAAGGACGGGAAGGTCAAAATCATTGGTTTTGACTTTAACCGTTTTGCCCTTAGAAACGTACAGGCCGGTTACTGGAACGCCGATGTGCAGTGTAATCCCCGTATGGCAAGCCAGATTGATCAGTGGATCAAGAGTGGTAATATCCCCGAAGGCATCGTTTATCAGGAAGAGATAATCTTGGACACGGACACGATCACCGACGAACATATCGAAAAATACGGGATCAACCCCGACCCGGGCAAGGGTGCGATTACACGATAATTCTTTGCAATAGCCCTGGCAGTGCGGTGTCCGGATTCTCTCCCGTCAACCGCACTGCCGTTGATTTATACGATACCCGTAAGGAGGGCTTTACTTGCAGCCTGAAATCATCCTCAAGATGGAGGGGATCTGCAAATCCTTTCCCGGGGTCAAGGCTCTGCACAACGTTGATTTTGTGCTCCGCAGAGGTGAAATCCATGCCCTGATGGGCGAAAACGGAGCGGGCAAGTCCACCCTGATCAAGATCTTAACTGGTGTTTACCAAAAGGATGCTGGCCAGGTTTACCTAGAGGGAAGGCTAGTTCACTTTAAATCGCCGCAGGATGCGCAGAATATGGGGATAGGCACGGTTTTTCAGGAGATCGCGCTCTGCCCCAACCTGACCGTGGCCGAAAACATGTTTATCGGCCGGAGCCGGGGCGCTTTCGTTAACTGGAAGCAAATGAACGAAAGTGCGGCTAAGATGCTCAATTCCCTTGGTATCCCCGCGAGCCCGACCCAAGAACTCGCCAGCTGCTCAATTGCTGTCCAGCAGATGATAGCGATTGCCCGCGCAGTCGATATGGACTGCAAGATCCTCATCCTGGACGAGCCGACATCCTCCCTAGACGAAGATGAGACGAAAAAACTCTTCGCGCTCATGCATGAACTGAAAGCCCGAGGTGTAGGGATCATCTTTATTACCCATTTTATCGATCAGGTCTACGAGATCAGCGACAGGATTACCGTACTGCGCAACGGCGAGTTGATCGGCGAATACCTAACAGCCGAACTTCCCCAAATCGAGCTTGTCTCGAAGATGATGGGAAAGGCGCTGAGCGATGTTTCGGCCATAAAAAAACACGAACCGCCTAAGTCCGACGACAGTGTGCCGGTGTTCGAGGCGAGGGGCCTTTCGAGCGCCACCGGGGTAAGGCCGTTCGATTTTTCGGTCCACAAAGGAGAGGTAAATGGGTTTGCTGGGCTGCTTGGCTCGGGGCGCAGCGAGAGTGTGCGCGCAATCTTCGCCGCTGACAAGGTGACGGGCGGTGAAGTCAAAATAAACGGCAAGGTGGTGAAGATCAGGACGCCCCTGGACGCCATGAAACAGGGAATCGGCTATCTGCCGGAGGACCGCAAGAGCGACGGGATCATCGACGAGCTTTCGGTGCGTGACAACATCATCCTCGCCTTGCAGGTGATGAAAGGCTTTTTCAGGCCGCTTTCGCGAAAACAGGCTGAGGAATTTGCCAACCAGTACATACAATTACTGGAGATCAAGACACCGTCCCTCGACACGTCAGTTAAATCGCTTTCCGGCGGCAACCAGCAGAAGGCGATTCTGGCCCGCTGGCTGCTGACTCATCCTATGTACCTGATCCTCGATGAACCCACCCGGGGAATCGATGTTGGAACCAAGGTGGAGATTCAAAAACTTGTGCTCAAGCTTGCAGCAGAGGGGATGAGTCTGACTTTCATTTCCTCGGAAATCGACGAAATGCTTCGCGTCTGCTCGCGGCTGATCGTGATGAGGGACCGGGAAATCGTCGGCGAACTCAGTGGAGTAGACCTGACGGAACAGAATGTTATGCAGATGATCGCACAGGGAGGGGGTGAATAAGGTGACGAGTCTAAGAAGACAGTTCGATCGCTTGTCCCATCTCTTCCTTCCCCTCTCTGTCTTGGTGGCACTCCTGACTATTAACCTGGTCAAGGGTGCCGACTATTTCAAGATCACCATGATCAACGGGGTCTTTTACGGGAACATTCCGAATATCCTCTTCGGCGCCTCGGAGTTGGTTATCCTGTCAATCGGGATGACCCTGGTAACTGCGGCCTCCCGGGGGCAGGACATCAGCATCGGTGAAAGCGGCGCGATTAGTTCCGCCATCTTCGTCCAGTATGTCTTGAATGCCGGCGAGGTCACCATCTGGACCATCCTAGCGGGTTTTCTTATCAGTTGCGTTGCCGGGCTGGTGATTGGCGCCTTCAACGGCACCCTGGTTTCATTCTTCAATGTTCAGCCAATGGTTGCGACCCTCATCTTGTTCTTGGGCGGCAGGTCGATCGCGTTTATCATTGACGGCAAAGTATCGCCCATCCTGGCGAACCCGATCTCGAACCAAATCGGCACCGTCATACCGGGTGTGCCGATCCAGACACCAATCATCCTGACCGCTGTCTTCATCGTCATCGTGGCGGTGGCCATTAAGACCACCAATCTGCGACTCTATGTGGAGGCGGTGGGGGTCAACCCGAGCGCGGCGCGGCTGAACGGGATCAATCCGAAAAAGGTCATTTTCTTGACCTTCTTGATCATGGGGGTTTGCAGCGCGGTCGCGGGTTTCATTGCGGTTAACAAAGCGGGCCGCCACGACAGTGTCAACCTGCTCAAGTTCATCATGATGGACGCGATTCTTGCCGTTGCCTTGGGCGGAAACTCGCTGGCAGGCGGGAAGTTCAGTATCACCGGCTCGATCATAGGCGCATACACCATCGAGGTACTCAACAGGACCCTGCTTCGGTTGGAAGTAAATCCCGAAGCCATTAAGGCCTTCAAGTCGGTCTTTATCATCGTCCTCATGGTTATTGCTTCGCCGGTAGTCAGAGCCCTTGCCAGGGAGCTACTTGATAAGGCAAGAGCCATCGTCACCGGCTACTCCGCACGTCAGACAGGAGGACTAAACAAGGCGGCTGTTTCCATCACGGACAGTTCTGCGAAGAAGGAGGGGTAGGATGAGACTCCTGAACAGAGGCAAACCAAGGACAAGACTGTCGAATTCGACGCTTCTCTTTATCATCGCAGGGATTATCTTCCTTCTGATGTACGGGATTGCCATAGTAAGTTTCCCTGTTAGCTTCCGGCAGTTTCAGACCTTCTTTGACTTCTTCAACCTGAACGCAGCGCTCTTCATCACTACCCTTGGGATGTGCATCGTCATAATCGGAGGCGGCATCGATATCTCTGTCGGCGCCGTCTGCGGCCTGGTCACCATGGCTTGCGCTTTGTTGCTCCAATCGGGAGCGGGGAACGTTTGGGGAGCCTTGTTTCTGGCGCTGGGAATCGGGCTCGCCTTTGGGCTTATGCATGGATTTCTCATTGCCTACCTTGAAATCCAGCCGTTCATCATAACGCTGGCCGGAATGTTCTTGGCGCAGGGGCTGCTGACGACTCTCCACAAAGAGCCGCTCAACGTGACCAATCCTGATTTTGTCGCCCTGCGAAGGTTTACAATCGAGATCCCCTGGCTAGGTACCGTAAACCGGCTGGGCGTTTTCATTCCGTGCGAAATCAAACCAGGCGTCATTGTGGTGGTGGCACTTGTTGTTCTCTACGCCGTCCTGATGAAGTGGTCGAGTTTCGGGCGCAATCTCTACGCGGTTGGCGGCAATCGCCACAGTGCCCGGATGCTTGGGATTAACGTCAAGAAAACGATCTTCCTATCCTACGTGCTCTGCGGGTTGACCGCCGGGATCTCCGGCTTTGTCTTTCTCATGACAACAGGAGCTGGCAATATCGGAAACGGAGCGTTGTACGAGATAAAGGCCATAGCCGCGAATGTCATGGGCGGCATTATGCTGAGCGGCGGCGTGGGGAACCTGCTAGGTGCGCCCATCGGAACTCTGACCCTCCTGACGATCAACGAGTTGATCCGGGCCGCGGGCGTTCAGTCAAACCTACAAGCGATCGTCGCCGGGCTCTTGCTGTATCTCTTCATCGTGCTGCAGAGCATCATTATGGCGTTGCGGGACAGGAGAGAATTCAGACTTGCTCTCCCTCCATGGCTGAAACCGCACCGGTCGTAGGACAAGGAAAACGCAGAGAACCAATGATGGCCGCCCAAAGACCAAGAGCGCCTGATGTGTTCTTGGTGCGCCTGGTGTGGCTCCCTTAGAGCATCCAGTAGGGCTCTTGCTGTGTCGAGAGTTTTTTCAGGCAGGGCGAAAACACGCATTGACAAGACCTCTCTTGCGTTATATTATGCAATTGCGCAATTACGTAATTGCATATCGCCAAGGAGAGGTGTTATCATGGAAAGGGACTATGGTGCTGAAATCGATGCTCTGAGAGAGGAGCTCAAAGAGATTCGCAGACTCCTGCAGCCCAGAGCAGAAGCTCATTCGAAGACTCCGGCCGCCGAGATGCCGGAGAAGGTGGGACATGTCTACAAGGTCCGCACCGTGGAGGCGGACGAGAACTTGATCAGAGTACTCGATCGCCTAGAGAACTCCTGCGGAGAAAGCGGCAGCAGCGGTAGGGTAGCCTATGCGGGCGTTTTCTCGTCGGGCGGGAGGCAATCTACATGGGTGCGAGAGAATGTCAACGCAGACGAGCTCCTGTCTCTGATTGAGAGTGGAGAAGCAGTGAAGGTACTTAGGTGCATAGGAAACAACGATCGCCTGAGGATGCTGCTGACGATACTCAAGAAGCCGATGACTGTTGCGCGGCTTGTTGAGGAGTGCGGGTACAACTCTACGGGTCAGGTCTATCACCACCTCAAGCCTTTGATCGCTGCTGATCTCGTGGTGGAGGACAGCGAAAACGAGGGCAGGGGAGTGTATGTGATCCAGCCCTATAGAGTTCAGGGGATAATCATGCTACTTGCAGGCATAAGCGACATGCTTGACCCGAGGTACACAAGAGGGGATTGGGAGGCTATTGAGTAGGCTGCGAATGCAGAAATCAGACCTTTTCGCAGTGACTCCGAGCCGAGCAAACCGTGTGGACGGAGAACGCCCCAGGTTGCTGGGACGTTCTCCGTCTTTTACAGAATCCATTTTCTACTGATACTGTATTGGCAGAACTCAAACAGCAAAATGGCGAACACGAGCAGTACGGCAATGCACAACACGGGCGGCATTGCGCTAGCACCAAGGATCGAACTGTTGAGCAGATCTGTTCCATAGGTGAGTGGGAGCATATAGGATATGGGCCGCAGGCAGACCGGCAGGCTGCTGATAGGCAAGAACAACCCGCACAGAAACAACATGGGGAAGCGGAAGAAGTTGGAGAGTGTCTGCGCCTCGAACACCTCCTTTGCGGAAACAGCGATCACGAGTCCCATGAGCGCAGACGTCAACGCAGTGAGAAATACCGCCAGAAGCACACTGACCCAGTTGACTTCCGATAGGTCGACAAACCACGCAGCGAGGATCACAGGCACAAAAGCGTTGAGGGCTCCAAACAGGACCGCACCGGACAGCTTGGCAGTAACCATGGCTCTCAGGGAGATGGGCGCCAGCAACAGCCTGTCAAACGAACGGCCTCTTCTCTCAAAGGTAATAGTGACGGCCAGCATTGAAGTAGTGCCGAACAGCACGCTCATAGCTATGAGGCCCGGGAGCATCTCTCGTATGCTTGAGAGGTCTACGCTGCCGGAAGAACGGATCATCTGCATAAGGGTCCAGGAAAGAGGGAAGACGATTCCCCAGCTGATGTTCGGCGGCTTGAGATAGTAGGTCCGGACGTCTTTTTTCATGATATTCCAAAAGGCGATCCATGTTTTCATCTGCCTATTCCCACCTTCCTGGCTTCCTTTCTTGACTCTGCTGCCTCTATTCCAGTGATCTTCACAAAAACGTCCTCTAAGGTCGGAGTTAGCTCCTTGGCCTCAAACACTGACACCCCTTGCTCGTCGAGGTATTGCAGAATAGGGTAAAGCGGGATACGTTCCTTGGAGACAACAGTTGCTGCGTGTCCTGGCTCGGCTCTAACAGTGCAGCCGGGAACACGCGCCTGCAGTTCACAGACAAACGGTTCAAGGGCGGCATCAGCAGTCAGCCGAATTGCATGTCCGTGGCCGGTGCTTCCCAAGAGCTTTGACACAGAGCCTTCCGCAACGATTCTACCTTCGACGATAAAGGCCACTCGATCGCAGATACGTTCAGCCTCCTCGATATAATGGGTGGTGAGAAATATGGTGGTTCCCCGGAGTCTGAGGTTCAACAGGAGATTGCGAATCTGTCGAGCGCTCTCCACATCAATTCCAGTAGTGGGCTCGTCCAAGAACAGTATCTTAGGTTCGTGAATGAGAGCGGCTGCAATCGTCAGCTTTCTGCGCATTCCTTTGGAGTAGGCTTTGAACGGGCGGTTTCCGGCTTTTAGCAAGTCGAACTGCTCCAGCAACTCTCTGGCTCGACTTTCCCTCGCCGCTCTTGGCATGCCGTAGAGAGCGCCACAGAAACACAGGTTGTCAAAACCGTCCATTTCATCGTACAGGTTGCTCTCGTCTGGGACTATGCCCATAATTGATTGCGCTTTCTTGATGTTCCGCACTGCGTCAATGCCGTCTATGATTATAGAGCCTGCGGTGGGCCTGGCAAGGCCGGTCATCATGTTTATCGTAGTTGTCTTTCCTGCGCCATTGGGCCCGAGGAAACCGAAGATCTCTCCACTGCAGATGGAAAAGGAGATCCTATCAACTGCTGTAATGCTGCCATACCGTTTGCTGAGATTAGTGACAGTGACGATGTCGGTCTTACTCACGCCAGTTTCTTCCCTCCTCTGTATCTGATCCGGCGTCTGCCAACTAGATTCTACACCAAGCTGGGGTCATCTTCATGCCCGGCTCCCTCATTAGTTACGTGCAGGGATACGAGTCCCCGCGGCGAAGACCAACGGAGTAGGACCTACCTGAGAGGCTGGCAGGCCTGGCTACAAGCCTATGCGCATCGCAGCAGAGCAGTAGGTTTACACTACACGAAGTGCGGCAGGTGGTAGGCTGTGATAAGGCTGTGGGATGGAGAGATCCCGGGATACGACCCTAATCTTTCAGACCAGGTCCCGGGACTGAGACCCTTCATTATTGATTCGGGAGAGATGCGTGGAGCCGTCATTGTATGTCCAGGCGGAGGCTATCAAGTCTTGGCTGAGCACGAGGGCGAACCCATTGCCAGGTGGCTCAATAGCGTTGGTGTGCATGCATTCGTCCTCAACTACAGAGTCGCTCCTTACAGGCATCCTTACCCGCTGATTGATGCACAAAGAGCGATTCGATACGTTAGATACCACGCGAGTGGATGGAATATTGATCCTGACCGTATCGGCATTCTGGGCTTCTCGGCAGGCGGCCATCTCGTATCGACTGCAGGTACCCACTGGGACAGAGGCCTCGACTCTAGTGACTCCATAGATGCAGTGTCATGCAGGCCCGATGCTATGATCCTGTGCTATCCGGTTATCAGCTTCGGCGAGTTCGGTCACATAGGCTCTATGCACAACCTGCTTGGCCCATCACCAGATCAGGCGCTCATAAGCCTGCTGTCCAACGAGACTCAGGTTGCGGAAGACACTCCACCAGCGTTCTTGTGGCACACTGCTGACGATGAGGCTGTCAGTGTTGAAAACAGTCTTGCGTTTGCCGCTGCTCTCTCGAGAAATCGAGTGCCCTTTGAGCTGCACGTGTTTGAAACAGGGCGGCATGGGCTAGGTCTCGCTCCTGACAACCCTGACGTAGCAGTCTGGACAGATCTGTGCGCAGACTGGCTTAGGCGGCTGGGGTTTTGTGGTTCCAAGTGATGTAGCAGCGTAGAAACTGTGTAGCAAACGAGGTCGGTGAGGATGGGTAGGCAGGCTGGCGCGTTTGTCGGCCCGCCCGCTTTACCAGCCTCATCTCTTGAAAGCAGAAGTGAGCACTGTCAATCCTTCTCTGGATCTTCGATGAAGTCGAACAGTTCCTCGATCGATGCGTCCAGGGCCTTGGCAATGCGATAGGCGAGCGCGAGTGAGGGGTTGTACCTGCCGCCCTCAAGGTAGATTATGGTCTCCCTCCTCACGCCCACGATATCTGCTAGTTGCTTCTGGGTCAGGCCCTTCTTTGCCCTGTACTCACGCATTCGCGTTACCAGCTTCATCTTTGCCCACCGCCTCGCTCGTAGATCGTAAGGCTGATCACGAACACGACGATCTGAAGGGCAAAGCTGATCGGAAATCCGTAGGCATATGCGCGCTCAAACGAGGAGAAGGCTGCCCAGACGACTGATGCGCCGTATACGAGTAAACCAGTGAAAAAGGCGTTAGTTGCAGCTTTCTCCAGGTTTGCAACAAACAACTCATCTGCGACAACATTGGCATACCGGAAGAACGCAAAAAAGCCGAAGAAGCCCCAGAAACCTGGGTTGTCTACCACAAACCCTAAGATGCCAAGCAGTCCGAGAAACCCGAGAAGCCATACTTTGTTCTTCATATGAGCCCCTCCTGTTAAGTATTTATAACTTTATGTGACAAATATATCACATGGCGCTTAGTAGATCAATAGTCTCTCGTCTGCCTATCTCAAGTTGCAGAACGGCCTGCGTTTGACAGCTTGGGGCGGCGCACAGTACAATTGCTGTAGACGCTTAGCCGGGTTTGTACGCTATAGCCCTGTCGGCTATGTTCAGGAGACTTCTATAGGAGTTGTCTAGATGGCGAGACCACCGAAGACTCGGAGGGTAGGGTTCATTCCAGACATAACTTACTTCAAGCCCGCAGGCGTGCCGATGAGGCAGCTCGACGAGGTTGTACTCACTGTAGAGGAGCTTGAGGCGATCAGGCTAAAGGACCTTGAGGATCTCGAGCAGGCAGACGCTGCAGAGTTGATGCAGGTCTCCAGGCCGACATTCCGGAGGATTCTTGTTTCTGCCCGCGCCAAGATTGCCGATGCTCTTACCAGTGGCAAGGCTATCCGGATTGAAGGCGGAGTGTATAAACTCAGCGAGGAAGCTGCTCGGAGATGCGAGGCACCCGGCCGCGGTATGCGCCGACGACACAGGCACGGCATGCCACCCTATTGAAGGGTAGGGCCCTGAGACCGATTGGCGTCCGGCTGCGCATCGGGTGCCTGTTGTCTGCTTACATCAAGTCGGCAAGCTCGTCTTCTACAAATCTCATCAGTTCGCCAATCGTTTGCTCTGAAAAATCAAACCTGATGCCTGCCGTTGCATACACCTTCGACAGAGGTGCAGAACTGCCCAGAGCCAAAGCTCGCTTGTAGCCTTCAACTGCGTTCGCCTTGTCATTCTTGTAGTTCTTGTACAGCTGCAGCGCGCCTATCTGTGCGATCGCGTACTCGATGTAGTAGAAAGGATATGCGAAGATGTGCAGCTGGGCTTTCCATCTGTGCATCAGCTCTTCCTCGTATCCGGACCAGTCGACGGGGTGATATGCCAAGGACCGAGCTATGTTTGCAAATTTTTGGTTGCGTGCATCTGCGTCGGCGGATGAGTTCAGATAGATCCAGTGCTGAAAGCTGTCTACGGTAAGCGCCCATGGCAAGAACTCAATGATTCCTTCAAGTTGCTCTCTCTGTGCACGCTTCAGGTCGTCAGGATCAGGGTAGAACTCATCCCAAGCAGGCATTGTGAACAGCTCCATGGACATGCTCGCCAGCTCGGCCGACTCTGCAGGCACTGATCTGTAGTCGGACGGCTGAAGCGGACTGGTCATTAGGTTGTGCACCGCGTGCCCGGTTTCGTGTAGGATTGTTCTGACACTGTCCTGTGACTTGGAGCCGTTCATGAAGATGAAGGACGTCTCAGAAACTGGCAGCCTTGAACAGAACCCACCGGGCCTCTTGCCTTTTCGGGTCTCAAGGTCCAGGCAGCCCCGATCGGACATGTCCTGTAGCAGCTTCCCGAATTGGGGATCGACTCGATTGAGCACTCTCACGGACTTGCTCACCAGTTGATCAAAGGTCTCAAACGGCCTGAGCGCGCCTTGCCCACTCGGAGTGCCTTTCATGTCCCAAGGCCTGTAAGATTCGACCTGGAGACGCCTCTTGTGCTCTCTTGCAATCTTGTCGTACAGCGGTACTGCGTGCTTTTCGACTGCGTCACAGAAACGATAGCAATCATCGGGAGTGTACTCAAACCTATTGAGTCTCTTGAACATGTAGTCGCGGTAGTTTTCAAAACCCGCATTCAGCGCGATCTTATGTCGCAAGCTTACGAGTTGGTCCATTATCCTATCGAGTGCGTCTTTATCCTGGAGCCTGCGGCTTTGGATGAGTTTCCAGGCACGCTCTCGTTCGTTGCGGTCCGAACTTCGAAGGTATTGGTTCATCTGTTGTAGCGTCTTTTCTTCACCGTTCCAGAGAACCGTCATTTTGCCCTGCATGATGAAGTACTCATTGACCAGGCCTCTAGTCTCGGTCTCTATAGGGATGTTCTCGTCTCTATGGGTCTCGATCGCCGTCACAGTGCGCTTCACCAGCTCAGAGTAGAAATCCGATAAGCTGTCCCTGTAGGGGCTGTTGTAAAGGCGTTCTTTAAGTTTCGCACTGTACTTCGTAGCTAGCGGGATGAGTTGCTTTTGGTCGAACTCACGACGTTTCTTGGCTTCCTCGTCTTCGGTATCGCATGAGAAAGCGATGTTGTTGCGGCTTACCCATTCGGCCATGGCGTCCGAGAATCTACCGCACTCAATCAGCCAAGTGACGAGAGCGTCCACACTGTCGATTTCGTAGCTCATGAGGTAGTCCAGGTGTTTTTCAACTCGGTCTAAGTCGTCAAAGGAGATGCTGACTGGGTCCTTGAGGTTCACAGGCTTCACCTTGCCTTCCTTCGGTCGGTAAGTATTAGGAATACGACTGGTGACATTCAGAGTCTACGACGTGTAGGTGCAAAAACCCTCTGTCAAGGGCCATGCCTGTATGGGCATTAACACCTTTGTTTGGTATATCATAGGATAGTGGACTAGCCCAATGCGTTTTGTTACAGTGAACATGAGGGGCGGAGCAAGTGCTATCTCTGGCGTGTTTGGGGGTGGATGTCTGTGGATGCGGTAAGAATGGTGCAGGAGCAGCTTGTGCCTCGCGGCATAACAGACCTCAGGGTCCTGACAGCAATGGCTGCAGTGAAGAGAGAACGCTTTGTGCCAAAGGAACTGCAGTCCGATTCCTACTACGACGGCCCGTTGCCCATTGGGCATGGCCAGACCATATCTCAGCCGTACATAGTAGCGCTCATGACTCAGCTCTTGGAGACCGAACCCAATCAGACAGTCCTTGAGATCGGCACCGGTTCTGGATATCAGGCTGCTGTGCTGTCCCTCCTGGTGAAGCACGTGTACACAGTAGAAATCGTCCAGGAGCTGGCTGACAGAGCACGCTCAGTCCTGGAACAGGAGGGCTACAGGAACGTTTCCGTTTATTGCGGTGACGGTTCGTATGGGCTGCCCGAACACGCTCCGTACGACAGAATAATCGTCACTGCGGCTGCCGCAAAGGTACCTCGCCCTCTTGAACTGCAGCTTCGTGATGAGGGCACTATGGTAATCCCCATCGGTCCGATGCATGGATTCCAGGTGCTTAGGCAGGTGAGAAAACGCGGCGACAAGCTTGAGTGGACTGACCACGACTATGTGCGCTTTGTCCCGTTCACCGGCAGCGCGTTCTCAGAACCTGATTGAGCGCCTGCTCTTGCGAGTGTCCGGCCGAGAGCGTTTACGTTGAACGTGAATGCTTACCAGCCTTGCTGATTTTGCACTGATTTTGCCTTGAGCACATAGAATGAAATGCCCGCTCCACCCGATTTGCTATAGTTCGGGCGTTCACTACTCTGACTAGTGCTGAGCAGGAAGGTGAAGTCAGTGACCATTGACGAGGCTGTACGCAAGTATGTAGGAATACCCTACAAGCACAACGGCCGCGATCTAGACGGGCTTGATTGCCTCGGACTGATATGGAGGTTTTACAAGGATGTCGGAATAGACGTACCTGACTCTGATGGAAAACCGATAGCTGTAGACTGGTACAGGGATGACCCTGATCGCTATATCCGAGGATTGCTAAAGGTAGGCAAGCCGGTCGAAGGTCCGCCCAAGCCTCTCGACCTTGTCTATTTTCAGCTAGACGGAATCGTCCGCCACGCGGGGATAGTAGTGTCACCGGGTGTGTTTATTCATGTCAGAGAGAACCGTCCAGTGATGCTGAGCCGGCTTAGCGGGCCTTGGCGCCGCGCATATGTCGGGGCGAGGCGGTTTGTCTGATTAGGGGAAGTCTCTTTGGTTATAGGCACGGTGATGTCCAGTGCAATTTGGACACTTCATACTAGCAATTCTTGTTGACGCATTCACAGTCTATGGTATAATGAAAGCGATGTCTCGATACCCAGGGTCGCCAGGGAAGCACTTGAAGCTAGCATCTGGCCTCATTGCCTCCTTATTGTAGCCCTGTGGTGGACGGCACAATTCCGGTCCGTTAGGGCTGCAAGGTTCAGGAGGTTCATTAATGTACGAAGACAAGGTATTGGTCTGTAAGGAGTGCGGCGAGGAGTTTGTCTTTACCGCCGGCGAGCAGGAGTTCTACGCAGAAAAGGGGTTTGAGAACGAGCCGGGGCGTTGCCCAGCGTGCAGAGCTGCACGTAAGCAGCGTAGAGGTGCTGAGATGGGCGAGAGGCAGATGTACGACGCCGTGTGTGCAGATTGCGGAGCGGAGTGTCAGGTACCGTTCAGACCGAGCGGAGACAGGCCGGTCTACTGTAGGGAGTGTTTCCAGGCGAGAAGGGCAAATGCTATCAACTGGTAATTGATAGCACAAGATGTTGAACGCTACAGCGGGGCGACAGGTTCAGTCGCCTCGCTTTTTCGTACTGGCGGTGTTTTGCGCATCATTACAGAGCATCTGGACACCTGTGCCCTTCTTGCAGACAATCTAGAGCTGAGTTATATGCAGTGAGCCACAGGTCTTGGAGGATAACAGCCTGTCCTGTAGAAGAAAACTTAGGTAGTAACTGGAGGTCTGCCTAGGCATGGGAAGAGGCTTTGCCAAACTCCTCAAAAAAGCTCGGCGCAATCGCATAACCATCATTGCTGTGAACTCATCAGGCGGATCTACACGCAGCGTGACACTGCCTGTGTTGGCTGCTGCTGTTGTTATTCTGGTGAGTGTGGGACTCTTCGCGTCTATGATTGGATCCTACGCGGTTATGCGGTCGTCGCTGATCCAGTCGACTGCTTCGCATGAGATCAAAGATACCAGGATTGAGCGCTTAGTGTCTGAGAACACCGAGCTCAGAATGATCGTAAGCGCTCAGCAGCTGCAGCTCGAGTTCCAGGAAGATCAGATCCACGCCATGGCGCAGAAGGTGCAGTCTATAACGGATCTTGGCCAAGAGATCATCGATACTCTCGGAAGTGAGATCGAACTGCCGTCCAACGTTGAGCTTACGATCGAGGGGCTGTCGTCAGGGTTTCGCAGTGACGCAGTGGTGTCTATTATGGGAGCAGGCGGAGTTGATCGGGCTGCGCCGCCTCGTTTACTAGCCGACACACTTAGGACGTTCAAGGTCTCAAGTGTGACGAGTTCAATTATTGCAGCACTGGATGAGAAGCTCGCCAGTGATCTGGAGGTTTTTAAGTCACTGAGAGACGAGTCAGTCAGTTATGTCCATAGACTGCGCCACACTCCCATGGGGTGGCCGGTAGTTGGGCCGGTCTCCTCTCGCTATGGCTGGAGGGCGCATCCTGTCTACAAAGACACCCGATTTCACAACGGGATAGACATAGCCGTATCAGTTGGAACTCCTGTGAAAGCAACTGCAGATGGGGTAGTGATATTGTCAGGCACAAGCGGAGGGTACGGATTGACCGTCATCATTGACCACGGGTACGGAGTGCAGACTCTCTATGCGCACAACTCCAGGCTGCTCGTTAAGGCCGGTGAAGTGGTGACAAGAGGGCAAGTGATATCCTACTCCGGGAACACAGGCGTCTCAACTGGGCCTCATCTTCACTATGAGGTCAGGGTTGGCGGCAAGGCCGTTGATCCTTCGATTTATATGGACTAAATGCTCACTCTGAAGTCTGCCTTGTCAGCGCCTATGATAGAAGTGGACCGTTATGGTGAGCGTGAAGCTCCAGCTGTGTTGGGAGGGTAAGCCATGTTTGGTAGAAAGGCCTCGTCCGGCCATCAGAACCGTCGTATCACTACTATAATCGGCGATGATACACAGATTAGTGGTTCTATAACCTCCTCCGGAGTAGTGCGTATCGACGGGCGGTTTGAAGGAGACATACATACAGAGACCGACGTCGTTGTAGGAGAGAGAGGTTATCTAAAGGCAAGAGTGGAAGCAGCAGGGATGTCTGTGGCTGGCGAAGTGCATGGTGACCTGCACCTAAGCGGCAGACTCGAGATACTGGCTACAGGCAAGGTCTTTGGAGAAATACGCGTTTCTGCACTGGCAATCGAAGAAGGAGGAGTGTTTAAGGGCAAGTGCGACATGGGCAAACCCGACGGCGAGAATGATGAGCCAGTCTATCGCCAAATCGAAGTTGGCACTGACGACCAGGTAACGCTCAACGACACTGCCGAGTAGAGGTGCCCGTTTGTACCCGTAGACACTCCCGAACCACAACGGCGCCGTGTCCCGGTTGACATCAGAGTGGGTATGTGGTATTCTTACTCTTGCCGATCAAGCACATTGATTTAGTCGCTTGTTTGGTGCTTGGTAGATCGTGTTTTTGGCCCTGTAGCTCAGGGGATAGAGCAGCGGTTTCCTAAACCGCGTGTCGGGCGTTCGAGTCGCTCCAGGGCCGCCACAATCATGACAACAGCGAGAATAGAGAGTATGATAGAGCACCCCGGAAACAAACGTGCGTGGTTTCCGGGGTTTTTCTTTGTCTTGGAGGTTCTTCGCCTCGCTGTCAGCTCGCTTTGGCTGCAAAATCACTCGGTGCGGGTGATTGAGATAAGTGGCACATGTACCCTAAAATATGGATGGAGGGTTTCGTATCTAGGGGGGAGGATCATGGCAGGGTTCTGGGACAGCGAGTCGATCCTCGCTGATATCGCCAAGGGACGCGAGAGGATTCGCGTTCGAGAGGTGAGGCGGCGCAATGCCACGATGATCGACATTAGGGTGTTTTGGCAGGATAGGAACAACCAATGGCAGCCTAGCAAGCGGGGGCTGTCGATACCGCTCGAGAGCGTAGGTGCGCTGGCAGACGTCCTTGGGAAAGTGTCTGCGAACGCACCTGCGAGCTAGCTTTGACTATAGCTGTCATCCTCTGCCGAACTGGACGGCAGTGTACGCAATATAGGCGGCGAGGAAGACGATTCCTTGCCATCTGGTGAGTTTGCGGCCAATAGATGCGAAGAGGGTCAGGGCTGCAATCAGTGCGAGCATCACAGGGAAGTCGAGCAGTAGCGATGAACCTGCGATAGGCACTCGGTTTACTAATGAGGAAAATCCAAGCACTGCAGTCATGTTTAGAAAGTTAGCACCAACGACGTTGCCTGCGGACAGGGATTGGTGACCTTTGGCCAGGGCAGTTATGGCAGTCGCCAGCTCAGGCATTGAGGTTCCGATAGCCACGATCGTCAACCCTATGACTATCTCCGGGACTCCGAGCATCTCGGCGATTGTCGTAGCGGCAGACACAGTGAATCTGCTGCCTATGGCTACTGCCAATGCGCCTGCTATGAATTGAAGCACTTGGCCGGGTGTAGTGGAGGGGAAGATATGCCCCGGCTTGTCACTAGATGAGCTAGGAGGGGCTGCATCCTGTGCTTCTTGTGCACTCGTATCCTGCTCATCGGTGACTGAGCGCTGCGACCTCACTAAGTATATGATGTACGCGGCCAGACCGGCGAGTAGTATCACGCCGTCGATCCTCTCCAGGTCTCCGTCGATCGAGAGCACTGTAGCTAGCACAGCAGCTGCGAGCATTATCAAGGCCCGTGTGCTAAACAGCTTGCCTTCTATCTCTAGAGGCCTGATCGCTATGCTCAGGCCGAGGATTACTGCGATGTTAAATATGCATGAGCCCACTGCATTGCCAAGAGCGACATCGGGGTAGCCGGTGAATGATGAAAAGGTGCTAACTGCCAGCTCTGGCAGAGTAGTACCCACACTGACGATGGTCGCACCAACTAAGACCTCGGGCATACCGGTCTTTTTGGCCATCCAAACTGCCGCTTCGACAAACCAGTCGGCACCTTTGATCACGAGGACGAGGCCTACGATAAACATCAAATAGGCCGTTGGATTACTCATCGTGCATCTCTCCTATCGTTCTTGCCTTCTTGTAGTGCTCCAGAGCTGCAGAGTCTTCGCGGCAAGCAAAAAGACCTCTGCCAGCGGATGAGCAACTGGCAAAGGTCTCGCAGACCAAGAGCAGGTATCAGCTCCGAGCCCTCAAGGAGCCGTGATGACGGACACTGATGCAACCGTAGTTGCCTGCTACTCCCCTTTGCAAGATCAGGCGTTTCCAGGATAGGTTTTTCTCCATCGCCTGTGTCTACTCCTTCCGTACTCCTATGATTCCACCAACTAGTCTCGGTTTGCATCTCTCACATTGTTGTCGCGCCCTGTGCACTTGGTTCTTGAGCAGAGGAAGTGGTAGTGAAGTAGTTGATCACGCCACGCGCCAGGGCTTCTGCTAGACGATAACGAAAAGCTTCGTCCTTCATCCTAGCCTTATCCGTGGGGTTGGACAGAAAACCTACCTCAACCAGTATCGTGGGCACCTGGGTCGCGTTGAGGACCAGCAGGTTTGACCGCGGCACGGGCTTTGAGTGGTTGAGGTCTGTAACAAGCGCAAGCTGGGAGATGATTTCGTCAGCCAGGGCTCTACCGGGATCTGACCCGGCTGCGTAGAGAACCATGGCTCCCTTTTGGTTTGGGTCGGAGCTAGAATTGACGTGGATACTTATGCCGATTTTTCCTTTGTTGGTCATACGCGCTCTCTGGTTGAGGTCAGCTAGGTGCCTGCCAGGTCTCAGCTGGCTCCATCCACTGCAATCCGTGTCAGTGCTGCGGGTCAGCCCAACCGAAATCCCATATCGAACAAGCATATCTCGCACTTGCAGCGCGATCTGAAGCGTGATGTCCTTCTCCATAGTGTCGTGGTCATTGGCGCCTGGGTCCACTCCGCCGTGACCGGGATCAATTACTACATCTACAGGAGTCCGAAGAATATGCCAACTCAAGACTGTCATTAGGCTGACTGTCTTTGGCAGGATTAGCAGGAGAGTCAATAGCAGTAATGAAAGGATGGCTAGGCGTCTGCGGATGACCACTACCACTAAGCGCACAGGGTTCACCCCTCGGGTGATAGATCTCCTCGGCCAATATGTATTCCTTGCCGGGTACGTCCAATGCTGTTGGTCAACTGAACGGAAGCCGGATCTAATGGAAGCACATAGCTCGGTCATGAAAGGGCGCGATCTTGTGGGAAAGATCGTATCAGACAGATCTGCCGTATTGATCAGTGCATATCGGCTGTGGTAGCCTATTGACGGCGACAGTCACCCTGCAGTGACGTCGGAGGTGCCTACACATGCGGGTAATCGCTCGTGTCTATTCGGACTATGTCAGACGCTCGTGGCCGCTTCTTGCCATCGCCGTCTTGCTCGTTGTATGTGAGACGGTCATGAACGTGTACATGCCGCAGCTGTCCAAGGCCATGGTCGATGCCGCAGTCGGCACAGATGGGGTCGAGGCTGCCAGCCGGGTCTTGCTGTGGAAATCTTTGGTGTATACAGTGCTTGGCCTGATCCGGTCTGTTGTCATCTTTTTTGAGATCTACCTCTTTGAGAGAGTCGCAGAGAACGTCTCGCTGAATGTCAGGCATGATCTTTACGACAAAGTCCAGAATCTGAGTTTCGCTTTTCACAACAGATCACGCACAGGCGACTTAATGTCAAGGATGACAAGTGATGTGTACGCAGTGCGAGACATGTGTGGTTTTGGCGTCTCGATGCTGGCTTATGATGTGTTCATCATTGTTTCTGTTGTTGGCTGGATGATAGCGTACAACCCTGTTTATGCCTTGGCATCTCTGTTCTCCATGCCTCTCTTGGCGGTGTTCGCCATTAGGTACTCGGGCCGCTCAGGCCCGGTGTTTCGGTCTATCCAGGACCAGGTTGCGAGCATGACAGCTGCTGTACAGGAGAGTGTGTCCGGTATTCGTGTAGTGAAGGCGTTTGCTCAGGAGGATCAGGAGCGCGACAGGTTTGGCAAAGCGAACGACGCCGTGCTAAGAGACAATCTCAAGGCCGCGAAGATCAATGCGTTCTACCACCCGGCGATGGATTTCTGCGCCTCTCTGGGAACTGTGGGAGTCATATGGTGTGGAGGGCGCCTCTACGCTCAAGGAGCACTGACCGCCGGCGACATCACTGCCTTCTTGAGCTATTTGTGGATGTTGATTTGGCCTGTCCGTCAGATTGCAGCGATCATAAGGATTGCACAGCGCGGAATAGCAGGCGGGCAAAGGGTGTTTGAGATTCTCGATGCACGCGATCAGATAGCAAACAGGTCAGATGCAGAGCAGATCGCAGAAGTTGCCGGGCATGTGCAGTTTTGCGATGTCGATTTCAGTTACGACTCAGAAGAAAAGGTGCTCGACGGCTTCTCTCTAGATATTCCGCCTGGATCTACAGTAGGGATCTTGGGTACAACGGGATCTGGCAAGAGCACAATCGGAGCACTGATACCAAGGTTTCACGACGTAGACTCCGGAGCAATACTCATTGACGGCAAGGACATCCGAGACCTGGACATCCACTCGCTGCGCAGGCAAGTCGGGATCGTGCCCCAGGATACGTTTTTGTTCTCCACTTCGATACGTGAGAACATAGCTTACTATCAGCCTGACATAGAACTGGAGAGGGTGATCGCCGCTGCCAAGGCCGCCCAGATCCACGACTTTATCGAGTCGCTTCCTCAAGGCTACGATACAGTTGTTGGAGAGCGTGGCGTGGGCCTTTCTGGAGGACAGCGGCAGCGGGTAGCCATAGCCAGAGCTCTCGTCATGGACCCAAAGATACTCATTCTCGATGATTCTACTGCGAGTGTAGACGCTGAGACTGAGAGTATGATTCAGGAGTCTCTCAGAGAGATCGCGAAAGGCAGGACCACGATAATCATATCCCAGAAGGTATCCAGCGTCAGGTATGCCGACAGAATAGTGGTCTTGCGCAACGGGAAGATCATCGAACAGGGCACGCACGCAGAGCTCTACGCACTCGGCGGGTTTTACCGGCAGCTCTGTGATGCACAGGCGATGCCTTTGCAGCCTGCCCGCGAGGGGGTGGAGATCTAGTGGCTTATCAGCAGGAAGAAACAACTGAGAAAAGATTCGATCCGCAGATTGCCCGCAGGATACTCAGCTATCTAAGGCCGTGTGTCAAACAGCTGGCCCTCTCAGTCGTCCTGGTGCTCGTTGGATCTCTGATCTCACTGATAGGGCCTCTAGTGACGCGCTCGGCAGTCGATGATTACATAATGGTAGGAGATATGACGGGCCTCAACATCCTTGTACTCGCGTGGCTCGGCATACTGTGTGCCAACTGGTTCGTCTCGTATTGGCGCATGTACACGATGTCGTGGATAGGCCAGACTGTGGTTCATTCGATAAGGAAAGAGCTGTTTGACCATCTCATGAAGCTTTCGTTCGACTACTACGACAAAGTGCCTGTTGGAAAGACTATCACCAGGTTCACTAGCGACGTCGATTCACTAAACGAACTACTGACCGGCGGTGTAGTCACACTGGTCAGTGAGAGTGCAGTCTTGATTGGAATCATGGGCATCATGCTGAGCCTGGACACTAGACTAGCATTGCTCTGCTTTACGGTAATCCCTGTGCTGGTCTATCTGACGACCGGCTTCAGAGCCAAGATAGTCAGTGCAGAGAGGGATGAGAGAAGCAAGACTTCAGAAATGAACGCCTATCTGCAGGAGAATATCTCAGGTGTTCGGGTAGTCCAGGCGTTTTGTAGAGAGGGACTGAATCTCAAGCGGTTTGATAAAATCAGCAGGGCGGTCTTTGACGCTGCGATGAGGGTAGTGTATCTGTTCTCGTATTTCTGGCCCTTTGTCGATATGACGGCAGTGGTTGGGACTGTTGTGGTGTTGTGGTACGGCGGACTCCAGGTGGCACACGGGACACTGTCCTTGGGCACCCTAGTTGCTTTTATCGCGTACGTCGGCCAGTTTTTCGGCCCCATACGAAATCTCAGTCAGATATACCGCATGGTGCAGCGGGCGATGGCTGGAGGAGAACGCATATTCCGCTTGCTTGATACTGAGATATCGATCAAAGACAAGCCTGATGCCATAGAGTTGCCGCCAATCAAGGGTGCTGTCGAGTTTAAGGATGTGTACTTCGCGTACGAGGGCGATGATCATGTGATCAAGGGACTTAACCTCAGTGTGAGGCCCGGAGAGACAATAGCTATTGTCGGCCAGACTGGTGCAGGAAAGACATCGATCATCAACCTGCTCTCGCGTCTCTATGACGTGAATGCGGGTAGCATTCTTGTAGACGGCTACGATATAAGGAACGTGACCTTGGCGTCACTCAGAAGGCAGGTCGCCGTAGTGCTGCAAGAACCCTTCTTGTTCGCAGGCAGCATCAAGGATAACCTCCGATACGGAAGGCCCGAGGCCACAGACGGTGAGATATATGAGGTTTGCAGGCAACTGGGAATAGACGATTTCATACGGAAGCTTCCGAAAGGATACGACACCGAGGTGGGAGAACGCGGCTCGAAGCTGTCGTCTGGGCAACGCCAGTTGGTGTCGTTCGCCCGGGCTTTGCTCGCTAGGCCGGCGATTCTGGTGTTGGATGAGGCTACTGCCAGTGTTGATACGTACACCGAGCGACTGATACAGGAGGCTCTTCGCGAGCTTCTAAAGGGAAGAACATCCTTTGTCATAGCTCACAGGCTTTCGACCATACAGGAAGCAAACCGTATAATAGTGATCGACGACGGAAACGTTGTCGAAGAGGGAACTCACGAGCAGCTCATTCGAGCAAGGGGCAGGTACTATCATCTATACATGATGCAGTTCTCTAGCATGGCAAGCAGGGAGGTATCCTAACGTCAACGACACATCTATGGATTGGGACTGGGAGGTGTTGGAGTGGACAAGCGGGCTTCAGTAACAGTGCGATTTAACGACGGAAGGACCCGAGTGGTCGAGGTCGGGTCCGCTTTGATGGATGTGGTGAAGGACGCACATACAGTCTCGGGGCTGACACCTCTGGCTGCGAGGTTGGACAATACAATCCGCAGTCTGCATGCGACCGTCGAGTCCGACGCGCTGGTTGAGCCTATAGACCTCTCTTCTGAAGACGGAGAACGCGTCTATTGGCGCAGCCTCACTGTTGTGATGGCCAGGGCTGTCCGTCAGTTGAGGCCTGAGGCAGACTTAAGAGTTGAGCACTCACTCAACCACGGCATATATTGTGAGCTCGTCGATAGAGAGGGGGCTGTTCTGTCTGTTACCGACAGGGATGTTCGTTCTATCGCCTCTGCGATGAGAGAGCTGATCGAAGCGGACGAACCGTTCACCCCTCTAGAGACTACTGCATCAGAGGCAGCTAGGTTGCTGCGCCAACATGGCCACGCAGACAAGGCCGACTTGATTGCATCCGGCCTTAAACCTTCTGCCAAGGTTCGCCTGTTCCAATACGGCGGCGATGTAGACTGCTATTATGGGGACTTAGTACCGTCTACCGGCTATCTCAAGCAGTTCTCGCTCAGATACTACCTGCCAGGGATGATCTTGCTATATCCCCGGAGGTATGATCCACATCACCTGCCCAAGTTCGAAGAGCAAAGAAAGCTGTCCAGGGTTTTCTACAGATCGAGTGTGTTGGGACGCACGATGGGCGTCACAGACATAAGGTCGTTGAACAGGGCGATAGAAGAGGGACGAATCTGTGACTTGGTTGCTCTCAACGAGGCGGTCCATGAGCGCGACATCGCCCGGATAGCGGATGAGATAGCAGCAAATCGAGATCAGATTGGGTTGGTGCTCATAGCAGGACCTTCCTCCTCGGGCAAGACGACGTTTGCACAGCGGCTGTCCCTGCACCTCAGGTTGAACGGCATCGCACCTCATCCTATCTCGATGGACGACTACTTCGTTGAGAGAAGCCAGACGCCAAAGGATGAGAGCGGCCAGCCGGATTTTGAGTCTATCTATGCAATCGACCTCGATTTGTTCAACGAGCAGCTGTCCAGGCTGATGACAGGTGATGAGGTGTCACTGCCGACGTTCAACTTCCAGACCGGCGAGCGCGAGTACAGGGGGCGTAAGCTCAGGCTCACCGAAAACAGCCTGCTCGTTGTTGAGGGGATACACGGCCTCAATGATGAGTTGACTTCTGCGATCCCCAGAGAGCGCAAGTACAGGATATATGTCAGCGCATTGACTCAACTCAATGTGGATGTCAACACCAGGATCCAGACGACTGACACGAGGCTGATCCGTAGGATCGTGCGCGATAGCGTCTCACGCGGTCACTCCGCCAGTCGCACCCTGGAACTCTGGGACGCGGTTAGGAGAGGGGAGCAGAGGAATATATTCCCGTATCAGGAGCAGGCAGACGTGATGTTTGACTCGGCTCTTGCTTACGAGCTCGCAGTACTGAGGCCGTTGATTGAGCCTCTTCTCAAGGCGATTCCTCGTGAAGACAGAGGGTATGCCCAGGCAGAACGCCTTCTTTCGTTCATACAGCTGGTCAGGCCAATGACGGATACGTCGTCCATACCCCCGACGTCAATACTCAGAGAGTTCGTCGGAGGCAGTTGCTTTGCCGTCTGACCTGTGCTATATTGTATTGCGCAGCTCTCGACTGAGGGATGGATATGGCACTGCAATCAGATATGGATGAGACCTTTATGCTCAGCGCACTTGAGCAAGCTGAAAGATCGGCTGCAATGGGAGAGGTTCCGGTAGGGGCAGTGATAGTCAAAGACGGGAGAATCATTGCCGTCGGGTGCAACATGAAGGAGACAACCAACGATCCAACGGCTCATGCAGAGATCCAGGCGATTCGGGCTGCTGCAAAAGCGCTGCAGAGCTGGCGGTTGCTCGATACGACGATGTATGTTACACTAGAGCCGTGCGTGATGTGTTGCGGAGCCCTGGTCCATGCCAGAGTCAGGCGGCTTGTGTATGGAGCACCGGACCCCAAGTCAGGCGCAGTGGATTCGTTGTTTAACATCGTCACAGACGAGAGACTGAACCACAGGCTCGAGGTTAGGGGAGGGGTCCTAGCGCAGCGGTGTGGAGACTTGCTGAGAGAGTTTTTCCGCAACAAGAGATAGGCAAGCCGCAAGAGCGGCTGGTTGAACACGCGAAAACACAGCCATATATGGCGTGTATATACGGAGAGATGGCTGAGTTGGTCGAAAGCGCTCGACTCGAAATCGAGTAGGCGGTTCCCGCCTCCTGGGTTCGAATCCCAGTCTCTCCGCCAGATAGAGCAGGGGTTCTGTCGATGACGACAGAACCCCTGCTTCGTTTCGCGTAGCCGGCGCTTCTTTGGCGCGTCATTAACTGTGTTTGCAACAAGGACCAGCTCCCCTTTAGAGAGAATATGCCAGCAGGACATATGCTAGTTCGTGTAACCCACTAGCATCGTGCTAAAGGAGGCCGATATCGGCATGATAGCACTCTTGGGCATAGGTAGGTGACGGAAAGAGGGGCTGCTGAGGACGACACTGCTGTGGCTGGCAGTGTCAGCTGCGTTGCTATGCGCCATTCCGCCGGTGCGAGCTCTGGGTGCCGTTTCCTTTTGTGGTCTATACCGGATGGGACGTGAGGCATGTGACGGCGGTGGCGGGGCAGTAGGCGGACTAGCTAGGTTGAGCAGGGGCTTTGTCAATAGCGACAGAGCCCCTGCGTAGCGTCTGCCTGTAGTGCGACTCAATTGGTTGAGGCGAAAGGGCGGGAGCCACAAATCGATTCGCGGAGTTCGAATCCGGCCAAGCGAATCCCGCATCTAGGGCTCGAAGTATAGACTCATTCTGTCTCTGAGTAGAAGGCTATTGGATGTCGATGGGTGTTTGATACTCACCCTCGCTATCTTGTGGCTGGGCAGGGACGTACTTCAGTACTCCAACCACAAGGCCAATGGACGCGATTAAGAACAGGTAGGCGCCGCTTGCGGCCATGTTGACCGTCTCACCGAAGAGCTCCACTGACTTGTCGGCTATGTAGGCGAACGTAAACACGACCGATGCGATTGCGCATGCCAAGCCCCAACCTCGCCTGATTTGCCTGTTTTGAAGTAGCATAAGCACCGGGTAGATCCATAACACCAGAAGCAAGAAGGCCTGCTGAGTAAGGCCGCTCTGCGAAGCTATGCCTATGTCCACCCAATCCATGAACATAGATATAACCGCTGCGCACGCCGACGCGAATATGATCTTTCCTCCACTGTTCCAATAGTTCCAATCGATTTTCACTGCTCATCCTCCCCTATGTCTGGATGCATGTAGGCGGTTAGGCAAGTGCTGCGCTCGCTCAGGCAGTTGCCAACCGACTTCACGTATTCTGAGGGGAGCAACTGAAATCCTGCCGTAACTATTTTCGTTCAGCAATGAATCGGTCGTCTCTGAGCACAGGCAGCAGAGACACATCCATGCATGAAGGAAAGAACTTGATCTAGAACGGGCTAAGTAGGATAATCAAACAGGACCAATTGAACAGCCGAGTCACGGACCCTGTTTGCAGACTACTTGCGAAAACCGCACCTGACTGGTAGCGACTTGGGCCGGTACGACGCTGATCGACGAAAGGGGTGCCAACATGTGCATGACCATCTGGCGTAAGACAGCAAGCCCGGCTCTGCTGATGTTGATCTGTCTGGCGTTCTTGTTTGCCACCTCAGAGGCCGTGACACTAGCCGACGAACAGCAGATTGAGAGCAATCGATTGGCTTACGATGCCCTGCGAAGGGCGGTGCTAGAGTCCTACTCTTACCGCGACAGGCTGGAGCTGGATTGGGAGGCCTTGTTTGACGCTCATCGAGACTCCTTGCTGTCGGCTTCGTCCAATCGAGCTTTCGCAATCCAAGCGGCCAAGCTGCTCTCTAATGCCAAAGATCCACATATGTGGCTCGTTGTAGATGGCAATGTCGTGGCAACCTACAGCAGGCCTGCTCATGTCAACGTTGCATTGCCAACGCTCGTGAAGATCCTTGGGCCGGGTCAAATCGTTCAGTGGTCAGGCGGTGTAATCAGTAGCCGGATTGGAGACGTAGGGTACATCCTCATCGCATCATGGGTTGATAACCCTACAACCGATCCTTTGAAGGCGATAGACGCGCTCAGGTCGCTATCCGGTTTGCCTGCGTTGATCATTGATGTCAGAGTCAACTCCGGTGGCAATGAGTTCTTGGCCCAACAGTTCGCTGGGTGCTTCGCAGACACAGCTGTACCATACGCGCAGGCGGCAATCAACGACCCCGCTGACCCGAAGACAGGATGGTTTGGCAAGATCGTCACTAGGACCCTGGAGCCAAATACCTCAGGCCCGGCGTACAGAGGCAAGGTGTTCGTGTTGACCGGAAACGGTGTTATGAGCAGTTGCGAAGGGTTTCTCCTGATGATGCGGGCGACAGGAGCGACGCTTGTAGGTGATACCTCTGCTGGCAGCTCGGGAAACCCACAGCCATACCCTCTTGGCAACGGGGTTGAAGTATACGTCCCCTCGTGGCAGGACATGGACATGAACGGTGTGGTGCTTGAAGGCAGGGGAATCGACCCGGATGTCTTCGTGTACACCGAACCAGGCGACTTCGCCGAAAGAGATCCTGTGTTGGAGGAAGCATTGCGCCTGGCCAAGGAAGCCATAAAGGGCTTGACCGATGGGGACAGTTAGGGACATTGACGCCACCAGTTCGGTTGTGATCTTGGATGAACTTCTGTATGATTAAGAGTGAGACTGATCTAGGATACAGAGGCATACCGAAGGGATAAGCGTGCAATGAGGCTGTTTTACGCGATCGGGCTGTGGGGGTTGCTAGATCTTACCCACTTAAGGGAAACCTTAGACGATCTCCCGCAGCTCAGATGGGTGGCTCCGGAGAGAGTCCACATCACCCTCAGTTTCCTGGGGGAAGTCAGCGCAGATGTGTGCAAGGACGCTGCTGAAACACTTAAGGACGTAGCTGCCAATTACGCTCCCTTTACGCTCAAGTGGCAAGGAGTGGGTTCATTCCCGCTTGGCAGGCCGCCTCGCGTGCTCTGGGTGGGACTTGATGACTTGTCAGCTCGACAAGTCATTCGTATGTCCAAAGATCTCGGCAATAGACGGCCAGCACCGCATGTGACAGTAGCCAGAGTGAAAGGAGTTCTCCCTGACGAGGCTGTAGAGCGTTGGCAGACGGTCGAGTGTGCTTGGCCGCAAGTGCGAGTTACCCAGATACAGCTAGTAGAGAGCAAGCTTACTCCCACTGGCCCTATTTACACTATCGTTGCATCAGAGAAGCTGAGGGCAAGAGGATCATGCCCACATACTTACTAGATTAACCCGAATCTGAGAGGAGACTAGTAGTGGAGATATATCGGCAAGCAATCGCAGAAGCAGTGAAGCAGCTCATACCTGTAGACGAGATAACCCTGGAAGTGCCGCCAGATCCCAAGCTGGGCGACTTGGCTCTTCCGTGCTTCCCTTTCGCAGCGATACTGCGTAAGAATCCCGCAGCTATAGCTGCTGATTTGAAGGATAAGATCGGAGGCCTCGACTTCGTTGACCGGATAGACGTGGTTGGAGCTTATCTTAACTTCTTCCTTGATAGAGAGACTGTAATCCGCGATACGATTGAAGCGATACGCAGTAAGGGAGGGGCTTACGGTTCCTCTGGTAGAGGCAGAGGAAAGAAGGCCTTGATTGAGCACACGAGTATAAACCCCAATGCCTCTCCACACGTGGGCAGAGCGCGAAATGCTCTGATCGGCGACTCTATTGTTCGTCTTATGCGATTTGAGGGATACGACGTCTGCGTTCACTATTTCGTCAACGACATAGGCAAGCAGATCGCAATGCTCGTGCTGGGTGCAGAAGGCAGAGACGATGTGACGTTTGGCGATCTCCTCGACATTTATGTCGATGTCAACAACAGAATCAAGGATGATCCACGACTGGAGGCCGAAGTGTTTGAGCTGCTGCATCGGCTTGAGAGAGGCGACAAAGATGCGCTCGAGCGCTTCCGCAGGGTTGTTGACATCTGTATAGAGGGGCAGACTCGCATCTTTAGTGAACTCGGGATATATTACGATGTGTTCAAGCACGAATCTGACTACGTTGCAAGCGGTGCCACTGACGAGATACTGCAGCGGCTTGAAGCGACCGGTCGGCTCGAGCGCGATGTTGAAGGCAGATTTGTTCTCAATCTGGATGGTTACAACCTGCCATCCAGGGCGCCGTATGTGGTTTTGACCCGGGCGGACGGCACCTCTCTTTATCCGCTGCGGGACATAGCCTACACGATAGACAAGGTGAAGACCGAGTCGGAAGTCAACATCGTAGTGCTGGGCGAAGATCAGAAACTGTATCACCAGCAGGTCAGTGCGGCTTTGGACATACTCGGATACAAGGCACCTGTGTCTGTCCACTACTCATTCGTCCTGCTGCCGGACGGAAAGATGTCCACCCGTCAGGGAACAGTCGTGTTGCTCGAGGACTTCATGCGCGAGGCTGTCGCCAAGGCGACAGAAGAGATGGCAAAGCGCCATGGAGAGGCAGACCCCGACACAGCAAAGGCTGTTGCCTATGGTGCAGTGAAGTACGCCATTCTCAAGGTTGCCAATGAGCGAAATGTGACGTTTGACTGGTCGAGCGCCCTGAGCTTCGAAGGCGACACAGGTCCATACTTGCAGTATTGCCACGCAAGGATCAATTCGATCATGAGGCGCGCAGGCGGGGAACTCCCCTCAAGTGCCGACTTCTCTAGACTTACCGAGGATATAGAGTATGAGTTGGTGAAAGAGCTGGCGGGCTTTCCGACAGCAGTATCGAAGGCCGTCGACGAGTTTAGTCCTCACGTAGTGGCTAATAGCATCTATAGAGTGGCCAAGGCGTTCTCAACGTTTTACAACCAATGCCCGGTCTTGAACGCGGAGGATCCCGAAGTAAGGGACGCTCGGCTCTTGCTCTCTACAGCAGTCAAGCAGGTGCTGGCAAATGGGATGGCCCTACTAGGCATTGATCCCGTTGAGTCGATGTAAGGCCATTGCTTGCTGGGAGATGTTGTTGTCTTGACTAGACGTTCATTTGACAACGGCGCCGCACAAACGGCGCCTAATACGCTGTCTGCGCGTGTTGACCCTTCAGTTGAGGTCGATACACGGCGGTTGAGGCGCAGGGTCATAGATCTATCAGGGCCAGCCCTGGTCGAGATGGTGCTTGTCAGCTTCGTCGGAGTCGTGGATATGATCATGGTAGGTCGCATTGGACCTGCAGCCATAGCTGCAGTAGGACTGACCAACCAACCGATGTTCATCGCAATGGCTGTCTTTCAGGCGCTGAATGTCGGGACCACCGCCCTTGTAGCTCGATTCATAGGTGCCCGCGACCCTGCAGAGGCAAGCCGCACTGCACAGCAGAGCCTGCTCATCACCGTGATTCTTGGCTTGATTCTGAGTATTTTGAGTTATTGGGCCAGTCCATGGGTGATAGCAGCTATGGGTGCCGAACCAGATACCCTGCCCTTGGGCATATCTTATTTCCAAATAGTCTCTCTCGGAATCGCTTTTATGGCAGTCTCCTTGTGCGTGGCGTCAGTGCTAAGAGGCGTTGGAGACACAAAGACCCCGATGAAGGTCAATGTCGTTGCCAACCTTGTAAACTGTGTAGGCAACTATATATTGATATACGGCAAGCTGGGGTTTCCTGCCTACGGCGTTGTCGGTGCTGCGGCCGCGACTACGATTTCTCGAGTTGTTGCTGCTGTATTGATGCTCGGTTCAGTATTGCGCAAGGATTCGATGATCAAACTCGGCCCGATTAGAGAATTCAGGTTAAGACTGGACCTGATAAAGAGAGTCGTCAACATCGGAATCCCGAGTGCTGTCGAGCAGTTTGTCTTTAGGGTCGGCCAGCTGGTTTATGTCAGGATTGTTGCCGGCCTCGGTACAGTTGTTTTTGCCGCTCATCAAATCGGGATGAACATACTGTCATTGTCGTTCATGCCCGGACAGGCTTTCAGCATGGCTGCCACCACTCTGGTGGGGCAGGCGCTAGGAGCAAGGAAACCGGAAGCAGCTGAGAAGTGTGCGCTGGAAACCCGGCGCCTTGGGATGATTATTTCCGGAGCTATGACCGTTGTTCTCTTTTTCTTCGGAGAGAGGATTGCCCGCCTGTACACGGCTGACCTGGAGGTTGCCAGACGGACAGCTATGGTCTTGCGGATTATCGGTTTGGTGCAACCTGCTCAGTCCACGCAGTTCATCCTGTCTGGTGCATTGCGGGGCGCGGGCGATACCAAATGGCCTCTCTACTCAAGTCTGGTAGGGATCTGGGGAGTCCGAGTCGTGTTCGGCTACACCTTCACGAGATTGCTCAATCTGGGGTTGTTTGGAGCGTGGCTCGCTATGGCGCTGGATCAGCTTGCGCGGTCTGTAGTGATTTTCACGAGGTTTAGAAGCGGAGGATGGAAAACGGCTAGAGTCTAAGGCTTCTGAATCATGCGAATGATTAAGACGTGTCAGGTGCCGGACGCGATGCTGACCAGTCAAGGGGCATTTCGGTTTGCCATAGGTGGTGTTGACGGTGTCATACATCATAGGAGTTGACGTCGGCGGAACCAATACCAACGCCGTCCTTGTGAAGGACCACAGGGTGCTTGAGACTGCAATAGTCCCAACGAATCATGATGAGCTCTTGGACAGCATTGTGGGCGCGCTCGGCGCCATTATCGCCTGTTTGCCCAGGAATCTTTCTAGTCAGGTAGAACTGCATCTAAGCACAACGCTGGCTACGAATGCCATTATCGAGGGAAGAGGCGATGCTACAGCGGTCATTGTTGCCTCCGGACCCGGCATGAGACTCGAGGACAACGAGTTCCCGTTTTCGGTGTTTCGTATACCCGGCTATGTCGACCACCGTGGGAGAATAGTGGCGCCGATTGACTGCAATGCCCTCAGGTCTGCTCTGGATACCATCAGGTCACAAGGATTCGCTAAGGTGGCGGTCGCAGGGAAGTTCAGTCCTCGCAATCCTAGACAGGAGTTGGAGATCGAGGAGCTGATCAAGGAGGAGTATCCTGAGTTTCTTCCTGTGACCCTGGGGCACCGCTTGACTGGCCGCCTGAATTTCCCACGTAGAATCACTACGGCGTACTTGAACGCAATGGTGACAGGAGTGCAATCGGCCCTGGCATCCGCTGTTGAGCATCTGATAAAGAAGTTCGGGCTGCAAGGACACGTCTTTCTCCTCAAGGCGGATGGCGGAACCATGAGCCTACAAGAGTCACTTATGCGACCGGTGGAGAGCATTCTCTCCGGCCCAGCTGCGAGCACTATGGGCGCTATCGCTCTGGCCGAGGTCGACCACATAAACACGGTCGTCCTGGATATAGGGGGAACGACTACTGATTTGTCAGTCCTCGTCAAGGGAAGGCCGGTTGATGAGAGAGACGGGGTCGAGATCGCAGGTTTCAAGACTATCGTCCCGGCCCTTTTCTCTCGATCAGTGGGACTCGGCGGTGACAGCGATGTATGGTGCGACGGAGAGCAGATCAGGATTGGGCCTCAGCGTGCAGGTCGGCCCGTGGCCTTAGGGGGCTCTCGAATCACTCCTACAGATGCAGCGGTCTGCATCGGGGGTGTGGCGATAGGCAGCAGAGAGCGGGCAATGGCCGGCATGGCTGAGCTAGGCAAAGAGTGGGGCATTCCTCCGCTTGAGCTGGCAAACAAGATCGTAGACGCTTTCTGTCAACAGGCCGTAGACGCCATTGAGAGTGTTTTTAGCTACCTGAGTAGCCTACCAGTCTACACGGTCGCTGGAATAATGAGCCATGAAGATCCCAGGCCCGAGAAGGTAGTCGGGATGGGCGGGCCAGCGCAGTTTTTCATCCCCATGATTGCGAAACGCTTGGGAGTCGACTACGAGGTAACGGCGTATCATGGATCAGCTAATGCAGTGGGTGCTGCAGCGGCACGTCCGACTGCGTCAGTCACGCTTCGAGCCGATACTGCTTTGGGGGAAATCGTCGTCCCGGAACTCGACTACATGGATCGCATTGCTCGTCCGCTGTTCTTTGACATCAAGCGGGCGAGGGAGATCGTAGTCGAGAAGGCTGTTGATTACGCGGCGAGGCTGCGTATACCAGCTCAAAGAGAGGACGTAGAGATTGTCGAAGAGGAGTCTTACAACGTCGTTCGTAGTTTCCACACAGCCGGGCGGATAATCTCCATGAAGGCTCAGGTTTCTCCAGGAGTCCACAAGATGCATCATCAGGCTGGATCAGGTGGCTAGGATCGCGTTAAGTGCATTCTTTCACTCCAACGAGATGCTTCTTTCCCAGTGGCTCATAGCTGCAGGTATGGCGGAAGGGGGTATGGACAGTGAAAGCTGCCAAGCACAGGACAGGACTCGTGTTTTTCCCCGCCTTTGACTGGGCAATCACTCCGGATCATCCGGAAAGGGAAGAGCGTCTGCTGTACACCAGAGACCAAATCAGAGAAGAGGGCCTGTTAGACGTGCCAGGCGTGGTAGAATACCGGCCGGAGCCTGCCTCCGAACTTGACATAAAGAGAGCGCATATATGCGTGGGCTCGGTAAGTGCCGTAGCAGGTGTTCCTCACCTAATCGCTGCAGGTGGGACAATAACAGCAGGTGAAAAAGTGCTGTCAGGTGAAGTAGACAGGGCGTTTGCCTTGCTGAGACCCCCAGGCCACCATGCCATGCGGGTTGTCCATGGTGCGAGGGGCTTCTGTGCGATAAACAACGAGGCTGTACTCGTTGAATACTTGAGAAAGAGAGCAGGCGGCAAGCTGCGCATAGCCGTCATTGATACTGACGCCCACCACGCAGATGGAACACAGGATATATACTACAACGACCCTGAGGTCCTTCATATCTCCATTCACCAAGACGGAAGAACGCTGTTTCCTGGGAGCGGGCACTTGACCGAGCTGGGCGGCCCTGGAGCCTTTGCCTATACTCTCAACTTGCCTTTGCCGCCAGGGAGCGGTGACAGAGAGCTGCTGTTCGCCATTGAGGAGTTCGTCCTGCCGGTTCTTCGCGACTATCAGCCTGACATCGTTATCAACGGTGCCGGACAGGACAACCACTACTCTGATCCGCTCACAAACATGAACGTCTCTGCTCAGGGATATGCTCGTCTGACAGAACTGCTGGCTCCAGATATTGTTGTCTTGGAAGGGGGATACTCCATCGAAGGAGCCTTGCCGTATGTCAACGTGGGCATCATCTTGGCGTTGGCAGGCATGGACTACAGCGAGGTCAACGAACCAGATCGAAGCCCTGAAAGACGTGAGGCCGACTCAGCGGCTACGGTGAATGCGAACGTGCGGCGATATGTCGAACAGCTCCGAGAGATATGGGAGCAGCGAGACAGCATTGACGTGGAGCGTATGTTCGGTGGTGGAGACTTCTACAACAGGCAACGCCGGATTTTTTATGACACGGACAACATAGTGGTATCTCAGGAAGAGAGCTTCCGCCTCTGCTCCAGGTGCAGCGGATACCAGAAGGTCTTGTCAGTCGCCCAGCCGTTGCATAGAGCTAGACCAACGAGAGTAGCAGCTGTGATAATCCCGTGGCACGCTTGCCGATCTTGCAGGAGTGAAGCTGAGGAAGCGTTCGATAGCACCTCTGTATCGGAGTTTGATTACGTGTACCTTCAGGATGTCGAGACAGACCGATACTTGACCAAGGAGCGCGCTTGACTGACTAGACACGCGCTGTTCATTGACTTAACGCTTGCATAGTGGTATACTGATTTGCGCAACCGACAATTTGGCCTGATCGCCAATGTCGGCGGTGCGGAGAGGTGGCTGAGATGGTCTAAGGCGCTCGCCTGGAGAGCGAGTAAGCAGTGACCCTGCTTCGTGGGTTCGAATCCCACCCTCTCCGCCATTTTGTTCTATCAGTCTGGCATGGACTTGCTCTTCATTAGAGCGGCCATGTGAACGCATTTCGAATAAGTTTGGCCGCACTAGACGGGGAGGTAGCGGTGCCCTGAACTCGCAATCCGCTATAGCGAGGTCGAATGTCCGTGTGAGGCCTTTCTTTCTTGGGGACTGGCTCCGGTGTACGGTGTTGAGGACTGAGTCCCGCGCAACGGAAGTTTACGAACCCCGTCAGGACCGGGAGGTAGCAGCGGTAAGTAAACCCCTCCGTGTGCCGCGGGGGCGCTTAGTCGGAGCTGGTTGCCGGAGTATCGCCTGGGCGAGAAGGTCGAGCCGGATGTGCGGCCCTTTTTTTGTGTACTCCACTAGATGCAGGTGCTGTCCAGGTAAGTTGACTGGGTCGAGTTGATAAGGTTCATCTGGGACTGCGGACATGATACAATATGAGGTGTTGGCAGCCAACCGTGATTTCTTTGAGGTGTCGTTGTGAGTTATCTGTCGTTTTATAGGAAGTACCGTCCTCAGAGATTTGAGGAAGTGGTTGGACAGGAGCATATAGTCAAGACTATCACCAACGCCATTGAGCTTGACCGTGTATCGCACGCGTATCTGTTTTGCGGGCCTAGAGGCACCGGCAAGACGACGATGGCGAAGTTGCTGGCGAAGGCTATAAACTGCGTTGATGGCCCAACAAGTCGCCCGTGCGGTGTGTGCGACTCCTGTCGCGGTATTGTCGCAGGCACTTCAGTTGACGTAGTCGAAATCGACGCAGCTTCAAACCGGGGGATCAATGAGATCCGTGAGCTTCAAGAAAAGATCAGGTTTGCGCCTTCCGTCTCACGAGTGAAGGTCTACATCATCGATGAAGTCCACATGCTCACTCAAGGGGCCTTCAACGCACTGCTGAAGACGCTTGAGGAGCCTCCGGCTCACGCCATGTTTGTCTTGGCTACTACCGAACCTCACAAGATACCCGAGACCATTCTCTCAAGATGCCAACGGTTCGACTTTCACAGGCTCTCTACTGCAGATATCTCAGGTCACCTCAAGTCGATCCTGCAGCGAGAAGGGGCTAGCGCCGACGAGGACGCGCTTCGCATCATTGCTCTACATGCAGACGGGAGTGTCAGAGATTCTATCAGCATACTTGAGCAATGCTATTCTTATAGCGGCGATCACATTTCTGTGGCTGACGTGATCCTCGTATTGGGGATTACACCCACAGAACGTCTGCGCGAGTTCGTCGACGCGGTTAACAGGCGCGACATAGGAAGCCTCCTGCAGCTCGTCGCGTCGCTATCGTCGGAGGGGCGAGATTTCCGGCAGTTTCTGCAGGATGCAGTTTCTGTATACAGGGATCTGGCTGTGTTGAGACTGGATTCAAATCTGGCGACGGGCCCCGGGTCATCCATGCTCTCTCGCTTGAGCCCTGAAGAGGCTCAGGCCTTGGCCTCGCGACTAGGTTTGGACGAGTGCCTTTACGTTATCGAAAAGCTCGCCAGGATCGATACAGAACTGAAAACCTCCACCCAACCGTCGATTACTCTCGAGGTCGGCCTGATAGAGTTGGTGGAGTCAGTTGACAGCCGTGTGGACGTTTCTCAAGTGCCTGACCTGCAATCGCTCTCAAGACGACTAGCAGTCTTGGAAAGGCAGGTAGCGCAGCTGATTAGGAGGGCGGGTTCGAGTGGCCTAGCTGACTCCGTTGCTGCCAGCTCAGCAGATGACAGTTCTCAGGGTGAGACAAGGGATGACCAGAGCCCCTGTCGCGCTGAAACAGACGATAAGATGGGCGAGCGGGATTCGGTTGACTCACAAGGCGAAGCTGGGTCGGGCTTGACGATTACGGATCAAAATGAACTTGATCGACTATTTCATGAGATCCTCGATGGAGTGAGGGCACGAAGCGTGCCTCTGTTTGCTGTCTTGAGAGAGGGCAGGCCTGCCTTTCTCCGCAATGATGTCTTGGTCATAGGGTTTCCTCAGCAGTATTGCTCCTTCCACATGGGAAGGGTACGAGAGGACAAGAACCGACAGGTCATAGAAGATGTGGCCTCACTACTCCTTGGCCGTTCAGTCACGATACGGGCTTTGCCTGCTGATGACGTTGCCCAGATGGCTCCTGGGATTTCGGGCAAGCAGGGTCAGCAGGCCGACAAACCAAGTGCATGCAAACCAGAGGACGATCCTTTGGTCAAGAGCGTAATAGAGGCTTTGGACGGCCGCATAGTTGATTCAGACTTGTAAGTGAGAGGGACGGTGACAGTATTGAAGGGTAACATCAACAAGCTAATGAAGCAGGCTCAGAAGATGCAGTCCCAGATGCTAAAGATACAGGATGAGCTTGCGAACAAGACTGTTGAGGCCTCGAGCGGGGGCGGTGCAGTCAAAGTCGTGGTGTCCGGTGACCTGGCTGTGAAGGAAATCAAGATCAGTCCGGAGGCCGTAGATCCGGAAGATGTCGAGATGTTGGAGGATCTCATCCTCTCCGCAGTCAACGAGGCGATCAGGTCCGCACAGGAGATGCAGGCTAACGAGATTGGCAAGGTCACCGGTGGGCTGGGTCTACAGGGATTTGGTGGCCTCTTGTAGCCTTTAGCTGCTGGAGAAGAGTGTTTGCGATAGGAGGATGTAGGTGCCTAAATATGTAGAACCGATATCTCGGCTCATCACTGAGCTGTCCAAGCTGCCTGGGATAGGGCCAAAGACTGCCCAACGCCTAGCGTTCTACATACTCACGATGCCTCGAGACGAGGTAGTGCGCCTAGCAGAGTCTATGCTGGACGCACGCACGAAGACACGGCAGTGTTCGGTGTGCTTTGATATCACTGTTGATGATCCTTGCGCGGTCTGCTCATCGCCCGATAGGGATCACAGCATTATCTGTGTGGTTGAGCAACCCAAGGACGTCGTTGCTATCGAACGCACTGGAGAGTACAAGGGACTCTATCATGTACTACATGGAGTTCTCTCTCCTATGGACGGGATTGGGCCAGGTGATATCAAACTAAAGGAGCTCATATCACGCCTGAAGGACCCGGTGAAGGAAGTCATTGTAGCTACGGACCCGAACGTTGAAGGGGAGGCAACAGCGCTCTATATCGCCAAGATTGCTCGCACTATTGGCGTTAAGACGACCCGATTGGCTCACGGCTTGCCTGTGGGTGGAGACCTAGAATATGCTGACGAGGTTACCTTGTCGAGAGCACTCGAAGGCCGGAGAGAGATTTAGAACACCTAGCCTACGAATAGCGGCTGCTTGCCATGCCGATACTTTTCTTTGGGACGAATAGCACGGTTAGGTACAAGTAGCTAAGCCCCGGGAGTGGTTAGCGATGGCAATGCAGCGTTCAAGAGTGCTGGCAATTGGGCGAAGTAGCGCATACGACGCTGATGCCCGGAGGCGACAGATCCTACGGGACATCGCAGAGGTAGAACAGGATCTGAAGTCCGCTTGGAGACAGCTAAACGAGACAACCGACGAGGATCTAATCGACAGCGCTATCTACATGGTGAAGGCAGCAGAGATCAAGTACGGTGCCTTGATAAGGATGCTCAAGAATAGCAGCTAGGCGGGCTTACACCCCCAGCGAGTCTGGCTCGGCAGGGCGTTCCTAATCGAGCGAATTACTTAGAATCGAGGCGTTTGACGGCCCAAACTGGCGTCAATTGCTTTCAATCGGCTTTGAGCCTCCTTGAAGCCTTCGAAGTATGCCTGTATACTTACCATTGCGCCACGAAGCGAGCGGCTAAAGCAGCAGCTAAGTGGCTTTATTGTCGGCTTTGAGGCTTTCGTCCCCGAGAGCCTATAGAGGGCAACGGGGCCGGAGGCTGTCAGTCGGTCGGAAGATGCACCGTGTTGACACGAATGGCGAATCGTGATAACATAGGTGCTGCGCTTCACGGAAGGTCGAGCCAGCCCTATAGGAGCTGAGCTGGCCTTGAGACCAAAGCGCACGGGCGCAAGCCTGATTGCTCCTTGAAAACTGAACAGTGGGATGAAGAGGTTCCATTGAGTTTATTGGGATCCTGACAGGGATCCTGCCTGCGGAATATAGAGCGCAGGACAGACTTGAGACTTGATAGGCAGTGGAAAC
>FZPS01000179.1_pt79 | contig 209747 bp, 224 predicted proteins | sample 1817821 | NCBI WGS metagenome assembly FZPS01 (sample SAMEA104158645, study PRJEB21678) | metagenome | place: Germany | collected 2015-04-21 | reverse complement strand
AGGATGCTATAGATTACCGAATAAAAAGCTACTATAAGGAGAGGTACGAGAAATGGACCCAACAATAAAGTATTACGATGACAATGCAGTAAGCTTTTTCGAAAATACCAAGGATGCGGATATGAAGGGGATTTACGAGTTTTTTTTGAAGCATTTGTCTCCTGGGGCTAAAATCCTTGATTTGGGCTGCGGCTCGGGGAGAGACACAAAATGTTTTTTGCAAAAGGGTTATGAAGTTGTTGCGATGGATGGTTCGATTAAAATGGTCAAGCTTTCAACAGAGTTTACGGGGAGGCAAACCCTTTACTTGTCATTTGATGAGATAGACTTTCATGAAGAATTTGATGGGGTATGGGCATGTGCTTCGCTATTGCATGTGCCGAGAAACAGGATAGATTCTATATTTAAAAAGGTCTATATAGCACTGAAAAAGGGCGGTGTTTTTTATTCTTCATATAAATACGGGAACCGGGAAGAAATAAAAAATGGACGCTTTTTCAACAACTACGATGAACCTTTATTCAAAGAACTCTTAAAAAAACATCCTTATTTTGTCCTAATGGAAATGAAAGTGACCAATGACGTGAGAATAGGAAGGGAAAATGAAAAATGGTTAAATGTTGTTTTACGGAAGACATAGTGCTTTGAGGAAATGTATTCACTTATATAATTAGGCTTACTTTTGTTCTCGGCCATAAAATCAATATGATATATGAACGATTCGATAGAATTCTTCACCCCTGTGTGAGGAAAAATTTTTGCAAAATGTGGAGTCTCCCCTTGCAAAAATAAGCAAAAAGTTCTCCATCCTAAAGTGTGATAAAAGCTACAGCGAAATTGACAGCATTTGTGTTATAATTAATTTAAGTAAATGGAAAGGGGATTGTTGATGCTATTTCTACTTTTAATGATGATGATATTTATGTTTTTTCCATATTTGTTTTTGCCTATTTTATTATTTCTAGCCATCGGATTTTTATTTTTGCTCCCTTACGTTTTTTTGTTTAATTCTTTTTACAACGTAGTAACCATCCCCTGGCAAATTTTAAAGATTGCTGTAGACAAGAGGGTTAGGAAAAATCACAGCCTGGAACATGCTACCATAAATGTTCTGGAAGAGAGGTACGGCAGGTCTCTGCAAATAGGGGGCCTTGCCTATTCGAACGGTTTTTCGCTTTCAGGACCTGAACTTCCGCCACCCTATGAAGTAATGAGTGCGGTCCGGGAAGGCCATTTCCGCATGATAAACGGTGAAAAAGACTTGGCTGCCCATCCCCGCTGCGGAACATCTATAGCGGCTGCTAACTTTTTATTTTCCCTTGCATTTATTATAGTGCTGTTCTTCTCCCGCCATCTTACATTATTAAATGTAATTGCCGCTTTTCTGCTCGCAAATATACTGGCAAAGCCTTTCGGTAGATTGTTGCAAAAATTATTTACCACATATAGTATTGTCGATGATGTGGTAATACAGGATATCTATATCCAGCCAAGCAATATTGGTTTTTCCTTTATATTTATGCCAAACCCAAACAGGTCCTATTTTATCAAAACCTATCAATCATGATTAGAGTGCCCTCGCAAATACGTTGTATAATATACCATTAAATGATAAAATTATAAAGGACTTGCAATTTAATAAGAGAGGTGATTTGATAGTGGATAAGGATACACTAGAGCGCATGGCGGATATTGCTCACCTGCATCTTGAAACCCGAGAAATAGAGCAAATTTTACATGATCTGGGGCCACTCCTAAAGCAGTTTGATAAGCTAAATCAGGCAGATACCGAGGGAATTGCAACTACAGTTTACCCAATAAACGATAAGAACGTGCTTAGGGAAGATGAGGTTTGGGAAAGCCTTCCTATCCAGGAAGTTTTGAAGAATGCACCTGATAGGGACAATAGATTTTTCAGAGTGCCGAGGATAATTGAGGAATAGATTTTTTACGGGAGGTAATATGTTGGAACTGGATAAGCTGTCGATTCATATAGCTCATGAGATGCTCATCAAAAAGGAAGTAAGTTCTGAGGAACTTACCAAAGCCTTTTTAGAAAGAATTGAAGATGTAGACGAAAAGACAAAGGCTTACGTCACCTTAAACGGCGACAAAGCTTTGGAAGAAAGCCGCGAAATTGATAAAAGCGGTGATATCAAAGAATATCTAGCGGGAATTCCGCTAGCCGTAAAAGATAATATTTGCACTAAGGATTTGAGGACCACCTGTAGCTCAAAAATGCTGGAAAACTTTGTACCACCTTACGATGCCACAGTCATAGCCAAGCTCAAAGATAAAAACGCGATTGTCTTAGGCAAAACCAATATGGATGAGTTTGCCTTGGGTTCCTCTACGGAAAACTCCTATTTCTTTACCAGCAAAAACCCATGGAATCTCGAGCGGGTGCCCGGAAGCTCGGCTTCTGCTGCTGCCGTTGCTGCCTCCGAGGCGCTGTATGCACTGGATTCGGACACGGGCGGAGCCTTAAGACAGTCAGCTAGCTTCTGCGGAGTCGTGGGCCTAAAGCCTACCTACGGCAGAGTATCGCGCTTTGGCCTTGCAGCAACTGCCTCATCCATGGATACGGTAGGCCCCATCGCTAAGAATGTTAAAGACTGCGCCATCGTTTTAAATGCCATTTCAGGCATTGACAGCTTTGATCCCACATCATCTGATGCAGTAGTTCCCGATTTCCTAAAATCACTAGAATCAAAGCCTGAAGGGGCAAAGATTGGCATACCCAAGGAGTTTTTTGGTGATGAAGTTGCTGAAGATGTAAAAAGTGCCGTCATAAATGCCGCTAAAACTTTTGAAAACTTGGGATATGTATGTGAAGAAATAAGTCTTCCTCATGCAGAATACGCTCTCTGGGCTTATTTGGCAATTGTAGCGGCTGAGGCAAGCTCGGAGTTGGGCATATATGACGGAATTCGATACGGGTATAGGGCACAAAATTATGAAGACTTAAAAGATCTATACAAAAAAAGCCGCGGTGAAGCCTTTGGCCTTGAAGCTAAGTGGCACATCATACTTGGTACATACCTGTCAGATGATAAATACTATGACAAGTATTACCTGAAGGCCCAAAAGATAAGGACCCTCATTAAGCAAGATTTTGTAGCAGCCTTTGAAAAATACGACTTTTTAATAACACCTACTACACCCACTACTGCATTTAAAATCGGTGAGTATGCGGGCGATTCCATGTCAATGTATGCAAATGTAATGTGCACGGCTCCAGTAAATTTAGCGGGCTTACCGGCCATATCCGTACCCTGCGGATTTGCCCAAGATATGCCTATAGGCCTGCAGATTATCGGAAAAGCCTTTGATGAGGCCGGAATTCTCCAGCTTGCATATACCTTCGAGGAAAATACCGATTATCACAGAAAACAGATTGTGTGGAAGGAGGCCTAAGGGATGAGCTATGAAACCGTGGTAGGCTTGGAAGTGCATGTGGAACTGTCGACGAAGACCAAGATATTTTGCGGCTGCAGTACTGAGTTTGGCAAAGAGCCCAACAGCCACTGCTGTCCTATCTGTCTCGGCATGCCCGGCACCCTGCCTCTCATGAATAAGAGCGTAGTTGAGTATGCAACAAAGGCCGGCCTTGCTCTAAATTGCGAGATAGCCGAGTTCTCAAGATTTGACAGGAAGAATTATTTCTATCCCGACCTTCCGAAAGGTTACCAGATCTCCCAATACTATATTCCACTGGCGAGAAACGGGTACGTTGAGATTGAATCTAATGGCGAGAAAAAGAAGATAGGTATTAGAATTATGCATATGGAAGAGGATGCCGGCAAACTGATTCATGAAGAAGATGGATCCCATTCTCTTGTTGACTTGGACAGGGCCGGTGTTCCCTTAATAGAAATCGTGTCAGAACCTGACATAAGGTCGGGCGAAGAGGCTTGGCTCTACTTAAATAACCTCAAGACGATACTCCAATACATCGAAGTATCCGATTGTAAAATCGAGGAAGGATCCATGAGGTGTGATATAAATATCTCCCTGAGGCCTGAAGGCTCTGATGAATTTGGCACCAAGGTTGAAGTGAAAAACCTGGGCTCTTTTAGAGCTGTAAGGCGTGCTATTGAGTACGAAGAAAGACGTCAGAGGGAGATCCTCGAAAGCGGTGGAAAGGTCCTTCAGGAAACCCGCAGATGGGATGAGGCTCGAGGCATTACTATTCACATGAGAGGGAAGGTGGAAAACCGCTATTCCCTTGAGCCAAATCTAGCTCCGGTTATTATGAATAAGGAGTGGAAAGAGGAGATTTTTAGGCAGATACCTGAACTTCCCGATGCAAAAAAGGCTCGCTTTATCGAGGAATACGGGTTGCCGGAATACGATGCATCAGTCATTACCGCTTCGAAAATCCTCGCAAATTTCTATGAGGAATGCGTAAAATATTATCATGACCCGAAGACGGTAAGCAATTGGGTAATGGTTGAGTTGATGGGCATTTTAAATGAAACTGGACAGGGCATTGAGGACTTAAAATTTACTCCCAAGCAGTTATGTGATATGCTTGCCATGATTGACAAGGGCACTATAAGCGGTAAAATTGCCAAAGATGTCTTTCGCGAGATGTTCGACACCGGCAAGTCCCCTGAGGCAATAGTAAAAGAAAAGGGCCTTATTCAGATTTCGGATGAGTCCCAGCTAGAAAGCATTGCAAAACAAGTGATAGAGAACAATCCCAAGTCAGTAGAAGACTACAAGAACGGCAAGAAAAAGGCCTTAGGTTTTCTTGTGGGTCAGGTTATGAAGGAAACCAAGGGTAAGGCCAATCCGCAGATGGTAAATGAGATCTTCATTCGCCTGTTAAATGATGAATAAATTGCAAACCCCTACCTGGAATAAATAGGGTAGGGGTTAACTTGTAAGAATATCGGTGGATAAATGTCCCTGGCATGACCTTATAATCGCGTTGCCTGTGGATTGATTTGTAAACAGTGTCAATAGCAAAATTAAACGAACTATAGTATGATATTAAATAGTGAAATCAAAATCTATAAAACGGAGGTTGACAATGGCAGTAATTAAAGCTTTCAAAGCATTGAGGCCGGTCCCTCATCTAGTATCGAAAGTTGCAGCCCTACCCTATGATGTGGTGACTACAAAAGAAGCCGCTGAAATAGCGAGGGACAACAGGTACTCATTTTTGCGGATAGACAGGCCTGAGATTGCTTTTGATGATTCCATGGACCCCTATGACACAAAGGTATACGAAAAAGCTCGGGAAATATTGTTTTCCATGATAGACGAGAAAATATACATACAGGATGATAAACCCTGCCTGTACATATACCAATTAAACAGACAAAACCGAATTCAAAAGGGCTTGGTAGCCTGCGCATCAATCGATGATTATTTGAATGATGTTATAAAAAAACATGAGCATACTCTGCCTGTAAAAGAGCAGGACAGGATGAATCATGTTAATTACACCGAAGCCCATACGGGCCCTATTCTCATGAGCTATCGGGAAAACGTAAGGATAACAGAAATTATAGATAATTGGACATCATCCCACAATCCCATTTACGACTTTGTTTCAATGGACCAGGTTGGTCAGACTGTTTGGATAATTGATGACCCCGATACCATAGAGGAAATAGTCAATTTGTTTGCAGGTATTGATGCCCTGTATATTGCAGATGGCCATCATAGGGCCGCTGCGGCCGTAAAGGTTGGCCTTGCAAAAAGGCGGGAAAATCCCGATTATACAGGGAAAGAAGAGTTCAACTACTTCCTAACGGTAATTTTCCCAGATACGCAACTGACCATATTGGCTTACAACAGGGTTATCAAAGATTTAAATGGTCTAAGCGAACAGGAATTGCTTGAAAAAATCAAGGAGAGTTTTGATATAGTTTACAAGGGCGAAGAAGCCTTCATACCCGATGCGAAGCATTCCTTCGGCATGTATATAGATAAAAAATGGTACGGTTTAAAAGTCAAACCCGGCAGCTTTAACGAAAGTGACCCCGTGGCCAGCCTTGATGTTTCGATACTGCATGACCTGATAATTGCACCCGTTTTTGGAATCACTAATCCCAGAACCGATGAAAGAATTGATTTTGTGGGCGGAGCAAAAGGTGTGGAAGAATTAGAAAAGCGGGTGAACAGCGGTGAAATGAGCGTAGCTTTTTCACTGTTTCCGACACCCATAGAAGACCTCATGGCCATCTCGGATGCCGGAGCTATCATGCCACCCAAGTCAACCTGGTTTGAACCCAAACTGCAAAGCGGTATATTTATACACTCCATGAGCCTGTAAGTTACAAGTCCGACTAGACAACTTAATCAGGAAATAAGACTACTCGTCAAAATGGAAAGAGGTAGGAATATTTTCCTACCTCTTTTTATGGGGCATCTTGGTCACCGATGCCTGGCATCAGCGACCAAGTTGTTTTAAGTTAGCTTAATCTCTCCACGTCTTAAAAACCGTTTTATAATTTTTGATACATAGGGCACCACATAGTAATCAAGGCCGAAGGAGCGACCGGCGCCAGCCAGCATAGCAATAGACACTACCAGGAACCACATATCACCGGAACCGGAGATGATAAAGTTCAGATTCATGAATATCGACCCGATTGCCGCCAGCACGGTGAACAGGCCCAGTATAAAGCATATGCCCAGGGCGATTTCACCGAGTGTGATCATCACCTGGAAGAGATATGCATTGGGGTAGATCACACTTTCGACAAACTGTGCGTACCAATCAGGAGTATTAGGCCCTATCGGTGCCGTAGAAGCTCCGGCGACTAACTTATCACCTGCAGAAAGCCATCCGCTGTTTACCTTGTCAATGCCCGACATAAGCCATTTGTAGCCGAGGAAGATTCTTAGAAGCGCCAGCCATGCTGCGCTTGTGCTCACTCCAATGTGTTTTATGACAGTCGGCTTATTTCTGGTCTTGCGGAAAAACTGGTGGTCGATGTAATCGAAAATAAAACCAAAGCCGCTAATACCGAATAAATAGTGTATATCTGCCAGATGTTTCGCAGCAGATGCGAGGAAGCCTTTGAGCTTAAAGCCCATCACTTCAGCAATACAATACTCGGAACCGATGGAAACCATATTTCCGTGTAGTTTCAGCTTCAAGGGCTTCTTGGACTTGTTATTTATTTCAGCTGCTACGTTGTATGCAGCACATTTTGCCGATTGAATCGCGGATTCTACCAAGCAGGGCATTACATTCCCTGATTTATCTTCATAATAAGTGTTATCTCCAATGGCATATATGCCCGGTTCGCTGCTTTCCATAAATTCATTGACGACAACTTTATTGCGTTTTCCGAGTTCAAGGCCGCTATTTGCAACTAAGGAGCTTGCCCTTACACCGCCCGTCCATATCAGCGTTCTGCTGTTTACAGTTTCACCGGATTCAAGTGTAAGAGAGTTTGCTGTTACATTGACTATGCGGGCATTTGTAAGAATTTGAACTCCCTTTTTCCTGAGATAGTTTGTGGCATTTTCAATGAGGCTGTCTGACATGGTGGGCAAAATTGTCGGCAGTGCTTCTACAACCATTAATGATACTTCACTGGCCTTTATATTGTAGTCGATGCAAAGGTCTTCAACCCATTCCACCAATTCGCCGATCATTTCAATACCGGTATAGCCGCCGCCACCTACCACAAAAGTCAAATATTCTTTTCTCTTTTCCGCATCTTCTTCAGTGCTTGCCAATTCAAACATGTTTACTATGTGTTCTCTAATCTTAACGGCATCTTCATGGGACCACAATGTGAAAGCGTTCTCTTTCATTCCCGGTATGTCAAAAAATGCAGGTTCGCTACCGCATGCAAGAATGAGGTAATCAAAGCTGTATTCGTTGTCTACACCGTAAAGCCTGCGATTCTTAACATCGATTTTATTAATTTCATCGACCACAAGTTTGACCCGGGTCTGGTCCAAGGCTGCTTCTAGCGAATACAATATTCCGTCATCGGGAATCCTGTTTCCGGCAATTTCATGCAGCTGAGTTAAATAAACCTGGTTGGGAGTCTTATTAATAAGGATGATTTCTACGTTTCTATTCTTGCGAAGATATCTATCAAGGGATTGAGCTGCAGTAAGACCTCCAAAGCCACCTCCCAATACGACAATCTTTACCTTCTTTTCCATGTTTTATCCTCCCCTAAAATTAATGCTTGTTTGCACCATCACAATCCGGTGCACAGATTATCTTACACGAGAGAGCGCAATTTAATACACATGGTGTTCATAATATTTTACAAGATATTATACACTATAATATATTCTATGTATAAATCTAAATTCCTGCTCCTTTACTATACATTAAACCAAAAATTTGGAACAAGTCAAGTGATTTATATCACATTTTGTATAAAAAATTTTACAAAAGTACATTTTTTGCAGGACTTTTTGTCTTTTGTGCAGAAATAAAGAATGAATATTATAAAAGAATACCGAAAAAAGCAAATTTTTCTGGAGGAGGAAAAGGAGGGATCATCACGCGGCTAAACAAAAAAGTTTTCAGGCTTATAATTGCAGCTTTTATAATCGTCGCATGTATAGCTGCTTGCAGTCGGAATTCCGGAGAAAAGCCTATTAGTAAGACAAATTTCATGCTGGATACGCTGATATCCGTGCAAGCTTATGGTCCCAATGCATCGAAAGCCATTGACAAAGCCTTTGAGCGAATCCGCGAGATTGAAACAAAGATGACATCAAAGGCAGATTACAGTGAAGTGATAGGCATCAACCAGATGGCTGGTCAAGACTTTTTTAAAGTGAGTCCTGATACCTATTATGTAATAAAAAAAGGTCTTTATTACTCAGAGCTTTCTGATGGTAAATTTGACATAACGGTAGGGCCCTTGGTGGAACTGTGGGGCATAGGCACCGAACATGCTCGGGTGCCTGGAAATGATGAAATACAGGAAATCTTACAATTTGTAGATTATACACAAGTTGAAATAAAGGATGAAGACAATAGCGTTTTCTTAAAAATTCCTGGTATGGCCATAGATTTAGGTGGGATTGCAAAAGGCTATGCTGCCGATGAAGCGGCAGATGTCTTAAGACAGAATGGCGTTGAGCATGGCACGGTCAATTTAGGTGGGAATATCGTTGTAATAGGGGCAAAACCCGATGGCAGACCGTGGAAAATAGGCATCCAAAACCCTTTTTTCAAGACCCGAGGGTCTGTTATGGGCTCTGTGGAAGTTACGGATAAAACTTTAGTTACTTCGGGACCTTACGAGAGGTACCTTGAGAAAGATGGCAAAATATACCACCATATTTTGGACACCAAATCAGGTTTTCCGGTAGAAAATGAATTGATGAGCGTCACAATCATTTCGGACAGCTCCATCGATGCCGATGCATTGTCTACAGCTGTTTTTGCAATGGGCTTGGAGGATGGAGTGGATTTTGTAGAGGGCCTTGATTATTTAGATGCCGTCTTCATAACAAAGGATTACAAGGTATACATTACGGCGGGTGTAGGCCGATATAATTTTACGTTGACGGATGATCAGTTTGAATTAATGGAGAGGTAAAAGCAAAAAATGGTAAAAGACTGTTAAAATTTTAACAAAGTTTTTAGACAATACTAAAACATTGTGACTAATTTCACTTTTTCTATTGTAAAAAGAATATTGTTGTGCTAGAATTAAAATTGCAAGGGAGTGATATGTATCTATGTTCAAGAAATTTAAAATTCCGGATGCGACCATTGGTAGGTTGTCATTGTATTCCAGGTATCTGGCGGAAGCAGATGAAAAGGGTATAACAACTGTATCTTCGCAGAATATTGCGCGAGCGACAGGTGTCACTCCTGCTCAAGTCCGCAAGGATTTAGCTTATTTTGGAGAATTCGGCACCAGAGGTGTCGGTTACAACTCGAGAGAGCTTTACAATTACATCATGAAAATTTTAGGTCTTGATAAGCGCTGGTCAGTTGCCATTATCGGTGCCGGAAACTTAGGGAGGGCGCTAACCCAGTACAAGGGTTTCCAGCAGAGGGGTTTTGACGTAAAGTGCATCTTTGACAATGATCCGAAAAAAATCGGAAAGAAGCTGGCCAATGTAGAGATTTATCCTATCGATTCTCTGGAAGAGAAAGTTAAAGAACTGGATATAAACTTGGGAATAATTGCCGTTCCTGCACCTTCCGCACAGGAGGTAGCTGATAAACTGGTCGGTGCAGGAATAAAAGGGATTATAAACTTTGCACCTATCAATATTACAGTAGACGGAAGCGTGATTTTAAGAAGAGTAGATTTGGCTGCTCAGCTAGAATACTTGACTTACTATCTGGAGGAAACTTGATGAAGCTGCTTGAAATAAAAGAGCTTCTGCAGGCCAAAGTCCTGTGGGGAGAGGAGTTTTTAGATATCGACGTATCCAATGCCTGCGGAGCAGACTTGATGAGCGATATTTTGGCTGATAACAAATTTAATGCAATTTTGCTCACAGGCCTAACTCACCGGCAGATCATTCAAACCACCGTCATGGGGGATTTTGCAGCAATTGTTTTTGTGCGCGGCAAAGTTCCTCCTGAGGATGTCATTGAACTTGCAAAAGCAGAAAAGCTTCCTTTGCTGACAACGAGTTTTCCCCTTTACGAATCCTGCGGAATCCTGTATAAAGCAGGTTTGGGTCAGGATAGAGTTAATGGTGAGGCATCAGACAGGTCTTCAAGGGGAGATTCCGAATCACCCGAAGCCATGCGGCTCACCTATGACATCGTCGGCAATGACTTTAACAGTGCCGGCAAAGCTGCAGAGCAGGCAAAAAGAGTATTAAAACAAATCGGCATAGATTCCGGTGTCATACGAAAGGTTTCCGTTGCTGCATATGAAGCTGAAATGAACATCGTAATACATGCCTATAAGGGCAAATTGATATTCAGCATTACTCCAAGATACATAGAATTGATAGCGGAAGATGAAGGTCCTGGAATCCCCGATATAGAAAAAGCCATGCAGGAGGGCTATTCTACAGCACCAGATAGAATCAGGGAGCTGGGTTTTGGAGCCGGCATGGGCTTGCCAAACATGAAGAAATTTTCAGATTTTTTTGAGATAGATTCAGAGCTTGGAAAAGGCACAAAAGTAAGAATGGTTATAAACCTATAGCATCATCGAAAGCGGTGAAGGACTTGCAGCTTTTTTACCATTCGGTGACTCTTGATGTAGATAAGTGTAAAGGCTGTACCAATTGCATAAAAGGGTGTCCTACTGAAGCAATAAGAGTGAGAAATGGGCGAGCATATATTCTAGAGAACAAGTGCATAGACTGCGGTGAATGCATACGCATATGCCCCAATAATGCCAAGTATGCAGCTACTGACAGCATCGATAGATTAAAGGATTTCAAGTTTACAGTTGCCCTTCCTGCACCAAGCCTCTTTGGCCAATTTAAGGAAGGCACTACAACTAAAAATGTCATATATGCACTTAAGAAAATCGGTTTTGACGAGGTTTATCAAGTTCCTCTAGCGGCAGAGGAAGTATCCATAGCTATACGTGAATACATTTCCAGGCACAAGAATCTACGGCCAATAATATCATCATCCTGCCCTGCCGTTATAAGACTGATACAGGTAAGATTTCCAGAGCTAATAAAGAACATTATCCCCATTCAATCGCCGATGGAAATCGCTGCAAAGCGTGCCAAAGAGATTTTAGGAGAAAAATACGATCTTGCTCCAGAGGAGATTGGGGTATTTTTTATTAGCCCTTGCCCTGCCAAAGCTACATCGATTAAGCAGCCCATCGGAACCGGTAGATCCTATGTAGATGGAGTCATTTCCATTTCCGGTATTTTCGGCGAAATAGTCAAAAATCTAGATGCTAAAGCCTTCCAATCCGTTTTCCCCGATTCCTCAGGCATCGGAATTGGCTGGGGCAGGTCCGGAGGGGAAAACATGGCTATAGGCGGGGATAATTATCTGGCAGTTGATGGAATTCAAAACTGCATAGAAGTGCTGGAAGAAGTGGAGATGAATAAACTTTCTGATGTGGATTATATCGAATGCCAAGCATGTGTAGGGGGATGCATTGGCGGTGCACTTACCGTGGAAAACCACTATATAGCCAGGGTTAAACTGAGAAGGCTATCTGAAAAGATGGGCTATCAGAGCATATTGGATGAAGCATCCGTAATAGAGCAGTTCAACCAAGGATATTACCACATGGAGGGAGAGATCCAAGCCAAGTCTGCATTTAAGTTGGATGATAATTTAGCTGAAGCAATTCGAAAAATGGAGCTCTTGGAGAAAACCGTCAAAGATTTACCAGGTCTTGATTGTGGCAGTTGCGGTTCTCCCAATTGCAGGGCCCTGGCCGAAGATATTGTCAAAGGGCTGGCAAATGAAACTGACTGCATCTTTAAGTTGAGGGACAAGGTAAAACATTTGGCTGCTGAAATGTTTGATTTGGCGCAAAAAATGCCTCCAACAATGGAATCTGAGGATAGGGGGAATGATAGCAGGTGAAATTGAGCGAAGTTCAGGACTTACTTGGGCTAAAATTAGTTACAAAAGTCACAAACCTTGACAGGAAAGTTGGAGGAGGATATGCTTCAGACCTATTGAGCTGGGTCATGGCCCATGCCAAAGAAAATGATATTTGGATTACCATTCAAAGTCACCAAAATATAGTAGCAGTGGCTTCCTTGCTCAGTTTGGCAGCGATAATTGTTGCCGAAGATGCCAACATAGATGAAAACACGATAACAAAGGCCGAGCAAGAGAACATACCAATCTACTCCAGCGATAAGTCTATTTATGAATTATGCGGTATACTGTATAATCTGTTGTCAAGGGAGTCTGGATAATGCTTTTGGAATACCCGGCAGATTTACACATTCACACATGCCTATCTCCGTGTGCCAGCGATGAAATGATACCTGTAAACATATTGAACATGGCAGCCCTGATAGGGACTAAAATACTAGGCATCTGTGACCACAATTCTGCGGGAAATATCGAGGCCATGCTGAAAGCGGCACGAGATTATGATATCCTGGTAATTCCCGGAATAGAAGTGCAGAGTGCCGAAGAGGTCCACCTAGTATGCCTCTTTGAAACCATAAATCAGCTTTTACAATTTCAAGAATTCATATACGATGCCTTGCCACCAATTAAAAACAATCCGCAGTTTTTCGGGCATCAATGGCTCGTTGACGATAGAGGAAATTTATTAGGTGAAGAAACTCGAATGCTGTTGACCTCAGCATCACTTACGGTGGATGAAGTTGCTCAAAAGGTGCATGAATTACAAGGGTTGATAATTCCTGCCCATGTAGATAGAAGGCACTTTAGCATTATCGGCCAATTAGGATTTATACCCGAAAACTTAAAAATAGATGCAGTGGAGTTTTCAAGGGCTATTTCCCTGGCAGAATTTAAGTCAACTTTTAAAAGCCTTACGAACAATCCGTTGATTACATCTTCCGATGCGCACAGTTTGCAGGAAATGGTTTATCAAAAAACCTATTTCCTGTTAGAAGAATTAAATTTTAAAGAAATTATTTTAGCTTTGAGAGGTTTGGAAGGGAGGAAGGTATTGATAAAGGAGTAAAAGGCACTGTTTTATAACAGATAGTGAAAAAGAGAACAATAACATATGAGGAGAGGATAAAATGGCAGTAGCTTTAAATCAACAACAAGATTTCATCGAGAAACTCAATAAAATTGAAGATATGTTGAAGAAATACCAGGGTAAGAGGAGTGCCCTGCTTCAGGCCCTGCAGGAAGCACAGGCTATAATGGGCTATCTCCCAATAGAAGTTCAAAAACTAGTGGCAGAAAACTTAGGCGTTACTTTAAGTGAAGTGTACAGCACTATTACTTTTTATTCATTTTTTAACCTAAAGCCCATAGGGAAATATCATATCAGAGTATGCTTAGGAACAGCCTGCTATGTGAGGGGTGCAGAAAAGGTACTTGACAGACTAAAAACTGAACTCGGAATTGAAGTAGGGGACACCACCGATGATTTAAAGTTCACCCTCGATGGCTGCCGCTGCATAGGCGCCTGCGGTCTCGCCCCAGCAATTATCGTCAATGATGAAGTGTATGGGAGACTCACTCCGGATAAAATTCCAGAGATACTGAAAAAATTTGAATAGCCATGAAGGAACTTTCCCTACACATTTTAGATATAGTCCAAAACTCATTAGGGGCGAAAGCATCGCTTATTGAAATTGATATTAATGAAGATGTAAAAAATGACTTATTGGTAATTAGGATAAAGGACAACGGGCTCGGCATGGATACCGCCACTGCCCAAAAAGTCATGGACCCCTTTTATACTACCCGGACAACCCGCAGGGTAGGATTGGGCATACCCTTATTCGCCCAGGCCGCTGAAAGCTGCGGCGGAGATTTTAAAATATATTCCGAAAAGGGAAGAGGAACGGAGATAGTAGCAACTTTTACGCTTAGCCATATAGATAGGGCACCTATAGGGAGTATGGCAGATACCATGGTATCCTTGATTGCCATGCGGCCTGATGTGGATTATATATACCGTCATTGTGTAGGGGACAGAGAATTTACTTTGGATACCCGTGAAATCAAGGAAACCCTTGAAGATGTGCCAATTAACAATCCGATGGTAATTGACTGGATTAAAGAGTTTGTGAATGGAAACCTTAAGGAAATTAACGGAGGTGCATAAAATGCCAGTAATAAAGTCTATAGAAGATCTGAAAAAAATCCGTGATCAAGCAAAGGATCAGATAAATCTGCGAGTTGACAATGAAAGCAAGACCCGCGTAGTCGTCGGCATGGGTACTTGCGGCATAGCGGCTGGTGCAAGGCAGGTAATGCTGGCCATACTGGAGGAGCTAAAAAAGCGAAATGTCTCAGATGTCATAGTAACCGAAGCCGGATGTATCGGCCTCTGCCAGTACGAACCCTTGGTAGATGTAATAAAACCGGATCGCCCAAAAGTTACCTATGTAAATATGAATCCCGATAAAGCCAGGGAGATAGTGGTAAAACACATTATCAACGATCAAGTTGTGGATGAATATGTAGTACCTAATATTTAATGGATAAATACAGGAGCTTGAGGAGGTTATGAAAATGGAAATATATAGGGCTCACGTTTTGGTTTGCAAAGGAACAGGTTGTGTAGCTTCCGGCAGTGAACCAATCTTTGAAACACTACAGAAGGAAATCGAGAAAAAAGGCCTTGATAAAGAGGTAAAGGTTATTCAAACCGGTTGCTTAGGCCTTTGTGAACTAGGACCCAATATTTTGATTTACCCTGAAGGCAGTTATTACTGTCAGGTTAAGGCAGAGGATGTACCGGAAATTGTTGAGGAACATCTGTTAAAAGGACGCGTAGTCCAACGCCTTCTTTATAAAGAGCCGGATTCTAAGGAACGCTATCGCTCTTTAATGGATATAGACTTTTACAAGCGTCAAAAACGCATCGCCTTGAGGAACTGCGGTATTATCAATCCTGAAATAATTGAAGAATACATTGCAAATGACGGTTATGCAGCCTTGGCAAAAGCATTGACTGATATGAAACCCCAGGAAGTCATTGATGAGGTAAAGAAATCCGGCCTAAGAGGCCGTGGAGGCGGAGGATTCCCCACAGGTATCAAGTGGCAGTTTGCTGCAAATGCAGAAGGTGATATCAAATACGTAGTTTGCAATGCGGACGAAGGTGACCCGGGTGCTTTCATGGATAGAAGTATTCTGGAAGGCGACCCCCACTCGGTACTGGAAGCCATGGCAATAGCTGGTTATGCCATTGGTGCCAGTGAAGGATATATTTATGTAAGGGCGGAGTACCCGATAGCCGTAAAACGCCTGGAAATTGCCATTGAGCAGGCTAGGGACCGGGGCCTCCTTGGCAAGAACATTTTGGGCACAGATTTTAGCTTTGACATATTTATCAGACTTGGTTCCGGAGCCTTTGTGTGCGGTGAAGAAACGGCTCTGCTAGCTTCTATTGAAGGACGCCGTGGAGAACCAAGGCCAAGGCCACCCTTCCCGGCCAACAAAGGACTGTGGGGCAAGCCAACTATTATAAATAATGTTGAAACCTATGCCAATATACCCGTTATCATTCTCAAGGGTGCCGATTGGTTTAACGAGATAGGTTCCGAAAAGAGTAAAGGCACTAAGGTGTTTGCCATTGGAGGAAAGATCAACCATACGGGTCTCGTGGAGATTCCCATGGGCACCACCCTCAGAGAAGTTATATATGATATCGGGGGAGGCATTCCCAACAACAAGAAATTCAAGGCTGTCCAAACAGGTGGACCTTCCGGAGGCTGCATACCTGCAGATCTGCTTGATATGCCCATAGAATTTGACACCTTAGTTCAAGCAGGTTCCATGATGGGTTCAGGCGGTATGATCGTAATGGATGAGGACAACTGCATGGTAGACATCGCTAAATTCTTCCTAACTTTCACCCAGGAAGAATCCTGCGGCAAATGTCCTCCGTGCAGAATCGGAACCAAGCGCATGCTGGAAATCCTCGAAAGGATAACCAACGGAGAAGGTAAAGAGGGAGATATAGAGCTTTTGGAAAATCTGGCCAAGAGCATCAAAGCTTCCTCCCTATGCGGTCTCGGGCAGACGGCTCCCAATCCGGTCTTGTCCACACTGAGATACTTTAGAGATGAATACGAAGCCCATATTAAAGACAAAAAGTGCCCCGCCGGAGCATGTAAGGCTTTGATACATTACGAGATTATTGCTGACAAGTGCAAAGGCTGCGGCATATGCATAAAGGTATGTCCAACGCAGGCTATCACCGGTGAAAGAAGACAGCCTCATGTCATCGATGTGGACAAATGCATAAAATGCAATAGCTGTTTTGATAGATGCCCCTTTGGTGCAATCGTAAAAATTTAGCTTTTAGAGAAGGGAGAGGAAAACCATGGAAATGGTGACATTAACTATAGATGGTATAAAAGTAGAAGCTCCTAAAAACTCTACAGTCCTTGAGGCTGCCAGAAAAGCAGGAATAAAAATCCCCACACTCTGCTTCTTAAAGGGCGTAAACGAAATCGGAGCTTGCAGGATGTGTGTAGTAGAGGTTAAAGGTGCTAGGTCCCTTCAAACATCCTGTGTTTTACCGGTTTCAGAAGGGATGGAGGTCATAACCAATTCTCCGGCAGTCAGGGAATCAAGAAAAGTAACATTGGAACTATTGCTTTCCGATCACAACTTAGAATGCCCAACCTGCATACGAAATCTCAATTGTGAGCTTCAAACCTTAGCTGAAGAGCTCGGAATACAATCAATTAGGTATCCCGGAGTAAAGAGCAAGGCACAGTACGATGATTTTTCGCCTTCAATAGTTCGGGACACATCCAAGTGCATCCTGTGCCGGCGCTGTGTAAGCACATGCCACAATGTCCAGTCAGTAGGCGTTATTTCCCCTAACTATCGTGGCTTCGAAACAGTCATCGCACCGGTGTTTGACATGAGCTTAAACGAAGTGCCATGCGTCAACTGTGGTCAATGTATATTGGCATGTCCCGTAGGTGCTTTAAAGGAAAAAGATGACACCCATAAAGTGTGGCAAGCTTTGGCAGACCCTGACCTGCATGTAATCGTGCAAACTGCTCCAGCAATTAGGGTATCCTTAGGAGAAGAATTCGGTGGAGAACTTGGAGGAATTGTCACAAAGAAACTGCCTGCTGCCTTAAGAAGATTGGGCTTTGACAAGGTTTTTGACACTGATTTTTCAGCTGACCTTACCATAATGGAAGAAGGGTCTGAGTTCCTCGATAGGCTTCAAAATGGCGGCAAACTACCCCTTATAACATCATGCAGCCCAGGCTGGATTAAGTTCTGCGAACATTACTATCCGGAGCTCCTTGACAATCTGTCAACCTGCAAATCTCCCCAGCAGATGTTCGGAGCTCTTGTAAAGACCTACTATGCAGAAAAAACGGGAATAGACCCTGCAAAGATATTCTCAGTTTCAATAATGCCATGCACTGCCAAGAAATACGAGTGCCAGCGGCCTGAGATGTTCTCCAGCGGATACCAGGATGTGGATGTAGTCCTCACCACCAGGGAACTTTCCAGGATGCTGAAGGAAGCGGGAATAGATTTGAGGAAGCTGCCCGATGAAGAATTCGATGAACCTTTGGGCATATCTACCGGCGCTGGCGCGATTTTCGGTGCAACCGGCGGGGTCATGGAAGCAGCCCTTAGAACCGTTTACGAGATCGTGACAAAGAAGGAATTGGATAACATAGATTTTACAGAAGTGCGCGGTGTCGACGGGGTAAAAGAGGCAACTATAGATATAGATGGCACGAAGGTAAACGTAGCAGTTGCCCATGGTTTGGCTAATGCACGCAAAATCCTTGACAAAGTAAAGAGTGGTGAAGCAGACTATCACTTCATCGAAATAATGTGCTGCCCCGGTGGCTGTGTGGGCGGTGGCGGTCAGCCCATACTGAGTGCAGAGGAGCGCTGGGAAGTTGACTACAGAGAGGAAAGGGCAAATGCGATTTATGAGGTAGACAGGAACATGAAATTGAGGAAATCTCATGAGAATCCGGCAGTACAGACCCTATATAAAGAATATCTGGGCGAGCCCCTTGGAGAAAAATCCCACAAACTCCTGCACACCCACTACACCAAGCGTGACCTATTTTAAGCATGTGTAGGATTAATTTGCAGCAGTAGCGGCATTGTTACTGCTACTGCTGCAGTTTTTTAACTAATAAAAAACATAGCATTTATGTATTGAGTAAAAGGAGATTTTGAGATATAATTTGCTCAACATCTTATTTTTTTGATATAGATTGTGAAAAAAATAACGAAAGGTGGAATTTGTATGAACAACTTTCTCACACCAAGGGAAATAGCTAAGGCCTATGATGAAATATCTGTCAACAAAGCAAAAAATTCAGCAAGCAATTTAATAATATTAGGCATGCTGGCAGGTCTTTTTATAGCTTTTGCAGGTTTCGCGTCACAGATGATTTCCCATTCCGTGGAAAATGTCGGCCTGGCAAAATTCGCCAGCGGGGCGGTTTTTCCAGTTGGGCTTATGTTAGTGGTGATTGCAGGGGCGGAACTATTTACGGGCAACAACCTCATGATAATCGGTTTTATGGAAAAAAAGATTAGCTTTGCTGAACTCATAAGAAATTGGATAATAGTATATTTTTCAAATTTTGTCGGTTCAGTTTTGTTCGCCTTTTTAATACATGGCAGCGGCCTTTTGGACACCAGCGGTGGGCTGCTGGGGGCCACTGTCATTAAAGCTGCAATAAACAAGGTTTCTCTGACTTTTAATCAGGGTTTAATAAGAGGGATACTCTGCAATATCATGGTTGTCTTGGCAGTTTGGATGGCAACGGCAGCCAAAGACATAGTAGGCAAAATTTTTGCCTGCTGGTTTCCCATTATGCTTTTTGTAATGTCGGGTTTTGAACACTGCATAGCAAACATGTATTTCATACCTGCGGGTATTTTTGCCAAATCAAATCCCTCTTATGTCGCAGCCGGCCAAATTCAAGCCGAAGCCTTAGCTAGACTTAATATCGGAGGACTTTTTGGAAATCTTGCTTCCGTAACACTGGGCAACCTCATAGGTGGAGCCTTAGTAATAGGTCTATCCTATTGGTACGTCTACAGATATACACAAAAAGTGACAAATAAATAATGAGATTACATAAGTTAGACAAAGACTACCTCCGGGCTTTTTCGCAGTATTCCATCATAAAACTATAGTAGAAGGAAATGAGTTTTTATTGTATAATGAAAAAAATGTTTGTATAGTGTATACAATTTGATTAAGGTAGAAGTGTATAAAAATAGAGGTTTTTTACATTTTATGTCGAACTATTCCTAGGTTAGCTAAAAAGGAGAGGTGAAACAATGCTTAAAACCTTCAAAGGGGGGATACATCCTCCATACAACAAAGAACTGACCATGTCTAAAGCCGTAGAAAAAGCTGCTCTTCCCAAAAAAGTAATAATTCCAATGGGCATGCATATAGGTGCTCCATGCGAACCAATAGTTAAAGTTGGGGATACGGTTAAAAAGGGTCAAAAAATAGGAGAGGCAAAGGGCTTCGTCTCGGTTCCTGCACATGCCAGTATTTCCGGAAAAGTAACGGCTGTAGAACCTAGACCTTGGCCCGGAGGAAGCCTAATGATGTCAGTAGTTATCGAATCCGATGGAAGGGACGAAGTGTATGAAGATATCACACCTCCCAAGCCCCTAAGCGAACTTTCGCCGGAAGAGATAAAAAACCTCATACGTGAAGCTGGTATTACAGGTATGGGCGGTGCAGGCTTTCCTACTCAAGTGAAACTGTCTTTTCCTCCGGAAAAGAATGTAGATACAATAATAGTAAATGGCGCTGAATGTGAGCCGTATATCACGGCCGACCATAGGCTCTTATTAGAGCAGCCCGAAGATGTGGTACTTGGTCTTGAAGCCATTATGAAGGCTACGGGCATCAAGCAGGCCTTTATCGGCATTGAAGACAATAAGCTGGATGCTGTGGAAGCAGTGAAAAGTGCGTTAAAGGGAAAGGCTGGGATCGAAGTTGTAGTCTTGGCTACCAAGTATCCGCAAGGCGGAGAAAAGCAGCTCATAAAAGCGGTAACGGGGCGGGAAGTTCCCTCCGGCGGACTCCCTATGGATGCGGGTGTCATTGTGAACAATGCCGGAACCTGTGCCGCCGTTGCCAATGTGCTAAAAACAGGAATGCCACTCATTGAAAGAATTACAACGGTGACTGGATCAGGAGTTATGGAACCGAAAAACCTATTAATAAGGATAGGAACTCCTTTAATAGACCTTATTGAGCAATGCGGAGGTTTTAAGGGCAGGCCCGGCAAGGTATTGATGGGTGGGCCTATGATGGGACTGGCCCAATCCGTGATAGATGTGCCTGCGATAAAAGGAACCACAGGCTTATTGGTATTGGAGAGGGATGATGTAAAGTTATTTGAACCAATGCCATGTATTAAATGCGCCAGGTGTGTAGACGCATGTCCGATAAAGTTATTGCCTACCACTATCGCTAAACTCGCCGAGAGAAAGATGTGGGATGAAGCGGAAAACTATCATGCGATGGATTGCATAGAATGCGGCTGCTGCTCTTACGTTTGCCCTGCGCATATACCCCTGACCCAGCATATAAGGATTGCCAAAAGTAATATTATAGCATTGAGAAAGAAAAAGTAAATACAATCAGAAGCTACGATGATTTAGATATAGATAGGAGGTACTTGTGGATGGATGATTACAGCTTGATAACTTCATCATCCCCTCATATACATTCAGGAGAAAGTATTTCAAGGATCATGTTTACTGTGGCAATAGCGCTATTATTGCCTACCTTTGCAGGAGTGTACTTTTTTGGATTTAGAGCCCTGGGCCTTGTAATCGTAGCCAGTATTGCAGCAATGCTAACGGAGGCTGTATTTCAAAAGCTGAGAAACAAGCCCATCACTATATGGGATGGCAGTGCATTGGTGACGGGTATGCTGCTTGCCCTCAATTTGCCCCCAACCCTTCCCTACTGGATGGCAGTTGTAGGGGCGGTAGTTGCCATAGGCCTTGGCAAGCAGATTTATGGGGGCCTTGGGGCAAATCCATTCAATCCTGCCCTAATAGGCAGAGTTTTTCTGATGATAACATTTACCACTCCTATGACGACCTGGATAAACCCCATTGACGGCACCACCGCGGCGACTGCCGTTGACGGCACTACCGGTGCAACCCCCCTTGCACTGATGAAAATGGAGGGCGTAACTACAGACTATATGAAACTTTTCCTTGGAAATGTTGGTGGTTGCTTAGGGGAAACTTCAGCAATTCTCATTATTTTGGGTGGTTTATATCTCATATATAAGGGATACGTGGATTGGCGAATACCTGCTAGCTACCTGGGATCAGTTGCAGTCTTATCAGTTGTACTAGGTCAAGATCCTATTTTCCACCTGCTATCAGGAGGACTAATGCTGGGAGCATTCTTCATGGCGACGGATATGGTGACAACACCCCTTAGCAGGCTTGGCAAAGTAATTTTCGGAATTGGTGCGGGCTTTTTCACGGTCATTATTAGATTTTACGGAGGCTACCCTGAAGGTGTATCTTTTTCAATACTACTTATGAATGCCTTTACCCCATTGATAAATAGATTTACTGTGCCCAAAATCTATGGGGAGGTGAAAGCCAGATGAACCAGTATGCCAGAATGATTATAGTGCTTGTTATTATATCTATGGCATCAGGAGCGGTCCTTGCCTTATCTTATGAAGCGACAAATCCTAAAATTCAAGAACAGGCAAGGCAAAAATTGGAGCAATCTGTGCTTGTAGTAATACCCGGGGCGACCCTAATGGAAGAAGTTCAAAAAGACGACATGACTTTTTATATAGGATTAGATGATGAGGGAAATAAAAAGGGAATTGCATTTAAAACGACAGGTTCGGGTTTTAACGGCCCAATTGAAATAATGGTAGGTTACGATCCCAAAGAAGGCACTTTGCTGGGAATAGAAATCCTGTCCATGACTGAAACCCCCGGCCTTGGGGCAAAGATACAGGAAGAGCCTTTTAAAGGCCAGTTCAAAGGAAAATCCGTAGAAGATGAATTCATAGCTAAACAAGATGTAGAGGCTATTTCTGGGGCGACGATATCTTCCACGGCTGTAGCCGATGCTATAAAAACTTCGCTTGCTAAAGTGGTTGAAATATATCCCGTGGGAGGCGATTTTTAATCATGCAGTTAATGAAGGATTTTGTCAATGGTTTATGGAATGAGAATCCAATTTTTAAAATGGTCATAGGCATATGTTCAGCACTAGCTGTCACAACTGCTGCAAGCAATGGCATAGCCATGGGCATGGCCTTGACCTTTGTATTGACATGTTCGAGCATACTAGTTTCAATTTTACGAAATGTAATTCCTTCAACGGTTAGAATACCCTGTTACATTATAGTAGTTGCTACTTTTACTACAGTTGTCGACCTTTTTATGAAAGCATATTTCCCGGCACTATATGAGGTCATGGGGATATTTATTCCACTAATTGTAGTAAACTGTATTGTGCTGGCCCGAGCAGAAGCCTTTGCCTCAAAGGTCAGTGTGGCAAGGGCCACAGCAGACGCCTTGGGCATGGGATTAGGCTACACATGGGCCATCACCTTAATTAGCATGATACGAGAGCTGATGGGAGAAGGCACCCTATTTGGATACCAGGTGATGGGAGAAAGCTTTACACCATGGGTTAGCGCAATTTTACCCCCCGGTGCTTTCATAGTGATGGGAATTCTTGTAGGGTTAATTAATATCATAAACAGAGAAATAGCAAAGCGTACTCAGAGCCATTGAAGGGGTGTGACAACAGTTGGCAAAAGAATTGTTTTTTATAATAATTGGTTCTGTGTTTGTGAATAACTTTGTGTTATCTAGGTTTCTGGGACAATGCCCCTTTCTAGGTGTTTCCAGTAAAACCGAAACAGCTATAGGTATGGGCATGGCCACAACCTTTGTTTTGACGATGACAGCAGTTGCAGCTTATTTCATACAAAATTACGTGCTTGCACCTTATGGCCTGGATGCATTTTTGCAGATAGTGTCATTTATCCTGGTCATTGCTTCGCTGGTTCAGCTGGTGGAGATGGTGATATTGAAAGTAAGCCCGACTCTATACAATGCATTTGGAATCTTCCTTCCTTTGATTACCACTAACTGTATTGTTATGGGAGCTGCCCTTTTGATACCCATGTATAATTACAATCTTATCAAGAGCATCGCACTGGGCTTGGGAGCAGGTTTAGGATTTACGTTGGCTTTGGCATTGATGTCGGGCATCCGAGAAGAAATGGAATTCCACGATGTACCTGAGGCTTTAAAGGGGCCAGCTATAGTATTTATTACGGCGGGGCTACTTTCCATGATATTTTTAGGATTTACGGGACTAGTTCCTTTAGGATAAGTACAGGAGGCGAAACAGATGGCAAACAGTATATTAACTTCCATACTTAGCATGGGGGGCCTGGGCCTGGCACTAGGTGGAGGCCTTGCCATTGCCTTTAAAAAGCTAGCCGTAGAAACTGACCCTAGGGAAGAAGCAGTAATTGGAGCGCTGCCCGGAGCCAACTGCGGTGCCTGCGGATATCCGGGCTGTTCAGGATTAGCCAAGGCAATTGTTGAAGGCAAAGCCCCCGTTAACGCATGCCCTGTCGGAGGTGCAAAAGTTGCGGCAGTGATTGCCGAAATCATGGGAGTTTCCGGGGTAGAAAGCAGCGAGAACAGATTGATTGCAAGGGTACTTTGTCAAGGCGGCACATCTAAAGCTAAATATAAATCTGAGTATCACGGTGTAACTACATGTAAAGCTGCATCTATGGTAAACGACGGACCAAAAGCTTGCTCATATGCATGTATAGGTTTTGGGGACTGCGTAAAGGTTTGTCCCGTTGATGCTATCACTATGGGAGAAGATGGGCTTCCTATTATAGATGAAGACAAATGCACAGGCTGCGGTCTTTGCGTAAAAGAGTGTCCCAAGATGGTTATAGCTTTGACTTCTAGCAAAAATGAAGTCCATGTGCGCTGCAGGGCAACAATGAAGGCAAAAGATACAAGAGCCGTGTGCAGCATCGGATGTATTGCTTGCAAGATGTGTGAAAAGGTATGCCCCTTTGACGCTATTCATGTTATAAACAATGTAGCTGTAATAGACTACGAGAAATGCCGTAACTGCATGCTGTGTGTGGAGAAATGCCCAACCAAAACAATCACTTCCGCATTCCCCACCCGTAAAAAGGCTGTTATCATTGAAGAAAAATGTATCGGCTGTACTTTATGTGCTAAACACTGTCCGGTAAATGCTATTACCGGTGAGGTTAAGAAAGTGCATGTGGTCAATCAAGATTTGTGCATCGGATGCAGCATTTGCGTTGAAAAATGCCGCAAAGACGCTATCGAAATGGTGCGGGAAGCCCCGCAAAAAAACGTTCTATCTAAAGCACATGCTGCGTCAAATTAAATCTCATAAATCTTAATCAGGAAGATAGGTTTCAGGATAACATAAAAACCTTCGGTGAGTTTTTAACTCCACCGAAGGTTTTTTATATTGATGCCCTCCTTTATCTATCTTATACGTTGTAATATTATCTACTTTCTTGATGCTTCATTTTCAATCCGAAACTAGCTTTTCTAGGATACAGAAGCATCTATAAAAAAATCGCCGATTGTTAAAAGCATTTGAGATTATCAAAACACGTGTTTCTTATTCATGTATTCCCTGACCAGCATCAGCGTTTCACCGAAACGCTGAAAATGCACTACTTCTCGCTGCCTTAAAAATGAAAGTGTAGCGATTACACCGGGGTCATCGGTTAAACTTATGAGATGTTCGTAGGTAGTCCTGGCTTTTTGCTCCGCAGCCATGTTCTCGTAAAGGTCGGTTATGGGATCCCCTGTTGCCTGAATGTATGCTGCTGTCCATGGTACTCCAGCCGCATCGTGAGGGTAAAGTGCATTGTCATGCTGTGTGAAATGGTCGCCTAAGCCTGCCCTCCTCATTTGTTCAGGCGTTGCTCCGTCGGTCAATTTATATATCAGTGTCCCAATAATTTCCCAGTGGGCCAGTTCTTCAGTTCCAATATCCGTCAAAGTAGCTTTCGCCTGTGGTATCGGCATGGTATAGCGCTGTGTTAAATATCTTACGGCTGCAGATAGCTCGCTATCAGGGCCACCATACTGTGCATATAAAAACTTGGCCATGCCCAAGTCAGTCCGCGATACATTAGCCGGATACTGCAACTTTTTCACGTAGTACCACATACAAGTTCCTCCTCAATACCTTATTTCCCATGGCCATGGATTGTTTATATATTGGTACGGAAACTCAGAAACGGAACCCAACGTCAGAGGTCCGTATTTTTTTTCGTACATGGCTCTAAGCTCCTGAGACCTTCTTGCGAAATTATTGTGGTCTTCCAAGGCCCTTCGGTCCATTGGGTGAGTATTTAAAAACAGGGCCAGTTCATATACTACAAAATCCACAGCCATGATTTCTTTCAACAGGTCCACCATATCTTTTGAATACACAAAAATCACCTCTTTCAGCCTATAGCTCGGGTCTTTTTCTATAAGGTCTATAAAGCTCAGGGAATAGCGTCCCGTTCATCAATGCCGCCATAGGATCAAAAATTTGACCGTATCTTTGGAATGGAATATATGCTTCAGCCAGCCTAAGGTCAGAAAACAAGCTTTGTGTCTTGATGTCGTTTTCAGGATTTGACATAGCAACCCCTCCTAAAAGGTGATAAAGCATGATAAATCTATTGTTTTACTAGTATATTATGTCAGTAATAAATTTTCGGTGCTAAACTGTGGGAAATATGGTAAAATGTAAAGTGAATTCTTTATCAAGTTACCATGTTAAAACGTTAATACGTTATTAGCTTATAAAACATGCATCATTAGTCCTGTAAATCGGAATAATTAAATGGAGTGAAATTGTAGAATCATTAATTATATTATAAGAGGTTTATATAAGGAGGTTGCATTGTGGAGAGTAAGGAACTTGTTAATAACAAGCTGATAAGGGGGTTAGGATTAAAAGAGGCTATAACTATTACCGTTGGCACAGTAGTGGGCGTCGGCTTGTTTACCGTAGGAGCCAATGGAGTAGGCTATTTAGGGCCATCGATTATATTGGCAACACTTGCAGCTTTTATTTTTAGCATTTATCCGGCCCTCCTGTACGCAGAAATGGGCGCGATGCTGCCTTTTGCAGGAGGGACGTACAATTATGCGAAGTATGGGGTAGGAAAGGCCTGGGGATTTTTAGCCGGTTGGAATTTTGTCATTTCCCTGATATCCGTTGTAAGCGGTGAAGCTTTAGCTTTTAGCAATTATTTTAAATGGATGTTCGAAGGCCTTGGAATAACGATTCCGGTAGATGAAAGAGTTATTGCCAGCTTGATAATCATACTTTTTATCGTTATAAATTACAGGGGAATAGAAATCGCCGGCAAATGGCAGAATGCTTTCATGTTTTTCTTTTGGGGAGTATCGTTGATATGGTTCTTTATCATGATTCCGCACATAAACATACATAGCCACGCGCCCTTTGTCGGTTCGGTAAGTGCCGACTGGAGAGAGTTTATATTTGTCACATCCCTGGTATGGTGGTGCTTTGCCGGGTTCGAGACAGCCTGTGCAATGGGGGAAGAAATCCAGTATCCTCAAATAAATATACCCAGAGCAATGTTCTTAGCACCCTTTATAATCTTTGTAGTTAATGCAGTTTTCCAGTGGTTCTTATTGGGCATCGTCCCACCTTCTAATTTAGTGCTCATTCAAGAATCAGCAGCCCCTTATGCTGAAGCGATGAAAGTAGCCGGCATAGTTGGCATCCCCATGGTAATTTTGTGTGCAGGCATCGCGTTTGGTGGTGATTTTTCAACATTAAATGCTGGAGTAGCAGCTCCTGCTCGATACCTGTTTAGCATGTCTAGAGACGGAAGTTTGCCACCCGTGTTTTCCAAATTACATCCGAAATATAAAACTCCTTATATTGCAGTGCTGTTCCTGGGTGCCATCACACTATTGTTTGTTTCAACCGGTTCACTTATCTACATTGCTTCCTTGAGCCTATTTGCCGATTTATTTTACTACATTATCGGTTTCATGGGCTCAATAGGCCTTAGGGTTAAACAGCCTCAGTTACAAAGGCCATACAAAGCGCCGATGCTAAAAGTAGGAGCGACGATAAGTATCATAGTCTACATAATCATGACCACTCAACTGCCAAAGGATGCTGTGATTACCGGTGTCTTATGGTCTGTAGTCGGTTTAATCTTGTACCGTTTCTGGAGCAGGGCTCATAGTGACAATGATGTGCATTCAAGCGACGATGCTGTATTGAAACAGGAATTACCTGAACTTCCTACGGGCATGGAATTGGAAAGGTTAAATAGGGAATACTCATTATGGCAAAAAATAGTTGGATTCGCCTTTTTACTGTCAATTATGCTATATGTCATACCATACTTTTTTAACTAAAGCTAACTATTAGTATAAAATGGGTAAAGCACACCGTGTGCGAACACAAATGCTATTTTATTATTGGAGGAAAATACTCATGAAGATTATCAAGGATGCCAAAAAAGGTAAGATGCAAGAAGTGGATGTCAGGCAGAAAGTTTTTAACATATTGGAGGATGTTCGGAAAAATGGCGACCAAGCATTGATCGAGTATAATAAAAAGTTTGATGATTACACGGGGAATATGAGAATCACTGCCGACGACATAAAAAGAGCATATGACAGCCTGGATGAGCAGGTTATAAAAGACATCAGGTTTGCTGCGGAGAGAATAAGAAGATTTGCAGAAATACAAAAAGACTCAATGAGAGAAGTAAAAGAAGTAGTTTCACCGGGTGTGATCTTGGGTCATCGAATAATTCCGGTCCAATCCTGCGCCACTTACATTCCCGGAGGTCGTTACCCGCTGCCGTCTTCCGCCCTGATGTCTATTATACCGGCGAAAGTGGCCAATGTGCCCAGAATAGTTGCCTGTTCTCCACCGGACAGTGACGTGGGAAGCATCAATCCGGCTACGTTGGTTGCCATGGATATAGCCGGTGCCGATGAAATTTATTGCATGGGAGGCGCCCATGCTATTGGGGCTTTGGCCTATGGAACGGAAACAATAAAACCCGTTGATATGATAGTTGGCCCGGGAAATATATGGGTTACAGAAGCCAAGCGGCAGGTCTTTGGAACAGTGGGAATAGACTTTTTGGCTGGTCCCAGTGAAGTCCTGATTATCGCCGATGAAACTGCAGAACCGGATTTTATAGCATCTGACCTACTCGCTCAGTCGGAACATGACCCAAATGCCCGCGGCATACTTATAAGCTTATCTGAAGACCTGGCACATAGGGTCATATCAAGTCTAGAAAAACTGTTAGCCGACCTTGAGACTGAAGAGGTAGCGAGAAAATCCTGGCAAGACAATGGCCAGGTTATTGTAGTCGATTCGGTGGAAGATGCTGTAAAACTTGCCAATAAAATAGCTCCGGAGCATTTGGAACTTTGCATAAACAATCCAGAGGATGTTGTTGATTTATTGCTCAATTACGGTTCGCTTTTTATTGGCAACTATGCCGCTGAGGTTTTCGGTGATTATGTTTCAGGCACGAACCATATACTGCCCACCATGAAGGCAGCAAGGTATACAGGTGGAGTGTGGGTAGGGACCTTTTTGAAAGTTGTCAGTTTCCAAATGATAAGTAAAGAAGGGGCAAAAGAATTGATACCGGCAGCAAGCAGTTTAGCTAAAACAGAGGGCCTTTACGCACATAAGCTGGCAGCAGATATAAGGCTTTGGGATTAATTTCAGTATTGCAATGATAGGAACAAAATTGGAGAAGGGCTTCTATGAAACCTTCTCCAATTGTATGTGCGCCCGGCATGGGCGATAACTTGGCGGTGAAAGTCCGCTGTGGGCTTGGTAGTGGGAACCACTAGCCGAAGGCAAGGGTGTCCACGGCGACGTGGAATCTGAAGGAAGCCGGAGGCAAAATCTCGGTCTGATGAACAAGAACCAGATAAGAGGCTGACTTGGGGCGGACGAGTTTGCATAACAAAACAAAGTCCAACACTACACAAGCCCCATACAGTAAATCTGGCAGATATATGAGATGAAGGTTATCGCTCTTACCCGGGGAGGTCTGATGGATACACTGTCAAAAGGATGAACTTCCTTTACAGTAACCTACATAGAGATATGTAACTGAATCCATCAGAAGTCAGCAGAGGTCATAGTATCCACTAAAGTGGACTTTAGCGGAGAAGGACCGAACATTAGGAGGTTTTCAGCTTTGAAATACTCAAGGAACTCGCAAAGAAAGCAGACAACTCAAAACAGAGACTACCTTGCCGATGTAGAAGTGCAGCTTCGAGATAGGCAAGGAGTGCCGAGCGGTTCCCTGGCGTTTTCAAAGAGAGAAAGCGAAAACCGTGCAGATGGCAACACCAGTAACTTAATGGAGAAAATCCTAGCAAGAGACAACATGATAAAAGCCTACCAAAGAGTAAAAGCCAACAAAGGAAGCCATGGAATAGATGGGATGAGCGTCGATGAACTTCGAGACTTTCTCATCGAACACTGGCTAAACATAAAACAAAAGTTACTGGAAGGCAACTACTACCCCTCACCTGTAAGAAGAGTAGAAATACCTAAACCCGACGGAGGGGTAAGGAAGCTAGGAATACCCACAGTCCTAGACAGACTAATCCAACAAGCCATAGCTCAAGAACTCACAAAAATCTATGACCCCACCTTTTCAGATAACAGCTATGGATTCAGGCCCAACAAAAGCGCTCACGACGCAATACAGAAAGCCAAACAACACATAAACCAAGGATACAGCTGGGTAGTAGACATAGACCTTGAGAAATTCTTCGACCGAGTAAACCATGACATACTAATGGAGAAATTATCCAAGAAAATAAAAGACAAGAGACTACTCACACTAATTAGAAGATACCTAACATCAGGAGTCATGATAAACGGAATCAAAATATCTTCAGAAGAAGGCACACCTCAAGGTGGGCCATTAAGTCCACTACTAGCCAACATCATATTAGACGAACTAGACAAAGAGCTAGACAAAAGAGGTCATAGATACTGCCGCTATGCCGATGACTGCAACATCTATGTCAAAAGCAGGAAGGCAGGAGAAAGAGTAATGGCAAGCATAAAAGACCTACTAGAAAACAAACTAAAACTAAAGATAAACCAAAACAAGAGTGCGGTAGACCTAGTGACCCGTAGGAAATTTCTAGGCTTGTCCTTTTACATTAGAAAAGGACAGTGCCGCATAAGAATCCACGAAAAGTCCTACAAAAGGTTTAAAGATAGGATTAGAGAACTTACCAATCGAAATAGTGGTATCAGCATGGAATACAGATTAAGAAAACTAAACGACTACACTACAGGATGGATAAACTACTTTGCAATAGCCGATGCCAAAACCAGAATACAAGACCTTGAAGGCTGGATAAGAAGAAGGATTAGGGCTTGTATATGGAAACAATGGAAGAAGATAAAAACCAGAGGGAGAAATCTAATCAAATTAGGCCTACCTAAATGGAAGGCATGGGAATTTGCCAATACAAGAAAAGGCTACTGGAGAATATCCAATAGCCCAATATTGGCAAGCACCATAACTAATGACTATCTAGAAAACCTAGGATACAGAAGTATCTATAAGAGATATTGCCGGTTGTCAAAAGCATTCAACTAATGAACCGCCGGATACGGGCCCGTATGTCCGGTGGTGTGAGGGGACGGCGAGTAAAATAATTACTCGCCTCCTACTCGATTGAATATTTATTACAAAACATCAAAGAATAAAGATAAACGCTAGGGAAGGATGATCAAATGGCACAATTTGAAAACCAAGATGTGCACACGACCACAAGCGCTGCTACGAGTACATTACAGCAGCTAGGCCAATTGGAAGTGCCTAAAATGGAAAGCGCTATTCACACCATTACTATCGTGGGTCAAATTGAAGGTCATTTGGTATTGCCTCCGCAGAATAAAACTACGAAATACGAACATATTATTCCGCAACTAGTTGCAATCGAACAAAATCCTGATATCAAAGGTTTGCTAATCATATTGAACACTGTAGGAGGAGACGTAGAGGCAGGCCTTGCCATTGCAGAAATGATTGTCAGCATGACAAAGCCTACAGTTTCCTTGGTGCTTGGAGGTGGTCACAGCATCGGAGTTCCCATTGCCGTGGCCAGCAACTATTCATTTATTGCGGAAACGGCGACCATGACAATTCATCCAATTCGGCTCACTGGGCTCGTAATTGGCGTACCTCAAACATATGAATATCTCGATAAAATGCAAGATAGGGTAATTAAATTTGTCATAGAGCATTCCAATATTGACGAGGATACTTTTAGAGAACTAATGTTCAGTACAGGTAAACTAGCTAGGGATATCGGGACTGTGCTGGTTGGCTCGGATGCAGTAAAATGCGGTTTAATCGACGAAGTTGGTGGTATAGGGCAAGCAGTTAGCAAACTAGAAGAATTGATTAATCGAGGATAAGGTGATTCTATTGATACTTTATACTTCAATGCCTATAGAACTGGTAATTGAGGGAATGGATAAAAAATACGAGTTTAAAGAAATAGAAATTGAAGCAGTGAAGCTGATTATTGAACCAATAAGTGTGAACCAGGGGAAGATAGTTAAACTCATCAGCACAGATCCACAAGATTATTTAAATCCTAACCTTTCACCTGGAAAAATAATAACCTTTGCGTTAAACAAATAAGGCCAAAAGGCCTTTTTTTATTGATCAGAAAGGATTTTATTAATAAATGGAGAATAAAACTAATGAGGTGTAGGATATGGCAAAAACAACTCGCAATATAAAAAATGACATTCGCTGGGAAATAAAAGGCCTTCTTTTTATTAGTTTTGGAGTCCTGGGAATATTCTCAATTTATACAAATGCAGTCGGTGTAATAGGAAAATTCATAAGCAAGAATCTTAAAGGTTTTTCTGGGCAAGCAGCGGTATTAATACCCTTGATTATAATTTTGCTTGGTGTAAATTGCCTTTTCTACAAAAAAAAGCCAAAGATTTCCTTGAGGGTAATAGGCCTTGTAATTATTTTCGCTGTAATTGTATTTTTATTTCATATAAATACCCATGCAAATTTACGAGAAATGAACTTTTTAGATAGATTGAGAAAAAGTGCTGAACTAGGCGTCAATGGACAAGGCGGGGGTATTTTAGGTGAAAGCGGTCTGTCGTTGCTGATAAGCATATTTGGCACCACAGGTTCAACTATAATGATGATTACATTTTTTATTATTGGCTCAATCCTTGCTACCGGCAAATCAATAACAACAATACTGGAAAGAATAAAACTATCAACTAAAAGGAAAAAAATAACTATAAATCCTCAAATAGGGAGTAAGAAAATAAAAGTAGTAAACAATATTCCTCAAGACAGTTCTTCAATTGACGAAGTTGATGATAACAGTGAAACAGCAACAAGAAATACGAGTTCGACACAAAAGGAAGAAGTGCAAAAGATAAAGTCGGTGAAAAATGAGGAAGACTCTCGTGACTCAATCATTATTACTGACTACATCGAAGATGATAAAGAATATAACCTTCCACCATTATCATTACTTCGCAAAAATTCTGGAAAACAAAGGGGTTTTTGTGAAAAAGAGCTATTAGATAATGCACAGACTCTTGAAAACACTTTAAAAAGCTTTGGTCTTGAAGCGAAAGTCATTCAGGTAAATTGCGGTCCTACCATTACAAGGTTTGAAATACAGCCATCACCCGGTATTAAAGTGAGTAGGATTATGAGCTTAGCTGATGACATTGCTTTAAGTTTAGCAGCATCTGATGTTAGAATAGAAGCCCCCATTCCTGGCAAGGCTGCAGTTGGCATAGAAGTGCCAAACAAAAAGAAATCCTTAGTGCTTATGCGGGATGTACTTGAATCTACAGATTTTGTCAAATCTCCATCGAAGCTCAGCATAGCCTTAGGTATGGATATTGACGGAAATCCAAAGGTGGCAGACCTTACCGAGATGCCCCACCTTTTAATTGCTGGAGCTACGGGTTCAGGAAAAAGCGTTTGCATTAAAACCATTATTTCAAGTATCTTATTCAAGGCACATCCCAATGAAGTAAAACTCATGATGATAGATCCGAAAGTTGTGGAACTTGCCATATTTGACGGCATTCCCCATCTACTTACTCCCGTAGTTACCGACGCAAAAAAAGCTGCTGCAGCTTTAAGTTGGATGGTTGGTGAAATGGAGAGGAGATACCAATTATTTGCGGAGGAAGGAGTCAGAGACATAGCCAGGTATAACGAATTGTATAACGACAAGCCAATGCCGAAAATAGTAGTCATTATAGATGAATTGGCAGATCTAATGATGGTCGCGCCCAGAGACGTTGAAGACTGTATATGCAGACTGGCTCAAATGGCAAGGGCAGCAGGCATACACTTGGTGGTTGCTACCCAAAGACCTTCGGTAGATGTAATAACCGGTCTAATTAAAGCCAATATCCCTTCCAGGATTTCCTTTGCAGTTTCCTCACAGGTGGATTCAAGGACGATCCTAGATATATCTGGGGCTGAAAAGTTACTGGGTAAAGGTGATATGCTCTTCTATCCGGTAGGGGCTCCTAAACCCGTTAGAATTCAAGGAGCCTATATAACCGAAGAGGAAGTGGAAAAACTTATAAATTATTGCAAAAAACAAAAAGAACCTGCTTATGAAAAAAACCTTTCCGATTTTAATGAAGTTGGAGTTGATAAATCCCATGAAGAAACAGATGAGTTGTTCGAAGAGGCCGTAAAAGTGGTGCTGGACAGCGGGCAAGCTTCTATTTCAATGCTTCAACGTCGACTTAGAATAGGATATGCTAGAGCTGCAAGACTCATAGACGAAATGGAACAACGTGGTATTGTAGGTGGATACGAAGGCACCAAACCCAGAGAAATATTGATTAGTAAGGAACATTATGAAAAATATTTCCAAAACTGATATTTTATAGATACTATGAAAAACCGTTTGTATTAGATGTGAATTCATATAGTAATATAAGAACGGGGGGATGGTAAATTGAGCTTGGATCTTGATGGGATAAAAGACTTGACTCAACTTGGCCAGTATCTGAAAAATATCAGGGAAGAGCGAAACATATCTATTGAGGAAATACACAAGGAGACAAAAATTCGAAAAAGATATTTGACTGCTATTGAAGAGGGCAACTTTTCTGCAATACCCGGCGGTGATGTATACGTCAGAGGTTTTCTTAGGAATTATTCTATCTCTGTTGGCATACAAGCTTCTGCCGTTATTGAATTGTACGATAAGCTGAAATCCACTCATAAAGAAGAAAAAAACTTGCCAATGTTTTCAAATACCGATTCAGTACAGATAGATGTTTTCTCAAGTAAGTTTTATAGTTTTTTTGAGCGAAACTATAAAAGAGTTGCCGCTATAATTTTAACCGGATTGCTGCTTGTAGTGCTTATCATGTCTATTAGAGCCCTTATCGACAAGAGTATACAAGGAAATATGGAGTCACAGCCGGAAACTCCTACAACACAAGCAACAGCTCCGGAACTGCAAGATGATTATCAGGTTGAGAATATCCCTATTGATGATAATAAAAGTGTAATGGTTGAAATTGTAGAGGATACCGCTCACAATACCATTTTTATAATAGATGATGAACAAATTGAAGTTACCATGGATGATATTATCGATAGGTGCTGGATTTCTGTTCAAAAGGATGGCCAATTTGATTTTGAAGGTATTTTAAATCCGGGTGATGCAAAGACATGGGAAGCAAAAGACGCTATAAACATGCGGATAGGAAATCCGCCAGCTGTAAATCTTATTGTCAACGGCAATGACCTTGGTCGGCCTCGAGCTGGAGCTAGAGACTTCATATTTAAAAAAAGAACCTAAAGGGTTCTTTTTTAATTAGCATCAAGATTTATGTTTCATCTTACATTAACTGTATTTACACATTACCGCAAAACGGATATACTAAAATATCATATTAGATGATTGGAGGAGCAAATTGTCAGCAAAAATTGGTTTTATATCTTTAGGTTGTGACAAAAACCTTGTGGACTCAGAGTACATGCTAGGAATCCTAAAAAAGCATAATTATAAAATTACCAACGATGAAGAAGAAGCAGAAATTATAATCATCAACACATGCGGTTTTATAAATGATGCTAAACAAGAATCTATTGATACCATATTAGAAACGGCTCAGCTAAAAAAAACAGGCAAATTAAAACACCTGATTGCTGCAGGATGTCTTGCTCAGCGTTACAAAAGTGAATTGTTGCGGGAAATTCCGGAACTTGATGCTATTGTTGGCACCGGAGATTTTGACAAGATACATGAAGTAATTGAGCAGCTAGATTCAAAACGAATCGAGCTTACGGATAATAAGAGCTTTTTAGATTATGACATTGGAAATAGAATCAGAGTTTATCCATATATATCTTTTGTGAAAATTGCCGAAGGGTGCGACAATTGCTGCTCATACTGTGCAATTCCGTTAATTAAAGGACATTACAAAAGCAGAAAAATATCAACGATAAAAGAAGAAGTTGAAAACCTAGTCGCTGAAGGTGTCAAAGAAATCAATTTAGTTGCCCAAGACACTACAAACTACGGAGTGGATATTTACGGTAAGCCTTCCCTTCCAAAACTATTAGAAGAACTAGTGAAAATCCGTGAAGATTTCATCATAAGAATACTGTACGCTTATCCAACTAACATCAATAAGGAACTGTTAGACGTAATCAAAAACAACAATAAGATTGCAAAATACCTTGATATTCCACTACAACATATAAACGACAGGATATTAAAACTCATGGGAAGGCCAAGCAGCAGTAAGTTTATCATGCAGCTTATTGACGATATAAGAAAACAAATACCGGAAATTACTTTAAGAACAACATTTATCGTAGGGTTTCCTACAGAAACGGAAACGGAATTCAATCAGCTATTGGATTTTGTAAAACTATATAGATTTGATAAAGTTGGTGCATTCCAGTATTCCAAAGAAGAAGGAACTTTTGCTGCTGCTTTAAATCCAGAGGTGCCCGACAAAATTAAATATAGAAGGTACAGTGAATTAATGGCGGTCCAGCAGTCTATATCAAAAACAAAAAACCAAAGATTTAAGGGGAAAGTGCTAAAAGTCTTGGTGGAGAAGTACGATAAGGAAAATCGGTTGTTCATCGGCCGTTCGGAGAATGATGCACCCTTTGTAGATGGTGTAATAAAAATTTTAGATGGCAACTGTGAATTAGGGCAGTTTCATAAAGTGAAAATTATCGATAGCCAGGAATATGATTTGCTAGGGGAATTGGCTAATTAATTTTTGTCAGATTATTTTTATAGGCATTGCAAAAAATGCCTTTTTTCTTTTCAGGACAACATTTAATTGCTATGCTATAATATTATTATGTAAACAAAGGTGAGGTGAAAAAACTTTTGGATTTAGACAAAACCAAGATTCTGCGAATTCTTGCGATTTCAAGTTTTTTTCTGTTTTTAATGTTGTCATTACAATGGTATTTCGGTAAAAATGTAAAGCTTCGCGCTCTTGAAAGAGAGCTACTGGAACATAAATATGTAAGCAGTGTGGAAATTAATGAACAAAAGGAACAAGTAGTGGTTTGCCTAAGCCTTAGGAATATAGATAATTTTAAGGAGGCATACGACAAGATATGCGAAACTATAAAGGAACGGCTTAAAATGCAACCTTTTGAACTTAAAATAATTAACGAGGCCGACCCTGAACTAGAAGATATTTTTGACAATAAAGTTCAGTTCATTGTATACGAGGCCTTAGCGACCGGTGAGTTTACAAAAATGCGAGCTAGTCTTGATGAAATAGAGAATACATCTGATTCTTTAAGAGTTCAGGTGTTTTTGGATTCCAGCAAGCTTTTTCTGCACATACGACTTAAAGAATCAAATTATTACAGAATCATCAATAGAGAAGTGTAACTCAAGTACTAGGAGGGGAGAAGCTATTGTTACTTGAAATCGGAATAGGGCTGGGGATAGCATCAATAATATACCTTGCTATAAACGGCATAAATGTCCTGCCCGTTATTATAATGTTTGGATTCTCATACATGCTTTACAGCATCATGTCTAGCAACAACCTAATAAAAAGTCCCCAAAAGTTAATAACAAATGAACAAGGTATAACTTTTGATCAAATAGGCGGGCAGGAAGTAGCTAAAAATGAATTGATAGAGGCATTAAATTTCATTAAGAACTTTGATGAGGCAAAAAAGATGGGCATTCGCCCCCTCAAAGGAATATTGCTAACGGGAGCACCTGGTACAGGCAAAACTCTTATGGCTAAAGCCGCAACTTCATATATAGACTCTGTCTTTGTTTCAGCTTCAGGTAGTGAATTTATTGAGATGTATGCAGGTGTCGGTGCACAAAGAGTGAGGCAACTGTTTGAAACGGCACGGACAATGGCAAGAAAAGCTTCCAAAAAACACGGCGTTGTTTTCATTGATGAGATAGAAGTTATTGCCGGAATTCGCGGCAGGCATAGCAGCCATTTAGAATATGACCAAACCTTAAATCAATTATTAGTAGAAATGGACGGTATTTCCTCATCTGATGATGTCAATATACTCGTCATTGCTGCTACAAACAGACCCGATATCATAGACTCGGCCCTACTTAGACCGGGCAGATTTGATAGAATTGTAAAAGTAGACCTTCCGGATAAAGAAGGAAGACTAGAGATACTTAAATTGCACACCAAGGGCAAACCCCTTGCCGATGATGTGGACCTTGAACAGATATCTAGAGAGACTTTTGGTTTTTCAGGAGCCCACTTGGAAAATCTCTGCAACGAAGCTGCCATTTTTGCCATGAGAGAGAATAAAAAACAAATTACACAGAAAAATTTCTTAGAGGCTATTGATAAAGTTATCATGGGTGAAAAACTCAACAGAAAACCTAGCAATGAAGAGCGTAGGCGCATTGCAATTCATGAAAGCGGCCATGCTTTAATCAGCGAACACTTTAATCCAAATTCAGTTTCCACAATAACGATAACTTCGAGAGGCCAGGCTCTCGGATATATCAGGCAAATCCCGGAAGATGACATGTATTTATACACAAAGCAATATCTGCAATCACAAATAGCTGTGGCTTTAGCGGGAGCCGTAGCAGAGGAAGTGGTGCTCGGTGATATCAGCACAGGTGCATCCGGTGATTTCGAACAAGCCACAAATATAGCAAAAAAGATGATATTTTCTGGGATGTCTGAGTTAAATATAGTTGACAAAGATTCATTGCCATCAGAAAAACTACACAAAGTTGTTTCAGACATATTGTCAGAACAAAAATTATCAGTACAAAAGCTGATAGAGGAAAAACTAGACATCTTGAAATTGGTAGTTGATTATCTGATGGAAAATGAAAGAATAGATGGTGAAAAATTCAGGGAGTTAATACGAACGTCCCAAGTTGCGTAGATTAAGTGTCTTTTTTAGTCAAACTTTTGTTTGAATAAAAAAAGGATATTCCTTAAAAAAAACGAATAATTAATTTAGCATTATTTATTCATCATATTTGTTTGAAGGTGACAAGACTTGCAAGCTGAAATAATTGCCGTAGGTACGGAACTGCTATTAGGACAGATAGCAAATACAAATGCTCAAATCATATCCAATGCTTTACGGGAAATTGGAATTGACGTCTATTTTCATACTTGTGTGGGAGATAATCAAAAAAGGTTAATGGAGGTATTGGAAACAGCATTAAAGCGTTCCGATATCATTGTTTTAACGGGTGGTTTGGGGCCAACCAAGGATGATCTAACAAAGGAAACCGTGGCTCTTTACTTAAACCTTCCGTTAATTGTTGATGATAAATCACTGAAGAACATCAAGAGATTTTTTGCCGAAAGGGGAAGGCCTTTTACCGAAAACAATTTCAAGCAAGCTTTGATACCAGACGGGGCTGTAGCCATTGAGAACAAAATAGGAACCGCCCCCGGAATACTACTAAATATAAATGGAAAGATAATTATCTTGCTTCCGGGTCCTCCCCAAGAGATGGAATTAATGCTCAAAGATGCGGTCATACCCTATCTTTCTAAGACGTGTAGTAGCACTATATTTTCTAAAGTCTTAAAGTTTTACGGAATCGGTGAATCGGCATTGGAAGAGAAGCTCGAAGATTTGATATCTCAGCAGACAAATCCAACAATCGCACCATTGGCAAAAGCAGGGGAAGTGACGATTCGACTTACTGCCAAAGCCGAAAATCGCACTGCTGCTAAAAACATAATAAAACCCATTGAGGATGAGATAATTAAAAGAGTGGGCGACTTTTTATACGGATATGATGACGATTCTGTAGAGGAGATAGTAGCAGGATTATTATCTAAATTCAATAAAACAATAGCTTTAGCAGAGTCCTGTACAGGAGGTTTAATGGCACACAAACTCACAAATATTCCCGGGATATCGCAGTTTTTCGAAAGAGGTATAGTTTCTTACAGTAATCGCTCAAAAGAGGAATTGTTAAATGTAAATCCCGAAACTATAAGGTCATACGGTGCCGTAAGTGAGGAAACAGCCAAAGAAATGGCCAGGGGTATCAGAATTTCATCAGGCACTGATATCGGGATTTCAATTACCGGTATAGCAGGCCCCTCCGGTGGAAGCATCGAGAAACCTGTAGGCCTGGTATATATAGGATATTCGGATTCCAATACATGCTATGCTGAAAAACATATTTTTAGCGGTAGAAGAAGGGACATAAAAGAACGCTCAGTAAACAGCGCTTTTCATCTGCTTAGGAAAATGTTGCAACGCTTAGGTGATTAAATGAGTTGGAAAAGAGCCTTTGTTATTTTAATCTGTGCTGTTTTAGCCCCCTTAGTTTTTATCCACATTTTTGACAGTATAAATGTAAGTCTGCAGGGGATGGAGCTTTCTTTGGGTTTGCAATTGGCAGAAAAAGGCTCAACTACCATACATTTACCGCCTATAGGTGTTCTCAAAGCTTATACTCACAGTTCTCCCATTACCTTAAAAATTGTTTTACAAAACGTAGATATAGATGTTATAAAAGCCATCATTGACAGCATACATGATAAAAATGAGTTGATTTCATTAATAAAAGAAGATGCACTAAATGCCATTAAGATACTTGCTGCAAAAACCTTACTTCTAAGCATCTCCGGAACATTTTTTGCTGCATTTGTATTAAGATTAAAAAAAAGAGATTTTATTTGCTGCACCATAATCAGTATAGCACTAGTTATTATAATATTGTCTTGGACTTTTTTATCGTACAATGTAACGGCTTTTGACAAACCCGAGTATTTTGGGACATTGAGAGCTGCTCCCTGGCTTATCGACATCTGGAATAAAGGCATATCACAGATTAATGTATTGCGGGAACAGTTGAAGAGTATGTCTGAAGGCATTTCAATGGTCTTTTCTCGAATGGATAGCGTTGCTTCCACCGAAGAGTCAATGGTAAGGGTCTTGCATGTCAGCGATATTCATAACAATCCTGCTGCTTTTGATTTTATGGAGCAGATAGTTCAGAATTTTAATGTCGATTTTATCATTGATACCGGAGATATCACCGATTACGGCACCTATTTAGAAGACATGGTTATAAAGAATTTGTCAAATTTGCAGGTCAAGTATATTTTTGTAGCCGGAAATCATGATTCTCCCAATACTCTAGAAATGCTAGAAGCAATCGATAATGTGATCGTCTTAGATGGCGAAATGATTAATGTAAAAGGCATAAACGTTTTAGGTTTTTCTGATGCGCGCTCAAAGACGCTAAGCATTGATTCTTCCGACGACATGGACAACTTAAGACTAAAATTTGCCATTCGAGAAAAACTGTATAATCTAGAAGAAAAGCCGGATATTCTAGCAGTCCACGACCCTCAAGCTTCAGCAGCTTTAACAGGATTTGTTCCAATTATTTTAAATGGTCATGTCCATAGTGCCTCTTTAAAAGAAGAAAATAGATCCCTAGTAATAAATGCAGGAAGTAGCGGAGCTGCAGGTATACGCGGAATTCAATCGAAAGCTGATATACCTTACTCGGCGGTCTTATTATATTTTAAGTCTTATGAAGCGCTGCAAAAACCGCAATTTTTTGCTGCAGACATAATTAAAATTTCTAATTTTAAAGCGGGTTTCCAAGTTGAAAGAATTTTCTTTGACCAGGAGGACGAGGCATGAGATGCTTCATAGCCATAGATTTGGATTCAAACGTTAAGGCTAATATTAAAGAATTTATACAGCAGGAGAATTTAAATCAAATTTTCAAAGGCATAAGGTGGGTAAAGCCTGATAACTTTCATATCACCCTTGCTTTCTTAGGTGAAATCACAACTAATCAGGCATCAACCGTTAAGAATATCTTAGAAGGTATTATCCCGAAACACGAACCATTTGTCATTGAAATGTCAGATGTTGGATTCTTCCCGAATAGAAGAAATCCAAGGGTGTTTTGGATTGGTATAAAAGAACAGCCCAAACTCCTAAAATTAAAACATGATATAGACAAAGGCCTTACAGAGAGTAATATAAACTTTGATAAAAAGCCTTTTTCACCTCATCTGACACTGGGCAGAATTAAATCTTCCGTAGAGATTAAATCCGAAACTGTAGAGACTTTAGATTTTAAGGATTCCTTTTTGGTAAAAGAGGTATCATTAATGAAAAGTGATTTGTATTCAAACGGCCCGATTTATACCGAGCTTTACAGTTTCAAACTTGGCTAAATTTTTACTTATGTTGAATAAATATGCACAATAAAAAAGTTTGGAGGGTTAAATATGGCAGAAAAAGATAGAGCCCTAGAAACCGCTATTGCTCAAATTGAAAGGCAGTTCGGCAAGGGTTCAATAATGAGATTGGGCGATGCTGCATCAAAATTTAATATTGAAGCTATTCCAACTGGCGCATTGCCACTGGATTTAGCATTAGGCATAGGCGGTGTTCCTAGGGGTAGGATAATAGAAATATATGGCCCGGAGTCTTCAGGAAAAACTACCGTTGCTTTACATATAGTCGCTGAAGCACAAAAAATGGGGGGTACCGCTGCATTTATTGATGCGGAGCATGCCCTAGACCCAAACTATGCAAAAAATTTAGGTGTGGACACTGACAATTTGCTGATTTCTCAGCCTGATACAGGTGAACAAGCTTTGGAAATAGCAGAAGCCCTTGTTCGAAGTGGTGCTATAGATGTAGTTGTAATTGACTCAGTAGCAGCACTTGTTCCAAAAGCTGAAATAGATGGTGAAATGGGAGACGCCCATGTCGGCTTGCAGGCCAGACTTATGTCTCAAGCGCTAAGGAAGCTGGCAGGGGCTATCAACAAGTCAAAGACGGTGGCAATTTTTATAAATCAACTGAGAGAAAAAGTAGGTATTATGTTCGGAAATCCTGAAGTAACCCCTGGAGGCAGAGCTTTAAAGTTTTACTCATCGGTGCGATTAGAGGTGCGCAAGAGCGAAATTTTAAAACAAGGCGATGAAATGTTGGGAAATAGGACTAAGGTTAAGGTTGTTAAAAACAAAGTCGCTCCACCTTTTAAACAGGCAGAATTTGATATAATCTACGGTGAAGGAATATCACAGGAAGGGTGTGTACTGGATCTGGCCGTTGATGAAGGTCTTATCCAAAAGAGTGGTGCCTGGTATTCCTACGGAAAAGAAAGAATGGGTCAGGGTCGAGAAAATGCCAAGCAATTTTTGAAAGAGCATCCGGAAATTTTAAAAAGTCTAGAGCAGCAAATAAAACAAAAATATAATATTATTACCCCTGAATCTGAAAACAATACAGAATCAAAAGAAGGGGCTTGATATGCGAATCCTTTTTTTTACTGATACTCACATTCGCGGCAATAATCCTCAAAACAGAAAGGATAATTTCGCAGAAACATTATTTCAAAAACTAGAAGAGGTTTTTGATATTGCAAAAGACAATGATGTACAATTATTGCTCCATGGTGGGGATATTTTCGACAGGCCTGACATAGCGCCTTCCCTGGTTAGGGATTTCATATTATTGGTAGACAAGTATTCGTTGCCTATATATGCTGTAGCTGGAAACCACGATGTCTTCGGTCAAAATCCGCTCACTTTAAATCGTACTATGTTAGGTCTATTAGACGGTGCCGGTTTAATAAAATTAATTAATCCTGGTGAGAAATTGTATTTCAAAGAAAATAACAAAAAGATTCAGCTGACAGGTCAGCACTATTTCTACGGAATAGATGCAGATGATGAGAAAAGAAGTTATGTGGTGAGAAAAGACCCTGATGTTGATTTTGCAATACATGTAGTTCATGGAATGCTCCTGGAAAAACCTTTTTTTGAGGGCATGGCCTACACTCTGATAGAAGATATACTCGATACCGAGGCTGATATAACTTTAAGCGGACATTATCATGCAGGATTTGCTACAAAATGTATTGATAACAAGTATTTCATTAATCCGGGGAGTCTGGTTAGGATTAACAACAGTTTGAATGAGTTTTTGAGGATGCCGAAAGTTATTCTATTGGATTTGGAAGATGACGTAAGAATAGAAGAGATTTATCTTAACAAGGCCCTTCCCGGTGAAGATGTTCTTGATAGGTCTAAAGTGGAGAGCATGGCATTTAGAGAGAGAAAACTTTCAGAATTCATACAGAGTGTTTATTCTACAGGCAATTACGATACCTTCGATATTAATAAAATTATTGAGGAAATTTCGAAGCAGCAAAATATTAAAGATGAGGTAATAATGGAAGCTTTAAAGAGAATAGGCCAGGCCCAGGAGCTTTTGGGAAAAGAGGATTGGCTTGAGGTGAGCTGAATTTGGGATCCATAAAAAGTCTAAAACTAATCAATTTTCAATCACACAAGGAAACCCAGATCAATTTTCATGAGGGTTTGACGGTAATATTGGGACAGACAGACCAGGGGAAGAGTGCTATTATACGAGCTTTAAAGTGGGTACTTTACAATGAACCTCGAGGGACAGATTTTATAACTGCAGGTTGTAAATACTGCCGTGTAGAGCTGGAGATGCAAGATGGCTCCAAAATAATTCGAGAAAGAGATGGCCAGCGAAATCGATATATTTTAGAACAAAACGGCCAGGAACATATTTTTGAGGGATTTGGAAATACCGTACCCTTAGAGATAGTCAAAGCTCATGGCATACCAAAAATTTTTATAGATAGAGATGCCACATCGGCAGTAAATCTTGCAGAACAACTAGAACCACCTTTTTTAATATCTGAGAGCGGAAGCAATAGGGCTAAAGCTTTAGGAAGGCTTGTGGGAATTCACATAATAGATGCGGCTCAACGGACTACATTAAAAGACTTGGTGGATAAGCAGCAGCGATATAAACTGTTGGAAGAAGAGATAGAGAATATAAGGGATGAATTGCAGTCTTATAACGATGTCGATAAACTTGAGAAAAAGATTTCAAAACTGAGCGGTATCTTAGAAAAGTTAAAACAAAAGAGAAACATCTTGTTTAAACTGACACAGCTACAACAGGAGCTGGAGCCAACCGATATAGAAATAGAAAAAAATAAAGGTATTTTGTCAAAACTAGATTTCATTGAAGAAGCGGAAAAAAATATAAGAATTATCGATGCACTGCATAGTAAATATAACTATTTATGCCAACTAATGAAAAAACTCGCTTTAGCTGCAGATTCCATAAAGGTTGAGCAGGAACTTGTTAAAGCAACAAAAAGTTTAGATTCTATCGAAGTCTATTATACATCTATTTTAAAGTTAGCGCAAAAGCAAGAGAGACTCATTAATATCAGACGAAATTTAATAGATAATGAAAGAAATACAAATGGCATAAAAAGAGTACTTAAAGACACCGAAAATGCTTACTTTGCAGATATATTATTGCTTGAAGCCGGAAAACTATTAGAAGCTCTCAAGAGATATATTTCAATCCGTGACAAATGGAGATCTGTTGATTATCAACTTGGTGTCCATACAAAAGAAATTGCCCAATATGTCCATATGGATAAATCCGAGCACTATCTAACTGAATTGTCGCAGAAGATGAAGAAACTTTCATTACTTCAAAATATTAAAGATTCAATTTTAACTGTTGAATCTTCTATTAATAAAGGTGAGGCATATCTTGAAAAACTTGAGTCAAATCTTGCCCTTATGGCAAAAGAATACAGCCAATTACTTGAGAGATTATCCATCTGTCCCACGTGTCTTGCGCCAATAGATAAAGAAACAACGCAAAAAATTGTATCGGATCTTTTAAACTGATTTTTTTGAGGTGAAAATGATGGACCAAGAGAAAGAAATTCACGAGTTAAAGCAAAAAATCGATAAGGCAAAAGCCATGAGATATAAGGCTGAAGTGCGCCTGGAAGAACTTCAAAAACAACGACAATCTCTGCTGGATGAATTAAACAAATTAAATGTAAAACCGGAAGAGCTGGATAAGGAGATTGAAAAAATAAGCAATGAAATCAACGACTTACTAAAGAAGGCAAAGGATTTACTTCCTAAGAACATAGAGGGATAGATATGACCGGAGAATTCGATAAATCTATAGACTATATTGATAAGTATACGCAGCAATTAATTGTTGAACACGCCATGAAAAAAAGCATAAAAGAGAAACTGGAAAAAGATTTAACTTCCAAAGAAAACGAGCTGGAAGAAGTGACAAATTCAATTGATATACTGGAACAAGTGAGATTGTTGCTTCAAAGGGCTTCCGAATATGCCCGGGAACAAATCAAACAGCAAATTGAAATGCTAGTTACCCATTGTCTCCAGTTTGTCTTTGGACCAAACCTGGAATTTGAGATTGAATTAAATGAATTCCGTGGGAAAAGCAGTGCAGAGTTTTATGTTGTTTCGACATATGATGATGTGAAAATTAGAACGAAACCACAAGACGCAAGAGGTGGCGGAATTGTCGACGTAATTTCACTGGCTTTAAGAATTGCTGTTATACAAAGCACTGATATGTATAAAGATGGTCCAATAATACTAGATGAGCCTGCTAAACATGTCAGCAATGAGTTTATAAATAATGTGGCTCAGTTTCTAAAGCAGGTCAGCAATGTTTTTCACAGACAGATAATTATGGTAACACATAATCAATATTTAAGTGAGATATCCGACTTAGCATATAAAGTTGAACTAAAAAACGGCATCAGTGAAGTAACGGTACTTAATTCAGAATAGGAACAAAGCTACAAATGTTTTCTTCTAGATTCCAAACGATGGCTCGCTTCCTTTTTCTCGTGGCATGCCGCTTTTTCTTGACATGGTTGTTAAAAAAGTATAAAATTATAATAGTACTGAAACTATGCTTTACTTAAAGCCTGACGTTCGGGGGCACGATTGTAAATTAAATTAGAGTAATCTCTATTTAATTAATAAAACCGAGTTCCCCTCGGTTTTTATTGTTTTACCTATAGGAGGTGAAAAGTATCAACAGTGGAAACATTTTAGCGAATTTGATAGTAGGATTAATAGCTTTAGCTGCCGGATATTTAATCCGCAAATATATTGCTGAAGCTAAAATACAGTCGGCAGAGGAATCGGCAAAAAAGATAATAGAAGATGCCGAAAACAAAGCCGAATCAATAAAAAGAGAATCTGTCATTGAAGCAAAAGAAGAAATATTAAAACTAAAAAATGAAGCTGAAAAAGAGCAGCGAGAAAGAAGAAATGAACTGCAACGAACCGAAAGAAGATTAATTCAAAAAGAGGAAGCCCTTGACAGAAAACTTGAGTCTATTGAGAAAAAAGAAGAAGCCATATCAAAGAAACAAAATGAAATAAACCAACTCCATGAGAAAATTAACGACTTGTATTCGCAGCAGATTGCAGAACTTGAGCGCATTTCAGCATTGACTACCGACGAGGCTAAAGAACTTCTCTTAAACAAAGTAAAAGACGAAATACGGCACGACGCTGCTATCATGATTAAAGAAATTGAAAGTCAAGCAAAAGAGGAAGCCCAGAAAAGGGCGAGAGAAATTATTTCCTGTGCCATTCAAAAATGTGCTGCCGACCATGTGGCAGAAACGACGGTGTCGGTGGTTACTCTACCTAATGATGAAATGAAGGGTAGAATCATCGGAAGAGAAGGACGCAACATAAGAGCTTTAGAAACATTAACCGGCATTGATTTGATTATCGACGATACTCCTGAGGCAGTAATTCTTTCCGGCTTTGATCCCATCAGGCGTCAGGTAGCAAAAATTGCTTTAGAAAAACTGATTTTAGACGGAAGAATTCATCCTGCCCGGATTGAGGAAATGGTAGAAAAAGCTCAGAAAGAAGTAGATAACATAATAAGAGAAGAAGGAGAAAAAGCCACCTTTGACACCGGTATACACGGTTTACACAGTGACCTTGTCAAGTATCTTGGCAAATTATACTTCAGAACCAGTTACGGTCAGAATGTCTTGCATCATTCTATAGAAGTTGCACACTTGGCAGGGGCTATGGCAGCGGAATTAGGTGTAGATATTAAGCTCACTAAAAGAGCAGGTTTATTACATGACATAGGAAAGAGTGTCGATCAAGACATTGAAGGGCCTCATGCTTTAGTTGGAGCCGAACTTGCTAAAAAATACGGAGAATCTCCTGAAGTTGTAAATGCCATAGCATCTCACCACAATGATGTCGAACCACAAACCATAGAAGCTATATTAGTTCAAGCAGCAGATGCAATATCAGCTGCAAGACCAGGTGCGAGAAGAGAAACCTTAGAGGCTTACATTAAGAGACTTGAAAAACTTGAAGAAATTGCCAATTCCTTTGCAGGTGTTGAAAAGTCTTATGCCATACAAGCAGGACGAGAAATTCGTATAATGGTAAAGCCTGAGGCTGTAGATGATTTAGGCGTTATTGAAATGGCGAGGGGCATTTCCAAGAAGATAGAAGAGGAATTGGAATATCCAGGTCAAATTAAAGTAAATGTAATCAGGGAAACCCGAGCTATCGAATATGCAAAGTAAAGTGCGCAAATTGCGCACTTTCTTCAACTACGGCAAAAAGTCTAAAATAAAAACAGGGGCTGAATATATTAACATGTTGAGAGTATTAATGATTGGCGATATTGTAGGAAGACCCGGCAGAACAATTATTAGGGAGAAACTATTGTATATAAAAGATAAGTATGAGGTGGATTATGTTATAGCTAATGGTGAAAATGCTGCCGGGGGAAATGGAATTACAGAAAAAATTGCTCAGGAACTCTTTATTAGCGGTATTGATTTTCTGACTATGGGTAATCACGTATGGGACAATAAAGATGTTTTTAATTTTATTGAAACGGAAAATCGAATGATAAGGCCTGCTAATTATCCTATTGCTCCTGGAAAAGGATATCAAACTGTGGAAATAAAAAAAGGTCCAATACTAGGCATCATAAATATTTCCGGTAGAACCTTTATGCCACCTTTAGATTGTCCCTTTAGAACTGCAGATGCAATTATTGAACAAATTAGCAGTATCACTAAAATCATTATTGTAGATTTTCATGCAGAAGCCACATCTGAAAAAATCGCAATGGGTTGGTACCTTGACGGTAGGGTATCTTTGGTTGCAGGCACTCACACACACGTGCAAACAGCTGATGAAAAAATTCTACCAAACGGAACAGCATATATCACCGATGTTGGTATGACTGGACCTATCGATTCGGTATTAGGCATAAAAAAGGAAAGCGTAATAAATAAATTTATCAATCAGTTGCCTGTCAGATTCGAAGTTGCTAAAGGGCCAGCTGAACTAAATGGGATAATAGTGGATATAGATGAGCTGACGGGCAAAGCTTTGGCCATCAAAAGAATAAAAGAGACAATGGGAAACTAAAAATTTTTTTTAATTTTTTTTCAAAAAACAAGGATTTTCCAATATAATATAGAATAAATTACTTAAGAAGCAAAAAATGCAGGGAGGAATTACACAATGGAAGTTTTAAAGGTATCAGCAAAATCCAATCCGAATTCGGTGGCAGGAGCCTTGGCGGGCGTTTTAAGGGAGCGTGGTGCAGCCGAAATTCAAGCGGTTGGTGCCGGAGCACTAAATCAAGCAGTTAAGGCCGTTGCTATTGCGAGAGGATTTGTTGCCCCAAGTGGAGTTGACTTGATTTGTATTCCGGCTTTTACCGATATTGAAATTGACGGTCAGGAAAGAACAGCTATTAAGTTGATTGTAGAGCCGCGTTAAAAAGATATTCTAGTTGTTTTATATATGAAATTATTGTATTTTTTCGATTTTCGAGATGACGGCATATCGCATTTATGCCGTCTATTTATTGGGTGTGCTTTTTCTGAATCACAGAATTTCGTGACACAAAATATAATCATGTTTTGTGTCGAGCGTAGTTCTTTAGCAAAAGGCAAGGTTTTCGGAACGGAAGGCACCTTGTTGTAGGTTGGAATTCTTATTTTTTGCTCATAATAATTGAAGTGATGAAATAAATGTGGTGATAAGTAATGAAAGTAGACCTTCATCTTCACACAACTTGTTCAGATGGTCTATTTACTCCCCAGCAGCTGGTCAAAAAGGCATATGAACTGAACTTGAAAGCAATTGCAATCACAGACCACGATACTGTAGATGGAATTTTACCTGCTATAATTGAGGCCAATAAGTATAAGGATCTAGAGGTAATTCCCGGAATCGAATTGAGCACACATTGCAATGGCCAGGAAGTTCACATATTGGGATACTATATTGATTACGAAAATTTTCATTTAAAAGAACAGCTTTTAGACTTACAGCAAAACAGAATAAAGAGATTGGAAAAAATCCTTACAAAGTTAAACGATATTGATATACAGATAAAATATGATGATGTCTATAAATACTCACGGGGCACTTCCGTAGGACGACCGCATGTAGCTTTAGCTCTAGTCGAAAAGGGTTATGTAAGTTCAATTAAAGAGGCTTTTGATAAGTTTTTAGCTAAGGGAAGACCTGCCTATGTGCCAAGAAAAAAATTGACACCAATTGATGCTATAAAACTAATAAAAGAATGCAGGGGCATACCGGTACTTGCTCATCCCGGCTTACTTGAAGATGACAGTATCATTTCAGAATTAATAACTAATGGAATTATGGGGATTGAAGTAATACACAAGGACCATACCAAGGATGATACTGCTTATTATACAAAATTAGCCCTGGAAAATAATTTATTGTTGACGGGAGGTTCCGATTCCCACGGGGAGGAGCCACTCCTATTAGGCACCCTGGATATTCCCTTTAAGTATGCTGCCAGACTGAAAGACACAGCAAAAGTTATCTAGTCTACAACAAATATAATATTCTTGTATACAAAGAGCCAAATATTCATAATTGGCTTATTTTTTTTTGCGTCTTCAGCAGGAATATTCCAACATTTGTCGAATATATTTATAGAAAGGACTCCTTTTGAGCCAATAATCCTTTTGGTGATGCAAATGGTAAACTTTGAAGCAGATAAGACTCCTCTTTACATTCAAATAAAAAACCATATAAGGAAATATATCGAAGATGGCAATTGGCCTATTGGTCATAAACTACCTTCCGAGAGAGAGCTGGCCAGAGAAATGGGTGTCAGCAGAAAGACTGTAAGCCTTGCTTATAAAGAATTGGTAGATGAGGGCATCCTGTCATCGCACAGAGGGCGAGGGACTTTTGTCTTAGAATTGCCAAAAAATAATAATCCAAGCTACAATAATATAATCGAAAACATCGATAGATGCATTAATTCTTGCCTGAAGATGGGAATTGATCCTGACACTTTCTTAAAACTATGTAGAAAAAGAGTAAATGAATACAAGGAAAAGCTTCATGAGTTGAAAATTATCCTTATAGAATGCAATAAGGAGCAGTTAGATTACTTTAGTAAAGAGCTTGAATTAGGTGCAGGTGCAGCTATCACACCTGTATTGTTACAAGATTTCAAAAATAATCTAGGTAATATCCAACAAAAACTCAGTGATTACGATTATTTAATAACCACTTTATTTCACATAGACGAAGTTAAGAAGATTGTTAATGAAAGAGATATCAACATCCTTCCAATAGCATTGAATCCTCAATTAGAAAGTGTCATAAAAATAGCCAGAATACCTAAAGAAAGTACAATTGGCATCTTAACAATTTCAGAGAATTTTGCAAACAAAGTTAAAAGAGCGATTTTCGATGCGGGGCTAGATTTTAAGGAAATAATTATTTCTACAAGCACAGATTTCTCCGAAATTAAAAAGTTAATAGAAAAGGTAGATGCTTTGATTGTTTCACCTGGCAGAAAAAAACACGTAATACCTTTTGTGAAACACCAACATGTTATTGAATTTATTTTTGTTCCCGATGCGGGCTCAATTAATTTATTAAATACATCCATTACAAAAAAAACCATATAGAGGTGATATTTTGACAGCAAAAAATATTAGAATCCTAATTGATGAAAAGGCTTGCAAAAAATGTGGTCTCTGCATAGCCTTTTGTCCCAAAAAAGTATTCATATCTGAAAACGGGAAACCGGTAATAGCTAATTTAAGTGCATGCATCGATTGCAAATTGTGTGAATTGAGATGCCCAGATTATGCAATAATAGTCGGAGGTGAAGAAATTGAGCAATAGGGTAGCATTAATGCAAGGTAACGAAGCATGCGTTGAAGGTGCTATAGCCGCAGGTATGCGGTTTTATGCTGGCTATCCCATCACACCCTCTACTGAAATCGCGGAACTTTCAGCATCAAGGCTTCCTAAAGTAGGAGGAAAATTCATCCAGATGGAAGACGAAATAGCCAGCATGGGTGCGGTTATAGGTGCATCCCTCGCCGGTCTTAAAGCCATGACCGCAACCAGCGGTCCTGGATTTTCGCTTAAACAGGAGAACATAGGATTTGCTTGCCTTACGGAAGTTCCATGCGTCATAGTTAATGTTCAAAGAGGAGGACCTAGTACAGGATTGCCTACATTACCGGCTCAAGCTGATGTAATGCAAGCTAGGTGGGGTACTCATGGAGATCATCCGATTATAGTCATTTCTCCGTCCACTGTAAAAGAAGTATTTGATATGACTATAAGGGCCTTTAACTTATCAGAAAAGTACAGAGTTCCTTGTATCCTGCTTATGGATGAAGTTGTAGCACATATGAGAGAAAAAGTAGAATTGCCGGAAGAGTTAAACGTTGAAATAATAGACAGAAAAAAACCTGATCCTGCTATATCCAATTATAAACCGTATAAGGATTATGACGGTGACGGCATACCACCAATGGCCTGCTTCGGCGATGGTATTCCGTTTCATGTTACGGGCCTGATTCATGACGAAACTGGCTTCCCATCTACCAATCCCGTCGTTACGGAAAATTTACTGAACAGACTTATGAGCAAGATCTATAACAATTTAGATGATATTATTGAATATGAGATGATAGATGCAGAAGATGCAGATACAGTCATAGTAAGCTTCGGTTCTACTGCACGTTCTGCATCAAGGGCAGTAAATCTTTTAAGGCAAGAGGGTCTTAAGGTAGGCATGCTCAGATTAAAAACCATATGGCCTTTTCCCCACAAGGCTATAAACGAATTGAAGCAATGGGCTGCTAAGAATCTTATAGTTGCAGAAATGAACTACGGCCAGTTGATAGATGTTGTTAAAGCCTCGGCTTATGGTACATTTAAAGTTTATGGACTAAATAAGTATAATGGGGAGCTTATTACGCCTGAGGAAGTAATGGATAAGGTTAAGGAGGTAGCCGCAAATGCGTAAAGAGCTGGAAAAATATTTTAGAACTGACAAGCTACCGCACATTTGGTGTCCTGGCTGCGGTCACGGGATAATAACAGGTGCCGTTATCCGCGCTATAGACAATTTAAAACTGGATCAGGACAAAATATGCATTGTGTCCGGGATCGGATGCTCATCGAGAGCTCCCGGATATATGAATTTTTATACTTTGCATACCACCCACGGTAGGGCCCTTGCTTTCGCTACAGGAATCAAGATGGCAAAGCCGGAATTAAAGGTCATAGTGCTTACAGGTGATGGCGATTGTTCAGCCATCGGTGGCAATCACTTAATTCACGCTGCTCGTAGAAACATAGATATTACGACGATTGTGTTTAACAATAGCATTTACGGTATGACCAGCGGCCAGTATTCACCTATGACACCTAAGGGAGCCTTTGCGACAACAGCACCCTACGGCAATATTGATAGAGATTTTGACCTATGCAAACTGGCCCAATCTTCTGGTGCCACTTATGTAGCCCGGGGAACGGTTTATCATCTTCCACAACTAATAAAACTAATAGAAAAAGCCCTAAAACATAATGGATTTTCATTTGTAGATGTAGTAGATATATGTCCCACCTATTTTGGCCGTAGAAATAAAATGGGGACTGCTGTCGCTATGATGGAAACAATTCGAGAAAAGTCAGTTACAATAAGGACCGCTTCGAAAATGTCGGCTGAAGAACTCTCCGGGAAGATCGTCATAGGTGAATTTTATGAAGAAAATGCGCCTGAGTACACCGAAGAATACGCGAAAATTATAGAAAAAGCGCAAGGGAGGATTTAAGGTGGACGAAAGAATTGAAATCAGACTCAGCGGTTCAGGGGGTCAGGGCTTAATTCTAGCCGGAATCATACTTGCTGAAGCTGCGATACTAGACGGCAAAAACGCTGTTCAAACCCAATCGTACGGCCCGGAGGCGCGGGGTGGTGCCAGTAGATCGGAAGTTATCATTAGCAACGCCAGTATTGACTATCCAAAAGTATCAAAATCTGATATACTACTAGCATTAACTGAAGAAGCTATGTTAAAATATAAAAGTAATCTCCTGGATGATGGTTTGCTAATCATAGATTCAAGCATAGACATGCCAGATGGTCCTTTTAAGATTCTAAGTGTTCCTATAATTAAAACTGCGCAAGAAAAAGTCGGGAAAACAATTGTTGCAAATATTGTAGCATTGGGAACTTTGGTTGCAGCAACAAATATAGTTTCAAAAGAATCTATTGAAAAGGCAATACTGGCTAGAGTTCCGAAAGGCACCGAGGAACTAAACAAAAAAGCCCTTTATGAAGGTTATAACTTAGTAAACATATAAAATTTTATCATGAAGGGAGTTTTTCAAATGTCTGAAAAAATCAACCCCGTAGAATCTGTTCAAAATGAAATTAAACTTGCTTGTGAGAAGCTCGGTCTTGATAACTCGTATTATGAGATTCTAAAAGAACCTGAGCGGGTGCTGATAGTTCAAGTTCCAGTACGAATGGATGATGGAACCATAAAAACCTTTACCGGATATCGCGCCCAGCACTGCACAATAATGGGGCCTGCCAAGGGTGGTTTTAGATATCATCCCGATGTCAATCTTGATGAAGTAAAAGGACTTGCCATGTGGATGACCTTTAAATGCGCCGTAGTTGGAATTCCGTACGGTGGAGCTAAGGGAGGAGTCTGCTGCAATCCTGCAGAGCTGTCCAAGGCTGAATTGGAAAGACTTACACGCAGCTATCTGAGAGCAATCAATACTATGGTAGGACCTGATAAAGATATCCCTGCACCGGATGTGAATACAAATCCACAAATAATGGCCTGGTTTATGGATGAGTTTAGCATGTTAAAGGGTCATAATGTTCCGGGAGTTGTTACCGGAAAGCCTATATCACTAGGAGGTTCACAGGGAAGGGTACAAGCAACCGGATTTGGAGTAACGGTAGCAGTAAAAAAAGCCTGTGAAGCAATGGGAATAGACGTAAGCAAAACAAATATTGCAATTCAAGGTTTTGGTAATGTAGGAAGCTATACTGCATTATACTGCAGCAAAAACGGAGCAAAAATAGTAGCAGTAGGAGAGTGGGACAAAGATATAGGAACATATGCGCTATACGACGAAGAAGGTCTTGATATTGAAAAGCTCTTTGATTTCAAAGCCAAAAATGGTACAATTGTCAATTACCCGGATGCCAGGAGGATTAACCTTGATGAATTCTGGACCCTTGACAATGTAGACATACTTATTCCTGCGGCTCTTGAAAATGCTATAGACGAAAATAATGCTCCCAATATAAAAGCTAAAATCATTGTTGAAGCTGCCAACGGTCCTACTACCCCTGAAGCTGACAGAATTCTAGCCGAAAAAGGCATAGCTCTGTTCCCTGACATACTTTGCAATGCAGGTGGTGTCACTGCTTCATATTTCGAATGGGTGCAGAACCTGATGAATTTTTACTGGACTGTAGAAGAAGTAAATACGAGACTGGAAGAAATATTAACAAAAGCCTTTGATGATGTATATAATATGCACAAAGAAGCTGGTGTTACCTTGAGACAAGCGGCTTATCTAGTTGCCATTAATCGGATAGCAGAAAATATGAAATTAAGAGGCTGGGTATAAAAATCCTGTCAATGTTAATTGAAAATTTTTTGATGTTATACAACACCTAATATCCTCGCCTTTAAGAGCGGGGATATTGGGTAAACCGATATTACAGTTCTTTCAGGGTATAAAAAGCTTTTATTGCCTAAACAGGAAAAATAGTGTATTATATAAAAGAATAATAATGGGAGGGCAAATTGCAATGATAAAAAAGGAGACCCTCAGCAAAATAAGTCAGCATAAAGAAAATTGGGAAAAGAACACCTTGAACAAGGTTTTGAATAAGAGGCCGGAAAGAAAAGAGAAATTTTTTACAGGTTCAAATATAGAAGTTGATCGTGTGTATACAGAATTAGATATACAAGACTTTGATTATGTTAATGACTTAGGATTCCCCGGCGAGTATCCTTATACCAGGGGAGTTCAGCCAACAATGTACAGGGGCAGACTCTGGACTATGCGGCAGTATGCAGGATTTGGGACGGCAGAAGAGTCCAACAAAAGGTACAAATATCTCTTATCACAGGGACAAACCGGCTTAAGTGTAGCCTTTGATTTACCGACTCAAATTGGATACGATTCGGATCATCCGCTATCTCAAGGTGAAGTTGGTAAAGTTGGTGTCGCTATTGACTCATTAAAAGACATGGAGATTTTGTTTGAAGGCATTCCCTTGGATAAAGTAAGCACATCTATGACGATTAATGCCCCGGCAGCAATTCTTTTGGCCATGTATATAGCACTTGCGGAAAAACAAGGCATTACACCTGATGGCTTATCGGGCACCATTCAAAATGACATTCTAAAGGAATACATTGCAAGAGGTACATATATCTTTCCTCCTGAACCATCCATGAGACTTATCACCGACATATTTGAATATTGCTCAGCTCATATGCCCAAATGGAACACCATCAGTATTAGCGGTTACCATATTAGAGAAGCAGGGGCAACTGCTGTTCAAGAAGTGGCATTCACACTTGCAAATGGAATAGCGTATGTTGAAGCTGCAATAAAAGCCGGTCTTTCCGTTGACGATTTTGCACCAAGACTTTCATTTTTCTTCAATGCACACAACGATCTACTTGAAGAAGTAGCAAAATTCCGAGCAGCACGGAGATTATGGGCAAAGATTATGAAAGAAAGGTTTAAAGCAGAAAACCCAAAATCCATGATGCTCAGATTCCATACACAAACCGCAGGTTCAACCTTAACTGCCCAGCAGCCTGACAATAATATAGTCAGAGTGGCTATACAGGCTCTTGCTGCTGTACTAGGAGGCACCCAATCACTACACACCAATTCCAGGGATGAGGCTTTGGCGCTGCCTACTGAAGATTCCGTGAGGATCGCTTTGAGAACACAGCAGATAATCGCCCATGAAAGTGGAGTTGCAGAAACCATTGACCCATTGGCTGGTTCATATTATGTAGAATATTTGACAAATACAATAGAACAAAAAGCGTTGGAGTATATTGAAAAAATAGATAAGTTAGGTGGGGCTCCAAGAGCTATTGAGAAAGGTTTTATTCAGCAAGAAATTCAAAATAGTGCATATGGTTATCAAATGGAAGTGGAACAGGGCAAGAGAATTGTCGTGGGAGTAAACAAGTACCAAATTGAAGAAGAGTCGCCTAAGGGCTTACTTAAAGTAGACCCATCGGTTAGAAAATTGCAAGAAGAAAAAATCCGGCAATTAAAAGCCACTCGGGATAATGACCAAGTTGCTGTAGTGTTGCAGGAATTGAGAGATACGGCAGAAACTGATGAAAACCTTATGCCGGTAATAATAAAGTGCGTCAAAGCTTATTGTACTTTGGGTGAAATCTGTGATGCATTGCGCACTGTTTTTGGCGAATACAAGGCTTCTATAAATATATGAAGAGGTGGAGTCAATGACTGGCAGCAAAACTATAAGGGTGTTAATTGCCAAACCTGGTCTTGATGGTCATGATAGAGGAGCTAAAGTCATCGCAAGAGCTTTGAGGGATTCGGGAATGGAAGTCATCTATACAGGCCTAAGACAAACTCCGGAGCAGATAGTGGAAGCAGCTATACAGGAAGATGTTCAGGTTATCGGACTTTCTATTCTTTCAGGCGCCCACAATTTTCTTTTTCCACGGGTAATGGAACTCCTGAAGGAAAAGGATGCAGAAGATATACTGGTAATCGGCGGTGGAGTAATACCTGAAGAAGATATCCCCGGATTAAAAGCAGCAGGCATTAAGGAGATTTTCACTCCCGGAACTCCTACATCTGCAATAATAGAATTTATAAAAAACAATGTTAAAGCTTAAACCGAAAGGTGTATTAGACAATGGATTTTGTTTCGAGAGTTATAAATGCTGATAAGAGAAGCATAGCAAGATTAATTACGCTTATTGAAGAACAATCTGACGAAGCAAGGAACTTATTAAAACAATTATATAAATTTACCGGTAATGCCATAACAATTGGAATAACAGGGCCACCCGGTGCAGGAAAAAGCAGCATAGTAAATCTTTTGGCCAAAAAACTCCGCGAAAGCAATAAAAAAGTAGGAATATTAGCTATTGACCCAACGAGCCCCTTTACAGGGGGGGCGCTATTGGGAGATAGGATCAGGATGCAGGATTTAACCTTAGATGAAGGCATTTACATACGAAGCATGGGAAGCCGTGGAAGCCTAGGGGGGCTTTCACGAGCTTCCTACGATGCTGTCAAAGTTCTCGATGCAGCAGGAATGGATTATATAATAATTGAGACGGTAGGTGTGGGGCAATCTGAAGTTGATATTATAAAACTAGCAGATATTGTCATTTTAGTTTTAATTCCCGGGATGGGTGATGATATACAGGCAATAAAAGCCGGCATTATGGAAATAGCAGATATTTTCGTCGTAAACAAATCAGACCTAGACGGAACAGACCGCCTGGTAACTGAAATACAAATGAACTTGGACTTAAATCCTGATAAAAGCAAGAGCAAGCCCCCAATAGTAAAGACAGTCGCTTTGACCGGCGAAGGTATAGATGAACTCAAAAATACAATTTTTCACACCCAAAAGCAATTTCAAGAACAGGGCTTGCTTAATAAAAAGCGGAAAAAGCGTATCAATCAAGAATTACGGGAATTGATCAGAGAAATCCACTTAAGTCAGATAGCTTCGTCATTTGAAACTAAAATTGACGATTTTACTGAAAAGATTTTTAATAAAGAAGTGGACCCTATAAGTGCCGCTGTTGCAATACTACAAAACTCAAAGGATAATATAAAACCTTGAGAAATTTTTTGATATACTCATACAAAACTAAATTACAGAAAAGGAGGGATTAGGGTTGATACAAAAAATTGACCATCTTGGTATCGCAGTCAAAAGCATTGATGCAGCAATGAAAGTGTATACTGATATTCTAGGCCTTAAAGTCACAGGAATTGAAACGGTAGAAGAACAAAAAGTTAAAACTGCCTTTATACCCGTTGGTGAGAGTAAAATAGAGCTACTTGAATCCACATCACCTGATGGACCTATTGCCAAATTTATAGAAAAGCGGGGAGAAGGCATACAACATATAGCTTTAAGGGTAGATAATCTTGAAGCAAAACTTAAAGAGTTAAAAGAAAAAGGCGTTCGTCTTATTGATGAGAAGCCAAGAATTGGAGCAGGAGGCGCCAAAATTGCCTTTATCCATCCTAAAGACACAAAAGGAGTCTTAATAGAATTATGCGAGAGATAAGGAGGAACAGTATGGAAACAATTGAAGCCAAACTAAAAGCCTTGCAGCAAAAACGAGCAATAATTGAAATGGGCGGAGGAGAAAAACGCATACAAAAACAACATGAAAGTGGAAAACTTACCGCTCGGGAGAGAATTGAAAAACTATTAGACAAAGACAGTTTTGTAGAAATCGATGCTTTTGTAGAACATAGGTCAATCCAATTTGACATGCAAAACACCAAAGCCCCAGGAGAAGGTGTAGTAACCGGTTATGGCACCGTTGATGGCAGGTTAGTATTTATATTTGCCCAAGACTTTACAACAATAGGCGGTTCACTTGGAGAAATGCATGCAGCAAAAATATGTAAAGTAATGGATATGGCCAATAAAATGGGAGCACCCTTAATTGGCCTAAATGATTCAGGGGGTGCCAGAATACAAGAGGGCGTTGACTCTTTGAAAGGCTATGGGGAAATCTTCTACAGAAATACGCTATCATCGGGAGTTATACCACAGCTTTCAGTTATACTGGGTCCTTGTGCAGGGGGAGCCGTATATTCACCTGCCCTGACCGATTTTGTCTTCATGGTATCGGGAATAAGCAAAATGTTTATAACAGGCCCTCAAGTTATAAAAGCCGTAACTGGCGAAGAGGTTACACCTGAAGAACTAGGTGGAGCCACGGCTCACAACCAAAAAAGTGGCGTAGCACATTTTATAAGCCAAAGCGAAGAGAAGTGTTTTGAGCAGATAAGAAAGCTTCTCTCATTCATACCATCAAACAATTTAGAAGACCCGCCATACAAAGCTACAACAGATGATCCGACAAAGACAGTACCAGAACTCAATACAATAGTTCCCATCGATCCAAACAAACCTTACGATATGAAAGATATCATAAAGCTTGTAGTAGATGACAATGACTTTTTTGAAGTTCAGCCTCTTTATGCTCAAAACTTAATAACTGGATTTGCGAGACTTTCAGGCCACAGCGTGGGAATTTTGGCAAACAATCCGAAACACCTTGCAGGTTGCCTTGACATAGATGCCTCTGACAAAGCTGCAAGATTCATAAGATTTTGTGACGCTTTTAACATACCTCTTGTAACCTTCACCGATACGCCTGGATACCTGCCGGGAGTAGATCAGGAACACGGAGGCATAATCAGACATGGTGCCAAACTCTTATATGCTTATTCAGAGGCCACCGTGCCAAAGCTTACAATAATTACACGGAAAGCCTACGGTGGAGCCTATATAGCCATGTGTTCAAGACACTTAGGTGCGGATCAAGTTTTTGCTTGGCCCACAGCCGAAATAGCAGTCATGGGCCCCGATGGAGCAGCAAACATTATTTTTAAAAAAGAAATAGAAAGTTCTGATGACCCGATATCAACTAGACAGCAAAAAATCGAAGAATACCGTGATAACTTTGCCAACCCATATCAAGCAGCTGCAAGAGGCTATGTCGACGATATTATTGAACCTGCTGCAACAAGGGCAAAACTAGTTTCTGCTCTGGAAATGCTCATGAGCAAAAGCGAAAAGAGACCCGCTAAAAAACATGGCAATATTCCTGTATAGGGAGGCGATTTAACTTGACAACTGCACAAGTTTTTCAAGAATCTATTAGAACTGCAATTTTTGGCATGGGTTTAGTGTTAGGAACACTGTTCATCTTATCACTTGCCTTGGACCTCATGAGGATAATTTTTGACCCGAAATCAAAGGTGAAAAAAAATGAGGCTGTAATAGTAGAAAATACAGTTGAACAAATACAAACAGAAAGTGAAACCATAGATAGTGAAGATAACGCTCAATTGATTGCTGTTATTACTGCAGCATTAGCTACGTATTTAGGAACTCCCATAACAAGTGTAAAAGTAGGTACGATACGAAAGATACACGAAAAAACCCCCATATGGGGTATGGAATCACGAATATACAATATTAATAACAAACTCTAATATAGATGTTGAAGAAAGGAGAACAAAAAATGAAAAAATATAGAATAACTGTAAACGGACAAACTTATGAAGTAGAGGTAGAAGAGGTTGGAGGAAATATTAGCCAAAGTGTGCCTGTCCAAGAGCAAACACCAGTAGCAAAAATTGAGCAGCCCAAGCCTCAACCACAACCAAAACCTGAAGCAAAACCTAAAGCATCAGGAACTACAGGCAAAAATAAGGTTACTGCTCCTATGCCAGGTACAATTCTGTCGATCAAAAAGAAAGTAGGGGACAAAATTCAAAAAGGCGATGTGATTATGATTCTTGAAGCCATGAAAATGGAGAATGAAATTATAGCTCCAGAAGACGGTACGATTACCTCCATTGATACAAGTGAAGGAGCTTCTGTTAATACAGGAGATGTACTTGCTACTTTTGAATAAAATAAGCAATAAACTGGAGGAGAGAAACTGTGCTTGAACAAATAGTAAAGTTCTTTGAAGGCACCGGATATACAAATGTTACCTTTGAGCAACTTATTATGATATTTATAGCTTGCTTTTTAATGTATCTTGCAATAGTAAAACAATACGAACCGTTGCTCTTGGTTCCCATAAGCTTCGGTATGCTTCTCGCAAACATACCTATCGCAAACCTTATGGGAGAAGGCAAATTTCTTTACTGGATATATCAGGGAGTTAAATTAAATATATATCCGCCCCTTATATTTTTAGGCGTTGGGGCCATGACCGATTTTGGTCCATTAATTGCAAACCCTAGGAGCCTACTTTTGGGCGCAGCTGCTCAGTTTGGTATTTTTACTAGTTTTTTAGGAGCAAGCTTGTTGGGATTTAACTTTAAAGAGGCAGCTTCAATAGGCATAATAGGAGGTGCAGATGGCCCTACAGCTATATTTTTATCAAGTCAATTGGCTCCACATCTTTTGGGAGCCATAGCGGTATCTGCTTATTCATACATGGCGCTTGTACCTATAATTCAACCTCCAATAATGCGAGCACTTACAACTAAAAAAGAACGACAGGTAACCATGGAACAATTGCGACCGGTATCTAAGACGGAAAAAATAATTTTTCCTATAATAGTAACGGTGCTTGCAAGTTTCTTAGTGCCAGATGCTACCGCATTGATTGGTTGCCTTATGTTAGGTAATCTTTTTAGGGAATGTGGGGTTGTAGACAGGTTATCCAAAACAGCTCAAAATGAACTCATTAATATAGTAACCATAATGCTAGGAACAACGGTTGGAGCGACTGCCAGCGCAGAGAACTTCCTGCAATGGGGAACCATTAAAATACTAATATTGGGTCTTGCGGCTTTTGCCGTCGGAACAGCTACCGGAGTTTTGTTTGGTAAAATAATGTACGTTTTAACCAAAGGCAAAGTAAACCCCTTAATAGGTTCTGCCGGTGTCTCGGCAGTGCCAATGGCAGCTAGAGTATCTCAAGTAGTAGCCCAAGAAGAAAAACCCGGCAACTTTATTCTTATGCATGCTATGGGACCTAATGTAGCAGGAGTAATAGGCTCTGCCATAGTAGCAGGTATGTTGCTGTCTATGTATGGCGGCTAAACAAAGCTTATTTTATCTAATGATGTGTTGTTCCCAATGCAATAACTTATTTGGAAAGGAGAATGAAATTGCAGCATAGAAAAGTAGGAATAACTGATACAATTTTACGTGATGCCCACCAGTCACTTATAGCTACGCGAATGAAAACAGATGAGATGCTACCTATTGCTGAAAAGCTCGATAAAGTCGGTTACCACTCGCTGGAAATGTGGGGTGGCGCTACCTTTGACAGCTGCATCCGTTTCTTAAACGAAGACCCCTGGGAAAGGCTTCGGAAAATCAAGGGAAGAGTTAAAAATACACCATTACAAATGTTGCTAAGGGGTCAAAACCTCTTGGGATATCATCACTATGCAGATGATGTAGTTGAATTGTTTGTGAAGAAATCAGTAGAAAATGGGATAGATATCATTCGAATTTTTGATGCACTAAACGATATAAGAAATCTAAAAAAAGCCATAGAAGTAACTAAGGAAACCGGTGCCCATGCACAAGGAACGGTAGTATATACTATAAGTCCAGTTCACAACATCGACTACTACGTGGATATGGCTAAGCAGTTAGTAGAAATGGGCATTGATTCCCTCTGTATTAAAGATATGGCAGGCCTCTTAGCGCCCTATGACGCTTACGAGCTTGTATCCCGTTTAAAGAAAGAAATAAATGTACCTATACAGGTCCACAGCCACTATACCAGTGGTATGGCTTCAATGACATATCTAAAGGCTATTGAAGCCGGTGCAGATGTTGTAGATACTGCCCTGTCACCTTTCGCATTGGGAACATCTCAGCCTCCGACGGAAACAATGGTTGCCGTTTTGAAAAATACACCCTACGATACTGGGCTTGATTTGGAATTGATTTCAAGCATATCCGATCACTTTAAACAGGTGAGGAGTAACTATAAAATTGACAGCGTAATAACTATGGTCGATACCATGGTACTTAACTACCAGATACCCGGTGGAATGCTTTCTAACCTCACGAGCCAATTAAAACAGCAGAATGCCCTGGATAAACTTCCAGCAGTGTTAAAAGAGGTGCCGAAAGTGCGAGAAGATTTGGGCTATCCACCATTGGTTACTCCTACAAGCCAAATAGTCGGCACTCAAGCTGTAGTCAATGTACTTACCGGTGAACGGTATAAGATGATAATTAATGAAGTGAAGAATTATGTGCGCGGCCTGTACGGCAAACCTCCTGCTCCTATAAAAGATGAAATCAAGCAAAAAATTATAGGAGACGAGGAGGTTATAACCTGTCGCCCGGCTGATTTAATAGAACCTCAACTGGAAAAATACACTAAAGAAATATCATACTACATTGAGCAAGAAGAAGACGTTTTAACATATGCACTGTTCCCACAAATTGCTGAAAAGTTTTTCAAGGAGCGCCAGGCAAAAAAATACAAAGTCGATAGCAACCTAGTCAATAAAGATGTATTTGATGTTTATCCAGCATAATGGATAAATTTAACAAATTACTCATATAATACCCTTAAATAGGGGCATTCAAGCCTTGCAAGGATTTTGTCAATAGCTTGTAATGCCCTTATATAAGGGTATTTTTTTATAATAGAAACCCCTTAATGCAAGTATTATGGAGGGATTGAGTTGAATGATAGTGTTGAAAGTATTAAATTGAGATTGGAAAAACTTCAAAGCAGGATAAATTCTCTTCGCATTGGACGTAGAATCCTAATGAATTTATTAATAGAACAAGAAATCGCAAAAAATGAAGAAATTCGTAAACTGACAAATGAAATTAAAAGATTGAGACGCATTCTCAAATACAACCGTTAATGGTTAACTTTACATAAAGGATTTTTTGTTTTTAAGTTGAATAGGAATACATTATAGATTTGTGCACGTGAACCATTTAAAAACAGATAAAATACAGGGAAGTGTATTTATGTTTTGTAAAGGGAAAAAAACAAGTTTAAGGTCTATTAAAGCCACAGATTTTAGTAAAATTATAGCATGGCAGGCAAATAAACATCTCAACCAATACATGGGCGATAAGCTTCCCACATCTTTACAGGAATGTGAGGTCAGGTACTTAACATCCAATCTTTTTAACCGAATATTTGGCATCGAAGACGAAAATGGTAATTTAATAGGTGAAATCGAAATCAATCATATAAAATGGAAAGAAAGAGAGGCTGAACTTTTTCTCTATATAGGAGAAAAAGATTTGTGGGGCAAAGGTTACGGACATGATGCATTAAAAACCTTTTTAAACTACATATTTAATGAGAAAAAGTTTAAATACATATATTTAAGAGTATATGAACATAACATAAGGGCCATTAGGTGTTATGAAAAATGTGGCTTTAAAAAACGAGGCATTTTACGATTTAACAAAAACAAGATAGATAGTGATAATCTGATTTTAATGGAAATTAGTTCATCGGATTTATAAAACTTAAAACATATAAAATTCCCAACTGTAATTTTTTAGAATAGCAGCGATTATACATAAAAGTAAAAGACAGAAAAGCGGGTGATCCGGTGATTAAAAAAATTTCCGCTGCTTTCTTGATTTTACTTTTATGTGTAAGTATTACATTATTTATCGAAGATTATAACCATAAATCATTAATACCTATAGGTGTTTATTTTGGTGATATACACATTGGGGGTCTGACAATAGCAGAAGCTAGGAATGAGCTTTCTAAATTGACTAAAAACATTTTATTAAGTCATATTACTTTGACATTTGATGATTACAAATGGTCTTTCAAGGTGTCCGAACACCTTGAGATTGATGTAAACAAAAGCCTGGAAAACATAATAGCATACACACAACAGGGAAATGTGATAGAAAGATTTGCCTTAAGACAAAGGTTAAAAAGGATCCCATGGACAGTAAATCCTGTTCTAATACTCAATGAAGACAATTTTAATAACACTATTAAGAAAATAAACGAAGTAATATTTGTCGAACCGAAAAATGCTTTTTTCAAAATAGAAGCTGACAAAATATCAATAGTTGATGACGTTGAAGGTCAAATGGTAGATGAAGATGAACTGAAGGAAAAAATTACCACTAACTTGTGGTCTTCAAATAGAACATTGAGAATTCCGATAAAAAAGTTTAAAGCTGAAATTACAAAAGAAAATTTAGTTGCAATGAATATAAGGGAAAAAGTAGTCGAGTATTCCACTAAATTTAATAAATCACAAAAAGGCAGAACCGAAAATATTAAGCTCGCTGCGGAAAGAATTAACGGCTATATACTTCCACCGGGGGACTTTTTTTCTTTTAATCAAGTAGTTGGTGAACGGACTCGAGATCGGGGATACCAGGAAGCCCCGGTTTTCATTGATAATCAGACGGTTTCAGACATAGGTGGCGGTGTATGTCAAGTATCAAGCACTCTGTACAATCTTGCCTTACTTGCAAATCTTGAAATAATAGAAAGGATTAATCACTCTTTACCCGTAAGCTACGTTCCTCTGGGCAGGGATGCAACTGTAAACTATGATACTATCGACTTAAAATTTAAAAATAATACAGATGGAAACCTTCTACTGGCAGCTGAAGTTGTTGATGATACTTTAACGGTTAAGTTTTTCGGTAAAGAAAAGCTACCTTTTACAATAGAAGTAATTTCTGAAAGGGTAAAGACGATATCCCCTCCAATCACCGTGAAAGAAGATACTAATCTGCCAAAAGGTGAAATCAGAATAAAACAAGGGTCGCCAGGCTATGTAGTTAAAGTTTGGAAAACTTATATCAGCGAAGAAAGGGAAGAAAAAGTTTTAGTATCAACGGACACGTACAACCCAACGCCAACAGTGCTATATAGTGGAGTCAAAGCTGTGGAGAATCATGAATCACAAGTAACGCAAAATGGAGTTTAAAAAGACCTTGGGTCTTTTTTTCTTTATTTTGCGTTTGTTTAATGTTTAAATAAATTTATGCTATAATAAGGCATAGAATAGGAGGTTATCCTATGGCCTTAGAAGACGATATTCAACAAACCTTTACAGCAGTAGAAATTGAGCTGCCAGAAACTATAAAATTACTGCTTGAACTAAAAGACAAATTTAACATAAAAGAGTTTAATGCTGATACGATACTTAAATCTGTCAGGGATGAAGATGCACAAAAAAGGATTTTTTTGTACAACAGGATACGAGAACTACTAAATACCTGCCGGAGTTGTCCCCTTTGCCTGTCGGACTGGCATACTCAAAAGGTGCCAGGTGAAGGGCAATTAAATTCTCCGCTGGTCTTAATCGGTGAAGGTCCCGGTCTTGATGAAGATAAACTGGGCCGTCCTTTCGTAGGAAGAGCCGGCCAGCTACTAACAACTATTTTGGAAAAGCTTAATATAAATCGTGAAAAAATATATATCACCAACGTGATTAAATGCCGCCCGCCACAAAATAGGACACCAACACAAAAAGAAATCAAAGCATGCTCTCATAACCTTGAACTAGAGTTATCAATAATTTCACCAAAAGTTATTATTGCTTTAGGCGCTGTTCCCTTAAACTACTTTAAACCCGGCAGCAGCATAATGCGAGAGAGGGGCAATTGGATAGTTCACGGAGATTTCTGGATTATGCCCACTTTTCACCCTGCATATATCCTGCGCCAACACGGAAAAACCTTAACAAAAGTTAAATGGGCGGTATGGCAAGATTTTAACAATGCAATAAAAAAATTGACAGAGTTATCTCCAGGAACTTTATCCAAGATAAGTCTTGACACAAAGGAGTGAAAACGTGAAATATAAGATTCTAACCTGGGGCTGTCAGATGAACATTCACGACAGCGAAGCAATAGCAGGTATCTTGCAAAAAATGGATTATTGCCCTGCTGATACATTGAAAGAAGCAGATGTGATTATTTTAAACACCTGTTGCGTCAGAGAAAACGCAGAGCGAAAAGTGTACGGTAGAATAGCACAGTTAAAGCAATTTAAACAGAGAAAGCCAAATTTGATACTAGCGGTTACCGGATGCATGGTCCAACAGCCTCATGTTGTGGAACATATATCAGAAAAAATGCCTTATGTCGATATTTTGTTCGGCATAAAAAATGTCCACAAGCTGCCTGAACTTATTGAAAACTCCAGGCTAGCTGAACTTCCGGTAGTTGAAGTAATGGGGGGCTCCGAGATAGAAGAAAACCTTCCCATAGAGCGAATGGACAATTCACGTGCATGGGTAACTATTACTTACGGCTGTAATAACTATTGCAGTTACTGCATTGTACCCTATGTAAGGGGAAGGGAAAAAAGCCGCAGGCCGGAAGATATTATCAGAGAAGTTGAAGGCCTTGCCAAAGAAGGTTTTATCGAGATTAACCTTTTAGGTCAGAATGTAAACTCCTATGGAAAAGATCTAGAAAAACCTGTTGCATTTCACGAACTGTTGAGAAGGGTAAACGATATAGATGGCATCAAACGTATAAGATTTTTAACTTCACATCCAAAGGATTTGTCCGATGAGCTTATATTGGCAATGAAAGAATGTGAAAAGGTCTGTGAACACATCCACTTACCAGTTCAAGCAGGAAGTACTCGAGTTTTATCAATGATGAACAGGAAGTACAGCAGGGAACATTATTTGAATTTAATTGAAAAACTCCGGGAGGCAATTCCTGATATTGCAATTTCCACTGATATTATTGTTGGTTTTCCCGGTGAAACCGAAGAGGATTTTTTAGACACTCTTGATTTGGTAAAAAAGGTGCAGTTTGATTCAGCATATACATTTATGTACTCAAAGCGCAAAGGTACTCCTGCCGCTGAAATGCCAAATCAAGTGGATGACGAAGTAAAAAAAGACCGATTAAACAGATTGATGCAAGTCCAAGATGCCATAACAGCTAAGAAAAATATGATGCTTAAAGGTACCGTTCAAGAGGTATTAGTTGAGGGAATTAGCAAAGGCAACAAAAATAGATTGTCAGGTCGCACCAGAACAAATAGACTAGTTAATTTCGAAGGCACTGAAGATTTAATTGGTAAACTGGTAAATGTAAAGATTATTGAACCGCACACCTGGTCATTATTAGGAGAGATTGTAGCAAAAAATGCGTAGGGGGTTTTTCTTTCGATGGATACTCCTATGATGAAGCAATATAAAGAAATAAAAAGTAAATACAGAGATTATATAGTTTTTTTTCGACTGGGCGATTTCTATGAAATGTTCTATGAAGATGCTCATATTTGTTCAAGAGAACTTGAAATCGCATTGACATCAAGAGATCCCCAAAATAGAGTGCCTATGGCCGGGGTGCCTTACCATGCAGCAGATCAATATATCGCTAAACTTGTATCAAAGGGCTACAAAGTGGTTATTTGCGAACAGGTGGAAGACCCAAAGCTTGCTAAAGGCATTGTTAAGCGAGAAGTAGTTAAGATTATCACACCTGGGACCATTACTGATTTAAACGCTCTTGAAGATAACAAAAACAACTATTTAGCATGTGTTTATAAACACAAAGGACGATTTGGCCTTAGCTTTGTGGATTTGATGACCGGTGAATTCAATGTTACGGAACTGACCTCATCTTACCCCTACCATGAAATCATAAATGAAATAAGTCGCTTTGAAGCAAAGGAATGCTTGGTAAGTCAGAATTTAATTGAAGACAAGCCCTTAAATAGAAACCTCAACAAAAATTTGAAGATTTATTTCACAGTAAAGGATGAAGACTACTTTCATGAAGATGAAACTATAAGCCTACTAATATCGCACTTTGGAAAAGAGAAAATAGTAAAGCTTAAAGACAAAAGATTTGCCCTAAGGGCAGCGGGTGCGTGTTTAAAATACTTAAATGAAACACAAAAATTAAACCTATCGCATATCAATTCTATTACTTACTACAAAACTTGCGATTTCATGATTTTAGATTATAGCTGCCGCAAAAACTTAGAAATTACGGAAAGCCTGTATGATGGCAAAAAAATGGGAAGCCTCTTATGGGTATTAGACAAAACTTCTACAGCCATGGGAGGTAGACTGATTAGGAAATGGCTGGAGCGGCCTCTTATTGATATTTTGAGGATTAAGGAACGGCAGGATGCGGTAGAAGAATTATTAAATGATTTCTTTTTAAGAGCAGATATTAAGGAACAGTTAAAAAATGTCTATGATTTAGAACGTTTGACCGGAAAGTTAGTTTGTGGAAATGCCAACGCAAGAGATTTACTGGCAATCAAGACTACGATAATTAGATTGCCAAGATTAAAACAGGTCATTTCCAGGTGCAGCTCTAAACTTTTACACCAAATTTACGAGCAATTAGATACGTTAGAAGATATTTATTCATTATTGGATGATTCCATTGCGGAAAACCCTCCCCTGACAATCAAAGAAGGAAATATTATAAAAGATGGCTATAATTCAGAAATAGATTTATTGAGAAAAGCATCCCGTGAAGGCAAAGCTTGGATTGCTGATTTAGAATTAAAAGAGCGGGAAAGAACCGGAATTAAATCGCTTAAAGTTGGTTTCAATAAGGTCTTCGGCTATTACATTGAAGTAACCAAATCAAATCTTGCCATGGTCCCCGATGACTATATAAGAAAACAAACACTAGCTAATTCGGAACGCTATGTAACCGAGCAATTGAAGGAATATGAAGAATTGATACTCAATGCAAATGAAAAACTACATGAATTAGAATACGATATGTTTTGTAAAATAAGAAATCAGATTATTTACGAAATCCCTAGGTTAAAACATAGCGCCTACTATTTGGCACTGCTTGATGTATTGTTGTCCCTTGCCGAAGTTTCATACAACAACAAATACGTAAAACCTGAAATAACCTTAAGTGATGAAATAAACATAACTGACGGAAGGCATCCCGTTGTTGAGCTAACTCAAAAAGAAGAGCTGTTTATTCCTAATGACACGCATATAAATTGCAGCGATAATTTAATTTCTATCATTACGGGGCCAAACATGGCAGGTAAGTCTACATATTTGAGACAGGTGGCTTTAATCGTTATAATGGCACAAATTGGCTGTTTTATACCTGCAAAAAAAGCCCAAATTGGTATTGTCGACCGGATTTTTACTCGCATTGGTGCCTCAGACAATTTAGCAATGGGGCAAAGCACTTTCATGGTAGAAATGACTGAAGTGGCTAACATACTCAAGAGCGCGACCGGAAAGAGTCTTTTAATATTGGATGAGGTGGGCAGGGGTACAAGCACTTTTGACGGTTTATCAATCGCTTGGGCAGTCATAGAATTTATACAAAAGAAATTGAAATGCAAAACACTTTTTGCAACTCATTACCACGAATTAACGGCTCTAAAAAGCTTAAATGGCATTAAAAACTATAAGATTACCGTTAAGGAAAAAGGTGAAGATATAATCTTTCTTAGAAAAATCGTGCCAGGTGAAGCTGACAAAAGTTACGGTATTCAAGTAGCAAGACTTGCCGGTGTCCCAAGTTCCGTGATCAATAGAGCAAAAATACTTCTCGAAAGTTTAGAGCAAAATCAAGCAAACAATAGAGCAGTTGCACCGGAAATTGCAGCTGCAGATGACAATACTCCCATGGAGAATCAATTAAGCCTGGAACATTTACGAAATCAGGAAATAATCGAGAAAATAAAAGCCTTAAATATTGATACTATTACTCCCATCGAAGCTCTAAACTTTTTATATTCAATAAAAAAGCAATTTATTTAAGAGAAGGGAAAATTGATTTATGGGTAAGATCAATATTCTAGAGCAGGATATAGTTTCAAAAATTGCTGCCGGTGAAGTTATAGAGCGACCGGTATCGGTAGTAAAGGAACTTGTAGAAAATTCCATTGATGCCGGCAGTAAAAATATTGTTATTGAAATTGAAGAAGGCGGGAAAAAAAGCATAAAAGTGATAGATGACGGCGAAGGCATGTCTGCTGATGATGTAAAGCTGGCTTTTAAACGGCATGCGACCAGTAAAATCAAAAACGTCGATGACATATTTAACATAAAGACTCTGGGTTTTAGAGGAGAAGCTTTAACAAGCATCGCTGCAGTTTCTAATCTTTCATTGCAAACAAAAACTGAAGGAGAATCTGTAGGCACGATTTGCAAAATTAGCGGTGGCGAAATAAAGGAATTTGGAGAGATTGCCACTAACAAGGGCTGCATCGTAGAGGTTAATAATCTGTTTTTTAACACTCCTGCGCGGTTAAAATTTTTAGGCAATGCCACTTATGAGTCTTCACGGATTACCGATTTGATTTCAAAATTGGCCATCGGGAATATAGGCATTTCCTTCCGGCTCACTATGGATGGCAAGGAGATTTTTTATTCAAGCGGAAACGGCGATTATAAGGAATTAATTGCTAAAATATACGGTGTTAACCTGGCAAGGGAAGCAATACAAATCGAAAAGGACTTCGATAATGGCAAAATATGGGGATACATTTCCGCTCCCAGTTTTAATAGGGGCAATCGTTCAGGTGAAACTTTTTTTGTAAATGGGCGTTTCGTCAAAGATACTAGCCTTTCCTCCTGTCTTGAAAGGGCGTATAAAACCGCATTACCGGTTAAACGTTTCCCAATAGCCCTTGTTTTTATAAACATTGACAATTCCATGGTAGACGTTAATGTACACCCATCAAAAATGGAAATTAAGTTCCGAGACCAGAACCAAGTTCACCAAGCCCTTTATTACGCTGTAAATGATGGTCTAAAAAGGCATGTTCTTATACCCAAAGAGACCTTTGATTGGTCCCGTATGAAAAAAGAACCGAGAAGTACTCAAGGTTCTCAGTTAAATTTTGAAACTATTATGTTGCCAAAAAGTGAATATAATACCAATAATTTCAGCAAAATATATGACAGGAGAACAGATTCTGAAACTTTTATAAAAGAAGCTCCGGTTATAAAGAAGGAAGTGCACGTTGACAAAACTCATGAATTTACTCCGGTGACTGAAGCCACTGACGTATCCAAAAAATTTGAGTACAAAAGGATTCTAGGTCAGCTATTCAATACATATATTGTTGTTGAAGGCCAGAATGAGTTCTATTTAATTGATCAACATGCCGCCCACGAAAGAATATTATATGAGCTTTTTTCCAAGCGATATACAAGAGCAACAGAAACACAAGTTTTAGTTGCACCTCAGGTTATAAGTTTATCACCCCAGGAGATGATGCTGATAGAATACTATGGAGATGATATTATAAAACTTGGTTTTGATTATTCGGTCTTTGGAACTGACTCCATTCTTGTAAGGGCAGTGCCTTATATATTTAACAAACCTGTGGATCCCATGGCCCTTCGCGACGCTCTTGACAGAATAAATAACAATGAATATTCAGGATTCCCAGAAAATGAAAGGTTAATAATATCAATGTCGTGTCATTCTGCTATAAGAGCGGGCGATACTTTGTCTCAAATAGAAATGGAAGAATTGATTCAGCAGCTTGTCAATACTCAAGGCCCTTATACATGCCCCCATGGCAGACCAACTATAATATCCATCACTATAAATGAACTAGAAAAAATGTTCAAAAGGACCTAAAGTCAAATGAGCAAAGAACTATTAGTAGTAATTGTGGGGCCTACAGCAGTAGGAAAAACCGAAATTGCCATAGAAGTGTCTAGGAAAATTGATGCAGAAATTATATCTGCTGATTCAATGCAAATATATCGTTACATGAATATAGGAACGGCAAAACCGACTTTGGAAGAACGCAAAGGAATAATTCACTACATGATTGATATTATAAATCCAGATGAAATTTTTAGCGCTGCAGACTTTCAAGCAAGGGCCAAAGATTGTATAGAGAATATCCATAGACGGAATAAAATTCCGCTCATGACCGGGGGCACAGGTTTTTATATAAATTCCGTATGTTATGACTACGCCTTTTCCGATGCCCAAAGAGATGATTCCTTTCGAAAACAATTGCAAAAGCAAGCAAGACAATACGGCAATCAATACTTGTACGAAAAACTAGAAAAACTGGACCCTGTTGGGGCCAAAAAAATACATCCCAACAATTTACGCAGAATTATCCGCGCTATAGAAGTATCAATAAAAACAGGAAAACCTTTTTCATATTACGAAGAAGAGACGAAAAAACAAGAAAGTCCTTATGATTTATTAATGTACGGCTTGACAAGACCTAGAAAAGAACTATATCAGCGCATTAATCAAAGAGTTGTAAATATGATAAATGCAGGTTTCGTAGAAGAGGTGAAGAGGCTTTTAAAAATGGGATATGGTCCGGAACTAAATTCAATGCAGGGTCTAGGTTATCGTCAAATAATTGACTATCTATATGGTAAAACGACTCTTAATGAGGCCATTAACTTAATATCTAGAGATACGAGGCGTTATGCGAAGCGCCAATATACATGGTTTTTGAGGGACAGGAACATTGTATGGCTCGACGTCTCAAAAGAAGGAAAAGAGAAAATAATATCAAATATTGTTAAAGATATTGAAGGGAAATTAAAAAATACCTAGAATATTAAATAAAACAACAATATGAGGGGGACCCGTAATGACAAAAGTACAAATAAACCTGCAGGATAGTTTTTTAAATCAAATAAGAAAAGAAAACATTCCTGTAACAATTTATCTCATTAATGGTTTTCAGTTAAAAGGCTTAATAAGAGGTTTTGATAATTTTACTGTTTTTCTCGATTCCGATGGAAAACAACAGCTAGTATATAAGCATGCTGTTTCGACTATTACGCCTTTTAAAACTGTATGTTTTAATCAGGGTGCACAAGAACAAAAAAAATCAGATGAAGAATAGGTATTCTATAAAAGGAGCTGCTGCTCCGGGCAAATGTTCGGATGCAGCAGCTCCTTTTAATTTTATTAGAAATAATATCTGTAACCTAAACTTACTGTTGTGCATAGGATAAATTGATATGGTATTTTATGAGGTGATCCTATGGCCGATAAGGAAAAGGATAGAATAAATAATCCACATCAAATCTACGAAATGCTAATCAATGGAGCAATAACTCCTGGTCAAGCAATAATAATGTTTAACGAATTAGATAATAGTAAAAAGCCAATGGGAAAAGCTGTTGATGAAGAAAGTTTAGATGAAGTGATGAGAGAACTTGATCAGCTAATTGGCCTTTCTAAAGTAAAATACTTAGTAAAAGAAATTCAAGCTTTTGCTCAAATTCAGAAAAAGAGGCAAGAAGCAAAACTTTTGGCAGAACCTCAAGTTTTACATATGATTTTTAAAGGAAATCCAGGCACAGGGAAGACAACGGTTGCGAGATTACTAGGGAAAATGTTTAAGCATATGGGGATTCTTCAAAAAGGTCATACCGTAGAAGTGGAACGGGCTGATCTGGTGGGAGAATATATTGGACATACTGCTCAAAAAACCCGCGAGCAAATTAAGAAGGCTTATGGAGGGATATTGTTTATAGATGAAGCATATTCTTTAGCAAGGGGAGGAGAAAAGGACTTTGGCAAGGAAGCCATAGACACCTTAGTGAAAGCCATGGAAGATTACAAAGATAATCTCATTGTGATTTTAGCCGGATACAAGGATGAAATGGAGTGGTTTTTGCAAACAAATCCGGGCTTAAGATCCAGGTTTCCCATTCAAATCGAATTTAACGACTACAGTGTTGATGAATTGATGGAAATTGCCAAAATGATGGTTGAAAAAAGGCAGTACAAATTTAGTCCCGAAGCGTTAATCACATTTGAAAGGCTATTACAAAACAGCAAGAGTGATAGAAACTATGATAAATTGGGGAATGCTAGACTTGTTCGCAACATGATAGAAAAAGCTCTCAGGCGTCAGGCACTGCGCCTTGTAAATCAAAAAAGAATCTCCCGCGAAGACCTACTTCAAATTAAACCTGAGGATATTTCGGAGGTGCCAATGAATCAATGAAGCAATGCACGATAATAGGAAAAACAAATGTGGGGAAAACACTGTTTTTGATAAGTTTTGCAGAGTATTTGGGACCTAAAACTTTTGATATAGACTTTGTGTACAGCGATGGAACTAAAAAAACCAAAAGAATTTCTTACAAAAGCGCTATTTCACGCCTTGTTGATGAACAACCTCATAAAACAAGGTGTATACAGGCTATAACGCTTAATATGCCAATGGGGAAGGGGAAGAAAAAAATAAAAATTATAGATACTGCCGGGTTTATAGACGGCATACATCCCGATATAGAAGTGCGAAAAGCCATCTCCCAAACACTATCGATTATACGTGATTCAGATGTTATTCTTCATATAATTGATGCTCATGCTGCAAGAAATAAAGACTTGCCCAGCTCAATGGGTGAAGTGGACTATCAAATTGCTCAATTTGCCCAATTAAAGAGGGGTTACGCAATTTTGGCAAATAAAATGGATCTTCCGGAAGCACAAGAGGGATATAGAAAGATAAAAGAAGAATTCTCCGGCCATGTAATATTTCCTGTGTCTGCACTATATAAAAAGGGTTTTAAAGAGGTGAAAACTTTTGTCCTTCGAAACATCTGACGTATACTTCTTGAAAAAAGTTTTTAGTATTCTCATAACAGGTATTGTAATAAAAATAATGGATGACTATTTTGATCAGGACATTGACGCCCTAGAAAAACAGCCGAACATTTATATGGCCATGGAATACGGCGGCTTGCCTTACACATTATTACTATTTTCACTGGCATTCATGTTGGACCCTATCACCGCTTTAAGTTTATTTTTTTCCAGCTTTGCCATTGGAATGGTGGGACATTTAACCGTAAAAATGCCTTCAGGACTTTACGGATATCATGAAAGCATCATAGTTGTTTTGTTAGGCTTTGTCCTGCTTAAACTTGAAATGCTATCATCTTTGTTTATAGTAATGGTTATCCAACTGTGGGACGATTATTTGGATTACGAAAAAGACAGAATGAATAAATACAATTTAGCATTTCAGCTAGGCAAAGTGGAATGCCTGCTGCTGGCCGTTATTTTATTTCTTTTGACTGCCTATTTTGATTACATAAAAGCTATAGCATCAATAATTGCAATGCACGTTATTGTTTACATAATACGATTGTTGCCCGACAATCAAAAACCTATATAAAAAGGGGAGAAGCATATGCCTTTTGATAAAATAACACTGATCGCAGCGCTAGCGATTACGGTTTGTCTATTTGGGTATGCTTTGGGAAGAAGGGTCGGAAAACAAGAAGGAATAAAGGAGGGTATGAGTATATTGCCTCTAGAATGGAGAAGACAACTAAACGAAACATCTGTCTGCCCGCTATGCAGTCTACGGTTGAACCAACACAAAAATTGTGATAATATACATAGTCGAGATTGAAAGTGATAAAGAGGGAAATAGATGTCTGAAAATTTAGGTTTTAAGATTGAGAATATCGTTTCAAAAGAATTTGGCATAAGTCCTAAGCTTATTAAAATGTCAGAGATGGTCTCAAAAGAGATTGTTCCTTTACTAGAAGAAATCGAAAGAATAGTTGAATTTAACCAAATTAAGGTGCTTTCGGCAATGAAACGATCCTATTTAAGCGATTACCACCTTACAGGCTCTACCGGATACGGTTACAGTGATATAGGAAGAGATACAATAGACCAGATTTATGCAGATGTTTTCAAGGCCGAAGATGCCCTTGTGCGCCCTCACATTGTATCGGGTACCCATGCTATAACTCTGTGTATTCAAGGAGTTTTAAGACCAGGTGATGAACTTTTAAGTGCCACGGGTGCACCCTACGATACTTTAAAAAAAGTATTGCTGGGGAATCATTACGGCTCATTAAAAGATTTTGGCATAACATATAGGGAAGCCAGTTTAAAAAACCAAAAACCCGATTATGATGCCATTAGAGAAAACATAAATGAAAAAACTCGGATGGTTTTAATTCAACGCTCTAGAGGTTATAGCTTAAGGCCTAGTCTTAGCATTGACGAAATAGAACACCTTATCAAATTTATTAAAAGTATTAAACATGACATCATATGTTTTGTAGATAATTGTTATGGTGAATTTGTTGAGGCAAGAGAACCTATAGAAGTAGGTGCGGATTTGTGTGCCGGTTCCCTCATAAAAAATCCGGGGGGTGGGGTTGCGCCTACGGGAGGCTATGTGGTAGGTAAAAGAGACTTAGTTAGGCAGTGCGCATATAGGCTGACAGCACCGGGGCTTGATAAAAGCATCGGTTCAGCATTGTTTTCCAACCATCTAATAGCCCAAGGACTTTTTTATTCACCGAAGGTAGTGGGTGAGGCTTTAAAAGGGGCTGTATACACTTCTCGAATGATGGAAAAACTCGGCTTTGAGGTAAGTCCAAGGTTCGATGAAAAACGATGTGATATCGTAACTGCTGCAATATTGGGAGAAGAAGATGCATTAATAAGCTTCTGCAGAGGTATTCAAAAAGCAGGGCCAGTGGATTCTCATGTTCAACCTGAACCTAGTGCCATGCCGGGCTATGAACATAAAGTGATTATGGCAGGAGGAAGCTTCATACAAGGCTCTTCCATTGAGCTTAGCGCTGACGGTCCACTCAGGGAACCATATGCGGTATACGTACAAGGAGGCCTGAATTTTGCTCATGTAAAAATAGGGATTATGAGCGGCCTTCAAGCTCTAATGGATAGCGGCAAGCTCACATTATAAAAATTTTATCATCAATAAAAATAAAAGATGTGACAGAGTAGATTTATGTCACATCTTTTCTTCACTTATGGTAGTATAAATAAAAGAAAAAATTACATTCTCCTAAAAAGTCCAACGACTTTACCGAGTATTTTTAAGTCTTTCACTATGATTGGAGCCATAGAAGGATTCTCGGGTTGTAAACGAATATAATCAGTTTCCTTATAGAATCTCTTTATAGTCGCTTCATCATCCAAAAGAGCAACGACAATATCGCCGTTTTCTGCAGTGTTTGTGGATTGAACCAAGACATAATCACCGCTAAAAATACCAGCATTAATCATGCTATCTCCTTTTACAGACAGCATAAACACTTCAGCATCAGGTAACATTTCTTTCGGCAAGGGGAAAACACTTTCAATATTTTCTTGGGCTAATATGGGTTCTCCTGCAGTAACTTTACCTATAAGAGGCACATCAATCAAATCTTTGTTGGCAATCACATTCATAATCTCGATGGCCCTAGGTTTTTGAGGATCACGCTTTATGTATCCTTTTTTCTCCAACTGGACCAGGTAGCCATGAACTGTGGCGGTGGATTTTAAATTTGTTGCTGCACAAATTTCTCGCACTGACGGGGGATAACCTCTTTCCCTAAAAAAGTTATGTATATAATCCAATATTTGTTTTTGCCTTGCGGTCAAATCTTCGTACATGAACTAAAACACCCCGTATTTTTTATTAAATTATACCACAATAAAAATAAATTTAAAACACTTGTTTGAATTTGAGCTAGACTCCTTTGAGTTGATTGTATAATATATAATTCGAAACGAAATGTTAATTGAAGAAAACAGGAATGGCCACAAAAACAGAGTATACTTAAAAAAATGTAATTTAATTAACGTCCGATAATATATCTTATGTAAACTTTTCTGTTTTTCCTCCAATAAAACAAGTTTATTACACCACAATTGCTGCAACTATCACTACAAATGCGGTATCCTTTTCTATTTGTTGTAAAAAATAAAACAACCCATAAGGTTATGGGTTTAATGCAGAGTTTATCATTTTTTAATGGCAGGGGAGACAGGACTCGAACCCGCAACCAACGGTTTTGGAGACCGCTACTCTACCAATTGAGCTACTCCCCTGCGCTTTTTATATTATACAATATTTTTTTTATGATGTCAAAGTTAATATACTTTTTTTTAATCTTATAGTGCAATATTAGATTTACACATTCTTTACATAGTATTTTATTTTATGCATTCGCATTTGTAAATGATACAAAATCTTTTAAAATCTTTTATACCATAATTAAATTGAAATTTGGTATAATAGTTAAGAAAGTTGTCTGAAATCCAATATTAAATCGTGCAAAGGAGGATGAGTTATCTTGAGTCAGGAACAGAAAGTAAAAAAGGTGCGAGATGGTTTCGCAAGTCAAATCGGTTTTATTTTTGCAGCTGCCGGTTCCGCTATCGGTCTAGGTAATATTTGGAGATTTCCATGGCTTGTAGGAGCCCATGGAGGCGCTGTATTTTTAGCAATTTATTTAATTATTGTCCTTCTGGTGGGTATTACAATGTTCATGGGCGAAGTCGCTCTTGGTCGTTATGCACAACGGTCCAATGTAGGTGCCTTCAAGAAAGTCAACAAATCTTATGGCTGGGTAGGAAGCATAGGTCTTATCGCAGGATTTATGATTTTATCATTTTATAGTGTCGTAGGCGGCTGGGTCATTTATTATATCTTTCGTTCACTTATAGGATTTAACATGACAGACCCTGCCCTCACTGAGCAACTTTTTAACAGCTTTACATCTAATCCTATTTTCCCTTTGTTATTTCACGCTTTGTTTATGGCCTTAACTATTTGGATTTGTTATAACGGTGTAAAAGATGGTATTGAAAAGTATTCAAATATAATGATGCCTGCATTATTCGTTATTGTACTAATTTTAGCTGTTCGTTCTTTAATGTTGCCTGGTGCAGCAGAAGGAATTAAATTTTATCTTGTACCTGACTTTTCAAAACTAACTACTGAAGCAACGTTGGCAGCTCTTGGTCAAGTATTTTTCTCATTGAGCTTAGGAATGGGTTCTATACTAACATATGGTAGTTATTTAGGAAAAAAAGAAAACATTCCTAATGTGTCTTTGATAGTTCCCTTAATGGATACGATTATTGCCTTTTTAGCCGGAATCATTATCTTCCCCGCTGTTTTTTCATATGGTTTTGAGCCTTCTTCAGGAGCAGGTTTAACCTTTGTTACTCTACCAGCAGTATTTAGTGAGATGCCCCTAGGCCAGCTTTTTGGAGCAGCATTTTTCTTCCTATTGTTCCTTGCAGCTCTAACTTCTGCTATTTCACTATTAGAACCCCTTATCGCCTATATGATAGAGGAACATGGATGGTCTCGAGAAAAAGCAGCACTTATTATTGGTGGAATAATATTTATTGTGGGTTGTTTTGCTTCGTTATCCATGGGTCCTTTAAGCGGATTTAAAATTGGCGGCTTGGTGTTCTTTGATCAGCTTGACTGGGTATCTAACAACCTCCTTTTGCCTATCGGGGGCATGTTGACAGCACTATTTATATCATGGATATGGGGCACCAAAAATGTTTTAAATGAAGTAACTAACGAGGGAATCCTTGATTTTGGATTGGGCAAATTTTGGGCCAATGTCATGTTAAAATTTATTGCTCCAGCTTTGGTTTTTATTGTGTTTCTAACAGGATTAAATATATTTTAGTGCATACAAAAAAACAGCGCCTGAAAAGGTGCTGTTTTTTAATGCCTTATTTTAAACTCAGAGTAAATTGGTCAATACGGTCTAAACCTCTTTTAATATTCTCCATAGATGTGGCATAGGATAGTCTTACATAATTATCTGCGCCGAATGCTACTCCCGGCACTACTGCTACGTGATAGTTTTCTAGCAGCAACTGTGCGAAATCGGTTGAATTAATAATTGTACTACCATTACATTGCTTACCGAAAGTCTCTGATATGTCTATAAAAACATAAAATGCGCCCAAGGGTACAGTACTTGAAAGATATTTCATACTATTTATTCTGTCTACCATATACTTTCGCCGCTTTGAAAACTCATCGACCATTGCTTTTATAACTCCATCGCCCTTCTGTGTGAGAACATTTAAGGCTTCCGCACTGGCACTTTGAGCAATTGAGTTGGGATTGGATGTAGTATGGCTTTGTAGATTTTCCATAGCTTTAATAAGCTCTTTTGGCCCTGCCGCAAACCCAATCCTCCACCCTGTCATAGCAAAAGACTTGGAAACTCCATTTACAACCAATGACCGTTCAAACATATTGTCGAAGGAAGCAATGCTAACGTGCTCTGCGTCATCATAAATCAATTCTCCGTAAATCTCATCTGAAATAACAAAAAGATTTTTTTCTACAGCCAATTCAGCTATATGTTGTAAATCCTCCTTTGAATATACACAACCGCAAGGATTGTTTGGACTATTGATAATTAGTACCTTGGTCTGTTTGTCAATAATTTTTTCTATAGTTTCCGCTTTTAACATAAAACCTTCTTCAATTGTCGGGACAAATACCGGTATTCCCCCACAGAGCTTAACCATTTCTGGATAACTTACCCAATAAGGACTAGGAATTAAAACCTTATCACCATCATCTATTAGGCAATATAATGCATTAAAGATGCACTGCTTTGCACCATTGGATACCGTTATTTCATCGTGTTCATATGATATTCCGATTTGTTTTTTAAAGTAATCGGATACAGCATTTTTTATCTCTTTGGTTCCTCCTACCGGTGTATATTTGGTAAAACCACGATCTATAGCAGATAAAGCTGCTGATTTAATATAATCAGGCGTATCAAAATCCGGCTCACCAGCGCCAAAGCTTATTACATCGTATCCTTCTCTTTTCATCCGTTTTGCCTTGGCATCAACAGCTAAAGTTGGAGATGGACTGATGACTCGAGCTTTTTCTGAAAGAAACATTTCAAGACCTCCTACTCAATAATGTTTTTCTTTATATTCTCCAAAAAATTTAAATTTCCTGCAAAGGGTAAAATAAAAATCTTTTTTTGGGAAAAAGAAAAAGGGGCAGAATACACCCCTCCCACAAAATCTAAATAGGCAATATTTAAATATATGATAGGATCTTGGCAAGTATCTGTTCCCCAACTTTCTCAGCAACTTGAAAGTTCATATTTGATGAGTATATTCCTTCAAGCTCATCACGGGTTTGCTTAACCTGGATTAAAGTCTTCACAGCTTTATCAAATAAGCTCCATGCAAGCAAACTATCTTGACTGATATCTTCCTCTATATCTTTTAGTCTGGAACAATCCAAAACCGAATTCATATCTATAAATACATCATTTTCTCTCGTGTTTAATATCATGTGAGGTCTTACTGAAGTAATAAATCCAATATCAAGATCTTTTATGAGCAAATGCTCAATTTTCTGGGGATTCATCGGGCAATAGAAAATATCCATATCCAACCCTTTACTGGTCCCCAGTTCTTCAATTTTTTTCAATACAGCAGATTTGCCGGTGCCCGGATTGCCAACGAGGATAAAGCGCTTACTCACTTTATCAAATAGTTCGTCTAAAAAATGAATGGAACCTTCGGGAGTTATACCGCTTGCAAACATACGCCTTTGAAGAGAGATTTTATCCCTTCGCTTTACTCCTTTAAATACATCCTCTATAATTTCTTCAGTTTTAGCCTCAATTAATCGGCGGTTAGCTAAGGTGCTATACGCCTGTTCAAGATTATTAAATATGATTTTGGCTGCCTTTAAATAGTTATATACCCTTGCATATAGATGTTTTACTTTTTCTTGCAAAAGAAAGATTCGTTCTTTTTGCTTATAAAGCTCAGCTTCGTTCCAATAATCTCCAAGATTTACTATTTCATCAACGCATCCGGGAAATTTAGGATCGATCATATGCGGCGCCGTTCCATCAACAACAGCTATACTATAATCTTTGATTATTAAACCGTCTAAAGAATTGCTATCGGCAGTGCAGTGAAGCAGTTCTATATTTAAACCGCGGTCGACTAATTCTTTGGTGATTTTTCTAATCATCGTAGATTTACCAACACCCGGACCGCCTTTAATTATTATTATTCTCTGGGCCCGTTTCCAAGGCAAAATAGATTCGAAATAAGAAAAATATCCATCAGGCGTGTTATTACCTGGAAAATACCTTATTATGCTACCTTTTTTCATTATGCGTTCCCTCCAATAAAATTGAAATATCATTATAGTATACGTGGAGGGAACTGCATTGGTGCAAATTTTACGTCTCGTATACTGAAATTATGGCTTTATCTTTGTTTTTAGAAATACCCAATATAATATTTTTGTTTTTTAAATTTTTATTTAAAAAATCAATAAGCTTGTACAGCTCATCATTATAAGCTATTTCTTTTTTTGCTATTAGTTCGAGTTTGCCTTCTTCCATTTTTTAATACCTTCCTAATCTCTTTATTTTATAGTTTCAAATTCCAATCTCTTATAGTATCTATAATATCATATTTTGTCAAATCTATAAGAATTGGTGTTATAGAGATAAAATTGTTTTTAATCGCCCAAACATCGGAACCCTTATCATTAGTATCTTCAATTGCCTCACCGGCTAACCAATAGTAAACTTTACCTCGTGGATCAGTGCGTCGCTCAAAACTGTCTTTATATCTTATGGTTCCCAAATGGGTTATAGCAATACCTGCTATTCTCTCGGGCTTAATGTTTGGTATGTTTACATTTAGCAAAGTGTCTTTTGGGAAAATTTTTCTGGAAACTTGTTGGCACAGCTTTTTTGCAAAATCTGCAGCATGGTTAAACTCAACATTTTCACGACTTGTCACTGACAATGCAATACCGGGGACACCTAAAAGAGCAGCTTCAAAGGCCGCTGAAACAGTTCCTGAATATATAACGTCTGTTCCTAGGTTTGCTCCACGGTTAATCCCGGACAATACGAGATCGGGTGCATTATTTAGCAAAGCTTCCAATGCAAGTTTAACACAATCTGAAGGAGTTCCATTTACCTTATAGCCTAAAGCATCGCAACCTGGTATTTCGATTTCTTCTACTCTCAGGGGCTTATGCATAGTTATTGCGTGAGCTGTTGCACTCCGCTCCCTATCTGGAGCGACAACAGTCACGTTGGCAATTTCCGATATAGTCTGAACCAGTGCGATTAACCCGGCAGAATTAATTCCATCATCATTTGTTATAAGGATATTCAAATGCTACACTCCTATCTAGCCATATTTAAAGATTTGTTGTAATTCTCCACAGCTGCTTCATGATTCCCTAGATGTTCAAAGCAGATTCCTTTCAGCGTGAAATAATCAAAGTTCTTTATCCGTTCATCTTTGATTTTCAAAAGATAGATAAGCGCTTCGCTATACATACCTTTTTTTACTAAGCAATATGCCTTGTTTAACATCAAATCATCCGAATTATTACTCTTTAATAAACTGTCAAAAAGCTTTAAGGCATCATCATATTTTTCAAGGGCCATTAAGCACAAAGCTTTATTATTAGTTAATATTATATCATCTTTTAATATTTTTTCAGCTTCATTTAGACACTCTAGGGAATTATTATATCGACCTAGCTTGTACAGACAATAACCTTTATTTATTAGCAAATCGGGATTGCCCGGATCTATTTTTAAGCCTTTATTACAGTAATTTAAAGCCTCATTGTAATCATGACAGGCCGCCAAACATGATGCAAAGTTATTTATAACTATGAGGTTATGGGGCATTTTTTTAATTATATTTTTATAAACAACGGCTGCTTCTTTATATTTTTTTGATTTCCCCAAAGCTAATGCCAGATTTAATTGTACCGAATAATCCGTTGGCACAAACCTTACACATTCTTCAAAGCATCTTATTGCTTCTTCAATTTTATTTAGTTCCATTAAACATAAGCCCTTTTTATTTAGTATTTTAGGAATGTATTCAAGCTTGGCATAAGACAAAGCCTTATTAAAAAATCCCAAGGCCTCAACATGATGGTTCGTTTTTAACAAACAGTTGCCAATTCCATATAAGCCAAAAGTCTTATAATCACTATTCCCTAATAAAGCCCTATACCGTATCTGGGCTTTTTTTATATGAGCAGATTCAAAGTAAATCTCTGCCAATAAATACTTTATTTCAAGCTTTTTTGGATTGGCTCTTTCAGCCTTTTCCAAATTATCAATGGCATAATTGTGGTCATTTGAGAAATAATATAGTATTCCTCTCCAACAATAAACATCTAGAACAGCACAGTTTTCATCATATACTGTATTTATGTAATCCAAAGCCCTCGCATATTTTCCTGCCCAGAACCAAATACTTGTCCAAATAAAGGGCAAATTTACTTTACATAGTTTACTTAAAACTCCGTAAGCTTCTTTCTTATTCATATTTATATCCCCCCATTTATTTCTAACATATTATTCTATTTTATCCTGTTTTTTCCTTCCCATTTTGGAAAATTAAGTTGCTTAAAATTCATGAAAGGACGGAACTTAACCTTACCATCTTACCCTTTATGTTTATTTTCCAACTTGTTTTGTTCAAAAAGCGCACAATTTGAATGGCAAAACTCTGCCGGTAAATCCATAACCAAATTTAACAATTTACAGGAAAACCATGTTTGACTTGAACCGCGAATTGAAAAGATCTTATGCGGCACTAAGTATTTGCAAGGTTTATTGGCCATAATCGATGGAACAATACATCCTTTACAAGCCCAGTTCTTTTTGATATCATTTACAGTCAAAAGAGCGTCTGCAAGGACACATCTATATATAAACCCAACGGAATCCAGTAATTTATAGCTTTTAAATACTTTTAAATACCGGCAGCTTTTATACATGCTGATAGCCTCCTTCATAAAAGCCTTTGTTCATAAATTATGAGGGGCATATGTATAAGGTGCAAAATACACTTTATGACTTCAATAAAAAAATATAATTAAATGGGCTTGACGAAAAAAAAAATCTATTGTATACTATTAATTGCGTTCGGGCCCATAGCTCAGTCGGTTAGAGCAGCCGGCTCATAACCGGCCGGTCCTAGGTTCGAGTCCTAGTGGGCCCACCATACTTGCCGACGTAGCTCAGCTGGTAGAGCAGCTGATTTGTAATCAGCAGGTCGCGGGTTCGAGTCCCATCGTCGGCTCCATAATTACAAGGAGAGGTTCCCGAGTTGGCCAAAGGGGGCAGACTGTAAATCTGCTGGCACAGCCTTCGGTGGTTCGAATCCACCCCTCTCCACCATCTGAATACGGGCCATTAGCTCAGTTGGTAGAGCACCTGACTCTTAATCAGGGTGTCCTGGGTTCGAGTCCCCGATGGCCCACCATTGAAAGTCTTGACCCTCCTACTTTAGAGGGTTTTAAATTATTTTTAGCAACGTCCGATAAGCTTTTTGGTTACCATTTGGTTACCAAGAATATTAAACATTATAAAAATATATTAAAAAATAGGCTTTTGTTTTAAGCCTGTTTCAGACTGTAGACAAAACAGCTTCCAGAAAAAACTTTGGAAGCTGTTTTTTATGGCAAACAACAAATTTGACCCAAAAAAGGTAGCAGCAGCTACCACTGGCTGTGGTGCAGGTGGCATTGTCTGTTGCCTCCTTTTCCACATCGCCAACTTCTTTAAATCCATGCATGCGAAAAGAAGCGTGATGTGATGCTGCACTTTCCTCAAGCCTCGATATTGTGTATAACGCATACCATGTTTTTCTTTAGCGTCTGCAAATACCCTTTCTATTGTCTCTCCACACATTTTGTATAGGGCTTTTCCTCATATGGTTGCTGGTTGTCTTTATCCAGACCCATTCATAGCTACCATCTTTTCTTTTTACTTTTACTTTCTTTTCCCCGTAATACGTCGGTTTCGTCTGCCGCTCTGCGATTGATGCTGCTGATAATACTGCTGAATCTAAAGCATCTCTTACTTTTATCCTCGACAGAGAGTAGTGTGCTCCTTATATTTCTCACAGCATCTTCCCTCCCTATCTAATAAAAATAAAACCGGCCAAAAATAGCCGGTATATGTTAACATTTTTCGCTTATGCTATAGGGCAAAAACAGGGTGATTATTTTTTGTTTAGCTCTATTATGGAGACTTCACGGAACCAGGTATGGAGGGCTTTCGCCGGCGTCAGGATAGTCGTCTACACCAAGGCAGAACACAGACACGCTGTCTTTGTTGTTCGACCACGTAATTTCATTGGCCGGTTTGTTCCTTGATGGGTTTACTTCTACTTCCAGCTTTACGGTTGTGTATTCTTTTACTTTCGGCATGGTGATGTTTGCCTTGTCTATTATATCGCCTTTAGCCGGTATCGTTACTGTTGCCCTTTTTGCCTGCACGCCTCCTATTCTCCACACCACTTCGGTTGTTACTGCCTTTTCTGCAGAGTTGGTTAATAGCGCTTCACATGTATATGTCTCTCCTACAAACATAGCATCAGAGTAATCTGCTATCATTGCTGCAAGGTCTATTCTTTCCTGCTCCATCTTCACTACTGCCTGTTTTGTGTTGTTATCATATGTCTTTTCTGCAAGCCTTTGATCTCCTAATTTTTCTGGGTTGACTTCTGCAACGATCAGGATATCCTTGCTTTTGTCCTGTCCTGCCTCCCATGTAAACTGTATCTCTTTCGTTTCCCCTGGAGATAGTGTCACTGGTATGTCTACAGGTCCGTCTATCTTTCCATTTGCTACGGTCAAATATAAGATTGTATCCGCAGGCCCTGAATACTCTTTCTCAGCTGCACGCCTTACCCTAACCTTGCCGTTGTGTTTTGCCCCAGGCTTTGCTTCTGATGTTCCTGGATCTATTCGTTCTACTATCAGATCAGGCAGCTCTTCTTCAGGGATTATTTCACTGCCCTCTGCCCACAGATTTATTAGCTGCATCCTGGTTTCTATATCACTGCGAAGGCTTTCGTAGCGTGGTGGAACATTAAAGTATGATACCAGCCTTTTCCTCGCTGGACTATACATAATTTTTGAGTGTGTGGCATCTAGGGCAGGGCCCTCGCTTCCATCTGCTTGTGCTTGATAGTATTCTATTTCGCCTGCCATTAGAAGATATTTGGCTTGGTCCAGCAGATATTCTCTGCCCTCAAGGCCAAGTTCTTTTATAAGCCGATCCCTGGATATTGTCATCGAAGTTACATACGGTTTGTCCCAGCCACTGTTTCCAAAACGGGTTGCAATCAAATTCCACATATTTTGCCGCTCTGTTCTTCTAATCTCGTCCATGTTGAAATATTTAGTATCTATTAACCCGCGTATGTTGTACTCAATGCCAAGGCCGAGGTCCTCTACGTTTCCTAAAAGGAAAGCTATAAATGCCGGAGTGTCTATTGCTATGTCATCATCTAGAGGAACACCTAAAGGGTTTGTGGGAATTAACCCTCCTTCTGTTGCTGCAAGCGGCAGTTTATTTTCGTCAAGAAGGGCTATGCGATAACCCACTGTGCGGTAGTAAAAGCGCCCAGGCTCAGGTTTGCCGTAGGTGGATTGATTGTAAATCGTAATTGCATCTAACCGTTCCTTGTTGTCTACGCCACCGCTTCTGATAGGTTGGGCTCTGTCCTTTACAGGGTCCATTTCACCTGGCCGATGATACATCACAGTTACACCATCTTTGTTATACAAAACATCTGGATCCTCTAATGCAAACGCAAAGGAGTTAGCGATACTTAACACGAATAAAATACACAACACTAAAGATATGATTTTTTTGCTCACCGCTTTTACTCATTTCTTAGTTGCTGAATATATCTTCGACCCTTACGCCAGCATCATGTACCCGATACTCGTTTCCTAATTTCCCTACAGATACAATCCATGACTGTCTGCCGTTTACAATGACTATAAATATCTTAGTTTTTGTCCAATCTTTGGTTTCATAGAATAAATCTTTAGAGATGACTATAGGCACATTCCCTACTTTTGCTACGTTCTTTAAATCATATAATATCGCTTGTTTATAACCCTCAAAATCTTTATCGCTAAGCGTAGTCCAATCATCTCTCACAAATCCTACAGCCTTTTCACGCAGTATATCTAATATCTCTGGGGTAATCTGCTCTTCTGAAGTTATTCCCCCGCTCTTTGCAAGTTTTTCCCATTCCTGCTGTGCTCTTGGTGGATTTTCTATGCCTTTTTCCTTGGCAAGTTCATCTAACATTTCATCAGTTATTTCCACTTCTTCTACGGGTAAATCTACTATTCCTACTATTTCATCTGAGTCTGCATTGCCTTTTGGTGAAGGCTTGCCTAAAAAGGTGGTATGGCCTTTGTTGTTCAAAAGCTTTATAAATTGGGTTATCTGGTCTCTTTGTAAAGGCAAATCTACCCTGTAACTTTCAAACGTCATCCGTCCCGGTACCATACCTGCCGACAGGTCGTTTTCATACATGTAATACACTGCCTGTCTTTCATCGAGGTTAAAACCGTTCTTTGCGGCAATTACCCTTGCTACATCGCCCCGGAATATAGCAGCATCTTTGCCAAAATCACTATCGTATCCATGCAAAGGCAGCTCCCACTGACGAAGCTCATCGTAGATTGACTGTGCCCAGTGTTCACCTGGACGCCTTTCAGCGATTTTTTGTTTGTCCGTATTCGTGACATACCTTGCCAATATTGCCGCAAATTCTGCCTCCGTGACATACTTTTCAGGCTTAAACGTTCCATCAGGATAGCCTTCCACAATCCCCTTCTCCGCAGCCCAGTAAATTGCCTCTGTCGCCCAGTAGTCTCCCACGTCACTAAATTTTGCCGATGCAAAAGCTACTCCAGCTACAAATAACATCAAAAAAACACCAACCAATAATAAACGCATTGATTTATGGATCAAAATATCGTCCTCCTTACTCCTTATATACAGTGACCTCCCCCACCTCTAAAGAAGATGGGCTTCCTCTTTCATAGAGAGAAACTTATACGTACATAGGGATTGCTCCCCAGTATCCGTACAGCGGTATCTCTCTCCGGAGGCTTTACTTCGGACCAGTCCAGCCCTACTTGTTTAGCTCTAGCCTCTCATCCCACCCTTAAAGGGGTGGGCTTTCCCGACGAGCGATCGTAAAGTATTCTCTCGCTGTTGGGCCCTCTAACTTTGGCCTCCAAACAACTTCTACTTTTCCATTTTCCTCAATCTTATGAGGGTATAGCCTTTTTACCCCTTGCAGCAAAAATCCGTTATTATATAATGTTCCGTCTATTAAATATTTAGTATTGTTATCACTCGTTGCTTCGAAAAACACATAGCCTGTTTTGTTTTTTTCTTGTACTGCTTTTCGAACTGATTTTTTTAATTCATCTATTGTTAATTTACTTGCCTCAAATTCTCGCTTGCCGTATTTTGAAAATGTTATACTCAAATTCAATTAATTAACTCCCTTCTTTTGTTATTTTCCAAAAGAAGTATTATGAGGGCTTCTTTCGGAACCGACCCTCTAATTTTTTAGTTTTCATGTTTATTTTACCTTTTTTATTCAGGCAGCTCAACCTCCTTACTGCCATCCTTATCCTTACAGCAGTTCGGCCAACTTAACGGATCGCATGACTGTTTTTCTGTGATCCCCTTGTTCCAAAAGCAAATTAATTGCCGTTGCCTGCCAATGTTTGGATACGATTGTTCCATCTATGAGAAACTTTTCGTCATTGTCATGACTTGTTACTTCACATGCAACATAGCCAGATTCGTTTTTTTGTAGTATGTCTTGAATTGGCCTGAAAGGAGCGTTCCCTTTTTATACATTTCTCAAAGCAGACATTTGCTTTTTATTGTGCTTTATTTTATATTAATTATAACAATTTGGGCTTTATATTTTTCCAATGTTCACTTAAGGTCCAATTTATAGTTAATTTTATAAAAGGGCGGTGTAGGTATGAGCGAAAACAATAAATTTAAGGAATCACTTCTTGACAAGAATACAATGTCGATTACATGGGAACTGGTTCCTGGAAGAGGTGCTCACGAAAAAGAACAAAGGGACGTTATACTAAATGCTGAAAAAGCTTCAAAAGGAGGAAAAATTCATGCACTAACTCTAACTGACAATCCGGGTGGGAACCCTGCAATTTCACCAGAAATACTCGCCGCTGAAATAGTACAAATGGGAATTGAGCCTTTGGTGCACTTTACTTGCAAAGATAAAAACAGCAATCAGATAGAGAGCTTGCTTTATGCTCTAGATCGGGTGGGAGTTCGGAATCTTCTTGTCATGACCGGCGATTATATGTATTCCGGTTTTTTTGCCAAGGCTAAACCTGTATTTGACCTTGAACCTATGCATGTCTTGACAATGATATCTGCCATGAATGAAGGTTTGGAATATAAGGTGCACAAGGGAACTAAAAAACATAAGCCTAGCGATTTTTATGCCGGTGTTGTTTGTTCCCCCTTCAAAAAAACCGAAGCAGAATTGATGTGTCAGTATTACAAACTGAAAATGAAAGTTGCTTCTGGCGCTAAATTTATTGTCAGTCAGATTGGTTTTGATGCTAGAAAAATTCATGAATTGATTCAATTTGTCAGGCTCAACAATTGGGATATTCCCGTAATTGGAAACATTTACGTCCTTTCATATGGAACAGGCAGATTAATGAATCAAAATAAAATTCCAGGGTGTGTTGTAACGAATAAATTGCTGGCTGAGCTTGAAGAAGAAAGCAAAGCTCCTGATAAAGGAAAAGGAGCAAGGCTGCTTAGGGCGGCTAAAATGTATACAATAATGAAAGGCATGGGGTATGATGGAGTCCATATTGGTGGCCATGGAACAAAGTATGAAGATATAGAGTATATAATTGACAAGGGCGAGGAACTCGCCAAGGACTGGATAAGTTTAATTCCTGAATTCGACTATTCTTTTCCTGATGGCTTTTACTATTTTGAAAAAGATGAAAAAAGCGGCCTAAATACTGATAAAATTGCTAATAGAAAAGGAAGGACCCTGGATGCTAAAGTAGGTTTTGTGTATCACATGTCAAATCTCATCCACGCCCTTATGCTAGAACCTGGCACTCCTTTATGGAAGCCCATGAGAGCCATAGCTAATATGATAGATGACACAGCACTGGAAAGGCCTTATCATTTTATTGAGCGGATGACTAAGACTATGCTTTACGATTGTAAGGATTGTGGCGACTGTGCACTGCCGGACATAGCCTATTTATGCCCAATGTCACAATGCCCCAAAAACATCAGAAATGGCGCATGTGGCGGAAGTTATGATGGATGGTGCGAAGTTTACCCTGGCAAGAAAAAATGCATTTTTGTTAGAGCTTATGCAAGGCTTAAGTCATCCGGCAAAGAAGACCATCTGGACCACGAAGTAATACCACCATGGAATGTCGATTTAAATCAGACGTCTGCTTGGATAAATCTCTATTTAGGAAGAGATCACAATGCCAAAAAGTATGGAGTTAAAAAAGTTGATTCTAAAAAACAGTAAAAAAGCGCCACTTTTTGACGCTGCTTGTAAGCTATGGGTAAAAACTATATAAAAATGTTAATATGTTTATCGAATTTTGCTATGTCCCGGGAAATTATATTTATAATCTTCATGAATATACTATTTAAAGGTAATGTTAAATGCCAAAAATAAATATAAATACACCCATAGCTTACACTTATTTTTTATTCTAAAATTTTTTGATAAAAAAAGTTTTTGAGATTTGAAAAACCGTATTTGTAGGGCATTATTATCTGTTCGGTGCTTCCAACAAAAAATACACCTCTATCTGACAGAGCATCGTAAAACTTCTTATAAAGTTTCTCCTTCGTATCTTCGGTAAAATATATCATCACATTTCTGCACAATATTAAATCACAACCAGTTGGATAATTATCTTCTAGTAAATTTAAGATTTTAAAATTAACCATATTCTTAATATGATCCTTGATGATATACTTATCGTCTTCCTGCTCGAAATAAGTCTTTACCATAGCTGAAGGAATATTGGTTATTCCCTTTGCTGTGTAAACCCCTTGTTGTGCTTTTTCAATAGCCACTCGATCTATATCGCTAGCTATAATTTCAACCCTGCTTTTAATCATCATTTTATCAAAAATCATGGCCAAAGAGTAAGGCTCCTCTCCCGTTGAACATGCAGAACTCCATACCCTTAATCTTTTTTTGTATTTTAATAGATCTGGTATGATTTCTCGTTCCAACACCTGCCATTGGGCAGGATTGCGGAAGAATTCCGAAACATTTATTGTTATATAATCTAAAAACTCTTTTAGATGATGTTTGCTCCTTTTTAAAAGCTCTAAATAACTGTCATAACTTTCGTGGCCGTTTCGCCTTATAAGGGATTCTATTCTCCGCTTCATTTGCTTTTCCTTGTAATTTGATAAATCTATGTTACACATTTTTTTTATTTCTTCAGTGAAACCCTTATAATCCAATTTGCAACCCCCTAATAATTTCATATTGCATATAATTATAACCAAAGTGGACAAAAAAATCCATGATACATTATATTTTAATGTATCATGGGGGCTAAATGTAAAGGGGGTCTTCAGTATTATAATATAACCATATTATTGATTTTTATACTATATAAAGCAGAAAAATGCGCGACTCTTGTTCACGCATTTTTCCCGCTAGACATAATCAAAATCATAAAACTTCTTACTACTCAAAATATCTCCTGCCTTTATAAATTTATCACCTTTACGGGCTCATCAAACAGACCTCTTTTGACTTCAGTTGCGTCCATATGCTTTGAGCCGAGCCCGTCTGAAATGTAATTACAGGCATCCCATGGGTTAACCCTGTCGCCGCAGGTGAAAACGTCAACAGCGGCATATCCCAGTTCAGGCCAGGTATGGATGGCGAGGTGCGATTCAGATATAACTACTACTCCGCTTACTCCTTGAGGACTAAATTTGTGAAACGCAACCTCTCTTACCTCAGCTCCTGCTTCCAAAGCTGCTTTGACCAAGATTTCTTCGATTAACTCCCTGTCATTTAAGATGTTTGGATCGCAATCGTAGACTTCAGCCAGTATGTGGCGGCCCAAATTTTTCATTTGTCCATCAATACCCCCTTACTATATTTTTTCAATCAAATAAAATTGTAGCAGATTATCGCAGTTTGTCAATAGAACACTTAAAAATCTTTGCTTAACCCTAAAAATATCAGATTATCTCAAGCTAAATTGAAATTCCTCTATATTTCATCCAATGGTATGTTTTCCCTTTTATAATCACAGGTCGCTTTCTTAGTTCTGCAAGGTTACTCGCTCCGGTCATTGCCATAACATACTTTATCTCTTTTTCTATTTGCAATATATGTTTTTCAAGCCCTGAAGGTCCTTTGTTATACAAAATATGCAAAATGCTTCCTGCATAAGCCACTGCTTTTGCTCCAAGAGCAATTGATTTTGCAGCATCTAAACCGTCTTTTAGACCACCAGATGCGATAACGTCCGCTTTACTGCCAACCGTCGTTAAAACTTCAATCAAACTTATTGGTGTTGGTATGCCCCAGTCTTCAAATTTTTTTAGTGGATTAGACCCTCTTCTTAATCTTTCTATAGCTATAAAGTTACTGCCTCCTGTTCCGCCCACATCAATAATTTTTACTCCCTTTTCTAAAAGCTCTACCGCCTCCTCTCGGGCTATTCCAAATCCGACTTCTTTAACAATAACTGGAACCCTTACATTTCGAACAATTTCAGCTATATTATCAACCGTACCTCTAAAGTCTCGGCGCCCTTCCTTCATTATCACTTCTTGAGGAACATTAAGATGTAGTTGAAGTGCATCTGCTTTTATCATTTCTATAGCCATATTGGCTTCTTCCACCGTGGCATCAGCACCTAAATTTGCAAAAATTATACCATCAGGATTTAATTTTCTTACTATTTCAAAGCTCCTTGCGCTTTTCGGATTGTCCAGTGCTATCTTTTGTGAGCCCACTGCCATGGCTATATTTAATTTCTTTGCGATTCTGGAAAGCTGACTGTTGATCTTCTCACCTTCTTCCATGCCTCCTGTCATGGCATTTATGATTATTGGGCTTGCAAGCTTTATATCTTGTAAATTCGTTGAAATATCTATTTCTTTTAAATTTACTTCGGATAAACAGTTGTGTAAAATTGTTATATCCTCAAACTCATTTCTTTTTAATCTTTCTTCTAATAACAAACTGTATTTTATATGCTCTTTTTTCCTCAACTTTCTGCTTTCTTTCATAATATGCCTCCCAGTAAACAAAATATGGGGCGAATTCGCCCCAAATGCAAAAATTATTAGATTATTTTTTTTCAAACAAATCTCCAACCATTTCACCGATGGTCACACCATTGTTTTCGTTTGTCTTTTCATATACCTGCCTATTGTCATTTTCATCCTGAGCTTCTCTTATGCTAAGGCTCATTCTCTTTTCTTTGGCATTGATATCCATAATCTTTACTTTTACATTTTCCCCTGTTTTTAAAACGTCTTCAGGATTTGACACATGGTCTTTTGATATTTGTGAAATATGAACAAGACCCTCTACACCGGGTTCAACTTCAACAAAAGCGCCAAAACTTACTAGTTTAACAATTTTACCATCGATAACGGAGCCTATTTTATATTTTTTGTCAACTTCATCCCATGGGTTCGGCATGACTTGTTTTAAGCCCAGAGATATGCGCCCCCGCTCTTTGTCCACCTTTAATACTTGAACTTCTACTTCTTGTTCCTCAGTTACAATTTCTGAAGGATGGTCAATCTTGTGCCATGCTAAATCAGAAATGTGAATGAGCCCGTCAACACCGCCTATATCCACAAATGCCCCAAAATCTGTTAGTCTTTTTACAACACCTTTGATGACTTGACCTTCTTCAATTGATGCCCAGGTTTTTTCCTTTAGTCTCTCCCTTTCTTTTTCAAGGACATTTTTGTGAGACAAAACTACGCGATTCTTTTTCCTATCTAGTTCTATTATCTCCAATTTTAAGTTTTGGCCTACAAATACACTTAAGTCAGGAACATATTTTAAATCGAGGTGAGATGCAGGAATAAAACCTTTAATGCCATCAATCTTGGCTAAAACACCACCTTTGACAACCTCTGTTACTACTCCTTCTATTTCATTTTGATTATTGTAAGCTTGTTCAACAAAATCCCATGCATTAATTGTATCAGCTTTCTTTTTTGACAAGATTACATTGCCTTCAGCATCTTCTAATTTCATAATATAAACTTGTACCTTGTCTCCAACCTGGATAATGTCCTCAGGGGATTCAAAAGCCGCATTTGAAAGTTCATTAATCGGTATAATACCATCGGATTTATATCCGATATTTACCAGAACTTCATTGTCGTCGACCTTTACTACAGTCCCTTCCACGATAGTATCTTCTTTTAAATCGGCAAAGGTATCTTCGTAAATTGTTTCACCTTCTTCCTCGTTAGCTGCTATTTCCTGGCTCATGTTTTTGTTAAGTTCTTCCATCTTAGAAATAACCTCCTTTATAATCCAGTCAGGTGTAGAAGCTCCGGCGGTAATACCAACTTTATCTGTAAACGTAAACCAATCTTTATCAAGTTCTGCTGCTGTTTCTATGTGGTAGACTTTTGCCCCTACATTCTGACAAACTTGAGCTAATTTTTGTGTATTGGAGCTGTTTCTTCCTCCTATTACTAGCATTACATCAACATTTGCTGCTAGGTTTGCCGCTGCAGTTTGCCTTTCCAAAGTGGCATTACATCTTGTATTATGAAAAACAACAATGTCAAGTTTTGATTGCAATATTTTTAAAATATTATTTACATTTTCTTCGGTCTGAGTGGTTTGGACTACTATGCCAACCTTTTTATTTGTATAAAAGTTTCTAGCTTCCTCTTCGTTTTCTATTACTTTTGCATCTCCACTGCACCAGCTCTTTATACCTTCAACTTCCGGATGATTATGATCACCTATGATAATAGTGAGGTATCCCTCACCGGAAATATCTGCGGCTAGTTTTTGAACCCTTTTTACAAGGGGACATGTACAATCAACAATCTTTAAGCCACGCGATTGTAAATGTTCTATTATATCCGGGCCAACACCGTGGGTCCTGATTACCACATTGCCATCTCTAATATCACAAAAGTCCGCAACTGTTATCCCTAGATTCTTAAGTCTCTCCACTTCTTGAGGGTTGTGAATTATCGGGCCAAGAGTGTAAGCCTTTTGTTTTTTCTCAACTAAATCCTCGATTGTCTTCATGGCTCTCTTTACGCCAAAACAAAATCCCGAATGATCGGCAATTATTAACTCCAAAAGATTCACATCCTACTAAAATTATTATTCGCATATAAAAACAATTGATTCTTGCAGAGTCCACTAACTTTAAATTGATTCTATAAAGATATCGATAATTCCTGCTTTTTATCAAATTATGATTCCATTAATTTTGCTACTTCAGTAAAAAGGTCAGCACTTATCTCCTTTAATTGGCTGGAACTCATCTTTTCACCTTGACGGTATTTGTCGAAGCTTATGGATTTGCCAAATCTCACTTCAATCCTTGAAAATAATTTGTAGTTCCCAATTATTGCTGCAGGAACCAGCACAGCATCTTTACTCTTAGCAGCGATAAGTGCCACTCCCGGTTCCGGTGCCTGCAAGTTGCCATCTTTACTCCTGGTACCCTCTGGAAATATTCCCAAAACTTGCCTGTCATCTAATACTTGCAGGGCTTTTCTAATAGCTTTCCTGTCAGGCGTTCCCCTTTTAACGGGAAAAGCATTTAATTTGCTAATGATATATCCAAACAGAGGATTATAAAACAGCTCTTCCTTTGCCATAAAATGGATTGGCCTTTTTAAGAGACAACCGATAATTACAGGATCCCACATGCTTTTATGATTTAAGTAAACAATGACTGCATGATTTTTGGGGAAATTATCTAGGCCATATGTCTTGATTCTAAAGAGGAGATGTATAACTACATTACATATAAATCGAATTGTATTATAAAACAATGCCTTCCCCCCTTTTGACAATATTAATAATATCTTCAACTACCTGCTGCACGGTTTTGTCAGTAGTATCAATTATTATAGAGTCTTCTGCCGCCTTTAAAGGAGATAAATCACGATTTGTATCCTGATGGTCCCTCCGTATTATTTCTTTTTCAATGTCTTCTAATGTAACCTTTTCACCTTTTGCAAGCATCTCCCTATGTCTTCGTAATGCTCTCTCTTTAACGTTTGCAGTTAAATAGAACTTGTACTTTGCATCAGGCAAAACAGTAGTTCCGATATCTCTTCCATCCATCACAACACCTTTGTTTTTAGCCATTTCTCGTTGCAGTTGTACCATAGCAAGCCTAATTTCAGGTATTCTTGCTATTTTTGAAACTTCACTATTTACATCAACACTTCTGATAGCGTCCGATACATCTTCATCGTTTATATAAATACTGCCTTTCGACAGTTTTATTTGCGCTTGATTAGCCAGTTCAATTATATCTTTCACATCACGTTTATTGTGACGGATTGCAAGTAATGTTATTGCCCTGTACATAGCTCCTGTATCAATATAAGTCATGTTTAACTTTTCAGCAATGATTCTGGCAACGGTGCTTTTGCCAGCACCTGCAGGTCCATCAATAGCAATATTAAAATCCAATAGAATCTCCCCTTATTCATTTTAAGGCAAAGCTCTGCCCTGCAACAAATCCGGTAGAAAAGGCAGCTTGTAGGTTATAACCTCCAGTTACTCCATCTATGTCAATAACTTCACCGGCAAAGTATAAGCCGCTTATTATCTTTGATTCCATTGTCTTAGGATTGATCTCTTTGATTGAAACTCCTCCACGGGTAACTATGGCTTCTCTTTCTCTACATCCGACGATAGTCACACGAAAATATCGTAAAGAATCCAGTATCTTCTTTCTCTCATTGCGGGTAATTTGGTTTACCTTTTTTTCCGGATTAATTCCCGTATATTTAATAAAAACCGGAATCATCTTTTTAGGCAATAAATCGTTTAATGCATTTTTAAACATTTTATTTTTATATAGACTAAAATCTCTCATCAGCCTTTGCTCAAGTTCCTCTGTTGTTAAAGCCGGCTTTAGATTTATGGAAACTACGGGCTTGTGTTCCAGATAATCAACCACATATCTGCTTAAGGTCAGTATAATGGGCCCGGAAATTCCATAATGGGTAAATAACATTTCGCCAAATTCGGAGGCTATCTTTATTTGTTTTAAATATACCGTTGCTTCAACATTTTTCAACGTAAGACCTTGCAGGTCTTTTACCCAATCTTCTTGGGAAATTAAAGGGACCAGTGATGGCTTAGGAGCTATTACGGTGTGACCTGCTTGCTGAGCTAGTTTGTACCCATCTCCAGTAGAACCTGTAGCGGGATAAGAAAGTCCTCCAGTTGCAATAATAACCTTGTCACAATCAAACTCTTCAAGACTTTCGCCGAATACAAGGCCTTTTATTCGCTTTTGTTCAATGATTAGATGCCTTACTCGACTTTTGTACATTATGTTTACACCTGAATTAATTAGAGCCTTTCCAAGTGCTCTTACCACATCCAGGGAGCTATCGGACTCGGGAAATACCCTGCCACCCCGTTCTACTTTTGTTCTAACCCCAAGTTTTTCAAAAAAGGCTATTAAATCCTTGTTCGAAAATGTCAAAATGGAACTATAGAGAAACTTGCCATTTCCCGGATAATGGACAATGAAATCATCTATATCTTTTATGTTCGTTAAATTACATCGGCCTTTTCCGGAAATCAGTATCTTTCTGCCCAAATTTGGATTCCTCTCAAAAAGATATACTTTTGCACCATTTAGAGCGGCTTGGTAAGATGCCATAAGACCGGCAGCACCACCGCCGACAACTGCAACTTTAGTCATCCAATCATCCCATTACCGTTTTATTTTTCGCAAGAAAAACAAAAGCTGATTTTTAAATTCTTCGTTCATTTTAAATAATATTCTCTCTAAGTCGGTACTCGTTAAAAGCATTTGGGGAGGCTCCAGTATTTCTAGCTTTCGAAATTCTTCCCTCATGGTGAAACGAACCATATCTTCTATCGAATCTGCATTCAGTGTTATCTCGCAAGGAGCATATGCCACTTTTTCTCCAGAATCCTCATCATAAACCACATAGGGCTCCAGTGAGATATCATAGTCTATAAAAGAAATACCCTGAACGGGTATATTTTTTAGCAAGGCTAATTGTTCTTCCCGTGTCTCTTCAGCAACTTGTTCAATGGGCTTCCCACCAAATAAAAACCTTCCTGGCCTATGTTCACCCTTAAAATCAAATCTTACCTTAAACCTGATTTTACTTTGGACTACATCATCACCAAGTTTCACCTTTACCATTTGTTGGCCCTCCAATACTAAATTATCTTTTTTAAGTCTTCCAAAGAAGCAAGAACCGTTGCTCTTTTCTTGATTTCATTGTATATTTGCGCAGCTTTTCCGTTAGTGTAGTCTCTCTCTTCAATATCTCTTTCTTCCAGTATAAAAATCTTTTTTTGAGCAAGCACTTGCTTTATACAGGAAAGATTTACTAAATTCCCGGAGCCAAAGGGAATGTTAGCCAGGATAACTGCATCGGATTGATTAATCTGATGAATGTTTTCTGTTATCTTCTCCTCAGATATGGGCGAAAAGGGAGCTTCCTCAACAATGGTAAAACCCAAAAGCCTTGCTATTTTCCAATCGGTATCCCCTTTGTTTAAAACTCCAGTGGTAACCTTATAACCTCTTTGGCTCAAATAATATAACAGTTTTTCTCCTTCTCCACCGCCACATATTACGTGAAGTCTTTCAAAGGGCCTTCCGTGAAAATCTTCAGTTGCCGGATTCAGGAAGATAATGACGGGCTGCTTTCTGCCCTCAGGATATTCTATCCGGACATTCATGTTGAAAACTTCTTTAATATTTTGCTCAGTTATCACTTCATTTAAGGTGCCCGTTTTAAATATTCTATGTTCTTTTAAGAGAATCACTTTGTTGCAGAACATAGATGCTAAATTAATGTCGTGAAGCACAACCAATATCGTCAAGGATTTTTTTGTGCACAAATTCTTAAGTAGCTCCAAAAGCTCCCATTGATAATTTATATCTAAATGTGAAGTGGGTTCATCTAATAAAAGTAGAGTTGGTTCCTGTGCAAGGGCTCTTGCAATTAGAACCCTTTGCCTTTCCCCGCCGCTTAACTGATTGATGAGCTTGTCGCGCAGGTGCAACACATCCATAGTTTTCATTGCATCTTCGACTACGCATATATCTCGCCTGCGTTCTCGTTCAAAACTTCCCAGATGAGGATTTCTACCCATTGAAACTACCTGTTCTACCCTAAAACTCACATCTAAAGATGTGTCCTGAGGAACCGTCGCTACGCGCTTAGCCAAATCCTTGACGCTTAGCTGAAATATATTTGAACCATCTATATAAACAGTTCCTTGATCTGGTTTAAGCCAGCGATTAATGTTTTTTAACAAGGTGGTCTTGCCGCAACCGTTAGGCCCCAATATGCCTACAAAATCGCCAACTTCTAGCGTAAAGCTGATATCATTTAAAACGTTTTTTCTGTCATATTTAAAACTGATCTTTTCAACTTTTAAAATTTTATCGGGCATTTTATCACCTTTTACCCTAAGGCAATTATTAGTTCCCGAAGTATTTTTGCTGCCAAGAGGGAAGTCCTTTCAGATAAGTCATTGGCTGGAGAAACTTCTACTAAGTCAAAGCCAACAATGTTTAATCCTTCAAAATACCTTGTTATTTCTACTATCTCCTGGGAACTGCACCCACCCGGTTCAGGAGTTCCTGTACCAGGTGCAAAAGCTGGATCTACAACATCAATATCAAGGGTAATGTATATAGGTTTATCCCTAATATCATGTAATACACTTAAAAAAGGAGCTTTTACTTCTATTGGAAACATATGGGTGCGTTTTTCTGCATAGACAAACTCCTCTTTTACTCCTGAACGTATTCCAAATTGATAAATATGTTTATCTTTAACATGTTCAGATATTCTGCGCATGACCGTAGCGTGGGAAAGCTTTTCTCCAAAAAAACTGTCTCTTAAATCAGCGTGGGCGTCAAAATGCAAAACAGTAAGATCAGGGTATTTTTCAGCTACCTGTTTAACAATAGGATAGCTAATGAGGTGTTCCCCTCCCAAAAACAAGGGAATTTTGCCGTCCTTTAAGCACTGCTTTGTGACATCTTTTATAATTTCAAGGCTTTTTTCAACATTGCCAAAAGGTATGTCCAAATCTCCTGCATCAAAAAAACTCTTGTTTTCAAGGGAATCGTCAGCGTACACGCTGTAACTTTCAAGACCGTAGGATACTTCCCTTATTTTCTTAGGGCCGAATCTAGTTCCGGGTCTGAAACTTACTGTAAAGTCCATGGGAACTCCGATAATTACTATTTTGGAGCTATTGTAATTGTCTTTTGCATCCATAAATCGGTCCTGATTGTGTAAGTGTTCAAAAATATTCAAGTCTACACACCTCTATCAGAGATTAAATTACTTACGAAAGGTGGCAAAATAAAATAGCTCTTTTGAAGCTCTCTTCTATAGAATTTGGTGTCAATATGCGGCAAAGAGCTGACTTCTTTTAAAAGAGGATTTATGGTTTTTGAACCCATAGTAAAGGTCCAAAGAGCTCCCGGATAGGTGGGAATAACTGCTGAATACATATTGGTATAAGGAAACACGGAAGACATATCCTTATATATTTTTTTAACTAAATTGTCAAACAAAATAGGTGATTCTGTTTGAGCCACCAAAATTCCATCTTCATTCAATGCTTCAAAGACGTTTTTATAAAACTCTGCAGAAAACAGGCCTACAGCTGGACCTATGGGATCAGTAGAATCTACTATTACCACATCATAGCCTGTATTCTTTTTTACGAATTCAATTCCGTCTTCAAAGTAAATCTTTACTCTTGGATCCGATAAGCCACAACTGATTGTTGGGAAATATTTTTTCGAAGTCTCTATGACTTCCTTATCTATTTCAACTAAGTGGATTTCCTTTACTGGATGTTTCAATAGCTCTCTTACCGTACCCCCATCTCCACCGCCGATAACCAAAACCCTCGATGCATCGCCATGTGTCAGCATGGGCACATGTGAAATCATCTCATGATAAATGTACTCGTCCTTAGTTGTAAGCATTATAGTATCGTCTAGGGTCAAAATCCTGCCAAAGTCTTCGGTCTCGTAAACAGCTATTTTTTGGTACGAGCTTTGCTTTGTATAAAGGACTTCTTTTATTCTGAAAGATAACTTTACATTTTTTGTCTGATATTCTGAAAACCAGAGCTCCAAGCGCTTCACCCCTAATTTTAATATATTTTTCCGGGAAAATTATATCAGATAAAAACTAAATTCTCAATCAGATAATTAAGCGTCATATACCATAGTTAATGGCAGTGGCGACTGTTAAAGTATTCATCTATATCCAATTCCATTATGTATGAATAATCGTCAGAATTCGTATTATAGGCCCCTACTATTTTAATGTCACATTGGTCAGATGAGATATATTTAAAACCGAATCGCTTAAAATAATCTATTTCACGGTCACTGAATATATATATCCTTTTAACAGCTCTGCGGTCAGCATAATTTATAAGTGCCCTGACTAATCCATCTCCTAATCCCTGATTGCGATAGTTATGCGCAATATATACGCATCTTATAATAGCAAGTTCATCGGCAATATCCAAAGATCCGTAACCTACCAGGGTATCTTCAAGTTCCACGACCATAGTATGTTCCGGAAGACAATCGAGGCAAAATTGCCTTACATCTGCATTGTTATTAAGTTTCTGTATTGTAAGTTTGTCATCTGCAATTGCCTTTCTTATTGTAATCAATCGCTTCCCTCTCCTTTAAGTCTCTTTATATAATTCATTTCTTCCTGATTTAAATACCTCCACTGGCCTACTTTTAACCCTTTTAACGATAGTCTTCCTATTTGCGTTCTCTTTAAACTGATAATAGGGTGTCCAATGGCATCACACATTCGCCTGACCTGTCGCTTTCTTCCTTCATGTATCTTTAGTTCAATTACAGTGGATTTGTCGAACTTCTTTATTATTCTCACTTTTGCAGGTGAAGTTAAGCCATCTTCAAGCATGATTCCCTTTTCTAATGCTTTGATATCTTTTTCATCAATAGTGCCTTCAACGCGAGCAATATATGTTTTAACGACTTCAAATCTAGGATGAGTAATCTTATATGTAAGGTCACCATCATTAGTCAATAGCAAGAGACCCTCTGTATCTTTATCCAGGCGGCCAACGGGGACAACTTTTTCCTTTATTCCCTTTAATAAGTCAATTACAGTAGGCCTTTTGAAGGGATCCTTTACACTGGTGAGTATTCCCTTCGGTTTGTATAAGAGTATATATATATAATCATCCTTTATATTGCAAATTTTGCCGTCTACCTCAATTATATCAGATTCCGGATTCACTTTTGTTCCCAATTCTTTAACTGTGATTCCGTTTACTGTTACTCGCCCATCTAATATAAGTGTTTCACTGGCCCTCCGCGAAGCAATCCCCGCTTGAGATAAGAATTTTTGCAATCGTATTTGCAACTATAACTCCCCTTTTATCTCTAATATTAAACATATATAATGCTTTTTCCTGCTTTGATTGCTTTTATTGTGATTACAAAACCAAGTTGAAAAAAACTGATTCAAGATTGAATCAGTTTTTCACTGTTGATTTATTTTCTGTATCAATTTCTGTACAAAAGGTCCTCCCTCGCCCAAAGCAAATGCACTCATGGTACCACATGCCACATTTCTAATGGCAAAACTAATATATTCGGGAGGGATGTTGATTTCTTCAAGTCTTTTCATTATGTTCAGGGCCGCTCTAATTGCTTCTTCACTGGCAATATTGTTTATATTTTTAACTAATATTTCATCGCCAAAACATACAGTACCCAGCAGAGAAAATATCTTAGCTACTCTATTTCGTATGGTAATATCTTCACTGTCGATAACAATTAAAGGTAGTTCACCGGTTGAGGCCATGTGCTGTGCATGCCCGATAATTTTAGCGGCAGCTATCTTGCTTAATTTTTTTAAGGGGTCAAGAGCTATCTTCTCCGTATTAGTAGAAACATTGATTACTACCTGCTGCTGCTGCAATACGGATTTTAGCTCAGATATAGCCTGATGAATTGCATCGGCAGGCAATGCCAAAATAACATAATCTGATAGAGCGAGAAGAGAATAACTATCCGTTGCTATGGCTGATATTTCCTTTGCCAATAGGCCACATTTTCTCAAATCTTTATCGATTAAAATAATGTTATACTGAGAATTTAATTTACGGGCAATAAAGCTGCCCATGCGACCGGCACCTATAATGGCAACTGTTTCCATATTCAGCCCCCTAACTCTGTTTTTCTAAACAAGCTAATAGGGTATTTAACAAAGTGGTAGCACCTTCGTGTTTTATATCGATTACCGGTACTTTTACTGCCTTTCGCATTTTCTCCAATAATTCGTGCTTGTCAATGTAGCCTGGCTCGTACATATCCTTCTCAAAACGATACTTTGGATAGAAAGGATTTACCGTAATTGCCAATAAGGGAAGCTTTCGCAAAGTCTTTACATTGCCGCCGTTTTCTTTTATTCTATTGATTTCATTTAATAGATTTTCCGGTTCCCCACCGGTGAGTAATTTTATGGAGTCTTTGATCACTAAAGTTCTGTTTGCCCATAGTTTGCCCATACCATCGTTGAGCTGTTTTAGGGCACTTTCTGCTATCAATGCAGGAATGAAGATGATTCGCGTATCTTCAATCCTGTCGATGATTTCCTTTACCGTTGAATCATCGATAAGAGAACCATAATTTAACAGTTTTTTTTCTTCATTCAAATTTTCTGGGAAAAGTATTATTTTGTCTGCTTGAACAGAATGAAGAAATTCATCATTTGATATATCAGCCAAATTGAGTAAGTCATATAAAGCCTTTGTTTCCTTTACTAAAATATCAATATTCACGTTGCGGGCAGCACCAGTTGCTATAATAATCCCATCCGTTTCAATCATGGGTGCTATACGATTTAATGCTCCATCAACTAAAACAATTTTGCATCCAAAATCATCAATCATTCTATTTTCTACATATCTCAATTGACTGCCCTTATTTGGTCCTGCCACCACTGCCAAGCCTTCTTTAACAACTCTTACTATGTTTATATTGCCCAGGGGCGTTTTGATATCTGTTGTTTCCAATATTTCATACTTTGCATTTCCGCCGCAGAGACATTTCTGAGCAGTTGCCAAAATGGTGTTCTCTCTTACAAATAAACGAGGTTTTGGTAATCTGGTTATATTGTCAATTTCTTCTCCATCATAGCCGATACTTGTTAAGCCAATGGAAATATTTATCTTGTACAATTCATTTAAAATAGCAGAAGTGGTGGTAGTTTTCCCCGTATTCTTTGCAGTTCCTGCTATGCCTACTATTAAGCTCATCATTAACCCCCTATTAGGCGAAATCAAAACACCGCATGGTGAAATTTTTACGCCTTGGTCAACACCGAATTCCTGCCAGCTCTTCCCGGATATGCTCCATCTTCACGACTTCCAAGTAAACCCTGGTATAAAGCATCTATGAAACTGCCGTTTTTCACCACGGACTCTAATACTTTCTCAATCCCTTCTTCCATTTCCTCGGCCCATTTTTTAGCATTTTCCGTTGGCTCCATGTTAGCGTGACCAAAGAACCTAAATGATGCCTGGGTTGCTCTCAGTGTATCAATTCTGGAAGCTGCGGTTATTGGACCTTTAGAAAAGGCTTCATCAGATGATGCTATTGAAATGCCGTCTACTCCTAATGAAGATGCAAGGGACGCGTGAAGTGCTGTCATCAGTGATGACTGAACTCTATCTTCAGTTTGGGTTAAGAATCCAATCGGTGCGCCACACCATATTGGTGCATTGACAATATTTCTTAGGCAATAAATTTTTGCTGCATTGAAATCCACGTAGTTATCTTCCATTTGACCATTAATCATGACTTCCGGTGAGTAGCAAAATAGTGGCTGGAGTATTGGTTTACCACCGAGTCTCAAGCCGAGTTTTGAAACTATTAGCATGCCTGCAAATGCTTTATATGCTGGAACGCCGGAAAGCTCTTCATTTGTAACTACATCAAAGGGCATGCTAAATTCAGCTGCATACTTTATGGCAGCCACAGCATCTACGGTGAGCCGCTCGGGATCAGTTCCACCACTTAATGATCCGTAAGCAATGTTTATTTTTGTCAAATCTGCCCCAATTTTACCAGCTATTACCACGGTTTCAGGGGTATTCAATCCTCTGTGTGCTCTGACCTGCCAGAGGGTATACGGCGCCAGGGATTCTTTAATACTTTTTAGGTTTTCATAAGTTATTATAGACCCGTCTTCCTCGTGTGTTATGTAACCTTCTAAAAATCCTTCGGTTCTTGCTCCCCAAGATGGATCAAAGTGTATGACGCCATCTGCTCCCCAAGCTTCACAAGATTTTATATGCGCAATGTCCATAAACGGGCAGCCTGTTCCGTATTGTATGAATACTACAGGGTTTTTATCCGTATGCTGGAGCTTCATTGGCCTCATTCGAGAATTAACATCACCAACGTATTTACTCAGTGCACTTACTTCATCACTCGAGAGTGGTCGGGTTTTTTCACGATACTTACCGGCTTCATAAAAGGATTTCACTACATCGTCGCATAATTTAGCATATTCCCTGCGAAATTTATCTTTTTCTGATTCACTGGTGCTCTCTATTATCTGCCGGCGAAGCTCAGCCCTCATAATTGCCGTAGTAGTTTTATCACTTACATAGTCAAGAATTCCATCGACTATAGTATCGAGTAGTTTTTCTATTCTTTTATTGTTGAAATCGTACTTGTAATCTGCTGTAATATCCTTCTTTTCCTGCTTAACCCCGGTTTCTGCAGGTATATATTCTCTATCTTCAACAAAAGCTACAGCTTCCTCCACAGTTGTTCCCGGACCAAAGCCTGCATCAAAACCCAGCTCTGCAGCAAGTTCCGGTCGTATTGCCATTCCACCTATGCCTATTTTTACCCTATCTCTTAAGCCAGCAGCTTCAGCCAGGTCGATAAATTTGCCCAAGATTTCTGCTACACCGTAACCTAAAGTACGGCTGATTAAAACAACATCTGCCTTGTTGTCAATTATAGCTTTAATAATCTCCTCCTGCGTATGGTCTGGAGGCATGAGTATAGTATCATGGCCATTTTGTTCCAGGCCCCGCTTTATCATTTTTAGCCCAATATCGTGAACTGGGTCCAAGGGTGCTAATAAAACTTTCTTTCTGCTCATGACATACTCCTCCCTAATTGCTTTGATCAAAGAGCCAGCTATATCTATCGCCGGGCTTATAGATGTATCCTCTGGCCCGAATTCTCGCGCCAGGACCTTGATGCTGGATGAAGACTATAGTTGTATCTTTAAAGCCTAGTTTTTCCATTAATTCCAATGTAAATTTCTCTGCTTCCTCTTCGTCTTTGCAAACCAAATATGTCTCCAGGTCAACGGCGTCCATTACTTTTTCCAAGATGTCCGACATGCTATCTCCTCCTATACTCAAATAGTCCAGAATATCATACACTTAATCATTATCTGAACTGCTGTCATCTACCCCATTGACTATTTCCCAGTATCTCTTAACATCTCTTTCTAGCTTCTCTATATGATCGATCATTGCTTTTTCTGCCAATTCGGGATTTCTTGAAGCGATAGCTTCAAAAATCTTTTTGTGGTCTAAAAGGACCGTACTTTTGACTTCTTTTCTTATAAACTCAAGCATTGGTGACAGTTGACCGTGCTGTCTGATTAAATCCATTGCTGCATCCAATACTCTATTTCGGGCGGCTTTGGAAATTATCTTGTGAAACTCCACATCATCATCAGCTATGGAAATACCTTCTTTGACATGCATCTGCTGTCTTTTAACAATGTTTTGCATTTCGCTGATTTCTTCATCAGTTATATACATTGCTGCCAACTTTGCCAATTGGCTCTCAATGGCTTTTCTCGCTATTAATAAATCAAGCAATTCTTGTTTGCCGGTTACCTTTATAACATTGAGCAATTCCTTGCCGTAATGATTGATTGTATTCTCACGTTCCAGTTCCCTTAGCTTTTTTTTGCCCGCTGGAGTCAACTTTCTACCCTTAAAACCAATTTTTTCCGTATAACCCTTTATATCTAACTGCCTCAATATTCTACCAACAGTGGCTTCACTAATATTTATACCCTGCATTTGTAAAATGTTGCGTACGTAACCTGAGCCCACAGGAACTTCAGAATTATCTATGGATTTTAAAATTAAAAATAACATCCGCATTTTATCATGTTGCATGTCAAACCCCCATTTTAATACTTACATAATTAACTATACATAAATTTTCTAGTACAGCACCGGTTAAAACTATAAATTTAATATTATGGCATATCATTAAACTTTTAACAAAATGATTGAAAATAAAAGGAGTCAGTGATGACCCCTTTTATTTTCGCATTTGATGCATAATATGTTATACAACTTTCTGATTAAACACGTCAGTCATTCCTGCTTTTTCTACACGTTCCTTTATTGCATTTACATCGGTAGAATACAAACCTAATTCTTTCATTCTCTCAAAGTATACGGAGCCAGAAAAGGTGTATTTCTTAGATATACCTTCTTCAGTCTTCATCTGTTCCTTTACATAAGCAATAGCATCGCCTACTGCAAGTTCTGTTGGAATCTGTACAAGTTCTTTTCCAACTGCCCACCTTACGGCATTGGCTCCAGCAAGAGTACCGGTGCAAATGGCTTCAGTATGGCCTACCAGAGGTCCTGCTTTTTCGCCAGCGCAAAATAGGTTTTCCAACCCTTCCGTCTTTAGATGATTATCTCTAGGTGAAAGAGCAAGATATCTTATGGAGTTGCCCAGGTTTCCTGCATAAGGATCTTCATACCTGGCATTCTCAAATCCGGGGATTTGTCTTAAATCTTCTAAGGGGAAGAAGGGACTCATCAATTTTGCATGTCCAGTATCAAGTAGTATTACATTGTCCACGTACTCTTTCAAAGCGTACTGTTGACAGGCTTTTTTAGTAAGGATATCTGATCCTTCTTTTGAATGCTCCGGCACGGGTATAACTGCCACACCAGTTGAATTTAACTTGTCTACAATTTCCTGTGAAAGTGATTCTTTAAAGAGTTTACAAGAGCCGCTCATAGCTCCATAACTGCCATCTGCTTTCTTAGCCATCATTTCTTTGACGCCCATCTTGGCCGCAATGCTCACTCGGGGTCCATAGCTTGGGCACCTGTATACGCACATTGCGCATCCATTTCCGTACTTGGTACAATTGCTTTGAGGACCAGCAGTTCCGGTACACTCAACAAAAACATCGCCTTCAAATTTTCTGTCATCTTCTGTGATCACAGCTAATATCTTGTTGCCCTCGCCAACTACATCCTTCACACGGCTTTCCGTATATACTTCAACACCTGCATCTATGAGGACTTTTTTGACTGCCGGTTCCACTAAAGCCACATCGTACAATGTTGCATGCTTGTGACCAGGAAACTCAATGTTTTTATGTCTCGCTACACTATCGGTAACTTGGAACAATTCGCCGCCACCCATAGCTATCATTTCTTCTGTAGCAGTAAACCTTCCGTTATTTCTCATGATACCGCCAACAAGGCCTGTTCCCAATAACATGTCAGTTCTTTCTAGCAAGACTACATCTGCACCGGCTTTTTTGGCTGATAAGGCAGCTGCAGTGCCGGCCCAGCCTCCTCCTATAACAACTACTTTGGGCATGCTAATACCTCCTTTGATTTTTCAGGCTGACGTCAAGGCTTTGCCTTGACGTCATACAATTTCTAATTAATCAATATATCCACTGTACTTGGCAATGATCTCCATGAGCTTGACAAGGGCTTTTACTGCATATCTGAACTTACTATCAATGATCTGTCCCTCATCATCCGTAGTACCAAGGCCCGGTGAAATCAGAATGTTTCCGTCATAAGCAACTGTTGGAATGACACCCATCTGTGAGAGGCCTGTTTGCAATAACTGGCTTCCAGCATACATGTCTTCGATGGAGAAGATTGGGAATCCTAATTCGTCGCCTTCCCAGGTCTTTTCGTAGTTAACTTCAACGGCTCTGCTGTTGTAGGATTTGGATATGAGTATGCCTTTCTTAAGTTTAGGATGAATTTGTTCAAATTCTTCTTTAACAATATCGTACATGTCGTCAACGGGTTTCTTTAAGTTTTCAGGATTATCTCTCAATTCTTTCAGCGCTGCAATCATTCCGAGCATTGCTTCTTTACCTGGATCAAATCCAACATAAGCTGCTTTTCCATAGGATGATGTGGTGCCGTAGCGGTCACCGTGCATTCCTAGGGCTCTGCGAATTGGTACCATAAATTCTTCTTTACCTATGATTAAACCTGACGTAGGTGACCCGCTGGCCTTATCCATACTATAAATTATTACGTCTGCACCGCTCTTGGTAATATCATGACCAATGAAAGGAACTCCCCAAGCATTATCCAAAACATAGGGCACGTCAAAGTCTTTGGCAATTTCCGCCAAACGCTTCTGCAGTACAGGTACACCATCCTCGTCTTTTACGCCATAGCCGTATCCCGGTGTGTCGTAGGCAAGGGATGTGATACCAGTGAGCATCGTAGCATGGCGTTCGGCAACTTTCTTTATTTTTTCAGCTGAAGCTTCGGGATCGACATTGGTAAGCTGGAAAGTGGGGTGGAACTTAATACCGTGTACCGAATAATCGGCTCCTACCAATGGTACTATATACATACTTAAGTTATTTTGTCTCTTGCCATAGAAACCTAGTTCGCCGGCGGTTGAACCTCTGTCTGCAAGAACGTCTTTAAATCTGCCGGGGAAGGGTCTTCCGTAACCACCGTGGTGGTGTAGGTGTTTTTCATAGGGAATTATATAACGGGCCTGATAATTGTCACCGCGCCCCTGCATTGGTGGTGAAAATAGAACGTCAAGGGCAACCCATATTCCTGCTTCACAGGTGCTAATTGGTGCAGCATCATATTCATCACCATAAACATCTTTAACTATTGATCTGATTTCGTCTACTAACTTAGATAAAGGAATTACTTCCTGAGCACCTTTCTCGACAGCTTCTCTTATATTTCTGCTCAAGGGAGAAGGACAGCCGGAAATAGCACCGGTCAAACCAAACTTACCTCTTAAATCTTCAGGAATTCCTATCTCATCTGCGGCTTTTTTCGCTTCCGCATAGATATTTGCAATGTTTGCTTGTAAATACTGATACATTTGAAACTTTTTGTTAAACTTTGCCATTGTATTTCCTCCTTGTTATTTTAATTTTACTATTAATTCAACTTCACAAGTGGCGTCCATAGGAAGCTGATTGACACCAACAGCCGAGCGTGCATGGGCACCTGCTTCACCAAATATCTGGCCAAGCAGCTCTGAAGCTCCATTGATAACCTGAGGCTGCTGATTAAAACCATCGGCACTGTTTACAAAGCCAACAACCTTCACTATTTTTTCAACATTATCTAAACTTCCAGCTAAAGACTTTACTATGCTGAGACAGTTTAATGCACATATCTTGGCTGCTTCATACGCGTCTTCTACGGAAACCTCATCACCGACTTTACCTTTATACTTTAATTGTCCATCCACAAAGGGAATTTGACCTGCAGTATAAATATATTTGTCTACTTTTACACCGGGAACATATGCAGCTACCGGTTTTGGTGGTTCAGGTAACGCAAGACCTAATTCTTGAAGTTTTTTCTCGTACGACATACGCACAACACCTCCTTTCAAGTAGTGAAAATAAAAACCATTAACCAATTACTACCTCATCATCAAGGTCAAGATTTCTTTCATTGCCTGAAGTGCGTTCTTCACCGTATATAACGATATTGTAGTGATTTGGCATATGAGTTTCATCAAAGCCTGCAATGTTTCCAATTACTTGTCCGTTTATTTTAACTTCATCGCCTACTGTTATTACTGTGCTTTCCCTTACAACAAAAAAACCTATATAAGCAATTTTGTTTACTACATCCCCTGGCTTCTTAGCTTCATCAGTTAAAATCAGCTCATGAACTTCATCAGCAACTAGACACCTTGATGGTTGTGGGATAAGCTGCAGACCCCGCTCTTCATACTTGCCGTCTAATACAACGACTAAGTTTCCTTTTAAAGCTTTCTTCTTAGCGTAGGGATTGGTTTTAAACATACCGGTTTTATATGGATCAGCCATAAATCAGCCTCCTCATCAATGATGAGCTATTTTATTATATTACTTCGACAAATATAACGAAAATCCTTCTCATAAATTAACTTTTTTAACAAATTTTTTTCTTAGATATTTGTTTCCCATTTCATCCAAAATCTAAATATTCTATTAACTAGGTCATAGTATTTTCTTAATCTGACATCACCGGCAGCGACTAAGTTAACTGATTCGACGAAACTATTATCTATATAAATCTGCAACTGGCCTATGCTTTCCCCCTTAAAAACTGGCGCACTTATTTTTTTAGGTGCAATTAGATAATAGTTTACTTTTTCGCCCTCCTTTATCGGCAACAGGATGTTATCTTCCGCAATTAAACCTACGCTTTTAATAACACCTTTTTCAACAGTTACGCTTGTACAAATCTCATTTTTTCTAACTATAGGTTTCAGATAATAATTTTCAAATCCATAATCTAATAATCTTTGAGAATCCTGAAAGTGGTCAGTTGAACCTAAAACAACGGATATCAAACGAAATCCCTTTTTGTTTGCAGTAGCCACTAAGCATTTGCCCGCATTTCCCGTATAACCGGTCTTTATGCCATCAGCTCCATCAAATTGCCATAATAGCCGGTTGGTGCTGGATATTTGTCTGGCAAAATTTCCATCTTTTATTTCTTTTGTTTTAGTTTGAACAATTTCACGAAATTTATTATACTTCCATGCGTGTTTTGCAATAACTGCTAAGTCTTTAGCAGTGGTAAAATGTTCAGGGTCATCGAGACCATGGGGATTTGTAAAGTGAGTATTTAAAGCTCCTAATTCCAGAGCTTTTTTATTCATCATTTGCACAAATTTTTCCTCAGTCCCCCCAATATATTCTGCAATCGCCACTGCCGCATCATTGCCCGATGGCAATAAAAGTCCATACAGCATGTTTTCTAGAGTCATAGTTTCTCCGGATTTGAGATAAAAGGAAGAACCGCCCATAGAAGCAGCTTTTTGGCTCACTTTTATTCGGGAATTTAAGTCTCCCTTTTCTAAAGCTATTACTGCAGTCATGATTTTTGTGGTGCTGGCCATAGGCATTTTTTCCTGTGCATTTTTTTCCAATAATATTCTACCACTTACAGCATCCATTAAAACAAAAGCTTTCGCACTTAATGGCAATGTTTCATTTTCTGCTTTTGAACAAGCAGAGTAACCTGTTGCAAAATAACAAAAAATAAACAAGACAACTGCCAGTTTTTTAGTCATCATTTGCCCTCCCAATATATTCTTTTATTAATCGGCCAAGTTAATTCTTGTAAAAAATGGAGGTCTTGCCAAAAATACTAATAGTCTTGAATAAATGATATCCCAGAATAGTATTTCACACAATAAAAAAACGGCCGCATTTCATGGACCGTCATAAAATCATTGATGTTTTTTCAGCAGCATATTTATTTGGTCAATAATTTGCGGAGCAATGTCTATCATTCTTTCTACTGTTGTGTTTTGTTTTACCGACAATAGTCTAATTTGCCCCTGACCTACTACCATGAATGCCACCGGTTGAACCGATACTCCGGCACCGCTGCCACCTCCAAAAGGCAGCTTGGGTTTTTCGCTTTTATCATTATCTTTTGAAGCCTTAACATCAAATTCACTGCCACCTGCCGCAAATCCAAAACAAACCCGAGAAACCGGAATGATTACGCTCCCATCCTGAGTCTCCACAGCATCTCCTACTATCGTATTGACATCCACCATCTCTTTGATACTTTCCATAGATGTCTTAATCAAACTTTGAATAGGATGTTCGTCCATCGGCAAGACACTCCTTACTATGTGAATGTTCTCAGCTGTGTTGATGTTTTTTCGTCAGAGACCTTATCTTATATATCATCAAATACCAGGCTACTATAAAACTTGCAATTATAATATAGCCAACTCTAAGACTAAATATGCAGTCGATTTTCATTTGAAAAGATTTGTGTTTAAAAAAATCAGGTGTTACCACGACCTTCACTTTTGCACCTTCAAAATTTAACCACACGGATAGTAAGCCTAAGCTTTGAGAAATTATGGTCCAAACAGTACCTGCCAAAACTCCTGTAAAAGCCGGATTTTCGCTGCCGAAAGCAATGTTTATATTTAGGTAAACGAGATTTACTTTTTTAAGGAGTCTAATAATTAGTATTTTAAAAGTATAAAAGTATGTAACAAAGAATTTCATGCTATCAATTATCTTCCTAAAAATGTCTCTAAGTGGTGAAATGACTATTTTCCCAGATTTAGCTTTTGCGGTACTTTTACTGCCAACTTTATACTCAAAACTAAGAATTGGAACAAAGCTTTTCACAGTTAATTTCATCTCGGGTATCTCTAAAAACACTTTTGACATGTACGAGTCCATTTCAAACTTTATATATTCATCTTGTATTTTTTTAATTAAAACAATACTAAATCTCACCTGTAAAAAAAAGAAAAGGGAAAAAGCTAGGATTAAAAGTAAATATATCACTTTAATCTCCTTAAACCTTTTCCCTTAGTTTGTGGAAAAAACTTGTTATCGATTCATTTTATTCAATGGAAATCTCATCAATGCTCTTTAGACCAAAGTAATCAAGACACTCTTCAGTTGTAACATAAAGTATAGGTCTGCCCGGCACGCTTAAGCGCCCCTTTTCGCAAATTAGATTTTTTTCTAAAAGAGTGCTTATGGCTTTTTCGCAATTTACCCCCCTGATTGATTCAATCTCGGATTTTGTTATGGGTTGTTTAAACATGATAATGGCCAGGGTTTCTAATGCAGCTTTTGAAAGCTGCGATCTAACTTTCGGTTTAAATATTCTTTCAATATATGGAAAGATTTCCGCTTTCGTCGTAAGCCTAATTCGATTTCCCACTATTGAAATCATTATTCCGTGACAAGGCTTGTTATACTCTATTTCTAATTGTTTTACACACTCTAGCACCTGTTTATTTGTAATATTTAGTGCATGTGCAATTTCATCAATGCTTAGGGGATTGCCCGATGTAAACAGTATTCCTTCTATAATACCTGTAATCCTTTCTAATTCCACTTTGCACACTAAACCTCCCTACAGGTTATGACGATTTCTCCGAATTGCTTTTCTTGGACGGCGTTGATCCGTTTCATTTTTACCAGCTCCAATACTGCTAAAAAGGTAGTTATTATTTCGATTTTAGGTGTCCGCTTGTCATATAATCTACTAAAAAATACCTTTGACTTTTGCCTCAGCATTTTGTAAATTTCAATCACTTTACGAAATAGGGGCAATGGATCTTTTGAAACCTTAGCAATTCTTTCCTCAACTTTCTCTTGGCTCATAACACGTTTAAATGCTAATTTAATGTCTTCAAAACTTATATCAGCCAGTTCAATTTCATTTGCCCACATTGAGGATAATTCTTCGGGAGGTTTTTTAAAGAGCAACTCCTGTTCTTGCTCTTTTTTCTTTAGCACCATAGAAATCTCTTTAAACTTTTTATATTCAAGTAGTTTGTACATCAGTTCACTTCTCGGATCGGCAGTATCATCTTCTGCCGCTGCCAATTCACTGACCACTTCATGTTTTGGCTTGGGTAATAACATCTTGGATTTGATACTCAGCAGAGTTGCTGCCATTACTAAGAATTCACTGGCAGTATCTAATCGGCTTTCCTTAATTTCTTGAATATATTTCAAGTATTGCTCGGTAAGTTCTGCAATAGGTATGTCATAAATATCAATCTGGTTTTTCTCAATTAGATGAAATAAAAGGTCAAAAGGCCCTTCAAAAGCATCTATCTTTACATTTAAAGCCACGGCTCTTCACCTTTAATTATATTTTCATTGCCTCTCTAGCCTCTTCCAAAGTTCTCTCTGCAACTATGCGAGCGCGTTTTGCACCGATGTCAAGTATATTATCGATGATAGAAGGATTTTGTTCCAATTCATGGCGTTTTTGGTGAATTGGTTCCATCTTGTCAATTATTATTGATGCCAGCTTTTTCTTGCATTCTACGCAGCCAATTAGTCCTTTTTCGCATATCTCCTTGAGTTCTGCTACGTTGTCTTTTTGGTCAAAAACCTTATAAAAAGCAAAGACATTGCAGATTTCCGGATGGCCGGGGTCATTTTTTCTAATCTTTGCTGGGTCGGTAATCATCATTCTTACTTTTTCCATTATCGTTTTGGGGCTGGCAGAGATTTCAATATGGTTGTCATAGCTTTTGCTCATTTTCCTGCCATCTATTCCCGGTAAAACCATGAATTCTGTATAAAGGGCTTCGGGTTCCGGAAAAACTGGTTTATAAAGATAGTTAAATCTCCTAGCAATTTCTCTGGTAAGCTCAATGTGCGGTTGCTGGTCTTTGCCCACCGGCACCCTATCTGCTTTATATATCAGTATATCCGTTGCCATTAGAACCGGATAACCCAGAAAACCGTATGTGTTGATTTCTTTGTTTTCTAATTGTTTTAACTGCTCTTTGTAAGTTGGACACCTCTCCAACCAAGACAGGGGTGTTATCATTGAAAATAAAAGATGTAATTCAGCATGCTGTTTTACATTGGATTGTACGAAAATATTGCATTTTTCGGGGTCAAGGCCAACACTCACCCAATCGATTACCATCTGCCGAATATTCTCTTTAATTTCTTCAGTGCTGCTATATTCAGTAGTAAGCGCATGCCAATCCACTACTACGAAATAACAATCGTAATCGTCTTGCAATTTGACCCAATTTGTCAATGCTCCCATCATATTTCCCATATGCAGGCGACCCGTAGGTCTCATTCCGCTCATGATTACATGTTTTTTCACAGCGATTCCTCCCATAATTAAAATCTTAATAAAGCCAAATTAGATAAAACATCAAGGCCTCTATGGATAAATATTATTAAAGGATTTAAGATTTTGCCCAATAAACCGAAGTAAACTAGCAATATTAGTACAAAAGGTCCATAAGCCTCAAGTTTTGAAAACTCATATGCCTGTCTTGCAGGTAATAGGCCGGCTAGAATCTTTGATCCATCTAATGGCGGGATTGGTATCAGATTAAAAACAGCTAAGGTCAAGTTGTAAAGAAACAGTATATAAATAAAACTATCCAATACGCCTATGCGAAGAATGTCAAGCTTCAAAATGATCATCGCAATAAACGCCAGTATCAAATTGGCCATGGGCCCGGCCAAGGAAACCAATATTGTACCTTTTTTTGGCTCTTTATAGTAACTCGGGTTTATCTCAACGGGTTTAGCCCAACCGAACCTAAATAGCCATAACATTATTAATCCAATCGGGTCTAGATGAACGAGTGGATTTAGGGAAAGTCTACCCCTCCACTTAGGTGTCGGGTCACCCAAGGAGTAAGATACTCTGGCGTGGGCATATTCATGAAAGCTAATGGCTATCAATAGAGCCGGTATTCTCAACAGCATTTCAGGACCTATATAATGTGTCATGTAACATGACCATCCTTTCCATCATTTAGTATTATTAAGGTCTACTTATTGCATTATACCATTTAAATCAAAATGAAAAAAGTGCGCAAAAGCACACTTTTTTCAGGACAACTAAAGATATTTTACATGCTTGCAGTATAGACTTTCTTTGCAGGGGGCAAATATACCTCATTGCTTAGTAGGTCCTCGTATGTCTGTCGACGAACAACAAGCCGGGCTGTATTGTTTTTAACAAATACCACAGCCGGTTTGGGCAGCATATTGTAATTGCTGGCCATCGAATAATGATATGCTCCCGTGCAGAAAACTGCCAATATATCTCCCGGGTCAATTTTTGGCAGGTCGATATCCCAAATCAACATATCCCCTGACTCGCAACATTTTCCAGCAATAGACACTCTTTCTTCCTTGGGACTTGCCGCTTTATTCGCAATTAATGCAGTATATTTGGCACCATATAGTGCCGGCCTAATATTGTCGCTCATTCCTCCATCAACACTGACATATTTTCTTATACCTGGTATATTTTTTATTGCACCCACTGTATATAGGGTTGTCCCAGCTTCGCCAATTATTGCTCTTCCAGGCTCAATTGAGATCTTCGGAAGGGGAACATCATAATTCTGGCAACATTTCTTAACTGATGTAACCAATGCATGAATATACTCTTTTACCGGGAGTGGCCTGTCTGTTTCAAGATATTTAATTCCAAAACCACCACCAAAATCAATTTCTCTGGTGTTGAATCCATATTTATCATTTACCGTCTTTGCAAATTTAACCATTATTTGAGCAGCATCTTTAAATGGCTCCTCTTCAAATATTTGAGAACCTATGTGGCAGTGGAAACCCATTAGCTTTAAACCTTTAATACTTAAAGCACTTTCCACAGCCAACAGCGCTTGTCCGTTTTCCATTCCAAACCCAAATTTTGAATCTAGCTGCCCCGTCTTTATATAATCATGCGTATGAGCTTCAATGCCCGGGGTGAGACGTAAAAGTACTTTTATGTTCTTAGCAGGGTATTTTTTGCTTAAATCACTTATCAATTCAAGTTCATAAAAATTGTCAACTACAATTCGCCCGACACCGTATTCTATAGCCATTTTTAATTCATCGTAGGATTTATTATTACCATGAAAATATATTCTCTTTGCAGGAAACTGAGCTTTTATGGCAGTGTATAGCTCTCCACCTGAAACCACATCGAGGCAAAGGCCTTCCTCTTCGATAATTCGGCACATTTCTATAGTTAAAAAGGCTTTTCCAGCATAAATAACGTCAGTGTTTTCATGTAAACTGCGTATACTGTTCAAATATGTGCGACAGTTTTCCCGAATGAGATTTTCATCCATGACATATAAAGGTGTGCCGAATTCTTTTGCCAGCTCTACTGCATCGCATCCACCTATTTCTAAATGGTTAAGTTTGTTAACTCTGCACGTTCCTAAAAGCATATTGCTTCTCCTCCCATTAAAAACAAAAACAACCGGGATATTTGCCGGTTGTACTTCTTCAAAGGGCAAATACCTCACTCATCTGAAGTAGCGCTCCACCGGTGATATTACCGGTGACAGTCTTATACCTATTCGGTATAAGCCCAGCATGGTTTTTGGGGAAAAACCATACTTCGGCGATGACCCCTTTCAATCTGCTTAATAGGCTTCCCCTGCCTCCACAAATCTACTGATGGTCGATCGCGCCTCTACCCCAACTCTTATCGAGATGAGGTAATGCTATTGACTTTTTCAATACAATAACACATAGATTTGCTATTGTCAAGGTCATTCTGAAGGGATTTGGAAATTATATTCTGAAAAAAAGTCAGTAATGTTGCAACATAGAATTGAATGATGGCTATACAGCCAGAGTTGAAGACCATTTACCGCACCTGTCACCCCATCTTGCCATAAGTCTCCCATCTGAAAATAGCTGTATTATTTCGCAAGCGTTAGGGCAGCCGCTGCACTCAAAGCTTTGCACTTTGTAATTTTGGAAGGCAACATCCATACCAAAAAAATTGGTACTTTTCTGCCGTGAAATTACATGGTTAAAAGCGAGAATTGCTGCTCCTATAGCTCCCATAACGTCATGATTCTTAGGAACAAGTATTTCAGCTTGCAACTGTTCTTCAAAAGCCTTCCTGATCCCAGCGTTTGCCGCAACACCTCCCTGAAATAGAATTAAAGGGCGGATGTCCTTACCTTTAGCCACATTTGACAGGAAATTTCTAACAAGGGCTTCACATAATCCTCTCAATATATCTTCCGTTGCATGGCCCATTTGTTGTTTATGTATCATATCAGATTCTGCAAAAACTGCACAGCGTCCCGCTATTCTAGTGGGATTTTTGGATTTTAAAGCGATATCACCAAACTTCTCAATTGGTATACCCAATCTCTGGGCCTGCCTGTCCAAAAATGAGCCGGTCCCTGCAGCACATACAGTGTTCATCGCAAAATCCACAACTGTTTTATTTCTAATTACTATAATCTTGGAATCTTGTCCCCCAATTTCTAAAATGGTCTGGGCTTCAGGAAAAAATTCTAGTGCTGCAGCTGCATGAGCCGTTATCTCGTTTTTTGCAATATCAGCCCCAACCAAGATAGAAGCTAATTGCCTGCCGCTGCCTGTAGTTCCCACTGCAAAAATATCTAAATTTTTAATTTCATGTTGCAGGATCTCTAATCCTTTCTTAACGGCTTGTATTGGATTACCTGCAGTGCTCAAGTAGAGCTTTTTGACAAGCCCCTTTTTTTCATTAAGTAGGACCAAGTTTGTACTTACAGAACCTACATCAATTCCCAGACAATACTGCATTATTTTTCACCTCCCTGTTGTGGCATAGCATATCAACAAAAGCTTCTAAGCGAGTCCTGAAACCGGTCTCGGCAGAGTGTTCGTCTAAGACAATCGTCATCACAGGTATATGATGTTCCTGATTTATGCGGGGTATGGCACTTTTTGCCACGATTTCTGGCATGCATGTAAATGGCAATAAGTGAATAACACCGTCAAAGCCCATTTTAGAAAAGTTTATTATTTGTGCTACTGACTCCTGACCGTGGCCACCTACAAAGCAATTTATATAAGGCTCTGCCAATTTAAGCATAATATTGTGGTCTTGGGACCTTATAAAGGACGGTAAAAGGTTTTCCCGAACCCAATCTGTGATGTATATATTTCTGTACACCTCTACTCCTAATTCTCCCAACTGTTTTTCAATATTTAAATTTACAAAGGGCTCAAGAACCGTGTAGATTTCCCCTACTATTCCCACTTTTACCGGAGTTAGGTTTTTAATAACACTTATATTTGAGAAAACATCATGTATTTGAGTTTCAAGCAGTGCTAGCTCTTTTTCACATTTTGCATTTAGTATTTCCTTGACAAGAGAATTATAAACTTTTTCAGTTTGCCCCTTGCATCTTTCTCTAGGCCTATATTTAAACAATTGCTTTTCTATTTCGTCAAGCAGCAGGGCTTTTTTCCACCCAATTCGTATGGCTTTGATAAGATCCTTTACACCGTTATTGTTTCTATTGGTGATCAATCTAATTTTATTAAGCAAATCAATAAAATTGCCCTGGGGAGGTTCTAAAATAATCATTTCAAAATTAAAACCTAGGTCTTTTAAAATTTCCTTTTGCACCTCTCCGTAGTATCCAAATCTACATGGGCCAACACCGCCTGCCATCACAATTGTGTCTGCTCCTTTTTCAAGGGCTTCAATAAAATTGCCAATATTTATCTTCAAGGGCAGGCACGCAAACTCCGGAGAGTAGGCAACGCCTAATTCAAGGGTTTTTTTGCTGCAAGGAGGAGGAAGTATAACCTCACATCCCAAGCTTTCAAATATGGTTTTTAGCGGTATATATATATTACCCATGTGCGGAAAGGTTATCTTCAAGGTATTTCCTTCCTTCCAAAACGTCTAAAAATGCCTCAATTCTTGTGTTGAAACCGGATTCCCCAGCATGTTCATCTAAATTTAAATACAAAATAGGAACCTTGTATTGTTTTTTTGTCTTTTTTTCTAATATTTCTCCTACCAGGGAATCCGGTCCACAGCCAAACGATGCCACGTGGATAACACCGTCTACTTTACTGTTTTCCAAATAATAAAAAGCTGTCCCAAGTGTCTTTTCCCCTAATGTCCAAAACATATCCTTTGATAGCTGTTTACTACCTATCGTTATATATTTTTTTTCAACCATCTCGGTCGTTATAAGATCTATTTTATTTTTGCGTAATTTCCTAATGAGACCCATACTTATATAATCGTCATATATATTGTAATTATGCCCCAACAAAAGTACTTTTATATTGTTTGTGTGTTTTTTTAATAGTTGACTTTCTAGAATGAAATTTTGTTTTTTGTCAAAAAGCTCTTGAGGAGTTGCCAACTTTTTAATCAATAAGTCTTCAAATTTCATCTGAGCTTTTATTGCTTTGTAATAGGCTAATAATATTCGACTTCGGTTTATTTTTAAAATTTTACCTAAATTTAAAACATGATTTAACATATTGTATTTACCTTTATAAAGATTCAACTCCGTATCTAAAACCCGAGAAATGTCCGGTATGCTGTTTCTTATCATGTCGGGAAGGCCCAAAAACTTGGGACAAATATATTTCCTAGGCTCTATGCTAATAACTCTTGGCACAAAAATCATGTCAACTTTATCCTTCAAGACAGCAATGTGGCCATGATATACTTTAATCGGCAAGCAGGCATCATCCACACAAAGCTTTGTACCTTGCTCAAGAATCTCTTTATTTGTAGGTGGAGATAGAACCACCTCAAATCTCAAAACCTCAAAAAGAGTTTTCCAAAATGGAAAATATTGATAATAAAACAAGGCTCTCGGAATACCTATGCGCAAATTATTTCCCCCTGAACGCTTTAGCTTTGTCTGTTAATCAGCAAAAATATAATCAAAATGCGGCATAAGGCCGTTTTTATCATTAGAACAGGCAAAGGTCTTTTATACGTCGATATGGGATTTATCAAGTCGATCCACGGGATTTTATCTTTCTTGTGAAGGCCTAGACCCAATAACAAAAAAAACAAGGGGCCTAGCAACATAATTAGAATGTTGTCAGGGAAAATAGTTATTGTGGTAAAAATTCCCCCGGCAATAACTTCTGTAATTCGTGACTCAAGAACCATAGAAATTAAAAGGGTAAAAGTCGACTCAAAGAAACTTAATAGCAATACCACAAACCAATATCTGATGCTCACGATTATTACAGTTAGAAGAACACCTATTAAATCAACAAACATCCTTATCTCCCTATTTAGACTTGGGGTTGAAAAGTAATGCCATCAAAAATCCAAAAACTATTGCCGCTGTAATTCCTCCTGCAGCAGACTTCAGGGCTCCGGTAAATACTCCAAGGAGTCCATATTGATCTACTTCTTGAATAACTCCAGTTACGAGATTGTGACCGAACCCTGTAATCGGTATTGTTGCCCCGGCCTTCCCGACATCAACTAAATGTTGGTACAGGCCTAAACCGCTGAGGATGGCGCCCAATGTTACAAAGATGACAAGTATATGTGCCGGGAAAAGCTTTGTCGTATCCATCAGTATTTGACCTATTAAACATATAAATCCTCCAACAATAAATGCCATTACAAAATCCATTGATATCTCCCGTACTCACAGATTTTCTAAAGCAATTGCATGGGCAATACAGGGTATGGTCTCTCCCTGCTGACTGCTGGTGGTGCTGAGCAAGGCACCGGTAGCGACTAACAGCACCCTGTTGTATTTTCCTCTTATCATTTCTTTATATACATAACCGCACGTGACTACAGCGGCACAGGCACAGCCGCTTGCTCCCGCATGGACATCCTGCTCTGGGTAAAATATCAAAACTCCACAATCGGTGTACTTATTTGATATGTCGTAGCCCTTTTGCCTTAAAAGTTCTTCTGCTATGTCCTTGCCTATGCTTCCTAAGTCACCTGTCAAAATTAAATCATAATCGTCAGGTGTCTTACCTGTATCTTCAAAATGCCTCACTATAGTATCGACAGCCGCAGGTGCCATTGCAGTGCCCATATCATTCGGATCAGCCTCGCCCATATCTATTACTTTACCGACAGTTGCCCGAGTGATCCTGGGATTATGTGCTTTTGCTGATAAAACCATTGCTCCTGCTCCTGTGACCGTCCACTGAGATGTTGGCTTTCTTTGATTCCCCAACTCTAAGGGAAATCTAAATTGTCGTTCCGCAGTGCAAAAATGACTGGATACTGCTGCCACAACATTTTCGCCGAAATCTCCGTCTATGATCATAGCGCCTATTATTGCTCCCTGAGCAATTGTGGAACAAGCGCCGTAAATGCCCAAAAAGGGCAAGCCCAGTTCACGAGCAGCAAAGCCTGCTGAAATGATCTGGTTTAATAAATCTCCTGCTATGAAATAATCTATTTTAGCTGTAGGCACTTTGCTGTTTTTAATAGCCATTTCAACTGACTCTTTTAAGATTTTTGTCTCTGCTTTTTCCCAACTCCTTTCTTGATAGATACTGTCTTTTAAAATCAAATCGTAATAATCTTTGAAGCGGCCCTGACCTTCTTTGGGCCCGACTATAGTTGCAGTTCCTATGATAGAAGGAGCTTTTTCAAATTGTACTGTTTGTCTGCCAAGCTTTTTCATGCTTCGAATCTTCCTTTTAGATGCTAAAGTGCATACACTATAACATGTGTAATAAATAGTATATTAAACCTATTATGGTTGCGGATGTAATACCGTACACGAGTACAGGCCCCGCTACAACAAACATTTTTGCTGCAACACCGAATACATAGCCTTCTCTCTTAAATTCCATGGCAGGAGAAACAATGGAGTTAGCAAAGCCGGTAATTGGAACTATGGAACCTGCACCGGCATATTTGCCTAATTTATCATAAACTCCAGTCCCCGTTAAAAAAGCTCCAAAAAAAATCATTATGATTGAGGTTGGTCCTGCAGCCTGACTAGGCGTAAGCCCTTTGGCAATGAAAAAACTCAAAAAAACTTGACCAATTACACAGATTGTTCCTCCCACGACAAATGCCATGGTCATGTTTTTTAACAGGGGCGGCTTTGGCCTTTTGCTTTTTGAAAACTTCTTATAATCTTGTTGCTCCTTTGTAAGAACTGGCATTGAATCACCCTGCTACATTAAATTAGTTTAAAACGAGCACCGTCTGTGCCCGTTTTGCTAGCTTGTGCCATCAACCTTGAAGGCTATCTTTACATTTGCCTTGTATTCTACGATATTTCCATCCTTGACATTGGCTGTATTGTTTAAAACCTCAACGCCGGTTATGTTTCTTATTGTCTTGCTGGCGTCCTTTACTGCATTTTGTACTGCTTCTTGCCAACCACTTTTCGATTCTCCCACTAATTCTATAACCTTTACCGTCATATGATGTCCCCCTACTCCATACTTATTGTTCTATAAATTATTCTATCCAATAACAGAACATTTATTCTGTTGTAGAAGCACTAGCTTTGCGCTTTTTGGTATTCTGTTATTCATAGTGTTCTTGTAGAAAAAAGCTCCTACAGCGACCATAAAAAGCAATGCAATTATTACAATCAGTTTTCTCTTGATATTAATCACCAGGATTACCTCCCAATGAATATTATTGTTATATTAGCAATCTTTTATACCTGTACAAATAAAAAAAGCCTAATCTAGGCTTGAGACAATAAGTCCTTCACTTTGACAAGTATCTTTCTTTCCAATCTTGATACCTGCACCTGAGTCATGTTTAAAATTTTAGCGACCTCTACTTGTGTCATGTCTTTAAAATATCTAAGGATTATAATTCTACGCTCGTTTTTATTAAGTTTTGACAGAGCTTCTTTCAACGCTATTCTGTCAAACAAAATGTTTTGCCCCTGTTCCTTTTCATCAATTTGGTCGATTAAATAAATAGGGGAACCATCATCTTGATACATCACTTCATTTAAAGAAAGTAGCGATTGAGATGCTTCCATGGCCATTATAAGTTCTTCCACAGGAACACCCATTTCAGCGGAAAGCTCTTTTATCGTAGGTTCCCTTTCCAACGTATTCGTAAGCTCTTCCTTCGTTTTTTGAATTTTATAAGCAAGCTCTTTCAAAGAACGAGCTACTCGTACGGGGGCATCATCGCGTATGTACCTTCGAATTTCACCCATTATCATAGGGACAGCATAAGTCGAAAATTTGACATCATATGAGAAATCAAATTTTTCAATTGCCTTGAGCAAGCCGATACTGCCAACTTGAAATAAATCCTCCAGCTCATAGCCTCTGTTATTGAATTTCTTTACTATGCTCCAAACCAAACCCAGGTTAAGGGACACCAGCTTATCTTTTGCCTCTTTGTCACCCCTTTTTGCCTTTTTTAAAAGCTCAATTGTATTTTCAAAGCCCATGAGTTTTACCTCGCCGTGTCCATGCCTTTATTAATGTTTTTGACCATCGTAACAATCGTTCCCTCACCCGGAGCAGACTCAACCCTTAATTCATCCATAAAGTCTTCCATTATTGTAAAACCCATTCCGGACCTTTCTTGTTCTGGCTTTGAGGTCCACAGTGGTTGACGCGCCTTTTCTATATCTTCAATGCCTTTTCCCCAATCCTGAACTGTTATGACGATTCTATCTTCGTACAATTTTGAACTAATTCTTATAATGCCGCTTGTATCTTCATAGCCATGAATTATAGAATTTGTTACAGCTTCAGAAACCGCTGTTTTTATATCCGCCAGTTCATCTAAAGTTAGATCAAGCTGTGATGCGAAGGCTGCTACCACAACCCTAGCAAAGGACTCATTTTCGGACTTGCTTACAAAATCCAGTTGCATCTCATTTAAAGCTGTCACAATATCACCCCTTATAATTTGTCTATAGCCTCTCTTTCATTGTTAAAACAACTGACAAGAGTAAAAAGACCGGACATTTGAAAAATCCTTTTTATTTTTGGAGTAATGTTTACAACTCCAATTCTCCCTCCAATTTTTTGAAGTTTTCTATAACGACCAATAATCATACCTACGCCGGAGCTGTCCATAAAAGTAACATCTTTAAAATTAAACAGGATTTTTATTAGCTTATGCTTTTCTATGTAATTATCTACATCTTCTTTAATCACAAGTGTTGCGTGATGATCTATTTCTCCTTTTAAATTAACTTTTATTATATCTCGATTTAAAATCTCAATATTTACATCCATGTTCCACCCCCCTTGTCTATTAAAATAATTCGATGAACAGGAGTAATATCCTGCTAATTAGTTCCATATTTTACATATTCTTCTTAACCTAAAAAAGACTTCCCAGCTAAGGAAGTCTTTTATGCCACCATGACGCCCTTTATATTGAAACTCATTAAAAACTCAGCCATTTACCAAATACTCTTTTTAATAGCTCTAAAAAACCTGCTTTCATTACATCTTCAGATATAACCAAATCTATTTGTTTTACGGCCTTGCCGTTTTGTTCAACCGTAAGGGTCCCCACTGCCTGATTTTTGTTTAAAGGTGCAAACAATTTTTCCGGAACATCAATTTTGGTGCTGATATGTTCTTCCCTGCCCTTTTCAATCAAAATACTGACATCTTCAGTCACTATGACATTTACTTCATTTATATGGCCTTTTTCAACCGGTATTGTTTTTTGTACCATGCCTTTTTCTACTACTTTGATCGAATCATAATGGCCGAATCCGTAATCAAGAAGCTTTACTGTATCCTCAAATCGCTGATTACTGCTTTGTGCATTTAAAACTACTGATATCAATCTAAAGTCTCCTCTTTTGGCGGTGCCGGCAAAACAATGGCCGGCTTTACTATGATAACCGGTTTTTAAGCCATCAACACCTTCGTATTTGCCCAATAGCTTATTAGTGTTTGCCAACATCGTGGCATCCCTCTTTTTATCAGTGTGTTCGAGATAATCCATCCAAATTGTTGACCATTTGAAAAACATGGGATATTTCACTAACTCTCTGGACATCAGTGCGATGTCGTATGCCGTGGTGTAGTGCTCTGGATCCGACAATCCGTGGGGATTTGTAAAGTTACTGTTTGTCATCCCCAATTCTTTTGCCTTGTCATTCATAAGCTTGACAAACCCTTCAACACTGCCGCCTATATACTCTGCTACTGCCGTTGATGCATCATTTGCTGAAGCTACTACAATACACTTCAGGAGGTTTTCAAGGCTTTGTTCCTCCCCCGGACCTAGAAACACCTGGCTGCCTCCAGTTTTCCATGCCCTTTCGCTTACTCTCACGATATCAGAAAGATTGACCTTTCCCGATTCAATAGCTTCAAAAGCTATGATAAGTGTCATGATCTTTGTAATACTGGCTGGTTCCATTTTTTCATGGGGATTTTTTTCAAAGAGAATCGTTCCTGTACCTGCATCCATCAAAGTAGCAGAAGATGAACTTATATCTACCAGCGTTTGGGCTACAGCTGGTTTGATTATAAAAATCATAAGAAGAGAAATCAGTAATATTGTAACCAGCTTTTTTTTATAACCGGTCATTGATTATTCCTCCCTTCTTATGATAGTTTTCCATATGCAATGAATGTTATGCACTGCTAGGCTCTAGGATGGGTATTATCATATATTTCCTTTATTTTGCTCCGGGTCAGATGGGTATATATCTGCGTAGTTGATATGTCTGCGTGGCCTAACATTTCCTGTACTGCCCTTAAATCTGCCCCATGTTCCAGAAGATGGGTTGCAAAAGAATGTCTGAGAGTATGGGGTGTTATTTTTTTAGAAATACCGGCTTTTTTAGAATATTTCCGTATGATCTTCCAAACACCCTGGCGACTTATAGCTGCCCCCTGTCTATTGACAAATAAGATTTTAGACTCTTTGCCACTTAGCAACTCTTTTCTTGCCCCCGAAATGTATAGTTTCAAACAATCAAGTGTAATATCTGCCACTGGAATTATTCGTTCTTTTGAGCCTTTACCCGTACATCGAAGAAATCCCGCTTCTAAATTTACATCATCAATATGTAAAGAAGTTAATTCAGACACCCTGATACCGGTAGCATACATTAGCTCCAGTATGCTCCTATCTCTTATTCCCAATGGATTTGTCATATTTGGCTGCGATAACAACTTTTCCACTTCTTGAACTGTCAATACTTTGGGTAATCTATGCTTCAGTTTGGGAGTATCAATGTTTTCGGTTGGATCTTCTTCGATTATACTCTCTTTAAATAAGAACTGAAAAAAAGACTTAATGGCCGCACAGGCTCTTGAAATACTGCTGCTGGCCTTCCCGCTTTTCTGCATCTGAAGCAGATATGATATGATCGTAGTCGTACTCACAGAATTTATATTAATCGCTTTTTTTGCCCTCAAAAAGGCAATAAAACTTATCAGGTCGCGTTTATAAGCATCGATCGTATTTTTAGCAAGACCCCTTTCCACTGACAAATACTCAAGATAATTGTTTAAAAGGTCATCCACAAGGATTCCCCCCCCTTAATAATCTCAAAGCCATAATATGCCTTCAAAGACTGAAATAATTTGAGAAAAGCTTAATAAATACAGGCGAAATGTATCCTTCTATTAATCCCGATATCACAAGAAAGAAACTGAAAATTAGATTCAACAACATATATCCGCTTATAACTTGGCGGTAGTCTTCCTGATATCTTTTAGTTCTATTTTTTATAACGGTACTAGCGAAGGTTAAGCCGGTTACTCCTATTGAAATCATACATGGTAAAATGATGAGATTTTGCGGAAAGATGGACAATATTGATAAAATTAAACCCTTTGCTCCCAATTCTTCGATTAAAAAAGCTACGGTAAATCCCAATATAAATCCCCTAAACAAAATAACAGCTAAGATAAATGGTATACCTATGACTGAAAGCCCTAACAATATCAATAAAACAGCTGTTTTTAAGTTATTTGACATTGATAAAAAAAAGATGGATGAATAATCAACGGAAACATCATTTACATTTGCTAAAAAACCACTTATATACCTTTGCAAATTTACAGACTGTATATCGGATAAAAAGTTTACCGTAATGCTCCCAGCAATGATACCACTAATCAAAATAAGACTTAAGAAAATATATTTAATTATATTTCTCTTGAAATAATCTTTCAGTATTCTGGAAAAGTAATTCATTAACGCAGTCCACCTTCCGTACATATTCCATAGAAAATATTATGCCGGAGGGGACTGGATTATACATTTCAATCTAAAACCCTTCCGTAAATACCTCCTCCTCCTACCTCTATGTTCAGCTTTCCTTCTCTTGCAAGTACGATATTTTCAGCTACTCGTTCCCCGACAACTTCGGTAAGTTCGGTTTTTTCAACATTGTGGATAACATTCATCTCGGTTCCAAAATGTAAAATTAATTTTTCAATTGTTTTTTTGCCTATACCGGGAATAAATTCCAGCGGCACCTGATACTGATATAATGGCCTACCCGATGGATGAATAGGTGTTTTATGGTCAGCGATGAGAGCAATCCTGTCAAATACTCCTAGTGTTACATCTTCGTTGTTACAAAAGGGACATTTTGTGATAGGTGATATATCCTTGGCAACATAGTTACATGCTGGACAAAAGGTCCTGTGGTATTTACCAAGTTTAGGGTCAAGGCCATAATTTGCCGCAATATAATTTCCATTATGCCCCTTAAGTGCTAAAACTAGATGCTCAAAGTCGGGAAATTGCAAATGCAGTTTATTGTATTCGCGTGCAATTTTTTCTAGGGAATGGGCATCTGAATTAGTTAAAAATGTTTTTTCTCTAAGTTCACTTATTGTATCGGCAAAACCCGTATCAGCGCTGAGCCCCAATTCAACTGAAATGATCTTATCCAAATCATCTTCGAAAGCATCTGCAAGTCTATCATAACAGCTTCCGTAAAAGCTTTTAAAAGGAGTAAAAACATGTGCCGGAATCAGCACTCCATCTAGATTTCGAACGATTTTAAATAAATCTTTGGCGCTAAGCCGGGCTTTTTGTGAACTCAAATTTATGTTAGTTATATATTCTGAAATGACTGAAGAAAAATCCTTAATTTGTTCAAGAAAAGGAAAGAAGGCTATGCTGTGAGCAACTCCCCTTAGCTCTTCAGTCTCTATCTCTGCTCCAAAAATTACGGTAAGCTTATCTTTATATCTTGCACCTCCACCGGATAATGGTACTAGCTTCTCTTCATTAAACTGTTCTCGTAGTTCTTCAAGAACAAAGGGTGAAGCACAATCAATTATTCCAACAATATCTAAACCTTTCTTGTTAATGCAATAGTCATAAATATTATCAAGAGTTAACCTTCTTGAAGCGGTAATCTTAATAGGCTGATTTTTTGCTTGGCCTATGTGCACGTGTAAATCAGCAAAATATTCCATTATAAATCACCCTTAATTTGATCATATGCCAATAGCAATCCTGTTATTGTTTTACTATCGACAATTTCACCGGTTCGGATTTTGTTTATAGCTTCCTCAAAAGGCACTTTTTCAGCCTGTAAGTATTCATCAAAATCGGCATCTCTACTCTTTTTGATGAGATTCTTAGCAATGAACAGGTGCAGTATCTCATTGGAAAAACCAGGAGAGGTATAAAAACTTGTTAAGTACGTTAATTCATTGGGAAAATAACCCGTTTCCTCCATTAATTCACGTTCTACACATACCTCCCTCGATTCACCTTCCTCAAGTTTGCCTGCAGGTATTTCCAGCAACTCCCTTTCTATGGCTTTTCGGTACTGTCTTACCATCAGTACTTCATCATTCTCGGTAATGGCAACTACAGCAACGGCCCCCGGATGCTCCACAATTTCTCTTGTGGATTTCCTCCCGTTTGGCAATAACACTTCATCCACACGTAGCTTTAATAAATTCCCAGAAAACATCTGCTTAGAACTTAGGGTCGTTTCGTAAAATTCCATTATATGTTTCCACTCCCAAATAACATATTTTTTGCCCATATACATATAATATTTTAAGACAAGTTTAAGGAGAGGTAAAGGTGGAATATATCATTCACAAAGATGGGCTTTATATCGTCGGTAAGCCTTCGGAAATAAACCATTTTTTAAACAATAAAACGAAAATCTACAGAACATTAAAAGAGTTTCTTGACTTTGAAAATGAATATGAAAGGACATGGGCAAATAAAACCTTTATTCTTTAAAAAAATCGAGTCGCAAAGTGCTCTATATAACTTTGCGACTTGATATACATATCACTATTGATTAAATTTAGTCTAATCTGAATTCAGTCAAAACTGTAATGCTTTTATAACTGCCTAAAGCAACAAACCACCCGTATTTAGTCTCCAAAACCAAATCAAATTTATAAATAAGCTTATCCTACCTTCAGCTCCATTCTCAGTTTATCCGAAATCAACGCAATGAACTCCGAATTTGTGGGTTTTCCTCTGTCTTTTGTGGTGGTAAATCCAAAAAGGTTGTTTAGAGTTTCCACACACCCTCTATTCCAAGCCACTTCTATAGCATGCCTTATGGCCCTTTCCACTCTGCTAGGAGTCGTATTGTATTTTTTTGCTATGCTGGGATACAATTCTTTGGTTACTGCAGATAACAATTCTACATCATTTATCACCATAGATATGGCTTCACGGATATAAAAATAACCTTTTATGTGAGCCGGGATCCCTATTTCATGGATAATATTTGTAATTTGAGCCTCTAGATTATCAGCTGAAAATCCTGCATTTCTTTTTTGCGTTTGCTGCACAAAAGGTGTGTTGACGTCAACCATCTGCCTTACGCGGTCAATCAAAATATTTAAGTCGAAAGGTTTAACAATGTAATAATCGGCACCTAGAGAAATTGCTTTTTGAGTAATCTTATCTTGACCTACAGCTGATAGAACAATGATTTTGGGTCTTTCCGGTTCATTAGATAACCGTTCTATTACACCTAATCCATCAAGATTAGGCATAATCAAATCGAGGATTAAAACTTCAGGTCTAAATTGGTCAACTTTTTCTAAAGCATCCAATCCATCATGGGCTACGCCAACAACTTTGATATCCTTTTGACTTTCGAAAAATTCAACCACCAAATTGCAAAACTCTTTGTTGTCGTCAGCAATTAACAATTTCACTGACTGTTCTTCCAACATTAAAAACCCCCCTATGAATAATTTACTGATAAATGATTAATTCGACAAAGACTGGAATTTTCCTCCTTGTATTCCATATTTTGTTTAAATTATATTTTTTCACGGTTGCCTACGGTATTAATCTCATTTAACATCCATTCAACAAATATGCCGTACCCTTTTGTCGGATCATTTACGAATACATGTGTTACTGCACCAACTATATAACCATTTTGGATTATAGGACTTCCGCTCATGCCTTGTATAATACCGCCGGTTTTTGCGATAAGCTCTTCATCAGTTATTTTTATTATCATGCCTTTATCATTAGGATGAGATTGTTTTATTATCTTTTGTATCTCTATATCAAATTCCTGTATTCTTTCTCCTTCAATTACCGTCAAAATCTTTGCCTTGCCTTCTTGAACTTGATTTATGGTAGCAACGGGAAGAGAATCGTAAAATGGGTTCTCAAAGGAATAACGAGCTTCTCCGAAAATACCAAAAGGAGTATTTGCAACTATTGTGCCAATAATTTTGTCTTCATTTACAAAAACTCCTTTCTTTTCTCCAGGCTGATTTTTTTTGCCAGGTGTTATTGAAGATATTTTAGCTCGAATTATCTCTCCTTGGCCTACCTCTATAATTTTCCCCGTATCTGCGTCCGAAATAATATGACCTAAAGCACCATAAAAATTTGATTTTGGGTCGTAAAAAGTTAATGTTCCAACTCCTGCTGCTATGTCCCTTACCCACAATCCAATCTGATAATAACCTAAATTGTTTTTTACAGGACTTAATGTTACATTGAAGGTCTCCCCATTTCTTTTTACAGCAAGGTTTACGGTTTTCTGCTTGTCAATTAATCTTGTCAACTCTTCTGCCTGATTGATTTTTTGGTTGTTAACCATAACAATGGTATCGCCCACCTGTATGCCCGCATCCTGTGCAGGCTGATGTCTGCGGCCTTTTTCATCAATTACAGATGCTAATCCCACTACTATCACGCCATTTGGCCTCAGCTTCACTCCAAGTGAATGCCCCCCCGGGACAACCCTGGTTTCAGGTAATACATATACTTTCAACCTCTTTACCGGTATAAAACCTAATAATCTAAACTCTAAATTGTATGCCCCCTGACTAGATGATTTTAAGACAAGAGGCTCTTTTAAATTTATTGTAAGCTTATCTTTTATATAGTTACCATTAACAAAAAAAGGGGCTTTACAAAATAGTTGTAAGGTCATTGGAGCTTCAAGCTCAAGCCTTTGCTCTTTTCCCTCAATTAATTTTATTTCATCCGGCAAATCAACGAGAAAAATATTGATGAAAGTAGAAGCAAAAATCAGTACTAATAAAAAAAACATGGCAAATTTATTCAATTTTGTTTTTTGCATTCTTTCACTCCCGACTTAAGTGCATACTTGATGATAAAAAAAACAATGTGGATTAGTGACTGAAAATAAACTTTCCTACGAGTTATAAGATAACCTTAACAAAATCTTTTTATACTGCATAATCGGGAGTCAATTTTTGCAAAATAAGAACAAAAAAAGCCTTGCAATTGTTGCAAGGCTCGGCTTAAAACTCAAATATTAAATTGACTCCTTTATCTTTTTTGCCATATTTAGCATCTCTTGAGCATGGGCAAGGGTATTTTTCGTTATTTTGGCGCCACCTAGCATTCGCGCAAGCTCATTTATCCTATCCTGGCCTTCGATTCGGTATACTCTCGTTGAAGTATGCTCATCAACACTTTCTTTTTTTATTAAATAATGAAAATCTCCGATGCTTGCAATTTGCGGAGAGTGCGTTACGCATAAGATTTGATGCTGCCTGGCAAGTTTTGATAGCTTTTCTCCCACTGCCTGGGCTGTTCTGCCACCAATGCCGGCATCTATTTCATCAAAGATTAAGCATGAAATTTTATCAACCTTGGCCAGAATGCTTTTTAACGCCAACATTATCCGCGACGATTCGCCGCCTGAAATGATTTTTGCCAAAGGTTTTAACGGTTCTCCCGGGTTTGTAGATATCAAAAATTCAACTTCGTCAATGCCGTCTTCAGTTATTGATACCACTTCATCGCCTAAATCTATTCCATTCGGGTCCTTTTGTATCCTAATTTCCACTTTAAATACAACGTTTTTCATACCTAAGTCTTTCAACTCTTTTGAAATACTGTCTTCTAATTGTTGTGCTATACTCTGCCTTTGCTCATGTAACTTAATCGCGCTTTTGCTAAGCTCTGATTCGATTTTAGCAAGTTTTGTTTTTAGCTCCTCGATTTCCTCGTTTATATTAAAAGCTAAATCCAATTCGGCTGCAATTTGCGCTTTATAATCCAATAGTTCGGCAATGCTTTTATTATATTTTGATTTAAGTCTATCTAATAGTTCCAATCTCCTATTTATCTCATCAAGCCTGCCCATGTCAAAATCTATTGAATCCCTAAGATTGCGCAGGTTGGATGAGATGTCCTCTAGTTCATACAATATATTTTTTAGGGACTCAGTAATGTTATCTACAGGTGCATAAAAAATAACAATCTTTTCAAGGCAATCTATAACCTTGCTAAGGCAGTCAGTTACGGACAGATTTTCGAGGCCATGGTATAAAATACTGTATGCGAAATCTAAAGCGCTGAAGATCTTCTCAGCGTTTTCAAGAATCTCCCTATCTTCTCGCAATGCCGTATCTTCGTCAGCTTTTAATTGTGCCTTTTCTAACTCATTAAGCTCATATCTTAACCTGTCCTGTTCCCTATGAAAATCCATATGTCTTTTTTGTAACTGGCTAATTTTGTTTTGTATCTGGCAGTATTCTTTGTAAAGATTTTTTACTTCCTTCTTGGATTTTGATACATCTTCATAACCAAGGGAATCTAAAATTCTAATATGATTTTTGCTATCAAGAAGTGATTGATGCTCATGTTGTCCGTGTATATCTATAATTAGTTTGCCTACTCGTTTGAGTGCAGAGGCAGGAACCATTTTGCCATTCAACCTAGAAATACTTCGCCCCTGGATATTTATTTCTCTCGTTATTATTAGCGTATTATCTTCCGGTTCAATGCCATATTCTTTTAATACCTCATCCACACCTTCATCTTCATATTCAAATGCTGCTTCAACGCTGGCATTCTGCCGTCCAGTGCGGATAAATTCAGTATAAGCTCTTTCACCAATGATGAGATTTATAGCATCAATAATGATCGATTTGCCTGCTCCCGTTTCGCCGGTGAGAATGTTTAATCCAGGACCAAAATCAATGGATATATTGTCAATTAGAGCATAGTTTTTAATACAGAGGTTAAGGAGCATCAAATTTGCCTCCTTATCTCAAAATTTCTTCCAATCTGTCCATAATATCCCTGACAACCTTTTTAGACTTGGCTACAACTAAAATAGTATTGTCACCGGCCACTGTGCCTAATACATCATTCCAGTCGAGGACATCTATAGCTTCAGCAACTGCAGAAGCTGTTCCCGAAGATGTTTTAATTACAATAATGTTTTCTGATGCAGCAAAGCTAATGATGGATTCTTTAAATATCCTAAGCAATCTATCTGATGATAGAGAAGTTCTCTCAGGTTCTGCATAGCAGTAGTGTTCGTTGTTTCGTAAAACCTTAACTAATCTCAGTTCTTTTATATCTCTAGACACGGTAGCTTGAGTTACTTTAAAGCCTTCCTTCCTAAGTTCCTCTGCCAATTCTTCTTGGGTTTGTATGGGTTTTTCCCTTATGATTTCTCTTATCTTCAAGTGTCTTTTTTGCTTCATAAAGCACCTCTCCACCCTTAATATCCCGCACATTCATTCACTCAATTTTTTTCTAAGCAAATCGTAAAAACTCCTCTTTTTGATGCGTATCAAGCGAGTTGAAAAAGATGATTTGTTCACTATTACCGTATCCTTAGGCAATAATTTGTAACCCTCCTGGCCATCCACCGTCAACATTACTTCAGGATGGTCTGCCAAAACTGTAACTTTAATCACATCATCCTGAGAAAGGATAATTGAACGACTGTGCAATGTGTGAGGACAAATCGGAGTCAATAAGAGGAGGTTCATATCAGGTCTTATTATTGGGCCGCCGGCAGATAAGGAGTAGGCAGTGGAGCCTGTTGGCGTAGATATTATCAGCCCATCCGCCGGATAAGTGTCCACGTAAGCTTCATTGGCATATGTCTTGAGTCTTATTAGTCTTGCGAAGGGACCTTTGGTTATAACTATATCATTGAGGGCTAAAAATTCAGTCAAGACTTTCTCGTTTCGAATAACTTTTGCCTCCAGCATCATTCGAACATCAATATCGTACTCTTTGTTGTGAAAACATTCTAGGTCAGTGAATAAATCACCGAGTTCAACTTCGGTTAAAAATCCCACATGACCCATATTTATACCCAAAATAGGTATTTTATGTTGTGCAACAAGTCTAGCTACACCTAAAAGAGTTCCATCGCCGCCTAGCGTAACTGCCACATCTATTTTGCTGGTAAGCTCAGCAGGGTCTGCTGAAAGGTAGGACATGTCTAGCAATTCCGCAACTTCCATAGAAAGTTTTACTCGATAAGCTCTATCTTCAAACCATGTAACCAAACTTTTTGCGACTTTTATCATATTTTTTTTGCGTATATTTGGGAAGACACCTACAGTTAGCATTTTATCCTCCTCTAGTTAAAAAGCCAACAACGAAACCTACTATAAATAAGAACAATAATATAAGTAAGTGCTTAAAGTATGTGGTTTTTTCATAATTTATTATAGAGTACTCTACGGTCCTCAATCTTTGTTTTTCCATGTCAACTAAGATTAAACCGCTTGGACGGTACACCATGAAATATTCTAGCAATTGCCGCCGCGTATCTGCGTACTTGGGAGATGTTACTTTATCACCTGTTTTTACTTCAGCAACGTAAATTTTATTGCCTTTTTTCACAATCATATCAGCTTTGACTGTTACTTTGTGAGCTTTATTATCAATAAATAATGTATACGATGATTCTTTTTGTAAATCAAGTATCTCAAAGCCATTATTCTCCATAAACTTTATGGCTTTATGTTCACCTCTTTTGGCCTTCTTCATTCTCTTTATTAGCTGCAGCTTTCTTATGTATTTAATAATATTTATTGTCAAAAAGATACCTATTATTGCACCAAATATTAAATAATATATAATATCCATTTTTAAACCCTTCAAGATCTTCAGTATCACTATGATAGCTTTTCCTCGCTATTGCTATATTTCTACAAAAAAATAAAAATTCCTTTAAGTCAGTTCTAGATGCGATTTTTTTACAACTTCCTCTATTTTAACAGAGTGACCAATTAATGGGCTTTTCCTAAAATGTGATAGATACTCAATGTTGCCCTTGGGGCCCTTTATCGGAGAAAAGGTGAGGTTATATATATGGAAATTGTTTTCCTTAGCATCATTGATGACTTTTTCAATGGCTTTTATGTGTAAATTATAGTCTCTCACAACTCCTTTTTTACCTACATCTTTTCTACCTACTTCAAATTGTGGCTTTATAAGTGTGATTAAGTCGCCATCTTCTTTCAGCAGTGTATAAAAAGGCTTGAATACTTTAGCAAGGGAAATGAATGACAAGTCAGCCGTAATAATATCCACCTTTTCGCCTATGTCTTCCAACGTCAAATACCTTACGTTTTTTCTTTCAAGTACAATTACTCTCGCATCCTCCCTCAGTTTGTACGCAAGCTGACCGTACCCCACATCCACAGCGTATATTCTTTTTGCGCCCCTTTGCAACATGCAGTCGGTAAAACCCCCGGTAGAAGCGCCTGCATCTAGTGCGATCTTATCTTTTACCTGTACATCAAATAGGTCAAGGGCTTTTTCTAGCTTCAACCCCCCTCTACTGACGTAGGGAATAGCTTTATTTTTAAGGACTATATGGCTGTCAACATCAACTGCCGTACCAGGCTTATCTATGATTTGATTGTTAACCATGACATTGCCACACATTATTTCAGCTTTTGCTTTCTCCCGGCTTTCGATTATGCCTTTATTTACTAATAACATATCTAATCTTATTTTGTTCTGGCTCACTGGCTTTCTCTCCTGCCGTTTCTTCTATTATTGTTGTTACTAGGTAATAGGTCAAGTTGTAAATTGTTCTTTAGTTTATACAAGAATAATCCAACACCGTAGACTACAGTTTTAGAGTTCTTTATTGCTATGCCCTTACCTAATGCTTTACCTCCGATGGTTAAGGTAGAAATAATACCGGTTAAAAGTATGCTAAAAATAATTACCTGATTTTGGCTAAAACCTGTTGCGGCAACTCTGACAACTATGGCTGCACCTGCTGCACCGCTTACAATACCACATATGTCTCCCACAACGTCATTGCAAAAGTTTGAAACTATGTCAGCATTTCTAACGAGTCTGACTGCTTCCTTGCTTCCCGGAACCTTATCTGCCGCCATGGCGTGAAAAGGTGCTTCATTGGATGAAGTAACAGCTACTCCTATAATATCAAAGAAAACACCAATTATTATTATAAACAGCAATATGAACATCGAAATTATAAGATTAACTTGCTTTAATAAGATTTCCGAAATCGTACTAAAAAAAACGGAAAGCCCAAAAGCCAGAATAACGACCTTGTGTACCCAATTGGCTTTTGAACCTCCGTTATTTTTTTTATGCTTCCTCTTTTCTATATCAGAGTTCAACAAAATACCTCCAGTTTCTTAAGGGAAACAGATGGTAATGGATGGGTTAATTTTGTGGCTTAGGTCTAGCAGGATTTCCCCAGCAGAAATCTATTCGTTGCCGAATAGACGGTTCCCCTTTAATTCTACTGCTGTTATGTCGCCAAAAACAGAGCTAGATTACCACTTAGTCCACACTGTAATCCCCTATCCATCTCCAATATTGGACCAGTCTAGGAGATTTCCTCACCAAAATCCTTCTCCTCCTAGCCTCTTTTGCAAAATGGATTTCAAAGGTAAAAAATTGATTTGTAATTGGCCAAATTACAAATCAACAAAAACCTTTTTCCGCCCATTTCACTCAAGGCAGGCTACACTGCACCCAACCTTTCATCGAATGCAGGTTCACACCCTAAGCCATAGCCCTCAAGGAGTCCTATCAGGCCACGAACTTAGGTCTCCGCGGAAGTAGGGTCAACGCCTACATGCCTTTGTAGATCGCCCCATCTTCCTTACTCCCAGCACCAGCCCCCGACTGGGCGTCAGAAGCCAGCACTAGGAACTTCATCGATGTGCCCTTTGACGGATTTTTAGCCCCGCCCTCAGAGGAGGGATTTTGACTAGAATACTGTACCACCTGTTTCCCTTGCTGAAAAATATTATAACACAAATACGAAACTGATTCAACGGAAGTGGAAAGTTGGTCAATAGCTACGGTTTACAATAAAATCTGTTAACTGTATAAAAAAGTCGCTGTTTTTAAAATGTGATATTAATTTCTTGGCTTCCAAAGACAATTCGTTAATTATTTTTACACAACCAATATTACCGTACATACTAACAAAGGTGTTTTTCAAATTTTTAATATCACTGCCCACAGGTTTGCCCAAAGTGTTTTCGTCACCTTTTTCATCTAACATATCATCGACGATTTGAAAAGCCAAGCCTATCTTTTCTCCAAAAAGCTCTATTATTTCCAGGTCTTCCTTAGATGCTCCAGCAAGTCGAGCCCCCGACCAGAGTGAAATCTTTATCAAATATCCCGTCTTATGATTGCTTATGTAATATAGGGTATCCCTGTCTATATTCTTTCCGGATGTTTCGATGTCAATCACTTGTCCACCAATCATTCCATATCCTCCGGCGGCCAGAGATACTTTTTCGATTACATCCAAGACAGCTTTAAGACTGATACCAATGATTTTGCTGTTCATTGCTATTGTAGCAAAAGCATGTGTCAGTAGGGCGTCTCCAGCAAGTAGGGCTAATGCCTCACCGTATACTTTGTGGCACGTGGGCTTTCCCCTGCGAAAATCATCATTATCCATAACAGGCAAGTCATCGTGAATCAGCGAATATGTATGTATCATTTCGATGCCGCAAGCAGTTGGCATTACATTTTCATAAGACATCCCGAAGAGTTCTGCAGCTTTCATCACCATGATAGGTCTCAATCTCTTGCCACCCGATAAAGTGCTATAGTGCATTGCTTCAAAAAGTTGTGGGGGAAACTCATTTTTCTTTGGGAGAAACTTGACCATTTCTTCTTCTACTATCTTTCCTAAATGAACCAATTCTCTCGTAAAATTACTCAATCAGTTCCGAACCTCCATCATAAGCTTTTAATATCAGATTACCTTCAAGATCTTTTGTCAAAACTTCGATTTTGCCTTCCGCTTCATCTAACATTCTAGAACATATCTTAATAAGATTTATTCCCTCTTCAAAAAAAGTGAGAGCTTCATCTAAGGTCAAATCACCTTTTTCTAATTGTTCGGTAATATGCTCCAGACGAGATATCGCCTCTTCATATTTATAAGTGGGACTCAATTGGCATCACCCTTTCCCAGGCATTCTTTCACGTCACATATAAGACTTCCATCTGAAAGCAAAACCCTTACATGATCGCCTTTTTTCACATCAGCGATCTCCTTTACGAGCTGATTTGTATCACCTTTGATACAAATACTATAACCTCTTTTAAGAATTGATAAGGGATTTAAGGCATCCAACCTTGAAATGTTGTGATTTAAAACAGACTTTTGCTTTGTTATATAGTAATTGGTCTCTTTTATTAGCCTTCTGAATAATTCGTCTACTACCAGTCGACAATTAATCACATATGTTCGCGGTTTTTTATATACCTGTGCCGATTTTAAATATTCGAGTTTTTGCCTTTTTTCTCCAATGTAATTATAAAATCCATTACCTAACCTTAAACTGATGTGCCTTAATTCATTTTTTAGGGTGCGCTTTTCCGGCACTACAATTTCACCTGCAGCCGAAGGAGTAGGTGCCCTTTTGTCTGCAACAAAATCAGCAATCGTATAATCCGTTTCATGGCCAACGGCTGAGATGACGGGCACTTTAGATTCCGCAATGGCCCTGGCTACCCTTTCCTCGTTAAAGGCCCAAAGTTCCTCAATGGATCCGCCGCCTCTGCCTACAATTATAACGTCTAAACCCTGTAAACTGTTGAGCTGTGAAATGGCAGAGCATATGTCATCGGCAGCTCCCTCACCCTGAACCAGTACCGGCGCAATTACTATATCCACATTGGGAAAGCGCCTTCTTATCACGGTCAATAAGTCCCTTATTGCTGCACCGGTAGGGGAAGTCACCAGAGCTATTTTTTTGGGTAAAAAGGGTATCGGCAGTTTTCTCTCTTGTGCAAAAAGGCCTTCCTGTTCCAAGCGCATTTTAAGCCTTTCAAAGGCAATATGCAGGGCTCCTATACCATCAGGTTCTAAAGCTTCAACATACAATTGATATTGGCCGTCCCTGTTAAATACACTTATAAAACCGAAAGCAATTACCTTCATGCCGTTCTCGGGCATAAAAGAAAGTAGCCTATTGCTGTTTTTAAACATAACACAGCGAATTTGTGACATCTCATCTTTTAGTGTAAAGTACATATGGCCGGACATATTGTGGTGTTTAAAATTTGATATTTCTCCTCGAACGTAAACCTGTCTTAAAATTTCATTGTTATCTAAAAGATTCTTTATAATATTGTTAACTTCACTAACGGTAAAAACTGGCTTCAAAACTTTCTCCCCCAAGATACTACGTTTTTCATCTTGGCAAGCAATCTTTTGCGATTGACCCTAACAATCCGTTTATGAATCTATATGACTTTTCGTCTCCGTATTTTTTTGCAAGTTCAATTGCTTCATTTATGGAAACGCTGACAGGTATATCATCACAGTACAGTATTTCGTACACTGCAAGGCGAAGTATATTTCTATCTGCAGATGCCATTCGGCCAACCGTCCAATCTTCTGAATACCTGTTTATATGCTTATCAATATTTGATAAATTGTTCAAAACTCCCTCTACTTCTCTAAATATAAAACTTTTTTGATCATCATTTAGGGAGTCAATCATAGGCTCTGATGCTTCTTCAATTGTATTGCCACCAACATCTATAGCAAAAAGAATCTTAAATGCTTGTTCTCTGGCAATTTTCCTACTCAAGAAAAGCACTCCTTATCTATTACTTGGAGGTAATAATTTATCAAGTAAACTGCGAATATCTTCTTTTCTATCTACATTTTTACCTATATAATATCCTAATAGTGTGCAGAAAATGACAAACAAAGCTTTGAAAAACCCTAAGGTGATGATAATAATGCCAATTATAAGTCCTGCAATCCCGCCAATTATTTCCCTTCTATGCTCATGCCACAGCTCTCGCAAATAGTCCACCGCATTCACCCCTTATTTTCCTGCTTTTGCTTTTTGATTTGAAACATTGCTAACTCTTATTAACACGTTATTAACTTTAATTCCTGCAGTAGATTCAACATAATCTCTAATTGTCCCTTGCATTTCAGAAGCTAGTTCCGGGATTATAACATCGTAATTTACAGTAATTTTTAGGGTTATTGACACCCCATCTTCTTGTCTTTTTATGTAAATCCTCGATTCTGTTACGTCTTGAATATCCCGTATCACTTTTTGAACTAAACTTTCAACAGCACCCAAGGTAATACAAACCTTTCCCAGCTCACTGTCACTGACCACAGCTTCTGGCAGTTTCCTTGGCTTTAAGACGTAGACTAGAACGAATAAACTAAATATCAACAAGACAATACCGAGGGCACCTGTTTCCCATTTTCCGTAGACCATGGATAAGTAAATACTAAGATATTGCTGACTAACAACTCTAGCAGATATAACAATAAGGAATAAGGACACACAGGTTGCAAGGAGGGATAAAAGAACAATTAACAGTTTGTCCAAAAACTTCATAAGTAAGCTCCTTTCTAAAGGAAATTAACCCCCTGAACACGTCATTATCAGGGGGTATTAGGTTATTTGCCTTCTCCTTCCTTAGCAGGACCGAAGCTGACACCTTGGATATGTATATTAACTTCAGTAACAGACAGGCCGGTCATATTTTCTATTGCTTTTTTCACATTTTCTTGAACATTCCAGGCTACATCTGGTATTCGAACACCGTAGTTTATAATCATGTACAGATCTACTTTAGCTTCTTTATCGCTAACCTCAACCTTAACACCTTTTGATAAATTTTTGCGCCCTAACATCTCGGCAATTCCACCAACGATGCCTCCACTCATGCCTGCTACCCCCTCAACTTCCGTAGCAGCAAGGCCCGCAATTACACCTACGACATCATCAGCAATTTTTATTGAACCCTTGTCATTGTTAATGTCCGCATTACTCATTTTCCTTCTCCTTCCGGATGGTAATAAACCTAACGATATTATAGCAAAATAAATACATTTATACAATTAATGTGGCCTATTTTCTTTCTATTATGGTAATTTTGTCCACCGACACACCGGTTGTTTTTGTAACAACATCTGTAATCTGAGCAATATCTTTTTGCATAAGACCATCAGTTTTTACTACTACATTGATGTGGTCATCAGAAAAGAAGATCACTGCATCTTCAAAGCCCTTCGCCCTTATGAGATTCTCTACAAGCATTTCCTTCTCTACTTTCTGGGAAAGCGCTATTAATTCTTGCTGGGCTTTTTCTTTAGATTCTGTACTGGCATTGGGATTGTTTATTAGTTCCCTCAAATAATCAGCTTCCTGGCCCCTCAATCGATCTCTTTCCAATTTATACTCTATAAAAAAATCATTTTCCAGATTTGCTACAGCCGAAATCTCTTGTGTATCATCAATTGCAGAAATAGATACCTTTTCCAATTCACCAGAATCCAGCTGTTTTTCGTACACCACTTTTGGAAAGTTACCTAAAAACATCATGTATGCAGACAATAAAAGTATTAAAGCAAATGCGATTATTAACAGGGTTCTTTTCTTAATCACAAATGACACCCCTTTCCCCTCCCAATATTAAAAAATATTAAAGCCTATAACATAAAAAAGCGGTATCTCGCTGGTATATAGCCTATTTTGCCAAAACACTAATTCTATAAGTGGGTATGTCTAATAGTGTGGCTGTGGATTTAATAATCTTTTCTTTGATTTTTGATGATGAGGCTCCATCGGCAATGATGAGTATCCCTTTTATTCTAGGGGCAGTTTTTTTTAAAACCATAGCCTCTTCCTCACCATTTTTTCTGAGCAGGACCATCTGTTGATTTCTTTGCTTTTCTACAATTGTCCTAACACCTCCTTCATTGTCTTTTTCCTCAGATGTTTTTTCGGTGTCAATAACATTAAATGCCGGTTCAATCAATGTCTCATCCTCTAAGACAATCATCACATTAACATCACCTACGCCTTCTACTTGGCCCAACAATTCTGACAGTTGTTTTTCCAGCCTATTCTCATAAGACAGGTTTTCTATTGACTGACGGGGAATTTGTTGTAACTCTTTAGAGTCGTTTTTCGCGTGCTTGTAATTAGTATCGGAAAACATTTTGCTTAAGGACATCAGCAACAATCCCAATGTAAAAATAAAAATAAATTTGGAAACGACCTTGTTCTTGGGATTCTTTATCCATTCAAGAATCGACTTTATGTCTAGTTGTGATTTCATCAACTCAATCCTCCAAACTTATATATATTTTCTCTTCGGGAATATTAAAGCTTGCAGCCAAGTAGTTTACAATTTCTTTAAACTCTTCTTTTGTCATTTCGGAAAGGACGTTAGAACCCAATGGTTTATTATCTATCTTTACTTTCTCAATGGATATTTTTTCTTGTTTGACATTTCCGTCAGCAAGCTGACCTGGTGGATTTTTATTCAAAGTTATTACAATTTCAGATATTTGCCCAAAGTCAGGACTAGAAAAATCCTCAACTAGTTTAACAGATACATCTCGAAGGTCATGAGAAGTTATTTCGGCTATTTTTTGAAATAAATACTTCTCAATATTTGCTTTATACTCTGCAATCTTTATTTTATCGTTGTTTTCACTTAAGATGTGGGACTTTGAATTAATACTTCTGTAATCTATAGGATCATCATATACAAAAGCAATTTCGTCAATTGAGAAATCCCTATGAAAAAGAGACATCACCGGACTCATTATTACTATCATCACTAAAAGACCTAAAAAAACTTTTACATACCTTGAAAAGCTTTTTTCCGGTATAAAAAAATCAACAAAGGCCGCAAACATGACCACCATCACTATTTGTCTAACCCATTGGCTTACTGCAGCAAGCATTGCATCACCTCATCATAAGGCTAATGTTGCCGGACGCAATGATTACCGTTACAGCTACAAAAAACATTAATGCAACAGAGCTTACTGTAACAGCAATAAAAGTTAAATTGCCTGCTATTTCATTTAAACATTTGACCATTGGTTCAACTCCTAAAGGCTGAATTATAGCCCCTGCTAACCTATATATGAACACCATAGCCAATATTTTAATCACCGGAAATAAAATAGTTAAAAATATTACAACCAGGCCGGTAAATCCAATGGCATTTTTTAGTATTAAAGAACAGCCTACAACCGTGTCTATCGTATCCGAAAAAATACTGCCGACTATGGGAATAAAGTTTTTTGAAGCAAATTTGGCAGTTCTTATTGTTATTCCATCTACCGTTGATGCAGCAGCACCTTGAACCACTAAAATGCCTAAAAAAGCGCTGAGGAAAAGACCAAGCAAAAAAATACATACTTGTTTCAATAGAGATGATAACGCGGACACATGAAACCTGTCAGAAATGCTGCTTATAATACCTAATGCAGCTACAAAATAAATAATAGGAAGCAGAATATTTCTAATCCATGTACTTGCTATAGAAACACCTAAAAAGATTACTGGGTTGAAGATAGCAACTGAAGTTAAACCGCCTATAGAAGCGAGCAACGGTAGAATTACCGGCAACAGCGCTTGAATGACACTTACCATTTTATCTATTGTGTCCCTACCTACTCCCAAAGCAATGTCAAAACTTTGAATAGCTATTGCTATCAGCAGTAAAAATGTAAATGCATATGTTACCTTTCCGATGTTATCATTTTCAAAGGCGCTTTGCACATTATACATCACCGCGCAAATTATAGATATGATTATGAGTTCAGCTAATAAGCTCATGTTTGCAGATAATTCATGGAAAAAGTATCCTGCTATGCCCGTTATTAAAGCTTTTAAGTCGTAAGGTTTTTGACCTCTAAAGGCTTTTATCAAATCATCCAAACCATACTGAGGTATGTAATCTCTATAAGTTGAATTTAATTGTTCAATGAATAAATCAAATTCTGCCTTATCAATTAGTTCATATTGTTTTTTTAGTATTTCTTCATTTATGTTGTCCTGGGCCAAAGCAGTGTTTGCAGCAAAGAACAAAGATATTATTAAAGTAATTACAACAAAATATACTATTTTCAAAAAATACTAAACCTCCTTGTACAATATAGTTGGTTTTCCGAGCACGTCTTCAAGGAAGTATCCTGATAACCATATCCATCACTGCCATTAAAAGCGGGAGTGATAAAACTAATATGAGTATCTTTGCACCAAATTCTATCTTTGACGCTATTGCGTGCGAACCAGCATCTTTGCATATTTGTGAGCCAAATTCAGCTATATAAGCTATTCCTATAATTTTAAAAACAGTACTGATATACAAATTGTTAATATTGGCTCTTAATGATAACTCCCTTAAATATTCAATAACAGCTAGAATTTGGTCTATCATGCGCAGGAAGATTATTGCACCCACAATTATACTCATTTGCAAAGCGATTTCCGGCCTGTCCTCCCGAAGAAGCACCACAAGTATTGTTGTAACAATGCAGAGGCCGACAATTTGTATTATTTCCATGAAAAGTCCTCCTAATAAAGTTGGAACATGCTTTTGACGTTCGAAAATAACTGACTGACCAATTGTATTACCATCATTAAAACTATTACGACACCAACAAGAGTAGTCATTTGAGCTTGCTCCTTCCTGCCCGCTTCATCAAGTACTTTGCTCAAAATTGAAATGACGATGCCGATCGCAGCTATTTTGAATAGAATATCTACTTCCACACTAACACCTCTCTTGCTAATATAGTAAGAGGACAACCATGATGCCCGACAATACACCTAAATATCTCCACATTTTCTCATTCTTCTCCTTTTCCTGAATTGAGCTGAGTTCTTGTTGCCTTAAATTGTTCATTGCCAATCTTATATTTTTAATTTGGTCCTGTTTGTCCGTTGAGCCCAGGTATTTCCCGAATGCTATTAATATTTCATAATCATTTTCTGCTATATAAGAGTTAAAAAAGAATTCCTTTAGCGACTTTTCCCATGCTTCATCGGCAGTCAAACCATTTCTGGAAGAAAGATACTGTGCTGCTCGAGCAAAAAGTTCCGCCACATCCTTATCACACTTCCTGCTGATGCTCTTTAGTGCTTGTGGAAGCGGTAAATGGCCATAGTTTATTTCAGATTCAAGCATGGAAAGTGCTGCTTGTAAATTTCTCAATGTATTAGGTCTTTTTTTATAAGTACCAGCGATAATAAAGCCTATCATGCTAGAAGATAGAACAACCATCATTCCTCCCACAAGTTTCAGCCACACATCTTTTCCTCCCTCCTGATTTTTATCAAATTCCTTCCAGTCGCGCTATCCAGTATGGCTTCTATTTTTCCCACTCCTAAATTCTTACTTAGGATGATGTATCTATCAAAAAATAATCTGTTTATCAATTTTCGAATGGTAGGCCTCTTTTTTATTTCTTCAAGACTTGAGCCGTGCACCGTAGCGATAATGGCAACACCTGCATTTATGACTTCTTCGATTGCCAGAGCATCTTCATTTTTTCCTATTTCGTCGGTTGCGATTAAATCCGGTGACATAGAGCGAAGAAGCATCATTATGCCCTTGGCCTTTGGGCAGCCGTCCAGTACATCCGTTCTCATGCCAACATCGTTTTGAGGGACTCCCTCATAGCAGCAAGCAATTTCCGACCGCTCATCAACCAGTCCGACATTAATTCCATTGATTCCAAGTCTATCTACTCCGTTGCTGAGCTGTCTTATCAGGTCCCTAAGTAGAGTTGTTTTGCCTGCTTTTGGAGGAGATATAATTAATGCATTTAACAGCCGACCCTTATCTACTATGTAGGGTAAGACTTTATCTGCCGCTCCGATTATCTCCCTTGCTATTCTTATGTTTAAGCTCGATATGTTTCTGATAGCCTTAATATCATTATTCTCTAAAATCACATGACCTGAAAAACCAACTCTATGACCACCCGAAATGGTTATATAGCCATTTTTCAATTCTTCTTCAAAGGAATACACTGAGCATTGACTTATAAAGTGATAGGATTTATTGATATCTTCCTTCGTTACGTAATAAGCTAAATCACAATTCCGGGTTATCTCCCCATTATTTGTGAGCATAAAAGCCTCATTGTTTATTGTTAGCATTAGCGGTTTCATAGCTCTAAGCCTGATCTCTTCTAAACTCAAAAGATATTTTATGTCTATGGATTCTATGGTTTTTGCTATGTGCAAAGGCAGTATGGGCAATATTTCATTTTGTAATACAATTTCAATTGATTTATTACCTTTAATGCCCATAATTGTCTTGTCCCCCTCTTTATAAATTTATATTTAATGCTTTTTATGTTTATGACTGAAATAAAAAAAAGAGGGCTAAAACCCTCAAGTTTAAAACCCTCTTTAATTTTGCTAATAATATTATTCATTTTCTGCGTCATCAAATACAATTGTCGCTTTGCAATTTGGGCATTCTGCCTTGCCATCATCTAAAAAATCTTTGTCAATATATACTGTCTCACGGCAATTTGGACAATCTGCTTCTACAAAATCATCATCATCAAAATCAAACTCATCATCGTCGTAATCATCAAAGTCGTCGTATTCATCATAATCATCATCTTCATAATCCATGTCGTAAAAATCATCTTCCAGTTCTCCCAAATCTTCATCTATGCATTCTACGTATTCTTGTGTGTCATCTATTGTCATTTTAAGATCATTTATTGCATCAGCCATGTCATCCAAAATACTAATTATCTCAGATAGTACTCTTTTGACTTTTTCATCTTCTATTTCCAGGCCTTCTACAAGACCTTTAACATAAGATACCTTTAAGCTAATGTCATACATCTCTTGATCCTCCTTTTTTATATTATACTCTGCCTAAATACTCCCCTGTTCTCGTATCTACTCTTATTATATCGCCGATATTGATAAACAGCGGCACCTGGACTGTTAGACCGGTCTCCAGGGTGGCTGGTTTGGAACCTCCTGTTGCAGTATCGCCTTTAAATCCAGGCTCAGTTTCAGTTACCTCAAGTTCTACAAATGTTGGTAATTCGATTCCTATGGAAACGCCCTCATGCAACATAACCATAACTTCCAAGTTTTCCTTTAGATAATCAACCGAATCTCCTAATTGGTCTTTATTGAGAGGAATCTGTTCATAAGTTTGGGTATCCATAAAATAGTATACATCACCTTCAGAATATATATACTGCATAGTCTTTCTTTCCACAATAGCACGATTCAGTTTTTCCCCTGCTCTAAAGGTTCTTTCAAAGACTTGTCCGGTTTTTACGTTCTTTATTTTCGTTCTGACAAAAGCAGCACCTTTTCCTGGTTTTACATGCTGAAAATCTACAATCATAAAAACTTCGCCATCAATTTCAACGGTTACACCTGTTTTTAAGTCGTTAGTAGATATCAAGAAAAACACCTCCAGTTATAAACAGATTAAAGCTTTTTCGCTATGAGTTAAATTCTCACATCCCTTTTCAGTTAATACGACCATATCCTCTATCCTTACCCCACCGAAATGTTTTATGTAAATTCCCGGCTCCACTGTCACTACCATTCCTGGTAAAAGTACGTTTTCAACATTTGGGGACAGTCTTGGGGCTTCATGGATTTCCAATCCTACACCATGACCTAAACCATGACCGAAATAATTGCCATAACCTCGATCGGAAATGTGTCTTCTTGCCACATCATCAATATCCTTACCTTTTAAGCCGGGTTTAATTGCTTCCAAAGCCTTGTTTTGGGCATCAAGAACCGCATTGTAGATTGACAGTTGCTGCTCTGATGGCTCCCCTATTATTACGGTCCTGGTCATATCCGAACAATAGCCTTTAAAGCGAGCACCAAAATCAATAGTAACGAAATCTTTACGCTGCAATTTGCGTTCAGATGGGACACCATGGGGCAACGAGGTTTTAGGACCGGAAATTAGTATGGTCTCAAAGGCTGTATTTTTAGAGCCGCTTTTTTTCATAAAGTATTCTAGCTCGGCTACTAAATCCAGTTCCCTCACTCCGGGTTTAATAAAGGCTAATATATGCTCAAAAGCTTTGTCGGTTATTTGCTGTGCAGATTTTATGAAGGCGATTTCACTGGTATCTTTAATGATTCTCAGATCTTCAACTAGACCCTCAGTTTTTATTAAATTAACACCTTCACAAATATCAGAAAGCTCATCATACTCTTTAACGGTCAATGAATGGCTTTCAACACCGATATTCTTCAAGTTCAGCTCTTTTATAAGCTCATATGCAGCTGAAAAAATGGAAACACCAGGTCGGGTCTCTACAATCTCAAAGCCTGTTGTTTCATGCTTTGCCTGCTCAACATATCTAAAATCAGTAATAATATAGTTTACTTCATCGGTTATTATCGTTAAACCTTCACCAGAAAAAGCACTTAGATAATAAATATTTTCCGGTTTGCTAACAATTAATCCCTTTATACTATGATTTAATAGTTTTTCCCTTAATTTTTTTATACGAGCCTGTATCAAGCAATCCCCCCTTTAAAAGGATAACATTACTATCGTGAGTATTTCCCCCAGAGTGCATAAATATTCTTTTATAATATTATCATATTTCCTTTTTTTTGAATAGGCCCTTATCAACTAATCTCCAAAGCTGATTCCAAGCTCCCGGGCAGCCTTGATTAGCTGATGATCCCTCGGTACCGCCCTTATCAATTTTGGAATATCTTCGAAATCGATAAATGTGATTTTACCATTTTGCAGGGATACCATGCAACCGGATTTGCCAGATATAGCCAATTTTGCCGCCTCAACTCCGTATCGGGTTGCAAGTATCCTGTCAAAGTGAGAAGGTGATCCTCCACGCTGCAAGTGACCTAGAACGGTTGCCCGGCTTTCGATACCGGTAACTTTTTCGACCATATCTGCTATGACGTAAGCGATGCCTCCGAGTCTAATCAGATCGGAGCTACCATCGATCACCTTTTTTAGCACTTGGCTGCCATCATGAGTCTTAACCCCTTCAGCTACGACCACAATGCTGAAATACTTGTCTTCTTCCCTGCGCTTATATATCTTTTCGGCAACTTTTTCAATGCTCCAAGGGATTTCCGGTATGAGAATGACATCGGCACCGCCTGCAACACCGCTGTATAGGGCTATCCAACCGGCATATCTGCCCATCACTTCAAGCACCATTACCCTATGATGAGATTCTGCTGTTGTATGCAGTCGATCTAATGCATCTACAGCTACTGAAACTGCTGTATCAAAGCCAAAAGTCTGCTCCGTTCCGTTAAGGTCATTGTCGATGGTTTTGGGAACACCAACAATCCTTGCGCCTTTCTGAGATAGTTCTTTTGCTATGGCAAGCGTCCCATCTCCGCCTATTACTACGAGGCACTCGATCCCGAACAATTTCAGATTTTGAAGGGCTGTATCCGACATATCTTTATATATTAGCTTTTCGCCTTCCTTCACCGGGAAATTAAATGGGTTGTCCCGGTTGTTGGAACCGAGAATAGTACCGCCCTTTGGCAGGAGGCCGGAAATATATGGCTTTGTCAGCACTATGAATTCCCCTTTTATTAGGCCGCTGAAACCATTCTTAAAACCGTAAAGCTCCACACCTGCAGCCTCAGCCACCCTGGCCACGGCCCTAATAACAGCATTGAGGCCAGGAGCATCTCCGCCTCCCGTAAGTATGCCAATCCTTTTCACCATCAACACCTCTTATTCTATGTTTAAGTTGTTGGAGGAATATAATAGAGACCGACATTAATGGTAAGTTTCCAGTCTAAAGAAGGGGAGGAATTTCTTTCTGAAAGTCCCGTTAACTTTATCTCGTTAATTCGACATATTCGATGGTAATTTTCCAACTTGTCAACAAAAGTCAAGAGTAAATCAAAATTGCCCCTTATTGTTATTTCACAGGGAATTAAGTTGACCTCAATTTCTTCGATTTGCTCCGTTTTTGTTTCCTGAGGAACGATCGAAATTATCGTGATGTCACTGTGCTGACACCAGTTTTCAATATCTCTTATGAACTTCGATAAATCATTGTCTATGGGCACTTTTTTCTTCAAATTATCATACTCAGCCATTATACTATCGTAATCATGGTACTTATTATATGATTGTTCATATGAGGCCCTCTCATTGTTGACAGCAATCAATTGGCTTTTTAAGCTGTTCAGTTTGCCGATTTTGGGTGCTAAAAGTGAATGTATAGCGTAAAGGACTAAACACATGACAATTAAAAAGATTAATCCTTTTTCTCTCTTCGTGCTGTTTTTCTTCAAAAAAACAGGGTACTTAATCATTGCCACCTGTCCTTTACCAGAAGGATAGATATTTCAAAATCATAAACCCCAATTGACCCTTCCTCATCGCTTGTACTGATCAATCGGGTAAAACCAAGCGTCACTTCTTGAACACCATCTAAAGTTTTTAGATCGTCAATGAGCAGTGCTACATGTTTATGGCCGGGAGTGAAACCATTAATTTTTATTATATTAGATTTATTAACACTGATTGAAGAAACGTTAATATCATTTGGCAGCAGATTGACAATATCGCTAAGGATTGCAGAATAATTAGTTTTATCTCTCGCCGCAGCATTATAAAAGTTCTGCCTTTTTTCAAAATCTCGCAATGTTTTTTGGCCAAAATAATAATTTAATTTAGATCTCATTTCAGATATGTCTTTATTAGCAACATATATTTTATTCTCATAAAGCTTTATTGAATTATCGACTTTCGTAAAAAATATGATAAATAAAATCAATAAAAGGCTTCCCGCTATAATACAGAAAACACCCAACTTTTTCTTCTTTTGACTGATTAGTATCTCTTTCGGAAGAAGGTTTAATTTATGCATAGTCTAACCTCTCAAAGCAAAACCTATAGCGCTAAAAAAACCAATTGGTTTGTCCATAACTTGTAAATTATCTATAATAAAATCCAATTCGATTTCATTGTCAGTATAGACATTAATGTTAAAAGAACTTTTAAATATTTCCCTTTGTTCTCTTGCCTTTCCAAGCAAAATAATTTCCTCAATTTGCTTGCTCTTACTTTGCAGAGAGTAAAAATTGAAAATTTTAGAAATTTCTATGACCTTTTGTTCAATGGTACTGTCATGGTGAAAATCGAGATTTCTATTTAAAATTAAGTTGCCGTTTTCCACAATAGTAATCTCATTATGTATATAATTAAAGTCTATTATGGCGGATACGCCAGATTTGTTTTTAGTTTTTAACACCCGTGCATGAGCGAGAGGATATAGGTCTAATGCTTTTATGTAAAATCCCGCCCCAAGCAGTATATTGGCATAAGTCATTGCTAGGTATTTAGGAACCGCCACCAATAAAACACGGCAGATATTGTTTTTTTCGTCCAATATTTCATAATCACTTACGTACTCATCACGAATAATCGTATTAAACTCCTGCATTTCCCAAAATATTGCTTCTTTGAGCTCTTTGCCACTGAGTATAGGAAAATTGACATACCTAAATACTGCATGGTTACTTGGAATCCCCATAATTACACCGCGAGAAGGAAACTTTTGTTTAATTGTTGAAAAAAGCTGTTGGATGGTATCCTGTTCTTGTTGATTTTCAAAGACTACTTTTCCAATCGGGTTTTTTATTTGATAAAGTCTTTTTATTATGCTTTTATTCCTCTTCTTTTGCAAATATGCGACTTTTATAAAGTCTGGTCTAAAATCTATCCCCAAAAATGATGATTTTAATAACATTTTCCACATCACCAAAGCTTGTCTTGTAAATTGTAAAATCTTTTAGTTTAACAACAATCCAATAGGTGTAACTTTCGTCTTAATAGTAACATCTCCACTTGTAGTATTAACGATAAGAAGTATCTCGACAAATCCCTTGTCCTTACTATAGGAAAATCTCAAATCACTCAATTCAGCTATAGGATTTGTACCGGTATTTTTTCTTCTGTAAAGGACTCCTCTTTGAAAGTAAAATGTGGTTTGTTCTCCATTACTGTTAGTTACTCTAATTTCTCTTTCGGATAACAAATCAACACGCTTAGCCTGTCTTATAGAGGTGGATAACCAAAGGAAAGCTTGCCTGACATTCTGCTGTGCATAAAGCCTGATATCTTCCCGATTGTATGCTTTATGACCAAGGCTGAACAGGCTAAGGGTAGCGGTTAAGGTCAAACCAACAAGCCCCAATGAAACAATTAATTCAATGAGAGTAAACCCACGGGAGTTACTAGTAGTTGCCACGGTACGTAGCAAAATGTACCACCCCACTATCTCCTTGTACCTCAACACTTATTTTTATAAGATTTTCACTTTCCTGTTCTACTTCCAGTCTCCTAATGAAAACAAAATCGTTAGATTTTAAGTCTTCTTCAACATACACGCCAATTCTAGCACGGACTTGATGGAAAGAAAGAGCCTTTAATTCCTCCATTTTTTCTTGTGCCAAAGCCGTAGCTGTCATTAATTCTTCGCTTTTTATGTTCGAGAATACACTTTGGGATAGTAAAGTGCTTAACGGAACAACAACTATGGCTAAAACAGTTACAGCCATAATTATTTCGATTAGAGTATAGCCTTTCTTGTCCATACCTTTCCCCTCTGAAGCCATCACTTTTGCAATTGAAAAGGATGGGAACTTTGATTGAAGATTGTGCTACGGAGGAGTGTCATCAATTCTTACCCTACCGGTAGCTACCGATACAATAACAAAAAGCGAGTCCTTGCCGTTTGTAATTGCGATGGTCCCGCCCCTGTTTGGGGCTCCTGTTGGATAAAACACTATCGTCTTATCGACCTCTGAATAGGTTGTCCAATCAAGATATACTCCCGGTGGCAGTTTGATTCGTTTTCCCCGACTACCTGTCAATAGTTGATAATTATCTCTGTTATGTAAATCCAGCATTATTTTGTGCGAAACACCTTCGGTTATGGATTTATGCTGGGTTATTCGTATATTTTGAGCTAGTTCGTGGGCAGCGACTTGTAGTTTGTATCTAGCAAGAGTATTTTTAAAGTTAGGCACTGCTATAGTAGATAAAAGGCCGAGTATCGCTAATGCCATCATTACTTCAATTAAAGTAAAACCCTTGTTTGATTTATAGCATCCTTTGTGAATATCAAAATTAACGTTCATTGAGCTTTTGCGATGTCCCCCTAAAACAGATTATAGATTTCAAACATGGGCAAAATTACTGATATCACGATAAAAGAAATTATGACCGTCAATATTATAATAATCACCGGTTCAACTAGTGACATCATTCTTTCAAGCATGATATCCACATCGTTTTCATAAATAGCTGCAACCTTGTCCAACATATCTTCTAAAGTTCCTGATTCCTCACCTATTGCTATCATTTTTACCATGATTTGCGGAAACACCTTATAGCTTAAAAGCCCCGACAAATTATCCCCCTGTTTTAGACCGATCTTTATTTTTTGAACTTCCCTTTTTATGAAACGGTTTTTTGCTGTATTGCTGGCGATATCTAAGGCTTTTAATATGGGAATACCGCTTGCAATCAAGATGTTCAAAACTCTAATAATTTTGCAGGCCTCATTTTTCGTAATTAATGGTCCAATAAAGGGAATTGACAACTTCAATTTATCCAGCTTATATGCTGATTCTTCAGATTTAGTGCATTTCAAAATAACTGACAAGGATATCAAAAACAATGTCAAACTCGTTAAAACAATTTGCAGCATATGAGAATTTATCCAAATGAGCATTTGTGTCGCTATTGGTAGTTTTACACCATATGAAGCAAACATATTTGCATAAACGGGCAGTACGTGTATTGTTAAGAAATTTACGACTCCGAATGATATTAGGCCCAATAAAACAGGATATGTCATAGAGTTTTTTACCTTTTCATGTCGCATTGAAACATTAGAATAGTAATCCGACAGCGTTTTTAAAATAGCACCTAGGTTTCCGGATGCTTCTCCTGCTTCTATCATAGAGACAAAAACATCTGAAAAAACATAAGGATAATTCCTCAAGGCATCTGCTAAAGAATAACCGCACTTTAGCTGCCAACAAATATCAGTATAGATACTATGTAAGTTTCTGTTTTTTGTTTGTCTCGCTATGAAGCTTAAACTTTCCAAAACACTTACCCCTGCATCAAGCATTGCACCGAATTGCCTGCAAAACACGGACAAATCCCTAGAGCTTGCCCTTTTGAAAAGGACTCTTATGATGTATGATAAACTATTTTCATTTATTTCTTTAATCTTAATCGGTACCAGGCCTTGCGTTTTTATCCTTCTTGCCACTGAATGCTTACTTTCACTATTTAATATACCGCTAATCTCTTCTCCGTTTAAACTCTTACCCTTGTAAAAATATAATGCCATAACATCAACCCTTAATACAGTAATGCCATTATTTCTTCAACAGTGGTGATGCCTTTTTTTACAAGCTCTATACCGTTTTGTTTGATATTTCTATAACCGAGTTTACGAGAAACTTTGTCAATTTGTTGCAATGGAGCCCGCCTTGAAATCAACTTTCGGTGCGCTGGATGTATATATACTATTTCACCTATTACCGTGCGGCCACTGTAACCTGTTTGATTGCAATAATTACAGCCCCTACCATTATATAGTTTAAGGTCCTTGCTTTTTGTCCCAATGAAAGTTCTTTCGCTCTCCGAAGCAAGGTGTTTTTCTTTACATTGGGGACATATTTTTCGAACTAATCTTTGAGCGATTATGCCTACTAGGCAAGAGGCTAAAAGATAAGACTCAACCCCCATGTCCAGAAGGCGGACGATTGCACCTGATGCACTATTTGTATGTAAGGTTGAAAAAACCAAGTGACCGGTTAGAGCTGCCCTAATAGCTATATTAGCAGTTTCTTGATCCCTTATTTCTCCTACCATGATGATATTGGGGTCTTGTCTCAAGATAGCCCGTAAGCCATTAGCAAAACTTAATCCTATTTGGGGATTTATTTGCACTTGATTTATCCCGGGTAAGGCAAATTCTATAGGGTCTTCAAGGGTAATAATATTTTTATTCGGCTTATTAATGTAATTTAACATCGAGTATAAAGTAGTAGTTTTACCGCTACCAGTTGGGCCGCAGACCAGAATCATACCGTGAGGATAGCCAAGCATTTTATATATGCTGTTTGTTTGGTTTTCATTAAAACCCAACTGCTCTAAACTGAGTAGAAATCTGTCTCGGTTTAACAATCGGAGTACTGCTTTTTCCCCATTTATAGTAGGGATCGTAGACACTCTAATATCAACAATGTGGTTATCTACTGTGAGTTTAAAGCTCCCATCCTGAGAGAATCTTTTTTTGGTGATGTCAAGGCCAGACATTATTTTTATACGAGTAATGATGGGTTGATGCAGGGCTTTGTTGATGAGCATTATTTGCACAAGCTCACCGTCTAGCCTGTACCTGATGCGAACATTTTTTTCCATAGGTTCAATATGAATATCACTAGCATTTTTCTTAACCGCTTGCTGTATTATTGTATTGACGAGCTTAATTATGGGTGCCTTTTCTGCTACTTCCAAGGCATCGTCAACGACTTCATGATTATCTTCCCTGATACTATAAACAGTAGAATCAGCATGAAGTTTATAATAAATATCTATGGCTTTTTGGATTTCTTTTTTGCTAGCTATAACAACCTGTATATTATAATTAGTTGCTAGCTTGATATCATCAATTGCAAAGATATTGAAAGGGTCACTTAGCGCTAAGAACAAGGTGTTTCCATCTTTTTTAATAGGTAATGCCAAGTGCTTTCTAGCCAAATACTCCGGCACTAGCCGTATCACATCAGGACTAATATAAAGCTTATTTAAATTAACACTTGGCACGCCAGCGGTAATAGCTAGAATTTCAGCCATTTTAGTTTCTGTGATAAAACCCTCGTCAATTAATACTTCGTCCAATCTTTTGTCTGTTTTAACTTGAATTTCTTTAATCTTTTCTAAGTCATTTTTTGTCAGGTAGTTTTCCTTTATCAAATAGTCTTCAAGGCTTTTCATAAGTCGTAAGATCACTCCCCGAACATGTATATACTACTATTCGTCAATTTTCGGGAAAATCCTTCATATTTTGACAGGGAAAAATAAAAAAGCCTTACTGGCTTTTTTTCATAAAATACAATCTCATGTGTGATATCTCTTTATCGGGCGAAAAACCAACTTCCATTAGACAGTAATTGTTTAAATGGGGGTTTTTCTGCTTTAAATCCTTTACTATCTTTTTTAATTCATTGATTACAATACAGGGTTTATGCAGGTTGATTGCCAAAAACCTGGGCATTTCCCTATTTATTGTCAACAATTCCACCGACATCTCCCCTAACCTCCACTACTCAATCAAGAGTTATCAGCTTTTTGTTCTCTAATATTTTTATAATCCGTCTTTCCATCAGTCTCATTATTCTCGTCCAATAAAGTTCTCTGCTGCTGATTGGTTTTACTAAAATAGCATAAAGGCCCATTCGTTTTGCACCAAAAACATCGGTAAATATTTGATCTCCTATGACCGCAGTTTGTTCAGGCTGTGTACCCATTATATCCATGCCTTTTTTAAAAGCACTTTTAAAGGGTTTATAGGATCCGAATACGGCGGGAATTCCTAATAGTTCCGAACAACGTTTTATGCGCTTGTATTTGTTGTTAGATATGATGCAAAGGGAAAAGCCTTCTTTTAAGCAGTATTGTGTCCAACCTATCAATTTTTCTTCGACATGCTTTGAATCCCAGGGAAGCAGAGTATTGTCAAGATCAACTAATATCCCTTTGATATTTTTTTCCTTGATGGAATCTAAATCCAATTTGTAAATACTTTCTAAATATAAATCCGGGCAAAATAATTTCAGCATGATTCGCCTCTTCTTACAAAGTTTTTGCGTAAATATATATTAAATAATTAACAGCTTATTTGCAACCCTCAGAATGCAGCTCCTTGCACAGTTTTTTTATTGCTCTCTTTTCTATTCTTGATACGTATGACCTTGAAATTCCAAGCAGCTTGGCTATTTCTCTCTGGGTTTTAGTGGCCCCGTTTATAAGGCCATATCGCAGTTCTATGACTTTTCGCTCCCGGCATTTTAATGCTGTCCTGATTTTTTCATAGAGTTTTTCCTGTTGAAATTTTTTTGATATTTCGTTGGCAACCGCATCAGATTCAGTCCCCAATACGTCAATGAGAGAAATTTCATTGCCTTCTTTATCTATACCGATAGGGTCTTGTAGTGAAACCTCTGCTTTGACCTTCTTTGTCGATCTTAAATTCATAAGTATTTCATTCTCGATGCAGCGAGCTGCATAAGTGGCAAGGCGGCTGCCCTTATCTTGATTAAAAGTAGTAATGGCCTTTATAAGGCCGATTGTTCCTATGGATATTAAATCATCCATGTCTTCCCCGGTGCTTGCGAACTTTTTCACTATATGGGCAACCAATCTCAAATTGTGTTCAATCAGGATGTTTCTGGCTTCTTCGCTCCCTTCATAGAATAGGTTTAAATACTTCTCCTCTTCTTCCGGGCTGAGAGGCTTGGGAAATGTTGTAGAGCTAGTTATAAATGCCAACCATGTCAATATCTCTTTAAAAAATAAAACACCCAAAGTCACCAGGACTGACAGGGCATTTTCCATTTTAGCACCTCCCCTGTGCGGTACCTATAATATATGACTTTGAGTCAGAAAATGTGCATGTTATTTAGTTTTCTGTCAAAGAAGTGATTTGGCACACTATTTCCTTGAAAACTGTAGCTGCTTTAAGAGAGCCGGAACCGCCATGCTCCGCAAATACACATATTATAAGTTCCGGTTTCTCCGCTGGATAATAACCGACAAACCAGGCATGGGGACTGCCGTTTGCAGTTTCGGCGGTGCCTGTTTTCCCGCCAATACTGTGATTCTTGTAAGGGTTGGCTCTAAAGCCGGTACCATACTTCGTCGCATCTTCTAATGCTTCCCTTACCCTTTGAGCGGTTTCAGGTGACAGTACATTATCTTTTGGGGACTGAAAACCTAAATTCTTGTGGATGTTTCCGGCACTATCCCTTATGTGTTTGACAAGCACAGGTCTTTTAAAAACACCATCATTAACTATCGTCAATAAAAGTTGCGCTGCCTGAATAGGTGTTATACCAATCGCCCCTTGACCTATTGAAATATTGCCTATGTCTTGGTAATATACTTCTCCATCTTTAGGGATATTGCCGGGTTTTTCTTCAGGCAAGCCTATGCGTGTCTTTTCGCCTAAACCTAAAAGCCTTGCATATTTAAGAATTTTATCTTCACCTAAACGCATACCTAATTGAATAAAAACCGAATTACAGGAATAGGCTAGGGCGCTTTTTAAGGTTAGTTCTCCATGGCCCCCTTCATCGTAACTGGAGCATTTAAAAATATTGCCTCCAACCTGCTCAAAACCTTTACAGTAAAAAACCTCATTTAAATCTGCCAGTTTTTCTTCAAGGGCTGCAGCTAATATTACTATTTTAAATATCGAACCGGGAGTATAACTTTCAACGGCCCGATTAATAAGCGGGGCATCTTCATGATTTAAATACTCTTCCAGTTTATATTGTTTATAATTGGGCCTGCTGGCCATGGCAAGTACTTCGCCGGAATTTGTATCAAGTATGACAACTGCCCCCTTATAAATGCTTTCATCCATTATATCTTCAACGATTTTTTGAATTTTCCTATCGATAGTCAGCTTTATTCCCCAGGCTTCCGTCATAGGTTTTTGTAATGCTATACCGCCAATAGGTTGACCCAATCCATCCCTAATTACATAATATCTTTTTATGTCACTTTCAAGAAAACTGTTAAAAGTTTTTTCAATCCCGGTTTGGCCCTGAAAGCCTACTACATGAGTAGCCAAAGCGTCAGGACCGTATCTCATTTCTTTGTTGTAAATGGCGATACCGGGAGTTCTACCTTTAAGATCGTATACGATTTGGGAGTTTTCCGGTGTCAACTGAATAGTTTCTATCTCGCTTGAATCTACTGAATCTAAAATATCATTTTCCACCAGTAGCTGTTTTTCTTGTGCTGATAACCAATTGGGTGCGATGACGGCAAAACTTGCAATAAAACTACCCGTCAGGGATTTTCCCTTTGTGTCATATATGCCTCCTCTTAGTTTATCAACCAATGGGCCGGTTTTTTGCATAAAAGCGGCTTCTGCTAGAAACGGGCCTTTTACTATTTGAATGTAAAAAAGTCTAAATAATAAAATTATACTCATGGTAGAAATTATGAAGGTCAATAAATACATACGCTTATTCGTTCCCACTTAATTCACCCATGAGTATAATGCCCTTAAAATGGATTTTTATTCCTATATTATTTTTGACTTTCTATCATTCTTTGAGCTTTAAGATGTTCTTGATAGGTTACGTTAAATATGTGACTCCCATCTCCTTTGGCTACAAAATACAGATAATCAACCTTTGCGGGATTCGCCACTGCTAACATTGAAGAAAGACCGGGCGCCCCTATTGGGCCAGGCGGTAAATGGCTGACTTTATATGTATTGTAAGGAGAATCAACCTCGAGATCTTCTAGAGACAGTTCTTCCTTATGTTCACCTAATGCATAGGCCACCGTTGCACAGGATTGCAGTGGCATTCCTATGTTCAGTCTGTTGTGAAAAACCCCTGCTATTATTGGTCTTTCCCTTTCCAGTTTGGCCTCAGCTTCAACTATAGAAGCCAATGTTACAACTTGATAAGTAGAAAGCTCGATTTTGTTTTCTTTTATGACACTATCAACTTTATTAAAATACACATCCTGAAAGCGATTCAACAGTATATCTATGTAGAACTCGGGATTCTTGCCCGGTGGCATAAGGTAAGTATCGGGAAATAGGAAACCTTCTAAAGTTGCATTTGGAGGAAAATCCTTCAAGAAAGTATACTTATTTTTGTATTTGTCTATGTCAAGTGATTTAATGAAATCTTCTTCGGCAACCAAGCCTTTTTCACTAAAAATAGCAGCTATAGTATTAACTGTACTGCCTTCTGGAATTGTCACTTTTATATCCTCATTGATCATTTCTCCTTTCACCAGTTTATCGAGGATTTCTTCCGGTGACATTGAAGGGCTCAGAAAATATTTGCCTGCCTTTATTCTATTATCCTGCCCCTCAAGCTTCGCATATAAAATGAAGGCAAATTGATTTTTTATCATGCCATGCTCCTGCATCTTCGCTGCCAGTTGCTTTGCAGTAATGCCGCTTTCAACCTCAAATTCAACAAGGATTGTATCGGCTGCATTTTTAGGGGAAAGCATACTTTGATACCACTTTAAAGCTAAAACCGGTATTATTGCTATAATAACAATAGTTAATACAATTTTTTTCCTGTCTTTTATGTATTTTACCGCACTGCTTTCAATAAAGCGATGGTAGAGGTATTTAATGTTCAAAATGATTACACCTCTTTTGCTATTCTTTTTTGAAGAAATCCTTAAGGCTTGTCCTTTGTATAAAATGATACAATGGAATCCCTAAGGCCGCTACCGATATGAGCTGACCTATGCCAATATATAAAACTGTTATCCAATAGGGAACATTATAGATGATGGATAAATAATAAGATATACCAAATGCATTTAGAACAATAGGTGGAAGCGAACCTGATACGGGCCCGGGCATTTTAGCTGTGATACATGCTGCTATCAATGTGATTAAGCTACCAAAATATATATCCCATGGCCCCATACCCCCCAAAATATTGGCGAGTAAGCAGCCTATAAAAAGCCCGGGGATAGCAGCCGATTCAACTAGGGGTAGCAATGTTAAAGCTTCAGAAACCCTTATTTGAATTACACCATAACTTATGGGCTTAAACAAGTAGGTAATTAGTGTATATATAGTTGCAATCACCGCTGCTCTCGCAATATAATTTATTTTGTTTCTCTCTGTTATTTTCAATTGGCCAAATATATAACCCAGGAGTAAAAGGGTTACCGCAAATAAAACAGCGAAAATCATGGTAATCTTCCTTTTTTTCTATTTCCATCATATTCTAGTTTAACCTTACTGATTGAACTAGTCAAACATTTTGCTATTGACTTTAGTTAGATTATACTATATATTTTTTAACGTAGACAATTAATTGAATACATATCAGAGTTTTCAATTAAAGGGGAGTAGTCATTTTGATAAAGTCACCATCACGGCTTTTCAGCCTGGCTTTATCATTCAGTTTTACTGAAGACAAGACCTTTAATATAATTTCGTATGATTATATTAAAGGTTTTTTTATTATAAGCACAGATACAAACCTTAATCTTTCCTGTATAGACAGATTAGGGAACTTATATTTATAATAAGTGTATAAGGTGGTGATATGCTTTAAATAAAATGCTTTAATCTTCATATACTACTAGTACTAAATATGAGGAGGGTATTTGTTGGAAAGAACAAACTGGTACTTGTTGGAGAATGAGGAAGTCTCTTCAAAACTAAGCACCGATTTAGAAAAAGGTCTGTCCTCGGAATTAGCTAAAGAAAGACTTAAGTCTCACGGTTACAATGAATTGATAAGTAAAGAAGGACCTACAATTTGGCAGATGCTGCTTTCCCAATTCCAGGATTTCCTCGTGCTGATACTCATAGGTGCAAGTCTCGTATCCGCACTGATTGGGGAAGTTACAGATTCCGTAGTAATAATCCTCATCGTCGTTTTAAATGCCACCTTAGGGGTTGTCCAGGAGTTTAAAGCTAATAAAGCTTTGGAAGCCCTCAAAAAAATGGCAGCTCCAGAAGCCAAAGTCATAAGAGATGGGAAAATCATTGAAATTCCTGCTCGTGAATTGGTGCCTGGCGATTTGGTGATATTAGAAGCTGGAAACTACGTTCCCGCAGACTTGAGACTTGTGGAAAGTGTCAACCTAAAAATCGAGGAAGCATCTTTGACCGGTGAATCGGTACCTGTCGAAAAAAATGCAGAAATTGTCTTTAACAATGATGTTCCATTGGGAGATCGAAGCAATTCAGCTTTCATGAGTACAGTAGTTACTTACGGCAGGGGTAAGGGTATCGTTGTCGAAACCGGTATGAACACCGAAATAGGTTTAATAGCTGAAATGCTGGAAAGTTACGAAGAGGAGAGTACACCTCTGCAAAAAAAACTTGCCGAACTAGGAAAGATATTAGGAATTGCAAGTTTAGCCATCTGCGGCATTGTATTCATACTAGGCCTCATTAGAGGAGTACCTATTTTAGAAATGTTCATGACTGCTGTAAGTCTTGCAGTAGCAGCCATACCGGAAGGTTTGCCGGCTATAGTAACCATAGTACTAGCCCTTGGAATGCAGCGCATGGTAAAAAGGCATTCCATAATAAAAAAGCTGCATGCAGTTGAAACCCTCGGTAGTACGACCGTAATATGTTCGGATAAAACCGGGACACTTACCCAAAACGAAATGACTGCTCAGAAAGTCTTCGTCAACGGAAATGTTTACTCTATTTCCGGAGAAGGTTATAAAACTCAAGGAGAATTTACTCTAAATGGCAAAACAATCGATCCTTTAGCGGATCCCGATTTGAAAATGCTGCTCACCATTGGCGCGCTGTGCAACGATGCAAAACTTGAAGAAAGCGGTTCAGATGGTGATAAAACCTGCCGCATTATAGGAGATCCTACTGAAGGATGCTTGGTAGTCGGAGCGGCAAAAGCTTGCATGTGTTTGGAAGAGTTAAATAAAAGCAGACCGCGGCTTCAAGAAATACCCTTTGACTCTGATCGGAAACGCATGACAACATTTCATCCATATGAAGACGGATATATTGCCTGCATCAAAGGCGCTCCGGACGTAATGCTAAATTTGTCTAACAGAATACTTAAGAATGGAGAGATTTTAGATTTAACAGAGGCTGACAGAGAACAGATTTTAGAAATAAATCATGAAATGGCCTCACAAGCCTTGAGAGTACTTGCTTTTGCCTTCAAATTAGAAAACGAACTTCCTAAGGACCCGAAACCTGAAGAAGTCGAAAAAGATATGATTTTTGTCGGCCTTGTGGGCATGATAGACCCTGCAAGACCGGAAGCTAAAGAGGCAATAGAGATATGTAAGCAGGCCGGTATAAGACCTGTGATGATAACCGGTGACTACAAAGACACCGCAGAAGCGATTGCACGGGATTTGGGTATGCTAGATGAAACTTCAAAGGTTCTAACGGGAACCGACTTAGATGCAATGAGTGATGAAGAATTAGTCGCAGTCGCTGACCAGGTTTCCGTTTATGCACGAGTTTCACCCGTTCACAAGCTCAGAATTGTTGAAGCCATAAAACAAAATAACCACATTGTTGCCATGACCGGCGATGGTGTAAACGACGCGCCTGCACTTAAAAAAGCAGATATCGGTGTGGCGATGGGTATTACGGGAACTGACGTTGCCAAAGAAACTGCTGACATGATTCTTACAGATGACAATTTTGCCAGTATTGTAGCTGCCGTAGAAGAAGGCAGAGTAATATACGCAAATATCCGCAAGTTTATTTTCTTCCTTTTGTCCTGCAATATAGCGGAAATACTGATTATTTTCGTGGCTATGCTCGTAGGTTTGCCAATACCTTTAAAGCCAATTCAACTTTTATGGTTGAACCTGTTAACTGACGCCTTCCCTGCCCTTGCCTTAGGAATGGAAGCAAAGGAACCCGATATAATGGAAAAACCGCCACGGAATCCTAACGAACCGATCATGGACCATCGCATGAAAGTACAAATAGCAATACAGAGTATTTTCATGACTATGGCAGTATTAGGAGTGTTTACGTTTGCACTCAACACAAGTTCAAATTTACAAGTAGCTCAAACCTATGCTTTTGCAACACTTATATTCAGCGAATTGTTAAGAGCGTATACATCACGTTCAGAAACGCTTTCGGTGTTCAAAATAGGTGTTTTCAGCAACAAATACATGGTAGGCGGAACATTTATTTCCTTCCTGCTGCTGCTGCTAGTCATATATGTCCCTGCATTGCGAGAAATTTTTGATACAGTAAAGCTTTCTATTTATGATTGGGACATTATAGTACTGTTTGGAATGATTCCATTCATAGCGGCAGAAGTTAGCAAGATATTTCTTAGAAAATCATAAAAAAAGAGCCCTGAATTAGGGCTCTTTCTCATTGTCATCTTCTTTGCAATCCTTGCAGTAACCGAAAAACTTAACCATGTGGTCTTTCACTTGAAAATCGTTGTTGCTTTCGATTCTGTCTTCAAGCTGATCCAATAGGTCATCATCAAACTCATATACATTGCCGCATGTCAGACATATTAAATGATGATGTTGATGTCGATGATCTTCACTAAGTTCATATCTGTAGCAACCATCATTGAAATTCAGTTTTTTGACAATATCAAAATTGTCAAAGAGCTGGAGCGTCCTGTATATGGTTGCAAGACCTATGTCAGGATACTTGTCCTTTACAAGCTGATAAATATCTTCTGTGCTCAAATGCTTTGACTCATTCTCAATGAGGACATCAAGAGTCGCTTTTCTTTGAGGGGTCAATTTACAGTCTTTTTCTTTAAGCTTTTCCTCAATGAGTCGAATTTTTTGTCTTTTCTCCTCTTCAGAAACCATTAAAACCACCCTTGGCTGCTATTTTGTCTATAGTATATTGCAAATAATATTCATTGTCAAGGACTCAGAACTTAATGAAAACTGCATCGGCAATGTCTTCTATTTGTCTGATCTTGTCTAAAATGTTTTCAGGAATTTCTTCATCCACTCCCAAGACCATTAAAGCTTCTCCCCGATAAGATTTGCGGCCAAGCTGCATATATGCTATATTAATGTCATTTTGCCCCAATAAGGTTCCAACTTTTCCTACAATGCCGGGCCTGTCCCTGTGAAAGGACATCAATGCAAAACCTTCGGGGATGAGATCAATCTTGTAATCATCCACAGCAACTATTCTCTGTTCATCATTTCCAAATACAGTTCCTGTTATACTTCCGACACCCAAATCGGTAGAAATCTTCATTGTAACGGTTCCGGGAGCATCCTGATCCTTGCTCACTTTTTTCTCAATTATTTTAATTCCCCGTTCTTTGGCGAGTAAGTAGGCATTAACAACGTTAGCAGGAAATTGTAAGATGTTTGTCAATATGCCTTTTATGCCTGCTGTCGTTATCGGCTTAACATCGAACCTAGCTATCTTGCCGGAATATATCATCTCAACTTCGCTGATTCGCCCGTTCTTTAGCTGTGTGTAAATTGAGCCCATCTTTTCAGCTAATTCCATAAATGGTTTAATTACCTTGTATTCTTCAGGCCGTATGGATATCATGTTTACCGGGTTTTTGACCATTTCGCCTTTTAAGGCTCTTATTATGTCTCTTGCTACATCAACTGCAACATTAATTTGTGCCTCAGCAGTAGAAGCACCCAAATGCGGTGTTGCTATAACATTTGGCAAATCTATGAGAGGGCTGTCCAGGGGTGGCTCATGTTCAAATACGTCAAGTGCGCATGCAGCAATTTTTCCCGATACTAGCCCTTCATAAAGGGCAGTTTCATCAATGATGCCGCCACGAGCACAATTTATGATAATGACTCCATCTTTCATCATATTAATGCGTTCTTTGTTTATCATGTGATAGGTTGATTTTGTCACAGGAACATGAAAAGTTATAAAATCTGCTTCTTTAATTACCGCTTCCAGGTCTACTACCTGAACATGGATATTTTCCACATGTTCTTTGATTACATACGGGTCATATGCAATAACATTCATTCCCAAGCCCATGGCTTTTTTAGCCACATCTTTTCCTATACGGCCCAAACCAACAACACCGAGGGTCTTGCCCCTAAGTTCAACACCCATGAATTTTTTCCTATCCCAATTTTTATTTTTAAGACTCATAACTGCAGCAGGAATATTCCTCGCGGCAGCCATTAATAATGCAATGGTATGCTCGCTAGCTGCAATAGTATTTCCTTCGGGAGCATTTACTACTAAAACACCCTTTTTCGTTGCATATTCAACATCAATGTTATCCACGCCTACTCCGGCTCTGCCTATTACCTTTAAATTGCTTTTTTCTATGATTTTTTGTGTAACCTTGGTTGCACTTCTCACAACAATGGCATCGTATTTAGGGATTATTTCCAAAAGCTCATCTTCTCTTAATTTGGTTTTGACATCTACCTCAAACTCCTGTTTTAATATGTCAATACCTTCTTGTGCTAAATCATCACATACCAGAACTCGCATATTACCTACCCCTTCTTTTCAAAATCTTGTTATGATTTTTCATAATTGCCAGGTCTATTAATATAAATAAACTGTTATAATTTCAATCGACCGTTCTCTTTTGACCTGGAATTAAATATAAACAAAACTTGATTTAACAAAAAAACCGCCCGTACAAGGGGCGGATCTTACCGCGTTGCCACCCTATTTCGGTTTCCCAAAATAAGCACAACCCTCATTTTTTATAACGGTTTTTACCGTTTGACTCATCGTCAACGACTCCAAGGCGGAAATAATGGGTTATTACCGGTTCACACCAGCCACCGGCTCTCTGAAAATAAAACTCCATTAATTTTCCTCTTCACAGTCTTTCCCTTATTTAAATTATTAACAATTATAAATTAGGACTTGTTATCTGTCAAGCCTAATCTTCTTCATCTACAAAATCATCATCTAATTCCAATTCGTGTTCGCACAATGTTTCCCAGGCTTCACATACCATTTCAAATTCTTCATCATCTTCCACCTGAGAGAGTATTTCGTCACCATTTTCATCAGCATCGATGCGAAATATATATGCTTGGTCATCGTCTTCTTCAATGGGAACCAATATAGCGTAATCACTGTCTTCAACAGTAATAACTCCAAGCACCTCAAATTCGGCTTCTTCGCCATTTTCGCCCAGCAAAGTAATAGTTTCTCGGTCTTCCATTTTTTCAACTCCAATTCTTATTGAATTAAAGATATTTTATAGTAATTCTTTCCTGCTGTCAACTTTTGATTTAAAGTCTAAATAATTTTGAAGAATAAACACTGCTGCCATTTTATCGATGACTTTTTTTCTTTTTTTGCGGGAAATGTCGGCTTCAATTAAAGTCTTCTCAGCAGCTACAGTAGACAGCCTTTCATCCCAGAAGTCTACTTCAACTTCTAATGCATTTTGAAGTTTATTGACATATTTTTTGACTTCCTCTCCACTAGGGCCTACGCTCCCATCCATATTTTTCGGAAGGCCAACTACTATTTTTACAACATTATATCTTGAAACAATTTCAGCAATCTTATTTATATCTTCACCATTATTCTTTCTTTCTATTACATCCAAACCGTTGGCGGAAAAATAAAGTTCATCTGATATTGCGACTCCTATTCTTTTTTCTCCTATATCCAAACCTAATATCCGCACTTAGGGTTACTCCTTTTATATGATTTTAATGCAAAACTCGGGACAGTACCCGGCACAATATCCGCAGAGAATACATGCATCCGAAATTACCTCTGAACGTCCATTGTGAAGAAAAAGGGCATTGTGCCGACAATGCTTTACACACTCCCCGCAACCGATGCACCAGTCTTCTACCAATAGCTTCCTTTTGTTACTTTTTAATCTTTCTTCTATAACAGGTTCTACTGTTTTTCCTTCAAATATGCAAACATTTGATACAACTTCATCTATAGACTGCATCCCTACCGCTACTGAATCAAGATGTGGAAATGATAATATGTAAGAGAAGGCATGTTTTTTATCGTTTATTAGATTCCCGCCTCCTAAAACCTTCATGGCATATATACCCTTACCATTTTTATGGGCTTTTTTTATGGCAACTTCCATGTCATGCAAAGTTCCATCTTTAATACCTAAACCTTTGAAGTTGATTAATGGATGGATAACATCAATTTCCTGCATATCAGCTGCCGCATTTACCACTTCCACCGTATGAGTTGAAACGCCTATTGCCCTTATTATACCTTTTGCCTTGGCATCAACCAAATAATCCAGAGCTTCTCGATGTCCCTTAAGTGTTAATCGACTTTCTTGTTCATGGAGCATAAAAATGTCTACAACATCCTTGTCCATTTCCTTGCGTGCCTTTTCTACACTTTCCTTCATTCCCTCATACGTATAGGCATAAGATTTTGAAGATATTATCAGTTCCCCTTTAGCTTTCTTCAAGGCCCTGTTTATATATTGATAGTTTCTATAGAATTCGGCGGTATCTATAAAATTAACCCCCATTTCCATGGCGTAAAGAATAAGTTCTGCTCCATCATCAATAGATAAATCGGCTTGAAGGGGGCTTATTGTCAGGCTGCCAAAACACAGCTTAGACACTGTCAAATCAGTAAACCCAAGTTTGTTATACTGCATAAATTGTTGACCTCTTTTAACATGTTTTTATTTACATAACACGATAAAAAAAGTATCAGCAGGCAATAGATCAAAATAAATTTACATACACAATAATGCATGAGATCGCCTGCTGATTGTCATTCATATTCCTATCTCAGATCTTGTCAGATTAGCCTTCGATAAAATTCTTTACAAGTACTTCTAATAATTCATCCCGCTCAAGCTTGCGAATGAGATTTCTTGCATTGCCATGACTGGTAATATATGCAGGGTCACCGGATAAAAGGTAGCCTACAATCTGATTTATGGGGTTATATCCTTTTTCTTCCAGGGCCTTCCAGACTTCTTTTAATATCTCACGGGCATCAATATCGGTATCCTTCTCCACTTTAAATCTAACCGTTTCACCCATGTTCTGCCCCATTGTATCTCCCTCCATCGTTTTAATTGATTTCCCTTATCATTTTTGAAACCGAGGCGAGAGCCTCATCGAGTTTCTCAAGTTTCTTACCACCGGCCTGGGCAAAGTTTGGCCTTCCCCCTCCGCCTCCTCCGGCAATCTGGGCCACATTCTTTACAATGTTACCGGCATGATAGCCCTTCTTAGTTAAATCATCTGTCACAGCGGCAACAAATATTATTTTGTCACCACTAACACTGCCTAACACGATGATGCCGGATTTTAGCTTTTGTCGCAGTGTATCGCTCATTTTCCTTAAATCATCTATAGTTTTTGCCTCAGTCTTGCTTGATACTACATTTATACCGTTTATAGTCTCTTTCATTTTTATAATTTCATCAATCTCTTGATTAATCGCGTGCTGTTTTAAGGATTCTATTTCCCTTTCCTGAAGCTTACACTTTTCCAATAAATCGCTTATTTTTTGAGATATTTCATGAGGTGACGCTTTCAATAATCTTGCTGCCTCATTTATATTGTCAAGGGTCTCATATAGAAAATCCATTAAGTTCGACCCGCAAACAGCTTCAATTCTTCTTATGCCAGCAGCTACGCTGCTTTCAGATAAGATTTTAAAAAGCCCGATTTCTGATGTGCTCCTTACATGAGTGCCACCGCAAAGCTCTTTGGTATAATCACCCATGCTTACAACGCGAACACGCTCCTGATACTTTTCATCAAAGAGTGCTATTGCGCCTTGAGCTTGAGCTTCGTTAAAGGTCATCCAATTTATATCAACAGGAAGGTTACTTAATATAGCGCTGTTTACCCTGTTTTCCACTTCACGAATTTCTTCTGATGTAAGGGCTGTAAAGTGAGAAAAATCGAATCTCAATCTATGCTCATCTACTAATGAGCCGGCTTGATTTACATGCTCACCTAATACTTCTTTTAGAGCTTTGTGCAGTAAATGGGTTGCGCTGTGATGTCTGGCTATACTTTGCCTTCTGCTAATATCGATCTTTGTCAAAACCAAATCGCCTACGGATATCGAGCCTTTTATAATCCTACCGATATGATAAAACTTTTCGTCAGGAGTTTTATGAGTTTCGGTTACTTTAAACACAAAATTGTCATTTTCAATGACTCCTACATCCCCCACTTGACCGCCTGACTCTGCATAAAAAGGGGTTTTGTCAAGTACTAGAATGATATCCGTTGTCATGTCATCACTTGTTTTTACAAGTTCGCCAGCTTTTAGTATGAGCTGAACCATACTTTTTGATTCAAAGGCTTCATAACCAATGAACTTGGTAGGTGCAATATCGGCTAAATGGTCATAAAGTTCATCTATTTTATAGCTTTCCTTGCGAGCTGCCTTGGCTTGCATGCGTTGTTTGTTCATGAGCTCTTCAAAAGCCTCGATATCTACCGTCAATCTCTTTTCTTCGGCGATGTCCTTTGTTAAATCAATTGGAAATCCATATGTATCGTAAAGCATGAAGGCCATATCTCCGGGGATCTGATTTTTCTTGGCATCTAATAGCTTTTCAATGCCCCTATATAATATCTTAAGGCCATCGCTTAATGTCTCCAAAAATCTTTCTTCTTCTGCTTTTACTACTTTCTGTACATATTCCGAATTCTTCTGGACTTCCGGATAAGTATCTTTCATCAGAGAGGCTACTTCAGGAACAACTTTATATAAAAAAGGTTCATTAAAGCCGAGTTCTTTGCCGTAACGAGCAGCTCTCCTGATAATACGCCTCAAGACATAGCTTCTACCTTCGTTTCCAGGAAGCACTCCATCAGAGATTAAAAAAGTGATAGCTCTTGAATGGTCTGCAATAACTCTAAAAGGAAAGCCCTCTTCGCCTTCATCATATTTCTTGCCGGACAAATTTTCGACAAAACTTATTATAGGCCTCAAGAGGTCAGTATCGTAATTGCTGTATACATCTTGCATTACGGTTGCTATTCGTTCGAGACCCATTCCCGTGTCTATACTTGGTTTTGGTAGAGGAGTCATGTTTCCATCTTCGTCCCTGTTATACTGCATAAAAACTAAATTCCACAGTTCACGCCAGCGGTCGCAGTCACATTTGCCCAAAGCACATTCTTCTGCGCTGCAGCTGTATTCTTCCCCTCTGTCAATATATATTTCACTGCACGGCCCACAAGGTCCTGTGTCTCCCATGCTCCAGAAATTGTCTTCTTCCCCTAATCGAACTATTCGGTCAGGAGAAACATAGTCCTGCCACAACCGAAAGGCTTCTTCGTCCTCTTTATATATGCTTACCCAAAGCTTATCCTTGGGCAGTTTTAGCACTTCGGTTAAAAACTCCCAGGCATATTGTATAGCTTCTTTTTTAAAATAATCGCCAAAGGAAAAATTGCCCAGCATCTCAAAGAAGGTGTGGTGTCTAGCGGTTTTACCTACACTTTCTAAATCATTGTGTTTGCCGCCGGCCCGAACACATTTTTGGCAAGAAACTGCCCTCGAATAGGGAAGGCTTGTCAAGCCCAAAAAGACGTCTTTAAACTGATTCATGCCTGCATTAGTAAATAAAAGGGTGGGGTCGTTTTGTGGAACAAGGGAGGAGCTGGGAACTCTTGTATGACCCTTGCTCTCAAAATAGCTCAAGAATTTCTCCCTAATTTCATTACTAGTCATCATAATTATATATACCCTCCGAAACATGCAATATCATTAATTGTCTATTAATACTGAGGCAATTATATAGAAGATATAAACCATTGTCAATATTTTCTACCGGGATATCACATTATTCTTATAATACGCGAGGAATACTTTTTCCAGGCTTCTTTACTGCCAGTAAATAAGTGAATCATTAAATAGCTAAAAGACATTAGAGCAAGGCCTACAAAAAGTGCAAATGGCTCAACTGCAAATATGTTAAGGGGTTTTGAAAACTTAAACGCAAGGAAAATTCCTAATAAAAAGGCCAGCAGAGGAATACCGTAAGCTATCAGTGTAGCTGATAAAAACGTCTTTGCACTAAGTTCTATTTCCACAATTTGTCCTACTTTTACACCAATTGGATCCTTTGCCCAGACCTTAAGAGGTTTACCTTCTCGGCCTACCGAGCAACCCTTGCAGCCATCACAGGCAGCAGATTTTCTTATTTCCACCCGAGCGTGGTTTCTCATAGTCTCCACTACAATAGCTTTTTCCCTCATTTTATCCTCCAGGACATTTGCAATAAGCTCATTTTATAAACTTGCTTAATACATCAATCAGTTCATGGATTTTTTTATCACCGATGTCTGATTGTATAGCTTCTGTCACACATCCCCTTGTATGGTCTTCAAAAATAATTAAACCCACCTTATTTAAAGCTGCCCTAACGGCTGCAATCTGAATCAATATATCCGCACAATATTTTTCATTCTCAATCATTCTTTGTATTCCTTTAATCTGACCCTCTATCCTTCTTAAACGTCTCAGAAGGTTGGCCTTGTTTTCAGAATATGAACAGCTATGTCCGTGCTTCAATCCAATTACCTCCAATACCATATGGGGGTATCAGATTAATTATATATTATTATTTCGGCATAATCAATTCTTTATTAAATAATTTATTACTTCACCGGCAATAATAAGCCCCATTACCGAAGGTACAAACGATATACTGCCTGGGGGACGATGGTTAATTAAAGGGGTCTCAGTTGAAAACACCACTTTTACTCCACTTTCTATACCGTTTTTCCTTAACTCTTTCCTAATTTTCCTGGCCATTGGGCATACCGAAGTTTCTGATATGTCAGCCACTTGAAATTTGGTAGGATCTAATTTGTTTCCGGCTCCCATAGCTGATATAATTGGAATATTTGTTTGTTTACACCTGATAATTAAATCAACTTTTGAACCAAGGCTGTCTATGGCATCCACAACGTAATCATAGTCAGTAGACAGTATTCTGGTAGCCGTTTTTTCAGAATAAAATTCCCGGATGCCAATCACTTTAGCATCGGGATTTATGTCGAGAATCCTATTTTTCATTACTTCAACTTTTGGCAAAGCTAAAGTTGAACGTAGTGCCAGAATTTGTCGGTTTAAGTTAGAAGGGCAGATAATATCATGATCTACTAATACGAGTGTGCCGACTCCTGCTCGTGCAAGAGCTTCCGCTGCAAATGAACCTACTCCACCGATACCTATGACAGCTACTCTTGATTTATTCAGTCTCTCTATGCCATCTTTGCCTATTAGTAATTCAGTTCTGGAATAGAATTGTTCTTTCAAAAAAATCGCTCCATACTTTTAAGTATAAAAAAACCCCCACCATGCCGTGTTCGCTGACTGTAATAGAGACCCGGCTACCCAGGTGGGTGTCCTCCTAAATGCTTTATATTTCCCTCCCGAAGGAGGGCATATATGCCGCATTCAGAGACCGGACTCCCTATATCAGAGTGTTGGCTCTTTACTTAGCCAGTTTACACGCACACAGCAGGGTTATTCATTTCTAGCACTATATTATCACAAAAGCTGCTATTTATCAAGGTTTTACACAAATATAGCCATGCCAAATAGTGCTTTATTTTTATAATTTTACCTGAATGTGAAGCTCCTTAAGTTGTTTTGCCTCGACTTCGCTGGGTGCTTGTGTCATAAGACATGATGCATTTTGGGTTTTGGGGAAAGCAATGCAATCTCTAATGCTTTCTAATCCCAGAAGCAACATAATAAAACGGTCAAGGCCATACGCTATTCCACCGTGGGGTGGCACGCCATATTCAAAGGCCTTCAGCAAAAATCCAAAATTTTGACTGGCTCGTTCTTCCGAAATACCCAGTACTTCAAACATCTTCTTTTGAAGCTCTGCATCATGAATTCTAATACTTCCTCCGCCAAGTTCGGTGCCGTTTAATATAACGTCGTAAGCTTTCGATCTGACCTTAGCAGGGTCCTTGTCCAAAAGAGGTATATCCTCTTCCATCGGTGATGTAAAGGGGTGGTGCCTGGCTACGAACCTCTTTTCTTCTTCGCTATATTCTAGTAATGGGAACTCGGTAATCCACAGAAAATTTAACTTATCCTTGTCTATTAAATCAAGGACCTTGCCCAGATACAGTCGCATATTACCTAATGAAGTCATGACAAGTTCGGCATTTGTATCCGCTATAAAGATAAGCAAGTCATCGATTTCGCCTTCCAGTCTATCAATAATTTGCTTTAGCGTTTCTTCATCGAAAAACTTGGCTATGGGAGATTTAACACCTTCCGACGTGATGTTTATCCATGCCAGCCCTTTTGCTCCGAATTCTTTTGATTTTTCCACCAGTTCATCAATTTGCCTGCGACTGAAGCTTTCATTGCCTTTTTTAATATTTATCCCTTTTACACAACCGCCACCCTTGACCGCCTGGCTAAACACTTTAAAATCGGCATTCTCTACCAAATCCGAAACATCAACCATCTCCAAGCCAAACCTTGTATCCGGCTTGTCGGAACCGTATTTTTCCATGGCATCTTTGTAGGTCATTCTGGGAAATGGTATTTCTATTTGTTCGCCGGTAACTCTTTCAACTACATATTTTATAAGCTGTTCGTTTATGGAGATGACATCCTCAGCATCTACAAAAGACATTTCTATGTCAAGCTGTGTGAACTCAGGCTGCCTGTCGGCTCTTAAGTCTTCGTCCCTAAAGCACCGAGCTATTTGGTAGTATCTCTCCATTCCCGATACCATCAGAATCTGTTTGAATAGTTGGGGTGATTGGGGCAGTGCATAAAACTGTCCAGGATTTAGCCTGCTTGGAACAAGGAAGTCTCTAGCGCCTTCAGGGGTACTCTTTGTCAGAATAGGCGTCTCTATCTCTAGAAAGCCCTTTTCGTCAAGAAAATCTCTTATGGCTTTTTTTACTTTGCTGCGAAAAATCATATTGTGCTGCATTTTAGGCCTTCTCAAATCAAGATACCTGTACTTAAGCCTTATACTTTCATCAACTTTAACATCATCTTCAATGGCAAAGGGAGGGGTTTTGGAAGCACTCAAAATTTTCACTTCTTCTCCTATTACCTCAATATATCCGGTTGAAATCTTAGGATTTACATTCTCTTCCGGGCGTTTAACGACCTTCCCCTTTACCGCTATGACATACTCGGTTCTGAGCTTATCTGCTGTTTCAAAAGCTTCCTTTTGCTCTGGATTAAAAACCACTTGAACTACACCGCTTCGGTCCCTTAAATCAACAAAGATGAGGCCCCCCAAATCTCGCCGTGTTTGAACCCAACCGGCAAGGCATACTTCCTTGCCTTCATGTTCTGGTCTCAAATTACCGCAGTAAAAATTTCGCTTGATATTCATTTGCATGTCAAACAACTCCTTTATGCTTAACTTTTGGTCTGGATTAATATAAATAAAAAAACTCTCTCACTGATACAAATTCTATCAGGGACGAGAGTTTTCCCGCGGTGCCACCCTGTTTGGATAATCCCACTTAAACTTTTAACGCAAGAAACGTAAACCTCTACTTAAGTTCGAGATTTCAGCTCCGGGGTGTTAATTAGCATATTCCTTTTCAAAAAGAGCTCTCAGTCACGGCCCTCTCTCCCTGTTGAAAGCAAATATGCCCTTGCCCCATCCTTGCCTTTACTATATCTTTTTTGACTATTATAATTAAATCAGCTCCCTGTGTCAATGTACCGGAGTGTTGATTTCACAAATTCATAACAAATTACACATAAAGTCAATAAAAAATACGGTTATAATTTTAATAGTTATTAAATGATTTTGGAGGTTGAAAGCATGCAGTTTTATAGAAAAAAATATATTATTGCGGTGCTGCTGGGTTTAGCCCTCGGGATCGCTTTAGTTACTGGAGGTATTTTAGCTTATAACTCCATATACCCTGATGCGGCGGCTCGGGCAGGAAGTGAACAAAATGAAACGTCAAACTCGACACCGTCCGGTATTTTGCCAACAGATATACCGGAAATCGTAGAGAAGGTCGGCGATGCAGTAGTCTACATCGAAACAGTCAGCGAAAGCAGCAGTTCTTCAGATCCCTTCTTCAATGACCCATTTTTTAGATACTTTTTTGGAGATAGCTTCGGCTTTCGTACCACGCCAAGGGTAAGCAGGGGCATCGGTACAGGCTTTATCATCAATCCTAAAGGCTATATAATCACCAACGAACACGTTATAAACAACGCCACAGAGGTTACCGTTACAGTTATAGGTTTTGATGAACCTTTCAAAGCAACCGTTGTTGGCAAAGATTTCAATTTAGACTTGGCCGTATTGAAAATTGATTCTTCCAAGAAACTGCCTTATATAGAATTGGGAAATTCTGACGAGATGCGGGTAGGCGATTGGGTTATCGCAATAGGCAATCCCTACAGGCTCGACCACACGGTAACCGTTGGGGTAATAAGTGCCAAAGGAAGACCGGTCACAATCCCAGATCAGTCAACAGGTAAGCAAAGGGTTTATAAGGACTTGATACAAACCGACGCAGCTATCAATCCGGGCAACAGCGGAGGCCCCTTGATATCACTGGATGGTAAGGTAATCGGTATAAATACGGCAGTCAATGCCCAAGCTCAGGGTATTGGTTTTGCAATACCGATAAATACAGCAAAAGAAGTTCTGGATGAACTTATAACAACTGGTTCGGTGACCAGGCCATTTATAGGGGTGCTCCTTCAAGATGTAACAAAAGATCTGGCTGATTACTTTGGGCTCGAAAAGCCAAAGGGCTCAATTATCGCTGATGTTGTTTCCAATAGTCCTGCGGAAAAAGCAGGTCTACAACGAGGTGATGTGATATTAAAGATAAACGATACCGATATAAAGAATTCAAATGATGTCAGCAATGTCGTCAGCAAATCCAAGATCAATGATAAGTTGGTAATGTTGATATTGAGAAACGGCCAAACTCAATACGTTACAGTGGTAGTTGGAAAACAGTCTTAATATGAAAGAAAAGTTGCAGCCCGGCAGTTTAGTTCCTGCCGGGCTGTTTCTTATATGGATTGACAAGCTCTTCATTGACCCACTTTTCCCTGATTCTCTTCACGGTATCAATATCTATATTGGCATAAAGGGCAACATCTTCGTCCGAGATGTCATCATCTTGACCGATAATATCAAGGATATCCGAATAATCTTCATTCTCGCTCAGCTTTTTTTTAATGCTTCTGTTTTTCCTGGCCATAATATCCCTCCTGCCGCACTGTCCATAGTTTAACCTTTTAAACAAAAAATATGTTTATATAGCTACGGCAGTTACCGCAAAAAGGGATTCATCCTTTTTTCATAACCTATAGTAGATGATTCACCGTGTCCGGGGAAAATTTTCGTATCATCATCTAGTTTTAATAACTTTTCTTTTATTGAACTAATAAGCATATCAAAGGAACCACCTGGAAAATCCGTTCTTCCAATTGAACCTGCAAACAATGTATCTCCGGTAAAAACAACATTACCAACTTTGATAGATATGCCGCCGGGTGTATGACCGGGGGTATGAATAATTTCCAAAAATAAATCCCCTAGTCTAAACTCTTCACTGCCCTTTAATTTTATGTCGGCTGAGGGCTGTGTAAATCTTTCACCCAACAAAAATGAAAGATTGCTCTCTGCTGAGGTCAGCATGTGAGCATCAAGCTCGTGAATTACAATTTTTGCACCTGTAGCTTCTTTTATTTCTTTTAAAGCAGCGATATGATCGCTGTGACCATGAGTTAAAAAAATGTATTTTACTTTGAGTTCCGCTTCGTTCACTGCATTTATAATCTGCTTGGCATTCTCACCGGGATCTATTATTGCAGCAATTTTACTTTTTTCATCGGCAATTATATAACAATTTGTTTCCAAAGGGCCAACTTGTAGCTGCTGTAAAAACATCTAATTCCTCCTAAAACTGTTTTTTGCTGTCCAGCAATATGGTGACAGGGCCATCATTTGATACGTTGACTAACATTTCAGCCTGAAACTGACCTTTTTCAACTATTTTAACCTTGTTCTTACAAATTTCGATAAATGCTTCATAAAGCTTATTAGCCTTTTCAGGATCAGCTGCTTGAGTAAAACTTGGCCTACGCCCCTTTCGTGCATCTCCCAAAAGAGTAAATTGAGATACGACAAGCAGTGCGCCATCTACATCCTGAAGGGATTTGTTCATCTTTCCCTCTTCATCTTCAAAAATCCTAAGACCTACTATTTTTTCAGCCATGTAATTGACATCAACCATGGTATCGTCAATGGCAACACCTAAAAATACTACCAGCCCCTTATCAATTTGCCCAACGATACTTCCACGAACAGAAACAAAAGCTTCTTTTGTCCTTTGAACTACTGCCCTCATGAAATCCTCCTCACATACCCATAACACGCTTTACTTCATAAATTCCTTTAATCTTTAATATCTTTTGCATAACACTTTCCAAATGCTGTTTATTGTTAATTTCTAAAATCAAGTCAATAACAGCAACACCGTTTTTTGTAGCCCTTGCGTTAACCGCATCTATATTAGTTTTAATATCTCCAAGAAGGTTGATTATTTCAGAGAGTAAGCCTTGCCTATCATATGCCCAAACCTGTATTTCCACAGGATAGGAAGTGTCTTCAAAACCTTCCCACTTAACTTCTATGAGCCTTTCTTGATCAATATTACCCTGGTTCAAGTTTTTACAGTCTTTTCTGTGAATTGATACTCCTCTGCCTCTGGTTACGTAACCAATTATTTTGTCGCCCGGAACCGGATTGCAGCATCTGGAAAACTTTACTAGTAGATTACCGATACCATCAATTTTTATTCCCCGTTCATCTTTCTTTTTAATCTTTGATTTGCTATCGGCTTTTTCTAAACTGAGCTCCGACTTGTCGGGCTGAACATTTTTTTTGAATTCATCCAAGATCCTTTGAAGTATTTGCTTAGTTGTTACAGCTCCATAGCCTATTGCAGCATACATATCATCTATACTTGTAAAGCTCATTCGCTTAAATATGTGATTCATAAAATCATGTTTTATAAGCTGATAAATGTCATATCCGTTTCTGCGGGCTTCTTTTTCCAGCATCTCCTTGCCTCTGGCTATATTTTCATCCCGCCGTTCTTTTTTGAACCATTGCCTGATTTTATTCTTTGCCTGGGGAGATTTTACTATATTCAGCCAATCGCGACTAGGACCGTTACTGTGGGCGGAAGTTATAATCTCTACAATATCGCCATTGGCCAGCTCATAATCCAGCGGAACCATTTTCCCGTTTACTTTAGCTCCCACGCATCGATTTCCTATATCAGTGTGAATTCTATATGCAAAATCAATAGGACATGACCCCTTAGGCAAATCGATGACATCGCCTTTTGGCGTAAATACGTATACCTCATCGGTGAACAAATCGATTTTCAGGGTCTCCATAAAATCTTTCGCATCCCTTAAATCCCGTTGCCAATCCAGGATTTCCCTAAGCCATGAAAGCTTTTGTTCAAATTCACTGTTATTTTTATTGCCCTCTTTGTACCTCCAATGCGCTGCAATTCCGTACTCAGCGGTTTTATGCATTTCGAAAGTCCTTATTTGAATTTCAAGAGGGTCGCCTGAAGAATCGATTACCGTAGTGTGTAGAGATTGATACATATTGGGTTTTGGCATAGCTACATAATCTTTAAATCTGCCGGGAATAGGTTTCCATAAAGTGTGAACGACTCCCAGAGCTCCGTAACAATCCCTTACAGTATTTACAATAACTCTTACGGCAGTCAAATCGTATATTTGGTCAAATGTTTTATTCTGGTCCTTCATTTTTTTATAAATACTGAAAAAATGCTTGGGCCTGCCCTGTATCTCGGCGGTTATTCCGGAAGCCGCGAGCCGTTCCTTGAGTATACTTATCATTTCGTTTATATGGTTTTCTCTTTCCTGACGTTTTTTTGCAACCTTTTCTACAAGTTCATAATAACGTTCAGGCTCAAGAAATCTAAACGCTAAATCTTCAAGTTCCCATTTTACTTTTGAAATTCCCAAGCGATGAGCAAGAGGTGCAAAGATCTCGACAGTTTCCAGGGCTTTTTCCCTTTGCTTGTCTTTTGGCATGGATTTAAGAGTTCTCATGTTATGCAGCCTATCTGCCAGCTTAATGAGAATTATGCGAATGTCCTTAGCCATGGCAAAAAACATCTTGCGAAGGTTTTCGGCCTGCTGCTCCTCCTTGGTTTTATACTCAAGTTTACCCAGCTTGGTGACACCATCTACTAAAAGAGCTACTTCTGACCCGAAATTACTTTCTATATCATCTAATGTATATTCCGTATCCTCCACCACATCATGCAGTAGCCCTGCAGCAATAGTCGTTACATCCAGTTCTAAGTCAGCCAATATTTTAGCAACTTCCAGAGGGTGGAAGATGAACAATTCCCCTGACACCCTTAGCTGGCCACTATGTGCTTTCTTTGCAAATTCGTAGGCCTTTCTTATTAAGTTAATGTCAGCTGATGGACTGTATGACAATATTTTCTTTTCTAAAACTGCAAATTCCAAACCTTCCACCCCTGACCATATTTAATACTTCACAAGAGAGTATACCTCATAATCCGATAATTGTTCTCTGCCTTTCAAATCTTCTAATTCAATTAGAAAAACAACTGCGGCAACTTTCCCTCCTAGTTTTTCAACAAGCTCTATTGTAGAAATTATAGTGCCACCAGTTGCAAGTAAATCATCTACCACCACTACTTTTTGTCCTGCCTTTATAGCATCTTCATGCATCTCGATTATATCAGAACCATATTCTAACTGATACTCTGCCTTAATGGTTTTCCCAGGCAATTTGCCTTTTTTTCTGGTTGGAATGAAACCGACACCAAGTTCATACGCAAGAGGTGCTCCTATAATAAATCCTCTAGCCTCGGGACCTGTGATTAAATCCACTTCCTTATCTCTTATGAGTTCTGCCATAGACTTAATAGCTTCCTTGAAGGCTTCTCCATCTTTGATTAAAGTCGTAATGTCTTTAAAACTTATTCCTTTTTTGGGAAAATCCTCGATTACTCTAATCTTTTCTTTTAAATCCATTTATTATCCTCCATCATTCTTTAAATTGTATTGTAGAAAAACTATTATAAAAATCCAGTACATATTTTTTGAGCAAATACAGGGACTTATATGTTTGAGATAGTTCCAGTCTGAAAGTGCTGTTGTGTTTCAAGAAAGCAGTTATATGTAATATTTCATCTTCTAATATGAAATCAAGAATCTTTAGCTCTAGATAAATATTAAACACATTTATTAAAGTAACAAAGTGCATATCCATCCCATATTGTCCACGCAACAGGTCCAGAAGTTGATCATGTTTAAAGCTCCCGGTAAATTTTCCAGATGTAAGTTTGCCAAGGGCATTGTAAACGGCTTTTAGTTGATTTATGCTGGGCAAAATCTGCCTACACACTAAAAAATTATATCGTAAATCCCCCCGTTCAAAAAGTACATGGACTTTTGAAGTAGATGGTGAATTCGTAAGTTGCTTATTTAACAAATCGATGCTAAAAGGAGCATCGAAAAGCACAATGTCATAATAACCCTTATTTAGGTTTTCTGCAAAGGGATCGACTAGAATAATTTTACTAAGATCTTTATTTGTAGCAGAGCTTAAATTATAAAAAACCCCAATTTCTTCTTCGAAAATATGATTGGATTTTAGATTCGTTAACAGTTGCCAAGCTTTATAGGGAGTGTTAACCAGTACTATAAACCTTTCACTAGTTTCAAAAATCTTTTTTACATAATTTATCTTTTCCAGGAGGCTCAAATTATCTTGTACAAAGATATTGTCTTTATCTACTTCTTTTCTTTTGCTTAAAACACTATCTTTATTGTTAAGATTTGAAACAAAATGCCTATAATAGTTTTGTTCAATTTCATCCAGCAGTTCATCTTGCAAAAAGGGCACTCTTAAATCCTTAATGTTCAGCTGCAGCCCTACAAAACCTTTCCAACGATTCACTTCAAGGCTAAAGGCTGCATCCATAATTGAAGCTGCTTCCAGGTCTTCCTTATACAAACCAAAGTTAAATCCAATAGCATCAATATTTTCTTCTTCATAACTTGTTAAATTTAATTTCAAGTGTTTGTCTCCATTACCTACCGTCCTTGAATCTCGAATGTGTAAATTTCTACATATAAAGAGCGGTTTAGGATTGCCGTAACCAAAGGGTTTCATCTGCTCAAGTTGTTGTGCCAGTTCTAAACTGATGTCCCGCTGACTCAATTCTAAATCTATATCAAGTTTGGGTCTAAAATCTACATTTTTAAAAGTATGGCCGTTAAACTGATTTATTCTGTCTCGAAATACATCTATGTTTTCCAGTTTAATATTTAAACCTACTGCCTGCTCGTGGCCGCCATATTTTGTAAGCAATTGAGAAAGCTCACTTACGGCTTTAAAAAGGTTAAAGCCTGAAACGCTTCTTCCAGAACCCCGCCCTTCACCGCGGTATTCTGCAATCACTATACAGGGTCTATCGTAAATTTCAACCAGTTTTGACGCAACCGTTCCTATAACTCCCGGATGCCAATTGGGACTTGATATGACTATTATGCTATCTGAATCCAGATCTATTCTTTTATGAATCATTTCTTTTGCTTCATCTAACACCTTCGCCTCTAAAGCTTGTCTTTCCTGATTGATTTTTTCGAGTTCCGTGGCCAGTTCAAATGCCCTGCAATCATCTTCAGACAGCAATAGCTCCACAGCTATTTTGGGGTCTGCAATCCTTCCGGCTGCATTTATTCTTGGCGCTAATAAATAGCTAATTTTTTCTGCTTCCACAGGATTATCTTTTATATTCAACAAAGTCATCATTGCTGAAAGGCCTTTATTATTTGTATTTGCCAAATTTTTAAGGCCATTTTTAACAATTATACGGTTTTCATCTAAAAGCAGCACCATATCTGCTAAAGTTCCTACAGCTGTCAGCTCCAAAAACTCCTGCTGAAGTTCTGGATAACAATCTTTGCCAATCAATGCCTGAGCGAGCTTTAATGCAACGCCTACACCGGCCAATTCCTTAAAAGGATAACTGCATTCTCGTTGCTTGGCATTTATTACAGCTACGGCTTCAGGAATCTGCTCTTGCGGTTCATGATGGTCGGTTATAATAGTGTCTATTCCCAAACTGGCAGCATATTTTACCTCTTCATAAGAACTTATCCCATTGTCAACCGTTATGATAAGCTTTATCCCGTCCTTGCTTATCATATCTATGGCTTCTTTATTAAGTCCGTAACCTTCGTTTATCCTTGAAGGAATATAATAATCAACGTATCCCCCTAATTTCCTCAACAATTTGACAAGAATGGCACTGCTAGTTATGCCGTCGACATCGTAATCTCCATAGACAAGTATTCTTTCTCCTCTAGCAAGGGCTTCCTTAATGCGCGCCAGGGCTTTATCCATATCCTTTAACAGCAACGGATTATACATATAATCCAACTTAGGATAAAAAAATCTCTGAATCTGTTCAGGAGTGACTACCCCTCTTTTTTTAAGTAACTGAAGGATTATGGGATGAAGATTGCCGTAAGTTTCAGCCGGTTCCTGCCTTGAATCAATCTGCCATTTATAATTGCCATAAATCATCTTGTCCTCCGGTTCAAAACATGAAATGATATTTGTTTTTAACATATATAATTATAAACTAATACCATTTTTATATCAATAACAAGAACTCCACCCGACAACGCAATGGGAGACTCTGTCGGATGCCGGGAACCTTGCTGTTTCACAAAAACAAAAATCGAGCCGAAGCTCGATTTATAACAACTGATAACTCTGCCTTGCCACTTCTACCAATACTTCTCGGTTTAGCTCATCCAACACGTACAGATTTCCCCTTGCAGTATTGGTTACTTTTATTAAGCACTCCTTGTTTGGCTGCAGACCTATACAGCAGAAACTGATTTTCTTTTCAAATATTTTGCCGGCTGCAGAAACTGCATCATTCACCGGATCCGAAGTCCACAGTGGCACGGTAGGAATGCCGTCGGTTATTAGTATGATCAGCGGATTTCTCAGGTTTTTCTTGCTCATATACTCCGCCCCTTTTTCAAGGGCTAAAGCTAGAGGTGTCAAGCCTGTGGCAACAATCTTATCCAAACCCCCTTCCAGCTTTTCATAGTTTCTGGTAAAAGGAACAAATGTATTAACTCGTTTATCCTGAAAAGCCAGTATGCTTATCCGAGTTTGGGGCATCAGAATAAGGTGTTTTGCCAAATACTTGGCATTTCTCAGTCTAAATCCCGCCATGCTGGCACTGGCGTCTATTATCAAACAAATATCCCGATGAAGTTTGGAAATTCGATTTATACATATTATATCTTCCTGCTTGAGATAGAAGTTAATATTCTCAAAATAACTCCTTACTATTGACCTCCTAACTGTTTCAGGTACACTTATTTCTGCAGACCATTCTTCCGGTACATAGGGCGTACAAATGGAAGGCCCCCTTTGCCCTCTACTTGCTTTTTTTGAAAAATAGCTGCTATCAAATCCCTTACATTTGTCAAGTTTAGGCAAATTTTTGATTGTCTTTTTCAGTATACATTCTAATTCCCTACGGTTTCTCTTAACGAATTCCCAAAGTTCCTTGCCCCGTGCAGTGAGATAATGGAGATTTTGCTGTTTTGAAATAAAATTACTCTCTTCTAAATACTTTACAATGTCATCAAAATCGCTGCAGCTTTTTTTTAAAGCTTGGAGTGTTATTTGATTGTTTCCTTTACTGTGAAATACCTCCAGTAAATCTTCAATTTGCTTTAAGCCCCCAAAATGCTCGATCATCTCTAACGTTTCTTCAAATCTTTCATCTCTAAAAATATCTGTTTCCTGTTTTAAATTTGAATCCGAATGACTTGCATATGATGATACATCCACTGAGCTGTTTCCAATTTCGTGTTGGATTTTCTCTACCTTTCTAAGACCTACACCTTGCTCCAGCAGTGCTTGTTCTATTTTATTCACTATTAAAAACACGCTTTCCAATTCCTCATCGGAAATTAAAGCTGCAACATGAACATGGTTTAAGTGGCTTTTTATTAGACTCTCAGTCCTGCCATAGCACAAAACTCCCGTTAGTCTGCCCCCTCCTGAACCCGTTTGAATATCAATATTGTCCATTAGGTAATTGAAAGGACTTCTTTCAAGAGTTTTTACTAGGAATTCAGCCAATTGTTTTAAATTAAAGCTTTTTATCTCGTGAAACAAGTCGATGTGAATTATTTCATTCGGAGATAAACGCTGATAAAAAACTTGGCCGGCATCGGAATTGACAATAATGTTTATTTTTTGAGGAGCAGCGGGGTTAATCATGTGGACCTTTCTACTTACAACAGCAGTTTGGCCTACCCGAACACCTTTGTTGTTTTTTAATTCTTGCAGTAGCTTTATAACTGGATTCATTATATCAGTTCCTCTTCGGTTTTCACATATTCAGTTAAATCCAGTTTATCTATAGGTACTGCCTTTTTCGGAGGTGCCTTAACATTATAGTTTTCCGAATGAAAATTTGATGTGCTCCTATTTGTCCTTTCACTCTTTGAAGATTTAAAGTTTTCGGCCAATCGCTGAAATATATTTTTGAAAGACTCTAAATTATAAGTGCTAGCATTTTGATTCTTATCTTTAAGGGTTTTTACACCTTTAGATGTGTTTTTGGCCTTACATGTTTGTTCAATAGGTGGATTTGCTTTGCTTGTTACTTCTTCCTTTGAAGATTGCCTCTTTTCAAGGTTTGTCAATATACTGTTTAATTCTTTTATGTTTACTCTATGTCGAAGTGCAAACTTGGAAATGTAAACAACATCATCAGTTGTAGGCTTTTGTTTTAATAAAGCGCTTCTTATTTTTATTCCGAGCAGGCATGCTTCTATACAGCGGAGGCTCTCAATTCCGAAATCCACGTACATAGATGATAATATGTTTATTATATCTTCCGTTGGTTCAAACTGATGTATTGTTTTCTGAACTTCCAAAAACTGCATTCTTTTTTTGCTCACCACATCATTGTCATGAGCTGGAGTATCACCGCCAATTATTTTTTTTATAATCCAGGGATTTGCTGGCCTTTCAACCCTCACTGCAAAATCAAATCTATCAGAAAGCTGACGTCGAACGTCTTCTAATGGGCCAGGTTCCTCATCGGGATTTGACGCTGCCCATATACTGACTTGGACCGGCATTTCCAAAACGGGAAAACCCGCCTCCTCTATTTGTATCCTTCCCGGTTTAGTCCCCATAACATCCAGCAGCAAATCCACAATTTCCGGAGATGTATCAGCGATTCTGTTGATTTCATCCACAAAAATTATTCCCCTATGGGCTTTTGGAATTGTCCCTAGCAAAAGTGCCGCCTCTGGATTATCCTTAGATGAAATTTTCTGTAAATCAATACTTCCTACTACCGTCCCCTTTTTTGCAGAATGTGAGATTTCAAGAAAGGGCATATCAATCTGTTCAACGCCTATTAATCGTACCTGCTGAGGTGTTAAATTGCGATGTTGGGGACAGTGAGGTTTTTCGGGATCACAATTGTATAAACAATCCCTGATTCTGTTGATTTTAGGCAGTACTTCTTTAAAGGCTCTTATAATAGTAGTTTTGCCTGTACCCCTTAATCCTTCTGCATGAACATGAACTGGAGTTCCAGTCAATGTGCCTGCAACGGATATATCCAATATGTCAAAAAGGGGAAGATTGCCAGAATGTCTTACTATATGAGAGTATTTTTTCATACTGCATCCCTCACGACAATTCTTTTTTAAACCTACTATGTATTTTTTCCGAAAAACTCATTTTTATAAGAGTAAAGCAAGATGTTCCAAAACAAATAAGAGGCCTTTTTAAGCCTCTTGACTTTGAATTTCATCCAGTCTTTTCTCTAATTTTTCAAGTCTGTCCAAGACTTCATCTATGTCTGATTTTCGGACCAAATTCATTGAGTTAATAGTGCGCTCTACCTGTTCATTAATCCTTTCTTTCAGCCTGTCACTTTCTTCCTGTATCCTGCTCCTCAATGAGTTTAACAAATCTTTTCCTTCATCTGTTGACATTTCACCCTTCTTAACCAATTCTGCTACTAGCTCTTCGGCCTTCTCTTTTGTTATTGCAGCAAGACCGATGCCGGCATAAAGCAGTTGTTTTAACATGGTATCACCTCATTTTTTATGCATTTGCTATTCTGGTTTTGCCTCTCAAAATTAACCATAGGGAACTAGCAATAAATATAGAAGAGTAAGTTCCTGCACTTATACCCACAATTAATGCCGAGGTAAAGTCCCTTATTGTTTCACCGCCTAAAAAGTACAGTGCGGTAATCGTTAAAAGGGTTGTCAGCGAAGTGTTTACTGTCCTCGTTATGCTCTGAGTGATGCTTATATTCGCTATATCCTCGAAGGAGGCTTGTTTCATGACTTTGAGGTTTTCCCTTATCCTGTCAAAAATGACTATGGTATCGTTGACGGAATAACCCACTATAGTGAGAATAACGGCTATAAAGCTGCTATCTACCGGGATGTTAAAAATAGCATAAAAACTCAAGACAATAAGCACATCGTGCAGCAAAGCCATTACTGCAGCAACTGCAGAATAAAACTCGAATCTAAATGTAATATATATAAGCATTCCTATATTAGCAATTATCAAGGCTATGACGGCTTGCCTTTGCATCTCTTTTCCAATGACGGCATCAATAGTCTCTGCTCTTATGAGCTCTGTTTCCGACCACTCTCGTTTCAAAGTGTCAAGAATTTCTGTTTGCATATTTTCAGACAGTTCAACGGTCCTGATAATTAGCTCTTGCTGGCCATCACCGGCCTTTTTTGCCTCAAATTCCTTAATATCTAGTTCCTCTAAAATGCTCCTAACTTCTGCCAGTTCATAATTTTGATTCAGATTAAAATGAAGTAAATTGCCGCCGGTAAAATCAATGCCCCAGTTGAGACCTCGCATTGACATAGATACAATACCCAGAGCAATCATTATAACGGATATGCCAATCCATATATGCTTTTTTTCCATTATCTTATATGATTTCACTTTTTCCACCTCTTATGCGCCAAATAATTTTTTGTTGGTAAACAGTCGCGTGTTTATCAAGTTTAATAAGAGCACTCGGGTTACCGTTATTGCAGCAAACATACTAGCTGCAATGCCAATAATTAAAGTAACGGCAAATCCCTTTACGGGACCGGTCCCGAAGTACAGGAGCACGACAGCTGCTATAATTGTGGTAATGTTTGAATCTATTATTGTAGTAAGGGCTCTGTGAAATCCGGCATTCGTTGCGGCTCTTAAACTTTTTCCGTTTCTCAATTCTTCCTTAAATCTTTCAAAAATCAGAACATTGGCATCTACTGCCATTCCTATAGAAAGTATAAAGCCAGCAATACCCGGCAAAGTCAAGGTTGCACCTAAACCTGCGAATATTGTCAATACAAGCAATATATAGACCAGCAATGCGAAATCTGCTATAAGCCCTGGTATCCTGTAATACAAAAGCATGAATAATAATACCAAAACAACACCAATTATACCGGCTTTTAAACTCTTATCTATTGAATCAGCACCTAGAGTAGGCCCAACCATCAATACCTGACGCTGCTCAAGATCAACAGGCAGTGCCCCGGCCCGAATCAGCGCTGCCAGTTCAGCGGCATATTCTATACTAGGAACATTGCTTATGACTGCTTCGCCGTTAGTAATAACCGATTTTACAATGGGCGCTGAAATAATCTGCTCATCGAGCATTATTGCTATGTGCTGCTCGAGGTATGTCTCCGTAGCTTCGGCAAACTTTTTGGCACCTTCCGAATCTAGTTTTAAACTAACCATTGGCTCATTCTGCTCTCCGTATACAGCCTTAGCATCTACAACATTATCTCCTGTAAGAATCACTTCATTTTGCGGACTTATAAATTGAAGAGAGGCTGTTTTGCCTATAAGCTCTTGAGCTCTTTGCACATCTTTTACACCGGGAAGCTCAACTAATATTCTCCTATCTCCCTGCCTCACTATCATAGGCTCTGATACTCCTAACTGGTCAACTCTACCGCGGATGACTCTTTCTGCTCCTGCCATTTTTTCATCAGTTATTATCTCACCTGCTTTAGGCTTAGCCTCTAAGAGAATTGAAATGCCACCTCTCAAATCCAGTCCAAGTTTTATTGCTTCTTTTATGGGAATTACTCTGTACCCTACAATCTGAATACCGCTCAGCGCTGAATAGGCTAACACGGCAGCAGCAACAACTATGGCCAAAATTATTGCTAGGCTTTTTATTCTTGAAGTCATGTTGGATTTCTGCCCCCATTCTCAATTTTAATGCATTTTAAATTATATCCTCCCGGCAAATGCCTTGTCAACAAAGCCAATAATTTACAAAAAAAAGGCCTTACAGGCCTATCAATAGTTTGAATAAAAGCATATCATTTAATACTCATCAAATTATTAGCTTGTAAAGACAATTCTTATTTTTCCTTTGAACACACTTGGTTTGCAACAGTACAAGAGGTCTTGCACGCTGACTGACAGGAAGAATGGCATTCTCCACATCCCTTATGCATTAGGTTTTCCTTGCTGTTTAAATTGCCTTTATGTAATGGCACAATATGCTTCATAACTCCTGCCTCCTCTTTTTTTATTATGTGTAATTATACCATATTACAAGCGAATATAAAAGGGAAAATTAGTCAATTGACGCTAACTAAAGGCTCACACCTATAATACCTGCCACTACTCCTACCAAAAAGCTTATAAAAATATCTATAGCAATATTAATACTAAGAGCAAAAGATGGCACTATTATAAAGCTTAGGATTATCAAAATTCCCGTATAAATAAAACCCACCAAGCCTCCATGAAGCCAACCCATACTTTCCAGGTCTTTTGTGGTATTGATACCGCCCAAAAGTATACTCACTGCGCTGATAATGATAACAGCTTTGGGAATGATATTTTCGGATATGCTCGAAAAATACATAATAAATGCCAAAACCAAAAACAAAAATATCGTGAACAAATACGCAAAAAATACTCCTTTAAATATTTTTACAAGGTTTATACTTGTCTTTCCGTTTGACTTTGATTTCACGCCAACTCCCTCCTCTTTACTATACTTTATTTATCAGAGGAGGGGAAATATGACAAAAAGCAAGAGATTTTCTCCTGCTTCTGTTCTCGAATAAGCTTAGCCTTATAGCTATTTTTCGTTTTTCTCCACTTTTTTGAGCACATTGCCGATGGCTGCTCTTGTAACTTTGATTTTTATCTTGTCACCAACATCCAATGTTACCACGTCATCTTTTAAGTTGAGAATCTTGCCGAAAATCCCTCCTACAGTAACTACATCATCACCCTCTTTTAAATTAGCCAACATATCTCTGCGTTCTTTTTCTCTCTTTTGCTGAGGTCTGATGATCATAAAATAGAAGATCGCAAAAATAATTATTAGTGGTCCAAATTGATTAAAAAAAGTTGCTGTATTCAAGTAGTTTCCCCACCCTTTCAATATAATTTTTATTAATACTTTCTATACTTAAGGGAAAAAATCCTTTTTTTAAGCATAAATTAGTCTAAAATCCGCGTTTATGAAGACAAGCTGTAATTTGAATAGAATTCATCTCTCAGCTCCAGCAGGTAATCGCCTTCTATAGCTTCTTGGATCCGTTTCATCAGGTTTATCAAGAAATATAAATTATGTATTGTCGTAAGTCTTATGCCCAAAACCTCCTTGGCATTTATTAAATGCCGAATATAAGCACGGGAATAATTATTACACGTGTAGCAATCACAGTGAGGATCCAGTGGGCGAAAATCTTTTGCATAAGCTGCATTTCTCACAACCAATCTCCCGTTGTTAGTAAATACCGCGCCGTTTCGGGCTATACGTGTGGGCAAGACGCAATCAAACATATCCACTCCCCTAATAACACCTTCAAACAAATCTTCCGGTGTGCCCACACCCATCAGATATCTAGGTTTATCGTAGGGAAGGAAAGGAACTGTATATTCGAGGATTTCATACATTAACTCCTTGGGTTCACCTACGCTTAACCCTCCTATTGCATATCCGTTAAAGCCGAGAGAGGTTATGTCTCTAGCGCTTTTTCGCCTTAAATCTTTGTACATACCGCCCTGAACAATACCAAATAGTGTTTGCTTGTCTGGATTACGGTGAGCTTTCAGACATCTTTCTGCCCATCTCGTGGTTCTCTCTACTGAGTCTAATACATAATCGTAAGTAGCGGGGTACGGTATGCACTCATCAAAGGCCATGATAATATCGGACCCTAGTGCATTTTGTATTTCAATTGAGGTTTCGGGGCCTATAAAATGAAGGGAGCCGTCGATGTGAGATCTGAAAGTTACTCCTTCTTCCTTTATTTCTCTTAAGTCTCCAAGGCTGAAAACCTGAAAGCCGCCACTATCCGTCAAGATGGAACCGCCCCAATTCATAAACTTGTGCAATCCCCCGGCCTCTTTTACCAGTTCGTGGCCGGGTCTTAAATATAGATGATAAGTATTGCTCAAAATTATTTTGGCTCCTATTTGCTCCAATTCTTCCGGAGTCATGGTCTTAACAGTAGCTTGAGTCCCAACCGGCATAAAAACAGGAGTTTTAAAACTATTATGAGGAGTCTCTATAAAACCTAATCTAGCTGAGGTATTGGTAGATTGCTTTAAAACTTCAAATTTCATAGTAATATATCATCCTTTTCTTCGGCTTTTACTACCTTAAGTTCCCTGATTAATTCACCGTCCATAGATAAAATCGTTATTTCAGCGTCGGCAACTCTAAAGGTTTTGCCGCGTTCAAGCTTTTCTCTACTCTCCTGAGAGAGTTTTGATACTACTCCACCTACGGTGTTGCCTAAATCCTCAGGAATGTTTACATCTAATTTTTTATTGATATCCTTAACAAGGGTAGCAGGATTTACTATATTTACTTCAGTGATAAAATTCCTTGCGGGGTCAAAAAATTTGTTGATAAAAAACAGCACTCCAATGGCAACCACACCTAATAGAATGTCAGTCATAGTTTTGGACTCGATTATCATCTTGCGGGCTATTGCATACAGCAAGACTTCTATTACACTTGAAGGTGTATGTCTAATCAGCATAACAGCAAGTTCCAAACCTATTACCAGGGTTAAAATATGCCCTAGAAAGGTTTGCATCACCGGAAGAGTATCAATGGGAGAAGTGTAGTATAAAATTCTAAAGTATCCTAATATATCGGTAAAACTGATGATAACACCGACCGCAAGCAATGATGCTAGTATTAACTCTAAGATAATAACAATTTTTGCAATTCTAGAAGACAATTTCACTCGAAGACACCCACCTTACATTATCAACATTGCATCTCCAAAACTAAAAAATCTATACTTTTCTTTCACAGCCTCTTCATATGCTTTGAAGACCTTCTCCCTTCCTGCAAAAGCACAGACCAGCATTATTAGTGTTGACTTGGGAAGGTGAAAGTTGGTAATAAGGCCATCTATGGCTTTAAATCTATATCCGGGATATATAAAGATGTCAGACCACCCGCTACAAGGCTTTATTTTTCCGTTTAAATCTGCAGAGGTTTCTAGGGTCCGCGTTGAAGTAGTGCCGACAGCGATAACCCTGCCTCCTGATTCTTTTGTCGAATTAATTACATCCGCAGCATCCTGACCGATTTCATAATATTCGGCATGCATTTTATGTTCCTCAATGTTTTCTACAGTTACGGGTCTGAAGGTCCCAAGACCTACGTGAAGGGTTATGTAAGCTGTTGAGATGCCCTTTTGCCTTATATTATCAAGAAGCTCTTCTGTAAAGTGAAGTCCTGCAGTCGGTGCCGCTGCTGAACCGGGTTTTTTGGCATATACTGTTTGGTATCGACTTTTTTCCTGCAATTTTTTCTTTATATACGGCGGGGTAGGCATCTCACCTAATTCATTTAGAAGTGTTTGAAAAGGTCTTTTGAAAAAAAACTTTACAATCCTGCCTCCATAATTAGTTGTGCCTATTACCTGAGCCGTAAGGTCTCCATCTCCAAACACAATTTCTGCTCCTGTGCGAGCTCTGCGGCCGGGTTTAACTAATACCTCCCAGGTATCAGCTTCAACTTCTTTTAACAGCACCATTTCTATTTTTCCGAGGGTATGCTTTCGTCGGCCGTATAACCTAGCAGGTATTACCTTGGTGTCGTTTAATACCAAACAATCTCCCGGCTGAAGGTAATGAATAATATCTTCAAAACTCTTATGCTCTATTGTGCCATTATTTTTATTTAATACCAATAACCTTGACTTTGACCTATTTTCAATTGGTTCCTGAGCTATAAGCTCTTCGGGAAGATAAAAGTCAAACTCGTCAACTTTCATGGTCTGTTACTTCCTTAAGTATATTTTATCTTGTATAAAAGACTTCGGTTAAACTTTTTATTTCCGTGTTTTTATAGTAGTGTAGCAAAATGTCTAGGTAATTATACCCGTTTTCTGCCATGGCTTTAGCACCCCATTGGCTCATCCCGACGCCATGACCAAAGCCTCGACCTCGAAAGATGTATACATCTTCCGATGCTTGGGTTCTTAAAACTTTTGATGTCTCCGCAGCTAACATAAAGATTTCTCCACCGGATAACCTGGTCTTCCCTTGTCCCGTTAAAACACTGTTCCCTTTAAGCCGTATATCCTTCTTTACGTTCTCGCTGGAAACTGCCACTGCTAAAACAGTATCTCCTCCTAAAATGTCAAAAAAATTGCTCTTTAGCCCTAGGATACTTCTGATTTGGCTTTTTTCTATAGCTTTTTCACCAAATTTTCCTATCAGGAGCAGTTTCTTTACTCTTCCGGAATTACTCCTCTCTGCGATGGATATTTGACGGATTTCACCTATCTCCTGCACAATTGCACTTGCCCTATCATTTATATCCTTTAAGCTGAGGCTTGTTTCCCACTCCGAGTGGGGAGAGTTTGCATAAAATATGTCATCTACCGGTTGAAGATAAGGCAAATCTGAGCTAAAAACATCATTGCATGCCTCAGTGCGGCCACCGCTGTCTGCATGATAAAAAGCCATTATTGGCTCACCCTTGTAAAGTATGACTTGACCGGCTGTTTCATCTACCGCCTTATTAGTCCTTAAGTTTTCCGCGTCATAGCCACCATACAGTTGATCTCCGGAGTTTGCACCAACATCGAAGCCATACTTTTCCCATTTAGACAGGTTTGCTATCGTATAAGTCCTGGCCGCCACCGCTTGAGCTTTTAAAACATCTTCAGGCCAGCTTGGTGTAACCTCCAGGGGTACTACCCCGTATAAATACTCTTGAAGGCCAAGCTCATTCACCAACTGTATATTTCCACCAGTAGCCGGCGTCATCCTCAAAATACCACGATATCTTCGACCTTCAACGCCAATTAGACCTTCAGGGCTTCTGCTTTCAAAAACCACAGCTTGATGGCCCTTGAAGGGAATGAGCAAACCGGGGTTTTTCATATCCCCTTTAATAACAAGATAAGCACCGCCGCTAGAGAATTGATTTGAATTGCTTTTTGTCCATACTGACCAAGTTCCATCAAAGAGCAGGTAAGTATCTGCACCATTATGTGCATGTTCCGAGGCATATTCTGATGCAGCTTGCTTATCCCTGATATTCCTTTTTAAAGATGTAAAGGTATCCAAATCAGAAGTATATACTTTTAGCAGTTTATCGGAGAAGCTCACCGTAGAGTTATCCTGCCCATTGCTTATCATCACATTAAAGCCGCTATCTGAGGTCAATTCGTACATACTGCGGGCAGAACTATCATAATAAAGACCTACTCTAACAGTAGCAGGAAAGAGTTCAGCAGATTGTGTCGATATTGGAACTATGATAAATGCTACCATGCAAATGCAAAATAAGATGTATTTTTTCATGATTCGACCCCTTCCTCATGTGGAAGTTGCTTTTTCTTTGCCAAGGTGTTCATAAGCCTTATCTGAAACAACTCTTCCTCGTGCCGTCCTGAAGATGTAACCCTTTTGAATCAGGTATGGTTCGTATACGTCTTCAATTGTTGAGACATCTTCATTCAGCGCAGCGGCAATTGAGTCTATCCCTACCGGACCTCCATGAAATTTATCTATTATTGTTGATAATAATCTCCTGTCATTGTGATCGAGACCGTGACTGTCAATTTCTAGATTTTCCAAGCCTTCCTCAGCAATATCAAGGGTAATTACCCCGCTTCCTTGGACTTGGGCAAAATCCCTGATGCGCTTGAGCAGCCTGTTGGCAAGTCTAGGTGTACCTCGTGAGCTCACAGCTAAACGCCGGGCAGCTTCATCCTCAATTTGGATTTTAAGGAGGCTTGCTGACCTCTTTAAGATCTTTACCAGGTCGGATATATTGTAATAATCTAATCGCAAATTAACCCCAAAGCGATCCCTTAAAGGTGATGTTAATAGTCCTGCTCTTGTGGTTGCGCCCACCAAGGTAAAGGGGCTCAAGCTTAGGCGCATGGATCGTGCACTGGGGCCCTTTCCGATCATAATGTCTAGGGCAAATTCTTCCATGGCAGGATATAAGATTTCCTCCACACTTGGATGAAGGCGATGAATTTCATCGATAAATAAAAGGTCCCTTTCCCCTAAATTCGTAAGTATGGCGGCTAAATCCCCTGCCCGTTCTATAGCAGGTCCTGAAGTTATCCTTATGTTTACGCCCAGTTCTCTGGCTATAATATATGCCAGGGTTGTCTTCCCCAGGCCAGGAGGACCAAATAATAAAACGTGATCTAGCGCTTCACGTCTCATCAAGGCAGCCTTAATGAAAACCTTTAGGTTTTCCTTCACCTTTTCCTGACCTATGTACTCATCAAAGTTCAAAGGTCTAATACTTTTTTCGTAGTCTAATTCCTCATGATTTTTCACAGAGGGTGTCACAATTCGGTCTATCAATTTATTCACCCTTTATTTAGACAATTTTTTAAGTGCCTTCTTTACAATATCTTCCACAGTATCATCGCTTTTAATTGAAGCAGCATCTAATGCCAATTGTATTTCCTTCGGATTAAAGCCCAAGGAAATGAGCACTTCTTTAGCTTCAAACACGGAATTATATCTTAATTCATCGGCTATTACGGGCAAATCTTTAATGCGGTCTTTTAATTCTATGATGATTTTTTGAGCTGTTTTTTTACCTATACCCGGCACTGTGACCAGGGCATTTACATCTTCCGAGATAACGCTGGTTTTTAAGTGCGATATATCCATTAAAGAAAGAATTGAAATAGCCACTTTTGGACCAATCCCTGGCACTCTATTTAAAAGCACAAACGCTTGTCTTTCAACCTCATCGAAAAAGCCATAAAGCTCAATCGCATCGTCCCTCAAAACCATATGGGTGTAAAGTCTAACATTTTGATCTTTAAAGTCCTTTATCTTGTTGTAAGTGAACAGTGAAACACTAAGTTTGACCCCCCAACCTCCCACATCAATTATAGCAAAATTTGGTTCCCTTTTAACAAGTTTCCCTTCTACATAATCTAACATGCCTTATACCTCAACTGTACAATATTTTCCCAAGCTTATATGAGTTCATGTGGCATACAGCCACTGCCAAAGCATCTGCAGCATCATCTGGCTTCGGCAATTCATCCAAATGAAAGAAAATCTTAATCATCTGCTGAACCTGATGTTTATCTGCACGTCCGTAGCCCACAACCGCTTGCTTAACCTGTAAGGGCGTATATTCAAACACTTCAATATTAGATAAAGCTGCAGCTAAAAGCGCAGCTCCCCTTGCTTGGCCAACAGTAATAATGGTCTTTGCATTTTTATTAAAAAAAAGCTCTTCTATGGCAACTGCATCAGGTTTGTATCTTTCTATTAAGCTTAAATAACCTTCATGTATTTGTCTTAACCTTTGAGGGGTTTCAAGACCTGCAGATGTTTTTATAACTCCGTACTCTAAAATTCTACAGCCGCTATTTTCACAAGAAATAAGGCCATATCCGCTGATGGCAATACCCGGGTCAATCCCCATAATTAACATAAAATCACCCTTAGTGTAATTCTACATCCAAGGGTGATTTTCCTTCTTGTATGAAAAATAGCTATTTTGCAAGGCCCTCTCTAATTTTCAAAAACTCCTCTTGGTCCTTTATTGTAAGACCCTTTTCTAGAATCAACCTATCGTCTTCCCTCAAAGTATCTGCTATGATATCCGTCTTTTCAACTAATATTGCCTTTATACCCGGAATGCCTTGAAAAAGAGCCACATAGCCATCCTGAATGCCGATATAATAGTGATTATCGCATACATCATTTATTACCCTAATCAAGCTGACTTCATCCGGTGCAAAGCTTACTATCTCCCACTCTTTTTTCAATTCTTTCAATTCATCCCTTGTACAGCCACTCAAGTCATCGCCAATAATCTCTTCTTGTATTATTTTATCATCGCATTTCACGTAATGGCTAGTATAAATTAATTTCGCACCGGGGTTCAGTTTCACATCAGAAATTTGAGAAACATTGCTTTCGATATTATTGAAATTGGTATTTTTATTAGGCTCTTTTATTGATAAAAAGGTCTTTAAATACCCGTACCCAAAACTCATTGCGGTAATAAGGGTTATGATTACTATGTATCTAAAAACTTTTCCGGGCATACCATATTCCTCCTTTTACTCTTCGGATGAATAGTATGCCCTTTTCTTGCAAAAATATACAGTTTTTTCTATTTAATTCTCCTCGGGCTCATAATTTGTATATACATTTTGTACATCATCATGGTCTTCAAGAGATTCTAACAATTTTTCTAGTCTTTCGTTATCTTCTTCGGATACGGAGATGGTCGAGTTTGGTATAAAGGACAAATCTGCCGAAAAAATCTCGATATTTGATTCCGTTAATGTATTTTTGACCATTTCAAAGCTGTCAACAGCTGTTGTAATTACAATAGAATCTTCAGTTTCCTCCACATCTTCAGCGCCAGAATCAATGGCCAGCATCATGATTTCATCAACATCTATACCGTCTTTCTTCTCAATTAAAATTAAGCCTTTTCTTTCAAACATCCAGGCAACGCAACCGCTTTCACCTAAGTTCCCACCGTATTTGTCAAAGAGATGCCTCATTTCTCCCGCCGTCCGGTTTCTATTGTCTGTTGTGGCATCAACTAGGATAGCAACACCGCCGGGGCCATAACCTTCATACATAATTTCTTCGATATCTCCCCCGCCTAACTCTCCGCTTCCCCTTTTTATAGCTCTCGTTATATTGTCATTTGGCATATTTGCCTGCTTGGCCTTTTCAATTATATCCTTTAACCGAGAGTTTGCGTTTGGGTCGGGACCACCTTCTCGAACAGCTATTATAATAAGCTTGCTAAATCTAGAATATATTTTTCCCTTTTGAGCATCCATTTTTGCTTTTTTATGCTTTATGTTTGACCACTTAGAATGTCCTGCCATGTAATATCCCCCTTTAACCATTTCCTTAATTATTTAATCACAAAAGTCATTCCTAGCTTTTATGTCTTCAGACTAAACGTCCGGAATAAGGGCTAAACGCCGCTTATGTTCGCTGCAATTGTGCATGGCTTTTATTTTGGCCTCTTTTTCTGGAGAGTTCAAGCTCCCAGTTAAAATGTATTTGTCCAGTTCATCATATGTTATCCCCATTTCCTGCTCATCTGTTTGGCCGCTCCAAAGCCCTGCCGTTGGAGCTTTATTGATAATTTTTTGCGGAATCCCCAGAAAAGCCGCTAGTTCCCTAACCTGGCTTTTTACCAGATTTCCGATTGGCCATAAATCGGCTCCTCCGTCTCCATATTTTGTAAAATAGCCTACGGTGAGCTCAGTTTTATTTTCCGAACCTACCACAAGATAATTATTAATGGCTGCATAGTAATACAAGACGGTCATCCTGAGTCGTGGCTTGATATTTGCCTTAGCCATTATATTGTCTGTCGGCATCATCGCTTTTAAAAACTCATCGTAAACTTTATCAAGGACTACAGTTTGATACTTTATGCCAAATTTATCAGCCACAAAACGAGCATCCAACTCATCGTCTTTATCGCTAAAGCAAGGCATAATGAGCCCAAGAGCATTTTCGTTAAAGGCCTTTTTGCATAACACGCTAACTACCGCCGAATCAATTCCTCCGCTCATGCCAAATACGGCTCCATCTGCACCCGCTTGCTTTACATATTCTTGCAGCCAAGATACTAATGAACCACAAAGTTTATTCATGTTCAAGATAAAGCACCCCTTGAAATGATTTATACGTACTATTTATATTTATTTTACAATGTATTCACTGCCCACCAACTTAACATCTGCATTCCCCGAAGTCAAATCCAAGATAAACTGCCATATGTCAATGGGATAATTTTTCGGAACATTAATCTCCATTTTTACATCTTCAGCATATTTGATATCTTTGATTATAAGGTCCTTTTGATTCAATTCCCATTGTAGCTTTCCCAACATATTGTAATCGGTAGTTATTTCAAATACATCGCATTTTATCTTTTTTACGATCTTTGAATTCTTAAGGCCTCGGGAAGCGCTTTCGCTGTAAGCTCTTATCAGGCCACTTGCACCCAAATGAATACCGCCAAAATAACGTGTGACCACTATCAAGACATTCTTTACGTCCGTAGATTTGATAACCTCCAGCACAGGTTTGCCGGCAGTGCCGGAAGGTTCTCCATCATCGCTAAATCTTTGTAATTCACCTTTCAATCCTATTGAATAAGCATAGACATTGTGAGTTGCATCCCAGTATTTTTTTCGAAACTTCTCAAGATGGTCTTCCGCTTCTTTAGCACCATTCACGGGCACGACATTTGAAATAAATTTGGATTTTTTCACTATGTAAAGGCTCTCAGATGGTTTAGAAACGGTATAATACTCATTGCACATTATGTATACCTCTTTCAAAGTTAAAAACATTTCATGTTCAATTATAACATAAAAGAGACCTTCAGACTACATAGCATGAAAAAAGGGCTTTCCTACAAAAGCCCTTTTTTGACATTCGATTCATTTTGAAAAAACGTGGTTTCCTATTGTTGTTAAATACGGTCTTGTTCTCACCCAACCGTCATTAGTCTTGCTGGGGTTGTAAAAGGTAGTCGCACCTCCTGTGGGATCTACTCCATTTACAGCGTCAATGACAGCTTTTCTTGCAGTCTCATCAGGTGTTAAATTGATTTGACCGTCCAGCACGGGACTATATTGATAATAGCCATCAACTACCTGAAAAATTATTTCCGGAATGCTATTGGGGTATTTAGGATCTTTTAATCTGTTCAGGACTGAGGCAGCTACGGCTACCTGACCTACGTAAGGTTCACCTCTTGCTTCCGCATATACTAGTTTTGCAATAAGTTCTACGTCTCTTGCAGAAAACTTTCCTGTGCTGCCGCGATATGATGTATTTACATTCAACGCCCTTAAGGTTTCCGGTCCTGCTATACCATCAACCCTAATACCTTTTGCTCTCTGAAATCTGATTAAAGCATCCATTGTCAAATTGCCGAATATGCCGTCAACGTTTCCAGTCCAAAACCCGTGCGCGTTCAATAACTTTTGCAGCTCCGCAACATCGTCACCGATACTTCCTTCGGTCAGAATCCTGTCGCCGAGTTGGGCTGCCATTGCAACCGGTGTGGCAATCAAGAAAAATGTCAGCACTAGTAAAACTATTGCTATTTTCCTTCGCATATTTTCCCTCCTCTTGTTCTGCCAACCCCTCAACTAGAGATTGTTTTTGGAACCTAATGCGACCGTACAACGTATTGTCGCAAAACAGGTTATCGACAGAAGGGCGAGATGTTGAAATTATAGCATCCATTTTGCGGTCTGGCAAAAATCAAGGACGGTGATAATATGCGGTATTCATGCTACAATAAACATATCGGAATATGGTTCCCTAGATGTTTACTATTTTGCTTATTAACTTAAGGTATGACCACCATGGCTTTTGATGTCATTTATGTTAACAACAAGCTTTTTAGCCATAAATAAGGAGAAACGGGCGAAATCCCGTGTTTTATAATGCGTGAAATAATGCTTTTATAACATCCCTTTTGCGGAGGTACAGTTAATATTTTCTCGAATGCTTCCATTGATTCCATTTCTATGCCTTTTTTCAAAATTTGGTTTCTATCCCCGAGAAACACGCTCAATAAAGCTGAAAACCTGAACTCTTTTAGAAGCGTTTTATAACATGTCTGCTCATAGTCTTTTGACTGTTTGTTATTTTCAATTGTATCTGCAGCGATTTGGCTGCTTTTTAAGGCATAGAAAACACCTTCCCCTGAAAAAGGATCCACTAAACCGGCAGCATCTCCTACTAAGAAAATCCTGTCTCTAGCAATTGGTCTTTTTCGGCCTCCTGCAGGTAAAAAATATCCTTTAAGATCAAAGTGTGAGTTTTTGTCAATTAGTCTTTCAGCTAATAACCGTTTTGTGCACTGGAAAATTCGATTAGCTTCAGTTGCATAACCTCCTACTCCTAAGTTGACAAAATCATTACCGCTAAAAACCCAGCCCATGCCACCTAAGACCTTTGCTAACACAAATTCAATTCCATTTTTTTCAATAATCATTTCCCTAGGAATTTCACTGCATACTGCAAAACCCATTTCCCACTTTAAAAAGCGCTGTCTCAACTTTGATTCTCTAGCGACTTTACTAAATGCTCCGTCTGCCCCAATCAGATAATCGCTGAAAAACGTTCCCTTCGTCGTATAAATCTCAAAAACGCTTTTTAAATCTCTGTGCGTTATATATTCACAGTGGTCCACAAAATCTGCCCCTCCATCCGCAGCAATGTTCACCAAAGCTTCATCGAATTCTTTCCTTTTTACCACAAGGCCTAATACACGGTCTTTCTTTTTAGTCACTTCCTTTTGACCGCATGTTAAAATGATTTTTTGGACAGGATTAGGCCTTATTTTACTTAAAAGTTTATTAAGTTGATCATCTTGAATAAGCTCTAAGGCCTTAGCTGATATAAGGCCCCCGCACACTTTATCCCGAGGAAACTTTTCTTTATCCATCAAAAGAACCTTCAAACCTCTTGATGCAAGGATCTTCGCACAATACGCTCCCGCAGGCCCCGCACCGATTACTGCAGCATCGTATTTCATGTCATACTCCTCAAATTCTTAGTGTTTATTTATCTTGCCCAAAAGAAATAATTCTTTACACAAAAAAAACAGAGTAGAAACAATATCTACTCTGAAAATCCTGATTTTTGTGGATAGATATTCAGATAGCTTTAATGAACATCTTCTATTGCTCTTTCGATGGCTTTCAATTTATCATAAAGCTGTTTTACCTCTTGACGGTCAATATTTACTTTATATAGTTCGCTCAGTTTGTTTATGATATTTGCATAAATATAGGCTAAATCCTTTTCTGTAGGTCCTGCAAGATCGTAAGTTTTTACTTGGCCATGCTTCAAATCGAAAGTCTGATTAAGCTCGGGCATATGTACTTCTACATCGTACCTTTCCAGTAAAAGATTCTTAAATGCCTCCATTCCATCAGGCTCGCCATGGACCAAAAAAACTTCTTTGGGTTTTTGTTTAAAGGAATCAAACCATTGGAGTAAAGCTTCCTGATCTGCATGGCCTGAAAATCCATCTAAATTATGTATCTGGGCATTTACTGCAATTTGTTCTCCATGTATTCTCACTTGTTTTTTCCCGTCCACAATTTGTCGTCCGAGAGTTCCTGGGGCTTGATATCCTACGAAAACAACAGAGGATTCTTCCCGCCACAAATTGTGTTTTAAATGATGCTTTATTCTGCCCGCATCACACATGCCGCTGGCAGATATAATTATGGCATTAGTCTTGATTTCATTTAGCTTTTTTGATTCTTCAGCGGAACGAGTCATGACTATCCTTTTTAAAATTCCGGGGGACTCCCATATTTTGCCGAAAGCAGCCTTTGTTTCATCGTCGAAATACTTTACACTCACCTTGAAAATTTCATTTGCTGATATAGCTAAGGGACTGTCAACAAATATCTTGCAATCCGGTAAACGTCCCTCTAAATCCAGTCGGCTAAGATAATACAACAAGTCCTGGGTCCTCTCTACGGCAAAGGCAGGTATTATGACATTGCCTCCCCTTAAAAAAGTCGATTCGATTATTTGCAGCAGGAGCTCCTGTTTATCTCCAATATTCTTATGTAACCTATTGCCATAGGTGGTTTCCATGACTAAATAATCTGCTTCTTGAATTACGGTGGGATCATGTACTATAGGTTGATTCAAATTACCTATATCTCCGCTAAAGACAATTTTAGTTTCAACCTTATTCTCCTTTACCCACATTTCAACAATGGTAGAACCTAATATGTGGCCCGCATCCTGAAATCTTATTGAAACTGTAGGAGTTAAATCCACTTTTAAACCATAATCTAAAGTTGAAAATTGCATTAAGGCTCGTTGCGCATCTATATGTGTGTAAATGGGCTCGATTAAAGGTTTTCCTGCCCTCGCAAGTTTCCTATTCTTTCTTTCCACTTCTAATTCCTGAATATGCCCACTATCAGGCAACATAATGGAGCACAAATCGGTTGTCGGTTTTGTAGCGATAATAGTCCCTTTAAATCCTTTCTTTACAAGTTTCGGTATTAATCCACTGTGGTCTATGTGGGCATGGGTGAGAATAACATAGTCAATTTCGCTTGGTGCAAACTCAAACTCTCCGTAGTTTAATTCTTTTAAGTCCTTAGAGCCTTGAAACATACCACAATCAATCAGTAGTTTTGTGTCATTAGTTTCTATTAAACAACAAGAACCGGTTACAGTTCTACATGCTCCGTAAAAAGATATTTTCAACAAGACCCCGACCTTTCAATACATGTATATATTTTTATAAGTGAAATAAGCTTTTAATTGTTACGTTATAGACCGTAGAAGATGTACAATTGTAGATAGAGATTTTTGCTGTGTTAGGACATTTTTTCTTTAATAGCAATATTCTATATTTATTATAACACAAAAGGGCCCGTTGGGCTATGCAGCACAAAAAAAGGGCTTTTAAATTAAGCCCCTTTAGAACCAAGATCAAATATTTTGTACATAAAAAATGGCTCCTCGAGCAGGATTCGAACCTGCGACCCTTCGGTTAACAGCCGAATGCTCTACCGCTGAGCTATCGAGGAACACTCTTTGTATATAGTTAAATTCTCGGCAGCGACCTACTCTCCCAGGATATACCTAGTACCATCGGCGCTGGAGGGCTTAACCTGTGTGTTCGAGATGGAAACCGGTGTTTCCCCTCCGCTATGGCCACCGAGAATTCGTTTTCTGTTTGCACCTTCAAAATTACACAGTGAGACATTTACTTGGTCAAGCCCTCGACTTATTAGTATCAGTCGGCTCAAGGCCTTACGACCCTTACACCTCTGACCTATCTACCGGGTAGTCTTCCCGGAGTCTTACTCCCTCTAGGGGATGGGATACCTTATCTTAGGGGGGGCTTCGCACTTAGATGCTTTCAGCGCTTATCCCTGCCGGACTTGGCTACTCAGCTATGCCGTTGGCACGACAACTGATACACCATCGGTCCGTCCACCCCGGTCCTCTCGTACTAGGGGCAGCTCCCTTCAAGTATCCTACGCCTACGACGGATAGGGACCGAACTGTCTCACGACGTTCTGAACCCAGCTCGCGTGCCGCTTTAATGGGCGAACAGCCCAACCCTTGGAACCTACTTCAGCTCCAGGATGCGACGAGCCGACATCGAGGTGCCAAACCTCCCCGTCGATGTGGACTCTTGGGGGAGATCAGCCTGTTATCCCC